>ENA-UOJG01000002-UOJG01000002.1-human-gut-metagenome-genome-assembly--contig:-C47-NODE-2-length-682831-cov-16.390957_pt1 | contig 682831 bp, 639 predicted proteins | sample MGYA00242340_ERZ723887 | MGnify/ENA metagenome assembly ERZ723887 | reverse complement strand
TCAGGGGCGGTAATTTCCGTACCGTAATCCTGTGTAATTGGTGCAATCTCACTTCCGCCGTTGGTATCAAAGGTTATTTTGTACTGATTGATTTCCCATTGTGCTTTAACCGTTATATTCTCCGCCGGCATGGTTTCGGGGATTTCCTTATCCCATCCCTTAAAGGTATAACCTTTTCTTGTCGGATTATCAGGGGCGGTAATTTCCGTACCGTAATCCTGTGTAATTGGTGCAATCTCACTTCCGCCGTTGGTATCAAAGGTTATTTTGTACTGATTGATTTCCCATTGTGCTTTAACCGTTATATTCTCCGCCGGCATGGTTTCGGGGATTTCCTTATCCCATCCCTTAAAGGTATAACCTTTTCTTGTCGGATTGTCAGGGGCGGTAATTTTTGTACCGTAATCCTGTGTAATGGGTGTAATCTCACTTCCACCGTTGGTATCAAAGGCTATTGTGTACTGATTTATTTCCCATTGTGCTTTAACCGTTATATTATCCGCAGGCATGGTTTCGGGGATTTCCTTATCCCAACCCTTAAAGGTATAACCCTCTCTTGTCAGGGTCGGAGCGGTAATCGGTGTGCCGTAATCCTGCGTTATGATAATATCCGCTTTGCCGTTTTCGGGCTTGACTGTGACGGTATATTGATTGATTTCCCACTTCGCCCAATACTCTTTATTACCTGTTTCTGCACCGCCGATTGCCGTAACAGGAGAGCCGGTCAGATTTTCGTTGTCATACCAGCCCTTGAACGTGTGGCCTGTATAGGTCATATCGTCCGCCGCCGGGAGTGTTGCACCCACGCCGTAGGTGTATCCGGTGACATTGCCGTTGTTGATCGTGCCGCCGTTCGTATTCAAGGTTACGGCGTAGGTCGGGGCTGTCCACTGCACCGTCAGTTCCGTCACATCAGAAGGAACACTACCGCCGGGTTCGTAGGAATTGCCATTGCCGTCAAGCCACATAAAATAATTATCGGTATCTCCGTCCGGGCGGGTCATGCCGTCGGACGCAGGCGCGGCAAAGCTCTCGCTGCTTTTCACAATGATTTGAATATCCTCGGAGCTGCCGCCGAGCGTTCCGCCGCCAAGGTCAAGGGTAACGACCTTCAGTCCGTCAGAGCCCAGTGTATCAGGGTTCAGGACTTCAAGGACGGGGCGGAAGCCGAAGGTCGAGTAAGAAGTATTGTAGCTGGTCCAGAAACGGGCCGAACGTTTCCACCCGCGAACCGCACGGAACGACGCCGAAATTCTTATAGTAGTATCTTGTCCACACGAAAGCATCTCCCTCCAGTTTTTGATATATCCGTCGTCCTTATCCAGTATCTTATCCCATTCGTTGCTTTTGGGCGTGCCGCGTTCTGAATCACCTGAGCCTGTATAACTACTTCCCACAGACGGCGCACGCAGCGTATAGTCCACGCCGCCGCTGGCATAATTTTTGCCGAAAATCAGACCTGCGGTATTCAGGTCATCCCAGCTTACCTTATGCGTTACGGCATAGTCCGCAATGAATAGGCTGTGGGGATATTTATTCTTCTGAGCATACTCCTCGGTGGTTGCCATTTCCGATGTGAGCTTATAAGCGTTGACCGTGCCTGCATAGGTAAAAGGCACATAATGCAGTGTGCTGTCAGGCAAATTGCTGTTTACCGTTCCCGAAATATTCATTGCCGAAAGGTCAAAATAGTATCTGCCGCCGGGGGCGAGGGTAAACTGTTCGTCAGGCTGACTTTCCACCGTCAGCGTGACATCCGCAAAAGCACTTGCAAGGTCGGTCTTGCAGTCACCGTTATACTGCTCGCTGAATACCTTCATGGTATAGTCGCCCGGTGCAATGTCAGACGGGATTTTGATTTCAACCGTTCCGCTTTCGGTAGTAGGTTGTGCTACTCTGCCGTAATACTGTGCGCCGTTGTTATCCGCCAGGATGACAGAGATATATTCATTTTTCCCTGTGGTCGCCCCTTTGTAATTCAGCGTAACGGTATCGTCGGGGGCGGCGCTGACAGTTTTTTCCGTTACGGCAAAATTGCGTCTACTATCTAAAAGCGTCAGCTTCCATTCGTTTCCGCTGTATTTGGAAACTTCGGTCAATCCTCCGTCAGGCTTTCCGCCCACAGCGGCAGATGCAAAAAGGACAGAGTTCATATTTAAGTTAAAAGCGGGACGAACAGTCCGATAATTATTGAAAATGAGGACAGAGTACCCAGAGTATTGGACAGAACCCTCACTACGCACGACGGCGAGATGATATTTATCGGAGCCGGGGGAGCGCAGCCACCAACCGGTTGTCACCCAATTCGGATGTGCAGGATCCAAGGCACGCAGATCGTTGTTTACAGCAATAGCCTCTTTTGCGGAAAGTGGCCAGAATACAGCGTTATCCACCTGCCCTCCTGCTACACAGTCGGTATTCTCTCCGTCGTAACTTCCGCTTGTAAGCGCCCGTTTCTTTACGGCAGCATTTTCTTCTGTCGTCAGCTTTTCCGCAAGCGCATCTATCGCGGCTTTCAAATTGCTCGGTGCGTATTCGTTGTTTAATATGGCATCGACAAATGGTATAACCCCCATAGCGCCTGCCGCAAGCAGGGTAATATCCCCCTTTGAGCTTGTAACACCGCTTCCGTCATAGCCGATAACTCGCCATGCAGCGGGATTATTTTCATGGTTTTGCCCGAAATACACAGTCGGTGCGGTCGCTGTGTTTACATTTTTACTTAACACACTTAGTGCATCTGCACCAAGCTGTATCGCAGCAGAGCCCTCTGTCCCAACCTCCTCGGCGAATACGCTTATCGGCGTAAGGCAGAGCGTCATGCATAAAGTCAGCAGGATACTAAGTATTCGTTTTTTCATTTTTCGCCACCTCCGTTATATAAATTTAATCAAGAGCGGTTATTGTAATAGTGCCTCTAAAGCCACCGAGATAAGTATTGTATGCCGAATTTTCAAACCACAACTGCAATGTAATGTCTTTATTTGACGCATCATACATTCTGTTGAAATTAAAGGAATGTTGATCATTGGTATACGGTATTTTTGCCCCGTCCCTTTTTATTCGTGTAAGCTCCCTGCACAGATCGTCATCATAACCGTCTGTCATCTGAATAGAGTAATTGCCGCTGTTGTTAAATTCGTTTGAACCAACTTCGAGAGAACCGCTTAAGCAGACATTGTAAATATGTCCTTTTTTGAGGGTAATATTATTCCTGTAGGATGAAATCAAGCCGCCCTTGTTTATTTTTTCGTAGACAGAAATATTGACACGACTGTTATTCAGTACTGTCCTCGGAGCGTTTGCCTCTCCGTAAAAATATCCCGAACAGCTGCCGTTCTGACCTGCGTCACCTTTGTCGCCTTTATCTCCTTTGTCACCCTTTTCGCCTTTTTCACCGGTGTCTCCTTTGTCTCCTTTTTTACCGTCAACTCCTGTGGCTTTCACTCCCGTATCGGTCGTTCCAATCCACCAGTTGCCGTTTTCACCGATGAACGGGGTGTTTCCGTCTTTGCCGTCAGTGCCGTTTTGTCCGTTTGTTCCGTCCTTACCATCGGCACCGTCTTTGCCGTCAACGCCATCTTTACCGTCAACACCGTCTTTGCCGTTTATACCGTCCTTACCGTCTGCGCCGTCAAGACCTTTCAAAATTGAAAGATCATAAAGGTTAAACCATATTTCATCGCCGACATAACGCCACTGTAGGTTATTTTCATTTACACGGAACTCAGGTGTTTTTCCGTTTGCTCCGTCCTTACCGTTCTGTCCGGCATCTCCCTTATCTCCCTTGTCGCCTTTTTCACCGTCAACACCTGCGGCTTTCACGCCAATGTCGGTCACTCCGAGCCACCAGTTGCCGTTTTCACCGATGAACGGCGTATCACCGTTTTTGCCGTCAATACCATCGACACCGTTCTTTCCGTCGATTCCGTCTTTTCCGTCAAGACCTTTCAAATTTGAAAGATCGTAAAGATTTAACCATATTTCATCGTTGACATAACGCCATTGAAGATTGTTTTCATTTACACGGAACTCCGGTGTTTTTCCGTTTGCTCCGTCTTTACCGTTCTGCCCTGTGGGTCCTTTTAGATCGGAAATGGCAACAAGGTTTTGCCAGTCTTCTCCCTCATAGCGCCACTGTATATATTCTGTTGTTCTTTGTACCTCTATGTTTTTGCCGTCAGTACCGTCTTTACCGTCAGTACCGTTTATTCCGTCAGTACCGTCTTTACCGTCAGTACCGTTTTTGCCGTCAACGCCGTTTTTACCGTCAATACCGTCTTTTCCGTCAGCACCGTCTTTGCCGTCAACGCCGTTTTTACCGTCAATGCCGTCTTTGCCGTCAGTACCGTCTTTTCCGTCAAGACCGTTCTTTCCGTCAGTACCGTTCTTTCCGTCAGCACCGTTCTTTCCGTCAGTACCGTCTTTGCCGTCAACGCCGTTTTTACCGTCAATGCCGTTTTTACCGTCAAGACCGTTTTTGCCGTCAACGCCGTTTTTACCGTCAATACCGTCTTTTCCGTTAAGACCGTTTTTTCCGTCAAGACCGTTCTTTCCATTAGTACCGTCTTTGCCGTCAATACCGTCTTTGCCGTCAAGACCGTTCTTTCCGTCAGTGCCGTTTTCTCCGACAGCACCTCTGAGCGTGTTAAGAGCTACAAGATCGTGCCATTCCTCTTCGGCGGTATCTCTCCATTGGATTGCTGTGCCGTTGTTTCGCACCTCAGGCAACAGGGTTTTGCTATTTTCCGCCTTGCTGCATACGGCAGCAAATGCAATGCAAAGTACGATGCAAAGCACAAGACAGAGTGCGGTGGTAATACAGTATATTCGTTTTTTCATTTATCATTGCCTCCTCTCAAATATTGTGAACGGTATTTATCAGCAAACAGGGCAACACCCTGTTTTAAGACCTCCATTTGGGTTTTTAAATAATATTCATCCTCAAACATAGCATAGTGTACACAGGCACGGACAAATATAAAAATGAGCGGTGTAATCACCGTGTACGGAATGCCGATTTTCGGCTCAAGCCGCTTGGCATACTCGGTATAGCGCTCATTTACCCCCTCAAAAAATTTCTTACCGTGCTCAATATATTTCGGATGGGTATAGACCTGATACATCAGCCGATATTTTTTGCCGTGCTTCTTTGCGGTCCAATACGGAACCTCTTTCACAAATCGAACAACATCCTTCGGGTCGGTGGGAGCTTTTTCCATAAAATCATCCTCGACCTTTTCCATACAGTATGCAGTTGATTCAATAATCAGTTCATCAACACTGTTGAAATAGGAATACAGATTTCCCGTTGTACAGCCACACGCTGCCGCCAAAGCCTTGATGCCCGTACCGGTCAATCCGTTTTCAGCATAGCATTCAAAGCATTTTTCCATTATTTCCCTCTTACGCTCGTTGTGCTGTTCCTCTGTTGTTCTCATAATATTCGCTTCCTTTTGATAACTAATCGATTAATTAATTATAGTATAGCACAGAGCTACGGCAATTTCAACAATTAACTAAGAAAAAATCGCAAAATATTAAATTTTTATCGCATCTGTCGGAAACTTTACTGCTATAGCAGTACCCTTTTCCGAACTTTCTTCCACACGAATTTTACCATTGTGCAGTGCAACGATTTCCCACACCAAAGAAAGTCCCAATCCAACTCCGCCGTATTCTCTGCTTCGGGATTTATCCACACGAAAGAAGGGTTGAAAAATACTTTCTCTGTATTGTTCGGGGATGCCGTAGCCGGTATCCGCAACCGTAATAACAAGCTGATTGTCTTTGTGCATTACGGTAATATTCACTGTACCGTCAAAACGGTTGTAGCGTATAGCGTTTTCGGTCAGATTATATAACAAACGGTAAATCAGCGTGTCACTGCCTGTCATAACAGCATCGCCCGTGCTTTCAAGTGTAACATTGTTCTTCTCTGCAAGGGGCGCAAGGTCAGTGAAAATCTCTTCTACCATAGGTCCTATCTCTATGCGGTCGGCACACGATACTGTGCGAAGCTCACTCATTTCCAACAGGGTTTTTGTCATTTGCGTCATTCGTTCGGTCTGCTCACGCAACAATCGGAGAAACTCCGCCGTTTCAGGCGATACCCCGGGATGCTCTGCCGAAAAAAGTTCAAGCTGTGCCTGCATAAGCGAAAGCGGTGTGCGCAACTCATGTGCGGCGTTTCCCGTGAACTGTCGTTGAGCGGTAAATCCCTCATCAAGACGGTCAAGCATCCGATTGAACGACTTGACAAACTGTCTCAGTTCAGGCGGAACTTCTTCGGTTATCTTCATATCCGTCAAATTGTTAGGTTGAACCTTCTCAACCCGAGCGGTAAAAGTACGCAGAGGCTTCAGTGCATGCCCGCTTAAAAAATACGCAATCACACCGCCTAACAATGTTGCCGCCGCCGTAATATACCAATTGGTAGCGATAAAGGATTCCTGTGCTCCGTTAATTACAATAGTCAATTCACGATCAAGCTTTTCGTGTTCGGGATCGAAAAAGTCAGGTTCTCCTTTGTCCGTATCACCGTAACCTGTAACATAAGAGCCTATGGAATCCATATAATGGCTGCCGGAATAGCCGATAAGAACATTCATAAAAATACAGGTAGCTCCGATAAGAAGTGCTGTCATCAGAGTTATGCGCCATTGCAAGGATAGCTTTTTCATACTTTTTCTTCCTCCATAACATATCCTTCACCAATGCGATTGCGAATCGGGTCATAGCCGAGTGCCGCACGCAGTTTCTTTCGTAATGCAGAAATATGTACTCTTATTGAATTGCTGAAATTGTCAACACTGTTATCCCAAACATGGTCGAGCAGTTCTTCCTGACTGACGGGACGCCCTTGATTAAGAAGTAAATATTCAAGTATTCCGATTTCTTTTCGGGTAAGTGACAGCTCCTGACCGTCAGCAACGGCAACACGGGCTTTGGTGTCAAAAGCAACCTTTCCACAGTTCAAAACAACATTGTTTTGTGTAAACCGCCGGCGAGTCAAACTGCGTATTCTTGCCTCAAGCTCCTCCAAATGAAAAGGCTTTGTCAGGTAATCGTTTGCTCCGGCATCCAGCCCCTCCACCTTGTCGGCAACCTCACAGCGTGCCGAAAGAATTAACACTCCGGTATCTCTGTCGGTTTGTCGCAGAGTTCGCAGTACCGTCATCCCGTCTGCACCGGGTAAATTCAGATCAAGTAAAACAAGATCGTACTTTTCTATTCCGAGCAACTCATTTGCTTTGTTTCCGTCATAACAAAAATCAACGCTGTATGCCAATCTTTTAAGGCTGCGAACAATTGTCTCGCACAGCGCACGCTCGTCTTCAATTACTAAAATACGCATAGAAACTCTCCTTGTTGTGTTTTCATATTTCTTTGATAATTTAATTATATCATTATATCGCTCAGACATAAAGTTTTTGTTAAGTTCTCGTTCTTAACAGGGATTTTACATCCTCTGTGCTACAATGAGAGCACAAAAGAAAGGAGTGACCGAATTGACTCGAAAGAAAAAAGCCGTATTTCAGATCGTGCTGATTATCTGCGGAATTACGATGCTGTGTTACGGAGCTCTGCGAGGAGAAGCAGAAACCGTGTTAAGCAAGGCAATCCGGCTGTGTTTGGAGTGTGTGGGAATTGGATAACAAAGAACCGAAGAAAAAAAGAGGCGGTGTATCGCAGTTTCTCTCACGCTTTCGATGGCTTATTCAAGCAGGAGCAACTTTGCTGAGTAATATTCATCTGCCGAATTTATTGAAGGGCAGAATTTATCAAGGCAACGGAAAGGCTGTTTGCGTTCCGGGACTGAATTGCTATTCCTGCCCTGCGGCATCGGGTGCATGCCCAATCGGCTCGTTTCAGGCTGTGGTGGGTTCGTCAAAATTCAGTTTTTCATATTATATCACAGGATTCCTCATATTGATAGGAGTTCTGCTCGGGCGTTTTATCTGCGGTTTTTTGTGTCCGTTCGGATGGCTTCAAGAACTGTTACATAAGATACCGACAAAAAAGCTTTCCACTAAAAAGCTGAAGCCGCTGACATACATAAAATATGCAGTTTTGCTTTTTGCTGTAGGTTTGTTGCCAATGCTCATTACAAACGATGTGGGTATGGGAGATCCTTTTTTCTGTAAGTATCTTTGTCCTCAAGGGGTACTTGAGGGGGCAATCCCTCTTTCCGCCATTGATTCGGGAATCCGCGCCGCACTGGGTACGCTCTTTTCGTGGAAGCTGGGCATATTGATTACGGTAATCGTACTGAGTGTACTTTTCTACAGACCGTTCTGCAAGTGGCTGTGTCCTCTCGGTGCATTTTATGCATTGCTTAACAAGGTGTCACTTTTCGGAATGAAAGTAGACAAACACAAGTGCATTTCCTGTGGAAAATGTGCCAAAGCATGCAAGATGGATGTAGATGTAACCAAAACTCCCAACCATACCGAATGCATACGCTGCGGTAAGTGTATCCGTGCCTGTCCTGTCGAGGCGGTCAGCTTTTGCTACGGCTTTGGCAAAGGAAAAGAAAATGATTGTCCCGCTAAAAAAGCGGAAACAGCAAAACAAAAAATTGAAACAGAAATTAAAACAGGAATTGAAACAGAAAAGGAGTAAACACTATGAAAACGACTAAAATTTTAAGCTTACTGACTGCCCTGATGATGTTGTTAAGCTTTGCCGCCTGTGGCACAGCCAAAGGCAATACGACGAATACTACTGCAAATAAGAAAAGCGAAACGGCTATGCTGACAGCTGTGAATCCGAAAACAAAAGACGAGGCCGCCGACCTGCATCAAAAACTGATGGCACAGGAAAATGCTATTCTTTCCGAAAACAGCAAACTTTGGGAAAAGGTATTTATTTCAGCCGATAAGGGTATGGCGATGAATGAGGACGGCAAAAACTACGGCGATTTTCTTCTGAAAACAATTGACGGTATCAAGGATCAGTTCAGTGCTGATGAGTTGAAGCTGCTTAATGAAGGCGCCGAAGAGATTAAGGAAATTGAAGGAAAGCTGACGCTTTTGGAACAAAAATTTCCCGGATGCGGAGAAAAACCGTCTGATGGAGATATGAGCGTTCCGGCGGAAAACGGTAAGCCCATCGAAAAGGATGATCTGAAGAAATTCCCGACATTTGACGGCAAGGATCTTGACGGAAACGAAGTTAAGAGCAGTACGCTTTTTGCAAAAAATACCGTTACTGTAGTAAACTTCTGGTTTACCACCTGCAATCCCTGCGTGGAAGAACTTGCTGACCTGGAAGCTCTGAATAAACAGCTTGCAGAAAAAGGCGGAGCAGTAGTCGGAATCAATTCATTTACACTTGACGGTGACAAAACGGCCATCTCTGACGCAAAGAATATTCTGGCAAAAAAGGGTGTGACCTACAAAAACATTTGGTTTGATTCAAAAAGTAAAGCCGGAGAATTTACATCCGGATTGTACTCCTACCCCACAACTTATGTTGTTGATAAAAACGGTAATATTGTGGGAGAGCCGATTGTCGGTGCAATATCCTCCGAAAAGCAGTCTGAAAAGCTGCAAAAGTTGATTGATCAGGCAATTGCAAACAGCAAGAACTGATGTGTGCCCTGTCCCGACAAAGTATCAATAATGCATATTTTCAGGTTCTGTAAATTTTACATATAGATTCCAACAAATATGCCAATAATTAAACCTATATAATTTTTCGTACAACAAAACCTCCTGCAACGGATTTTACTCTGTGCAGGAGGTTTATTCTTATTCCGATATTTTTTATTTCATCATTATATCTGTATAAAAATTTTACATAGCTGTAAAGCAGTTTGTCATCACAATAAATTTGTATTCTGTTCAAGCATTAAAAAAGAGGCTCTTTCGAGCCTCCTTTCAGCAGTTGTTCTACCCTATTTTATTGTAGAGTTTGTTACTGTCAAAATGCAAATATCAAAACTGCCGATGCGAGAAAAAGTGCAAAGGTAATCGGCTGAATTTTTATGTATTTTTCAACTTTTGCAATTCGCTCATCAGAAAATTGATTTGAGTTTGCAACATTTTTGTAATCACGATATGAAAATGCGAATATAAAAATCGACACTATAACGAACACAATATAAAACAAAAACAAATAATTCTCCAGCAACGAACCGTAGTACTTTGTTATCAAAGAAAATGCAAAGCAAGCTGTCTGGAAAATCGGAGCTAAAATACAGGCTTGGATTGTTCTGTCGCATTTATCCTCCGGTCTGTCATCCTCTTCATTGGGTAAAAAATAATCCTCTGCAAGGCTTGAATTAATATGAACCCTCTTACGATATAGTTTAATTAAAGCCGCAATGAACAGCAAGCAAAACATTGCCACATTGCTATATCCATAGATTAAATATGCACCGCCCTTTAACACATATATTAAATCTCCGTTACTATATAGAGTCAAGGCGTACATATAAGCATTAACTATAACTACCCAAGCATATATTCTTTTAACCTTTTTAAAAAGAATATATATTGTTGCAAAATGCATTACAAGTATTAAAATCATCAAAGATATAAATACAAGCAAATCGTATGGATTATGCGTTTGACAAAAATTTATAAAAGGGTAAAAGTTTAAATATAATGCAGTTGTAGGAAACATAGTTAAATCCGAAGTAATTATGCAATAACCAATGTTCACAAACAGCAATAATATAAATAAGCTTTGTAATCCTACGACAATTGAATAATAAATTTTCTTTGCTTTCATTTAAAACATCCTATCTGTTATTTTACTTTTCATATTTGGCTATATCAAAAAGAATTCAAACGAAATCAATAATGTGTATGGTGATATCATGGCTGATGAGATTAATTAACAAAGGAATTTTTGGTCAATTCGGTTTTTCCGAATACTATTGACGAAAAAATCACAATGTCGGCAACAAAAGGCTTTTCTGTAATAACTGCTCATATTAAATTCTTATTGAATGTATTAGATTGATTTTTAGTGATTAAGTGTGTATAATGTATATCGGGAGGTATCTATGGGAAAACAAAATTATTTTTTCAGCGGAATTACGGACATACTGATTCTTGCCATTTTGTGTGAGCATGACAGTTATGTGTATGAAATTGTAAAATTCATAAAAGAAAAATCAAACGGATGCCTGTCCATATCTCAGAACACCGTTTACGCAGTCACCTACAAGCTTGTTAACGAAGGAAAAATCAGCGAATATTCAAAGCTTGTCGGCAAAAAGCGCACACGAATTTATTATCATATTGAGGACGAAGGTCGGGCATATTATGAAAACCTTTTGGAGAGTTTTCATAATGCTTACAGCGGTGTAGAGAGCATTTTAAATATTTTAAAAGAGGACAAGGGCAATAAACAATAACGGGGATTCCCTATGTTGTCAAGAAAATAAGGACAGGCAAATACATCAAAAGACTTATTGCGGTTGTACTTATTCTTGCACTCATATCAACTGTTACATACTGCATTGTTTTGCATGAAGACCATCAGATTACAAAAAGACAGGAAGCTGTTATATCCGAAGATGTAATCGAATAGTATAAATTCCGTTCGGATATTTTTAAAATTTACAGACCGATTTCAAATTTGATTTTGAAGTCGGTCTTTTTTTGTATATACGCTTCTTACGCAATGAAAATACATATTCTGATTGTATTGTATCAATAGACATTACAAAAAGCAATACTTATTAATATTTCCTTTATCTAAAAGTCATATATTCATATCTGCCAATGAAAGTATCAAATACAGCATTTCCATACAATCACCTCGAATCGCTTATAACGCATTACTTTTCTTTTGTAACTTCATCCAGACCGATAAAGTACATACCTTTTCTTTTAGATTTTTCAAGATGAATCTTTTCGGAATCAACAATCAAATCCGTGTAGAGGTTATTGTCAGTTTCGACAAAACAGAATATTCTGAATTTGCCGAAAGTTACGGTTTTGTCGGCTTTATGTGCAGAATCGGAATATGCGAGAATATCTGTTTCACGATTTGGTACTGCCACAAAAAGAACCTGTTCTCCTGTCTTTTTATCTCTGATTTTGTAACTTCTGATAAATGTGTAATCTTTTGAAAATGAACCGTTGTTAATTTCAATTTGTTCATACACATCAAAATCAGCATTCCTGTTAATCATAGAAACCCTACCGTTTCGCTTTGTATAAACTGCCGGTGTGATTATTTTCGTTTCCTCATCAATCATTAAAACAAATTTGCTGTTTGGTAAATCTATTAAGGTATCATAGACAAAATGTTTAATAGTAGTAAATCTCTTTTTAGAAATTGATACTTCCGATTTAATAGATTTATAATAAAGTGAATTAATAAACTCTTTTAACAAGAAACACAAAAGTAAATACAATCCATACGGGATAAGAAATGTAAAATCTAAAAGAGAACCATTAACATGATTAACACTTACGCTAAAAACAATAACTTCCATATAATCACAACCTACCATTCAGCATGCACCTTTCAAAAGAATTATCTTTATTGAGCAACAACACATTTTCGGCAAAATGTAATAACAAACCTGTTTCGGTCGTTATTGGAAATGAACAACCGTAGTTCTTGTTATCGTCATTTTGAAAACCGAATTTCAGCACGAACTTATAGTGTCCGAGATTATCGTATTCAGCAAGCCCTATTGAGAAAAATGACTCCGCAGACAAATCAGTATCGCCTATTTCCCAGTAAAATTCACTATGGTGCTTATCAATCAAATTTTTGATTGATTCCGACAAAGCAATTATGTTTTCTTTTGTGACATATACTTTTGTTTCAGCACTAATATTTTTGGCTAATGCCTTTACCATAATTTGATAAAAATCAGCATCTTCCCATATTTTTTCAAATAACAAATTATTCATTTTTCCATATCACTTGTTCATTAAGCTTGAAAGTAATTTTTCATACTTTGCATTGATTGTAATTTGCGTTGCGGTATTGAATACAAACGAAGTTACTCCGTCATCACAACCGTAATCGTCTATCTGTCTGACGGTGCAGATTCCGTTTTCCAGTGACAACGGTAATCCCGTGATATTCTCATTACCGCTGTGCAGCAGTTCTATACTGACTACGAAGTTTTTAATGATTGCGGATTTTATTGCGGAATCAAATACAGCGTTACCGTCAATTTCAACGCTGTCTTCAAAAGTATCCGTTTCAATCAGTTTCTCCATTTTTTGATTATATTTTGAATCATACTCGATTCTGAAGAAATCAGATACTATTTTTACAATTACACCGTCACAAGTTCCGTCTGTATTGTACATTTGAATTGCAACCTCATCTTCGTTAAGTGCAATAATCTTGCCGTAAATAAACTTGTCACATTCATCATCTGTATAAAAACTGCAATTTTTATTGCTTTGAAAAGCTTTTAATAATTCCGAATACATCGTATCACCTCATGTATTTTTTAGCTTTGTTTGATTTATCTTTATATTGTCTTTCATTTTATCTGTTTCAATTTTCAGTACATTGACATTGTCAGATAAAATTGCATTTTTAAGATTTTTAAAATATGATATGTCTGTTTCATATTCCCTGATTCTGTCATAATTGACCGGTGCGGAATTTTTTAAATCATTCATATCGTCATTTAGCATTTTCAGATACTTTTCAATTTCATTTTCTGCCGAGTTATATTCTTTCAAATACAAATAAATATAAATGAAGTCTAATCCCATAAAATTATAGGTTTCTTCTATCTCCTCTTTACCTGAACAAACGGATTTATCATATATCAGATATTTATCAAGATATTCAGAAATAGATTTTGCACTAAAAAATGACTCATATAATTCACTGTATTTTGAAAACATTCTGCTAATACAATTTGTAACATCTGATTTATCGGTTGCATCGGCAATATATTCCTCACCTGACAAACGGCTTAATGAAAAATCATCATCTCCGTCACATATACACTTTGTACCAATTTCAAATATTAACGGAGTAAAACTATGAATGACATCAAATTGCAGTTCGTCATAATTTTTATCATAATGATAGAACAGATACACTCTCGCAAAGATATCATTATAAAGTTTACTGAAACAATTTATATTTTGCTTATAACCGTGTTCTGCCATAAACGAATCAAATTGTTGCACAAATAAATTTTTAAGGCAATCTCCCATAGTATACTTCCTATCTGATTTCGATATTTTAAATACAAAGTAATATTATCACCAATGAAATGCAATACAACAACATCAGCAGTATATGCATTACAATTAGTTTGCATTTATAATTTTGGATTGATGTTACTTTTATATTTTGATTTTCCGATTTTATAAAATCAGAAATATTGTATGCCGTATGATACACTATACCTATACCTAAACACACATAAATAAAACAAATAAGGAATGCAGACTTGACACCAAAATATATTAGAAAACTACAGGTAATCGGCGGAATAATTGCATAAACAGTCGGCAAAATCAAAGGCTTTTTCAAGGTATGGTAATATTCCTTTTTATTTTTCTTTTCTGCATATGCAACAGCCTTCATAGGGTTGTCATATTTCCTATCCATAAATTTTGCATACTTTGAAATTTGAATAAAAAAGAGAATTCCGCAGAAAATGGAGCAAGCAATTCCGAACCATACGCACAAAAGAAGTTCGTTTGCTTTTTCTTCATATGTGAGATTATTTCCAGATTGACCGATTAAATCGGAATCAAGCAAAATAGGTATAATTGAGCCGATTAGCAAGCACCAAATTGCCGTTATACCGCTTGCAAGCCACTTTTTCATGTTATCCGATGAATACATTTTAAACAGCCAAAACAACATAATTAAAGTTACAGCTATTAAAACAATTGAAACTGAAATTTCAAAAGGGTTATGACTTACAACAAACCTTGACACAAACTGAATCGGCAAACACAGACTTGTCAAAAAGATGTTTTCGGTACAACTCATCAAGTTTACAATAAAATTAATTATCGTAGACATTATAATGAATAACAACAAAAGTAAATGAATTTTTTCTACCGACTTAATATTTTTGTAATTGAAATTTTTCATAGTTAACACCATCATTTTAAAGAATCGTAAATGCGTTTGAAATTTGCAATTTCTTTCTCGTTGTACGGTGAATCGGGATTGTATTCATACATTGACAAAATCCACTCAATCAGCGTGATATCATTGCCGTTTTTAACAAGGCAATTGTCGAGCAAATATCGAATTACTGTTTCACGATTGTAGAAAAATGTACCTGAATATACTAGATAATTACACAAGAGAATTGTATGTTTGGGTGTATTCTCATTTGAAACCACATAAAGAAGATAACAGAACATATCTCGGTTATCAACCGATGAAAATTCTTTTTCAATGTTCTCAAGTGTATATTCAAAGTCGGATTTTTTAAGTTCGTCATATACAAACTGAAAATCTCCGTGTTTGATTTTATTTTTTAATTCTTTGAAGTTCGGCATAATATCACCTCGTATATTAATAATTCTTGCTAAATATCTTCAAGAACAATACATATAATTTTAACAATTCAATTATAACTATAAAAAATCCAATATGCAACCAATTATGCGGCTTTACGACTTTGACGGTATAACCATATTCATTTGTTTTATCCCCAAAAAAACGCTCTGCCATTTACAATATACTTTGTTGAAATTCATATTTTAGTATCTTTTTGACAACACTAAAAATTTTCTTCATAATATTTTAAGAATTCATCAGCCTGTCCGTCTGGATTTACCGATTTTATGTATTTTGTAACATAGTATGTATACTCGTAATCATGGATAAGTATTGGAATATCTGCAATGATTTTACCGACTTCGTTGTCTGATCTTAAATTCAAAACGACCTCGGAAATCAGGGCGTATAATTCTTTACAACCGTTTGGACCGTTACCGATATAATTCATTTCATCATCATAATCTTGTTCGTCATCCTCGTAACCGATATTATCAACACCGTTTTCAGCATACCAATCAACCAATAATTTTGCGCTTTTATCGTCAGCAATCAGGTATTTTTCATCATTGCAGCCCCAAAAAGCCATATTCCACTTTTCCTCTTCGTCGTTGCAATCTTCAATATCACTAAATGTATTACTGAATATACTGACATAGGGGAAATTCTCAATATTATCGTACACATTACATTCATTAAAATTGATGAGTATTGAAATTACATATGTATCTTTTGCAATTGATTTTAAATATTTTTTTATTTCGTTGTATAAATATTCTTTTAGCATAGTTTATTCTCTCCCTTACCTCTTTGCAGTTTTATTATACTATTTTAAAACAATATTTGTCAAGATTTGTATTAGTCATTTTAATACATTAATCCTGATTCTTTAAATAAAAATCGGGGAACAGAAATTATTTTATCTGTTCCCCGAATGTGTTTTATAAAATATTAAATTCAGTAAATTATTCTTTTACAATGTTTTCAAATGTGTGCCAACCGAGAACTGCACATTTTACACGGGCAGGCATATGAGAAATGTCAGACAATGCTCCGCCCTCCTCAAGCTCTTCAATTTCTTCGTCAGTTGCTTTGCCTTGAATCATTTTAAGGAAAATATCTTTCAGATGTTCGGCTTCATCAACTGTTTTGCCGATAATCAAATCAAGCATAATATCGGCTGACGCCTGGGAAATTGCACAACCGTCACCTGTAAACGAACCGTCTGTAATCACACCGTCTTTGATGTTAAGATTAAGCACAATGTCATCACCGCAGCTTGGATTCACACCCTCAAGGCTTGCCGTTGCCGTATCAAGCGGATGTTTGTGCATTGGATGAAGATTGTGATCGGTCAGGATTTCATTGTAAAAGCTTCTGTTATTTTCCATATCCCATTCTCCTTCTGACAGATGACACGCTGTTCAAAAACGCATCAATGTCATCTTTCGTATTGTAGAAATAAATGCTTGCCCTTGTTGTTGACGGAACGCCCAAAAATTCCATCAAAGGCTGTGCGCAATGGTGTCCTGCACGGACTGCAATACCGTCAGCGTCGAGAATACTGCTGACATCATGCGGATGAACTCCGTCAATTGTAAAGCTGATAATTCCGCAATGCTCTTTCGGGTTGTTGCTTCCCTGAATATTGATGTGAGGAATTTTCATAAGTCCGTCAAAGGCTCTTTTGGTAAGCTCTTCTTCAATACCGCCGATTGTATCATAACCAATATTTTGAATATATTCAATTGCGGTTTTCAGCCCCCATGCGCCAGCCGCATTTACCGTTCCTGCCTCGAATTTATGCGGTAAATCGGAATAGATAACCTTGTCCCTTGTAACGGAATCAATCATCTCACCGCCCGTTAAAAACGGCGGCATTTTTTCAAGAAGGCTTTCTTTGCCGTACAATACACCGATTCCGAAGGGTGCCATAAGTTTGTGACCGGAAAATGCAAGAAAATCCACATCAAGCGACTGAACATCAACGGGAATGTGCGGAACGCTCTGTGATGCATCAAGCACAACAACTGCACCGCATTCCTTTGCAAGCTCTGTGATACGCTTTATGGGAGTTTTGCAACCGAGTACATTTGATATGTGAGTTACTGCCACAAGCCTTGTACGCTCCGAAAAAGCCTGTTTCAGCTGTTCTTCGGTAATTGTGCCGTCAGGGTTGCATTCAATGTACTTTACCGCTGCGCCCGTTTTTTCTGCAACAACTCTCCATGGCAACTGGTTGCTGTGGTGTTCCATTACAGTGACAAGAATTTCGTCACCTTTTTTAAGAAAATTCATTCCGTAGCTGTAGGCAACAAGATTGAGGCTTTCGGTTGCATTGCGTATAAATATTATTTCACGCTCCAACCTTGCATTAATGAACTTTCTGACTGTTTCACGGGATTGCTCATAACACTCGGTCGCTTTGAAACCCAAATCATAAAGTCCACGCAGAGGATTTGCATTGCATTTTTTATAGAACTCCATTTCCGAATTTATAACTGATTCAGGTCTTTGAGCAGTTGCGGCACTGTCGAGATAGACTACAGGATTTTCCCGCAAAAGCGGAAAATCTTCCTTAAAGTTTTTCATTTGCATAGTCTGTAACCTCCTCCAGACAGGATTTTGCAAGCGTTTCAAGCTCCTCATCACCGATTTTCGAGCATAAAGCGTCAAGCTTTGCACGAGCCATAAGATTACAAGCCTCTTCTTCGTCAAGACCTCTGCTTGCAAGATAGAAAAGCACATCATCGGACGGTCTGCCGATTGACGCACCGTGGTTGCCCTCAACATCCTCTTCCGCACAAAGAATGAGCGGTACGGTCTGATTGATTACATCTTCGCCTAAAATGAGAACATCTTCGTTCTCGTCACCCTTAGCACCCGATGAGCCGAATGGGAAATCAATTGTACCACGGAATAATTTATGTGCTTTATCTCTCAAGACACCTCCGGCATTCATTGAACTGACGGTCTTTTTGCCGATATGCTCGGCAACATAGTTCATATCAAGCAACTGCTCGTCCTTGCAATAGTAGCCGACATTGAGGTCAAGATTGCTCTGCCTGCCCAAAAGCGTTGTCTTTGTGCCTGTATAGGTTTCATTTCCTCCGATGAAAAGCTGTAATATCTCTGCGGCTGCATTATCTTCGCATTCTGCACCGACATCGTTTATAAAGCGGAAATTTTGCGAAAGGAGATTAAGCTGTACAAGTCTGATTTTTGCGCCTTTTTCAGCTTTAAATTTCGTTCTTACGGCACAAATACCGTTTGCATTCCACGCTGACTGCATTGTCATAAACACGGTAAGTTCTGTGTTTTCGGGAGCGTAAAGTTCTACATCTGCAAAAGCGTTTTCACCGTTTTTGCAATTAAAAAACAGCTTTTCGCTTTTTGTTTTATCAGCCGATATTCTGATTTTTTCAGGCTGTGATATTTTTGAGATTTCGTCAATCTCCTCGCCCATACCTGTCTGAATATTTGCAAATGAATCCCGGATTTTTGAATCTGAAATATTTGTATATTTTTCGATTATTTCTTTTTGAACAGGAATACTGTTCCAACCGTCAACGGGAATATTTCGGATTTTTGCCCGATTCACTCCCAATCGGTTCCAAGTGGGTGACGGAAGAAAGTTCACTGTTAAGTCTTTATTATCAACCATAATGTCCTCCTTATCCGATACTGCCCTTCATCTCAAGCTGAATGAGATTGTTCATTTCAACCGCATATTCAAGCGGAAGTTCCTTTGACACATTGTCTGCAAAACCGCTGACTATCATCGCCCTTGCATCCTCTTCACTAAGACCTCTTGACATGAGGTAGAATACAGCCTCATCGCTGATTCTGCCTATTTTGGCCTCATGACCGATATCTGCGTGCGGAGTTCTGATATCCATTACAGGAATAGTATCTGAGCGTGACTTTGAATCAAGCATAAGTGACTGACATGAAACGGCAGATTTTGCATTTTCGGCAGACTTGTTTACAACAACGGAGCTTCTGAATGTGCTGATACCGCCGTCTTTTGAAATTGACCTTGTGTTCATAAACGAAGATGTTTCTTTGCCGATATGAACTACTTTTGCGCCTGTATCAAGGTTCTGTCCCTTGCCTGCAAATGTAATGCCCGTAAATTCCATTCTTGAACGGTCGCCTTTTAAAATTGTCATCGGATAAAGATATGACACATGAGAACCGAATGAACCCGATACCCATTCCATAGTACCGCCATCTTCAACAAGTGCTCTTTTGGTGTTAAGGTTGTACATATTTTTTGACCAGTTTTCAATTGTTGAATATCTGAGCCTTGCATTTTTCTTTACAAAAAGCTCAACGCATCCCGCGTGAAGATTTGCTATGTTATATTTCGGAGCAGAACAACCCTCTATAAAATGCAGGTCTGCACCCTCGTCAACGATAATGAGCGTGTGTTCAAACTGACCTGCACCGGGTGCGTTAAGTCTGAAATATGACTGCAACGGAATTTCTACCGATACTCCCGGCGGAACATACACAAACGAACCTCCTGACCATACTGCACCGTGAAGTGCGGCAAATTTGTGGTCATTCGGACGGACAAGTTTCATAAAATATTTTTTTACCATGTCGGCATATTCGCCCTTTAACGCACTCTCCATATCGGTATATACTACGCCCTGTGAGGCAACCTCTTCACGAACATTGTGGTACACCAGCTCGGAATCATACTGTGCTCCGACACCTGCAAGGGACTTTCTCTCTGCCTGAGGAATACCGAGCCTTTCAAATGTATTCTTGATATCTTCGGGGACTTCCGACCATTTTGCGGTCATCCTTGTGTTCGGACGGACATAGGTTGCAATATCGTCCATATTAAGTCCGTCAATGGGCGGTCCCCAGTTTGGAACTTTGAGTTCATTATAAATTTGAAGTGACTGCAAACGGAAATTCTGCATCCACACGGGATCGTTCTTTTCCTTTGAAATTTTTTCTACAATTGAGGCATCAAGACCTGATTTGATACGGTAGGCATCATTTTCTTCGTCTTTGATATCGTAGACACTTCTGTCAACATCATCGACATATGTTCTTTCTTTCATCATAATACCTCCGTCAGAACTTTTCTGCATAAAGTTCAAGATACTTTTCAAAACCGTGTTCATTGATTTCATCAATCAACGATGCGTCGCCTGTTTTAACTATATGGCCGTTTACCATAATATGGGTATAATCAACTTTGAGAGATTCGAGAATACCTGTGCTGTGTGTGATGATGAGCAATGCACCGTCACGGTTTTTCTGATAGTGTTCAACGCCCTTTGAAACTGTGCGAACCGCATCAACATCAAGACCCGAGTCTGTTTCGTCAAGAATTGCAAGCTTTGGATTGAGTAAAAGCATCTGCAAAATTTCTGCTTTTTTCTTTTCACCGCCCGAAAAGCCTACATTTAGATCACGCTCGGAATATGACGGATCCATCTGCAAAAGCTCCATTGCCTGTCTGAGCTCTTTTTTAAAGTCCCAAAGGCGGATTCTTTTGCCACGGTTCTTTTCAAGAGCATTACGAATAAATGATGAAAGTGAAAGCCCCGGAACTTCAAGAGGACTTTGGAATGAAAGAAAAATTCCGTCCTTTGACCTTTTATCGGGTGTTTCATCGTTAATGTTTTTTCCGTTAAAAAGTATTTCGCCGGAATTAAGCGTATATTTAGGACTGCCCATAAGCGCAAATCCAAGCGTTGACTTGCCTGCACCGTTAGGTCCCATAAGCACATGCGTTTCACCTTTGTTTATACTAAGATTTATATCGTGCAGAATTTCCTTTTCCTCTACACTTACAGTCAAACCGTTTACATCAAGTAATTTGTCTGCCATTTCATAATCCCACCTTGTTATATTATCAACCCACCAAAGGAGTGGATAATTAAAATATAACCTTTTCAACCCATTTTGTCAATGGGTTGGTATTGCATTTTTATCGTTTTTTGTATATAATCAAGGTATATAAGCAAAACAGGCTTACAAAATATGCAAGCCTTGCCAAAAGGGGATAATTTTATGCTGATTTCAAGTAAAGGTCGTTACACGCTGTATGTGCTTGTCGATCTGGCAAAAAACGGGCAGAACAGATATATTCCGCTCAAAGAAATTGCAGAAAGACAGAATATTTCCAAAAAATATATGGAAGGCATACTCAAAACCCTTGTTGACCGCAATCTGCTTGAGGGCGTAAAAGGAAAGGGCGGCGGCTATAAGCTGACCAAAGAACCAAAAGATTATTCACTCGGTGAAATTCTCAGGCTTACGGAGGGCGATCTTGCATCTGTTCCCTGTACTTCAAAAACTCACGAAAATTGCAATCATATGGAATCGTGTCCCTCACATCCTATCTGGCAACAGCTTGACAATTTAATCAACAATTACCTTGACAGTGTAACTCTTGCAAATTTACTTAATAATGAATAAAATAAATACGCACAACATCTTTGCTTTTGTTAAGATAATGTGCTATAATAACAATAGACAGATATAATTTAAGTTATTTTTGCACAAATTAAGCTGTCACTACGAATCTATCAGCAAAAGCAGGTGATTTTATGGCTTTCGATACATTTGACGAGGGTATTAATCCCGGTGGAATGAGAAGCAAAAACGAAATTAAAACCTTGATATGTTATTTGTATAATTCTGTAAAAGAAAATATAGACAAAGGAATTGTCATACAGGCAATTCTAAAGCAGGGACTTGCCAATTATTTTGAAACAAGTTCCGCCTTTGACGATCTTGTTACAAACGGTAACCTTGTGCCTGCCGATGATGAACACAAAACATATGCGCTCACGGAAAACGGTGTTGAAATTGCAAAACAGCTTGACAGCATTCTTGCGTACTCTATCAAAGAAAAGGCATACGCTTGTGCGGTTAAGCTCCTTGCCGTAAAGAAAAATGAGATTGAAAACAAGGTTGATATTGTAAAAAGTTCAAACGGATTTACTGTTAAATGTTCTGTATCCGGCGGTGATATGGATTTGATGAAGCTTGATGTTTATGCTCCCGAAATGGAACAGGCTCTTATTCTCAAAAAAAATTTTCTTGACAATCCGAAAAAAGCGTACAAAATTATGCTTGCACTCCTGACCAAAGACAAAGAAACCGTCGGTGAGGCTCTTGAGGAACTTTACGGCATTGTATAAAATTTCATACAAACAATTAAGGGGCTGTCGATATGACCGCCCCTTCTGTGATTATTCAGAAAAAAAGATTAAGACCGAGCATAAGCGTTACTCCGGGTATTCCTCCTATTATTGATACCAAAAGCGATAAAAGGCTTATGGGCAAAGTTACGCCCGTAAAAGCTCCCGTCAGATTGACCGCAAACAATGTTGCCGCTCCCAAAGTCATTGAAAGCAGAGAGCGTTTGAACGGATGCTTGTTTTTGCCGAGAAAGTGCAAGATTGCGAAAGTTATAAATGTTACAAAAATAATCAGACATATTCCCCACCAAGGCATTTTTAACAACTCCATATAAAAAGTAAAACCGCCAGAGGATTGCCCTGACGGTTAATTTTATGCTGATTATTAAGTTAATATGCTTACAGTATACCGAACTTTGAAAGCACATTAAGTGCAATTACAAAAATTACGAATATTGCAGCAAAAACTTTTGTCCAGCGTGAGAGGAACGCATCAATCGAACGAGCCTTATTCTTTGAGAAATAAGAATCGGCAACACCTGTTACAGCACCGATACCCTGCTGATTACCCTCCTGAAGGATAATTACAACGATAATGGCAACAGATACGATTGCGAGCAATACGCCTAAAACAATGCCCCAAATGCTCATTTTTATCTTCCTTTCATTTAATAAATACGAATAAAACAAATTCTGCTTTAATAACTGTTTTATAATACCACATAAACACAGCTTTTTCAAGAGATATTACAAGATTTTTATTAATTTTTTCAAAATCAAATCAGCGAAAGCTGTTCGTCTTTTGAATCATCGTTCACGGGCAACGCACCTCTTGCAGGAAGTGAACCTGTTCTGTAACGCTTTGGATTTGTAAAAGTACCGTCTTTATAGCGTTCTATGCTGAAAAGTCTGTGACCTTTTTTGGGCTTGAGAACGGCAACACCCTGTGTTGAACGGGTTGTTTTGAGAGCGAGTGCACCCGTGTGAACAAGGAGCATATTTCCCGATGACGCCTTGAAGAGTACCTCTTCGTCCTCAGGCATATAGAGAAGTCCGACAAGAGGAGATTTGTCGGAATATGCGCCCGTGAGCTTTTTACGGTTAGTCTTTGTTGCGTAGGATTCAAGCGGAACTTTTGCAGCCTTGCCGTTTTCAAAAGCAAAGAGCAGCATACCCTTGTAATCTTTTGTAACAACCATTTTCACAGCATTTTCGCCTTCGTCAAAACCAAGCTTTGCGGCAACATAGTCACCGAGTACGCTTGCCTTTGTCTGTGCAAAATCATCAGCCTTTGCCTTATACACCTGACACTTGTCTGTAAAGAACAAAAGGTCGCAGTTGTTTGTGAACTCAAGCTCCTGAATGATTTCATCACCGTCTTTGAGCTTTTGTTCACCGCTCATTCTGAGCGACTGCGGAGTAATCTTCTTGAAATATCCCTCTTTTGTAAAGAAAAGATTAACAGGATAATCGGGAATCTCGACTGTCTCTTCCTCATACCTTGCAACATCGTCATAGATTATGATACTCTTTCTCGGCTGACCGTATTTCTCGGCAATTGATTTGAGTTCTTTGACAATGATTGTCTTGATTCTTGCCTTGCTTTTTAAAATTTCGTCAAGCTCGGCAATCTCTTTTTCAAGGTCTTCAAGGTCTTTTGTACGCTTTAAAATGTATTCACGGTTAAGGTGACGAAGTTTTATTTCGGCAACATATTCAGCCTGTATTTCGTCAATTCCGAATCCAATCATAAGGTTTGGCACAACCTCGGATTCTTCATCGGTTTCACGGACAATCTTTACTGCCTTGTCAATATCGAGAAGAATTTTTTCAAGACCTCTTAAAAGATGAAGCTTGTCAGCTTTTTTGTTGCGGTCAAAATATGTTCTTCTTCTGACGCACTCAATTCTGAAAGCAATCCATTCTTCAAGCAACGCCTTTACACCGAGAACTCTCGGAACACCTGCAATAAGCACATTGAAGTTGCAGGCATAGGAATCTTCGAGTGTTGTAAAGCGGTAAAGCTTTGTCATAAGCTTGTCGGCATCAATGCCACGCTTGAGGTCAATTGTAATTTTAAGTCCGTCAATACCTGTTTCGTCACGAATATCGGAAATTTCCTTGACTTTACCCTGCTTTACAAGGTCGATTACCTTTTCAATGATAACCTCACAAGTTGTTGTAGCCGGGATTGAAAGGATATCTATACAGTTTGCAGACTTGTCATAGACATACTTTGCACGGAGCTTGATACTTCCTCTGCCGGTTTCATAGACTTGATTGATGACATTTTCGTCATAGATAATCTGACAACCGCCTGTAAAATCAGGAGCCGGCAGAGTTGACTTTATATCATGGTCGGGATCACGGATAAGTGCCGCTGTTGTTTCGCAGATTTCACGCAGATTGAATGAACAGATATTTGACGCCATACCAACGGCAATACCTGTGTTTGCGTTTACAAGTACAGACGGAAATGCAACCGGCAAAAGTGACGGTTCTTTCATTGTATTATCGTAGTTATCTACAAAATCTACGGTATCTTTGTCTATATCACGAAACAGCTCGTTGCAGATTGCGTCAAGCTTTGCCTCAGTATAACGGGAAGCCGCCCACGCCATGTCACGGCTGTAGAATTTACCGAAGTTACCCTTTGAATCTACATACGGATGCAAAAGCGCCTCATAGCCCCTTGAAAGACGAACCATTGTGTCATAAATTGCAGAGTCTCCGTGAGGATTGAGCTTCATTGTTGCACCGACAATGTTTGCCGATTTTGTTCTTCCGCCGTTCAGAAGTCCCATTTTGTACATCATATACAGGAGCTTTCTGTGCGACGGCTTGAACCCGTCGATTTCGGGAATTGCACGGGAGAGAATTACGCTCATTGCATACGGCATATAGTTCTCTCTGATAGTGGAAACGATTGGCTGTTCCACTACTTCACCCGCACCGTTGATTACACCGTGAGTTTTTGACGGTGAAGTTCTGCGGGGAGTCTTTGAAGATTTTTTCGCCATTTATTTCCACCTCCAATCAGCTTACATCAAGCTGGTCAATATATTCGTTGCCGTGTTCTACTATATAATCTTTTCTTCCCTGAAGATTGTCACCGAGAAGAACATCAAAAATTTCCGCTGTCTGTTCTGCATCGGCAGGAAGGACCTTGATAAGTCTGCGTGACTCGGGGTTCATTGTGGTAAGGTTCATCATATCGGGTTCGTTTTCACCGAGACCTTTTGAACGCTGAACTGTGAATTTCTCCTTGCCGAGCTGTTCAATGAACTTATCCTTTTCAACCTCATCGTATGCAAAATAAACATCGTTTTTGGATGTAATTTCATAAAGAGGCGATTCGGCAATAAACACCTTGCCTTCTTCAATGAGTGTAGGTGTAAGTCTGTAAAGCATTGTAAGTAAAAGTGTTCTGATCTGGAAGCCGTCAACATCGGCATCGGTGCAGAGAATAATTTTGCTCCAGCGAAGTGCGTTCATATCAAAGCTTGAAAGATTCTTGTTGGCTTTTGACTTAACCTCAACACCGCAACCGAGAACCTTGAGCAAATCGGTAATGATTTCGCTCTTAAAAATCTTATCGTAGTCGGCTTTCAGGCAGTTAAGTATTTTACCTCTGATTGGCATAATTGCCTGAAAATCGGGGTTTCTTGCCTGTTTACAGGCACCGAGAGCAGAATCACCCTCTACTATGAACAGTTCACGCTGTTCCGTGTCTTTACTTCTGCAATCGACAAATTTTGCAACACGGTTTGTTATGTCGAGATTGCCCGAAAGCTTTTTCTTTATGTTAAGTCGTGTTTTCTCAGCATTTTCACGGCTGCGCTTATTGATAAGCACCTGTTCGCAGATTTTTTCTGCCTCAAGCGGATTTTCAATAAAATAGACTTCAAGACTCTGACGGAGAAATGCAGTCATAGCGTCCTGAATACCCTTATTTGTAACCGCCTTTTTGGTCTGGTTTTCATATGATGAAACACTTGAAAAAGACGAAATAACGCACACAAGGCTGTCCTCAACATCGTCATACTTGATTTTGCTTTCGGTTTTGTTATATTTATTATTTTGTTTTAAGTAGCTGTCAATCTGGTAAACAAAGGCATTCCGCACCGCCTTATCGGGAGCGCCGCCGTGTTCAAGCCAGCTTGAGTTGTGGTAGTATTCGGTGAGATGCACTTTATTTGAAAATGCAACCGAGATATCCATTTTGCACTTATATTCGGGCTTATCGTCACGGTCACGGGTTTTAACCTCGGTTTCCCAATGCTGAATTGAGCTGAGTCCGTTTTCACCGACTACCTCGGCAACATGGTCAACAATACCGTTCACATAGTTATAGCTTGTTGTATCAAAGCTTTTGCCGTTTTGATTGCGGAAAACAAATTCAATTCCTGCGTTGACAATAGCCTGTCTTTTCATTATGTCAAGAAAATATTCGGGCTGAATGTCGATATCCGTAAAGACTTCGAGGTCGGGTTTCCAATGAATTTTTGTACCCGTATCCTTTTTGCTGTACGGCTCTTTTTTGAGCTTGCCGACAATCTCGCCTTTTTCAAAACGGAGAGTGTATCGGTAGCCGTCACGGCGGATATCAACATCCATATACTCGGAGCTGTACTGGGTTGAACAAAGACCGAGACCGTTCATACCAAGGGAAAATTCGTAGCTTTCACCCTCGTTGTTATTATACTTACCGCCGGCATAGAGTTCGCAGAAAACCAGTTCCCAGTTATAGCGCTTTTCGTTTTCGTTGTAGTCAACGGGAATTCCTCTGCCGTGATCTTCAACCTCAATTGAGCCGTCGGAATAGCGTGTAACTGTGATTTTTTTACCGTAACCCTCTCTCGCCTCATCTATTGAGTTTGAAAGGATCTCAAACACGGAGTGCTGACAGCCGTCAATACCGTCCGAACCAAAAATTACGGCAGGACGCTTACGGACACGGTCGGCACCCTTTAGCGTTGTGATACTGGTATTATCATAATCGGTGGTTTTCTTTCTTGGCATTTTACTCTTCCTTTATCATTTTTCACCACGCAGTTTTTTGATTTTGTCACGCAGATATGCGGCGTGTTCAAATTCAAGCAACTTTGCGGCAGCTTTCATTTCCTTTGTCAGTTTTTCTATCAACTGTTGTTTTTGTGCCTTTGAAAGCTTTTTTGTATTTTTAAATTCACTGTCATCGTGAGTAGAAATTTCAAGTATATCGCTGACCTTTTTGACAATAGTCTTCGGAACGATGCCGTGCTCAACATTATATTTATTCTGAATTTCACGGCGGCGCTGTGTTTCGGTTATTGCAACCTTCATTGACGGTGTTACGCTGTCGGCATACATAATAACCGTACCCTCGCTGTTTCGTGCGGCTCTGCCGGCAATCTGAATAAGCGAACGGGTTGAACGGAGAAATCCCTCTTTGTCGGCGTCAAGTACGGCAACAAGAGAAACCTCGGGAATATCAAGTCCTTCACGCAGAAGGTTGATTCCGACAAGAACATCAAATTCTCCGAGTCTTAAATCACGGACAATCTCCATTCTTTCAACGGTGTCAATGTCATGGTGCATATAACGAACCCTGATACCCAGCTTTTCAAGATATGCGGTAAGGTCTTCCGCCATTTTCTTGGTAAGGGTTGTTACAAGTGTTCTTTGATTTTTGGCTGTACGGATATTGATTTCGGACACAAGGTCGTCAAGCTGACCTTCGGTAGGTCTTACCGAAATTTCAGGATCAAGAAGTCCTGTAGGTCTGATAATCTGCTCTGCAACAACAGCCGATTTTTCAAGCTCAAAATCGCCCGGTGTTGCGCTTACATAAACAGCCTGATTTATTTTTGAATAGAATTCGTCAAAGTTGAGCGGACGGTTATCAAGTGCAGACGGAAGTCTGAAACCGTAGTCAATAAGGCTCTTTTTTCTTGCATAGTCACCCGCAAACATTCCCCGTACCTGTGGAAGCGTTACATGGGACTCATCGACAAAGAGCAGAAAATCATCGGGGAAATAGCTTAAAAGCGTGTACGGTGATGAGCCCGGCGCTCTGCCCGACATTATTCTTGAATAGTTCTCGATACCAGTACAAAATCCGATTTCCTGCAACATTTCCATATCGTACCTTGTACGCTGTTCAAGTCGTTGTGCCTCAAGGAGCTTTCCGTTTTCACGAAAATATGCAAGTCTTTCCTCAAGCTCCCTGTCAATTTCCGCAAGAGCCTTTTTCATCTTATCTCCCGACACAATGTAGTGTGACGCAGGATAGATTGCGGCATGTTTCAGAACAGCTTTGAGTTCGCCCGTAAGCGGATTGATTTCGGAAATTCTGTCAATTTCATCTCCGAAAAATTCGACACGGATTATAGAATCGTTTGATGCGGCAGGGAAAATTTCAACCACATCACCACGAACCCTGAATTTATTACGGGTAAAGCTTACATCATTGCGTTCATACTGCAGTTCAACAAGCTTTTTTACAAGCTCATCACGGGACTTTTCCATTCCCGGACGAAGTGAGATTACCATATTTCGGTAGTCAATAGGATCGCCCAGGCTGTATATGCAAGAAACCGAGGCAACAATAATTACATCTCGTCTTTCGGAAAGTGCAAGCGTTGCGCTGTGGCGGAGTTTATCAATCTCGTCATTGATTGAACTGTCTTTTTCAATATAAGTATCCGTCTGCGCAACATATGCCTCAGGCTGATAGTAATCGTAGTATGACACAAAATATTCAACCGCATTTTCCGGGAAGAACTCTTTGAACTCACTGCAAAGCTGAGCCGCAAGAGTTTTATTGTGTGCAAGCACAAGTGTCGGTCTTTGAACCCTCTGAATAACATTTGCCATTGTAAAAGTTTTACCCGAACCCGTTACACCGAGGAGCGTCTGTTCACGGTTGCCTGCATTTATACTGTTTACAAGCTTTTCGATTGTCTGCGGCTGGTCGCCTGTCGGCTGATATTTTGAATGAAGTTTAAATTCCATAATACACATCACATTCCAAATACGGATTTTTTTATTATGTTTCCTGTTACAAGGCTCTTTATTACAAAAGTCCTGTAACAGAAAACATATCCGAACAAAATTTCGATTTTAATTATAGAACAGATGTTTTAAATTGTCAAATGTTTCTTTTAAAGAACATTATTACTTTTCATAATAGAAGATGTTCCCCGCAAGCCTGCTTTCACGGAGAGAAACATAATCATCATCGGTTATTATGAAATGGTCGATAAGCTCAACTCCGACAGTTGCAAGCGTACTCTTCAAAACTATTGTTGTGTCAAGGTCACTTCCCGAAGGCAGAGCCGTTCCGCTGGGATGATTATGTGCTATAAACGCAGTTTTGGCATTGTGACGAAGTGACAAATCAACAATTTTTCTGACTGGCATATCGGATGAATTGAGCGAACCTTTTGAAATTATATCAAAATAAATCATCTTGCCCTTTGCATCACCGAGCATGAGAGCGACACATTCGTTTGTTCGACCGATAAATTTTGCTTTAAATATTTTACCGAGATTTTCATAGTCGATGATATTATCATGCGACATCTTTGATTCGGTATAAAGCCTTGCCATTTCGGGCAACATTTTGAGCAATGCGGCGGCATTTTCAGACAAACCGAATTCCTTCATAAGCTCGTCAATCGGAGCGTCACACACTCCGCCGACAGTGATATAACGGTCAAGCAGACGATGTGCAAGAGGATTTGTGTCCTTTCTCGGAATAGCATAGTAAAGGAACATTTCAAGAGCCTCGTGCGTTTCAAACACATCAAAGCCGTTTTCTATGAACTTTTTACGCATTCTTTCACGATGACCGCTGTGTTCGTTATCGGTTGTCCGTGCCATATTATCCCCACCGCAAAATAAGTTTTTTCAAACTTTGGGGGCGGATAAAACCGCCCCGACTGATTAATATTAATAATTAAAAGCTGTTATTCCTTTACGCCGTACTGCTCATAGTAAGCGTCAATAGCGGCTTTGAGCTTGTCGTCAATAATAACCTTGCCCTTGTATTCCTTGTTGTAAAGGTGTTCAACAACCTCTGCCATTGTTACGATTGCAGTTGTTTTAAGGCCGTACTTTTCTTCAATCTCGGAAAGTGCGCTCTTTGTACCCTTGCCACGCTCCATACGGTCAACGGAAACAACAAGACCGATTGGGTTTACATCGCCCTGAGACTTTATAATCGGGAGAGTTTCTTCAATTGAAGTGCCTGCTGTTGTAACATCTTCGATGATAACAACCCTGTCACCGTCATTGATAGGACTGCCGAGAAGAATACCCTTGTCGCCGTGATCCTTAACTTCTTTTCTGTTTGAGCAATAACGGATATCCTGACCGTATTTTTCGCTGATTGCGATAGTTGCGGCAACAGAAAGCGGAATGCCCTTGTATGCAGGTCCGAAAAGAACATCAAAATCAAGACCGAACTTGCTGTTGACAGCCTCTGCATAATACTGACCGAGACGGCGGAGCTGGGCGCCTGTTCTGTAAAAACCTGTGTTTACGAAGAAAGGAGTTTTTCTTCCGCTCTTTGTAACAAAATCGCCAAATTTGAGAACCTGACAATCAACCATAAATTCAATGAATTCCTTTTTGTAAGCTTCCATCAATAAAACCTCCGATACAAAATAGCTTTCGGACAAACATCTGTAATATCCGACACTTTTACATAATATAACATTGTAAATTCTACCACAATATCTCGTTTTTGTAAATGACAGTTACACAGCTGTAATCAATCGTAATGTTATGTTAAAACAGAAAAAGACTTCGCAACAGAGTACGAAGTCTTTTTTGATATAACTTTAATTACCACTGAGAACAAATCTCCCAGTTATCCAAAGATGTTGCAAAATCGCTTTCATTTTCAACGATTCCACCGGTATAGAAATATACATCTGTATAACCGACAATATATTTTTGTATGGTAGTGCTCTCTTTGACAGTTATGGGAAAGGCATTCCAATTCACTCTTGCTCTCAACTTCTGTGCACAGTTAAAATCAACCTCACCTACTATATATTTTTGAACAAGCGTAACATCTAATACATTAACAACTCCGTCACCGTTAACATCACCGAGAACAATATTCTGACAGGTCATTGTATTAAAAACTTCCAATAATTCATAGAAACATTCACTTATGTATTTCTGTTGTTTAATAGTATAATCTTTATCTAAAATTCCCTCGCCATACTCTTTAAGTTCAAAATTCGGATTATTAACACTAAGGGCATTAAAAAGCTTTTCTCTTTTTTCAACAAATGTATTCCAAATTTCGTCAGAGTACCAGTTATTATCGTTTTTCTCATTAACAGCATAATAGCAAGTATAGCCGGCACCACTTGGGCTTATCCACGGATTCTCATAAAAATCCTTTAATTCATCATATTTATTTTGTAATTCTATACTCTCCGTTTCTTCCGATAAAGATAAAATTTCTTCCGCCAAATTATAACTATGGTCATAATAGTAATATGCATACGGCTTTTTACCGGTAGATGAAATATCCATCTTTACTTTTAACGCATAATTATAAATATACGAATAACTTTGTGACACCGCTGAAACAGAAAAAACGGCGGTGCTTGCAATTAATAATACAGCAAGTAATAAAGCACTTATTTTTTTAATACTCATAATAATCTCCTTTCAAAAAAGCGAAAAAGTAAACTCACGACCATACAATAAATTCGTTGTAAATTTATTGCATTATTTAAGACAGCTATATCTTATTTGATTCTAATAATATCACTTTCAACAATATTTGTCAATAATTACAAGAATAAATTTTTGAACATTAAAAATTTTATTTAGTCAAACAAAATTGTACACCAATTCTTTTGCCGCAAGCGACAAAATTACGCTTGACTTTATAGAACACTTGTTCTATAATTAAGTAAAAACAAATGTTCGAGGTGATGCGTTGTGAATATTAATTGTGCCGTTAACAAAAGCAAATATAAAAAAGACAGGGTTATTCTTCACAGCGACTGCAACGGATTTTATGCGAGCGTTGAGTGTTTGCATCATCCCGAAATCAGGAACAAACCTGTTGCCGTGAGCGGTGATGCGGAAAATCGGCACGGAATTATTCTTGCTAAAAATGAGATTGCGAAGAAGTATAATATAAAAACAGGCGAGGCAATCTGGCAGGCAAAGCAGAAATGTCCCGACCTCATAACCGTTCCTCCCCACTTTGATTTGTACAAGCGATTTTCAAAAATGGCGAGGAGAATTTACAGCGAATACACCGACAAAATCGAGCCGTTCGGACTTGACGAGGCATGGCTTGATGTTACCGACAATAAGAATATGAACGGCAAAGAGATTGCACTCGAAATTAATCGCCGTATAAAGCAGGAACTCGGAATAACCGTAAGCATCGGAGTCAGCTTTAATAAAATTTTTGCCAAATTCGGAAGTGACTATAAAAAGCCTGACGCTATAACGGAAATCACACGGGAAAATTACAGAGATATTGTGTGGAACTGTCCTGCAAAAGACCTTTTGTATGTTGGCAGAGCAACGGGCAGAAAGCTTGAATCTATCGGCATTTATACGATTGGAGATATTGCAACTGCCGATGTTACACTGTTGCGGTCGTATCTCGGAAAATGGGGCGACCTAATTTACGGCTTTGCAAACGGATACGACTCTTCCCCTGTTGCCCATATGAACGAAAACAGCGAGGTAAAGTCAATCGGTAACTCAACCACAACTCCGAAAGATATGGTAACCTTTAACGATGTAAAACAGGTTATATTCGTTTTGTGTGACAGCGTTTGCAGAAGAATGCGTGAACAGGGATTTATGGCAAAAACGGTTTGCATTACGATTCGTGACAACGAGCTGATGTCATTCAACCGACAGCACACAACGGAAATCCACACAAATCTTACAAAGGATATAACAAATACGGCTATTGAGCTTTTCAAAAAAAGCTATAAAATGGAAAAACCGCTGAGAAGTATCGGGGTAAGCGTTACGGATTTTATTCACGATGATCAGCCGCACCAGATGAGCCTTTTGCGTGATGAAAAGCGACTTATTCAGAACGAACAGCTTGACAAAACACTTGACAGATTAAAAAAGCGATTCGGCAATTATGCTGTTCGCCCTGCCGTTTTGCTTGATGACAAGGAGCTTTCGGATTTTAACCCAAAGGAGGACCATACAATTCATCCTGTCGGATATTTATGATAACGATGCATCTTAGGCGAAAAATTAAAGATGTTTCTCTGATTTTAAGGGAGGTAACAAGCTATGAAAAGGTATGTTAAAGTTACTGCCACATTTGATTGTGACGGAGATCTTATCCCCGAATATATTGTGTGGGATGACGGAAGGAGATACCGCATTGACAAAATTTCCGATGTGCGGTATGCGGCATCTCTCAAAGCAGGCGGTGCGGGAATACGCTACACCTGCCATATTCTCGGCAAAGAACGATACCTGTTTTTGGAGGAAAACAGGTGGTTTGTCGACGCCAAACAATAAGCGGAGGATTATATGCATAAGGTCAAAGCAAAAGGAATTTTATCTGCCGCAAACGGCATGAACATTTACAGAGGATGTCAACACGGATGCATTTATTGTGACGCACGCAGTAAATGCTATCAGATGAATCACCGATTTGAAGATATTGAGGTGAAAGAAAATGCCCCGGAATTGCTTGAAAACGCTTTAAAAAGGAAACGCAGAAAATGTATGATTGGTACGGGTGCGATGAGCGATCCGTACATTCCCCTTGAAAAAGAACTGAAACTGACACGAAGATGTCTTGAAATAATCAACCGCTACGGATTCGGTGTAACTGTACAGACAAAATCGGCATCTGTTATAAGAGATATTGACCTGTTTACGAAAATAAACGATAAAAGCAAGGCTGTGTTACAGATGACGCTTACAACGGCAGACGAAAGCCTTTGCAGAATAATTGAACCGCATGTTTCCGTTACTAAAGAAAGATTTGAAACACTCAAGGCATTTCACGAAAACGGTATTCCGAGTGTTGTGTGGTTTTCTCCGTTTTTACCGTTTATAAATGATACAAAAGAAAATATCGACGGACTTTTAAAGTATTGCATTGACGCAAAGGTTCGTGGAATAATATGCTTTGGCATAGGTCTTACTCTGCGTGACGGTGACAGAGAATATTTTTACAGCCGGCTTGACAAACACTTTCCGAATATGAAGGAACGATACATTTATACATACGGAAATTCATATCAGCTTACGAGCAGTAACAATAACCTTTTGATGAACAGGATTTCAGAAGTTTGCAGAAATCACGGAATTATGTTCGGAGTTGAAAATGTGTTTTCGTATTTGCATAAGTTTGAAAGCAAAACCGAACAGCTAAGTCTGTTTGACGGAATATAGAAAAATAAAAAAGATATACGGCAGAAAATTTTACCGTATATCTTTTGTTTTTTAAGTATTCACTGTTTTACAAATGTGATTTCATAGTCGTTATATTTAAGCACAACAGCCGAAATTTTACCGTTCTTTTGTGTGAGTGCGGCGGAAGTATTTGTTCCGTCATCAAATGACAAATTGACTTTGTCCGAAGCTGACACGGTATATTTTCCGCTGTGAGTTCCGTCATCCGGACTTCCCGGCGAAAGCCATAAAGTAAAAGTGCCGTCATCGGAAAATGACATAGAACCCTGATAAGCGCTGTAATTTGTGTTGTAAACCTCACTCATTTCAACCTCATCACCGCTCGCATTCTTAGCACCTTCGGGAACCCATGCAGACGAGGTAAGCTCGGCGGTTACTGACGGTGAAAGCACATTAACGGCAACGATTGCCGCAATGATAAATACGCAGGCGGCAATAACCGATGAAACGATTGCTGCTGTTTTCTTTTTCTTATTCTTCTTTTTTACAGCCCTGTTAGCCTCAAATTTTGCATAGTCAGGCTTTTTAACAGATTTCTTACTCATTTAATCACCGATATTTTACTTAAAGGATACAATAATTCCGCCGTAGTTTACGGTAATTTCAGCAGGAACATCACCGTTCCATTCGGTTACGGCAGCAATAACATTTTTATCGTTGGAATATGTTATTACAACGGAGTCGCCCTCAACAATGTACGCACCCGAATTTGCCGAGGCACTTGTGATTCCGTCAATGAATGTTCCGTCCTCATTAAAAGTAAATCCGCCGCCTGAATAAGCAGAGCCGAAAAGATCTCTCAAAGAATATTCTTCAGAAGAATTTTCGTCTTTTGCATAGTACGGAATAAGAGTTGCACTGAATTTTGGCTTTTGCTTCTCTCCGCTGATTGTCGGAACAACAATTTCACTGTCATTTGCAGATGTTTCGGCTGTGTATCCCTGTTCTGTCGGCTCTTGTGAAGCTTCACCCGATTTGGTTGCAGGCTGTGTGGTTTCGGATACAGAGTCGGAAACATTCTGTGTTGAGTTTGTATTATCGGCGGTTGTTGAAGCAGCCACAGTCGGTACTGTTGTTGCCGAATTATTATTTTTACCCGAAAGATTCATAAACAGGATAACCGCACCTGCAATTACTGCAACAAGTACAACAACACAAATAATTATTATCAATGATTTTTTTGAACTTTTAACTGCGTGTTTACCGCTCATTTTGCGTTCTTCCTTTCTTCAGCCTCTTTTTTAAGCTTTAAAAGATAACTTCTTTTCATCATTTTTCCGTTATAGAAAATAAATTCATCACCGTCAGCCGATTCATCAATTTCAAGATCCGAATAATCTTCCGCAACAGGCTCTTCATCATCACGGAACTGACCTTTGCGTCTGTTCTCCATTTTCTTATCAATTGTCTTGCTTTTTGAATCCTTGTCAACAATCATTGAATACATATTCTTATAAACTGCAGAGTTGATTATAAAAGATAAAATTGACGGAACAATGAACAATGCAAGAACAATTGTGAAAATGATGAGCAGTACCGGAGTAAAACTGCACATAAGCACTGTTGCACAAACGAGAAATAAAATAAAAATTCCGAAAACTGCAAACAGATTGTGTTTAAGCTCACCGATTGTCATAAGTGCGCTGTTTTTGTAAATATCCTTCATCTTGATATCAAAAGTAACCGTCATAGGCGGAACATAGAAGAACATAAACAGAAAGAAAATTGCAATTAAAATACAAATAACAAGCGGAACATAAAACATTCCGTTCTTTGAACCGAGTCCGAGATAAAGCACAATTGAGTAGTAGCTGATAAAAACAGCGGCATACATGACAACGCCGTGTATGAGAAATCTGAGCAGATTTTCTTTTATTCCGCCGATGAAATTTGAGAAAACATCAACATTTTCCTCTCCCCTTACCATATGGGAAGTAACCTGAGTTACGCCGGCATAAAACGGAAAAAGCGGAATTATCGTAAGAAAATATATAAACATTGAATTAATACCCGTAATGGTATTAATCAAAAAGAAAATTCCGAATATTACGGCAAACGGCAATGCAAAAAGCACATTCGTTAGCAAAAGTCGTGGTAAATTGTGAAACAATGACGAGAAAAATCCTGTCAAAGCTACAGCGTTCTTTTCCGATGCCATAGCGCCCTCCAAAATTAAAAATTGAACGCTCCCGAAAACAAGCACCACAAAGCCGTGTCCAGCAAGGTTGAACAAAAGGTCATTATGAGTGCCGAAACAGATCGGGAACAAAAATCAATCACCTCATTTTTCAAAGAATTTGTTTGATGAGAATGACCGATTAAGCTGAAAAACATCTGTTTTGAAATTTCAAAAGCATATGCCGACAGCTTTACAAGTGCCAGACAGAACAAAAATGTTCCCGGCAACACAACAAGCAGATAAAAACCTGCTCCTTTAAGTGAATATGTAATAATAAGATATGCCGCAGTAAGTCCTGTTCCAAAGCCTTTAAATGCTGAAACAAACGGCAAAAACGGTATTCCCCACGGTGCAAGTCCCAAGAGGAATACAACCGTGAGAAATATAAAATCAGATGCAAAGCAGGCACAAAATGTGCTGACGGCATTCTGACCGAGCCTTGCATCAAGATTTGTAGTAAACAGAAAATCAAGGGAATCGAGCATTTGCTTATCGGCTTTTGATGCATAAATTGAACCGAAAACAAGTCCGGTAAGAAAAGCCGAAACAAAGATAAGCACCACGGAATATCGCCTTATAAAAAATCTGACATCAGACGGTGAAATTCCCTTTGATCTGCGAAAAAGATAACGCTTTTTAAAAGAAAATACAATGCTTTTCATAAAATACATTCCTCTCATTGGTTGTCCGTTAAAATATATGAGGAATGTATTCATTTTATGTTAAGGCAAAATTATTTGCCAAGCTCCTCTGCCCTCTTTGTACAAGCGTCCATGCCGTCAAGAACAGCCTCATAGAAGCCGTGTTCTTTAAGCTTATCCATAGCGGCAATTGTTGTGCCTCCCTTTGAGCAAACCCTGTCTATGAGTGTTTCAACAGGCTCACCGCTGTCACGGAGCATTGCTGCCGAACCCTCAAGAGTTGCGCAGACAAGGTTCATTGCCTTGTCATAGTCGATTCCGCAACTCTTTGCGTAATCAGCCATAGCCTTTGCAAAAAGATAAATATAAGCAGGACTGCTGCCGTTTACCGCAATTATTTCATTCATATGGCTTTCGTCAATATATTCGCAAACACCGCTGCCTGCAAACATATTGTAAACGATTGTTTTGTCATCATCGCTGATATTCTCAGACGGACAAAGGGCTGTTGCACCCTTTTTGAGCAGGAGAGGCGTATTAGGCATAACCCTTACAACAGGGCAGTCACACTCAAGACCTTTTCTTACATATGCAATAGATATGCCTGCGGCAATTGATACTACGGTTTTGGCTGTTGTAATGCTGTTTTTGAGGGACTCAAGAACTTCGGGATAATTCTGCGGCTTGACTGCAAGAACAACAATTGAGCTATTCTTTGCAATTTCATCGGCAGATGTCATTACATTTGCACCCATATTTTTCATAGCGGCACACTTTTCTTCGCTTACATCAAAAACATTGATAAAATCAGCCTTGCCGTCGTTTTGTGCCATAAGACCTTTTATAATGGCTGTTGCCATATTGCCTGCGCCTATGAAACCTATTTTTTTCATTTTAAGACCTTCTTTGCAAAAATTAATATCAGATACCGAAACTCGGGTTTGAGTAACATGAGAAATGGAATTTGTGATAATTGTGCTGACCGTCACGGTCATAATCGCCGTAGAGGAAGATTTCCGCCTCGTCAACTCTTCTGTACAAAAGTCCCCAATAGCAAGAACCTGCCGCATGGTGGTACTGCAAAAGTGCATCAATGAGGTTCTGCTTATTGACATTATTCAAATCTCTTGAACCGCCCGAAGCAGAAACATAGTCCTTGTGAATATATCCTGTTGTGCCGTTTGAAAGCTTAACTTTATACCAGTTTGTGTTATAACGCTTGCCGTCAACAAATTTAAGTTTTGTTCCGTAGTTCATACGGGTAACAACGGAGTAGTTAGTTCCTGCGCCTCTTCTGAGGTTTACATCTGAACCTGTAACCGTACCCGAAGCGCCTGCTTTGATAGTACCGCTTGAACCTGTGTTCAAGAGAACAGACTGAAGTTCGGAATCATTGTAGAACACACCGCTGCCTACATTGTATGCAAAGCACACAAGTGCGTCAAACTGTCGCTGATTGAACTTTATGCCGTTGTTTACAAGGTAGGAATTTGTTGTGGTGGTATATCCGCCCTTGTTCACGGTCTGGCAAAGATAAGCATATGCCTGATTTGAAGTTATGTTGTTGTAAAACTGTTCGCCTGAAATTACAACCTTGCCGTAACCGAGTGTAGGATCGGTTGTAATGCTGTCTGCTGTGACTTTTGAGAGAAATCCCTCATAGTTTGCAATAAGCTTGATTACCTCATCACTCGCTCTGCGCTCGGCACAGGCTGTGGTGGTTTTATTGGTTGTTGAGGTTACAAACACCTCGCCCTCACCGCCGCCTGCCGTGGTGTAATACTTTGATTCGGTTTTAAATTTAGAATATGCTTTTACAGACCATTTGCCTGATTTTGAAAGCTTTTGTGTACCTGTCCAGATATAGGAGTTACCGTCTTTAACCTTGCTTGTTGCGGTGACCTTATAAGAGGTTGAACCGTTTGTAACTACAAAATACACGCCTACCCTGTCTGTGTCGGTAATAGCCTTAAAGCTTACATTTGAATTAAGCGGAGCGGAGTTTGGTGACGCATAGCAGAAACGCACACTCTCCCTCGGCATAACATGGATAAGACAGGTTGCCGCACCGTATGATGTTGAGGCAGTGATTGTTACATAGCCCTTGCCTACCGTGTCAACTACACCGTTCTTAACTGTTGCGATTTTCGTATTTGAACTTGACCATGTGACACCGCTTGTTCTTGATTTCAAAAGCATTGACTTCTGCCACGGAAGATTCACATTACTGTTGGATATATTTACCGATGAGCCGGATTTTACGGTAATTTTGCAGGTTGCAGAATGCGAACCGCTTTTCGCAGTAATTGTTGCAGAGCCTGCTTTCTTGGCTGTTACAATACCACGAGAGTCAACGGTTGCAACGCCTGTATTTGAGCTTGACCATGAAACACTTCCCGACGCTGTTGCAGTAATTGCAAATCTGTTGCCTGTGAAAATTGATTTGCTTGATACGGAAAGTTTAACAGATGAACCTGTTGACGGTTTTGTGGTTGTAGGCCGAGTCGTTGTAGGCTGTGTCTGACTGTTCATCTTAACATAGTCTTTCTTTACATAGCCTGTTTTTGAATTTGATGTAAGCTTAATATTATACCAATCATTGTTATAAAGCTTTGTGCTTACAAAAGTAACCTTTGTATTTACTCTCATACAATCAACAACCGAATAGCTTGTACCGGCACCGCTTCTGAGATTTACATAATCGTCTGTTATATAACCGCTTACAGTTGACGCTGACGCAGTCGGCTGAGTTACAGGTTTGGTTGCCTTTGTTGTAGGTTGTGTTGCCTTCGTTGTAGGTTGGGTTGAACTGTTAATTTTTACATAGTCTTTTTTTATGTAACCTGTTTTAGCAGTTGAAGTAACCTTAACCTTATACCAAGCCGAGTTGTAGAGTGAAGTGCTTACAAAAGTAAGCTTAGTGTTCTTTCTCAGGCAACCAACAACAGAATAATTTGTGCCTGCTCCGCTTCTGAGATTCACATAATCGTCAGAAACATAGCCTGTTACGCTTGATGCCGTTGCCGAAGAACTTACGGCAACATATTCCTTTGTAACATAGCCTGTCTTTGAATTTGATTTAAGCTTGATTTTGTACCACTTTGAGTTATAGAGCTTTCCGTCAACAAAAGTAAATTTTGTGTTCTTTGCCATACAGGTTATAACCGAATAATTCGTGCCTGCACCGCTTCTCAGATTTACATACGACGCATTTATATAGCCTGATGCGCCTGCTGATACGCTTGCGGAAACCTCCTCGGTTGATTGAGCCGCATTAGCCGAAAATGCAGTTATTGCAACAGCACCTACCGATACTGCCATAAGAACCACAAGGACTATGCAGACTATACGGACAAACAATTTTTGCTTTTTCATTTAGGTCCACCTTCTCAAAACTTCTTTGAATTATAATTACTTGTGAAAATTACCGAATATTTTACCTCTTAATCTGCGAACATACTGCATAACAAATACGGTAATTGCATAATCATAGAGCAAAAAGAAAATATTTCCGGCAATCAAAAATGCCCACGGAACATAAAAACCGAAAACGGTAAATTCATCTGTCGGAATTGACAACAGCCATGTTGCGACAAAGAACGAACCGATGGCGGCAACATTAAATACCGCAAACTTGAGTATGTATTGAACTGCCCTGTTTTTGATTTTAAATTCAAAAGCACCCTTTAAAATCGGATAATAGCCAAAAAGTGCAATGAAATATATAACAGCCTCTTTATCGCCGGCAAGGAGCGTTGAAAGCACGGCAGTTACACAAAACACACCGATTGCCCATCCATAACCGTATTCAACAACTATGCAGGAAATGAGAATTCCTGCAAGACAGGGCAAAGCGTATGTTCCGATTGGAACGAGAGATGTCATCATCATAAAAACGAGTGAGAGCGCCGCAATAATTCCGCAAACCGCAATACGCATTGTCCCCTTTTTGATACCGTTTTTCTTCATATTAACATCCCATTCTGCAACAATCACACAAGCAGTTTGCACACATCATTCCTGCACAAATATCGCAGAAGGATGAACCTGTTGCGTTAGGATTTGTTTGAGTATAACCGCCGTAGTTGTATGCCCTCTGGCTCTGCATATTGTTAAGAGCGGCTCGGTATTCCGTGTTGTTTGGGTCCATATTGCACGCAGTTGTGAAATATGAAAAAGCCTGTTCAGACCAACCTCTGCGGTATGCAATCATGCCCTTGAGATAATGCCATTCGGCGGTTCTCATCGACTGTGCTGTGTTTTCAAGGATCTGATCGGCCTGATCAAGAAGTCCTCTCTGAATGTAAATTCTTACATTGTAGAACTGTGAGCTTGAAGAATTTGCGTTATAGGACGAACTGCCTGCTGAGCCTGTACCCTTACCCTTCTGACGCATCTGATTAATCATATCGTATGCCTCATTAATCTCCTTCATTTTCTGCTCCGCAACATCTGCAAGAGGACTGTCGGTGTAGTTATCGGGATGATATTTTTTAGCAAGGTTTCTGTACGCTGCTTTTACTTCTTCATCGGTAGCTGTTTCAGACACACCGAGAACCTCATAAGGATTATTCATTATTGACCTCCGTATCAAGTTTGCTTGTTACTCTGTTTTGTGATGCAGGGAATCCCAAAAGCATCATATTATCTAAAATTCCCTTAAAATCGGTAAAGTTCAAAAGATTGTAGGCATCATATGCCCTTGCAAGTGACTGATTCAGCACCGCTTTTATAAAATCCAATGATTTTACCTCACCTGTTTTCTTGTTTACAAACGGATTAAATCCGTTTGATTTAATATCTTTTTCTATATCATCTGCGGCATCGACAAGATAAATCCACCTGCCGATATGATAGCCGAATTCATAGAGAACTCTTTTTTGAATTTCATCATGAGCCTCAGCCGACAATACAGCAGCGAGCATTAATGCCGTTGGATGAGCCGACATATCTACAGACGGCTTTTCCGAATGTTCAGCGTCATACTGCATCTTCATCATATCAGAAACCGCTTTGTCCATATCGGGATACTTATCTGCCGCTTTTTTCCTCTGATGAGAAAAGAAAGGCTTTATGATTCTGCACAACAGCTTTTTAAAAAATCCGCTGTCCTGAATATCATCAATGATTTTATAATAAACCGATATCATTGAAAATGCGGCAGCCTTTCTGTATGCGTCACCCGAATCTGTTGCAAACTTGCATTTTTTAAGAGGATTACAGGTGCATCTGCCGTCTTTAAAGCCTTTGCATGAACGGTTAAGCGACATTAAAAGCATTGCATAAAATGTGCAGTCATAGCTTAGCGTAAATCTTGTAAACACGGAGTAATCCTTACCCATTTGCCTGCAAAGACCGCAATACACAGCCTTATAAGCCTCGGATTCACGAACAAGCAGTTCGCTCTTTTGAATCTGCAAATAACCAAACACGGATTTTCTCCTTTATACAATAATACATAGTATATTGTACAACAAAACAGAGTTAAAAGCAACAGAATAACGGTATATTCTTTGGATAATCAGCCAAAATAAGCTAATTAACGGGAAATGTTGCAAAAATTTTCTTCTCATATTATAATCATAGTGCAGATGTTCTCTTCTGTTAAGAATTGAATGTCAAAAATTATTTGCAAAACTAAAAAGGAATTTGCATATTATGAATGTTTACGATTTTGACAAAACGATTTACTATGGGGACTCAACAGCCGACTTCTATTTATTCTGCCTTAAAAGGCATAAAAAAATACTCACTCTTGCCCCATCGCTTTTGGGAGCATTTTTAAAATTCTATGTATTCAAAAAAGGTACAAAAACTGATTTTAAAGAAAAAATGTACAGATTTCTTACCTATTGCGATACTGAAAAGGATGTAAATGATTTCTGGAAGGAATACATAGGAAATATAAAACCGTTTTACCTTGAGCAAAAGAAAGATGATGATGTAATTATTTCGGCGTCACCCGAATTTTTGCTGAAACCCGTTTGCAAAAGGCTCAAAATAAAAAACCTTATGGCGTCAAAGGTAGATATGCACAGCGGAAAATATTCGGGTGTAAACTGTCACGGCAAGGAAAAGGTAAAACGATTTTATGAGGCTTTTCCTAACGGAAAAATTGACAATTTTTATTCGGACAGTTACAGTGATTCGCCGCTTGCGGAGATTGCAGAAAAAGCTTTTATGGTTGATGGCGACAAGGTTGAAGGTTGGATATTCTTTAAATAATTTTTACGGAGCAGAAATCTGTTCCGTATTTTTATTTTTTCGGGTTGCCAAAACATTGAGCTGTGTTTGTCTGTGTCAGGCAAACGTTTAAACAGTTTTATCCGTTGAAATAGAAAAATTGCTATATGTCATACTTCCGTCCTCGCCAATGCGGCTTGTTCATTGTCATACTTTCATCAACGCTCTCCCTAAAAACAGTCCACCGGACTGTTTTCTTAACGGTCGCTTTCAAGTCCCGTCATCGCTTGCTTGCAAAATAGAAAAGACTTGATACACAAGGTATCAAGTCTTTTCTATGGTGCGAGTGACGGGACTTGAACCCGTACGTCGTGAAACACACGCCCCTCAAACGTGCCTGTCTGCCTATTCCAGCACACTCGCATTTATTAGATTTTTGTCGGTTTCTCAACTCAACAATCAAGATTATATCATAAGGCATTTAACTTGTCAACACATATTTGAAAGTTTTTTCAATTTTCTTACATAATTTTTTCTCTATCTGCAAAAAACGCATAAAAACTGAAACTTTATGCTTTTACAAGAATAACATCGGGATAGGCTGTATCCCGACATCATCCTATTTTCTGGCAATCAGCCGAGAATTTTTTCTGCAACTTTTGGCAATTCATTGAACGAACTGATTGTATATTTGGGATTTTCCGTTGTGCCGAATCCGTATGATGCAAACACAAACGGTATTTCTGCATCTTTTGCGGCAATTTGATCGCCGATTGTATCGCCAAGATATAAAGCATTATTAATGCCGTTACGCTCCATAACAAGCTTTATATTCTCCCCCTTTGTCAGATTTGTTCTGCCTGACATTTCAAAATCGGAGAAATATTTTTCAAGCTTATGAGCAAACAAAAATGCCTCTATATATCCGCATTGACAATTGCTGATTATGCCGAGAAAATAATTCTTTGAAAGAATTTTAAGCGTGCTTTCAAGATTATCATACAAATGACCGCCTGTTTTGCGAAGTGACGAAATCTCTTCAGCGCAACACTCCTTTAGCATTGCAACCGAATTTTCAAGCGGAAGCTCGGGCAACATTATTGACGCAATCTGTTCAACCGTTTTTCCCATATAACTGTTCATTTCTTCAAGTGTGATTTGCTTTGCTGTTTCTTTATGTTTTTTAAGTATATCGTTCCACACAGGCAAAATCACATCAGAAGTGTGCCACAATGTGCCGTCAAGGTCAAATAAAACTGCTTTTTTCATAAATTCATATCTCCATATCAAATATGATTAACGGTTGCCCGTTGCCTAAAACGATATTAACACAAGAGATTTTTGTTGTCAAGGTATGGTGCTGTAGATATGTTGCTTTACTTGCGGGCGTCCGATAAATGCCCTTACTGACTACAAAAAAATTATGTGGTAAAAAACAAGTCCCGTCACACCGCTTGACGGTAAAATAAAAAGCAGTCAACACAAATGTGTCAACTGCTTTTTATGGTGCGAGTGACGGGACTTGAACCCGTACGTCGTGAAACACACGCCCCTCAAACGTGCCTGTCTGCCTATTCCAGCACACTCGCATTTATCTCTCACTTTTTTCGTGAGCAGTATTGATTATACGGTAAAACTGTAATTTTGTCAATACTTTTTTAAAAGTTTTTTAATATTTCTTTCCCCTGCATTAAATTGCAACACAGGGGAAAGATTTTAGATTCTAAATAGATCAGTTTTACGATCTTGTACCCTTTTTTACCTGCTTTTCAAATTTATCAAGACAGGTATTCCAGTTATCGTATGACGGATCGTTGCGCTTATCTTTGAAGAGCTTTGTATCGTCAAGATACTTTCCGACATAATCCGTCAGTTTCACCGCACCGTTATAGTTAAGGTGATCTCCTTTATCCTTTGTATCCTTTTTCCAATCAATCGGGATATCATCACGAAGAAGATTGGTATCGATATAATCAACACCGAGATCCTTTGAAATTGCTTCCATAGTGTTATGTCGCTGGTAGTTCCAGTTTTTTGTGCTTGGGGTGCTTATCAGCACAAGTCTTGCGCCGTGTGTTTTACAGAATTGAGCAATTCCGTTGAGATACTTTTTGTTGGTAGAAATTATCGGTGCAGAAACATCGGAATATTTCATATATTCCTTGATAGCCTTATCTGTCGCAGGCTTAGACTTTTTAGTAAAGTAATAACCTTTGTTATTCTCATTCGCAGTATATTCAACTGTAGCCGAAAAATCCTTGAGCTGAAGATTCTTCCAACGGTCATGATATCTGAACACAGGAAAAATCTGCTCTGCCTTATATGTGATTTCATCCTCAAGATAAGATTTTCTGAAAATCGCATTGGTTTCAAGGAACACAATCTTCGGACTTTGTTTTTCAAAAGTTTTTTTCAAAAATTCCATTGAGTACACAAGCTTTTGAGACGGAGAAGAAACATCATACGAGGTAATTCCGTAATCCCTCCAGATATTGAGCGGAATGAACGAATGATACACCTCACTGTCACCGATAAATACAGTGTCAATACTGTCTTTAGGTTCACTGAAAATACCGTTTGCTCTCGGATAATGAATGCCCGATGCCTTGTCATTTGACTTTGGCTGAAATACGAGTGAGGACACCTGAAGTAATCCGAGAAGTATTGCAACAAACAGGACACAGCTGACAATTCTCTTAATTATTTTCTTCATAATCAGACCTCCTTAGAAGTTCGCATAAATCGGATCAACGGCAACATAGCCCTTGCCGTAAGCACCGAAGATTATGATGAACATAATAAGAGCGTAAACAGCCGCCCATCTTATAACAACATTTCTCTTTGCAATTGCGCCACGCACACATATTCCCTTTTCATTGAGAACGCTGATTACAAAAATAAGAGCAAGCGCAATAAGCACGATCATAACATCATGCATATCAATTTTAAGCTTTTTCATAAGCTCATAGTTAAGGCTTGAAAAGCTGAAATCGGTCACCATTTTTCCAAACATTGAAAGACCTGTTGTAAGTCTTTCTGCTCTGAAAAACATTTCGCCGATAACAACAAGTATGCATGTACGAACTATCTGAAACACTTTGTACGCAAAGCATTCGGAATTGATGTGAAGCTTTTTATTGAATGCGGTAACCGCAGGGGCAATGATGTTGCCCGACAGAATAAGCACAAAGTGGTACATACCGAAGAATATGTAACCCCACGCAGAACCGTGCCACAGTCCGTTGCAGAACCATACACAGAACAACGCTATGCTTCCCGCAAGCAACGGACCAAAGTGGTTGCCGAGCTTTTTGCGTGCGGAAGATGTAAGATTTTTCATCGGCTTTGACATGGTGACGGGATAGAAGATATAATCCTTGAACCATGTGCCGAGTGTAATATGCCACCTTTTCCAAAATTCTGAAATTGATTTTGAGAAGAAAGGTCTTTGAAAGTTTTCGGGCATTGTAACGCCGAAAATCTGAGCAACACCCATTACGGCATCCATTGTACCGGAGAAATCGCAATAGAGCTGAATTGTATAGGCAATTGCTCCGAGAGCGATTATTCCGCCCTGATAGTCATCGTAATGGCTGAAAATCTGCTTAATCATAGGATTAAGTCTGTCAGCGATTACGAGTTTTTTCATAAGACCGAAAAGAATACGGACTGCACCGAGTTTTAAGTTTTCAAACTCAATTTGCTTTACATTCCACAGCTGATTGGCTGTCTGACCGTAACGGCAGATAGGACCTTCTACAATCTGCGGAAAGAAAGACATAAACAACGCAAGTCTTAATATGTTGTCATCTGCTTTAACAAGTCCTCTGTAAACATCAAAGAGGTACGATACAGCCTGCAAAGTAAAGAATGAAATACCAATCGGCATTATATAACTCGGAATATCAAACTGAATCGGAATATTCAAAAGCAATAACAGCGAATTTACATTTGTTGTAAAAAACGGTGAGTATTTGATTACAAGCAGACCGCCTATCATAAGCACGGCGGCAAACAACAGAACTCTGCGACTGCGGTGGAGATATACCTTTTTAAGAGCCTTTTTCTCCTCCTTAGGCACAGCCTTTAGCGCCGCACTTTTTTGCGTTTGAATCCTGTCAAGCCACAAGCCGAAATAATGGACGCCCATTATTATCAGGCATAAATAGGCAATCAACTGACCGCTTATCAGCCAAAAGAAAGCAAAGCTTGCAATAAGCAGAAAATACTTTCTTGCTTTTTGCGGAATGACGGCATACACAACAACTGAAACAGGCAGAAAAATGACAAGAAACGCTACCGAAAAATACGAGGTCAACGTGTCAAGACTGCCCGCCATCAGTAATGATGGAAGATCCATCTTATTCCTCCTCTTGGAGTCTTTCAATCATACTCCACATTGCCTTTACTGAATTAAAGTTTGCAGGAACAACTTCCACTGCAGGAACTGTCACATCAAAAGCGTCCTCAATCTCAGCAATAAGAGAAATGATTGAAAGAGAGTCAAGATAGTGACCGTCAATAAGGTTTTCACAGCCTTCGTAATCTACATCAGGTTTAATGTCCTCTAAAATCTCAATAAGTTCATCCATTTTAATTCGTTTCCTTTCTGTAATTGGGTTTGTTTAAATTAAATGTTTCAAAGGAATCACGGACGCAAAGATATGTTCCGTCCTCCTTTTTTATGTAAACCGAGGGAATATCACGACTTAAAAACAAAGAAATTCCCTCTGTCATACAATAAGCGCCTGTATTTTCAAAACAAATTACATCACCGATTTCAATATCAGGCAAAGAAATCTGTTTTGCGATTATATCATTCATTGAACAAAGTGAACCGCAGATATTCCATGATTCGGTACACGGCTCGGTTTCTTTTCCGCAAACCGAAAGGTACGGCTGTTTCATTGCCATATGCTGACCATAGTACACAATATGGTTCATTCCGCCGTCAACAAGGAGGTAGTTCTCCCCTTTGTTGCACTTTTTATCAACGATATGCGTGTAGTATTTACCGCAGATTGCGGCAATGCTTCGTCCGAGCTCAAGCGTGATTTTCGGCTTTGAAGTCATCTCATTCAAAAGCTGTGCAAATCCGCCGATAAGCTCGTCCTCATTTATGGTATCTTCCTTGAAATAGGCTGCAGGGAATCCTGTGCCGTATTCAAGCTCTTCTGCGGTATAATCATATTTCTCTTTGAGAAGAATAAGAAGATTGTCAAGTTTGTCAATTTCTCTCTTGAGTTTTTTAAGAGAAGTTTTCTGTGTTCCTGAAAAGAACTGAATACCGAGTATGTCGAGATATTCAAATTCGTTTCTTTTTGAAATAATTTCTTCGATTTCATCGGAATTAATTCCGAACTGACTTCCGTTTGTAAGTCTTAAAAGCAAAGAAATTTTCTTTTTATATTTTTCGGACAATTCTTTGAAAAGATTAAACTGTGTAAGTGACTCTACGGTGAATATTCTGTCGCATTTTCCGTTTGCAACCATATTTTCCATAACTTCGGGAGTTTTGTACACACCCGAAATCACCATCATTTTGTCGGGAATATCAAGTAAATCGCAGATTTCAGCCTCACCCGGTGAGCAGATTTCAAAGCGGTCAACATCATTTTCAAGTTCTGCCGTAATAAATGTGTTCGCCTTGATTGCATAGCAGATTGCAACATCTTCGGGAAGCATTTTTCTGAGATATGCTACTCTGTCTTTGAGAGTTTTTACATCAAAAACATAGAATGCAGTTTTGTTCTGCTTTAATATTTCGTTCATTTTCTTCTGCCCCCTGCAATTTCAGCAAGCTTTTTACGGTCAATTTTGCCGTTCTTTGTTAGCGGCATTTCATCAACCCTGCGGATAACGCCCGGAATCATAAACGCAGGCAAATCCCTTGACATTGATGCGGCAAGCTCGTCCTTTTCAATTGAGCCTACGAAAAAGCCCTTGAGCCTTGATTTTTTCTCATCAAAAATACAACAGCATTGCTCAACACCGTCAACGGCTGACATCTCACGCTCGATTTCCTCAAGCTCTATGCGATGTCCCATATATTTAATCTGAAAATCCTTTCTTCCGCTGAAAACAAGTTCACCGTTTTCGTTGTATCTTGCAAGGTCGCCTGTTCTGTAAATTAATTCGGGATAGTACGGATTAAGCGGATTCTGAACAAAAGCCTTTGCATTCTGTTCGGGATTTGAGTAGTAACCGAGTGCAAGAGCAGTACCTCTCACGCAGATTTCACCGACTTTGCCAACTTCTGAAATTCTGTTATTATTCTCATCAAGAAGAATAACATCTTCATTGGGGAAGGGTTTGCCTATCGGAATACCGTCTGCATAGTCGCAGTCGTTGTCGAGAATATGGTATGTGCAGTTACATGTAATTTCAGTCGGTCCGTAAAGGTTGACATACTTTGCATTTGGAAGATGTGAACGGAAATTTTTAAGAGCCTTGAGCGGCATAACCTCACCGCTGAAAAGAATCTTATTAACGGTTTCGGGAGTTCTGTAGTCAAGCGCATGGAATGTGCTGATAAGGCAGAGAGCTGAAACAGCCCATATCATAACAGTAATCCTGCGGTCACATATGAAATCAATGAGTTCGGCAGGAGCGGAGAACATTCTCCTCGGCACAACAACAAGAGTTGCGCCTGTTTTAACAGCCGAATAGATATCCTTGACGGACACATCAAAATCAAACGGTGCTTGATTTGCTATTACATCGTTATTATCAATGCCGAATATTTCGGTAAAATGGTCAATAAAGTCAATTACACTTCTGTGACACACAACAATTCCCTTTGGAGTGCCTGTTGAACCGGAAGTGAAGTTGATGTAGAGCGGATCTGTGTCAATTTTATGGCTGCGGATTTCGCCAAGCTTTGCATAATCAGGCTCCGATTTTGCCAAATCTTCAAAGGTCACAATTTTTCTTTCAGAGAAATATTCTTTCGCTGTTTCAAGCAAGCTTTCAGAAGTTACAATCACCTTTGGATTGAGTACGGAAACTGTGGTCTGAAGTCTGTTCTGCGGAAGCTCCGTGTTGAGAACAGAATAAAATCCGCCTGCGTACACGGTTGCAAAAAATGCCGCTACCGCATCGGCGCATTTTTCCATATATATGCCTACTGCATCTCCCGATGCGATAAGTTCAGAAAGGGCGGTTCCGACAGATGAGCTGAGTTTTACAAGCTCGGAATATGAATAGGAAACCTTTTCGTCAGTTACCGCACATTTTTCGGGAAAGTATTCGGCTGAGTTTTCAAGATAAGCCAGCACACTGCTGTTCATAGCTGCACCTCATTATATATCTGTATATTAATTATCAAATTATAAATTCGTTGACCAAATATTATATATTGCAAACGCATTACTATAATACCACAAAATTCGTCAAAAAGCATCACAAAAATGTCACAAGTAAGCGATTATTTGTATTTTCAGCAATTTGCACAAATAATCAGTCAATAATCGGCAGTTTCACTTCAAATACGGCACCGTCAAGGTAGTTATACGCTGTTACGCTGCCCTTGTGAAGATGTATAATCTCATTTGCAAGCGACAGACCGATGCCGGTTCCGCCGTCACTGCCTTTGTAGAATCTGTCGAAGATATGTTCAATATCATCACGGTTTATACCGTTACCGTCATCCTTGAATCGGATATAAACATATTTCTGATTGGTTTCGCAGGCAACAGTAATTTTCTTTTTTGAATATTTCAGACCGTTTATTATGATATTTCGGAATGCCCTTGCCATTTGATCTTCATCACATTTCACATAGATTTCTTCATCGGGAAATTCAGGCAGAATGCTTATGCCGTTCATCTGCTGAACAGCATCAAGTGACCGAAAACAATCGTAAAGAACCTCTTTTATGTCAAGCTTTACAAGGTCAAGCTTAAAATGTCGTGAATCAATTTTTGAAATTGAAAGAATTTCCTCAACAAGACCTGTCATTCTCTCGGTTTCCTGCATAATTATGCCTGCGGCATTTTGCGGATCTACAACATCCATTTCAATGCCCTCGGCATAGCCTTGAATTGCCATGAGAGGGGTTTTGAGTTCATGAGAAGAATTCTGAAAGAATCTGCGCTGAGTTTTCTGTGACTCCTCAATTTTAACACCGAGTCTGTAACCGATTATGCTCATCACAACAATTGCGCAAAGAAAAATTGCTGAAATAAGCCAGTTAAGCGAACGGGTATATTTTACGATATGGTCGATATTTATGTACATTAAATACACAGGCGAATCGTTTTCATCGGATTCTGCATCGTCCCAATAATCATAATTCTGCGGTTCTTCATAAACGGTAAATACATAATAGCCGTTATCTGTTTGAAGTGTATATATTTGTTCTTCGGATATATTATGATTCTTAACCCATTCGGTGAGTTCGTATGTACTTTTTAATGAAGTTGAATTTGAGCCGACAAGGCTGTTGCCCTCGGAGGTATTTTTGTCATTAAGAGCGTCTGTTACATCAATATAGTAAATATCCGAGGTGAAATACGAATCCTGATAACCGCTTTCAAACTTTTTTTGAAGAGTCGATTCTTCAGTTGATTCTTCATTAGAATCTTCTTCATAATAATCCGAAAAATCATCTTCGCTCTCGTCGTTGCTGTTAGAAATATAATGCTGATAATCAATTTCGTATTCAAGAGCGTCTTCTGCCTCACTTACGAAGTGGGACGGCAAAACTATATTTAAAATTCCTGCAAATGCGAAAAAAAGTAAAATCATTGACGACCATACAATAATCAAAATACGGAATTTTATGTGTTTCACTTTTTATCCTCCGCAATGCTTATTCTGTAGCCAAAGCCCCATATCGTGCCTATGCTGACATTACTGCCTGCAAGGCTTAACTTTCTGCGTATTCTTCGCAAGGTTTCATCTGTTACACGGGTTTCAACTTCGGTATCGAATCCCCACACACCTTCAAGAATTTCTTCTCTTGAAAATGCCTTTTTCGGTTCTTTTAACATATATGTAAGCATTTTAAGTTCTGTTTTGCTCAAAGAAACAGGCTTGCCTTTGCAATAAAGGCAGTTTTCCTGCGCCGAAAATCTAAGATTGCCGATTTTAATATCCGAAAGCTCCTGACCTGTCACCTTTTTGGTGTTCATATCCATTCTTCTTAAAAGGGATTTTACTCTCATTAAAAGGGTTGTAAGTCTGAACGGCTTTGTCAGGTAATCATCGCCCCCGAGGGTTATTCCCCTTACATAGTCATATTCGGAATCTTTTGCGGTCAGCATAATTATAGGAACATCAGTTATCGTTCTGAGCTGACGGCATATTGTCAAGCCGTCTGTTCCCGGCATCATTATATCAAGAATTACAAGTTCACACGGGTTTTTAAGGAATTCCTCCATAAGCTCGTCACCGGTTTCAAATGCGGTAACGCTGTAACCGTCACTCTCAAGAAACTTTGTAATAAGGTCACGAATGTTCTTTTCATCATCCGCAATATAAATTGATGTACCCATAGTAAAAATAGCCTTTCTGAACAGAACCGCAAGTTTTAAGTATAATTTTCATCACAATCATATGTATTATACCAAATTTCAAAGTAAAAATCCACTGGGAAATGAATTTGAATTGTAATAAAAGTGTCACAAAATGTATTAAACAGAGTAATTGCAATGAAAATTTTTTTGAAGTTGACAAAATAAAAAAATTATAGTATAATTTCTGAAATATATAATGGTTTAATTGGAAACGCACATTTCTCCTTAAGGAAATGATAACGAACAACACTTATATGTTTACTAAGTTATCATTTTTATAAAGGAGATTTTTTATGCCAAAAACTAAATTTCAGGAAGTTATTTTTACGATTATCATGGTGTTCTTTATGGTTTATGCCATGATTTGCTACAACACAGCTCTTAATATCGGCGAAATGAAAAACGAAGTTTTTCTTTCCGCCTTCAAAGAACTTTCTTTTATGGGGCCGATTGCATTTATTCTTGACTTTTTCATTATCGGTCACATTGCCAAAAAGCTTGCTTTTAAGATTGTAAACCCTGCAAAGGATAATCCTTTCTTCCTTGTACTCGCAATTTCTGCAATTTCGGTTATCTTTATGTGTCCTCTTATGAGCCTTGCTGCCACTCTTATTTTTAAAAATGCGGGTGTTGAGATTATTTCGGTATGGCTTGAAACTACCGCACTCAACTTCCCTATGGCACTTTGCTGGCAGTTGTTTTTTGCAGGCCCAGTTGTCCGATTCATTTTCAGACATATTTTCAGAAGGTCACTTACAGCAGACAACACACATTGATTACACAATTACAAATAAAAATGCTCTGTATCGTTTGTTTTGGTACAGAGCATTTTTGTTTTTGCATGATTTTTAATCTTCGAAAAGCGAATTCATCAGATTTTTAATTTTTTCTTTTCTGGCTTTTGTTTCATCGCTGTTCAGAAAATAGCTGTTTTCCTGAAAGTTGATTACATCGCCTTCTTTGATATTTTTCGGCAGGGCTTTAAGTTCAAGATTCACCATATCGCCGTTTTCACACTCGAGAACAGCCTTGTCGCCTTCTATTCTGTCAACAATAAATTTTTTCAAGCTTATTCATCCCTTTTCATTGAAGTTTGTCCCGTTTTGATTGTCACACCTGAACCCTCGGTTGAAATGACAACTGTTCCGTTTTCATCGGTTCTGTATGTTTCAACTCCGAATTCATCAAGCAGCTTTAATGTGCTTTTGTGCGGATGTCCGTAGCTGTTATCCTTGCCGAGTGAAATAACCGCATATTTAGGATTTACCTTTTCAAGCAAAGCTTTTGTTGTTGAAGTTCTGCTTCCGTGATGACCTACTTTCAGAACTTCTGCACTCATATCTGCCGTAACGGTTTCAAGCTCTTTCTTTTCGGCATCTCCGAGGAACAGAAAGCTATCGTTTTTGTAAGTTATTTTTAGAATTACAGAGCAATTGTTCAGATTATCCTCGTCAATTGTTACGGGAGCAAGAATATTTATGCTGAAATCGTTGCCATCAATAATATTCATACCCGCTTTGGCTGACTTGACTTTAAGTCCCTTGTCTGCAATTGCCGTGAGCAGATTCTCATAGGTCTTGGTTGTGGTTGTAACCTTAGGCATATAGATTTCGCCGATATTATTATGCTTTACAACATAAGCCATTGAACCGATATGGTCGGCATGAGGGTGAGTTGCAACGAGATAATCAATATTTGTGTATCCGAGATTATTGATATATTCGGTAATACTTTTGCCGTACATATTTTCGCCTGCATCAATCAGCATACACTTTTGATTCGGCAGTTCAATAAATATGCTGTCACCCTGTCCGACATCAAGGTAATGAACCGATAATGTTCCGATTTCTGAAACAGTTGTTTTGCTTTCCGAATCGGAACCGTTCACATTGATATTGATTGAACACGAACAAAGTGCAAGACAGATTACCGCAAACAATGCAGTAAGCTTTAATATTAATTTTGAATTAATTTTAATTTTTAACACCTCACAATTCTGAGTCTTATTGTACAATAAACAAGTCAATATTTCAAGAACAGAAAAAGGAGAGCCTTAGCGACTCTCCCCTTTCGATTACCGTTATGCTGTTTTGCCTGTATAAAGCTGATAGTATCTGCCCTTTTGTTCAAGAAGCCGTTCGTGTGAACCACGCTCGATGATTCTGCCGTTTTCAAGAACCATAATACAGTCTGAATTTTTGATTGTAGAAAGTCTGTGGGCAATAACAAAGGTTGTTCTGCCGTGCATAAGCTTATCCATACTGTCCTGAACCATTTTTTCGGTACGGGTATCAATTGAACTTGTAGCCTCATCAAGGATAAGTGCGGGCGGATCTGCAACAGCGGCTCTTGCAATCGCAAGCATCTGGCGCTGTCCCTGACTGAGATTGCCGCCGTCACCTTTGAGCAGGGTGTTGTAGCCGTCAGGAAGTTTTCTGATAAAGCTGTCTGCGTTGGCAAGCTTTGCCGCTGCGATAACCTCTTCGTCTGTTGCGTCAAGTCTGCCGTAACGGATATTTTCCATTACGGTATCCGTGAACAGGTGTGTATCCTGTAAAACTATACCGAGTGAACGGCGAAGGTCGCCTTTTTTGATTTTGTTGATATTGATTCCGTCATAACGGATTTTACCGTCCTGAATATCATAGAATCGGTTAATAAGGTTTGTGATTGTTGTTTTGCCTGCACCTGTTGAACCGACAAACGCAATCTTCTGACCGGGTTCTGCGTACAAATCAATATTGTGAAGAACGATTTTATCATCTGTATAACCGAAGTCAACATCGTCCATAACAAGCGCACCCTTGAGTTCACGATACTCTGTTTCGCCTGTTATGCTGTGAGTATGCTTCCAAGCCCACATACCTGTTTTTTCCTCAGTTTCAACAAGCCTGTCGCCCTCTTTGCGTACATTAACAAGTGTTACATATCCGTCATCAACCTCAGGCTCTTCGTCAAGAAGTTTAAAGATACGGTCTGCACCTGCAAGAGCCATAACAATTGAGTTAAACTGCTGGCTGACCTGATTGATAGGCTGGGTAAAGCTCTTGTTAAATGTGAGGAAGCTTACGAGTTTACCGATTGTAAATCCGAGGAAGTTGTTGAGAGCAAAGATACAACCTACGATTGCACAAAGTACATAGCTGATGTTACCGATTTGTGCGTTAATCGGCATAAGGATATTTGCAAACTTGTTTGCGTTGTATGAACTGTTGAAAAGCCTGTCATTAAGCTCATTGAATTCTTCAATGCTCTTTTTCTCATGGTTAAATACTTTTACAACCTTCTGACCGTTCATCATCTCCTCAATATAACCGTTAGTTGCACCAAGGTCTGCCTGCTGTTTTGCAAAAAACCTTCCGCTTCGTGACGCAAGCTGTTTTGTTACAAAAAGCATTACACCAACCATTATAAGTGTAAGAATTGTAAGAGGAATACTGAGTGTAAACATACTGACAAGAACGGCAATGATTGTAATTCCGCTGTTGAAAAGCTGAGGAATACTCTGGCTGATCATCTGACGGAGAGTGTCAATATCGTTTGTGTAAACACTCATGATATCGCCGTGAGAGTGTGTGTCAAAGTATTTTATCGGAAGGCTTTCCATATGTTCAAATATCTGACAACGCAAATCACGCATTGTACCCTGTGTTACATAAACCATAATTTTGGCGTAGATAAACGCCGACGCCGCACCGATTGCATAGAAAATTGCAACTCTTAAAATTGCTCCGAGCATCGGTCCGAAGTCACGGCTGCCGCTCTGAATCATCGGAGTGATGTAATCGTCAATAAGATTCTGAATAAACAATGAACCCTGAACATTTGCAAGTACGCTGATGAGGATGCAGACGAAAACAATAATCATCTGAAATTTATATTTTTTGAAGATAATACCGAATAGTCTTTTAAGAACCTGACCTGAATTTTCAACCTTTTGTGCAGGTCCTCGGTTTCTTCTTCCCATTGGTCCCGGCATAATTACAGCTCTCCTTTCGCATCAAAATCACCGTTGCCGCTTGTCTGGGCAACATAAATTTCATTGTAAATCGGACTGTTTTTGATAAGTTCTTCGTGAGTACCCACTGCGCTTATCTCACCGTCATCCATTACAATAATCTTGTCTGCGTGTGAAACGCTTGATACACGCTGTGAAATAATCAGCTTTGTAGTATCGGGGATATTCTCGCTGAATGCCTTGCGGATACTTGCGTCTGTTGCGGTATCAACTGCACTTGTCGAATCATCAAGAATAAGAATTTTCGGATTTTTCAGCAAAGCTCTTGCAATGCAAAGACGCTGTTTCTGACCGCCCGAAACATTAGTACCGCCCTGTTCGATTTTTGTGTTGTACTTATCGGGGAAGCTTTCGATAAACGCATCTGCACAGGCAAGCTTGCAGGCATTGACGCATTCTTCCTCTGTAGCATTTTCGTTGCCCCATCTGAGGTTGTCAAGGATTGTACCGCTGAAAAGAACATTCGACTGGAGCACAACCGAAACCTTGTCACGCAGAGTTTCGATATCATAGTCACGAACATCTTTTCCACCGACCTTAACAGAACCTTCGGTTACATCATAAAGTCTTGCAATAAGGTTTACAAGGCTTGTTTTTGAAGAACCCGTACCGCCGATAATACCGATTGTTTCGCCTGATTTGATTTTTAGGTTGATATCGTTGAGAATCGGTTTTTCGGCTTTTGTGTTGTATGAGAATGAAACATTGTCAAACTCAATGCTTCCGTCCTTAACCTCGTAAACAGGGTTTTCGGGATTTGCAAGCGTTGATTTTTCATTAAGCACACCTGCAACACGCTTGCCGCTTGCAAGGCTCATTGTGAGCATTACAAACACCATTGCCACCATAAGAAGATTCATAAGAATGTTCATACAATATGTGAGCATACTTGTAAGTTCACCTGTTGTAAGCTCACTGCTTACGATCATATTTGCGCCAAACCAGCTTACAAGGATGATTGATGCGTATGAAGTAACCATCATAATCGGTGATACTGTTACCATGGCATTTTCAGCCTTAACAAAAAGTCTGTAAACATTGTCGGCTGCCTTGCGGAACTTGCCAACTTCGTGTTTTTCACGAACGAAAGCCTTTACAACTCTGATTGAAGTTACATTTTCCTGAACGCTTGCGTTGAGTTCATCGTACTTTTCAAAAACCTGACTGAAATACTTGTATGTTGCCTTCATAATAAAGGCAAGAACAACAGAAAGTAAAATTGTTGCAATGAGATAAATACAGGCAAGCCTTGCATTGATGATGAATGTCATTGCCATTGCACAGATGAGCGATACAGGCGCTCTGAAACACATTCTTAAAAGCATCTGATATGCATTCTGAAGATTTGTTACATCCGTTGTCATACGTGTAACAAGTCCTGCGGTTGAGTAACGGTCAATGTTGGCAAACGAGAATGACTGGATATTTGCAAACATTGAGCGTCTGAGGTTTCTTGCAAAGCCTGCCGAAGCTTTTGCACCGTAGATACCGCCCATCATACCTGCAAACAAGCCCGTGAGTGCAAGTGCACCCATATAACCGCCCGTTATGAATATGTGCTGCATATCGCCCTTGTTGATACCGTCGTCAATCATTGATGACATAAGAAACGGAATAATTGTTTCAACAATTACTTCGAGTATCATAAAGAACGGAGTCAGAACGGATTCTTTGACGAAACCTTTGATATTTTTTGCCAAAGTTTTTATCATACTTATCTCCTTCCGTTTTAATTTGCATTTTCAAGTCCGCTGAGAATTTTATTTATAAGAAAAAGAAATTGTTTCTTTTCTTCTTTTGTCAGCAGACTGTCAAGCAAAGTTTCGTTTTTGGTTATCATATTTTCGATTTTGTAATGAAGTTCAATACCTGTTTCGGTCAAGACAAGTTTTTTGAGCCTTGCATCACTTTCAACGCTCTCCCTCGTTATGTAATTTTTCTTTTCCATAAGTTTAAGAATACTTGTAACGGTTGAACGGGCAATTGAAAATGCGTTTTCAATATCTTTTTGATAAACATCTTCATCACAATGATCATAAAGATATGCAATAATCCAGCCGTGCATAAGAGTCAGCTTATCCACTCCCTTATCCTTGGCGGAATAGATTAACTTTCTCTGCAAAACCTGATTAAGCACCTTGATTTCGTGACCGATTGAATCATTAAAGCGTTTGTTGCACTTACAGCTTTTTACGCTTTTGTCATCACACATTATTTCACCTCCGAAATCACACTTATGAGATATTGTTCTATATAGAATAGTTCGATACAAAACAATTTGTATCAGTAATTATAGCACCTTCATTTTGAATGTCAAGAGAAATTACAAATAATTATTCAAAGTTTCACATTGCTGTCACAAATCAAAAGCGACAGCTAAAATTACAGCTGTCGCAGTTGAAATCATATTCACTTTGCACAAATTATGACAATTGTCACTTTTTTAGGATTTCTGTCGCATCACGGATATCGGGAGTTTTGTCACCGTTGATATCGCAAACAAAAAGAGCATACTGATTTTCGTCATAATCGTCAAAGGTCAGGTCTTTGATAAGATACTTCTGAATAAGCTCAGCATCCTTTTCATCTGTTTTTCCGTCAATGTTGAGGTCTTTCATATTTTTGGGAACGCAACCGCCGTCAAGCACAAAATCAATACCGCTGTCGTTCATGAGTTCATCGGCTCTGTTTTTGTCAACATCAACAATGTAAAGTCCCAATGTGTCAAAGCATTGATAAACATACTTTGCATCCTTTAAAATCTCGGCTTTCTTTTCTTTTGCCCTGTCATTTGTTATGCCTGCACCTTGAAGGTGTGAGTCAAGCTTTGCAATCATCTCCATTGCGTAATCGTTATCCGTCATTGCACGGTCGAGGTCAACACCGTTTGTCATATAGAACCAACCAAGCGAACCCATAACATATAGATTATTCACATCAAGTCCGCAGTAAACGGCAATTTTTCCGTCCTTGTACTGACCTTTTTTCATCGACATTTTGGAATAGCCCTTGATTATACTGTAACCGAGCTTCATTCCGTCCTCGCTGATATAGCCAAGATCAAACGCCGCTGCACTTGTGCATGAAAAGCACGCTCCGCCGATGAGCATTGCAAATACGAGCAATATTGAAATCACCTTTTTAGAAAATTTTCTTTTCATAAAAAACACCTCCATTGGTAGTATCACCGAACGGAAGTGTTTTATTTTGATTTATTTACTTTTATTTGACTTATTATTTTTTCTTTCTTTTCTTATTTGATTAAGCTCTGAACCTTTGGTTTTTACCTTTCTTTTAAATTTTGCAACGGTAAACGCTTTTATCCTGTCATGATAGACATAATTAATTTCCGCACAAACCATAAGACAAACCATAAGAAAGTAAAACCAAATCATAATAACGGCAATTCTGGTAAGTCCTCCGTACACGGAAAATCCGTTGAAATCCGACACATAAACCGAAATACCAAACGAAAGCACATACCACGAAACCGTGCAGAGAAACGCACCAGGCAACTGTGACTTAAAGCCGTATTCCTTATGCTCGCTGCGTGAGATGTTCGGAAAGTTCCTGTAAATCAGCGCAAACAATACCGTGAGAAACATAAAGATAAGTATATATCTGAGATGATAGATTATTCCGATTATGTCAGGCAATGATTTTAGATGCGGTGAAAGGAAATCGTTAATTGTTGAACCGAGGACAATAAGTACAAGTGACGCAAGCAAAATTACAAACAACGCAATTGTGTAGAACATTGCTCTTATTCTTAAAAAGAACCAGTTTCTGTTTTCGTAAGCGTCATAAATTCTGTTGAGTCCGTTTGTGATTGCGTGGATTCCCTGTGCCGCCGACCACAGAGTGACTACAAGCGTTACAAGAGAAATTCCCACAGCACTTTCATAGGCAGAGGTCAGAAAGTATGTTAAATCATCGGCAATTTTTGACGAAAACACACTGCTGAGTCCGTGATAAACAAAATCAATCGGAATGTGCAGGTTCTGCAAAAGTGACACAAAGAACATTGAGAGCGGCACAGCCGATAATATGATGAAGAATGCCGACTGTCCGGCAATTGCAAAAATATTATCGTGAACGCATTTGCTTGTTATCGGTTCAAATCTGCCTGTTATTCTTTTGTAAAGTTTTATCGCCTTGTCAACGAATTTTATCCTCAATGTGTCACCTCCCCTATTCTATATGATAATTATTTTATACCGTTTTTCTTCATCTGCACATTATAAGAAATTCTTGTGAGAAGTTTTTCGGGTGCAAAATGTCTGAAAAACGACACCGCTTTCATTTCAAAGCCGGGTGTGATAATCATTTTGCCCTTCATGGTCATGTCAACGGCATACCTTGCAACAAACTTCGGGTCAAGTCCTCTTATGCAGAATTTTACATCCGCAACATTATTGAAGTTGGTTTTTACGGGACCCGGGCAAAGTACAGAAACCTTGACATTTTTATTATCCCTACGCATTTCTTCATGGATCGCCTGAGTAAGACGGACAACATAATTCTTTGACGCATAGTAGCTTGCAAATGTCGGTCCTGCAAGAAATCCTGCGGCAGAACCTACATTGAGAATATATCCGCTGTTTCTCTCCGCCATATCTTTAAGAAAAAGCTTTGTGAGAATGTGAACCGTTGAAACATTTGTGTGAATGAGTTCAAGCTCTCTTTCAAGCGGAACATCCAAAAATTTTCCGTATGCTCCAAAGCCTGCGTTGTTGACAAGAAAATCAATCTGTTCATTTTCATTCTTAATATGCTCATACAAATCCAGGCTGTCACTTTCTCGTGAAAAATCAAGCGTAATTACCCTGACATTCACATTTGAAAGTTCCTCTTTCAGCTTGTTAAGCTTATCTGTTGAGCGTGATACAAGAATAAGGTCATAACCGAGTTCTGCAAGATATCGGGCGATTTCTTTACCTATGCCCGAACTTGCGCCTGTAATCAAAGCCTTCATTAGTTTTCATCATCCTTCGGTTTTTGTGCTGTAGCACAAAGCCATGTTGTACCTTCCTTAGTGTATGTGTTTATGTTTTCAAAACCTGCCGATTCAAGTACGGCTCTGATTTCCTGAGGAGTTACCGACTTGATATTCAGCATATTTTCAACCTTTTCCCACTTGAACGGATCATCGTCTGTTCTGAGCATTTCAAAAAGCAGCATAACCGTTCCGCCCTGTTTGAGAACACGGAAAACTTCTTTTACATTATTTTCCTTATCAGGCCAGAAGTAGTAGGTTTCAACTGCCGTGATATTATCGAATGTATTGTCATCAAAAGGCATATCGGATACGGATGCCTGAAGAATTTTCGCTTTGTTGCAGAGTATATTTTTTGAATTGAGTTTTTCGGAGGATTTTACCGAGAGTTCGGAATAGTCGATTCCGTAAACCTTGCCGTTGGCAACAATTGAGCAAAGTCGGTCAACGGTTTTTCCGCCGCCGCAGCCTATGTCAAGTACAGTTGCGGTGCGTTCAATATTCATATGTTCAAGTCCCCATGAGGTGAGGCTTGAATGTCCTTTATTCATAGCCTTAATCATCATTTTGCCCCAAAAGCCGTTTGGCTTTTTAGCATTCTCCACCAACTTGCGGTATTTCATAAAAATCACTCCAATCTGAAATTTTCATCTGTTTACTGTCTTATTATCTATTATTTTCTTTTTCTTCCTGTTGAATTAAGTTTTTGAAGTAAGAGTGCAAGGAAAAATGCACCGCCTACTATAACGATGAACCAAACAAATGACATATACAACGGTTGATTCATCACACGCAAAAACGGGTATGGACCGTCAAATGCACCAACTATGTTAAGTATAATAAGAACAATCGCATATATTAATGTAGGGATTGTAGCCGTGAAAGCTGATTTTGTGTTAAGGTGAGGTTCTTTTTCAAAAAGCACAAACGATAAAATTGTAAGAATCGGACACAAAGTATGTAAAAAGGTGAAGTCTTTGTTAAAAAGCATATAGAGCCAACCGTTTATGCCATCTCCACGCATCGGAGAAAGTACAGCAAGAACTACGATAAATGTTACCGAAAGCACAGCCGCCGCCATATATTTGAACATTTGAACCGAGTGCGGAATTTCTTTTCCGCTTTTGAGATATCGCACCTGAAAGCCTGCCATAACCGCACAGGCAACAAGTGCAAACAGGTTACTGTCCTCAGTGTAATATATAAGCGGATAGCAGCCTATTTTGAAAAACACGATAATTATTGCGGCAATCTCACAAGCGATAATCGCAAGATTAAATGCCAAAGCTGTTTTTGTTCGTTTTATTTTAAGTGTATTTTGCATTTTAATTCCTTTTCTATATTATTTTGTTAATTTCTTTCAATCAATGCCACGCTTTCCACATGGCTCATCTGAATACTATGAATTTCTTGGCTGATTTTGGGTTCAAGGGAATACATCCACAGCCTTTTTCGTGGTTCTGCCGTTTGTGGGGATATGTTCGTAAAACTGAAGTTTTCGCATTATCTATTTCAATGTAAATAATGCTTTTTCATAATCCTTAACATAATACTTGATATTAGTTTTTCCTTTTTGCACTACAGTATGTCCCTCAGTTTCAAGCATTTTCTTTTGTGCCTCAATTCCTCCGGGATACTTTGCATTTAATTCTCCATTCGCTTTTAATGTTCTCCAATAAGGGGTTTTATCCTCTGTGCGCTGATAACTCGCCCATGCAACTATTGAAACAAAAATTCCGGCTGTGATAGGCTCTGTAAAATCGGCACTGCTTAACTCTGCAAAGTATTCTCGTATTTTTCCGACAGTAATCACTTTACCATACGGAATTTTTTTCATTACTTTGTCATAGTCGATTGGCGGTGCAAAATACATTTTATCTCCACCATATTTTTTAATACTCTTTTCATCTGTGATTATTTGAAATTTAGGCATATCCTTGCTATCCATAAGCATAGCATTAAAATCCTTTTTATCTTCATTTGCCATAATGTATCACCTCCAAGCCAATCATATCTCAATAAACAGACTCATGCAATGAGACGCTTTTATAATTTCTCGCAAAACATTAAAATTTCCATTTACTCTTCTTTCATCTTTTCTTCCAGTTCAAGTAAATATCTGTCATAGTCAGACATAAACAATCTGTCCTGAATTACACGATATTTCTCAAATTCCGTTTCTGCGTGAAGTTTTGCCTGCTCTGCACTTATCTTTCCTGCTCCTGTGAGAATTTCAGTACCGTTAAATTCGAGGAAACCGTCAAGTCTTTTCGCCCAATCCTCCATACTCATAGGAATATGACGTTCGGCTTGTAACTCTGCATAATCGAGATACAGCGATACAATGCGTTCCAAAAAAGACAATTCTTTTTCAGTAAGATAGTTTTTTGCTACAGATACATCGCTTTTCACTATTTTACCATCAGGAGCATTTTCCCAAGAGGTTAGTCCCATATGTTCCTTTTCCGCATCCGCTCGTTCAACAATCAGTTCCGCAGCAGTATGTCTGTGCGTAGCATAGTGCATTTTGTTCTGCACAGTTTTGAAAAAGAGTCTTGTGGTTTTTGCATCTTTATCATAGTCGAAAGCTGTTGCATAAAGGTCTGTAACCTTTTGGTAGAATTTTCGCTCAGACAGGCGAATTTCACGAATGTACTCTAACTGACGGTCAAAATATTCATCTGTGAACATCGTGCCCTTCTTCAGACGGTCTACATCCATTGTCCAGCCCTGAATGGTATAATCTTTTACAATTTGACCTGCCCATTTACGGAATCGAACTGCTCTTTCATTATTAACTTTAAATCCAACTGCAATAATTGCCTGAAGATTATAATGTTTTGTTTGATAATTCTTCCCGTCGTCGGCAGTTGTTAAGTATTTCTTAATAACTGAATCCTCGACTAATTCGCCGTCTTCAAAGATTTTTTTTAGATGTTGATTGATCGCAGGCACAGAAACATCATACAGCGTTGCCATCATTTTCTGTGTGAGCCATATATTTTCGTCCTCATAACGCATTTCAAAGCTATCTGCCTGATTTCCCACAGAAGCAACATATGTGAGATATTCCGCAGCACTTGAGCGAATACTTATTTCATTTTTCTTCTTTGCCATTTTGTGCACCTCCATCAAAAAGCGTCACCATCGATGTCACTTTTTCTTTTTAAATAAGTCAATTCAATATCGTACCCCAAACCCCAAACATATTTCATTTTATTTGTTGCACTATTCAATAATCATAATAAATATGTTACTTTTGACTTTCATTAATTACAGAACCTTCATCATATACCTTGGTTCATATTCTATATATCCGTGTTTCGGATAAAAAACATAAGATTCAAACCACTGCTCTTTTGGTGTCCCCAAATGTACTTTTGAAACAGCAATACCGTTTTCACGCATCCATAACTCTGCCGTATTAAGTAACTTTGAGCCGATCCCCTTTCGTTTTAATGACGGTTTTATATAAAGCCTATGCAAAAATGCCTGATCTGTATCAGTAATTCTTGAACATCCAATACATCCGACTACCCTGTCATTTTCATCTATTGCAAGCCAAAACATATCATTGCAATCAAGATAGTTTGCCTTAATATCAAGAAGGTCAGGATTTATAGTAGGTTTTCTACCCAAAGCATCTTTTGCCTGTAAAACCGTAAAAATCATATCATCACGATAGATTTCTTCAAATTTAATAATTTTCACACTTTTACTCCTGTACTTTAGTCAACAGAGCCACGCTCTCTACATGGGAGGTTCCGGAGAACATATCGCAGGGGGTGATTTCTTTGGGGGTGTAGCCGTTTTCTGTGAAGAATTTTAAATCTCTTGCGAGGGTTGCGGGGTCACAGGATACATAGACTACACGGCTCGGCGCCATTCTTGAAATTGTCTTTACAAGCTCTTCACCGCAGCCTTTTCTGGGTGGATCAAGGATTACGCAGTCGGGTTTTAAACCCTCTTTTTCAAGCTGAAATGCGGCATCTGAGGCATCTCCGCAGATGAATCGTGCATTTTCAATGCCGTTTGCTTTTGCATTTTCATTTGCATCTTTCACGGCATCTTCAACAATCTCCGCACCGATAAGCTGTTTACAGGAATCAGCCATTGTAAGACCTATTGTACCCGTTCCGCAGTATAAATCAAGCAGAATTTCGTCAGATTTAAGATTTGCATATTCTTTGGCTTTGCCGTAAAGCTTTTCAGCCTGTTTTCTGTTGATCTGCCAGAACGAAAACGGTGAAATTTTAAACTGCAATCCGCAAAGTGTGTCGGTAATATGGTCACTTCCGTAGATTGTTCTGTTTTTTCTGCCGAGAACAACATTGGTTTTTTCTCTGTTAGAATTAATAATCACACTTTTTAACTGCGGAAGTTCGGATTTGAGCATTTTCACGAGCAAATCTTCCTGTTTAAGACCGTTTGCGTTGACAACATAGCACACCATAAGCTCGCCCGAAACCTCGCCGATTCTGATATAAATGTGGCGAAGTCTGCCCTTGCCTGTTGTTTCATCATAAATTTCCGTGTTAGTTTTTGCGATAAAATCTTTTGTAATTTCAATTACCCTTGCAAAAATTTCGGGCTGTAAAATACAGTCGGTGCAATTGATTATGCGGTGGCTGTGGAATGAGTAAAAGCCCGTCACAACATTTCCGTCACGGTCAAGACCGACAGGATACTGCGCCTTGTTACGGTATCTTGTGATATTATCCGACGAAATTATCGGCTTGAAAACAACATTATCAAGACCGCCGATGCGTGTTACGGCATCCTCAACTCTTTGCTGTTTTATTTTGCATTCTTCTTCATAAGAAATATGTCGCCATGTGCAACCGCCGCACTTCATAAAGTTTTCGCAGTCGGGAGTAATTCTCGCCTTGGACGGAACGAGAATTTCTTCGATTTTGCCGAAAGCGTAGGTTTTCTTAACCTTTAATATACGCACATTGAGTTCGTCACCGATTGCAGAACCCTGTACAAAAACGGCAATGCCGTCATCTGTTCTTCCGACTCCGCTGCCCTCGGCAGTTGCCGAAGTTATTGTAAGGTTTACAATATCGTTCTTTTTTAAAGTCATTTTATCACTCTGCCATTTTATGTGTATTTTTAGTTATAATCCTATTCCCTTTTATTTTAGCATTTACTCTACAATTTGGCAACAATTAAAACACAGTATCCGTACAATACACAAAAATTGCACAAATATCAAATTAGGTATTTATTTTTTTGTCCATTCGTCTTATAATATGAGTATTGCAGTTCTGTCACGGCATTGCTCTTTGAATGCAAATCAACCTGTGTTCCGACTTAAATACAGGCAAAGCGGAATGATTTTTCTGACAGACAAATATACTTATCAGGAATGGAGTGGACTATTGTGAATTACGACAGTCTTATGGATAACATAAAAAGAATACATTTTATCGGTATAGGCGGCAGCGGAATGTGTCCGCTGGCTGAGATTCTTCACCACGAGGGGTACGAACTTTCGGGTTCGGATATGAACGAGGGTGAAACTCTTGACAGAATTAAGGGTTACGGCATTCCCGTATTTATGGGACACGCCGCAGAAAATATTAAGGGCGCAGAGCTTGTTGTTTACTCAGCGGCTGTTAAGGAAACTAACCCCGAAAGACAGGCGGCAAAGGAACTCGGTATTCCGTGCATTGAAAGGAGCGTAATGCTCGGTATTGTTACAAGAAGATACAGAAGAAGTATTGCGGTTTCGGGTACACACGGCAAAACGACTACAACAGCTATGCTTTCACAGGTGCTTATCGGCAGCGGTTTTGATCCGTCAGCTATTATCGGAGGAAAACTTCCGTTCATCGGCGGTAACAGCTATGTCGGTCACAGCGATGTAATCGTTTGTGAGGCTTGTGAGTATGTTGACACATTCTTACAGCTCAATCCGTTTATTTCGATTATTCTTAATATTGACGCAGATCATCTTGATTACTTCAAGAATCTTGACAACATTAAGAAGTCATTCAACAAATTTGCTCATCAGACAACAGGCTTGCTTGTTATCAACGGTGACGACGAAAACACTCTTGATGCCGTAAAGGATGTTGAGATTGAGAAAATCACCTACGGTTTTGGCGAAAACTGCGATTACAGAGCTGAAAACATCAGCGCAGACAAGGGTGTTCACGAGCAGTTTGACCTCTACTATAAGGGTGAGAAGCTCACACAGATTAAGCTTATCGTTCCCGGAAAGCACAACATTTATAATGCACTTGCCGCTGCGGCTACTGCACATTATCTTGGCGCTACTCCGAAGGAAATTTCCGAGAATCTTCACAAGTTCGGCGGTGTTCACAGAAGATTTGAAATTCTCGGCACACCTGACGGAATTACTGTTGCCGATGACTTTGCTCATCATCCCACAGAACTTACTGCAACACTCAATGCCGCAATGAAAATGGGCTTTAACAAGGTTTGGGCAATATTCCAGCCGCATACATTTTCAAGAACAGCCATGCTCCTTGACGATTTTGCGGAGGCTCTTAAAATTCCGGATAAGGCAATTATTTCGGCTATTCTCCCTGTTCGTGAAACAAACACATATAACATCTATTCTACTGACCTCGGTGCAAAAGTTCCGGGTTCTGTATGTCTTGACACATTTGAAGAAATTACCGACTATGTTTGCAAGAATGCAAAAGAGGGCGACCTCATTCTCACAATGGGCGGCGGTAATGTGTATATGTGTGCCAATATGATTTACAAACAGCTTAAATATATGGAAGAAAATAAATAAGATTTTTAAACAAACAGAAGAACCGTGCTTTTACGACACGGTTCTTTTTTCTTTTATTATATTATTTTAAAAAAGGAGTCACGGAATATCTCGGTTCCTTAATTGATATTAATAATTTTAATTAGAAGTCAAACCTTCTCTTTGCAAAGAACATTCCTGCAGCTGCAAGTGTAAGAGCTGAAAGAAGAGCAATTGAAACTACAGGCGAGTCACCTGTTTTAACAACTCCGTTATCGTTGTTACTGTTTTTGCTGTCCTTTAACACAACATCAGATGTTGAAGATGATACATCAGTTGAAGTTGTCGGATTTGTGTTATCATTACTTTCCGGTGTAATTGTGCCAAGTTCGACAAATGTAAATTCATCACTGTCCTGAACATATGTTAAAAGTACATCACTTTTAATTGTTGTAGTGAAATTTTTTTCAATTACAGTACCTTTACCTGTTGAAATAACGGCAGTATAAGTACCGACAGGGAGATTTTCGGAAGTATGCGTATATACACCGTCGTGAGATGCAGGCCGGAAATATAACATATCTACAATGGTGTCATCTTTCATAAGATAACCCGAGGGTACTTCATAAGGAGCTTTTTCGGACTCATACACAATAACATCCACTTTATTTGTTACAGTATAGTAGTTGATTCTGATTGAACCGTCTTTAGAAAGGGTGAAATCTTTATCAACTAAAAAATCATTGCCGTTACGAACATTAACATTATAAGTACCTGCTTTAAGGTTATCAGCAACACCTGTTATGCAATCATAACGTTCTGATGATGTTGAAAGAAGAATACCTTGAACTAAATCTCCGCCATCGGTTGTGATTAAAGCCTCATATTTTTCATCGGGGGCAAGCGGTTCATCATAAACTACTGCTTCAATATCATTCGTCACATAATAGTAGTAAATTCTAACAGAGCCGTCCTTTGTAAGTTTAACTTCCGTTGTTGCAGGCTCGTTAAAATAGGGACTGCCTGTTGCTCCGAATTCATAAGTCCCTGCAGTAAGGTTGTTATAAACTGCGGTTACAGTATCATAATGCTCATTTGAATATACCATTTCGGTATTTTTCAAGTCACCTGTTGTTTTGTTAATGCAATAGCTTTTGAAAGGGTATTCTTGACCGTCAACAACAGTATCAGGAGTTGAAACTGCACCTACGACTGTTACTGTTGCCACCAAAAGCATAGTTGCCACAGTAAGCAGACAAACGATTTTCTTTGTAATTCTTTTCATAATTATTCCTCCGTTATTTTTATTATTGCACATTTTGCAATTCAACGTGATTATAATAGCAAAATTTCACAATTACAAGCTGTTTTCACGAACGGGAACTATTGCGACACGAACAGAAATAAAATGACACAATACGGCTTGCATTTTGCTGTTAAAACACTTAATATATGTATATACAGCAATAAAATTATGATTTACGGAGAAAAGAATATGAAAACAAAAAAATTAAAGTATCTTCCTGCCATTGCGGCATTAGCAATCACTCTGGCAATAATCGGATTTGTTGTCACGGCACTCCTTTTTTCACCCAACAAGCCAGACACTCTTGCCGACACACCAACAGAAAACATTTGGAGTTACGAAATTCTAAAGGACGGAAAAGTAAGCTCCGTTTATCCTGTATTCGAAGATAAATTAACTGCAACCGTAAACGATACTGATTTTTCGGCTTTGTGTATGAAAATAACCCTCCCCGAAATAACCGATGACAAATTTTTGAATTTCTCTCCATCCGGAGTAGCAACCGAGGTGTTCATAGAAAACTATCTTGCCTATTCAAATATTGATTTGACCGGTGATGACATAAAAAGAAATAAAGACGGATTTCTTGAAATTCCCGATAATTATCTGTTCACGGGACCGTCATATTATACCACCGCAAGTATTCCGATATCGCCTGATTTTTCGGGGAATGAAATGAGAATATACACATATTACACGGACGAAAATCCTTATTATTTTACTACATATCCGTCGCTTGCAGATATGTTTCAAAAATCCACAGATGCTGTTGTGGGATCTGTCGGTGCCGTTATTTTATCAACTCTAAGTTTTATTGCGGCAATTGCATTATGTCTAATCTTCTTTGTAAGAACAAAAAACGGACATAAAAATTACAAAATCCTACTCATGATATTGTTTTTAATACTGTTTGCTTTAAGATGTGTGTGTTACTCATCTTCACAGTTGCAAATGAGTTCAAAGGTTCTTTCATCATTTGACTTTTCGATACTATCACGAATATATGTTATACCGATTGTATTCTTCGTAGCGTTTATGTTCACTAACTGGAGAAAATACATTCTTCTTGTATCATCATTTATCCTGCTCGGGACATACTGCATCTGCTACGGATTTTTCAGTGAACCCATTGAGTTTATCAAATTTACTGAAGTTTCACTCTCGCTGTACTTTTTGATAACCGCTATAATGCTTGTTTTAGATTATATTTTTGATGGGCAGAAGTATAAAAAATACAAAAGCTCAAAATATATTCTGCTGTTTATAATCTGCATTTTTTGCGGTTACACTTTGGCGGCATGTACAAGCGACTCTGCCTTTCTAAGTTACGGAAATAATATTTTGGGCAGCATTTTTGAATTTGGCGAATTCGCACCCCTCAATACTATGCTCTGCACAGTTACGGCAATTATTTCTGTATTGATAATTATCAAAGAATTTATTGACGATTATACGGAGTATAAGAAAAGGATTTATATAGTAAATGAGCGTGCAAGATATGCTTTGCAGAGCTATCAGATGTTAAAAAACGGCGAAAAAGAAACCAAAGCCGCTCGCCACGAAATGAATCATCATATGGTTGCAATTTCGGCTATGCTTGATAATAATGACACTCAGAGAGCCAAAGAGTACATAGAAAAAGTCACTGACAAACTTAGCAAACTTCCGAAAATTAAATACTGCGACAATATTCTGATAAACTCAATTACAGGTATATATGCAGAAATGGCTAACGATAACTGCATTAAATTTGAATGTAGTGCAAATGTTCCGGAACAAATCAGCATTGCCGATGAAGATTTGTGTGTGTTTCTTGAAAACATGTTTGACAATGCAATTGAGGCTTGTTTAAAAACCGATACAGAACACAGATTTATAAAAACAGATATTAAAGCAAATAAAAATTTTCTGTTTATCTCCTGTTCAAACTGCTGTTTTGAAAATCTTGTATTTGACAAAAACCATTTTCCCATTTCAGACAAAAGCGACAAAAACAATCACGGGTACGGAATTATTGCGATGAATTCAATTTCAGAAAAATATAACAGCATTTTGATAATTGATTGTACTGATAATGTCTTTACGGTAAAAACAAATATGAGTATAATAAGCTCGGAGGGTAAGTAAATGTACAGAATTGCAATTTGCGATGATGAAAAAATTATTAACGAATCAGCTCAAGTCTTGCTCGAAAACATTGCACTGAAAAACGGAATTGATATTTCAGTTGAATCGTATTTGAATGCCGACATATTATTAAACGACCTTGAAAACGGAAATAAATATTTTGACCTTGTTTTGTTTGATATAATCATCGGAAACAAAAACGGAATTAACATTGCATGCAAAATCAAGCAGAATTTCACGGACATTAAATTTATATTTATGACCTCATATTCCGAATATGCAATTGACGGTTATGAAGCGGAACCCTCGGGATTCCTTATTAAGCCTCTGAATGAAGCCAAGTTGAAAAGAGCTTTTTTGAGGGCATTTCAAAATTACAAATCACAAAGCCTTATAATTAAGGAAAACGGTAAAAGCCATTCTATCAATTTAAAAAGTATTTTGTATGTTGAAATTTACGGTAAAACTCTCACCTTCCATTTGAAAGATAACAAAATTTTAGAGTTTACAAAAACGCTTTCAGAGATTATAAAGCTCCTGCCAAAGGATGATTTTATTCAATGTCACAGAAGCTTTTTGGTTGCACTTAATGAAATTGAATCAATCACAAGATATCAAATTCTTTTAAGCGGAGGAATGAAAATTCCTGTAAGCAAATTAAGATATACTGATGTGCAAAAAGCTTTAATTGAAAGCGCTGCGGAAAAAAATATATAAAAATGAACAAAGCTCCGTGCGGTTACGGAGCTTTGTTCGTTAAGAGAGAGTTTTTGTCTACAGCTTTGGCTGTATGAATATTTATATAAAAAGCTAAAAAGCTTGTTGGCTGTTATTGACCGAACATATAGTTCCAGATTGAGTCGCTGTCACTTTTATCTGAACTTTTACCCTGTGATTGTGACGACTTATTCTGTGTTTTTGAATTGCCTGTTGAAGAACTGCCGCTCGGTGAATATTCTGCAAGAGTGAGCTTGAGATTTGCGGTCTTACCGCTTCTTGTAACGGTAAAAGTCACTGTGTCTCCCACCTTTGAATTCTTGAGGGCTGTTTCAATGTCTGATTTTGAAGAAACACTTGTACCGTTTACTGCGGTAATCATATCGCCTCTCATAAATCCTGCTTTTTCTGCATTAGAACCGCTTGTTACCGAAAGAACATAACAGCCTTTGTTGCTGAGTCCGTAGTAGAATGCGGAATCGTCGGATGTGATATCTGTAAGCTCCATACCGAGGTCAACCTTGCCCTTTACATAACCGTATGTTTTGAGATCGTCAATTATATCAAGAACATTGTTAATCGGAATAGCAAATGCAATACCTTCAACCTCTGTTGCACTGTCCTTTGCGTTTACAATACCGATAAGCTCACCGTTTGAGTTAAAGAGTCCGCCGCCTGAGTTACCGGGGCTGATCTGAGCGTTGTGCTGGAGAAGCGTCATACTCTTACCCTCAACCGTTACCTGACGGGCAAGTGCGCTGATAATACCGTCTGTTACTGTACCGCCGAGCTGTCCGAGCGGATTACCGATTGCAACAACATAGTCGCCTACTGCAAGATCTGAGCTGTTGCCCATTGTTGCGGCTGAAAGACCTGTTGCATCTACTTTAAGAAGTGCGATATCGTTGTCCTCATCACTGCCGATTATCTTAGCCTTGTATGAAGTTGCACCGTCACGGAGTGTTACCGTGATATTCTCCGCACCTTCGATTACATGGTAGTTTGTGATGATGTAACCGTCCTCGGAAATGATAACACCTGAACCTGCACCCTGCTGAACATACTGCTGAGCAAATCCGCCTGTTACAACGCTTTCGGTAGCAATTTCAACTACGCTGTCGGCTGTTTTCTTAACAATTTCGGAAGTTGTTCCGCTGAGAGCGGCATTGCTTGTGGTTGATGTGCTGTTTGCGGATGCCTGTTTGATGTTTACACTTGAAGATGAGTTTTTGTTAAGTGATGATGCAAGCATACTGCCGCCGAATCCTGCGCCGCCGCCGAGAATGATTGCAGCTACAAGCATTGCGGCTACAAAACCCTTTGATGCGGGTTTCTTCGGCTTTTTAGGCTTTTTAACTTTTACTTTCTTAGCCTTTGGTGCGGAATACTGTTGATTTGCATACGGTGAACCCGACTGTGAGCCGTATGGATTCTGTGACGGATTGCCGTATGAATAGTTGTTAGTCTGCTGTGAAGAATATGGGTTTGAAGAATACTGTGAACCGTATGAATCAGATGAGTAGTTCTGTGAAGATGTACCCGATGCTGTGTTTGAAGAATAAGCGCTTTCATAACGGTTAGGGTTGTGTGACGCATTCTCGTTGTTACCGTTTATATACGAATGGCGGTACTCACCCGAATTTGCACTTGATGTTGAGTTTGTGTTCCATTCATAAGAGCTTTCTGTATTTTCTGCAGTTGATGCAGACTGTGAATCTGATGATGAATGAATATCCTGATAGTTGTTGTCAGCAGTATTATTATCTGACGAATAACCGTCATAACCGTTTTTATTGTTTTCAAAGTTATCGTTCATAACTGTACCTCCGATTAAAAGTTATATTTTCAAAAGACTTCATCGAATGTCGGTGTTGTTTTTTGATGTTGTAGATATAATAAAGCCCCAAAGTGAAAAGTATATGAAATACGGCTGAATTAATGTTGAAAGCAAGAAAATAGTATGTGAAAATTCGGTGTGCGTTGTGAGGAGTACGACACAATCATCTGTATTCACGAAAAAAGGGCAGAACATAACGCTCTGCCCTATATAATGTTTAAGATAATAACAATTTTAAATATCAGTTATCCTCAATCTGATATTTACTAAATAATCCGTCAACAATACTTTTCATATTTTTAAATTGAGTATTTGTGATTTTTATGATTACGCAAAGGAATAAAGTCAGAATAGCTACAATTATAGTTGGAAATCCCAAAATTCCTGCAACCGAAATAAAATGAATACCGATAAAGAAGAGAAACGAAAAGATTATGAAAGCAACAACCATCATCGGACTTGGAAACATTCTGATTGTTAAATCAGAATATCCACAATCTTCCTCTATCTTACCTGAAAAAATCGGACTCAGGCTATAAATTCCACCGTAATTTTTAGCCGGTACAAATTTCATTTTAAAACCCTTATCCGTAAATTTTACATCATAGGAGTAATCCTCTCTCTTAATGTCAGCACCATACTTAGAATTACTTTTAATTATATCATTTATGTGTTCTTCGGATAAAGAAAGTTTATAATGAAGTTTATCAAAGAATTTTATAATCATAGAAATAACTTCATATACAAAAGGCACTCAGTTTACCGAAACGGTGTTGACCTGTTCTTTTGTTTCGGGCTTCTTTTCAACCTTTTCGTTAAGCTTTTTCTTTACCGAAACTTCGTCAAACTTCTTTTTGAAGGATACTCTGCCGTTGAACTTCTTTCTGCAATATTTGCATGAAAATTCGGCGGTAAAGCTTTTGTTGTGAAGTCGCCACTTTGAAAGCTGAACAAGCGGTTTTCCGCAATCTTCACAATCGAAAAACATAACGCTTTTGTCAACATCGGGACTGTTGATATCTGTGACAAAATGATTTTTGAACAGCAGTCTGTCATAGAATTCGTCACAAACAGCATCCTTAACGTACGGCTTTAACGGATACTTACCGTAAAAAGCCTTCATACATTCCAATGTCAGGTACACATCGGCAAGCGCCCTGTGCTGATCATCTTCCGAAAAATCAACACCTGCCATTTCGGCACAGGCACCGAGTCCCAGCTGACAGGATGAATCGTGCAAATCAAGACAATCTTCACAATAGCTTTGCAGATTGCAATAGCGTGAGAGAAACGGAAGTCTGGTTCTGCCCGTGTAGTAGCTGTAGTTTTCGATAAGAGCATGAAGGTCGGAGTCGCTCCATGTCATAAGCACACCGTCACCCAGAAAATCCGAGAACAGGCTGATTGCTTTGATAAAGCTGACGCCCTCGTCCTTCAACTCTTCATTTGTTATTTTAGTAAGCTGTTTTACCTTACTGCATAGCTTTTTGCCGATTTTCGGAGCAACAAGCATTGTAAAGGTGTCGCATACATTCAGTTCATCATCAAGCTTAACCGCACCGATTTCAATTATTTCATTGACAAATTTGTGCAGAACCTTGCTGTATGAACCGTTCCATTCAAGGTCAAGAATTACATAACTCATTATTTTAATTATTTCTTACGGAATGCCTGTTTCATACGCTGTTCTTTTGAAAGAATACGCTTACGCATACGGATATTTTCGGGAGTAACCTCAACAAGCTCATCATCAGCAATGAATTCAAGGCACTGTTCAAGCGACATAATTGTCGGAGGTGTAAGCTTGAGGGCATCATCAGAACCCGATGCACGGGTGTTTGTGATGTGCTTTTTCTTGCAAACATTAACTGTGATATCCTCAGACTTAGGACTTGCGCCTACAATCATACCCTCGTAAACAGGGACACCGGGGCCGATAAAGAGTCTGCCTCTTTCCTGAGCGGCATAAAGACCGTAGGTTACAGTTTCGCCTGTTTCAAAGGCGATGAGTGAACCCTGATGACGGGTTACGATTTCACCCTTGTATGGCTCATAACCGTCAAATACATGGTTCATAATACCGTTACCGTTTGTATCTGTAAGAAATTCGGGGCGATAACCCATAAGACCTCTTGACGGGATTCTGAATTCGATGTGAGTAACACCGCCTTCACGAGTACCCATATTGATAAGCTCACCTTTTCTTGAACCGAGCTTTTCCATTACAGGACCGACATATGTGTCGGGAACTTCGATGATAAGAAACTCCATAGGCTCATGAAGCTTGCCGTCAATCATCTTTGTAATAACCTGCGGACGGGAAACCTGAAATTCATAATTCTGACGGCGCATTGTTTCAATAAGGATTGAAAGGTGGAGTTCACCTCTGCCCGATACCTTGAATGTATCGGCGCTGTCTGTTTCTTCAACACGGAGTGCAACATTTGTTTCAATTTCCTTGAAAAGTCTGTCACGGAGGTTACGGGAGGTTACATACTTACCCTCTCTGCCTGCAAACGGTGAGTTGTTTACGATAAAGTTCATTGAAACCGTAGGCTCGTCAATCTTTACAAACGGAAGCGGCTCAACGCAATCGTTTGAACAGATTGTTTCACCGATGTTGATATCCTGAACACCGCTTACACAAACAATGTCGCCAAGTGTTGCAGTGTCACATTCAACTCTTTTAAGTCCTTCAAACTGATACAGCTTTGCAATTCTTACATTCTGAGTTGTACCGTCTGTGTGACAGAGAACGGCAGCCTGTCCGTTCTTTGCAGTACCTCTTTCAACACGGCCTACACCGATTCTGCCGACAAACTTATCGGAGTCAATGTTTGAAATAAGGAGCTGGAGTCCTCCGTTCATATCGCCCTGAGGAGCAGGGATTTCTTTTACAATTGCATCAAAGAGAGGTTTCATATCCGTACCGGGTTCATGATAATCCTCTGATGCATAGCCGTCACGGGCAGACGCATAAATTACAGGGAATTCAAGCTGATCTTCGTCGGCGCCGAGTTCGATAAAGAGGTCGAGAACCTCGTCAACAACTTCCTCGGGTCTTGCACCGGGACGGTCGATTTTGTTAAGAACAACAAGCGGCTTTTTGCCGAGGCCGAGTGCCTTTTTAAGAACAAATCTTGTCTGCGGCATACAACCCTCAAATGCGTCAACAAGCAATACAACACCGTCAACCATCTGGAGAATACGCTCAACCTCACCGCCGAAATCGGCATGACCGGGGGTGTCAACAATGTTAATTTTGATGCCGTTGTACATTACGGCTGTCGGCTTTGAAAGGATTGTGATACCTCTTTCACGCTCAAGGTCGTTTGAGTCCATTACTCTTTCTTCTACATTTTCATTTGCTCTGAAAACACCGCTCTGCTTCAAAAGCTGGTCAACCAGAGTAGTTTTGCCGTGGTCAACATGGGCGATAATTGCAATATTTCTTAAATTCTCTCTTACATCCATAAAAATACCTCGTTTTGCTAAAATCACTTAAATCTTATTGCATACATCAAGCATTATAACACTATAAAAGCTAAAATTCAATTTATATTTTTCATCACCTTTTATGCTAATATCCGACACTTTTTGAACATTTTTCCGATAGAAAACCGCAAAAAATATTTTTTAGTGAAAAAATAACGATTTTTGCTCATTTCGTGTGATTTTTTCTTTACAATATCTCAAGATTGTTATATAATTAACATAGTGTTTTGCATTTTTTTGCAGGACTGAACTATGATAGGCATTAATTTTTAGGAGGTAATATTATGGGCTACACGATTGCGCAGAAAATCATCAAGAATCATCTTGTCTGCGGAGAAATGACCGTTGGCAGTGATATCGGTCTTAAAATCGACCAGACTCTTACTCAGGATGCAACAGGCACTATGGCTTATATCGAATATGAGGCTATGGGCATTCCGAGAGTAAAAACAGAAAAAAGCGTTGCTTACATTGACCACAACACACTTCAGACAGGTTTTGAGAACGCCGATGACCACAGATTTATTCAGTCTGTTTGTAAAAAACACGGTATCTATTTTTCAAGACCGGGCAACGGCATTTGTCACCAGGTTCACCTTGAAAGATTTGGTAAACCGGGAAAGACTTTAATCGGTTCTGACAGCCACACTCCGACGGGTGGCGGTATCGGTATGCTCGCAATCGGTGCAGGCGGTCTTGATGTTGCTGTTGCCATGGGCGGCGGCGCATACTATATTACTATGCCGAAAATGGTAAGAGTTAATCTTACGGGCAAACTCAGTCCGTGGGTTTCTGCAAAAGATATTATTCTCGCAGTTCTTCGTGTTATGAGCGTTAAGGGCGGCGTCGGCAAGATTGTTGAGTACGGCGGAGAAGGTGTTGCCACACTTACGGTTCCCGAAAGAGCAACAATCACAAATATGGGTGCAGAGCTTGGTGCTACAACCTCTGTATTCCCGTCTGATGAAACAACAAGAAAGTTCCTCAAGGCTCAGGGCCGTGAGGAAGACTATACAGAGCTTAAGGCTGATGATGACGCTGTTTATGACGAAGTTATCGAAATCAACCTTTCAGAGCTTGAGCCTCTTGCTGCTTGTCCGCATTCACCCGACAATGTTAAGCTAATCAAGGAACTTGAGGGCAAGAAGATTGATCAGGTTTGTATCGGTTCATGTACAAACTCAAGCTACCTTGACCTTATGAGAGTTGCTCACATTCTCAAGGGCAAAAAGGTTGCTGACAATGTATCGCTCGCAATTGCTCCGGGTTCAAAGCAGGTATTTAATATGCTCGCTCTCAACGGCGCACTCGGCGACATGATTGCGGCAGGTGCAAGAATCCTTGAAAGTGCCTGCGGCCCGTGTATCGGTATGGGACAGTCACCTAACAGCGGCGGTATCTCACTCAGAACATTCAACCGTAACTTTGAAGGCAGAAGCGGAACGGCAGACGGTCAGATTTATCTTGTATCTCCGGAAACTGCGGCTGTTTCTGCAATCAACGGCGTATTTACAGACCCGAGATGTCTTGGTGCGGCTGCTGAGATTGAAATGCCCGAAAAATTCCTCATCAATGACAATATGGTTATTGATCCCGCTCCTGTTGAAGAAATGGACAGCGTAGAAATTCTCCGTGGTCCTAACATCAAGAGCTATCCCGAAACTCATCCGCTCACAGATTCTATCGAGGCGTCATGTTCACTCAAGGTCGGTGACAACATTACAACCGACCATATTATGCCTGCAGGCGCAAAGATTCTTCCGCTCCGTTCAAATATTCCGAAAATTTCAGAGCATTGCTTTACAGTATGCGACAAGGAATTCCCAACCCGTGCAAAGACTCTCGGCAAGAGCATTATTGTCGGCGGTGAAAACTACGGTCAGGGTTCATCCCGTGAGCATGCAGCTCTCGCTCCCCTTTTCCTCGGTGTTAAGGCTGTACTCGTAAAGAGCTTTGCAAGAATTCACAAGAGCAACCTTATCAATGCAGGAATTCTTCCGCTTACATTTGTAAACGCAGAAGATTATGATAAAATCAAGCTTGGCGATATGCTTGAACTTCCGAATGTTAAGGACGAAATTGCAAACGGCAAGCAGGTTACTGTTGTAAACAAGACAACAGGCGACACAATTGTTGCTGACTGTGAGCTTTCAGACAGAACAAGAAACATTATCATTGCAGGCGGTCTGCTTGACTACACAAAGGAGAACAGCTGATATGGAAAAAATTAAAATGGTCACTCCTCTCGTAGAGATGGACGGCGACGAGATGACAAGAGTCATCTGGAAACAGATTAAAGACATTCTCATCACACCTTATGTTGACCTCAAAACAGAGTACTATGACCTCGGTCTTGAGCACAGAAACGAAACAGACGATCAGGTTACAGTTGACAGCGCCAACGCAACAAAGAAATACGGTGTTGCCGTTAAGTGTGCCACAATCACACCTAATGCCGCAAGAATGACAGAGTACAACCTCAAGAGTATGTGGAAATCACCTAACGGTACGATTCGTGCTATCCTTGACGGTACAGTATTCAGAAGCCCGATTCTTGTTAAGGGCATTGTTCCCTACATTCCTACATGGAAAAAGCCAATCTGCATTGCCCGTCACGCATACGGTGATGTTTATAAGAACACAGAGATGAAGGTTGAGGCAGGAAGCAAGGCAGAGCTTTGCGTTACAAAGCCTGACGGTACCGAGGAAAGAAGCACAATCTTTGACTTTAAGACTGACGGTATTATTCAGGGTATGCACAACATTGACAAGAGTATCTCATCATTTGCCCGTTCATGCTTTAACTATGCACTTGATCAGAAGCTTGATGTTTGGTTTGCTACAAAGGATACAATCAGCAAAATTTATGACCACAGATTCAAGGACATCTTCAACGAAATCTTTGAGAATGAGTACAAAGAGAAGTTTGAGAACGCAGGTATTACATATTTCTACACACTTATTGATGACGCTGTTGCAAGAGTTATCAGAAGTGAAGGCGGCTATATGTGGGCTTGTAAGAACTATGACGGCGATGTTATGAGTGACATGATTGCAACTGCATTCGGTTCGCTCGCAATGATGACAAGCGTGCTTGTTTCTCCCGACGGCATATATGAATACGAGGCTGCTCACGGCACAGTTCAGCGCCACTACTACAAGTATCTCAAGGGCGAAGAAACTTCCACAAACTCTGTTGCAACATTGTTTGCATGGACAGGCGCTCTCCGCAAAAGAGGCGAGCTTGACGGTCTTGACGATCTTATGAAGTTTGCAGACAAGCTTGAGGCAGCAACAATCAAAACAATTGAGGACGGCGTTATGACAGGCGATCTCTACGCTATTTCGACACTTGAGAACAAAAAGAAAGTAAACACAGAAGAATTTCTCAAGGCTATTGACGAGCGCCTTGCAGCATCTCTCTGATTTTAAAGTTAAAGGAGCATAGTGAGTAATGTCTAAGAATGACAGTATTTCAATGTCGGTTATCAGGCGTTTGCCAAGATATTACCGCTTTTTATCAGAACTGAATGACCAGAACATTGACAAAATTTCTTCAACTAAGCTTGCACAAATTATGAATGTGACCGCCTCACAGGTAAGACAGGATCTTAACTGCTTCGGCGGATTTGGTCAGCAGGGTTACGGTTACAGCGTAAGTCAGCTGAAAGAGGAAATCAAAAACATTCTGGGACTTAACAACGATTACAAGGCAATTCTTATCGGTGCCGGTAATCTTGGTAAGGCCGTTGCAATGCATATGAATTTTGAAAAACTCGGTTTTGAGCTTATCGCTTGTTTTGACAGCAACGAACAAAAAGTCGGTTCAAAGCTCAACGGAATTACAGTTAAAAACGAAAGTGAACTCGACGATTTTTGTAATAAAAATCATATTGACACAGCGTTTTTGTGCATTCCCCGTGTTTGTGTTGAAAATGTTCTCGATAAGCTATATTCACACGGAATCAAGAATTACTGGAATTTCAGCCACTATGATATAAATGCTCGTTATAATGATACTATGGTAGAGAATGTTCATCTCAGCGACAGCCTTATGACTCTTTGCTACAGAATGAACAACAACTGATAAACCAATGACTCCCCGACAGTTTTATAAGCTGTCGGGGAGTTTTCCGTTACAAAGCAATAATAAACTTTTTTACCGATTAAAAGGGCTGACCGTTTAAGGTCAGCCCTCTTTTGCAATTTGTGTTTGTGATTTAAGATTAACCGAGTGTAACCTGCTCAGCGATTGGAGCGTTGGGGTTAGTGTCAGGGTTATCTGTGTAGAATGTAAGGTATGTACCGCCCATAACAGCAGAGTCATCAATTACAATCCACATTTCGTTATCTACAAAGCCCTTGTAGTCAATTGTTTGGTTAGTAGCGTTATCGGATACAATTACATTGTATGTACCTGCTCCCTTATATGTGAAGCTGTAATCAAACCAACCGTTTTCACCTTTAGTCATAGGATCACCCGGCCACTCTGACATAAAGTTGCCTGAGTCTTTGCCCTTGAGGTCTGAACCCCATATCCAGAGATATGGCGTCCATGTAAGTGAACCGTTGTGCTTTACGTGAAGTGTGATGTCAAGGCTTGAAGCGATGTAGTAGTAGTTTACCTCAGCATCACCGTAAGGAATTAAGCCAGACTGATTTTCCGGCATTCTGTCAGGATCAACAGCGTAGCCAACAACCTTGAATGCAGTTGACTTATATGTGCTGCCTGCTCTGCCTGCGAATACGATTGAATCAGTGAGCTTCTGCTGTTTTCCGTCAGCGTCTGTGTAGTAGTAGTTTACTGTTACTTTACCGGAAGATACAGGAATTCTGGCAACATACTTCATTATCATTGTTGAATCTTCAACGTTGAAAGTACCGTCATAGTTTAGGTCAAGAACCGATTCATCAACTGTAGGAGTTTCAAGCTTTACAATATACTTCTGAAGAAGTGTAGCGTCAATTACATTAACTTCACCGTCACCGTTGAAGTCAGCGTTCTTGAGTGATTCAGGAATGTAGTCTGTGTAGTAGTATGTAACCTCCTGCATATCGGAAGTATATTTGCCTTCTGCATTTCCGCCAATACGGCTTACAATGTATGTATCGGGAACAACTGCACTCGGAACTGTTACATAACCTGAGCCTACAGAACCCTGAAGGATTACAGAATCTTCAAGCTTTTCGCCTGTTGCTTCGTAAACATAGTTTACTTTTACCTTACCTTTTGAAGAATGGATGCCTGCTGACTCATAGCCTGCCTTGTCAACAGCTACGATAGCCGAACGAGCAGGTACTGTGAATGTTGAGCCTGTCACCTCGCCGAGTGAGTCAAGACCTGCTGTTTCACCGTTAGCGATAACAACCCAATCTGTTACGGATGTATCCGAAAGAGTTACATCTGCAGCTGTGGTTGCATTGTTATAAATAACAGCCATCTTGTTCCATTCACCCTCAACATCGTTCTGAATTGTGAATGAAATCTGATTTGTTGAAGCAGAAACCTTTTTTGTGAATGTGTATTTGTCAGCATATGAATTATCCATAGCTGTGAGAGGCGAGAATGCTGACTTAATCTGCATCATACCCTTGTAGTAAGAAACTACATCGGCATAGTCAACAACATTCTGCCATTTAATCATATTAAGGTCAGCTGCCGACTTGTAGCTGTTTGTGTCACCGTCTTTTGAACGAGCCATTTCTTCACCGGCAAGTGTGAATGAAATACCCTGTGATGTGTAGATAATTGCACTTGCAAGCCTGTTCATCTTAACAGCCTCGGAATTTCTCTCTCCGTAGTCTGCCAGACCTGTTGACGCAATAATCTGATCATAAAGTGTTGCGTTATCGTGACACGCATCATAGGTTACGCACTGTGAAGGAGCCTGAGCCTTCCACTTGTATGTACCTGAGCTGTTAGCACGAACACCGTAGCTTACACCCTTTGCGGATGACTTTGAGCCCTGTATAAAACCAACATCGTTGATTTCCATTGCACTTCCCTTTATACCGTCACGGATGCCGTCATTGAAAATAGCGATTCTGTCGCTGAGTCTTGACGCATTAGCCTGTGTTGCAGGATAAAATTTTGTGCCTGAGCAAGTGTTAGTCGGGTGGTAGGAGTCACCGCCTGCCCAGCCTTCACCCCACATTGTGATTCGTGGGTCAATTTGGTCAAGCGCTTCTCTTGCCATATTCATTGTTTCAACATCCATAAGACCCATAAGGTCAAAACGGAAGCCGTCAACATGGTATTCGTTTACCCAATACTTGAGTGAATCAATAACATACTGTCTGTACATTGCACGCTCTGTTGCACCTTCGTTGCCGCAACCCGAACCGTTTGAGAATGCGCCTGTTGTTTTCATTCTGTAGTAGTAGTTAGGAACTGTGTACTGGAAGCATGAATCAGTTGAATAAGTATGGTTGTAAACAACATCCATTACAACAGAAATGCCGGCATCATGGAGAGCCTTGATCATTTCCTTGCACTCTTTGATTCTTACTTTACCGTCATACGGATTTGAAGAATACGAGCCCTCCGGAACATTGTAGTTTACCGGATCATAACCCCAGTTAAACTGAGAATCATCGCCTGCCTCATTCACTGACTGGAAGTCATAGAACGGGTTAAGCTGTACTGTTGTTATACCGAGTTCCTTGAGGTAATCAATACAGGTTGAAACCTTGCCCTCGCCGTTAAGAGTTGTGCCTGATTCTGTGAAAGCAAGGTACTTGCCTCTGTTAGCATCGCTTACGCCCGAGGCCTTGTCATAAGAAAAGTCCTTGATATGGAGTTCCCATACTGATGACTTTGTTGATTTGTCAAGAAGAACATGGTTATCGTTTGACCAACCCTCAGGATCTGTCTCGTCAAGATCAACAATCATTGAGCGCTTGCCGTTTACGCCTGTTGCCGTTGAGTATACATCCTGTGTTTCATAAGTCTTTGTTGCATCTGAACCGATGTGTGTTGTGTCTGTTGTTGTGACTGAGTATGTGTAATAATAATCCTTCCATTCGCCGACGAGTGTAATCGTCCAAACACCGTTCCACTCACCGTCAACGAGCATTTTTTCAAGTGTGTAGCTGGCAACTTTAGATGCACCCTGCTCGTCATCCGAACCTTTTGTAAAGATATTGAGCTTAACACCGGTTGCTGTCGGTGACCAAACCTTGAATGTTGTAGCATCTTTTGTGTAAGTAACACCAAGATCATTGCCGGAATAAGCATACTGAGCGTCAATATCTTCAGCAGCCTTTGTGTAAGAATTGTCTCTTGCGTAGTCGCTTGAAACTGCCGAACTGTCATCGGCTGTTGCGGCAAAGCTTGATACAACCGCTGTTGAGGCAAGCATGCACGCTGCAAGAACTGCAGAAACAATTTTCTTCGTAGTTCTCATAGATAATATTCCTCCTTATTAATTCTTATAATCTATTCCGTTAGCATACGGAAATAACTACCTTTAATTAATCTTCTTCAATGTCAAGCTCTGCCATAATGCGTTTTTTACGCTTGTTTGAAGAATAAATAACCGACGCCGCACACAGAGCAATTATAAGACCGGTGCCGACATACACAAACGGAAGCATCTGCTTGAGCGGATCGGGGTTTGACGAGTAACTGAACACTACATTGATTTCGCCCGATTTAAATGTTCCGTTTGCCTTTTCGGGAACGCTTACAAGATCTTTTTCCTCATATGTATTTTGAGAGAGTGAATAAGCCTGTCCTTCAACACCTGTGATTGTCTTTGTATCAAGAATTTTACCCGAATCGTCCATATAAATGGCATTGACTCTGCAAACAGTCTTATCCTCATCATCAGTTACACGGGTATACTTGTATGTAACGGTCTTGCTTGCGGAATCAAGCTTGCCTGCACCGTTTGTCGGGAGGTCGTCAAGAACAAGCTTGTAATTTTTAATTGACGGAAGGTCGGGAGTATAATACTGCTCGCCCTTTCTGTTTTTTACAAGAAAAGAATCTTCAATTTCCGTATTATTTGTTTCGTCAACAAACTTTACGGTAACTGTTGATATCTCACCGTCATATTCTTCAACATAAACCTTTGCATGACCTACTTGATCCGTGAACACACCTTTGATTTCACCGTCGGTTTTCTTAACATCATAATTAAGAGTTGACGCAAGATTTGTCAAATCATAGCTTGTGCCGAGCTCGCCTGTGAGTGTCTGTGACTTGATGAGTTTTTCGGTTTTGTTGTCATAATAATCAATGACAACAGCGCCCTCATCATCCATAATTCCCGCAGAATCATAGCTCTTTGTATCAACCATAATAACGGCTGAATGAGCCTCAACCTTTACGCTGTTTGTAACATTCTTTATGTTGCGAAGTCCTGCTGTCTTGTTATCTGCAAGAACAACCCAGTCGCCTTTTGCGGTAACATTCTGTGCAGAATCGGAGCCGTTGAAGATTACGCACATCTGACTCCATTTTCCGCTCTCGGTGTTATTTATTGTGTAGCCCATAACACCCTTTGGAACATCGGAAAGATATGTAAGGCTGTTGGCTGTTGCAGCAGTAGAATCCGAGAATGCCGCAAAAGCGTCACGGATTTTATAAAGACCTCTGTAATATTCAATTACATCTGAATAGAGATCAACATTTTCCCAGTCAAGCATATTCTCTTTTCTGCTTGACGCATAGCTGTTTTCATCACCGTCTTTACTGCGACAAAACTCCTCACCGCCGAGTGAGAACGGAATACCCTGTGAAGTAATAACAATTGCCGCAGAAAGCTTGTTCATTGCAACAAGATCTTCATATCTTTTGCGATATTTACCGTCGGCACCGTAAACCGAGCCGACAAGCTTATCGTAAAGACTAAGGTTATCGTGACATGACGCATATGTTACGCATTGTGACGGAACATTTGCCCAGCCTGTTGTTGTGTCACTCTGACCTGCTATGCCCGTTTTCAGGTTGGCTCTGCGTGAACCTTCCTGAACAAAAGCACCGTCCGTACCGCCTGTACTGCCCTTGATTGCATCACGGATTGTATCATCAAACGCACCGATGCGGTCGCTCAACTGCTTGAGATTTTTCTGACTTGCCAATACTGTGCCTTCGTCACAATTGGTTGCCATATCCCACGCCTCACCGTACATAAGAATCTGACTGCCGCTGCCGTCTTCATAAAGATGGTCAAGTGCGGTACGAATTGAATTCATAGTTGTTACATCATGAAGTCCCATAAGGTCAAAGCGGAAACCGTCAATGTGATATTCGCTTGCCCAATATGTAACGGAATCAATCATATACTTTCTGAACATAAGATGTTCGCTTGCTGTATCGTTTGAACAGCCCGAACCGTTTGAGAAAGTTCCGTCATTGTTCATTCTGTAGTAATAATTCGGAACTGTTCTCTGAAGCCAAGAATCAGAGGTGTAGGTGTGGTTATAGACAACATCCATAATTACACCGATTCCGGCATTATGAAGTGCCTGAATCATCTGCTTACATTCCTTGATTCTCACTTCACCCTTTTTAGGATTTGATGAATAAGAACCCTCGGGGCAGTTGTAGTTGACGGGATCATAGCCCCAGTTGTACTGGTCCATAATGTTCTTGCTCTCGTCAACAGAACCGAAATCATAGAACGGCATAATCTGCACATACTTAACGCCGAGCTTTTTCAGATAGTCAACGCAGGTTGAAGATGCACCCTGAACACCGTTGACTGTTGTACCTTCTTCGGTAAAAGCAAGGTACTTGCCACGGTTAGCCTCACTCACGCCGCTTGATTCGGATGATGAAAAGTCTGCTACAGAGATTTCCCAGACCGACGCATCAGTCTGATTCTGTACAAGCACATGCTTATCATTTTCCCAACCATCGGGATTGGTTGTGCTTAAATCGACAACCATTGAGCGTTGACCGTTCACACCGCACGCCTTTGCATAGACATCGGCCGTTTCCTTGGTAGTTTTTCCGTGTGTTACCGAGTATGTATAATATTTGTTAAGCAGGTCACCATTAATTGTAACGGACCACACGCCCGTTGTTTTGTCAAGCGACATGGCTCTTGACATTATAGAACCTGCATCTCCCTCATTATCACTGCCGTGTTCAAAAATATTCACACGAACAGACGCCGCATTAGGCGACCATACCTTGAAGGTAGTTGCCTTTTTTGAGTAAGAAGCCCCCAAATCATTACCTGAATATGCCGACTTATCCAGATTTGCAGCATATGCCTGATAATCTGTTACAGTTTTCTTTTCCGCTGCCGAAACATCAGCCGCACACATTCCTGTAATCATCATAGCTGTCATTACTCCTGCCAATAATCTTTTTAGAAACAATCAAAAATGCCTCCTGACTTATTCGGATATGAGCAAAACAAAGGTTACAATCAGCACTGTTTTACAATAGTCCATACGAATTCCAATGTTAGCATTTCATTAACTCATTTTATCATATAAGGCAATATATTTTAATTCCGATTAAGAATATAGCAATTGATAAAGGCTTTATTGTTGTAGAATTTTCTTTGACAAATATGTGCAATATGCTGATTTTCTAAAAGTTTATTTTTAAATTTATATTAAGCAAAGAAAAATCCGTCAAAAAAATACAATTCGACAGTTAAATTTACTAAATTATTGAATTTTGTTATCAATAGAAAAAAATTCCCCGACCGCAGTCGGGGATGACAGAATCACAAGCCGTAGGTTGAAGTGTTGACAATTGCACTCTCAATCCGAAGAAGTCTGTTATATTTTGCAACTCTGTCGGTTCTGCACGGAGCACCTGTTTTTATCTGTCCCGAATTAACCGCAACGGCAATATCTGCAATGGTTGTGTCCTCCGTTTCACCGCTCCTGTGTGAAATAATCGTGCGATAACCCGCCTTGTGAGCCGTGTCAATTGCATCAAGCGTTTCCGTCAGCGTTCCTATCTGATTAATTTTAATCAAAATTGCGTTGCCTGCTCCGAGCTCTATGCCTTTTTTAAGTCTTTTTGTATTTGTAACAAACAAATCATCGCCGACAAGCTGAACTTTGTTGCCGATTTTTGAAGTAATATTCTGCCAACCGTCCCAATCGTGTTCGGAAAGCGGATCTTCAAGCGAGATAATCGGATAATCAGAACAGAGCTTGTCAAAATAATTAATAAGTTCGTCGCTTGAAAGCGAATCGCCTCTCTTTGGAAGAATATATTTCCCGTCGGAATACCATTCGGAAGATGCGGCATCAAGCGCAATTTTAATTTCATCAGTAGTATAACCTGTTTTTTCAATCGCTTTAATTATATACTCAATTGCATCCTCATCACTTTTCAGGCTCGGTGCATAACCGCCCTCATCACCTACACCTGTTGACATATTATTCTCTTTTAGAATTTTGCCGAGTGTATGGTAGATTTCACAGCACTGCATCATTCCCTCGGAAAAACACCTTGCACCGACAGGCATAATCATAAATTCCTGAATGTCGATATTGTTTGACGCATGAGCGCCGCCGTTGAGAATATTCATCATTGGAACAGGCATTCTGACCGCATATGTTCCGCCGATATAACGGAATAACGGCAGTCTGAGATTCTTTGCCGCCGCCTTTGCACAGGCAAGCGATACGGCAAGAATAGCATTTGCACCGAGCAATTCCTTATTTTCCGTGCCGTCAAGTTCAATCATTTTGCTGTCGATTGCACACTGGTCAAAAGGTGAGTCGCAACAAAGATTAGGCGAAATTATGCTGTTGATATTTTCAACGGCTCTCTGCACACCTTTGCCGAGATAGCGTTTTTCACCGTCACGAAGTTCAACCGCCTCAAATTCTCCCGTTGACGCACCCGAAGGGACAGACGCTTTTGCAAAGGTTCCGTCGGAAAGTCCAACCTCCGCCTCAACCGTAGGATTTCCTCTTGAATCAATTATTTCTCTGCCGATTATCGTATCTATTTTTATTTCCATTTATATGCCCTCTCGTATTGAAATTTTAAAACATAAACCGTTTTCAGATATTTTTAATCTGAGCAACGCTGTGTTTTGTCTGCATTGTTATTTTTCCGTACACGGTTTATTTTATGCAGGAGTAACGCATTTTTGTCACAGGCATATATTGTTACTATGAAAAGCAAGGAGGACAGATATGGAAATGGTTCAGTACACCGTTCGTCCCGGCAATACGCTTTTTGGCATTGCGCAGTTCTTTCAGACAACGGTGAATGACATATTAAAATACAACAACATTCAAACTCCTGACGCTATTTTTGTAGGTCAGGTTCTTACGGTTCCCGCCGGCAGTGCGGAAACGCAGTATCATGTTGCCCGTCCGGGCGATTCACTGTGGATAATTGCACAAATGCACGGAACAACCGTTGACAATCTCACACGGCTTAACGGACTTTCAAATCCGAATGTAATTTATCCGGGGCAGATTATAAAGGTAAGATAACAAAGGAGGACAGCTTTCTGTTTAGAAAAGCTGTCCTCTTAAAATTTCATTTGATTATTTCCTGTGTTTTCTAAGGTAATCGTCAATCTGATTTCTGTCAAAAATTCCGAGGTCATCGCAACCTGCAAGATACTCGTTATGATGGCGAACCTCGTGATGAATTATTTCAACGAGCTTTTTTCGGTATTCCTCATTATCAAGTGAGCCGTAAACCCTGTTGATTGAACCGTAGTAAAACACAATTGCATTGCCGAGAGAATTGCGTATGTACTCACCCAAAATGAACAAATCATTGTTAAGTGCTTTTGGATGAACCTTCAACTGCGGAAGAAGTGAAATCCCTCCGTTTAAATCTCTATATAATTCATAAGGCATGGAATCTGCAATTTCGTCAAGCATTGCGCCGCATTCATCAAAAGTAATCATAAAGTCTGATTAATAGTCAAGATAGTCCTTGAGCTTTCTGCTTCTTGAAGGATGACGGAGCTTGCGGAGAGCCTTTGCCTCAATCTGACGGATACGCTCACGGGTTACATTAAACTCCTTGCCGACTTCCTCAAGGGTTCTGCTTCTGCCGTCCTCAAGACCGAAACGGAGTTTGAGAACCTTGGCTTCACGGGGAGTGAGGGTTGAAAGAACATCCGAAAGCTGTTCACGGAGCATTGTGTGTGATGCGGCATCGGCAGGTGCGGGAGCATCATTATCGGGGATAAAGTCACCGAGATGGCTGTCTTCCTCCTCGCCTATAGGAGTTTCAAGTGAAACAGGCTCCTGAGCAACACGCATAATTTCACGAACCTTGTCAACAGGCATATCAATTTCTGCGGCAATTTCATCGGCAGACGGCTCATGACCGTTCTGGTGAAGGAGCTGACTTTGAACCTTTTTTACCTTGTTGATAGTTTCAACCATATGAACAGGAATACGGATTGTACGAGCCTGATCGGCAATTGCACGGGTAATGGCCTGTCTGATCCACCATGTTGCATATGTTGAAAATTTAAATCCCTTTGTATAGTCAAACTTTTCTACAGCCTTGATAAGACCGAGATTGCCTTCCTGAATAAGGTCAAGAAACTGCATGCCTCTGCCGAGATAACGCTTTGCAATTGAAACAACAAGACGAAGGTTTGCCTCGGAAAGACGCTGTTTTGCGGCAACATCACCGTCAGCGATTCTGATTGCGAGGTTGATTTCTTCATCAGAAGAAAGTAGCGGAACCCGTCCGATTTCTTTAAGATATACCTTTACGGGATCGTCAACCGAAACGCTGCCTGTTTCTGCAATCTGAGCGTGTGAGTCGCTGTCTTTGCTTTCATCAAAGCCAAGGTCGATATCGTCAATTTTAATATCGCCCGAATCCTCTACGATTTCAATGCCAAGCTGTGCAAGTGAATCATAAAGCTTTTCAAGCTGTTCGGGATCAAAGTCAATTTCACCGATTGCATCAAGAATGTCCTGGTTTGTAAGCTGACCTTTCTGCTTACCGAGTTCCATAAGTTCTCTTACGACTGTTTTCTTATCGGGTGTAGCTGCCATACTCATTTTCCTTTCCTGCGTTTACTGCTTCTTTTTCCTTATTTTATCAAGATATGCCATAAGCTCCTCATTTGAAACATCGGCTAAATCGCCGGAATTGAGCTTTGAGCTTTCCTCGTTGATAACATTTATGTATTCATTCATTGCCTCAGCGGTTGACGCCCCCGGAATTGCCTGTGACATCAGCTGATAAAGCTTTGAATTTTCATCCTGTGTAAAATCTGCCGCCGTATTCGTAAGAGGATCTTCTCCCCTCTCAATGCGAGCGCTGAAATATTCAAAAAACCTCCGCATCAGAGTATTCTGAAATTGTTCGGGCTTTACCCTTGCAGAAATCTCCTCATATGCATCGGGATTGTTTAAAAGATAAACCAAAAGAGCTTCTTCGGCACTTGAACTGCGTGGCTTTTGGAAATGCTCAGGATTGATTTTGTCATTTCTTCGGCTGAGTTCAAGCTGAATTTGACGAGCCTGTTTCTTTTCTTCTGCCCTTTCACCTCTGCGTGACACCCTTGACACCTGCTGTTTGAATGCATTTTTGTCAACTCCGAGTTCGGATGCAACCTTTGAAGAATAGACATCCCGTTCAATCGGACTGCTGATTGTTGCAATCAGCTTTGCCGCCTCCTCAAGAAAAGCAACCTTGCCCTCCGTCAGCTGAATATTGTGTGCATTTTTTAGCTTTTGCAGTCGGTATTCAACATCGTTTCCGCATTTGTCAAGCAACGCTTTGAATGCGGCAGGACCGTCATTACCCTTTGATTTGATAAATTCATCGGGATCCTTACCGCTTGGAATTGTAAGAACCTTAACATTAAGTCCCGAATTTCTGAGTATAGGAATTGCCCTTGCGGTAGCCTTTTGACCTGCCTCATCGGCATCGTAACAGATAATCACCTCATCGGCATACCGTTTCATCAAAACAGCCTGTTCACCTGTAAGAGCCGTTCCCAGGGTTGCAACGGCATTTGTAAAACCTGCCTGATTCACAGCGATGACATCCATATAGCCCTCGCAAAGAATCAGAGTCCTCTTGCCCGAATTTTTTGCGTTGTTGAGTGAAAACAGGTTTGCACTCTTTTTAAATACGGGGGTATCGGAGGTGTTGAGATATTTAGGCTTTGCATCGGACATAATTCTTCCGCCGAATGCAATAACATTTCCTCTCAAATCAATAATCGGAAACATAACACGGTCTGTGAATCTGTCATAGATTCCGTTGCCGTTTCTGTGCCGAACCGCAAGATTTGCGGCAACAAGTTCGCTGTCATTAAAGCCTTTTGATTTGAGATGATTGCATAGTGACGACCAGTTATCATCGGCATAACCGAGTCCGAAATGACGGATTGTTCTGTCGGATAAGGCTCTTGAATGAAAATAATCAAGACCTTTTCTGCCTTGCGGAGAACACAAAGCGGCATAATAAAACCTTGCCGCCTCACGGTTAGCTTCAAACACTCTGTTTCTAAGACGGCTCATGCTGTCATCATAGCTGTTTTCGGGCATTTCAAGTCCTGCCCGCTGTGCAAGATACTTCACGGCATCGACATAGTCAAGATTTTCAATTTTCATAATAAAAGAGATGACATCTCCGCCTACTCCGCAGCCAAAACAATAGAACGAACCGTTTTCGGTATAAACATTAAAAGAGGGAGTTTTTTCGCCGTGGAACGGACAAAGACCGACCATATTTCTTCCCCGTCTTTTGAGATTGACATAACCCGAAACAACATCCGTGATATCGTTTCGCATTTTTAAATCCTGCAAGAAACTTTCAGGGAAAGCCATAAAACTCCTCCTCTCGCTTACCTATTAGCTTTTTACGAAATTTTTTTGAATATTCCTTTAAATATTTGAAATTATTTTGAAAAGTATTTCATTTTTTAGCTTTTGAGGTCGAAAGCATAAAAAGTTTTGTCATAAAGAAAACTTTATAACTCAACGGCATAATATTTTTCCTCATCAAAAACCGCCTGAACCTCACCCGCAGTTGCATCTGCAAGCTTTTTGTTAAGCTGTGGCAGTAAATCGGGTTTAATATGAAATTTAATCAGCACATCGCCTTCATAGACAGTATCGTCAACAGCACCGCCGTTATCAGTTACAAGTGCCGAAACCTTGCCGTACCGGTTGTATGTACAACGAGCAGAACAGACAAGACAATTCTGCATCATAACGATTTTAGCGGCATCAAGGGCAATTTTTGCACCGTGAGAATATGCTCTTACAAGTCCGCCAGTGCCAAGCAAAACACCGCCGAAGTAGCGGGTAACAACAACACATACATCATAAATTTCATTTTTTACAATTACATCAAGGCAAGGCATACCGGCTGTACCCGAGGGTTCACCGTCATCGCTGTAACGCTTTATGTTGCCCTCACGCAGAGAATAGGCATAGACATTGTGAGTTGCGTTCCAATGTTCACTGCGTTTTTCGTTGATAAAATCAACAGCCTCCTGCTCACAGGTTACAGGCTTGCAATAGCCGATAAAGCGTGAACGCTTTTCAACAAATTCGTCTTTTGCGTTACTTAAAACGGTTTTGTAATCCTTTGCCATAATAATACCTCAATTATACAGACACTCTGCACACAATTATGCAAAGTTTCCGTAAAGTAAACAAGGCGGCACAATGTGCCGCCTAAACAATTACATAATAAATTATTTATCCATACCGAAACGCTTCTTGAATCTGTCAACGCGTCCGCCGGTATCAACTAATTTCTGCTTTCCTGTAAAGAATGGGTGGCATTTTGAACAAATTTCAACACGGATGTCCTTCTTTGTTGAACCTGTTTCAATAACATTACCGCAAGCACAAGTAATTGTTGTTTTCTCATACTTAGGATGGATATTCTCTTTCATTGTTTTCACCTACCTGACATTACACAATTAACGGATTAATTATACAACATAATATTGCAAAATGCAAGCGTTTTTAAAAAATATTTATTTTATTTTGGGATTGCCTGTTTTTGAAGGTAGCTTTTGTACTCTTCAAGGCACATTCCGTAGGAACGCATACGCTTTGCGTTTTCAATCCCCACATATCTGTACAGCGAGTCAGACGGATTCATTCGTGTCACTGAGGTTTTGCTTTCGGTATATCTCTGAACAAATCCGTATTCAACGCAGTTTCGCTCAAGAAATGCCTTTGAACCCGAATTTGAAAAATCAAATTCAACAAGCAACCCCGTCTGTGACTCCGACTGTCCGCCGTGAGGCGTGGTTTTTAAGGCCTCCGCCTCTGCTCTGACAGTTGTATATTTTGATGATTGCAACATCTTTTGAAGTTCGGACTGAAACCTTTCTTCCTGTTCATCATAACTCACATATGCAGTTTTGATTTTAAGCTCGGTGCCGTTTTCTTTTGACGCTTTCAAAAGATTCTCAAGCGGTTCCAGTGCGTCCCTGTTCACTTTGAATCCGTTCACGGTTTCAAGATCGGGCACATAATCCTTATCAAGCGGATTTGCTCTGTCAACAACCGTCAGCAGCATTTCGCTTTCTGCCTGAATCTGTTCGGGAGTTTCGGGATTACTTTTCTGATTACTTTTAAGTATTGAAAAAATTCCGAACGCAATAGCTGCGACAAGAATCACACCGATACAAGCTAACGCAATGTACCTTCGGCGAGGATTTGATACGGGAAGAATTCTTCCCGTTCTCTCCTCAATAAGCGCCTGTTTTCGTCTGCGTTTTGATTCTCTGTAGCTGTTTTTATCAAACGGAGTGAATCCTCCTGACATCAGCATCCCCCCGAAAAAATTTCAGAATTATTTTTCTTTTGTATCTACTTCGTTCTTAACAAGAGCAACAAATTCGTCAACAGGCATATTCGGGATTTCTCCTCTTTTTCTTGAACGAACCGTAACTGTTGATGAATTCATCTCGTTGTCGCCGATTACAAGGATATACGGAATTCTTTCAAGTCTTGCAGCCTTAATCTTTGGACCGATGTTTTCATCTCTGCTGTCAACAGTAACTCTCATACCGAGTGAAGTAAGTCTGTCTGCAATACCCTGTGCATACTCAACATTACCCTCTTTTATCGGAAGAAGTCTGATCTGCTCGGGAGCAAGCCAAAGCGGCATTACACCGGCAAATCTCTCAATCATATATGCAAGAGTTCTTTCAAAGCAACCGAGTGAAGTTCTGTGAATAATATACGGAAGCTTCTTCTGACCGTCCTTGTCGATGTAGTACATACCGAATCTTTCGGCAAGGAGCATATCAATCTGGATTGTAACAATTGTGTCTTCCTTACCGAATACATTCTTGTACTGAATATCAAGCTTCGGACCGTAGAATGCGGCCTCGTCAATACCAATCTCATAGTCAACATCAAGGTCATCGAGAATAGTTTTCATAACAGCCTGTGACTCTTCCCACTGTTCCTTTGTGCCCTCATACTTATTATTCTTGTTTTCGGGATCCCACTGTGAGAATCTGAAAGTACAGTTTTCAAGAAGTCCTACCGTGTCAAGGAAATATTTAGCAAGCTCAAGACAACCCTTGAATTCCTGTTCAAGCTGATCGGGACGGAGAATGTAGTGTCCTTCTGAAATTGTGAACTGACGAACACGGATAAGACCGTGCATCTCACCGCTTGCCTCGTTACGGAAAAGTGTTGATGTTTCCGTAAGACGCATCGGAAGGTCACGATATGAACGCTGTTTGTTAAGATAAACCTGATACTGGAACGGGCAAGTCATAGGACGAAGTGCGAAGCATTCCTTTTCTTCATCATGCGGATCGCCGAGTACAAACATACCGTCAAGATAATGATCCCAGTGACCTGAAATCTTATAAAGATCTCTCTTTGCAAGAAGAGGAGTTTTTGTAAGAAGACAGCCCTTTGACTGCTCAACATCTTCAACCCATCTCTGTAAAAGCTGAACAACTCTTGCACCCTTTGGAAGAAGAATAGGAAGTCCCTGACCGACATAGTCAACAGTTGTAAAGTATTCAAGTTCACGACCGAGCTTGTTGTGGTCACGAAGCTTTGCTTCTTCAAGCTTTTTGAGGTGTTCTTCAAGCATTGACGCCTTTGGGAAAGCTACACCGTAAACACGGCAAAGCTGTGCGTTGTTTGCGTCGCCTCTCCAGTAAGCGCCCGTGCAGGCAGTGAGTTCAATAGCCTTGATCGGTGCAACACTCATGAGGTGAGGACCTGCGCAGAGGTCGATAAACTCACCCTGTTTGTAGAATGTGATATGCTCGCCCTTGTCGGAATGTTCCTTAACAAGTTCAACCTTGTAAGGCTCGTTCATCTCTTCAAGTTTCTTTTCAGCCTCCTCCGGAGAAAGCTCAACTCTTTCAAGCTCAAGACCTGATTTTACGATTTTCTTCATCTCAGCCTTGATTTTTTCAAGGTCTTCGGGTGAGAAAGGCTTTTCAACATCAAAATCATAGTAAAAACCGTTGTCAACGGCAGGACCGATTGCACACTTTGCATTCGGATAAAGTCTTTTTACTGCCTGAGCAAGAACATGAGAGGCTGTGTGCCAGAAAGTTTTCTGACCGTCAACATTATCGAATGTGAGAAGTTCAACCTTACAATCTTTTTCAAGCGGTGTTCTGAGGTCACAAAGGTCGCCGTCAACCTTTGCACAGCAAACAGACTTGTACAAGCCTGCACCGATTGATTTTGCAATTTCGGCAGGAGTTGTACCGTTTTCAAATTCCTTGACTGCTCCGCCTCTTAATTCAACATTAATCATAACCATTCTCCTTTTTAATATGTGATGAAAACAAAAAATCCCAATATTCCAAAACGGAATATTGGGACGAATAAATCGTGGTTCCACCCAAGTTCGGCTTAAAGCCCTCTTGACGGTTTTAACGCAACCAAACGCCGTGCCATTTCCTGCACAGTCTTAAAGGTGGTAACTTGCAATGCTTTTTGCGAAATATCACAGCAAATAATTTCGCTCTCTGGAAAAAGCAGGACTGCAAATCATGTCCTCATCAAAAATCAATTTTCTTTTCGTTTGTATAGTACCACTTTAAAACCTGAATGTCAACACCTAATTCGATGTTCTTAATTATTTTTTATCTTCGAGTTCCTTGAGAAGTCTGTCGATTTCGCTCATTCTGTCGTCTGAAACCTCTGTGTCTTCAACAGGGGCTTTAACAGGAGCTTCTGCCTTTACAGGCTCTGTTTTTTCCTCTGAAACATCAAGACGCTTTGCGTACACGGGTTCTTCGGGAATTTCAGGCTCTGCAGGAGCTTCTGCAACAGGCTTTGCAGTTTCCTCTTTTAAAGGCTCGGTGGCAATTTTTTCTGCAAGCTGAGTCTGATTTTCATCGCCGTAGCCGAGAACAAGACCGTCATTTATATTTTCGTTTTTGATTGTTGCATCGTCATATTTTTCCTCATCGTAGCCCATCACAAAATCGGAAAGTCCCTGTGCAACTGCCTCGTAGCTGTCATCGCTTGCAGGAACATCATCTTCCTTTTTATCGGAAACAACAAGCTCATCGTAACCGCCTGAGCTGATATAGCTGTTTTCGTATGTATCCTCATCTTCGGGAAGGCTTTCGATAATCTCAACCTCCGCCTTTGTAAGGCAGCCTGCGAACATTTCAACAGAAAACGAAACAATATAAATGCCGAGAACAATAAACATAACTCCGTTCACAAGAGCACTGATGCCTGTGTTTTCAACGGATGATGTCAAAACAGCACCGACACCGTATGAAAGTGAAACAGCGGCAGCGGGCATACCGTAAATAAAGCAGGCCTTAACAGGGTTTCTGCCCTTTACCCTTGAAACAACCATTGAACTTGAGAAAAGGTAAAGTGTGATGAAAATGTAGCAGAAGAGCGGCGTCATATCGCTTGCTGAGATTGAAACCTTTGTTGCGGCGAGAAATTCCGCAACGAGTTCACTGCATCCCCAGAGTGCAGGGAAAACAAAGAACATCGATGCATTTGATACGATTGATTTGCCTGAAAAATGCACCTTGCCGATCATAATCATAGCAATAGCCGCAGGAATTGAGAACAGAGCCGCAATGATGCTCAAAAGATAATTATCCGTGTTACCCGGAGTTGCGTTAATCAAAGCCAAAAATGACGAACCGACAATCGCAATACCCGAAATTACTGCAAACGCACCCGAAACAAAATTCTTTTTAACAGGATATACGGGAGCCGTCTTTCTGTCAAAAAGGTTAATTAAAACACAAACCGCAAAAAGCCCGAGTATGATTTCAATTATGAAATAGTTAATGCCCGACTTGTTCATGCCGAACAACAATCCGTTGCCGTCAACTGCGAACATACTCATAATTTTAAGACCTATAGCAGCTATTACAGCCGGAATAAATGGTATAACTGAATATTTGGTTTTCATAAAAATCTCCGTTTCTGTACCGTAACAAGACAATTTTAAAAAACGACTTTGTTACACGATTATTGATATGCCGCCGAAAAATCAAACAGCAAAAACAAATACAAAATGAATTGTAAGTAATTATTATTTCGATTCAATCATATATTATTTTAAGCCAACATAACCGTTATGTCAAGAAAAAATAAGTCACAAAATACAATAGTATTATTTATTTTTTTGTGCGAAATAAAGGAGCATGGTAATGAAGGAAAAATTAATTGCAGTTGTCCTTCTGTTGATTCTCACGGCAATCCTCCCTATTGCAGTTTCAAAATGTTCTGAACGGTCTTTTGCAAAACCGACAGTTTCAACATCCGACACCCCCGAAAAGCCAAAAGATTCGGGTGAAATTCTCTGTGCATTGACGGCAGGATTGTATAAGGACAGCTACTCTGCCGAAACACTAAAGGCGATTGCAATTCTTATGAACACAAATTACAAAGCTAATCCCGATTCTTTCAAGGCAAACGATTTTCTGTATGAAGAAAACGCATCGGGAAGTATAAAGGATGTTTACGGTGAAATAAAAAAAGCCGCTGAGAGTGCAAAAAACAAAACGCTCCGCAAAAACAGCGAAGCGTTGTTTGTTCCCTATTCCGAAACTTCAAACGGTACTACATACAAAAACGAAAATTACAAGTATATTCACAGCGTTGCATCTCCGTGGGATTGTTACCAAACCGATTTTGACGCAAATGCCGAATGTGTCGGAGTGAGTCTTTCGGGAATTGATTACCTTTGCAAAAACGGCTGCAGTGCCGAAGAAGCATTGCTGTGGTATCTTCCCGATTTTGAAATTGCTGACGATTAATTTACATAATAAGACGCAATATGTCTGAGTTTATCCCTTGCCTTCATAATGTGACGGGAAACCGTTGACGAGTTAACTCCCAGCTCTTTTGCAATCTCCTTTTCCTTTTTGCCGTTGAAATAGTAATCTACAATACAGATTCTCTGTCTTTCGGTAAGCTCGTTCAGAACAGCCATTGAAAGAATTTTCTTCATCTTATCACGGGAGTTTTCATTTGTACTGCCATGCCAAAATCCCGAATCCGACATTAATCTGTGTTTGTTGTTATCTGTAATATGTATAAATTCTCTTTTCATTTTATCATGCTCCGTAATATCTATCCATAAGATGATTTGAAATGTGAATGCATTCATTATAATAAATCTTGTATTTTGCAATTTTCAAATCAAGTTCTTTTTTGTTGATTTCCGATTTGCCTCTTTTTTCTGCTTTGAGTCTGTCGATAACATCCTGAATGCTGTCGGCAGTATTTTTATATTCCATTGACCATTCAAAATAATTAACCATACCGATATCCTTTCCTTGATTTTATTCATTTAGAAGGTCGGCGGGGCTTTCAACCTTCTAATTCCATTATACAGAACATATCGAACAAATTCAAGAACATTTGTTCGATATTATAAGTGACATACATTCACTGTCCCTTTGTACGGACTATGCTCTGTTTTTTAAAATTTCTTTGTTTATGACATATAATTCGGATAATCAACAAAAAGATTTTGCGTTTTTACCAAAATTTTGGTATGTAAATCAATTACAAAAGCATAATAAAAAGTGTATAATAAGAGTAATCGTGCAGCATTGAATGGCATAAGTCCGGATTTTCAATGCTGCACATTTTTTGTGTTAAAAACATCGGAGGTTATATAATGGAAAAAACGCAAAAAATGAATAAAATGGGAACTGAAAAAATAAGCAGGCTTTTGCTTACTATGGGTGTTCCGATGATAATTTCAATGGTTGTACAGGCTGTGTACAATATCGTTGACAGCTACTTTGTAAGCTGTATGAAAGATCCGAATATACCCGCACTCGGTGATTATGCGGTAAATGCACTCACGCTGGCATTTCCTGTTCAGATGCTTATGGTTGCGGTCGGAGTCGGTACGGGAGTCGGCATCAACTCGATTTTGTCAAGAAGTCTTGGTGAGGGCAATAAAGAAAAGTGCAGTAAAATTTCGGGCAACTCAATTTTTCTTGCACTTTGCACCTGTGTTGTATTTGTGCTTTTCGGAATTTTCGGAGTTGACGCATACATAGCCTCACAAACAAGCGATCCGATTATCACATCAATGGCTGTTTTATATCTTAAAATCTGCACCTACAGTTCACTGGGCGTTAGTATGTACATGATTTTTGAAAAGCTGTTACAGGCAACGGGATATACAATGCAGACAACAGTTGCACAGATTGTCGGTGCGGTTGTGAACATGATACTTGATCCGATTATGATTTTCGGTTGGTGCGGTTGCCCGAAGCTCGGTATTGACGGTGCGGCTATCGCAACGGTTATAGGTCAGTTCATTTCATTCTTTATTGACGCATATTTCTATTTCAGATGCAATTCAAAGCATTTCAACACATCATTAAAGTATATGAAACCCGAAGGCAGGATTATCAGGCAGATTTATCAGGTTGGTATCCCCGCAATTATTATGCAGGCGCTTATGTCGATTTTGACATACAGCATTAATGTTATTTTTGTAAGAGTTTCAACGGATGCGGTTACGGCTTACGGTATTTACTACAAAATTCAGCAGTTTGTATTTTTTGCCGCATTCGGCATGAACAATGCGTTGATTCCGATTATAGCGTTCAACTACGGCAAACAGGATAAAAAGCGAGTGAACGACAGCATTAAATACGGACTTATTTACACGGTATCAATTCTTTGTGCAGGAATTATAATTCTTCAAATTTTTGCAAAACAGATACTCGGAATATTCTCGCTTACAGAATCGACAACCGAACTTGCAATGCTTGCAATTAGAATTATCACACCTGGATTTATATTTGTCGGTGCTAACATTGCGTATCAGGGAATTTTTCAGGCACTCGGCAACGGTGTGCATTCGCTGATACTTTCGCTTGTACGACTTATTGTTGTTCCTCTGCCCCTTGCATACATCTTTTCATGCTTTGATTTTGCATCTTCAATAATCTGGATTGCATTCCCGATCGGCGAAGCTGTAGCCTTTATCGTTGCACTTATTTTTATGGCAAATATCCGCAGGAAAAAGATTAATCCAATTAAAAATGGTGTTTAACAGTAAAAACAATATTTCTTATTGATTTACTTTTTGTTTATTTTGTATAGAGCCAATTATTAAAATCATCGTTTTTGTCGGGTAATTTAAGATTCTAAAAAAATACTGCACAAACATCTTCTTGATTTTTTGTACAGTTTGTCTTTTCGACTGTATGAATATTAGAATTGCACCCTCTCACCTTGAATTTACCCCTAAAAATCGGTATAATATAAGACAATGAACAAAGATAAAGTTCAAAACTTTAATCTTACCTGTTCATTAAATATTCGGCAAAAATGTTTGCTTCTTTATTGAAACATTCATTTTCATAAAACACACAATCGCGAAAAGGATCGTCATTTGACGGTCTTTTTTGCGTTTGGAAAAAATTCATAATTACATAATTTCTGCATAAAAATCGGAGCCGTGAAAAATCACGACTCCTTTTTTTGCTTTATCTTATTTTTTCGGTATAATCAAGTGCTATCCAGCCGGCACCGCTTTTGAGTTTGCCCCACTTGGCTGCACCTGCACCCGACTTTTCATCGACTATCGTGTACGCTCCACCCTTTGGAACAGCACCGTTCACATCGTAATTTGTACCCGGACCTTTACGGATATTCACGCCGTTTGACGAGGTTATTCTCACGATATAACGCCTGAAAGCTTTATCCGAACCCGCTTTTGAACTGTCTGAGCCTGCAGAGTCAGTTTTGTATTTCACATCAAAATAATTGCACATACCCTTGCAGATTGCCTCTCCGATTGCAACTGTATTCTTGCGTATCCAATCCGAGCCTGTTATGGTGTCGTGAAACTCACACTCAACATACACGGTTAATGCCTTCGGCACATTGATTTCGTAGAGATCGGTTTTGTAGCTGACTGAATCGTCCTTGCCCGGTGAAATTGCTCCGAGGGCAGACTTTACCGCCTCGGCAGCCTTTCTGCCGTTTGAATTGAGGCAAAACACCCTCGTACCGCCCGTATATTTGCCGTTAAACGCATTAGTGTGGATCGGCATATGAATGTCTGCTCCAAACTTATCCGACTCTGGACAGCGTGTCTGCATAAGCGTGCCCGACTTTGCAACCATAACATTGAACCCGCAACGCCTGAGTGCTTTGGCTGCTGCGGCGGCAATTTTGTCGCACTGAGCCATTTCATTCGTACCGCCCGTTGCATAGGTGTTGCCGTTTTGGTTTGACGGACTGAGATATATTTTTTTACTCATTGTCTTTATCTTCTCCCTCTTTTAAATTCATTACTGCCGATGCACCTGCCGCAACAGCCGCAACAGCAAGACCGATGAGAGCGTTCTTTACAACATCACCGTCGTTAAAATCAAGACCGCCCAAAGCGAGCGTTACATTGGTGATAACATAACCGAGAGCAGTCTGAATAAATGTTCTGAACGCTCTTTTTAAACACGGCTTTTTTAAGCATATTTTTATTTTACTCATTATATTATATTTTCCTTTCCTTGTTTTGTTCGTTTTCCAAATCCGCTATTCTGTGTTCCGCTGTTTTGATTTTGTTGTCATTAACTGCCTCGTGCTGCTCAATAAGATATACACGCTCAACAAGATTATTATGCTTGTCAACCTTTTTTTCGAGCTGTTCAATGCGATAATTTGATAATCTTGAAGCTGTAAAAATGCCTGCAAGTGAGCCGGCAAGAGTTCCTGCAAATGAAATCAACGCTATAAGAATTTGGTCTGTCAAAAAAATCACCTCCCACTTACAGGCTCAAAAAAAGGAGAAATTGCACTAAACAATGCAATTTCTCCGAAATTTCTTTATATTTATTTTTTAAAACGATTATTTTTTCTTTATAAGAATTATAGCAATGGTTTAAGATACTGTCCCGTAAATGATTTTTCAACCTTTGCAACCTGTTCGGGAGTGCCTTTGGCAACGATTGTACCGCCGCCGTCACCGCCCTCCGGACCGAGGTCGATAAGATAATCGGCTGTCTTGATAAGGTCAAGGTTGTGTTCAATTACAACAACCGTGTTTCCGCCGTCAACAAGAAGCTGAAGAACATCAACAAGTCTGTGTACATCGGCAATGTGCAAGCCCGTTGTCGGCTCGTCAAGAATATAAATTGTCTTGCCCGTACTGCGTTTTGAAAGCTCTGTTGCAAGCTTTACACGCTGAGCCTCACCGCCCGAAAGCGTTGTTGCAGGCTGACCGAGCTTTATATAACCAAGACCTACTTCATACAGGGTTTTCAGCTTTCTGTAAATCTTCGGGATATTTGAGAAGAACTCCATTCCCTCCTCAACGGACATTTCAAGAACATCATTAATTGACTTGCCCTTGTACTTTACTTCGAGGGTTTCACGGTTATATCTCTTGCCCTTGCAGACCTCACACGGAACATAAACATCTGACAAAAAGTGCATTTCAATCTTGATAATACCGTCACCCTGACAAGCCTCACATCTGCCACCCTTTACATTGAATGAAAATCTGCTTGGTGTAAAACCACGCATTTTCGCATCGGTTGTAGCGGCATAAAGCATTCTGATATCCGTAAACACACCTGTGTATGTTGCAGGATTTGAACGGGGAGTTCTGCCGATAGGGCTTTGGTCAATGGCAATTACCTTATCAAGATTTTCCATACCCTTGATTTCCTTGTGCTTGCCGGGAATTGTCTTTGCTCGATTAAGGTCACGGGCAAGGGCTTTGTAGAGAATTTCGTTTACAAGTGAGCTTTTGCCCGAACCCGAAACACCTGTTACGCAGACAAATTCACCGAGCGGAATTTTAACATTGATATTTTTAAGGTTATTTTCAGCCGCTCCTCTGACTTCAAGGAAAAGTCCGTTGCCTTTTCTGCGCTTTTCGGGAACGGGAACTTTGCGTTCGCCCGAAAGATACTTGCCTGTGATTGAATTCGGACATTGCTTAATCTTTTCAACATCACCGACACAAACAATTTCACCGCCGTGAATACCTGCCCCGGGGCCTACATCCACAATGCAATCTGCGGCATACATAGTGTCCTCATCGTGTTCAACAACGATAACAGTATTTCCGAGGTCACGAAGTCGCTTTAAGGTTGCAAGAAGTTTTTCATTGTCACGCTGATGAAGTCCGATACTCGGCTCGTCAAGAATATACAGCACACCCATAAGCGAACTGCCGATTTGCGTTGCAAGGCGGATTCGCTGACTTTCACCGCCGCTGAGTGTTCCCGAGCTTCTTGAAAGAGTAAGGTAGCCGAGTCCTACGCTCTTGAGAAAGTTAAGTCTTTCGTTAATTTCTTTTATAATTTCAGCACCGATAATCTGCTCTTTTTCCGTAAGCTTGAGCTGACCTACAAAGTCGAGTGCGTCAATAACCGACATTTTGCAGAAATCGGCAATGTTAAGTCCACCGACTGTTACTGCAAGGCTTTCGGCTGAAAGTCTGTCACCGTGACAAAGATCGCACGGAATTTCTGCCATATACGAACGGATTTCATCCTTAATCCAGTTACTGCTTGTGTCATGATAACGGCGTTCAAGGTTGTTGATTATACCCTCAAATTTATGTTGATAAGTACCTCCGCCGTAAACCGATTTTTTATTGATTGTCAGCTCATCATCACCTGTGCCGTAGAGGATTTTGTCGATAGTTTCCTTCGGGAGATTTTCAAGCGGTTCATCAAGCGAAAAATTGTACTTTTTCGCTAAAGCCTCCATATACATTGCGGCAATTGTACTGCCTTCCATTGCCCAACCGCTGCCCTTGATACCGCCGTCACGGATACTCTTCGACATATCGGGAATAATTTTGTTCTCATCAATTTTGAGGAATACGCCGAGTCCCGTACACTTTGGGCACGCACCGAACGGATTGTTGAATGAAAACATTCTCGGTGAAAGCTCGTCAATGCTCACACCGTGTTCGGGGCAGGCATATTTTTGTGAAAAAGTCACATCCTCATCGCCGTTGAAGTTCACCATAACAAGACCGCCGCCAAGCTTTGACGCTGTTTCGATGCTGTCTGAAAGTCTTGATGCTATTTCAGGCTTGATTACAAGACGGTCAACAATGATTTCTATATTATGCTTTTTATTTTTCTCAATCGGAATATTTTCCGACAAATCATAGATGATCCCGTCAACTCTTGCACGGACATAGCCCGATTTTCCGGCACTGTCAAGAACCTTTGCGTGTTCGCCCTTTCTGCCCCTTACAACGGGAGCCATAACCTGAATTTTCGTACCCGTTTCATAGGTCATAATCTTATCGACAATCTGGTCAACTGTCTGCTGACGGATTTCCCTTCCGCAAACCGTACAATGCGGAACACCTATTCTTGCGTACAAAAGGCGGAGATAATCGTAAATTTCCGTAACCGTACCGACCGTTGAACGGGGATTCTTTGAAGTAGTTTTCTGATCGATTGATATTGCAGGCGAAAGTCCCTCTATGCTTTCAACATTAGGCTTGTCCATCTGACCGAGAAACATTCTTGCATAGGAAGAAAGGCTTTCAACATATCTTCTCTGTCCCTCGGCATAGATGGTGTCAAATGCAAGCGAGCTTTTGCCCGAACCCGAAAGTCCTGTAATTACGACAAGCTTGTTACGGGGAATTTCAACATTTACATTTTTGAGGTTATGCTCTTTTGCACCTCTCACAATAATTTTATCCTGTGCCATTTCATCTACCCTTTACTGTGTCAAACACCTGACACAACTTCATACATTCGTTTAAATATTGATTCATATACACGCATAGCCTCTCATTGCGAGAGGCTATGTTTATTTGATATTAACCTTCTGTGGACTCGTCAACCTTTGTTTCGGCTGAGGGTTCTTTGTCGGCAGTTTCCTGCTCAACTTCTTCGGGTTCTTTATATGTGCCGTTCATTACGGCAGTAAAGTCCTCGCTGCCCATCTTCTCATGCTTGATAAGATATTTTGCAATATCGTGGAGCTTATCCATATTATCGCTGAGAATCTTAGTAGCGTCGCCATATGCCTTGTTGACCATATCAAGAACAAGCTGATCGATTTTAGCTGCGGTAGCCTCGGAATAGTCCTGAGTTCTGCTGCCCATATCTCTGCCGAGAAATACGGAATTGTTGTCTGTGCCGTAGCATACACAACCGAGTTCCTTAGTCATTCCATACTTTGTAACCATTGCACGGGCTGTTTTTGTAGCCTTTTCAATATCGTTTGACGCACCTGTTGAGATGTCATCCATAATAAGTTCTTCGGCAACTCGGCCGCCAAGACTTACAACGATATCCTCATACATACCTCTGCGTGAGTTATATGACTTGTCCTCACTCGGGAGCGGCATTGTGTAACCGCCTGCCATACCTGTCGGGATAATTGAAATCTCGTGAACAGGGTCCTGAGTTTCGAGCTTATCAAAGAGAATTGCGTGACCTGCCTCATGATAGGCTGTGAGCTTTTTCTCTTTCTCACTCATTACTTTGCTCTTTTTCTCTGCACCGACAACAACCTTGACTGTTGCCTCCTTGATTTCGTCCATAGTAATGGCCTTTTTATCTTTTCTTGCGGCAAGAAGTGCGGCCTCATTAAGAAGATTTTCAAGGTCTGCACCTGTAAATCCGGCTGTTGTTTTAGCAATAGTCTTGAGATTTACATCGGGTGCAAGAGGTTTCTTTCTTGCATGAACCCTGAGGATAGCCTCACGGCCGTTTACATCGGGATAGCTTACAACAACCTGACGGTCAAATCTGCCCGGACGCATAAGAGCCGGATCGAGAACATCGGGTCTGTTGGTTGCGGCAATAAGGATTACACCCTCGTTAGCACCGAAACCGTCCATTTCAACAAGCAACTGGTTAAGAGTCTGCTCACGCTCATCGTTGCCGCCGCCAAGACCTGCGCCTCTCTGACGACCTACGGCATCAATCTCATCGATAAAGATGATACAAGGTGAGTTTTTCTTTGCCTGATCAAAGAGGTCACGAACACGGGACGCACCGACACCGACAAACATCTCAACAAAGTCTGAACCTGAAATTGAGAAGAACGGCACACCTGCCTCACCTGCAACAGCTCTTGCAAGCAATGTTTTACCGGTACCTGGAGGGCCTACAAGGAGAACGCCCTTTGGTATTCTTGCACCGAGTTTGTTATACTTTTCGGGAGCCTTGAGGAACTCAACAACCTCTGCAAGCTCTTCCTTTTCTTCATCGGCACCTGCAACATCATCAAATGTTGTCTTGCGCTTTTCATCGTTTGTATTCTTAATCTTGGCTTTGCCAAAGCTCATTTCCTTGCCGCCGAGACCGCCGCCGCCCATTTTCTTCATAATGAGCACCCAGGCAACGATGAGAATAATCATAATGATTAGTGTCGGAATCATTTCCATAAGTATGGAATTATCCGTTGCACGGGTAAGGTTATGCGGAATTTCATCAGTTGACGCCGGATTGTAGTACGGCTTGATGTCATCAAGGAAACGCTGAATATCGGCAAGCTGTCCTTTTACAACAATCTTTGATTTTTTGCTGTTTGACTGGGTTTTCTGCTGTTCGGTTGCGGGCTGAGTAGCAGTTGTTGCAGATTGAGAGTCGGAATCGGTTGATTTGATGGGACTCATACCCTCTTTAAGGGTAATTTCAATCTGACCTGAACCGTAGTCAATGTTAAAGCTGTCAACCATATCCTGAACAAAATACTGCTCAAGCTCCGAGGTTTTCGGTGAAGTTGACTTATTTGTGCTCAGCACAGCCGCTGTTATAATGATTATCAGAATGGGAATTCCGAGATAAAGCAGCAGATTGCGCACTTTCTTTTTATTGTCCAATGCTGTCACTCCTCTGTATAGTATTATTTTTCCGAGGTGGAAATATGTAATGCCACGAAAATTTGTGGCTTATTTTCGCATTAAAATCACGAATAAACTGACGGCTTTAATACGCCTACATAAGGAAGATTTCTGTACTTTTCGTCATAGTCAAGACCGTAGCCGACGATAAATTCATCCGGAATTACCGCACCTGCGTAGTCAATATGGATATCGGCAACCCGTCTGTCCGGCTTGTTGAAAAGTGTACAGAGCTTTACTGATTTTGCCTTCTTGGCTTTGAGATATTTTGTGATAAAGTCAAGAGTATTGCCTGAGTCGATAATATCCTCAACAATGAGAATATCCTTGCCCTCAACAGACTGGGAAATATCCTTCTGAATATTAACTCTGCCAGAGCTTACAGTACCGCTGCCGTAGCTTGAAGCAACGATAAAGTCGATTGAAAAATCAAGATTAACCTTTCTCATAAGGTCAACCATAAAGGCAACGCTGCCCTTGAGCAGACCGACCATTATAAAATCTTTGTCATTATAATCTTTTTCAATCTGTTTTGCAATAGTGTTCACAATATTTTCAATATCTTTTTCTGAATACAGAATTTTTTCAATATCCTTATGCATAATTAACCCTCTTTGTCTATATTTATGAGTAATTTTTCGGTTTTTTCGGTGTCATCTGCCTTTCCCTGCAATGAAACACCAAGCTTTTCACACCACAAAACGGTGTTGGATACCGCAAGCAGTAACAGCCTGTCCCTCTTTTCGGACGGGATTTTCTGTTCGTTAAAAACCTTGCGGAGCGGTTTTGTGACCATGCGGTCCGGATATGTAAACCTGTCGCCTGCTCTGCGTGTGCGAAAAACAGGATTTTCGCCAAGCCGCTTTTTGGAAACGAGGTTATTTTGATTTGTTACTTTTTCGGTAATTTCATTTACCGTGTATATTTTTCCGTCATAAGAAAAGGTCATATTATTCTTTAACGGAATTTCATTAAAATCAGGGGAGTTTTTAGGACATACAAAGCGGAATATTCCCTGTTTTGAAACGGCTGTGCATTGTTTTGACAGTTCAACGCTTCCTCCGTTTCTGATTATTTCACACAATAGTAGAATTGTTTTTCTTTCGGGAGAAATGTTGCAATTATTCTTTAACAGAATAAACAACATTTCCTTCAGAACGGCAGAATCAAGGCTCAACAGCTTTTTGCAGTCGTAGCCAAAATCACCTTTGCAGTCATGCACGGCTTTTTCGCCACATTTCTTGATGAAAGCAGCCGACTCTCCGGCATTTTCACTCAAGCCTAAAGCCGTCCGTTCAAAAGAAGGATTCAGCTTTTTAAGACACGGAATAATGTTATGCCTAATGTAATTTCGTGTGTAATCATCGGCAAGATTCGTACTGTCGGTAACATATTCAAGGTTGTTTTCCTCGCAATAGCTTTCAATGTCACCTCTCGAAAGTTCAATCAGCGGTCTGATTATGTTCCCCCGTTTTGGAGGAATTGCCGACAAGCCTGTCAAAGACGCACCCCTTGCAATATTGAATATCAGCGTTTCGGCATTGTCGGATGCCGTGTGAGCGGTTGCAATCTTTGCACAAAGTTTTTGCGAAAGCTCTTCAAAGAAAGCGTAGCGGACATTTCTTCCGCAAAGCTCTTCGCTGATTTTCTGCTGTTTGGCAAGTGTGGGAACATCAATGCTTTTTATGAAAAGTTCCGTGTTAAATTTCTTACAAAGAATTTTGCAGAAATTTTCATCACGCTTTGCCTCATCACCACGGATATTGTGGTTGATATGAGCGGCATAAATCGAAAGATTGTATTTTTCTTTCAGAGAAACAAAAACGCTTAACAAAGCCGTGGAATCAGCTCCGCCCGAAAGTGCAACGATTACGCTGTCACCTTTTTCAAGCAAGCCGTATTTTTCAACGGTTGCTGTAACACGGTTAAGCATCTCGGTTGTCCGTTCCCGTAAAGCGCATGAACTCGCCCTGCCAATGCAGTTTTACAATATTAGTTTCACCGTGACGGTTCTTTGCTACGATACACTCACCCGAATTCATATCGGCTGTCGGTGCGGCAGAATCCTCTCCGCCCTCTTTGTCATAGTAGCCCTCACGATAAAGGAACAGTACGATATCGGCATCCTGCTCGATAGAACCCGAATCTCTCAGGTCGGCAATCTGCGGTCTGTGGTCATCACGCTTTTCTGCAGCACGGGAAAGCTGTGACAGAGTGATTACGGGAACATTCATTTCCTTTGCAAGAATTTTCAGATTTCGTGTAATTTCCGAAATTTCATTTACACGGCTGTCAATCTTTCTGCTGCTCGACATAAGCTGAAGATAGTCGATTACAACGAGGTCAAGGTTGTGAAGTCGGCGAAGTCTTGACTTCATCTCAGGAATTGTAATACCCGGAGTATCGTCAAGATAGAGGTCGGTTTTGCTGAGAATATCGCTTGCGGGGATAAGTCTTGACCACTCCTCCTCGGTAAGCTGACCTGTTCTCAGTTTTGTACCGCCTATAAGCGCCTCACTTGAAAGCAGACGGCTTGCAAGCTGTTCCTTTGACATTTCAAGCGAGAAAAACGCAACAGTCTTTTTAGACTTACACGCAACATTTCGTGCAATATTGAGTGCGAAACTCGTTTTACCCATACCCGGTCGGGCGGCAAGAATGATAAGGTCGGAACGGTTAAGTCCCGTAATCATTCGGTCAAGGTCGCCTATGCCCGTTGGGATAGGTTTCATACTGTTGTCGGTTTCGCTGTTGAGTGCGTCAAGTCGGTCAAAAGTCTGTAAAATTACCGAGTTGATACGCTCAAGACCGTGCTTTTCATTGCCCTGTCTGATGTCAAAAATCTTCTGTTCTGCCGAATCAATCAGAACCGAAGGATCATCGTTGCCTGCAGTTGCGTCATCAATAATTTCTCGGGACGCCGTAATAAGTCTGCGAACATTGTACTTTTCCGCAATAATCTTCGCATACTCCTCAGCATTGGAAATTGACGGACAATTGTTGACAAGATCCATAAGATAGGTTTTTCCCGTTGTCTCGTCAAAAGCTTTATTCTGTTTTAACCTTTCAAGCAGTGTAACAAAGTCGATGTTCAGACCGAGTCCAATCATTTCCTGCATCTGTGCAAAAATCAGCTTGTGCAAAGAAACATAGAAATAATCGGGGCTTTTCAGAGTATCAACAACCTTGTCAAAGGTGTCGCTTTCAAGAATGATTGCACCTAAAACCGCTTGTTCCGCTTCGGGGCTGTACGGCAGATGAAGTCCGTCATAACTGCCCGCAAAATTTAAATCAGCCATTTTTACTCCTGTTTATTATGCCTCGGATACCTGAACATCAATCTTTGCAGAAACGCCTGTAAAGAGCTTTACCTCTGCGTGATATGTACCAAATTCCTTAATGTCGCAGTCAAGAACAACCTTGCGCTTGTCAACATCAATGTTGTACTGCTTTTTGATTTCCTCGGCAACCTGCTTTGAAGTTACGCTGCCGAAAAGTCTGCCGCCCTGTCCTGCTTTTGCAGTCATCTTGAAGGTTTTGCCCTCAAGAGTCTTTTTGTCATGTTCTGCCTGAGCCTTTTGGGTTGCAATTTTGTAATTTTTGGAATTCTCGGCATTCTTATATTCATTCATAGCCTGAGCATTTGCCTCTTTTGCAAGTTTTCTCGGAAGGAGAAAGTTTCTTGCATAGCCGTCAGATGCTTCAACAAGCTCGCCTTTTTTGCCGAGTGATTTTACATCCTGCATTAAAATTACTTTCATAACCAATCAACCTTTCTTACGAGTTTTCCTCATCATCAAGTGTGTTATCAATTTCAGACAGCAACTGTTGATAAGCAAGCTCTTTTGTAGTGTTTTTAAGCTGTGTCGCCGCCATGGTCTGATGACCTCCGCCGCCAAGCTTTTCCATTATAATCTGAACATTAACATTACCGTAGCTTCTTGCTGAAATGTTAATTTGACTGTTGTCTTCAAAAAGAACGAAGGATGCGTCAACACCTTTGAGGTTGAGCATTTCATCAGCCGCCTGAGCCGACGCAAGCCTTATATCGCCGTCACCGCTCGGTGCAATCGAAATTGCACAGCCACGGTAAACATGAGCCTTGCACACAATGTCAACCTTTTCACGGTAGGTTTCGATGTTATCGGAGAACATACCCTTTACGGTAAGCGTGTTTGCGCCCCTTTTTCTCAGATAAGCCGCCGCCTCAAATGTGCGCACGCCTGTTTTAACGGCAAAATTCTTTGTGTCAAGTGTAATGCCTGCAAGCATTGCGTCTGCCTGAACATATGTAAGCGGAGAATCATCAAGACAACTGATTATTTCACTGCACATTTCACAGGTTGAAGACGCCGAGGGTTCGTGACAGAACACAAGAGCGTTGTTTATGTAATCAACCGCCTTTCTGTGGTGGTCGATAATGATAACCTTTTTACATTTTTCGTAGAGCTCCGTACTTTCAAGAGAACGCTTCAGGTGCGTGTCAACTATGATAAGAAGCGACTTCTGGGTAAGTCCCGAAAGAGCGGCTTCCGGAGAAATGAATATATCGGTGTCGAGCTTTTCATCAGTATATTCAATGAGCTGTTTTGCCATTGAGGTTTCTCGGTTAATGACAACCTTTGAATAACGCTTGAAAGTTTTCTCCATTATGCATTGAAGTCCGATTGCCGCACCTACGCAGTCAAGGTCGGAAAACTTGTGTCCCATAATAAAGATCTTGTCGCAGTCGGCAACAACACGGCTGATTGCGTTTGCAATAACTCTCATACGCACCTTGCTTGCCTTTTCCGCTGCGGCAACCTTTCCGCCGAAGAACTCGTATGTATTGTCTTTTTTAATGACAGCAACCTGATCGCCGCCTCTGCCCAGTGCCATTTCAAGGGCTTTCCTTGCGTTGAGCTCGCTCTCTTTGATGTTATTATAACCTCGGCAAAGACCTACCGAGATTGACGCACTGTGGTTGTTTATCGTGATTCCTCGGATAGTTTTAAGAATCGGAAACTTATCGGCTGCCATTTTTTCAACATCGGCATCTCTGAAAATTATCATATAACGGTTGTTGCCGATTTTTTTGTAAAGAGCCGAATACTGCTCCGCCCACTTTTGCAGGCAAACTTCAATATCGAGCATTGCCTCGGAAAACGACTCGTCCGAGTTATCGGAAAAGTCCTCTGCATTATCAAAAACGGCAATCGCAACGCACGGCTTGGAAGCAAGATATTCCCTTGTAATCTGCTTGTAATAGGTGTTTTCGATAAATTCACAGACAGCGCCCTCGCCTGTAGAACGGCAATAAACCGTGTATTCTCTGCCGTCAATGGCAACATCACAGCCCTCACCCTTTTTCAGACAGTCAATTTCTTTTCCCGAAAGGTAGGCTTTGATATTATCGCCCTCTGCACCCTTTCCGCCGCACATAGCCTTGCGGAATCGTGAATTGCACCATACAATGTCACCCTGTCTTCCTACAACGGCAACAGGGCAACTGAATTTTTCAAGGTAATCTTCGTTAATACCCTTTATACTTCCGACTATATTTTTTACCGTACTTTTTACATAGCTTGTAAATCGCAATGAAGTTATAAGCACAACGGCTAAGGAAAGAACAGACACACCGAGTTCGATATAGAACACAACAGGCGAATAGTCATAGCTGACAACAGCCATGGCAAACATTATCACCGAAAAAATTATGAACCACGGTGTAAGCGTCCAATTTCTTTTTCTCATGTCAAACCTCTGTTAATAACAAAATAGCAAAAAATAAATCAGCGAATAAAACTTAAACCTCCTGAAGAATAGGAAGAATCATCGGAGCTCTCCTTGTACGCTGACCGATAAGTTTTGAAACATCATCCTTGATTCTGTTCTTAATAATGCCCCATTCGTGAACATTATTCTCTGCACAATCCTCAAGAATTGCAAGAGCGGTCTGCTTGACCTCTTCAAGAAGTCTTTCGCTCTCACGAACATATACAAATCCTCTTGAAACAATATCGGGACCGCTGATAACATGACCGTCATAAACATCAAGAGAAGCAACAATAATGATAAGTCCGTCCTGTCCGAGGTGCTTTCTGTCACGAAGAACTATACTTCCGACATCACCAACACCAAGACCGTCAACGAACACCTTGCCTGCCTGAACAGGCGGAAGCTCTTTCATATAATCCTCGTTGATTTCAAGAACACTTCCGACATCACCGATATAAATGTTCTTGCGTTCCATACCGAGAAACATTGCAAGGTCAGCATGTTTTCTGAGGTGTTTCTGTTCGCCGTGAACAGGGATAAAATACTTTGGCTTTACAAGCTTCTGCATGATTTTGAGTTCCTCCTGACAGGCATGACCTGAAACATGAACTTCATACATTGACTCATAAATTACCTTACAACCCTTTTTAAGAAGTTCGTCAACAACATTGCCGACTGTTTTCTCATTACCGGGAATCGGATTGGCTGAAATTATGATGAAATCACCCTCACCGACCATTACCTTGCGGTGGTCTGAATATGCCATTCTTGAAAGTGCGCTCATCGGCTCGCCCTGACTGCCTGTTGTAACAAGAACAACCTGCTGCGGCATATACTTGTCGAGCATATCAATATCGATAAGAATATTTTCGGGAAGATGAAGATATCCGAGCTTTTGTGCAACATCCATATAGTTGACCATACTTCTGCCCGAAAAAGCAACCTTTCTTCCGTACTTTTCTGCACAGTCAATAATCTGCTGAACACGGTTTACATTTGACGCAAAAGTTGCAATTATAATTCTGTAATTTTCCGCACTCTTGAAAAGATTGTCAAGGCTGTCGGATACAGTTCTTTCCGTAGGGGTGTATCCGGGTCTTTCGGCATTTGTACTCTCCGAAAGAAGTGCAAGAACACCTTCGTCACCCACTCTTGCAAAGCTTGAAAGGTCAATCATATCACCCGTGATAGGTGTGCAGTCAATCTTGAAGTCGCCCGTGTGAACAATAGTACCGCCCGGAGTGTGAATTGCAAAAGCAACGGCATCGGGAATCGAATGGTTTACATGAATGAAGTCAATCTTCATACAACCGAGCTTTATTGACTGACCTGCATTTATTACATTAAGCTGAGATTGATTGTAAAGACTATGCTCTTTGAGCTTGTTGCCTACAAGACCGAGCGTAAGCGGTGTACCGTAAATCGGAACATTCACCTTTGAAAGAAGAAAAGGCAAACCACCGATGTGATCCTCATGTCCGTGTGTAAGGATAATACCCTTAACTCTGTCGGCATTCTGTTCAATATATGTGAAATCCGGAATTACAAGGTCAACGCCGAGCATATCCCCGTCAGGAAATGCCATACCGCAGTCGATGATGACTATATCGTTTTCACATTCAACAAGGGTGATGTTCTTACCTATTTCGTTAAGACCGCCGAGAAATGCAATCTTAATTGACGGCTTCTGAGCATTCTTTTTTGGATAACCCTTTGACTTTGACGGATATTTCTTTTTGCCGTAATTTGACTTTCCGTTCGATTTCGGCTGAAATCCGTCATCATTTTTCTTATAGTAAGCGTTGTAGGAATTTTTACCCGAACCGCTCTTTTTTGAAGCATTATTTTTAGAGTATTGCTTCACATTCTTTTTGCCTTTTGAGTACCTTGACTGTTTAAGCATAAAGTTTTCGTTCCTCTTTTCTGTACTCACAAATCTACCTCCGTTTTCTGAAATATGTACTGAATAAAAGAAAAATAAATATATCAAAGACCTCTGAGCGCCCGTGAGGTCTTAATTTATTTATAAAATAAATTCTCCGTTCTGATAACGGTGAACATCTGTATTTATAATAATATCCGCAAAATATACGAATTTTATTCCCGTAATTATGGCAACACATAGCTACCCTATCATAGTTTTTCATTTTATTTTACCGCATATCCTACTGTAATGTCAAGAAATTTTCATAACAAACACAAAACCCAAGGCTTGCAATCCGCATAACAAAGGCAATTTTATGCATAAAAATTTGAAATTTCCGTAAAATAAAACCCGTAAGCGATTTTTTAATTGCAATATTATGTATAAATTTCAAAATTTGTTCAAACACCTACCAAAGTTATCAGAATTATATCAAATAATGGGTTGCAATTGTCGTTTCAGCGTATTATAATCTATAGTGCGGATTTTAATATTTTGAATAATTAGTACACTCTGAATTAAAGGAGAATTATTTTTGAAACAAGTTGAAATTTTTACAGACGGTGCTTGCAGCGGAAATCCCGGTCCCGGCGGTTGGGGTGCTGTTTTAAGATATAACGGTCACGAAAAGGAAATTTCAGGCGGTGAGGCAAACACAACCAACAACCGTATGGAGCTTTCGGCTGTTATCAATGCACTTGCTCTGCTCAAAGAACCGTGCAAGGTAACGCTTTACAGCGACTCGCAGTATGTTTGCAACGCACTAAAACTCGGTTGGGCTAAAAAGTGGAAAGCAAACAACTGGATGCGTAATAAAAAAGAAAAGGCTTTGAACCCCGAACTTTGGGACAGGCTTCTTACCCTGTATGATACTCACGAGGTTGAAATTGTGTGGGTAAAAGGACACGCAGGTCATCCCGAAAACGAGCGTTGCGACCGACTTGCCGTTGCAGCCGCAAAACAATTTGCATAACAATAAACTTATATAAAGGTGGATATAAAATGAGATATGTTTATGCCGACAACTCGGCTACTACAGCACTTTCGCCGAAGGTGCTTGAAAAAATGATGCCATACCTCACCGAGGTTTACGGAAACCCGTCAAGCATTTATACAATCGGTGCAAAGGCAAAGGCTGCCGTAGAAACTGCAAGAGAAAACATTGCAAAGAATCTCGGTGCGGCTAACCCGAATGAAATTTACTTTACCTCAGGCGGAAGTGAGTCCGACAACTGGGCACTCAAGGGTGTTTGTCACGCTCTCAAGGCAAAGGGAAAAAAGCACATCATTACTTCAAAATTTGAGCATCACGCTATTCTTCACACATGTGAGGCTCTTGAAAAGGAAGGCTTTGAGGTTACTTATCTTGATGTTTACGAAAACGGTATTGTTCATCCCGAGGATGTTGAAAATGCAATTCGTGAGGATACGGCTATAGTATCGATTATGTATGCAAACAACGAAATCGGTACAATTCAGCCGATTTCCGAAATCGGTGCAATTTGCAGAAAGCACGGCGTTCTTTTCCATACAGACGCAGTTCAGGCGGCAGGTTATGTGAAGATTGATGTTCAGAAAGAAAACATTGACCTTCTTTCAATGACAGCACACAAGCTCCACGGACCGAAGGGCTGCGGTCTTCTCTACATCAGAAAAGGCGTAAGAATTGAAAACCTCATCTGCGGCGGTGCTCAGGAGAGGAACAAGCGTGCAGGTACCGAAAATGTTGCAGGCATTGTCGGTCTTGATGCCGCACTTCAGCTTGCAGTTGACGGTATGGACGAAAGAAACGCAAAGCTTGAAAAGATGCGTGACAGACTTATTGACGGTCTTTTAAAGATTGAGCGTTCAAGAATTAACGGTGACAGAGTTCACAGACTCCCCGGCAATGTCAATATGTGCTTTGAGGGTATTGAGGGTGAAAGCCTTCTTTTAAGACTTGACCTCAAGGGTGTTTCGGCATCATCGGGTTCTGCTTGTACGTCGGGCAGTCTTGATCCGAGTCATGTACTTCTTGCAATCGGTCTTCCCCACGAAATTGCTCACGGCAGTATGCGCCTTTCATTCTCTGACGACAATACAGAGGAAGATATTGATTATATTCTTGAAATCGTTCCCGAAATTGTTTCGTACCTCAGAAGTATGTCACCTCTTTGGGAAAAGATTAAAAAGCAGGAAGCTCAGGGTTGATTGACAACCCGTTAAAATTCGTATAGAATTGAATAGATATTCGGCAACAATATATTCAGGAGGATTAAAATGGCTTATTCGGAAAAAGTAATGGATCATTTCGCTAATCCGAGAAATGTAGGCGAAATTGAAAACGCAGACGGCATTGGCGAGGTCGGTAACTCAAAATGCGGCGATATTATGAAAATGTACATTAAGGTTGATAACGATATCATCACAGATGTAAAATTTAAAACATTCGGTTGCGGTGCGGCTATTGCAACAAGCAGTATGGCAACAGAGCTTATCAAGGGCAAGTCAATCAATGATGCTCTCAAGCTCACAAACAAGGCGGTTATGGAGGCTCTTGACGGACTTCCGCCTGTCAAGGTTCACTGCTCTGTTCTTGCAGAACAGGCAATCAAGGCAGCCGTTTCGGACTACTACAAAAGAAGAGGCGTTGATCCCGAGCCAATCGTGGGCAATGTTCCCGAATGTGACAGCTGTGGCTGTGAAGGCTGATTAACTTAAAATCATACATCTGCCCGACTCCGTAAAAGTCGGGCATTTTTGTGCCGCTCCCGATTATACCGTGGGATTAGTTGAACAAAAAAACGATTGAAATCCGAAAGGAAATCAATCGTTTTTTATTTGTGTGATTATTATTTTGCAATATATCAGCCGATTGCGGCATTGAAAATTTTTTCGCTGTTTTTCATCAATCTATCAACCGCCTGCCGACCGCATTTTTTGGCAATACATTCGATTGCATCGGAATAAAGCTCAGGTGTATTATGATTGAATGAATGTGCGTCCGTACCGATAATGTCGATAAGTCCCGCACTTACAAGCTTTAACATTCTGCGGCGTTTCATCATCGGAGCTTTCTTTGTGTAATTTGAAATATTTGTCTGAATAACAACACCAAGCCGTTTTAAATCTTCAATCACATCAGGATTGTCAACAAGAAAGCTGTAACGCTCAACATGAGGAATTACGGGAATAAGTCCCTGTTCACTCATAAGCCTGTCGAGCATTTCATACGAATTGTCCGAAAATGTTGCATTATACGGAAACTCAGTGAGAATATAGTTTGAATTTCCGTAGTTTATACCTTTGATATTTTCATTGTTGAAAAGATACTTTGTAACATAAACCTCTGTTCCGAGAACGATATTCATACCGTTCGGAATGTGCGGCTTGAATTTTTCAAACTTTTCCGCCCTCTCGGCAATAAAATCTTCAAGGCTGATTTCATTTGTATAAAAATGAGGTGTAAGACAAACATTCGTTACTCCCTGATTTTTAAGACAGGAGAGCAACTCCAGACTGTCCTCAACCGTTTTTGCACCGTCATCTATACCCGGAAGAATATGAGAGTGCATATCGAAAAGCTGCATACCGTTCACCAATTAAAGTGCCTCACAAACACGGTCGCCCATTTCGTCACAGCCAACCTTTGTGAAACCCTCTTCATAGATATCGGGCGTACGGTAGGTTTCAAGAACCTTTGCAACAGCTGCCTCAATTGCGTCTGCCGCCTCGCTCTGATCGAGTGAATAACGGAGCATCATTGCAACAGAAAGGATTGTAGCAAGCGGATTTGCGATATTCTGACCCGCAATGTCAGGAGCAGAACCGTGGATAGGCTCATAAAGGCCGAGCTTGCTGCCCGAAAGGCTCGCAGATGCAAGCATACCGATTGAGCCGGCAATCATTGACGCCTCGTCAGAAAGAATATCACCGAAGATATTTGATGTGAGAATAACATCAAACTGACGGGGATTTCTTACAAGCTGCATAGCGCAGTTGTCAACATACATATGGTTAAGCTCAACCTCGGGATAATCCTCGGCAACTCTCTTAACTGTTTCTCTCCAAAGTCTTGAAGACTCAAGAACATTTGCCTTATCAACGCTTGTGAGCTTTTTATTTCTCTTCATAGCAAGGTCAAAAGCAACTCTTGCAATTCTCTCAACCTCACCGATTGTGTACATTTCCGTATCCCAAGCCGCAGGCTGACCGTTAACTTCTTTTCTGCCTCTTTCGCCAAAGTAGATACCGCCTGTAAGCTCACGAACAATCATAACATCGAGGTTGCCGCCGATAATTTCATCCTTGATAGGTGATGCACTCTTGAGCGGTCCGAAAATAACCGACGGACGAAGATTTGCGAAAAGTCCGAGTGCGCCTCTGATACCGAGAAGTCCTGCCTCGGGACGGTTGTTACCCGGCTGTGAATCCCACTTAGGACCGCCTACCGCACCGAGAAGCACGCTGTCAGACGCCTTACACTTTGCAACTGTTTCATCGGGGAGCGGAACGCCTGTTGCGTCAATAGCACAACCGCCGAGAAGTGCCTCGTCATATGTAACGCCAAAACCAAATTTTTCAGCGGCACAATCAAGAACCTTTACAGCCTGATTTACGATTTCAGGACCGATACCGTCGCCCTTTAAAAGAGTAATTTTATAATCTGCCATTTTTATATCTCCTTAATCAATTGTTTATCAATGGATATTATCCCACAATATACGGCAAAAGATTGTAAACTGTGCTACAATTCTGCCAAAGTTTCAAAAAATCAGTCATTCTCCGACGGAAGCGGAATCGTCTGAAAAACTTCGCAGACTTTATCCCTCTGCCAAAGTACTGGAGTAACTCTGAGTGAATAGCCGAAACCGTTGTCCATTGTCCATTCAAACGGTTTTGCCTGCGGAAGTCCGTAGACTGCAAGCAAGGTCATAATAACACCGCCGTGAGTAACAATTACACTTTCGGTTGTGCCTGTTTTCATAAGTCCCTCAACAATGCTCTCAAACATTTTGCATACTCTGCGTGTAAAATCGGCGTTGCTCTCCCCCCTCGGAGGTTTTACGGAAGAATCGCCTGCGAGCCACTTTTCAAAATTGGGATCGTTTTTCAGCTCATCGGCAGTTTTGCCCTCCCATTCACCGAAATTACATTCGGAAAGGTTGTCGATAACAAGCGGATTTTGTTCGGGATAAAGAATTTTTGCGGTTTCGGTACAACGCTTTAACGGACTTGTGAACACAACCTGCGTACCCGGATATTTGTACTCATAATCGAGTTTTCTCAAATCCATTCTGCCCCTGTCGGAAAGCGGAGCGTCTGTTGTTCCGATATATTTCCCCGCAAGTGTATCATCAATCGAACCGTGTCTTATAAAATGAATTATGTATGATTTCATAACTTCTCCCATAAACCGACTTTCAGCAAATCGGCATTTAATTATTTACAAAAAGTAAATTTTGTATTATACTGTCTGTATAGAAAGTATATTGCTGTAAATGCTTTCAATGCACTATATATTATTATTAGAGCAAATTCTGCTTTGCTTTTTCTGACAATCAAGTTAATTATACTATCTTTAAAAATGAGGTGTCAAGTCTTGAACAAAGATTTTCCGAGAATTATAACATTTCTTCGTAAAGAAAGAGGTTTGAGTCAAAAACAGGTTGCAAGCGACATGGGAATTTCGCAGGCACTTTTGTCACATTATGAAAAGGGAATCCGTGAATGCGGTCTTGATTTTCTCGTAAAAACAGCCGAATACTACGGTGTTTCAACCGATTATCTTCTCGGCAGAACCGTACAGAGAAATTTCACAGCCGATCCTTTTGAGGTTGCCGAAAAAGAGGTTGTCATCAATACCGAAAAAGGCAGTATGATCAACAAAATAAACCGCAGTCTTTTGATGAACACCACCTCGGTAATCTACGATTTGCTTGCAAAAATCGGCAACAAGCACCTTACAAACGCAGTCAGCAACTACCTTATGAGTGCCGAATATGTAATTTTTCGCACAATTTATAATTCCGAAAAAAATAACTCGCAAACTATGTTTTCGCTTGATAAGAACCGCTACAGAAATCTCACGGACGCATCAATGATTCTTGACCTTGAAATCATCAACGAACTTATTGAAAATGATAAGCTTACCCTCACCCTCTCTCCCGATGTTATTTCGGTATGTTTTGAAAAAGATGCCCCGTCACTATTCAACCTAATTCAATATTCCGAAAGAAACATAAAAAATGTCTATGCAGGAAAAAGGTGATTTTTAACTCCTTTTCAGAATAATAAGTTTACTTTCGTGCTACATATACGCTTATAATGTAGCATAGAAGTAAAGTAACACAACAAACAACGGTCGGTTGGCTTGGAGTTTTTCTCAAGCTAAACCGACCGTTTTGTTGTCTGTTTATTTTCTTTTATAGCATTATCCGTATGTAATGCGGAATTATGCGTTAAGACCGAACGAGATTGATATTGCGTTATTTATTTCGTTCATAGAATTTTCATCAACAGTACCCATTTTTTCTTTGAGCCGTTTTTTGTCGATTGTTCGTACCTGTTCAAGCAGAACAACGCTGTCTTTTGCGAGTCCCGAGCTGTCGGCATGCAATGGAATGTGGGTAGGCAAATTCGCCTTTGACTGCTGACTTGTAATTGCGGCGGCAATTACAGTCGGACTGAATCGGTTGCCGACATTATTCTGAACAATAAGCACAGGTCTGATTCCGCCCTGCTCAGAGCCTACAACGGGACTCAGGTCGGCATAATAGATATCTCCTCTTCGTATATTCAAGGCTTTCACGCTCCAAATAATTGTTTACTTGTATTTTTGCCTTTCCAAAAGCTTTTATACAGCTATTACATAATATTTTTGAGCGTAAAATTTGTGAATCGGTTCAGCCGTTTGCATCTTTCACATTGGAAAGCACCATTTCGTAATCTTCGCCGTCAACGCTGATTTTGCTTATACAGCTCTTTGAATTTGTGCTGACAACGGTTTTGCCGAACGCTGAATCAAGTCTGTATGTACACACATCTTCGCACTTCCCCTCAAAAACCACCCTTCCGTCTGCAATTCCGTATAAAATTTCTTTTGTAATATTCGGGAAACTGCTTTCGGGAATGTACGCTTCATCGGCGGAGCAAATCATATTCTCCCTTGAAATTTCAAGATCAGAACCCTTATATGTAACCGACAAACCGCTGACCGTGTTCGGAGAATCAAGTGAAATATTGATGAGCTTTTTGCCGCTTGCCGACAGCTTTCCCGTGATGTTCATTTTTCTGTATTCACAGCTGAAATCGGCAATAAACGAAGATTTCGGAGTGAGATTTTCCTGCACTTCATCACACCCCGTAATGACAAAAACAGGCATAACAAAAAGGACACATAATGCAATCAAGATTTTCCGTGCCATAAGACACCTCCCGTTACATTATATGTCCTGTGAATTTTTTAATACATTGTACAAATCCGTTCTGCAACGAAAATCAGCGTAATAATTCCTGCAATATTTTAAACTATATGCATGAGCTGAATTAAAAACAGCCATGCAAGTCCGTAATAGGTTACAACAGCAACCAAATCGTTCACCGTAGTGATAAGAGGACCTGAAGCAACGGCAGGGTCAACTTTGATTTTCTTGAAGAATATAGGAACTAAAGTTCCGACAAGGCTTGAAATAATGATTGAAACAAGCAATGCAACACCGACGCATCCCGAAATTAAAAATGCCGTTCCGATTGCATAGCCTTTAAACAAAACTATATAAACTCCCAGACAGACAAGTGCAAATACACCGAGTAATCCACCGTTGCAGAAGCCTATTTTCATCTCTTTAAATGTCAATTTAAGCTTGTCTTTACCGTTTAATTTTTCATCCATTAACACTCTGATTGTAACGGCAAGCGACTGTGTGCCGACATTTCCTGCCATATCGAGAATTAAAGATTGAAAACAAATTACAACAGGCAAAACAGCCACAACGCCTTCAAAAGCACCTACTACTGCCGAAACGCCCATTCCGAGAAACAGAAGAATAATCAGCCACGGAAGACGCTTTTTCATACTTTCCTTTGTAGTTTCGTTCAGGTCTTCCTCCGAGGACAAGCCGGCAAGCTTTGCATAATCGTCGCCCATTTCGTCATCAACCGTTTCAATGACATCCTGTGCGGTGATAATACCGACCATTTTCTTTTTCCTGTTGAGAACCGGAAGCGAATCTTCGGCATAATCTTTTATCTTAACAACACTGTCGGAAATTTTCTCGTTATCGTACAAGTAGGGATATGCGTAGCTTATGAGTGTTTTCAGTTCAACATTTTCTCTTGCGACAATCAAATCCTTCAAATCAATCGCACCGCAAAAGCAACCCTTGTCATTAACCACATATATTGTTGAAATATTATCATTTTCGCCCGCCTGTCTTACAAGCTCGTGCATTGCTTCACGGATTGTAAGATTTTCCCTGATACATATATAGTTTGTTGTAATCAAACTTCCGATTTCGTCATCGTCATAGGAATAGATTAGCCTGATGTCCGTTTTGGTTTCATCATCAATCATCGGACGAAGCTTTATTTTTACACTTTCATCAATATCACGCCAAAGGTCAACAGCATCATCGGCATCCATTTCGTTCACGATTTCAGCCAATTTATCAATTTCAATTTCTTCGATATACTGTGACGGGTTATCAATGTAAGAAATAATTTCAGCAAGCCATTTTGCATCAAGAGCGCTGTACAAAAGATTTCTTTCGGCTCTGTTTAAAAACTCAAAACTTTGCGCAATGTCATTGTCATGGTAATTCTTCAGCTTGTTGCGCATCTCTTCCATTGAACAAGACAGCTTGACTGCATTTACAATTCTTTCTGTATAGATTGGTTCTTTTAATACTTTATTTTTCATCATTTAGCCTCCTTTTCACTAAAAAAGGGCGTAAAAAGCCCATCGTAACATTAACTGCCACAAAAATAAGCTGTGAATAGTTTGTAACGATGGGTAAAGGCTTTCTGATTATTTACTGCTTAAAAACGGCGCACCTACAGACACCTGAAATAGCTTCCAAGTCTGTATCCATCGTTATGTGTACTTCGACTTCGACTATCACAACTGTCCATACTGTTCGCCTCCTTAAATTTCTTTTTCACGGTGATTATAACACTGTTTTGTTTTAAAATCAAGTTTTGTTGTGTAAAAAAATTGTAACTGACCGTGTTCGGAGAATCAAGCGAAATGTTGATGAGCTTTTTGCCACTTACCGACAGCTTTCCCGTGATGTTCATTTTTCTGTATTCACAGCTGAAATCGGCAATAAACGAAGATTTCGGAGTGAGATTTTCCTGCACTTCATCACACCCCGTAATGACAAAAACAGGCATAACAAAAAGGACACATAATGCAATCAAGATTTTCCGTGTCATAAGACACCTCCCGATACATTATATGTCCTGTGAATTTTTTAATACATTGTACAAATAAGTGATTAATGCATTTTATCTTAATATCCGTGATCAATATGCTGCCATTTTCCGCCTTTTGTTCTGACTAAAATCCAGTTCCAGTTATTATATGTGGAATTCGGATTTAATGATCCGTCGCCGCCTGATGAATCAACATCAAATGAAGATAACAGCACAATAACTTCATCTGCATTATTCCTGTCGGCAAATTCCTGAAAATCGGTGCAGTAATCATCTCCTGCATAATAAATTTCCGTGAGGGTACAGCCGTTCCAATTGGCATCGAACTCTTTTTCAATAGTATCAACAGCAGAGTTAATATCATCTGCGGAATAGATTTCAGAATTCACATCGTGAGTCTTCACTTTGCTTATATCTCCTCCGCTATCTCCTCCGCAGGCACTCAAACCGATAACAAGAAATACACACATAACTAAACATAAAATTTTCTTCATAATTACTCCTTTGAAAATCGTCATTATTTTCACCACTTTTTTCGCAAAAAGATTCCCGTTTCTTACTTGTATTTTAAATCAAAATCCACAACGCTTTTTATTCTTATAAAGAACAATTCAACTTACGATTGATTAACTGTTTTGTATATATTATTTCCTGTTTTTTTCTCAAAATAATTTTTTAATCTTATGTTTGAATTCCATTTTTCTTGTGGGTAATAACCATATCTTTGCTTTACATCTCTCATACGATCTTCAATATTCAACACACCGTCACTACCTGCCAATGCATCGCATAACTGAATTAGTTTGTCATAATCATCCATATTCACTTTAGCAAGAGCAGTTTCTATCAATTCAAGTTCTTCATCAGAAACATCGAATTTACCAATGTATTCCTTTACGGTTGAATTATTAAATGAATGTGTCAGGCAAATTTTTGCGACCTCATCATATCCCAATGACATCATATATGTATATCCGTCATAAACATGACCTAAATGCCTAACACCAAACTTTCTGCCAATATCATGGAGTAACCCTAATATGTATGCCTTTTCCGAATCCAAATCTTCACATAATTCCGCAATCTTTTCAGCGCATTTTGCTGTAATGCGACTGTGATTTACCCAAGGACCCGAATTACATTGTTCAGCTTCTTCTAATATTTTTTCAGCTTCCGCTCTTGTCGGCATCATTTTTATTCGCCTCCATAAACAGAGTTATATGCAAAACATTACCTGACACTACTGCATAAAAGTAATTTTGTGACATTTATATTTATAATCTGACTTAATATAAATTTTGTGCTGTTACTTGCGGACGGATAATATCCGCCTCTACAAAATCGTCATCATTTTCAAAACTTTTATCGCAACAAAATTCCTGTTTCTTACTTGTATTTTAAATCAAAATCCGCAACGCTTATATGCAAGTGGGATGCAATTTATCAGGTCTGTGGGGAGCATTGAGATTTTGCCGTATTTTTCGGCGGCAATGTCGCCTGCAAGACCGTGGAGATATACTGCCGCTGCGGCTGATGAAAACGCACTTGCGCCCTGTGCAAGAATTGATGCGGTCATTCCTGCAAGCACATCACCGCTGCCGCCTGTTGCCATTCCCGAATTGCCTGTCGGGTTCACAAGCACCTTGCCGTTTGGCGAGGCAATTACCGTGCCCGCTCCTTTGAGAACGGTTACAACACCGTACTTTTGTGCAAAATCGAGGGCAACTCTCTGCCTTTCCGCATTTACAAGCGGAGTTGCAAGACCTGTAAGTCTTGACATTTCGCCCGGGTGAGGAGTAATTATAATCGGTGCTTTTTTCCTTAAAAGAATTTCAGGCTGTTTTGCAACACAATTGAGTGCGTCTGCGTCAAGCACAAGCGGTGTTGTGGAATTTTCTATTAAAGAAAATACAATTTTTAATGTATCATCGCACACGCCGAATCCGCAACCGACAAGAGTTGCAGAGGATTTGCACGATTCGCTGACTAAAAACGGAACATTTACCTTTGAGATTCTGCCGTCTGCATTTTCGCTGAGAGGATAGTAAACGCTCTCAAGAATCGTTTGGGCAACAATCGGGTAAATACTTCTCGGCAAGGCACATTTTGCAAGACCTATGCCCGTTCTTAACGCACCCTTTGCCGACATAACCGCCGCCCCTGCCATTCCGTAGCTTCCGCAAACGCAGAGCAATGAACCCAGAGTTCCCTTGTTTGCATCATCGGGGCGTTCAAAAATTGTACTTTTTACAACATTTACATCTGTTACTGTCATACAATCAACTCATTTTTCTTTTATAGAATAACTGAACCACAATATTCTTGTTGAGGTGCGGTTTCATACCGTTGAGAATATCCTCGTTCGGAGTAAAAACGAGAAGACATCTGCCGTATGCAGGACTGTTGAAAACAGCGAAATAGTTTTCGTCCTTGGAGTCAATATCTCTTGCGGCGATAAAAGTTTTGAGAAATCTCATCTTCTTGATTTCTGTATCGTCTTTTTCAAGTCTTTCAATCTCGTTAATCTGAACCTTGCACATGGTTTTTCTTTTGCGCAATGCAACAACCTTTGCAATTTCAAGCTCATTGCCCGAAACCGAATATTCAAAATCGACTTTCTGAATACTGAACACATACCAAACAGCATAAATTCCGCCTATAAACACGAAAAAAGCCACATAGATAAGATATGCAATTGTTGCAAAAGCAAGTAAAAACAATGTTGTCGGCACTAAAATAAGCAAAAGCACCGAAACAATTTTTATAATCAGATTTTTAGGTTTGTTAACCCGTCTTACAACCTGTTCGTTAAAATTATTCAATGTATTTTCTCCTTTATGATTGATATTTCATATGATATCACAGGCTGTTGTTTTTTTCAACAAAAGATACAAAAACTCTTGCAAAAAAAATGTTTTGGTGTTATCATAGAAAAAGATAACATGATGACGAAGAAAGTAGCGTTTGCGTGATACCGTCAAAGAGAATGTGTGCCGAGGCTGAAAGCGTACAACGGTGTTGCAGGTGTGAAGTTCCCTTCCGAGTGGTGAGGTTGAAATTTTCAGTAGATCTCAACGGCTGACTCCGTTACAGGTTGTGAAAGTGTCTGCTTTCGGGAGTGTTTGCTTTGATGCAAAAATCAGGGTGGTACCACGGATTATTTCGTCCCTGCGTAATTGATTTTACGCAGGGCTTTATTATTTTTACGGAGGTAATTTATGAACGAGAAATTATTAAGTTTAAAAGACGAAATCAAGTCAAGACTCGGCGAAACACAAGATTTGACCGACCTTGATAAAATCAGAGTTTCTTATCTTGGCAAAAAGGGCAGCATCACGGCTCTTTTAAAGGGTATGAAAGACCTTCCCAACGAGGAAAGAAAAACTTTCGGTGCTGAGGTAAACAAGCTCAAAGCACAGGCCGCACAGCTTATTGAAGAAAGACTTGCGGAACTTAAAGAAAAGGAAATTCAGCGTGAAATCGCCTTGATGCCGCAGTTTGACATTACATCGCCTGTTGCGCTTGCAAGGGGTTCTTATCACCCAATCACCCTTGTTCAGAGAGAATGCGAAAAGATTTTCTCATCAATGGGATTTAACATTGAGGACTACTCCGAAATCGTAACCGACTACGAATGCTTTGAGGCTCTTAACATTCCTAAGCACCACCCCGCAAGAGATATGCAGGACACTTACTACCTTGACAACGGTCAGCTTTTAAAGTCACACACATCAGCCGCACAGAACGCAATTCTTAAAAAGTACGGCAAGGGACTTATTGAAAACGGCACACCTATAAAAGCCATCTTCCCCGGCAGATGCTTCAGAAACGAGGCTACGGACGCTTGTCACGAAAACACATTTTTCCAGATGGAAGGCGTTATGGTTGACAAGGACATTTCAATTTCAAACCTTATCTACTTTATGAAAACAATGCTTTCCGAGGTATTCAAAAAGGATATCAAGGTAAGACTTCGCCCCGGCTTTTTCCCATTCGTTGAACCTGGTTTTGAACTCGACATCAGCTGTCTTATCTGCGGCGGCGAGGGTTGTCCGTCATGTAAGCACAGCGGTTGGCTTGAGCTATGCCCCTGCGGTATGATTCATCCCAATGTTCTGCGTGAGGGCGGAATTGATCCCGAAAAATACACAGGCTTTGCGTTTGGTCTCGGTCTTACAAGACTTGCAATGATGAAGTACGGAATCAAGGATATCCGTGACCTTAACAGCGGCAGTCTTAAAGCACTTTCACAGTTTACTGATGACGAATAAGAGAGGAGATACAAAATGTTTTTATCTATGAACTGGATTCAGGACTTTGTTGATTTGAGCGGTCTTGATAAAATTGAACTTATCCGCAAATTTTCTCTTTCCACAGCCGAGGTTGAAAACGATATTCTCCGCAAGGGCAGTGAAATCAGCGGTATTGTTGTATGTGAAATTAAGTCGGTTGAAAATCATCCCGATTCAAAGAAACTTCATCTCCTCAAAATTGATGCAGGCGAAGATGAACTTATTGATGTTGTCTGCGGTGCTCCGAATGTAAGAGTCGGTCTTAAAACCGCTTTTGCAAAGGTTGGCGCTAAAATCGGCGAAATCACGATTACACCAAGAGCTCTTGCCGGCTTTACATCAAACGGTATGTGCTGCAGTGAGGCTGAAATCGGTATCAGCGATGACAACTCGGGCATTATGGAAATTACAGATGATGTAAAGAACGGCACAGATCTTAAAGATATCTACGAAATTGACGATATCGTTTTTGAGGTTGATAACAAGTCGCTTACAAACCGTCCCGACCTTTGGGGACACTACGGAATTGCAAGAGAATTTGCCGCACTTGCAGGCAGAGAGCTTAAACCTTTTGACCTTGACGATTTAAAGGCGTATGACGGTCTTAAAAAGATTGATATGAAGATTGAGGACACTCTCTGTCAGAGATACAGTTGCTTACAGATTGAGAATATCAACCGCAACGTAAGCCCCGTAAATATGAGAATCCGTCTTTTCTACTGCGGTATGAGAGCAATAAACTATCTTGCCGACCTTACAAACTACCTTATGCTTGAAATGGGACAGCCGATGCACGCTTTCGATTCAAGAAAGGTTGAAAAAATCAGAATCAAGCGTTTTGACAAGCCTTTCACTTTCAAAACACTTGACGGTGTTGAAAGAAACATTGACGAAAACACACTTATGATTTGCAACGGCAACACTCCTGTAGCAATTGCCGGTATCATGGGCGGTCTTGATTCGGAAATTGTTGACGATACAACTACTCTCACACTTGAATCCGCAACATTTAACGCAGTTTCTGTAAGAAAGTCAACAGTAAGACTTGCTCACAGAACAGACGCATCAATGAGATATGAAAAATGTCTTGATCCTGAAATGACGGTTACTGCAATTGCAAGATTTGTATATCTTCTCAAAAAGTATGACAGCGACATCAAGGTTGTTTCTTCGCTCACAGACGAGTACGCATTCAGGTATGACACAGTTATTCTTGACTTTGACAAAAACTTTGTTGACCGCTACACAGGCATTGAAATCAGCAACGACAGAATTGTTGCAACACTCGAAAGCCTCGGCTTTAAGGTTAAGCTCAACAACGATAACTTCAGCGTAACGGTTCCAAGCTGGAGAGCAACAAAGGATGTTACAATCAAGGCTGACATCATTGAAGAAATCACCCGTATTTACGGCTATGACAACTTTGAAATTCACACAACACGCTCTCCCCTCTACCCCGTAAGAGCAAGCGTTGTTAAAACTACAGAAAACAAAATCAAGGATATGCTCGTTAAGAGATACAATCTCCACGAACTTCACTCATATGTATGGGCATACAACGATGAACTCAAGGCAATTGACATTCCTGTTGAGGATAATGTTAAGCTTGCAAACGCGACCAACCCGAATATTGAAACATTAAGAAATTCAATTGTTCCCACACAGCTTTGTCAGATTAAATCAAACCTTTCATTCTCAAACGATTTCGGTATTTTTGAAATCGGCAGAGTTGTAAACGGTCTTGATGAAAACGGTCTTTGCATTGAGAACAAAAAGCTTGCAATCACACTTTACAGCAAGACAAGAAATGTTAAGGACATCTATTTTGAACTCCGTGACATTCTCGCAGTTGTAACAGATGAAATCAAGCACAAGGCTCTCACATTTGAAAAGGCTGAACCGACTCACAGCTACGAACACCCCGTAAACCTCTATTCGGTATGCCTTGACGGCAGGAACATCGGTACAATCGGCATTGTTCATCCGACGGTAAACAAGAAGATTGACAAAAAAGCCGCAATTGTATTTGCAGAGATTGATGTGAACGCTTATGCAAACACAGAGGCCGCTCCGATTGTTTATGACGAACCATCAAAGTTCCCGCCGATGGACTACGACATCAGCGTTGAAGTTCCTCAGGGAATGTTCTTCTCACACCTTGCAGAGTGTTGGAAAAACGAAGGCGGAGAGATTCTCAAAAGCACAAAGATTGTTGACACATATGACACAGATACAGTTCACAGCGTAACAATCCGCTTTGAGTTCTCATCAAATGAAAGAACACTTTCATCAGCCGAAGTTCAGAAGATTATGGACAAGATAATTTCAAATCTTTCTGAAAACGGAGTAAAGCTCAGAGGCTAAAAATTATGGGGGCGGTTTTTTCCGTCCCCTTTTTGTGACATAATCTGACAAGCATAAGATAAAATTAAAAAATATTACTGCTGTTTTATCACACAAAGCAATGTTTTTGACATTGAAATAACATAAATTAGGCATATTTATTAAAAAGTGCTTGAAATTTACTTTGAAATATGGTATAGTAGCAGAATAGGAGGTGTTTCAGTATGTTGGATAAAACAATGATTTTTTCTCTTGGTGAGGAAAAAGATGACCAGATAAAAGCAGGGCTTACAATCGTTTATGATGCCCTCCGCCAAAAAGGATATAACCCTATTAATCAGATTGTGGGATATATTTTAAGCGAGGATCCGACCTATATTACAACATATAATAACGCTCGCAACATCATCAGCAAGATCGACCGTGACGACCTACTTGAAGCACTGGTAAAATCGTATCTTAATGTTTAAGAAAGGATGATGCCTTGTGGCAGATACCAAAAAGACCGAAAAGAAATTTTCGACTTACAAGGGCAGACCGCTCGTTCGTTGCAATGACGAGATTTACTACGGCAGTATGGAAGAACCGTATGTTATAAGAATGCAAATCAAAAGCAAAAAGGATGTCAACGGAACTGAGATTGCCGATAAGGTAACAGTTCAGCTAATGGCTACAGACCCTTATCTTTCACCGAGAAAACAGCTTGTTAAGTCAAGCGAGAAAAAGGGATTGTTCCTTGCTATGGATATTGCAGACATCTGGCTTGAAAGAGCCCTTGCAAACAAAATGTAATTTAACATTGAATTTACGGTGCAGTCAATTTGATTGCACCGTTTTTTCGTATAACAAACACCCATTCCCACAATCTCAACCGTAGCGGCGGTCAGTGACCGCCAATTGATTTGGTTGTAAAACCAAATCAACCCGTAGGAACGAACTAAGCAAATAACTTCACCATAACGGGAGAACGAGGTTCTCCCCTACAAACGATACACGGCTTTCATATCATCAAATGATATTTGCAAAAACAAAATGTATCTTAAAAGCGGGCGTCCAATGAACAGCAATCGAAACGATTGTAAAATCACTTTGAGCTTATGAATTACTTGATTTGTGTGTAAACACAAATCAAATGGCGATCACTGATCGCCGCTACAAACAGCAAAACAAAGGTCGGGAAACAGAGCATTTCATTTTACACACTCTCTTCCCGACCTTAATTTTCAATTTTACATTTTAAATTTTCAATTTACTGTGTAGCCTGCGTCCTCTACTGCTTTTTTTAGAACAGAATCTTCAACATTTTTTGACATTGTAAGAACGGCTGAGCCTTTCTCGTGGCTTACTTCTGCCGATTCAACACCGTCAATTGCCTCAAGAGTTTTCTTTACTGTTGCCTCGCAATGCGGACACATCATACCTTCGATTTTCATTGTTTTTTCCATGGTTTTATTCTCCTTTTTATTTTTATGTTTTATTTTTCTGTCATGCTTTGAGCCGTGAACCTTAACAAAATTAAGCCTTAATGCGTTTGTTACAACACAAAAACTTGAAAGGCTCATTGCCGCCGCACCGAACATCGGATTTAACTGCCAGCCGAAAAGATTAATAAATGCACCCATGGCAAGCGGAATACCGATTACATTGTAAATAAATGCCCAGAAAAGATTTTCGTGAATGTTACGGAGTGTTGCTCTGCCGAGTCTGATTGTTGCAGGAACATCTGCAAGGCGGCTCTTTACGAGTACAACATCTGCCGCATCAATTGCAACATCCGTTCCCGCTCCGATTGCAATACCCAAGTCTGCGCTTGTGAGAGCAGGCGCATCGTTAATGCCGTCACCGACCATTGCAACCTTGCCGTATTTTTTCAGCTCTTTTACATTCTTTTCCTTACCGTCAGGAAGAACTCCTGCAACAACTTCATCAATGTCTGCGTTTTTTGCAACGGCTTTTGCGGTTTTTTCGTTATCGCCCGTAAGCATTACAACACGCACACCCATATTTTTGAGTTCATTAACAGCTTGTTTGCCGTCCTCTTTTATTATGTCTGCAACAGCAATAATACCGAGAAGCTTATTTCCTTTACAGAAATACAGTGGAGTTTTGCCCTCTTCCGCAAGCTGTTCAGCCTTTGATTTTTCGTCTGATGAAATTTCAGCAAACTGTGAAATATATCTGTAATTGCCGCCGTAAACGCTTTCTGAGCCGACTTTTGCGGTAAGTCCGTTACCCGTTACGGCATTGAACTCAGTCACTGCATCGCCGATAATATGTCTGTCATTTGCATAAACTACAATTGCCTTTGCAAGCGGATGTTCGCTTGATTTTTCAAGAGCAACGGCTGTTTTCAAAAGCTCGGTTTCCGAGATATTTTCGACTGTAACAATATCGGTAACGGCGGGTTCACCCTTAGTAACCGTGCCTGTTTTGTCAAGAACAACCGTGTCAATTCTGCCTGCCGTTTCAAGCGAAACTGCGGTTTTATAGAGGATTCCGTTCTTTGCACCGACACCGTTGCCGACCATAATCGCAACTGGGGTTGCAAGTCCCAATGCACACGGACAACTGATTACAAGAACGGAAATGGCTCTTGCAAGCGAAAATCCTACACTTTGACCGAGCAACAGCCACACGATTGCAGTAATCACAGCAATTGTGATTACCGCAGGAACAAACACACCCGATACCCTGTCGGCAATTTTTGCGATAGGCGCTTTGGTGGCAGACGCATCACTGACCATTTTAATAATCTGCGACAGCGTTGTGTCCTCACCGATTCTCGTAGCCTCACAGCGGATATATCCCGACTGATTGATTGTTGCGGCTGAAACCGTATCGCCGACAAGCTTGTCAACAGGAACGCTTTCACCCGTCAGAGCGGATTCATTGACGGCACTTTCTCCGTCAATAACAACTCCGTCAACAGGAATACTCTCACCCGGACGAACTGCGAATATATCGCCTTTTTTCACCTGCTCTATCGGAACAGTATTTTCAACACCGTCAACTACAATCGTAGCAGTCTTTGGTGCAAGTTTCATCAAGCCTTTGAGAGCGTCGGTAGTTTTGCCCTTTGAGTGAGCCTCAAGCATTTTACCGACTGTGATGAGTGCCAAAATCATTGCGGCTGATTCAAAATAGAACTCGTGCATATACGACATAACCGCCGCCGAGTCACCTCTCACCTGTGCATCGGTCATCATAAACAACGCAATTGTGCTGTAAACAAAGGCTGTGCCCGAACCAAGTGCAACAAGCGTGTCCATATTGGGAGCAAGGCGGATAATCCCCTTGAATCCGCTGACAAAAAATTTCTGATTAATCACCATCACTATGCCTGACAAAATCAGCTGAACAAGTCCCATTGCAATATGGTTGTTGTCAAAAAATGGCGGCAACGGCCATCCCCACATCATATGTCCCATTGAAAAATACATCAACACTGCAAGGACAATGAGAGATGCGATAAGTCTTTTTCTGATTTTGGGTGTTTCGGTATCTTTGAGAGAATCCTCTGCATCGGGCGATTTTTTCTCTTTGCCTTTCAAAGACGCACCATAGCCGGCATTCTGCACGGCTTTTATAATTGCAGACGGATCAGCTGAACCATCAACATTCATTGAATTTGTAAGCAGACTGACGGAACAGGAATTTACTCCGTCAATCTTTGATACCGCCTTTTCAACACGGGCAACACAGGCGGCACAGCTCATACCCGTTACATTGTATTGAGTCATAGTTTCTCCTACTTCATAAGCTTTTGCAAAACACCGACAAGCTCGTCAATTGTTTCATCGTTACCTGCCCTTATGTCATCTGCAACACAGGTGCGGATATGATTAGCAAGCAACTCCTTGTTAAAAGCGTTGAGTGCCGCATTGGCGGCGGCAACCTGTACCAGAATATCGGGACAGTAGGCGTCTTTTTCAAGCATACCCTTTAACCCCCGTATCTGACCTTCAATACGATTAAGTCGGTTTACAAGCGACTTGTATTCTTTTTCGGTACGGTGCTTGTGTTTTGCACAATGTTCACACTTATTATTCTCCATAATATCAACCTCATAATTTCAAAATGGGATATATTATTCAAAGCCCTTAAAAATACCCCCTATAGGTATCTTACAGTTATGATTGTATACCCCATAAGGGTATTTGTCAATAGGTAAATTACAGAAAAAAGCAGAATGCATTACGCACCCTGCTTTTATAGGATAATATTAAAATAATTCCGAATGAGTTCCGAGTCTGTAGAGCATTAAAACAAGCACATCATCTTTAATCTAATAAACAAGCAACCAATCAGGCTCAATATGACACTCACGAGTCCCTTTATAATTTCCCATAAGGTCATGGTCTTTATATTTGGCATTTAGAGTTTCACCGTTTGCCAATGTATTGATTACGCTAAAAAGTTTATCGAGATTTTTATGTTGTTTTTTCGCAAGTTTTAAATCTTTCTTGAATTGAGATGTAAACTGAACATCGTATTTCATACTTCCAAAGCCTCTCTAAGTGCATCCATGCTTGAATATCTCGGAGTGTTTGGGTCAGACATAATTTTTCTGCCTTCTTCTATAGTGGCAGCTGTGATATCATTTGGTATATCAAGTTTCAACTCAAAAGGAATGCCGTGTTCGCGAATGGCAGTTCTTAAAAAAATGTTTACTGCAGTTGTCATGTTAAGACCGAGTTCGCTGAAAATTTCTTCTGCCTTATCTTTTACTTCTTTATCTGTTCTGATATTAAGATTGGTTGTTGCCATAAAAACATCTCCTTTCAAGCATAGTATATGCTTATTTTCGGTTATTGTCAACATGCTGTCATTAGAAAATGTGCTTCAATAACATAAAAAAAACACCGTACAAAATGTACGGTGTTAAAAGCTGTTATTAAATTAGTCAGCTGTGTAAGGAAGCAAAGCAAGGTGACGAGCACGCTTGATAGCAACTGTAAGCTCACGCTGATGTCTTGCGCAAGTACCTGTTACACGGCGAGGAAGAATCTTTCCTCTTTCTGACATATAACGACGAAGACGAGCAATATCCTTGTAATCGATATTCTCAACCTTGTCAACACAGAAGCCGCAAACCTTCTTGCGAGCTTTTCTGCCACGGTTCATTGGTCTGTCTGCCATGATGAAGTTCTCCTTTCAATGAGAATTATTTAAATTAAGTTGAAGTTAAAATGGTAAATCATCGTCCAAAGGCATATCCTGAAAATCAGAGTTTGAACCGCTCTGATAAGACGCAGGTGCCTGCGGAGCAGGTTCCTGATGATAAGCCTGGTTTCCGCCGTAAGACGGAGCACCGTATGACTGATTGCCGCCATAGGACTGATTGTAGCCGCCTGCATTGTTGTCACGGCGTTCGCCTGTGAACGAAACATTGTCTGCTACAACCTCAACAACGTAACGGTTTGAACCGTCCTTAGCCTGGAACTGACGGCTCTGGAGCTGTCCTTCAACAGCAATAAGAGAACCCTTTCCAAAGTAACGGCATACAAATTCCGCTGTACTTCTCCAACATACAATGTTAAAGAAGTCGGCTTTACGCTCCTCGCCCTGCTTTACATAGTTGCGATCAACTGCAATGCTGAAGCTTGTAACGCTTACGCCTGTGTTTGTTGTTTTTAATTCAGGGTCAGCTGTAATTCTGCCCATTAAGATTACTCTGTTTAACATACTTTTCCTTTCGTGTTCGGGTTAACCCCTACAAATTGATTATTCGACTTCCTTCTTGATTATCATTGAACGCATTACGCCTTCTGTGATCTTGTAGATACGGTCGAGTTCTGCAGGGAACTCAGCTTCACTTTCAAAATCGAAAAGAACATAATAGCCTTCGCTCTCTTTGTTGATAAGGTAAGCAAGCTTTCTCTTGCCCCATTCGTCAACATTCTTCAAAGTGGCATGCTTCTCAATGAGAGCCTTGAACTTTTCAACGATGGCCTGGATACCTTCTTCGCCCTTCTTCATTGAAATGATCATTACTGTTTCGTAATTAGCCGTTACTGCCATTAATATTGCACCTCCTTCTGGACATTATGGCGGTTTTCACCGCAAGGATTGTTATGTACACAACATAACAGATTTATTATAACATAAAATCACGGTTTGTCAACATTTTTTTACTGTTTTATTAATTTTCACTTCGAGCAGATATAATAAATTTCTTCACTTTTTCAAAATCTTTACCGTTGCCGTTTGAATTTTCAACACCCGAACTTACATCAACTCCGTCAGGCTTAACGGCTTTTACGGCTTTTGCAACGGTTTCGGGATTCAGACCGCCTGCAAGCATAAACAATTTATCATCACGAGGCAGATTTTCAAGCATTGTCCAGTCAAAGGTTTTTCCGCTACCGGGTTCGTGTGCGTCAAAAACATAGCCTACAATGTTCGGGTTCATTCTGTATTCGTCAAACTTTTCAAGGTCGCTCACATTAAAGGCACGAATTACTTTGAGATATGGATTTGAAAGCACATCTCCTCCAACCTCACCGTGAATTTGAATGTAGTCGAAACCGCAATCATATGCAGTTTTCACCTGTTCAAGAGTCGGAGAAACAGTTACAGCAACTGACAAAACATTTTTATCAAGCATTTCAATCAGGCTCTTGGCAGTTTCGGGAGAAAGATTCCGCTTACTCTTTGGAAAGAACATTACAAAGCCCGCAAAATCGGGTTCGCAGGCATTTACTATCTTAATGTCTTCGGCGGATGTAATTCCGCAAATTTTAACTTTCATAAACTCACCTACAAAACAATTGTACCATATCGAATTAACGGTTGCAATAAAAAAAGACAAAGGACAGTCTGCGTGGCTGTCCTTTGTCAATATCGGGAAGTAATCCAATTACTTATTAGCTGTTAAATACGCCTGTTGAAAGGTAACGCTCACCTGTGTCGGGGAACAATGCAACGATTGTCTTACCTGCATTTTCTTCACGCTTTGCAAGCTCAATTGCGGCTGCAAGAGCGGCGCCTGAAGATATACCTACGAGGATACCTTCTGTCTTTGCAATATCATTAGCATTTGAGAAAGCGGCTTCGTTAGCAATCGGAAGAATTTCGTCATATACCTTTGTATCGAGAGTATCGGGAACAAAGCCTGCGCCGATACCCTGAATCTTATGAGGACCGCCGTGGCCTTCCGAAAGTACGGGAGAAGTCTGCGGCTCAACTGCAACAACCTTTACATCAGCCTTCTTTGACTTGAGGAAGTTACCCACGCCGCTGAGTGTACCGCCTGTGCCGACACCTGCAACGAAGAAATCAACATTGCCGTCCGTATCCTCCCAGATTTCCGGACCCGTTGTATCAAAATGAGCCTTAGGGTTAGCAGGATTCTCAAACTGACCGAGGATAATGCCGCCGTCAATTTCCTTTTCAAGCTCTTTAGCCTTTGCAATTGCACCGCTCATACCCTTTGTACCGTCAGTAAGAACGATTTCAGCACCGTATGCCTTGAGGAGGTTTCTTCTCTCAACGCTCATTGTTTCGGGCATTGTGAGGATTGTCTTGTAACCCTTTGCAGTAGCTACAGATGCAAGACCGATGCCTGTGTTACCTGATGTCGGTTCAATGATTGTTGAACCCTTTTTGAGTTTACCGCTCTTTTCAGCGTCCTCAACCATAGCTCTTGCCACTCTGTCCTTAACACTGCCGGCAGGGTTAAAGAGTTCAAGCTTTGCAACAACCTTTGCCTTGAGGTCATATTTCTTTTCTATATTAACGAGTTCGATAAGAGGTGTTCTGCCGATAAGTTCTGTTACACTTGTATATATTTTGCTCACAAAAATCAAGTCCTTTCAAAATTCAACAAATTAAAATCAGTCATCAAGTGAATCAAATGCTTCCTGAAGGTCATAGATAATATCGTCGATATTTTCCGTGCCGATTGAAAGTCTGATAGTGTTTGGCTTAATGCCCTGTTCTGCAAGCTCTGCCTCGCTGAGCTGTGAATGAGTTGTTGATGCAGGGTGAATTGCAAGAGATTTAACATCTGCAACATTTGCAAGAAGTGAGAATACTTCGAGGTGGTCGATGAATTTCTTTGCAGTTTCAGCGTCACCCTTGATTTCAAATGTGAAGATTGAGCCTGCACCCTTCGGGAAGTATTTCTTGTAAAGTGCGTTGTACTTGCTGTCAGGAAGTGAAGGATGATTAACATTTTCTACCTTCGGGTTCTTAGAGAGGAAGTCAACAACCTTGAGTGCATTTTCAACATGGCGTTCAACACGAAGTGAAAGTGTTTCAAGGCCCTGGAGGAACATAAATGCGTGGAACGGTGAAAGTGTAGCGCCTGTATCTCTGAGGAGAATGGCACGAACATAAGTTACAAGAGCAGCGCCCGGAGCAGCCTCTGTAAATACTGCACCGTGATATGATGCGTTAGGCTCTGAGAACTGTGGGAATTTGCCTGATGCAGCCCAGTCAAACTTACCGCTTTCAACGATTACACCGCCGAGAGCCGTACCGTGACCGCCGATAAACTTTGTTGCCGAATGAACAACGATATCTGCGCCGTACTCAAACGGTCTGAGAAGATAAGGTGTAGCGAATGTGCTGTCGATTACAAGCGGAATCTTGTGTGAATGAGCAATGTTTGCTACTTCTTCAATATCAATAATATTTGAATTGGGGTTACCGAGTGATTCAATGAAAACAGCCTTTGTGTTTTCGTCAATTGCATTTTCAAATGCGTTTTCTTCGTCAGGATCAACGAACTTTGTTGTTACACCGTACTCTGAGAATGTATGCTCAAGCCAGTTGTATGTGCCGCCGTAGATTGTCTTTGCGGCTACGATGTTGTCGCCTGCTTTTGCAAGAGCCTGAAGTGCATATGAAACTGCCGCTGCACCTGATGCAACTGCAAGAGCTGCTGTGCCGCCCTCAAGAGCTGCGATTCTCTTTTCAAAAACATCCTCTGTCGGGTTTGTAAGTCTGCCATAGATGTTACCTGCATCTTTGAGTGCAAAGCGGTCTGCAGCGTGCTGACTGTTGTGGAATACATAAGAAGTAGTTGCGTAAATCGGAACTGCTCTTGCGTCTGTTACAGGGTCTGCTGTTTCCTGACCGATGTGAAGCTGTTTTGTTTCAAATTTAAGATTTCTTTCGCTTAATTTACTCATTTTAATGTCCTCATTTCATTTTAATTTTAATTTCAGAAGTTATGTTGCGGATTTGATGTGTCCCGTATCACATTCGTGCATTACTGCAACATCGTTTAAATCTGAGATTTTTCATTTGGATCACCTTTCCCATATTTCCTATTTGATTGGTGGGTTTTAATTGGATTGTCTATATCATACCACAGATTTTTTATTTGTCAATAGGTTTTTTGAAATTTTTTCTTATCTTTCCTATTGGTTTAGTAGGTTTGCTGGGTTTTGATTATTTAAAAGGTCGAAAAAGCCGATATTCAAGCCGTTTTTTAAATTTCAACCGTTAAGCAGTCAATTTGAAATTTTTTCTGATTTTTTAAAACTAATATTCAAAAGCATCATTTGCAAACGGCAAAACACCGCATTACCTACTAAATTGCTGTGTAAACAACAAAAGCACCCGTAAAGGATGCTTTCGGATTATATTAAATTACATAGTTATCTGCCGAATTTGCAATAATGTCGGCAAGAGTAATGTTGTCAACAACATCGTCAATAGCCTTCTGGAGTTTCTCCCACACAAAAAGCGTTGAACATTGTTCACGACGATCACAGGTGTTTTCATTACCCTCAAGGCAAGCCACGGGTGCAAGACTGCCCTCGGTAAGTCTTAAAATCATACCGACAGTATAATATTCGGGTTCATGAGCAAGACGATATCCTCCGTTTGAACCTCTTGCGCTGAGCACATAACCTGCCTTTGTAAGTACGGTAATAATCTGTTCAAGGTATTTAAGCGATATTCCCTGACGGGCGGCAACCTCCTTTAGGGCTACATTTTTCCCTTGTTTACACTGAGCAAGGTCAACCATAAGTCGGAGCGCATACCTGCCCTTTGTTGAAATTTTCAAATTAACCACCCTATTCATATATTAATAATATGATTAAAGCATATCATAAACGGCTGTATATGTCAATGAGCCTGTTGCACAACAATAACCTATTTAACTTGTAAGAAAACACAAAAAGCGGGAGCGAAAAACGCCCCCGCAGAGTTTATATATGAAGTTACGACGATACACCGCAAATCAGTGTTACAATTCTTACTGCAAACAAAGCAAACGCAACCCACATAATCGGATGAATTTCTTTGATTTTGCCTGTAACAATCTTGAGAATAACCCAAGTAAGGATACCGAACATGATACCTGTTGCTATTGAATATGCAAACGGCATAAAGATGATTGCTACGAAACCGCCGACTGTATCGGCAATGTCTGAGTCAAAATCCATCTTTGTAACATTCTTAATCATAAGAAGACCTACAAATACGAGTGCAGGAGCTGTTGCAAATGAAGGAATAGCAAGGAAAATCGGATAAAGCGGAATAGCAAGGATAAAGAGAATTGCAGAAGTAAGAGCTGTAAGACCTGTTCTGCCGCCCTCTGCAACACCTGTTGTTGACTCAACATAAGATGTTACTGTTGATGTACCGAGGCAAGCACCAAGGCATGTACCGAGTGCATCAGACATAAGAGCACGACCTACACGGGGAAGTTCGCCCTTTTCATTGAGGAGATTACCCTCCTGAGCAACACCGATAAGTGTACCTACTGTATCGAAGAGGTCAACAAAGAGGAATGCAAATACGATAACAGCAAAGTTAAGCGCATGCTGTGCCACATAACCGAAATCAAACTTGAAGAAAGTTTCTGTTGCCATGTTCTGGACAGGTCCGAATACAGAGTAGTTTGCAAAATCAGGAATGAGCGATGCACCCTGATACCAACCGCAAAGCTGAGCAATGATGCCGAGAACCCATGTTGCAAGGATACCGATAAGGATTGAGCCTTTAACTCTGTAGTGCCAGAGTGTAGCAACAATGAGGATACCGACAAGTGCAAGAACCACCGGAGCAGAACCAACATCACCGAGCTTAACGAGAGTTGATGACTGAACAGCCTTGCCGTCATAGTAAGCGTCTGTTGTGATAACGCCTGCGCCCTTAAGACCTACAATTGTGATAAAAAGACCGATACCTGCCGAAATACCGTACTTGAGGTTCTGAGGAACCTTGTTTACAAGTGTTTCACGGAATTTGAAGATTGAGAGGATAATGAAAATAATACCCTCAACAAGGATAGCTGTCAAAGCTACCTGCCATGGATTTGTGATACCCTGCTCTGCAAGCTGCGGAACAACTGTGTATGCAAAATATGCATTCAGTCCCATACCGGAAGCAAGAACTACAGGATAGTTGGCATAAAATGCCATGATGAGTGTTGCGAAAGCAGCCGATACAGCTGTTGCTGCAAAGATTGCATTCGGATCCATTCCTGCGGCAGAAAGAATACTCGGGTTTACAGCGAGTATGTAAGCCATTGCAAGGAATGTTGTAATGCCGGCAATAATCTCGGTTTTGACATTAGTGCCGTTTTCTTTCAGTTTGAAAATCTTTTCCAAAAGAAAGCCCCCCTAAAATATTTTGTCGAAACACGACATAGTTAAATTGTAGTTTATTCTTGCCAAAATTTCAAGTGGTATATTATACAAATTCATTGCAAAAATCAAGTTTTTGATTGCTTTGTGAAGTTTTTTGAGGAAAATCAGGTACAGGCAATTATTGAACATTTCACGAATAAAATTATATAACGATAAACTTTAGTTTAAGAGGTGCTGTTATGATTGAGTTACTCGGATTTTTAGGACAATATATATGTTTTTTCATTCTTCATGTTTGCGGAGGGGGTTCGTTTCCGAAACCTTTAACAGAAAAGCAAGAGCGTGAATGTCTTGAAAAAAGTGCAAACGGCGATATTGCGGCAAGAAATATGCTTGTTGAACACAATTTGCGACTTGTCGCACACATAATAAAGAAATATTACGGAACACAAAGCGAACAGGATGACCTTGTATCAATCGGCACAATCGGTCTGATAAAGGCAATCAACACATTTGACATGAACAAAAACATAAAATTAAGTTCTTATGCGAGCAGATGCATTGAAAACGAAATTCTTATGCATTTCAGAAATGCAAAGAAAAGTGCACAGGATATTTCTTTAAACGAAACAATTGATACCGACAAGGACGGCAACCCTCTCACCCTTCTTGATATTATGTCGGTTGACGATAATATAATTGACAATCTTGATTTGAAGCTTAATTCAAAAAAGCTCGGTCAGTTCATAAGAGAGGAACTTAACGAGCGTGAGCAGAAGATTATTGTACTAAGATACGGTCTTGACGGCAAGGAAGCCATGACTCAAAAAAGTGTTGCCAAAATGTTAGGCATATCCCGTTCCTATGTCAGCCGCATCGAAACCAAAGCGTTAAAACAATTGCGAAAACGATTTGAAACAAGTTCGAATTTGTAAGATAATATGTTAATTAAATTCATCAGGGGTGTTCATCGAATGCCCCTGTATATTTCACAACAAAAAAATTCTTGACATATACCAAACTGCGTGATATAATAACAATGTTGCAGATAAGCGGATGTAGTTTAGTGGTAGAACTTCAGCCTTCCAAGCTGATCGTGTGGGTTCGATTCCCATCATCCGCTCCATTAAAAGGTACTCAAAAATGAGTACCTTTTCTTTTTTGCATATTGAAGAAATAAATAAATCAGATGGGAATCGAAAGCCCGTTTAGAAAACAGTTCAGCGAACTGTTTTTAGGGCGTAGCGTTGATCCAAGTTAAGCCCAAACGCTTTAGACAAAGACGAGATTGGCAACTTCCGTACCACAAAGTAATCATCCGCTCCATACTAAAAGGTACTCAATACTGAGTACCTTTTCTTTTTGCCAAAATTAAAAAATAAAACAGTCAGATGGGAATCGAAAGCCTGTTTTTAGGGCGTAGCGTTGATCCAAGTTAAGCCTAAACGCTTTAGGCAAAGACGAGATTGGCAACTTCCGTACCACAAAGTAATCATCCGCTCCATTAAAAGGTACTCAAAAACGAGTACCTTTTCTTTTTGCAAAAATTAAAAAATAAAACAATCGGATGGGAATCGAAAGCCCGTTTAGAAAACAGTTCAGCGAACTGTTTTTAGGGCGTAGCGTTGATCCAAGTTAAGCCCAAACGCTTTAGACAAAGACGAGATTGGCAACTTCCGTACCACAAAGTAATCATCCGCTCCATTAAAAGGTACTCAAAAACGAGTACCTTTTCTTTTTGCACATTTTACTGCGTTCAAATTTAAACACAACATCAATCAAATCAGAGCATTTTTATAAAGCTTACAATCTAATTGCAATGGGAGAACACGGTTCTTCCCTACAAAATGACAACTACTCTGTTTCATTTATATATTATTTGACTAAATTAAAATCTTACCAATCAAAACTTTTTCTTCAATTTGGCAAGCTTTTTTTCAGCATCTTTATATCCGCCTTTGACGGCTTTTTCATAGGCTTTTACGGCTTCTTCCCTATTGCCTGTTTTTGCATAATATTCACCCAATGCGAATGATGCTGACGCTATGCCGTTATCGGCAGCAATTTTATAGTACTCCATTGCAAGTTTCGGATTGCGGGTAACACCTCTGCCGTCCATAAGAATATCTGCAATTTTGGACGCTCCATTCGCACTGCCAAGGTCTGCGGCTTTTTTGTACCACATAGCCGCCTGTTCGGGATTTTTGACACCGTTCACGGAAAATTCAGCCATCCACAATACGGCAGGAAGATAATCGAAATCGGTTGCAAGGGTATTCATTATATTTTTAGCACGGGCAACGGTTTCAACGGTCGGATTTTTCAAAAGCCGTCTTGCCTTCATGTATTCAAGCTCGCACATTTCTTTTCTGTTCTGAACGCTTGTACCGTGCAGAATCGTGTTTACATCGCTCTTAAATTCACCGTCATTCGGTTTTTCAGGGGGCTGATATTTTTTCATTTTATCAAACAAGTTCATGACTCTCCTCCTTATCGTTCAATCCATACTAAGATTATAAATGAAAACTGCGAATTTATAAATCTGTTTGGGCATTATATTCAAAAAGCATATTGATTTTATCCTTAAATTCGATTATAATTTACTTGTAAACATAAAAACCACTTGTTTTTTAAGGAGATAACGATGAATATATTTGACAACATTGCCGCTAATCTTTCATTAAAGTATGAAAATTCGGAATTTTATAAAAACAAACTCATCAAACGATACAAGCCACTCATCACACCGGGTGTAAAGTCACAGGACGAGCTTATCATTTCTCTTGAAAAGCACTTTGACCTTGAACTAACCGACAAGGCTGTTATGAGCAAAACTTTTCTTGAACTCTGCGTTATGGGCAATATTGATTGTGATGAGCCTGATATGATTGATTTTGAGATTTACAGAGTTGTGAGGAATTCAAAGAGCGAGGCGCTTTATGCTTGCGAAAAGTATGACCTTGACGATGACGACATTTTTATAATTTTTGAGGAGCATAACAACTTCTTTATCAGTAACTCGCAGATTGTCGAGATGCTGCTTATCATCAAAGAGGGTGTTTCTGCCGAGGACTATGAGAATGAAACTCCCGAATTTCTCAACTACATCCGTGTCTGCCGTTACTTCTGCCAGACAAACTTTTTTAAGCTCAACAAGGCTGTTACATATGACGAGTTCGATATGATTGACATTCCCGAAGACGAAAGCGATTTTGACGATGCCGAATATTTTGACGAATCTGAAGATGATACAGATGACGATTTCACAGACGCAATTGAGTTTTAATTTTTGAATTTTCACTTTTCGACTTAACAAAATAGCAAAAAAATTACGAGGAAGGTTTTATGCCTTCCTCGTTTTTGTTTACTGCAAATCACTTTCTGAAAGATGAATTCTATCAAAAGTAGCGTCTTTAAAATCGTCTGAAAATGCATTTATTACCAAGGTATGTAAGTTGTAGTAGTACTGAATACCATTTTCATTAAATACATATGTTGTTTCGTTGCTGTTCTTACATTTTCCAACCAACCTGTTAGGAACAACAGGATTTGCGTCAATCAATGGTGCAATCAAAACAGCCGCCAAAACACATAATATCACTACAGGTATCACTATTTTTATTGGAGCAGGTTTCTTTTTCGGATTAACCTGAACAAAATTCTGAGAATATTCAACATTTGTACTACTATCTGAATTAGCAGAATTATTTACAGTGACATTTTGAACATTACTGTCTGTTGTGTTTGTCACAGGTTCAGTAGAACTATTAACACTGCCACTTGGCTCTGCCGCAGAAACAAATTATTCAAGAAACGAGCTTATCAATGTAATCCTCAGTCACGGCGTTGAAAACATCATAATAGAATAATCAAACTTTTTATCGGGAAGGAGAAATCCTTCCCTTTTTTCATACTACGGACTGAACCGCAACAACTTTAAAGCAATGTTCCTCATTGTCTGCATAAATCTGCGCCGAGAAGAACTCGTCCATATTGCAGAAAAGTCCATACGATTCAATTCCTACATCTTCATCCCTGTCAAGGCGAGCAAGCACTTCGTTGATTTCATCGGTAAATGCAACGATTTCTCCCACATTTTCGGGAATCCACTGCACACCGTCAATTCCGATTATCATTTCCTCATCCCACTTTTTGCGGCACTTTTTAAATGCTTTTTCATCATCAACATAAATATATCTTTCGATTATATTCTTGATTTCCTCAGCCTCATCGTGATACTTTTCAAAATCAAATGCGATAACAAGAAACATTTCACTATTCCACAAATTTGAAATTGCGAAGTCCTTTTTCTCAACAATGTCGCCAAAATCAAAAACATTGTCCATACAGGTTTTATCGTCAATGTACTGGGATAACCACAAATCAATGCCGTCAAAATAAGCTATTTTTCCGTACTTGAAGTCCTTTTCGCCAGAATTTTCAAGGCAATCAAAAATGCTTGGAACTCTATCAGGAAAACACGCCACCGTGATAAATTCCTCATCGGAACAGTTGCCGATATTCACAAATTTTCCGCTGCAGGTGATGTCAATTGTGAATCCGCCGTGATTACCGAGCTTCTGGATTATCTCGCCCGCACTTTCGTCTTCGGTTTCAAAAAGCGTTTCATCGCCCTCAATATCAATATGCAAATCAAAGTCAGCATTTTCACATCTCTTCGACATCGTTGCATAGGAAAGCAGCGCCAAAAGGTATGCACGGATACCCTTGATTGCTTCGGGATTTTGCGGTGCGTTTTCAAACACAAGCTTTTCGTGGATCTTTCTTTTACAATTCATTAACATAATAATTTCCACCTTTCATTAACTTAGTAACAATTATTGTTATTGCCCTTTTAATTAGGTTTTTCCTTTCCTTTTCTTTAATAATATTATACCATAAACCACTGTCCCATTATCTACCCTCTGCTCTAAAAAACGGCTTATTTATGCGGTTTTTTTGCGAAAATTCTTCATTTATTAAAAACAGAGCATCTTGACAAATGTGTGAATTTTTTGTATAATCAAAGAGTTTGTTTTTATAGGAGAGAATTCGTTTATGGAAAGAGAAAATTTTAAATCCCGACTTGGGTTTATCCTTGTAAGTGCGGGTTGCGCTATCGGAATCGGCAATGTGTGGCGATTTCCGTATGTTGCAGGACAGAACGGCGGCGGACTATTTGTACTTTTGTACCTAATCTTCCTCGTTCTTATGGGAGTTCCTGTTTTGACAATGGAACTTGCAGTCGGAAGAGCGAGCAGAAAAAGTGCTGTTCTCGGCTACAAAAAACTTGAAAAGCCAAAGAGCAAGTGGCACATTCACGGCTGGTTCTGTATGCTCGGATGCTACCTTTTGATGATGTACTACACCACGGTTTCGGGTTGGATGACGAGCTACTTCTACAAATTTGCGACGGGTTCATTTGAAAGCGGAATGACCTCGGAGCAAGTTGGCGGAGTATTCAACGAATTGCAGTCAAATCCGCTTGAAATGGTAATTTGGATGGCGATTATCACCGTCCTCGGATTCCTTGTTTGCAGCAGAGGTATTCAAAAGGGCATTGAAAAAGTCAGCAAAGTTATGATGATTGCGTTGCTCATACTCATTCTTGTACTCGCAGGCAACAGCTTATTCCTTTCGGGTGCAGGCGAGGGACTCAGCTTCTACCTTATTCCCGATTTGGACAAGGTGAATGAAATCGGACTTGGCAATGTTATTTCATCCGCTATGAATCAGGCATTCTTCACACTCAGCCTTGGCATTGCGGCAATGGAAATTTTCGGCAGTTATATGTCAAAAGACCACACTCTGCCGAGTGAATCAATAAAAATTTGCGCACTTGACACATTTGTTGCGATTATGGCAGGTCTTATCATCTTCCCCGCTTGTTTTTCATACGGTGTTCAGCCCGACCAAGGCCCTGCTCTGATTTTCGTAACACTTCCGAATGTGTTCGTAAATATGGCCGGCGGAAGAATTTGGGGTACTCTGTTCTTCCTGTTTATGACTTTTGCGTGCTTCTCAACAATCATTGCCGTGTTTGAAAACATCATTTCGTTCTGGATTGATATGTTCGGCATCAGCAGAAAGAAGTCTGTTCTTATCAACACAATCATCATTCTTATCGCAAGTTTGCCGTGTGTGTTCGGTTTCAACATTTGGAGCGGTTTCCAAATTTTCGGTCAGAATGTTCTCGGTATGGAAGATTTTCTCGTAAGCAATATCCTTCTTCCTGTAGGTTCGCTTGTGTATCTCCTCTTCTGCGTTACAAAATTCGGTTGGGGATTTGACAACTACCTTGATGAGTGTAACACCGGTAAAGGCATTAAATTTTCAAAGGCTTTAAAGCCGTATTTCAAGTATGTACTCCCTGTTCTTGTACTGATTTTGATTGTTCAGGGATTCATAAAATAAGTTAATATATTTCTTTAAAGGCAAAATCCCGACAGTATGTTTTTGATACTGTCGGGATTTTTTATGTCCGCATTTATTAAATTTACTTTTTACGATTAAACTTTTTCACCTTTTCGGAAAGCTCGACAAGCTCTTCTTTTGAAAGTTCAGGAAGGCGCTCAAGATCATCAAGAAACTTTGCACTGCTTTCGTCAGCACGAAGTTTTGTGCTTTCGACATAGTAGCTTGTGATTACGCCCGGGACTACCGCAATGATGAGAATTGAACATATCGAAAGAAAGATTGAAAGCACTCTGCCGACAAGCGTTGTTGCAAGCACATCTCCGAGTCCTATTGTTGTGGCAACGCTGAAACAGTACCATATGCTGTCAAAAAGCCGTGTTATGTTCGGCTCAAAAATCCATATTGCAACACTCACCGCAAAAAACACGATAACATAACTGCACAAAAGCTTAATTGCGCCCGTCCGTTTGAGGACAATTTTCAACAGTCTTGTCTTTTTCAAAGCACCACCCCATTTGTATAAATTATAGCAATTAAAATTACCTCCGTCAAGGCGGTGGATATACGGCTTTAAGAATAGAATCATTTGAAAGTGAAATTATCCTATCGGACAGTTGCGGATGACATACCGAATAAAAATAAAACCGACCTGTCATAACAACAAGTCGGCTTTACTTCTGAAATATAAAATGAAATGAAAAATTAAAATTAACGATTAATCGGAATATTTTCTGATTTTGAGATAAATTCCCCTGTCATCGGCAATTTTCTGACAAGCCTTGATGTCCTCCTCGGGGATTGTATCTACGATTGAAAACTGCGTATGTTCAAAATATTTCTTTGCATCCTCTGCAAATTTGAGCATTGACTCATACGCATGGTCAAAAACAGGACGGCAAACTTCGTCATACTTTTCCGATGAACAGGTATTGAGGCTGATTGAAACAGAATCAATATACTTTGAAATCAACTCAGCTGTGGGCTTGTTGTTGATTCTGTCAGAAAGACCGTTTGTGTTGAGTCTGAGTTTGATGTCGGGGTGCTTTTCCCTTACATATTTTGCGGTTTCAAGCATATTATCAAGAGCCGAAGTCGGTTCGCCGTAGCCGCAGAATACAAGCTCCTTGTAACCTGTGAAATCAAAATCATCAACAGCCTTTTTAATATCCTCCATACTCGGATCATGCTTGTGCCAGAGTGTATCTGCACTGCCGACCGAATCGGTATTGTTGCGGATACAGAATGTGCATCTGCAAGGGCATTTGTTCGTCAGATTAGCATAGATAGATGTTTTGTACACATAAAGAATATCTGCCATTATGTTTTCTTCTCCTTATTGAAACTCACATTAAAGCGAGAGTTTTTTCTTGAAATTGATTTTATCAAGACCGATGCCTACAACAATATAGATTAATGCTCCTACACCGGGCTGCAACCAGCAAGTGGGAAGTTCCGCAATTGCGGCACCAAAGTCATACATAAGACCGTTTGCAATAAAGTAACCGCCGATTGTAACGATTGTTGTTGGAATGAGCATAAGAAGTGATGACGGACTGATGATTTTTTCATCTTTGCCACGCTTCTTCATCGCCATTCTGCAAAGCACAAACGGAACTGCGTTGACAGCCTTAATAATAGCTGTTGGAATTGCCCAATGCGGATAACCCGAAATAAGGTCGGCAAGAGCGCCGCCGATTGATGATGCGATAATTCCGAATGGACCGGGAAGAATACTTGCGGCGAGATAAATCATAGAGTCGCCTGCATGAGAGTATCCAAGCGGTGACGGAATCTTGATAAAAGCAGTTGTAACGGTAATAAGAGCCGCACACATTGCCGTAATTGCAATCAGCTTTACATTATATTTTGAATCGGTTTTTGAAACAGTTTTAGCAGTCATAGTAATTTCCTCACAAAAGCATTTTTAAATGTTTTTCAAATTCAATACCCTCGTTGCGGTGAATACCGAGTTTAACGGTTTCACAAAGAGAGGTCTGTATGAATTTTACCGCCAGATTTACGGTATCTTTCAGGCTGTCACCACGGAGCAGTCCCGAAAAGACAACCGAGGCAAACAAGTCGCCTGTACCCGAATAACTTCCGCCCGTCTTTTCACAGCTGACACAAAACACCTTATCATCGGCTGCAATAAGATTGTTAATCTTTGTAACCTCATCGGAAATTTTATGCTCAATGCCTGTAACAATCACGGTTTTCACCTTGTAGAGTTTCAAAAGCTTTTTGGCAAGCTCTGCAACCGTATCGAGAAAATCGGGAGAATCGGCATTTTTAATCAGTTCTGAATAGTCGGTATCGCACAGAATACAACATTCGGTAAGGTTCGGGGTGATTACATCGGCAACAGAAACGAGTTTTTTCATCTTTTTGCCGAGAGTTTCGGTATAAAGACTGTAGGTTCTTCCGCCGTCACCGAGAACCGGATCCACAAGTACAAGCGTGTTGTCAGTTTCAAAGCTGTCTATAAATGAAAGGATTTTGTCCACCTGCTTTTCGCTTGAGAGGAAACCCGTATAGATTCCGTCAGGCTGAAAGCCGAGTTTTTTCCATTCACTTGTGTAATAATCAAGCTTATCAGTGCAATCGTTGCAGTAAAAGCTTTCAAATCCCGTCTGACTCGTCAAAACGGCTGTCGGCATAGGACACGCCTGAATGCCCATTACGGACAAAACAGAGATTGCCGCCGTCAGCGAACACTTGCCAAGTCCCGAAAGATCATTGATTAATACAGCTTTTTTTGTCATCATACCACGCCTTAAAATTTCTGAACAGTTCAACATTTATCTTGTGATGTTGTCATTATACAACACCACTGTCATTATTTGTATGTACAATTTTCAGAATTTTTATAGGTACAGTTTGTAAGATGCAAAAAAAGACACCTCACATTGAAGGTGCCTTTTCATATTTATAAACTGATTTTCTGTTAAAACTCATAATGTGACCACATAGAGATTATTTTTACGATTTTTTCTTCCTCATAAACCATATAGACAAGTCTGTGCTGAGAATTTATTCTGCGTGAATAGCATTGTTTCAAATTCCCGATAAGCCGTTCATAAGGCGGTGGATTTTGAAAAGGATTTTCGCTGATAAGTTCAAGTAAATTCTGCACATTACGCTTTAATGCAGGATACTGCTTGATTTTCTCCTTATCCTTTTGGGCTGATTTTGTAATCATCAGCTTATAATTACCACTCAAATTCTTCACACTCCTCAAGCGGAGTTTCAATTCCGTCCTTTAATTTTTCACTCATACCGGGAATTGAATTAAGATACATTGTTTCAACAAGATTATTATAATCTTCTTCACTTATAAGAACAGCATTTCCGCTTTTGGTGCTGATGTTTATAGGTTCATTATACTTTACAGTCTGATCGATCAATTCAAAAATTTGTTTTCTGAAATTAGTTACATTAGTATTAATCATAAACGCACCTCCTATATTACTATATGTACATTATAGCGTACATATAGTAGAAAGTCAATATTTTTACAACAAAATTCCGCAGGTTTTCTTAATCATATGCCCCGCCTCGTGCATTGTCGTGGCAGTTTTGGTTTGTCGGTGTGCATTTTTGGCTTTATCAACAAAGCAGACATAAAATGATTGTACAGTTTACCGATATAATTAAAGGTCGGAATATTGTATAATTATTTACATATTCTATTTATTGTGGGTTGATATGTATGTGGAAAGAACTTCGTACACAGCATGAAATTGACAATTTCATGAAAGAAATTATCGGATTTCACGACAGTTGCATAAAAGAAATAAAATATTCAAGCGGTGCTTATGTCGAAACGAATCTGTCAATGTCGCCGGTAAACACAAAGCGTACATTAACAGTTCTTATTCAGCGACAATTTGAGGATATTTCCGCACTTGAACTTGAGTTTTCGGAACTTGAGTATATAAGAATGTACCCTGTAAATCCGGACTACACCTGTGAAATATTGGACGCATCATTTTTCATAAAAGACGGTCTTATTTATTGGTGCGATAATGGTGATGTAAAGGAAGACGACATACACAATTATAAAGGCACGGTCATCTGCTCAAAGAAAGTTCGTTGGAGAAATGCAAGCGAGCTTATCGGTAAAAGAGATTTTTATAAAAGTGCAAACGAATAACAGACAGCAATTTAAAAGCAACGAAGTTTTTGCTCCGTTGCTTTTTTGTTAGCCTATAAAATCATTAAAAGATTTTTGCGCTATATCCGATACTATTCTCTGCATTTCACAACGGGAATTTGCGTTTCTCGCCCTGTCAATGCAGCTTTCACGGTACTTTTTCGGCATACTTGAAAAGACAAACATTGCGTCGGGATTTTCACCGAGTGCCATTGTAAAGCCAAGCGGCAAATCCCATTTTTCTCCGAGTATTTCTGCAGTTCTGTTCACCGTAATCACCCCTGTTTTAGTTTTTGCATAGGGATTTAAGATACAACAGAGAATAATCGGAAAATATAAACCGAAAATAAAATTACTTCTGCTCTGCAACAACAGCAAAGAATACAAGGTCGGAGTCGCTGTCATTAATAAGGCTGTGTGTATGACCTTTCGGGCAATAGTGGCACACGCCTGCCTCAACCCTTTCATACTCGCCGTCCATAAGCACCTTGCCTGTTCCCTCAATGATGTAGAACATTTCGCAGTTGCCCTCGTGAGTGTGAAGTCCGATTGACGCACCGCTTTCAAGGCGACCGTGCATAATCATATTTCTGTCATCCGTGAATTTCTTTACGGCATATGCCTTTTCTCCGCCTTTAAAATTCGGCAAAATCTGTTCTTCCATATGCTTAAAATCAATAATCATATCTCGTGTCCTCCTGTTTTGGTCAAATTAAAAATTTTAAAGTTCTTTATAATAAGGACAGATGTCCTCATAGTGACCGTCCTTCATCAAAAAGCCTTTCGGAATAACTCCGAGTTTTACAAAGCCAAGGCTTTCATAAAGTTTTCTTGCAGGTTTATTGGTCCTCACAACAGCATTGAACTGCAAAATTTTGAAGCCGTATTTTTTAGCACGCTCAAGGCAATCCGACACAAGCATTCTGCCAACACCTTTTCCCCTTGCAGAAGAAGAAACTGCATAGCTTGCGTTGCAGATATGACCGCATCTGCCGACATTATTCGGATGAAGAATATACATTCCGAGAATCTCGCCGTTTTCATCGGTTGCAACGGAACAACAAGTTTGCTCTGCAAAAAACTTTTTTCCGCTTTCAAAATCAAGTTCTTCAGTCTGCGGAAAGGCAACTCCGTCCCTTACAACTTCATTCCATACGGAAATCATACCATTAATATCATTTTCCCCGTATTCTCTCACGGTAATACCCATTTTCAGTCACCTCGGGTTAATTTTAGCACTATAAGTTAAAATTTTCAATCCAAACGGCTGAAATATTTACTATTTTTACCTTTTTAAAATTGCAAATTAATCTTGAAATTTGTCGAAAGATACTGTATAATCTATTTATAGAATTGAATAAGAATGATCTTATCAAGAGTGACTGAGGGGACAGGCCCTGTGAAGTCCGGCAACCTGCGTATGCAAGGTGCCAAATCCTGCGGTATTTACCGAAAGATGAGTAAACACAGCACCTTTCGGATGAACGGTGCTTATTTTTTTGGAAGGAGTTTTCTAAATGGCTAAACATTTATTTACATCCGAGTCTGTAACGGAAGGTCATCCCGACAAAGTGTGTGACCAGATTTCCGACGCAGTTCTTGACGAAATCCTCTCTCAGGATAAAAACGCCCATGTTGCCTGTGAGGTTACGGCTACAACAGGCATGATTCATGTTATGGGTGAAATTTCAACCGATTGCTATGTTGACATCGCAGATGTTGCAAGAAAGGTTGTAAACAACATTGGCTACAACGATCCGAGGTGCGGTTTTGACGGCAACACCTGTGCGGTTCTCACATCAATTGACGCACAGTCACCCGACATTGCAATGGGCGTAAACGAAAGTCTTGAGCTTAAAGACGGCGAAAGCGATACCGACAATCAGATCGGTGCAGGTGATCAGGGCATGATGTTCGGTTATGCGTGTGATGAAACACCCGAACTTATGCCGATGCCAATTTCTCTTGCCCACAAGCTTGCAAAACAGCTTACAAAGGTAAGAAAAGACGGCACTCTTTCATATCTCCGTCCTGACGGCAAAACTCAGGTTACTGTTGAATATGACGATGACAAGGTTGTTGGCATTGACACGGTTGTAATTTCAACACAGCATGATGAAGATGTTACACTTGAGCAGATTAGAAAAGACCTTATCGAGTATGTTATCAAACCGATTATCCCTGCTGAGCTTATGAACGAGAACACAAAGATTTTCGTAAACCCGACAGGCAGATTTGTAATCGGCGGTCCTGTCGGCGACTCAGGTCTTACAGGCAGAAAGATTATTGTTGATACCTACGGCGGATTTTCTCGTCACGGCGGCGGTGCATTCAGCGGTAAAGACCCGACAAAGGTTGACCGCAGTGCCGCTTACTACTCAAGATATATTGCAAAGAACATTGTTGCCGCTAAGCTTGCTAAAAAATGCGAAATTCAGCTTGCATATGCAATCGGTGTTGCAAAGCCTGTTTCAATTATGGTTGACACATTCGGCACATCAAAATATTCAAACGAAAAACTGGCAAACGCTGTTGAAAAGGTATTTGACTGCCGTCCGCAGTCTATCATCAGACAGCTCAAGCTCACGGAAACAAAGTATCTCCCACTTGCCGCTTACGGTCATATGGGCAGAGAAGAACTCGGTGTTGAATGGGAAAAGACAAATAAGGTTGACGAACTTTTAAAGGCTGTCGGCTAATAGAATTAAATTGTTCGATAATTTCGGGAGCAAGGTTTGTGTACAAGCGCAAATTCTTGTTCCCGATTTTTTTATTTTAAAAAATATTGTTGATAAATTGTATAAACAATTACAATGCTACGCTCGGGCTTGATATGTTTTGTGGGCATTACAAACTATCCGCCCCTACATTCCCATAACAACATATATTTCAAATATAAACGCAAAAATCCCGATTAACTTTTTACGGTTAATCGGGATTGTGATTTTTTATGTAGATGTTGTTTTAATTCATAATCAGAATTAAACTTCTGCAATAACCTCAACTTCAACAAGGACATCCTTTGGAAGCTGTTTTACTGCAACACAGCTTCTTGCCGGCTTTGATGTGAAATACTTGCCGTAAACCTCATTGAAAGCACCGAAATCTTCCATGTTTTTTAAGAAACAAACTGTCTTAACAGCCTTTTCAAGTGAACTGCCTGATGCCTCAAGAACATTTTTAAGGTTTGTGCAAACCTGTTCTGTCTGAGCCTCAATTGTTGCAGCCTCAACATTGCCTGTTGCAGGGTTAATTGCAATCTGACCGGATGTAAAAACAAGACCGTTTACCTTTACAGCCTGTGAATACGGACCGATAGCGTCGGGAGCATTTTTAGTATAAACCTTTTCCATTATAATGACCTCCTGTCAATATATTAAAAATTACTGATTAAACAAGCTTAAAGCCTGCGTCAACAAGTGCGTCGTGAATTTCTTTAATCTGAGCAAAATCTCTTGTTTCAAGAACAACACGGAGGTAACAACCGTTTACATCCGTACCCTCTCCGCCTCTTTCGTGGTGGATAGAAATTACATTTGCACCCTTTTGTGCAATAATATTTGAAACGGCAACAAGCTGACCCGGCTTATCCTGAAGTTCAACGCAAACAGTCTGCTGTCTGCCTGTCATAAGAAGTCCACGCTTGATAACTCTTGAAAGGATTGTAACATCAATGTTACCGCCTGATACAACGCAAACAACCTTCTTGCCCTTAACAGGGAGCTTGTTGAACATTACAGCAGCCAAAGGAGCTGCGCCTGCGCCCTCGGCAATCATCTTCTGTGACTCAATAAGCTTGAGAATTGCAGATGAAATTTCGTCATCGCTTACTGTTACGATATCATCAACATACTTCTTCACATATTCAAATGTATGCTCACCCGGTTCTTTAACCTGAATACCGTCGGCAATTGTAGAAACGCTGTCAAGATGAACAGGCTCGCCGTTCTTGATTGACTCAACCATTGAAGGAGCGCCCTCTGCCTGAACACCGTAAACCTTAATGTTAGGATTAAGGCTCTTGATTGCACAGGCAACACCCGAAATAAGTCCGCCGCCGCCGATTGCACATACAACAGCGTCAACATCGGGCATTTCGTTCATAATTTCGATACCGATTGTACCCTGACCTGCAATTACATTTTCATCGTCAAACGGGTGGATAAATGTATAGTTCTTTTCATCACGAAGTCTTAAAGCCTCGTTATAAGCGTCATCATAAACACCCGGAACCATACAAACCTCGGCTCCGTAGTTCTTAGTAGCCTCAACCTTTGAAATAGGTGCACCGTCAGGCAGACAGATAAGCGACTTGATACCGTACTTTGTAGCAGCAAGTGCAACACCCTGAGCGTGGTTGCCTGCAGAACAGGCAATAACACCTCTTGCCTTTTCTTCTTCGGTAAGCTGAGAAATCTTGTAGCCTGAACCTCTTACCTTAAATGAACCTGTAATCTGAAGATTTTCGGGTTTGAGATAAACATCACAATCATCACAAATACCCCTTGCCTGAACGATATTAGTCTGTCTGATAACATCCTTCAAAACATATGATGCGTGATAGATTTTGTCTAATGTAAGCATACCAATTACTTCCTTTTCTATATGTATCCATTGCTTATTTTAATACAACAAGGCTTTAAAATCAAGTTTTTTTGGAATAAACAAAGGGAATTTTTGCAGGATTTTTTAAAGTCTTATTCATAATTCGCAAACAGAATATAAAATATTAATGATGAACAAATAAAAACACCTGCTTACAAGCGTAAACAGGCGTTTCTATGAAATTATGAAATTGGTATTAACTAATTGAATACTTACAGCCTAAGTTAAGCAAGTGATGCGCCAAGCTTTTTGCAAGCCTCAAGGGCGTCGTCATCGGGGGCATCGTTACAGATAACGCTTTCGCAAACAAGGTTTGCACCGTCACCCTTACAGGTGTCCTCCCAGTTTCTCATCCATTCACCGTCACCCCAGCCGTATGAACCGAAGAGGGCAATGCTTTTGCCGTTTAATGCACTTTCACATTCATTGAAAACAGGCTCAAACTCGCTGTCCTCAAGAACCTCCGCACCCATTGCAGGACAACCGAATGCAATGCCGTCAAAATCTGCAACCGATGAAGAATCAAAATCGTTTACATTTGCAAGAGTAACTTCTGCGCCTGCGGACTTTGCACCCTCGGCAACGGCTTCCGCCATCTGCTCTGTGTTACCTGTACCGCTCCAGAATACTACTGCTACTTTACTCATATTATATACTCACCTTTCAGTTTTTGTACTTGATTACACTTTAAGTCAGTTACATGCAACCGTCAGTTTCTGAATAGGCGTGCCCTGTAACCACTTAGAGTAATAGATGTCAGAACATTTTTTGAATTTGGCGAACTCTTTGGCTGCTTTTTCTTCATTACCGTAAACCTTCCAGCAACCTGAATATTTACAGCAATTTCCTTTATGAAGAATAAAGCCACGGACATCTTCGGGAGGATAACCGAGGAACAGTCCGATTTCGTGCGGGAACTCGGTTGAGTCTTTAAGTCGGTGGCGAAGCTCCCTTATACAGCGTGCGGCATCGTGTGAATGATACCCCTGCGACTCAAGCAGCTTGCACGCATATTCATCGGACAAATCAACAGCAAGCTTGGACGGGCGAAAAATATAGATTAAAGCCTTTCCGTTGCTGAACTTCAGTGGCAGAACTTTTATTCCCTTTTTGCAGAACATTTTATTCAGCTTTCTCACATCACATTCGCACTCAAGCCGTGATGAGTACGGACAGTTAAAAAGGTTAGCCGTTTTTATTCCTGCAAGCGTTGGGGAACAATGCTTGATAATTAAATCTTCTGACATCTTTTCCTCTAAATAATTGAATGAATGATTTGAATAGAATTGAATAAATACACCACAGTGATTATCCGATAATTGTTTTACAGTTAGCTTTTGCTAACTTAATTCCATAAGCAAGACTTGTTTGTTGTCTTTATCTTACAGTTAAAATATACCATCAATCAATGTTGTTATCGGCTCTTAAAAGGTTTTCTACGCTCCAAACGGACAGACAATTTCAGCAAAGATTTAGGGACAGCAAACGCTGTCCCTGAAAGGAGAAGAGATATTATGAATAATTACCCGGCAAAGTAATCATCAAATACTCTGCGGATATTTCCGCAGTCTGTCAGAAAAGAATATAGGCGTATCTTTTCGACAATGTTATTATAGCACCTTACAAAGTCTTTTTACTGCTCTTTACGGACATATAAGGTTCTGTTCAGACGAGCGATTTTCTGTACTCATTCGGCGACTTGTTCATCACCCTTCTGAAAGCACCCGCAAACTTACTGCCGTTGTTGTATCCGACAATTCCTGCAATTTCAAGAACACTTTTGTCGGTGTTTTTCAAAAGCGAAGCGGCTTTTTGCATTTTACAGTTCGTTATGTAGCCATTAATCGTGTCGCCGTAGACACCCTTAAAGCAAATTTTAAGAGAAGTTGAAGAGATGCCGAGCATATCGGCAAGCTCTGTAATTGTTATATGCTCGTCAAGGTGAGCAAGCAGATATTTTTTTGCCTCTTTTGCGGCGGTAACCTGTGAGCGTGAAAAATATCGTCTTTCCTCACTCTCACCCTTGTATTCAAGACCGCTCAAAAACAAAAGAAGTTCAAGCACCTTAACCTTGTGATAACCCTTTCGGATATTTTCGGGAACGGAATAGAGTTCCGAAAAAATATGCTCAATGCTGATATTTTCACGCATAATTGAGTACGGCTTTTCGGAACAGAATTTCATCTCAAGCTCTTCGGGGCTGACAAAAACATCGTCAAGAATACACGAAAAACACCTTGGCACACGGTTCATATCAATTGCAACCGACACACCGTGGTAGTGGCTCAGCGGACAATATCTGTGTCGGATGTTCTCCGTGTTCTTCTGTATCGACAAATCACCCGACGCAAGGTAAAGATATTCGCCGTTTTTGTATTCAAACTCAATTCTGCCCTCCTGACAATGCGTGATGATGAGCATTTCTCTTCCCTTTGCAAGATTAATGTCACAACTTTGCATATGAACATCGTAATACACAAGCTCAATGCCTGAAAACACAGGATACACGGTGACCTCGCAATCGCCCGTGCTGTCCTGTGAACGGTATATGCTGAACGATTCGCAGTGTTCAACAGTCTGTATCATACCGTATGGATTGTCAATTTTCTGCAATACTGCCATAAGGTTGCCTCTCTTCTCCTAAAAGACCTTATTCCGCCTTCATAACGGTGTATGCGCCTATATCGTTAACTGTCTTTTTGAGGACTTTATCCTCAATTTCTCTTTTCATTCTGACCGTAACCCTGCCGGAAGAAACATCGGCTTCCGCCCACACACCGTCAATTGAATTGAGTGCGTTTTCTACTCTTGCGGAACAGTTTTTGCAGACCATTCCGTCAACAACAAGAGTTTTTTCATAAGGATAATGTGACTTATCCTTATCGGCAACCTTGTTTTTCTTAACGCTTTCGTCACTTGCACCGCAACATCCGCTTGCAAGCTTTTTCCTGTAACTTCTGATTACGAGAACCACAAACGCAATGAATGCCACGGCAAGCAACCCATAAAAAACATACTCCATATTTATCTCTCCTTTTATTTTTTTGGTTTTAATCGTCACTCTTTAAAGCCTGTGAAAGTTTGATTTTATTAATTTTCTTTTGAAGAATAAAATATATAATTGCATAGCAGATAATGCCGATTACTGCCATTTCAACAAATACATACCATGGTACAACATATGGTAACCAACCCTTCATTTCAAACATAAAGTAATGGTACAAGCCTGCAAAAACATAGTATATCAACGGAACACTCACAAGGATTGCACCTATTGTCACAACCGTTGTTGCACGGTTATACAGCTTGCTCGCCTCTCTGTTTGAATAGCCGAGAATTTTCAGCATTGAAATATTCTGTTCGTTCTTTTCGATAACAAGCTTTGAAAGCAGATACATAAGGATAATGTAAATCAGAACCGAGAAGCCTACAAGAAGTGTGAACGACATACCCATTGAATCGTCAAGCTGATCCGTTACGGTTGTAAGGTCTTTCTGAGTGATTGTTGTTGCAATGTACTTGTCGTCAATATCTTTAAGTTTTTCGTTGCTGAAATAGCCTGTAAAGTATCCTTCATCCTTATCAAAAACATCGTTAAAGTTATCGTTTGTCATAAACACACATAATGACGCAGGATAGTAGTAACTGCCGACAATTTTGAATGTGTATTTATTCTCGCCGTACTTATCCTTCAAAGTAACCCTGTCGCCAACTTTAAGGTTGTATTTCTCAAGATATCCCTGTGATGCGACAGCTTCATTTTTCTTTTTAGGAACATTAACCTTTGAAAGATACTCCGAATCTTCCTCAATTCCGTAGGCTGAAATTTCTTCGTCATTTGACTCATAAAGCGTTGTCATACAGAACTTTTCAGCCGCATCATTACTTGTTTCAACAGGAGCTTTCAGAACATACTGATAATCGCAAATCATATTGTTTACAACTTCTGTTTTGTAGTTTTCAAGCAACGGATTGAGTGCAAGTCCAAAGAATAACAGCAGACCTGCAAACATAATTCCGAACACCATAATTATGTATGACGGAATGTTCTGGAGAATAATTCTCAGACGGAAACGGGTAAGAAATCTGAAATTTGGAAGTTTTACCGCCTTTTTCTTTTTCTTCATATGGAAGTCATGTCTAAGAAATTGGAGCGGAGGCAATCTCAATGCCTTTTCAATTACAAACAGATTGATAATTGTAATTATGATACACGGAATCACCGTTGTGAGTATGAACGCATCACCGTTCCACAAGGTCTGATAAGGCGGCAGACTGTAGCTGTGATAATACATATTCATCACAACATTTTTCATAGCCGTATAACCGAGAATATTGCCTATTACAGCCGCCGTAAAAGTTACAAGTGTGGGAACAACAAGGTAATGTCTTGTAAGCTCTCCCCTTGTGTAGCCCGACGCTCTGAGTGTACCGATTACCGAGGCTTCCTGTTCGACAGTATCACGGCTTGTGATTGCAAATATAAAGCCGAATACAATGATAAGAACATAAAGCAATGTAAGCATCATAGTTTTGTCACTGCCGATATCGTCACCGCTGAACATAATAGCCTGATTGTCGGCACGCTTTGCAAAATCTGTGAGCATACCTGTTTTGGCAAGTTCTTCTTTCACATCATCACCGAGGTCATTTTTCCTGCTGTCTGAAAGATTTTTGTCATTGTCAATCCACGAATAGCAGTAAATGCAGTTGTCATCGGCAATTTTGTTAAAATCGGAATCTGTAACAACAGCAACCGAAAACTTCTTAGCATCAAACATCATATCCGTGTTGTTCTTGAAAAGCGATGTATAATCCGAAAATGCGACCGTTGCGGAAACTGTCATATCCTTGTCGGCAACCTTTATCTTGTCACCTATCTTGATATCGTTATTAGCCGCATAAAGTCTGTCAATTGCAATTTCGCCGTTATTTTCGGGAAGATTACCCTCAAAAACAGCAATCTCATTAAAATCTGTACGATTTTTGAATAATCTGAAAGTATTGCCGTTGTCAAGGTCTTTATTTACATAAAAATTCTTGTAGAGTTTTACGCCGAGATTTTCAACATTTTCTTTTGTTTTGTCGTCAATTTCTGCGGCAAGACAAAAGTGACCGTCCTCAACATTATACTTTTCAAAAGAATTGTCAAAGGCGGATTTCATGCTGTCGCCTGCGACAAGAAAGCCTGAAATAAAACCTATGCTTAAAATCAGAAAGAGGAAAAGTGCAATGTATTTTCCCAAATCGTTTTTTATTTCTCTGGGTATTCGTTTTGTAAGAGGATTTCTCATAACACACCTCCTACCAGTCAAGCTCTTGTGCCGGAGTTTTTTTCGTATTGACAATATCGTGTCTTATCTGACCGTCACGGAGTTTTATAACTCTGTCTGCCATATTTTTAATAGCATCATTGTGAGTTACAAGTATAACGGTGTTACCGTACTTTTTATTTACATCTTCAATCAGCTTGAGAATTTCTTTTGAAGTTTTGTAGTCAAGAGCACCGGTGGGTTCATCACACAAGAGCAAGTCGGGATTTTTCACGATTGCTCTGCCGATTGATGTTCTCTGCTGTTGACCGCCCGAAAGCTGATTCGGAATTTTGTTTCTGTGTTCATAAAGTCCGAGCGTTTTCATCAAATCGTCAACATTTAGCGGATTGTCGCTGAGATATGCACCGACTTCAATGTTTTCCCTTACAGTAAGGTTTGGAATGAGGTTGTAGGACTGAAAAACATAACCGAGGTGCTTTCTTCTGTAGAGTGAAAGCTGTTTTTCGTTCATATTTTCAATTGTATCACCGTTGATTGAGATACTGCCCTCCTCGGCAGTTTCAATACCGCCGATAATGTTAAGAAGTGTTGATTTGCCCGAACCTGACGGACCGAGCAAAACACAGATACTGCCCTTTTCAATATTGCAGTTTATGCCTTTGAGAACCTCTGTCCTGTTCTCACCTGTGCCGAAGAATTTGTGAATATTTTTGATTTCAAGATACATTTCGTATCACCTCTCATTATTTTTTACGATTTAGAATCGTACCAAATACACATTACTCATATAATTTCTTCAACACCAAATTCATAATTTCAATAACAAACAAGAAGGGGTACAGCTTTTTAGCTGTACCCCCTACAAAACATTTACTTATGATTATGGCAGTCACCGTGACACGCACAGTGCGCACAGTTTGCACCGCAGGAGGATTTGCCCTCTTTTTTGTCTTTTACCATACGGGCAACCACAAAAGCAATCACGGCAATAACAATTAATGCAACAATGATTGTGCCGATATTAGCCGCTAACCATTCCAACATATTTATTCCTCCCATTGTTAATCAATAAATTTATTACTTCTTAGCCGACTTAACTTTAAGAGTTGTAGCCTCTTTGTAAGGTCTTACGAGCATATAAATCATAAATGCAAGTACTGCAACGGCAAAGATAAGACCGATTACATTAAGACCGCCTGCAAAGATTGAACCGAACTGGAATACCATAAATGCAATTACATAAGCAAATACACACTGGTAACCGATTGCGAACCAGAACCACTTGATGTTGTTCATCTCTCTCTTGATAGCACCCATAGCGGCAAAGCAAGGAGCGCAGAGAAGGTTGAAGAGAAGGAACGAGAAACCGCTGAGTCCTGTGAATGCGGCACCGATTTCTGTCCATCCGCCCGGATAAAGGATACCCATTGTACCAACGATGTTTTCCTTAGCAACAAGACCTGTGATAGATGCAACGGTTGCCTGCCAGTTGCCCCAGCCGAGCGGTGCAAAAATCCATGCAAGACCGTTACCGATTGCGGCAAGAATTGAGTTGCCAATTTCGTCCTCACCGAGCATACGGAATGTACCGTCAACAAATCCGAAGTATGTTGTGAACCAAACAAAGATTGTAGAAAGGAGAATGATTGTGCCGGCTTTCTTGATGAATGACCAGCCACGCTCCCACATTGAACGGAGAAGGTTGCCTACTGTCGGAAGATGATAAGCCGGAAGCTCCATTACAAACGGAGCGGGATCGCCTGAGAACATCTTTGTCTTTTTAAGCATAATACCTGAAACTACGATTGCAGCCATACCGATGAAGTAAGCCGATGTTGCAATCCACGGTGAACCACCGAAGATAGCACCTGCAATCATAGCGATGAACGGCTGTTTAGCACCGCAGGGAATGAATGTTGTTGTCATAATAGTCATACGGCGGTCACGCTCATTCTCGATTGTACGGGACGCCATGATACCCGGAACACCGCAGCCTGTGCCGACAAGCATTGGGATAAACGACTTACCCGAAAGACCGAACTTACGGAAGATACGGTCGAGTACGAATGCGATACGAGCCATATAACCGCAGCTTTCGAGGAAAGCAAGGAGAATGAAGAGTACAAGCATCTGAGGAACAAAGCCGAGAACCGCACCTACGCCGGCTACGATACCGTCAAGGATAAGACCGTTGAGCCAGTCTGCACAGTTGATTGCATCAAGACCGTTGCCGATAAGAACAGGAATACCGGGAACCCAGATTCCGTATGTTGCGGCATCGGGAGCACCGTAACCCTCTTTATAATCTGTGTTGAGGTAGTTTGAAACAGCCTTTTCAAGATCAGATTTCTTAGTATCGGGAGTTTCTGTAATTTCAAGAGTTTCTTCATCCTGAACAGAATATGTAACGCTTGCGTCTGAAGGTGTGAGATTTACGAGTTCTGCAAGAGCAGCCTTAGCGGCATCTTCGGAATAATTTTCAGATTCAAGGTCAACAGCTTCGGCAATGTCGTCATTTCCGTACTGAGCATTGAAAGCCTCGATAATTGCATCTGAATCGCCGTAGGTTTCTTCAGCCTCGGCAGCCTGTGATGAGCCGATACCGAAAAGGTGCCAGCCGTCACCGAAAAGACCGTCATTTGCCCAGTCAGTTGCGGCAGTACCTACTGTCTGCATTGAGATGTAGTAAACAAGGAACATAATAACCGCAAAAATCGGAAGACCGAGCCAACGGTTGGTTACAACCTTATCAATCTTGTCCGATGTTGTAAGCTTACCCTTGTTTTTCTTCTTATAACAGCTCTTGATGATTGAGGCAATGTAGATGTATCTCTCATTAGTGATGATACTCTCTGCGTCATCATCAAGCTCTTTTTCAGCCGCCTGAATATCTTTTTCAATGTGGTCAATAACATTCTGCGGAATGTCAAGCTTTGCAAGAACCTTGTCGTCACGCTCAAAAATTTTGATAGCGTACCAACGCTGCTGTTCCTCGGGCATATTGTGAACAGCCGCCTCTTCAATGTGGGCAATTGCGTGTTCAACAACACCGTTAAAGCTGTGCATGGGGATTGTCTTTGTTGAGCCTGCGGCTTTGATTGCTTCCTCGGCTGCTTCCATAATGCCTGTACCCTTAAGAGCCGAAATTTCCACAACCTTACAACCAAGCTGTCTTGAAAGCTCATCAATGTTGATTGAATCGCCGTTCTTCTTAACGAGGTCAATCATATTGATTGCCACAACAACAGGGATACCGAGTTCTGTAAGCTGTGTTGTGAGGTAAAGGTTTCTTTCAAGGTTAGTACCGTCAATGATATTGAGAATCGCATCGGGGCGTTCACCGACAAGATAGTTACGGGCAACAACCTCTTCAAGAGTATAAGGTGAAAGTGAATAGATACCGGGCAAGTCCATGATTGTAACATCCTTGTGCTTTTTGAGCTTACCCTCTTTTTTCTCAACAGTTACGCCGGGCCAGTTACCGACAAACTGATTGGAACCCGTGAGTGCGTTAAACAAAGTTGTCTTACCGCAGTTAGGGTTACCTGCAAGAGCAATTTTAATTTCCATATATCAGTTATCCTCTCTTAGATTTAGATTAGCAAAAGCTAACCGTAATGTTATAAAAATACGGGATTTCTCCCGTAGGATTTGCAAGTCCGAATTACTCAACTTCAATCATTTCAGCATCGGCTTTTCTGAGCGAAAGTTCATAATTTCTTACAGTAATTTCAACCGGATCTCCGAGCGGAGCAACTTTTCTGATGTAAATTTCAACACCCTTTGTGATGCCCATATCCATAATTCTGCGTTTGACAGCGCCCTCACCGTGAAGCTTAACAACCTTTACGGTTTCACCTACTTTTGCCTGTTTTAAAGTTTTCATAACAGTTTCCTCCATCTAAAATTGAGCATAAAGCCGTATAAAAACACCTCTCGGAACAACTCCGCCGTGTGTTTGTTACATAGAATCAAATCATAATTTTACGAGCCATTTCTTCGCTGATTGCAACTCGTGTTTCCTTTACGTTAACAATAACATTTCCGCCGAGTGACGAAATAACGGTAACCTCTCCGCCGGCAACAAAACCGAGATTTTCAAGGTGCTTTTTAACCTCGGGAGAACCTCCGACTTTCTTTATAATATTGGTTTCACCTGTGTTAGCAAACATCAAAGGCATCATAAAATCAATCTCCTTTAAGTTAGCAGATACTAACAATATTTGTTAATCAAAGGTTAGCTCTCGCTAACCGATTATATGGTACTATAAAACTCGAAATATGTCAATAGGCTTGCGAAAAAAATTTATTTTATTTTGAATTTTGGCAAATTGAATATTTCACATCTGTAATTCGGATATTATTTCTGTTGATTTCGGTAAATCGTTTTTTCATAATTATTGAAAGCACAATTAATTTTATTGATTTTTTGTTCATATCATGATATGATTAGACAATGTAAAGGAGTGCAGACTATGCAATTAAAAGAATCAGGTGAAATGTACCTTGAAACAATATATGTTCTTTCAAAAAAGAGCAATTATATAAGATCAATTGATGTATGTGAAGAAATGGGATATTCAAAGCCGAGCGTCAGCCGTGCCGTTGGTCTTCTCAAAGAGGGCGGTTATCTTAAAGTCGGCGATGACGGCTCGCTTATTCTTACCGACCTCGGCAGGGAAATTGCAGAAAAAACATATGAAAGACACACCGTTCTTTCAAAGCTCTTTGTTATGCTCGGAGTTAATCCCGAAACTGCCGCCGCAGATGCCTGCAAAATGGAACACATTATCAGCGACGAAACCTTTGCCGCATTGAAAAATCACCTTGAAAATCATATGCAGTAAAAGGCTGAATAATTACCGAATATTACACACAAAAGGCTGACGATTTCTCGTCAGCCTTTTTTTACTCAACTGTTTTCAATAAGGCGATACACTTTTTCCGACCAATCCCATACCTCGGTAAATTCAAAATCACCGATTTTTATAAGCATATTCTCCCAACCTTTTTGAACGCTGAAATTATGTGTCTAACTCATAGTAATAAAGCGTGTTTGTGTCGGTGTCATAAACTCCCAACACAAAATTAAGCGACGCTCTTTCAAGCATATTCGTAAGGCTTTTATCTTGTTTGTCAATCAACATTGAATAGCCGTTCTTTATTTCGGGTATGAGCGAATTGCCGTTTTCATCGCACACAAAGCCACTGTAATCGCCGTATAACAAAGCCTGAACCGTTTCATCGGACGGCAACGGCGTCCATACATTATTATTTTCGATTTGCGTTAAAGCACTGTCATCTGAAAATTTAATTTTGGCAAAGGTTGCTCCGTCACCGTTAAATCCACCGTGTGTGTCGAACGATTCTGCAACTTCACCGCTTGAAACATTGAGTTTCAGATTATAGGCGACCGTATCTTTATCACCACACCCAATCAACGAAAACGCAAAAATAACAATAGTACAAATTATTACAACTGCCTTTTTCATAAGCACACCTCGTTATTATAAAATATCATCAAATGAACTTTGTTAGCCAATTATCCAAGAATTTCACCTGTTCAGCTGTATGAAACCAATGTTCACCGCCATTCATAACAGTAAGGTCAGCGTTTATCTTCTCTGCAAATTTATTGATTATCTCAAATGATGTAAGGTTATCATTTTCACCGTATAAAATTGAGGTGGGAACATTCCAAGAAATTTGGTTTTCACGAACATAGCAAATATATTCCCAAGATAAAGTTTCAGCAAATTCAGTAGAGATTGTTTTCTTATCACGAAGTTCATTCTCTGTTACATTCGCCCATTTCATCATATTGGTAATGAGGTTTTCCATATCTACAACAGGCGAAATAAACATAGCTTTGTCAATCTGTTTATCTGAAAAGGCATACATAGAATAAAATGCACCTATGCTATTCGCAATCAGAACTATATAATCATAATTTTTGCAATAATTATCGAACAGATTTGTAAATTCCTGTTTTGCATCCCACGGTGTTTCTGATTTATAGTCAAAACCTATAACATCATATTCAGGTAGCAAAGGTTTGTAATGCTCCGATTCTGTAGCATTACCACCCTTTCCGTGTACATATACAGCCAGTTTACGCATTTAAAATTCTCCTTTTGCGGAACAATATCAACAGTTGCGGAATAATGCAAAGGTGATTTGCGGAACAATAGAACTGTCTTTTTGCTTTATTCGCATTAAAATTTCATTGTGAGAGAAATTCTGTTCTTTTCGGGATCAACTGAAAGAACCTTTACATTTACAACATCACCGACTTTGAGAACTTCGCTCGGATGCTTGATGTACTTATCGCAAATCTGCGAAATATGAACGAGTCCGTCCTGATGAACACCGATATCGACAAATGCGCCGAAGTCGATTACATTTCTGACCGTTCCTTTAAGCTCCATTCCCTCTTTCAAATCCTTGATGTCGAGAATATCACTTCTGAGCATTGGTGCAGGCAGTTCGTCACGGGGATCTCTGCCCGGTTTGGAAAGTTCCTTTACAATATCGTCAAGGGTTGGAAGTCCGATTCCGAGAACATCGGCAAGTGACTTTGTTCCCTTTGCCTTTACTCTCTGCTGAATATCGGAGAAGTTGCCTGATTTTATTTCTTTGTCAGAATATTCAAGAAGTCCTAAAAGTTCTTTTGCACTCTTGTAGCTTTCGGGGTGAACGCCTGTGTTATCAAGCGGATTTCTGCTTTCGGGAACACGCAAAAATCCTGCACACTGCTCAAACGCTTTAGGTCCGAGTTTCGGAACTTTCTTGAGTTCTGCTCTTGATGAGAACGCACCGTTTTCTTCACGGTAAGCAACAATATTCTTGCACACGGTTGCGTTAAGTCCAGACACTCTCGACAAAAGTGCAGGCGATACCGTATTAAGGTCTGCACCAACCGAGTTTACGCAGTCCTCTACAACACCGTCAAGTGTTTCACCGAGTTTTTTCTGCGGCATATCGTGCTGATACTGACCGACACCGATTGCCTTAGGCTCAATCTTAACAAGCTCTGCAAGAGGATCCTGAAGTCGTCTTGCAATTGACACGGCACTTCTGAGTGTGAGATCAAGGTCGGGAAGTTCTGTTGCGGCAAGCTTTGATGCCGAATAAACCGACGCACCTGCCTCGCTGACTACCATATAATAAACGGGGTGGTCAGCCTCTTTGATTGTTTCGGCTGTGAACATCTCGGTTTCTTTGCTTGCAGTACCGTTGCCGATTGAAATAATATCAACATGATGCTTTTTGATGAGGCGGAGCAAAGTCTGCTTTGACTCCTGAATTTTTTTGTCTGAATGTGTAGGATAAATTACGGTTGTATCAAGCACCTTGCCTGTGCTGTCAACAACGGCAGTCTTACAGCCTGTGCGATATCCGGGATCAAGTGCAAGCACGGTTTTGCCCTTTACAGGCGGCTGCATAAGCAGCTGCTTGAGGTTTACGGCAAAAACCTTCATAGCATTTTCAGAGGCGGTATCTGTAAGGTCGTTTCTGACCTCACGCTCAATTGAGGGATAAATAAGTCGCTGATAAGCGTCTGTGCAAGCCTCACGGATAATGTCTGAACAAAGCTGATTTTTGTCTGTAATCATTGCTCTGAAAATTGAATTAAGCGGTTTTTCGCTGTCGGTTTCAACGCTGACTTTGAGGAATCCCTCTTTTTCGCCACGATTCACGGCAAGCACTCTGTGACCTGCAATCTTTTTAACAGGCTCTTTGTAGTCATAATAATTTTTGTAAACGCTGTCCTTTTCTTCATCTGTTGCAACAGACACAAGCACACCGTTTGCATTTGTAAGATTTCTTATTCTCTTACGGATTTCCGCATTATCCGACACAAGTTCTGCAATGATATCCATTGCACCCTGAATTGCATCTTCAACGGAGGTAACTCCCTTTTCTTCGTCAATATAATCAACTGCCGACTTTGAAGGATCAAAACCTTTTTCCTGCTTTAAAATATCGTTAGCAAGCGGTTCAAGTCCCTTTTCCTTTGCAATTGACGCCCTTGTCTTTCTCTTTGGACGGTACGGACGGTAAATATCTTCAAGTTCGCTTAGCGTGGCAGCCTTGTCAAGTGCAATGTTGATTTCATCCGTGAGCTTTTCCTGTGCGTCAATGAGTGAACGAATTTCATCTCTGCGCTTGTCAAGTCCTCTTAAATATTCAAGCTTTTCGGCAAATTCACGAATCAACTGGTCATCCATTGAACCGTGCATTTCCTTTCTGTATCGTGCAATAAAAGGAATAGTGTTGCCGTCATCAAGCAATGTGATGATGTTTTTGGCATACTCCTCTTTAATATTAAACTGCTGTGAAAGAATCTGTGAATAATCCATTATATCCTCCGTTTTTGTTTTGTAAGGCTTATTATAACATACTTTTAAATAATTTGCACTAAAAAGAAGACTTTGATTTAAATACCAAAGCCCTCTTAATATTAACAATTATTCCCATATATTAGATGATGCTTTCCATTGCATCAGAAAATTCGTACCGTTCAATGCCGTTTCAATCGGAAATCTTAAAAAGTCATCTATTGTATTTATAACTTTAGAAAAATCATCTGTTTTGGCGTCAATCTTTTTTATGAACGCCTTCCATTTTCTTTGCATTAAATCATCGGCATCAAATGACATAACTTGCTCAAACTGCTCAACCGTAAAATTATGTTCACGATTTGCAAAGGTTCTTTTTAGAGCATCAACAAGTATTTTGCCGTCAAAATCAAACTTATTTGCCAAATAATAAATATCATAATAGTCTTTCATTCGACTTGAAAATTCCATAAGACTTAGAATAGCATCTATTTTTTCTGCAATCGTTGTTTCTAAAGAATATGTATTTATCATCGGGGATGAAAAATCATTTAGTTGCGTTGGAATTTTTCGCTTTTCCTGTTTTGGAACAATTACATCACCGACTCCAAAATCTATGCTGAACGGAGTTCTTGTGTTTTTTATATGTGCAACAAGTGAGGCACTGATTCCTGCATACTTTTTAGCAACTGAAATGGGTAAAACACTTTTGATTTCAAAAGTTATGAATTCATTTCCTGTGTCAACAGATATAATTCTTTCAAGAATTGCTCGCAACTGTTCGGGGGTGTTAGGTAAACTTTTCAAAAGAAAATCAATATCGACTGTAACTCTGCTGTCAAATTCCGTAAGTGAATATATAAAAAGACCACCCTTGAGCACAAAGTTATCAGAATAATCAGATTTTTCAAGTCTGCGCAAAAATTCCTCCTGACAGAAAAGCTGTAAACAAAGTTGATAACTTCTGCCGCTTTCCTTTGATTTGTTTTTTAGTCTAGCCAGTACCGAAGCGGCTGTATCAGCCATTTAAAAGCACCCCCATAATTTCTGTTACTTTTTTGTACACACGCAATTCTTTTGAATAAAGAGTAAGATTACTTAGATTTTTTTTATCATCTTTTGCGTAAGCATTTACCGCTTTATTAAAGATTTCACTGTCAATCTTATTTCTGTGTTTAAACACATCACAAATAGTTCTTTCCCTGTCATAAACAGCAAACTGTACACCGTTTTCAGTTGCAGTTGTTTTGCCAATACTATATATATCGTTTGCAACATAATAAATTTTTAAAGGAATCGGTGAAATATCAGCTATCCTATGAGATGCGGTTCGTGGTACGGCTATTGATTTAACTCTCGGCATAAAATCACTGTACCCATAATAAAACAAAGCAGACTCCATACACATAACAAATTCAGGCACAACAGATAAAAGTATCTGCTCATCCGTTAATTCTAAATTAGAATTAAGTTTATAATACCCTTGACAAACTCTCTCTATATAACTGTTAGCATATAAGGTTTTTATGCTCTGTCTGGAAAGCCCTGCAGATACCATATCAGCTACTTTAGCAATTCCGCCTTTACTTTCGATAACATTTTTTGCTATTTCTTTTGAATTCAAAGTATCTGCCTCCAGCCTAAATGATAACACTAATACATATTTGTGTTCATTTGGTATTATACCATAATATTTTTCGGCAGTCAACCAAACGATAACACATTATTAGTATATGTTATCTTTTTGAGTCTATGCAAAAAGAGCAGTCAAAACGACTGCTCTCATGAATTATTTATGTTTATGTATTTTAAGCACTTTTCTTTTTGCGAATATAGGCAAAATAGAGCGAAAGTCCTACAAAGACCATACCGCCGATTATGTTGCCGATTGTAACGAACAGCAGAGATTCACAGCCCGAAAGATTTGCAAGATTCTGACATTGCTGTGCCGTAATACCGTAAAGCTCCTGAGCTTTTGCAACATATTCGGGATTCATTGCCGCCATAACACCTGTCGGAATGTAGAACATATTTGCAACGCAGTGTTCAAATCCGCAGACTACGAATACACAAATCGGAAAAAATACGCCGAAAATCTTACCTATTGCATCTGTTGCACCTGTTGCCATAACGATTGCAAGGCATACGAGAATGTTACAAAGTATGCCGCTGATAATTGCCGTTGCAGGATTTATTGTTGTTTTGGCAAGTGCAACCTTGATTGTAAAAGCACCGAGTCCGCCGTTTGAATAATTGAGCTGACCCGAGAAAAATATCAGTAAATCAATAATCATTGCACCGACAAAATTTGAAATATAAACCGTAACAAGATTCTTTATCATTGAAACAGGCTTGATTTTCTTTTCAAGCGTCGGAATAATCATAAGGCAGTTGCCTGTAAAGAGTTCACTTCCCGTAAACACAACAAGCATAAGTCCCACGGGGAAGATTACGCCTGCAACCACTCTTGCAAGCCCCACATCGGCAACTCCGTGCATTGCAACATCACTTGCCGCACCGCCGAATGCGATAAATGCGCCTGCCATAAGTCCGAGCAAAATCATTTTCGGCAGAGAAAGCATTGATTTTGTTACACCTGATTTTGACACCAGCGACGCAATTTCAGCCGGTGAATTAAATCTGCTGTCCATTAAAAAACCTTCTTCAATTAGTTTATCAATTGTTGCAAAATTTACTGCCATTCGGCAATAAACCGCAAAATCACAGGATACATATTATCACAAAAGCAAAGTGTTTGTCAATTAATATGCGATTATCTGTAGCATTGCACACAAAAGACTTTACAAATTGTCAAATACAGTTTATAATCATAGTGCAGATGTTACACAACCTAAAGATGTGTAATATTCGTAATCAGAGTGAGAATAATCACATACAAAACGGGAGCTGTAACCGGCTGAGAGGAAATTCGATTTCGACCGTCAACCTGATTTGGATAATGCCAACGAAGGGACATATCAAGCTTGAAGTGTACGCACTTGGAGTATGTCTTTTTGGCATACTCCTTTTTTGTTGTGTTTTTTCTCCGAGAGAATTTTATTTTAAGGAGTAGTTTTAATGAAAACGAACAATAAGAAAAATGCACTTGTTATGTGCGAATGTGCAATTATGATTGCACTTGCGGCAGTTTTAAGCTTTGTAAAAATCTTAGAGCTTCCCTACGGCGGCAGTGTTACCGCATTCAGCATTGTTCCGATTGTAATTATCTCATATCGTCACGGTGTAAAATGGGGATTGCTTTCGGGATTTGTATTCAGCATTATTCAGCTTATTCAAACTGCGTCAACCCTCTCATACGCAACTTCATTTTTGGCAGCTGTAACAATCATTTTCTTGGACTATATATTCGCATTCACGGTTATCGGCCTTGCAGGCTTTCTCAGAAACAAGGTCAGCAATCCGTCTGCCGCTGCCGTAACAGGCACGGTAGGAGTTTGTGCTTTGAGATATATCTGTCATGTAATTTCGGGCTGTACCGTATGGGCAGGTGTTTCAATCCCGTCAACCGACGGACTTCTCTATTCACTCAGCTACAACGCTACATATATGATTCCCGAAACAATAATTAATGCGGCGGCTGTATTCTGGCTTTTCGGCTGTCTTAACTTCAGAAGTGAAAAAATCAGCGTTGCAAAGAAAATTGAAAAGAACCTTACGGAAACAGTTTCGGCATCAATTTCAATTCTTTCACTTATGGTTGCCGTAATTATTGACGCTGTTGCAGTTTTTGCATCACTTCAGAATCCCGACAGCGGTGTACTTGATTTTTCACTCATTTCAAACACAAACTTCACTCTTGTAGGCATCGTTTCGGCAATCGGAATTGTGCTTTGCGTAGTTTTTGCAATCATTGCAAAGGTTACTTCAAATTCTGCCAAAAAGGTTAATTAACATTTAATCGGATATTCACGGTAAAACCTCTGTATCAGGGCTGACGGCATTGCTGTCGGCTCTGTTTTTTTATTATGTAAACACAAGTATGAAACGGGCATATTATGAGAATGAACAGCAATGTTCATAAGTTTGAACAAAAAGGAGAATTAAATTGGATATTAAAGAAATTATTTCTCAGCAGTACGGAATACCGAGTCTGCCAAAGAGAACGAGCGAGGCTATGGCATATGTTCCCTTTCAGCAGTTCGACTCCCCAACCTACAGCCCGTTGCAGGGACTTGAGTCGGGTACAATGTTCCCCGTTCTCAACAAACCATTCTACGGAAAGAAATGCGGTGAGGGACTTGACTGAAAGAGAAATTCTTTTAAAGAAAATTTCAACCTACGAATTTGCCGCACTTGACCTTCAGATTTATCTTGACACCCATCCGCACGATACGGCAATGATACAAAAAATGAACGGTTTCAAAGAAAAATTGAAACCGCTTGTTGAAGAATATGAAGAAAAATTCGGTCCTTTGAAAAAGAGTATGACAAGCACCAATATGTGGAGCTGGATAAAGGGACCGTGGCCGTGGGAAAACGAGGAGGATTGCTGATGTTTGTCTATGAAAAAAAGTTACAGTACCCCGTCAATATCAAAAAGCCGAACGCAAAGCTTGCCAAGATTATCATAACGCAATACGGCGGTGCGTAAGGCAAAATGTGATACTTTTTATTTTCGTATAACATCCCGATAAAAATCAATAAACGCATTAAGCGCAGGAGATTTCCACTTGTTTTTGTGGATAAGCAACTGCGTCCACACCGAAACATCACAATCGTTGACGGGAAGATGTTTTATCTCTCCCGAATTGTAGTAATCCTCCGTGATGAAATCAGGCAAGAACGAGATCATTTTGCTGTTTTTGATTAGAGAACAAATTTGTAGAGGGTTTCCTATTTCCAAAACAGGGTGAATTTCAAGCGATTGTGCGGCAAGTTCATTGTTGAGCAATTTTCTGTAGCTCATATTACTTTCGGTCAGTACAAAATCCTCGGTGTATAATTCTTTTAGCGAAATATTTTCTTTATTCAAAAGTGGATTGTCAACTGATGCAAAGAAGTGAACCTTTTCCTCATGCTCTGCACAAATTATAAATTCCGAATCATAAATGTGGCTGTCAAGCGTAAAAATCAAATCAACCTCATTTTTGCGTAACATATCAAACATCTGCTCTGTACCGCTTTCGACAACGACAAGGTGAATATTAGGAAAATGCTTTCTGAACTCAAGAAAATCATCTTTAAAAAATCGGTTGCAGACAGAACTTGACATTGCAAGGCGAATGTTGCCCTCAATTGTTTCGGGGGTACGCAAATCTTCAAGCATCTTTTCGTGAGATTCAAGAATTTCTCTTGCGTGTTGCAGAACCGTTATGCCGTCGGAAGTCAGGCTGATTCTGTGGTAAAAGCGGTCAAAAAGTACCGTGTTAAGCTCGCTTTCCAACTGTTTTATCTGTGATGAAACGGTTGACTGGGTATAGCCGAGCTTTTCCGCTGCAGCAGAAAATCCCGAATATTCGCACACAGCTACAAAGGTTTTAAGCACATTGGTATCCATAACTAAATCCTCTTTTATACGAACGATATCTTCGTTATTATAGCACAGTTTTATCAATTTTACAAATGGTATTTTATTTGCTATACTACTCTTTGTATTGCAAAATAAACAAAGGAGCAGTATTTATGACGAAAAAATATTGTGTAGATAAAATAAATTCGGCAGGAGGACTTGTGTTGTGAATCGTGAAAAATTAGGAAGCCGACTCGGATTTATAATGCTTTCGGCAGGCTGTGCAATCGGTTGCGGAAATGTGTGGAAGTTTCCGTGGATGTGCGGACAATACGGTGGCGGAAGTTTTATGCTTGTGTACATCATCTGTCTTATTGTTTTGGGAATTCCGTGTTTGATAATGGAATTTTCGGTGGGCAGAGCAGCACAGACAAGTCCGATTAAAATGTACCGCAAACTTGAAAAGCCAAAGCAAAAATGGGGCGGTTTCGGTTGGGTATGCCTTGTGGGCAACCTTGCAATTATGGCTTTTTACACAGTTGTTTGCGGTTGGATAATTTACTACTTCATAAATTTTCTTACGGGTAACAACCGTGACCTCGGATTTACCACAATGATTGCAAATCCGTCAGTCAATGTTATTTTTATGATGATAACGGTTGTTATCGCCTTTGTTATACTCTCGTTCAACATTCAGGGCGGACTTGAGAGGATAACAAAATATATGATGATTGCTTTGCTTGCACTTATGACTGTGCTTGCAATCCACAGTCTGTTTTTGAGCGGTTCGGGTGAGGGTATGACATTTTACCTCAAACCCGACTTTTCAAAAATCAACGGTGATGTTGTTGTGGGTGCGATGAATCAGGCATTTTTCTCGCTGTCAACAGGTATGGGCGGTATGGCTATTTTCGGAAGTTATATCGGCAAAGACCGTTCACTTATGGGCGAGGCAATCAATGTTATCTCTCTTGACACACTCGTAGCTCTGCTTGCAGGCATAATCATCTTCCCTGCCTGCTTTACTTACAACCTTGAAGTTAATTCAGGTCCGAACCTTTTGTTTGACACAATGGCAACCGTGTTCAACAATATGCCCGGCGGAAGAATATGGGGTTCGCTCTTCTTCCTGTTTATGGTGTTTGCGGCAATGTCAACCGTTTTGGGGGTTTGCGAAAATATTCTTGCAATGATTCGTGATTTGACAGGCTGGTCAAGAATAAAAGGCAGTCTTATTTGCGGAATTGTAGTGTTTGTGCTTGCACTCACAACGGCTCTCGGATTCAGCGTTCTTCATTTTCAGCCGTTTGCAGAGGGTACAACATGGCTTGATTTTTGGGACTTCATTGTTTCCACAAATGTTCTTCCTCTCGGTTCTCTTGTGCTTGCTCTGTTCTGTTGCAACAAGTTCGGCTGGGGTTGGGATAACTTCATTAAAGAAGCCAACATGGGCATCGGTATGAAAGTGCGTTCGTGGATGAAACCGATTTTCAAATATGTAGTTCCTACCGCTATCGCATTTATCTATGTTTACGGACTCGTCACCTTTAAATGGCAATAAATAAAATTTGATACACAAAATAAAATCCGTATGGAGCAATCTTCATACGGATTTTTTCGGTTTAAATATTCATTTCCTTGTATTCTCTGTAGGTTTTGAATCCTACGGAATCGTAAAACCTCATTGCACCCTCGTTGAATTCCCACACATCAAGTTCCAGCCTGTCAAAGCCTCTGTTCTTAGCCTCTTGTTTGCAGAAATTTATCAGCTTTGTTGCAACACCCATTCTGCGGAAGTTTTCATCAACTCCGAATTCTGCAATCCGGTAGAATTTTCTCTGCAAACCGTACGGAGATTTTTCCTTAACTATGTATTCAACGGTTGCAAATCCGCAGATTGTATCACCGTTCACGGCAACAATAACATCGGAATTTTCGCCGTCAAAAACTTTGTATACTATGTTTTTCATCTCATCGCAGAAATCATCTCGGAATATATCAGGTCTGCCGTTTGAATGAACCCTGTTGACCTGATAACGAATTTCATTCACACGGTCAAGTTCTGATTTCTTAGCGTACCGTACTGTAAAGTCGGGCATATTGTCACTTCCTTTTGTTGTGGTTTATATAATCTGATTTTGTGATTTCAAGCTCGATTATTTTACTCTCTTCGCCGTTTACGGTTTCGGTTTCGTAGCAGTCTGTAGCAATTTCATTGAAACCGATTGATTTGTAGCATTTGTACGCAGGGATATTGTTTTCAAATACGCCGATTGTGACCTTTTCCACACCCGAAATTTCAAAGGCATATTTGAGTCCAAGTTCAAGCATTTGCTTGCCGTAACCCTTTCCCCTTTGCGTATCATCAACAATTCCCCAGCCGAAACGAAGTATCTTGTTGTTGCCGTTTATGTATCGCATTATAAAATGTCCGACAACACCGCTGTCGTCAAATGCGGTCATAGGGTAAAAATTGTCCTTTTCAACGCAATCGCCGTTATTAAGTCTATATTTATCATCAATAATTTTTGCATTAATCGGGTACGAACCAAATCTTTCTCCGCCCCATTTTACAAAAGTTTCCTCATTTTTAATCCAATCGGCTATGTGTTTTGAATCACAGCTTTTGTACGGTCTTAGTCTTAACATTTTAGTTCACCTTTTTCAATTTTCAATTAAAAATTTCTAATTTTTCTGACATTGCGGTTCATTAAATGTCTGCCGAGATTTTTATATAAAAAAGCCTTTACTGGTGACATTTGCTGATGATGTTCTTTGAGCAAATCGTCGGGAGAATCATAAGCACCGAAATCTTGATTAATACCCTCGCTTTGAATATAGGTGTTATTTCGGTCAAAATCTATGACAGGATTTTTGAAATCTTTAACGGCAACACCGTAACCGCAAAATGCACCTGAGCAACTGCTGTTAATTTTCTGCAAATTGTTCAGATACTTTTTATCGAGAATAAACGCTTCGAGTTCGTACCACTTATCTTCAAAATACACTTCAACCCAACTGTGAAACACATTTTGCGGAGCATTTTTATAGACAATTCCCGTCATTGCACCCTTTTGAAGTTTTTTGTCAATCGTAAATCCGTGTACCCGACAAGGAATGTTGCAGGCTCTGAGCAAAGCCATAAGCAAAGTACCCTTTGTGTTGCATTGCCCAAAACCGTCTTTCAAAACTTTTGAGGCAGGAATGTTATCGTCAATGTTGTAGCCGAACAGTATTTCATCTCGCACAAAATTATAAATTGATTTCAGCCTGTCAAATTCCTGCAGTTCAAGCCATTTTCTGTTTTCAATTAACTGCTGTATGTTAGGATTTGAATAATCCAACATTTTCGTTTCTTTAAGATATTTGTTCATAATTAGTTTAAAGTAAGGTTATGTTTTTCTGTTAAAGTATCTTTTAAAAGTTCGGTTATTTTGAAACTATGTATATTTATTCGTATCGTGTTTACACACGATACGATTGACGAACACGGTTCGTCGCTACACGAGTTGGGGACGGCGGCTCGCCGTGCGGGCGGATGATATCCGCCCATACAGGTTTTGTTCTTTTATAGAATTTTGTTTATATCAATTGATTTGCAAGGTAAATCAATATGAATACGGTCGGGAATGTGGAGTTTGTTCTACACAAAACTTTCTTCCCGACCAAAATTTTCAATTTTCCATTTTCAATTTTCCATTAAAGCGTCAGCTTAAATCATCCAATACCAATACTTGTCCTGATTGTTTTCCGAAAGGTCGGGACTAAACTGGAGTTCGGGGTTTTTGATGCTTACTTTCATACCCTCAGTAATTGAGTTCACAATAAAGGCGTTACCGCCGATTGTTGCACCCTTGCCGATTACGGTTTCACCGCCGAGGATAGTTGTACCCGAATAGATTGTAACATTATCACGGATAGTAGGATGTCTTTTAACACCTTTAAGCTGCTGACCTTTTCTTGTTGACAACGCGCCAAGAGTTACACCCTGATAGATTTTTACATTCTCGCCTATCTCGGTAGTTTCACCGATTACAATGCCTGTGCCGTGGTCGATGAAGAAATACTTGCCGATTGTCGCACCGGGGTGAATATCAATTCCCGTAAGTCCGTGTGCGTACTCCGAAAGCACTCTCGGAATCATCGGGATTTTAAGCTTCCACAATTCATGTGCTACTCTGTAAACCGTGATTGCAAAAAATCCGGGATAGCAGAGAATGATTTCATCCGTACTGTATGCGGCAGGATCGCCGTTAAAGGCCGCAACAACATCTGTTGCAAGGTAATCACGGATTGACGGAATCTTTGAAAGGAACTCATAAACCAGCTTTTCTGACTTTTCCATAACCTCGTCATATGAAAGGTCATTGCACTTTTCGCAACCCTTTAATGCCTTTGCAATCTGCTTTTTAAGGTTGTACTGAATAAATTCTATTCTGTCGCCTACAATATAGCCGATGTATTCTTCTCTTACTCTGTTCTTGTCAAAGTAGCCCGGAAACAACAGCTTGCGGATTTCTTCAAGCACCTGAATAAGCACAGATTTGTTGATAATGTTATCCTCCGAAAGTCTGCAAGTTTGTTCATGCTTTGAATAGCTTTCGAGAATTTCATTGACTGTTTTATTTATATTATCATTCATATGAATACTCCTTTTTCAAAATCCTGTTTAATTCACTTACGGGAAGTCCGACAACATTAAAATAGTCGCCGTCAATCTTCTTTACAAGCAGAGAACCTTTGCCCTGTATTCCGTATGCACCTGCCTTGTCAAAAGGCTCGCCCGTTGCAATGTACTCCTCTATTTCCGAATCGGAAAGTTCAAAAAATTCAACAAGCGTTACATTGGAAAATGATTTTGCAACACAGTTTTTGACGGTACAACAACCCGTGATAACCTTGTGCTGTCTGCCCGAAAGCAGTTTTAACATATTCTCGGCATCTTCCCTGTTCTTAGGTTTGCCGAGCATTTTGCCGTCAACAAAAACTCCCGTATCACAACCGATTACAATATTTTTTTCATAGCCGTTTTTTGAAATATGCAATGCCTTTTTGACGGCAAGATATTCGGGACGCTTTTCAAGCGGAACATTGTTCTCAACCGTTTCGTCAATGTCTGCGGGAACAATTTTAAAGTCGGTTGTTATAAAACTTAAAAGCTCTTTTCTTCGTGGTGAAGCAGATGCAAGTACAATCATAATCTATCTCCGTAAAATTACTTTTGACTATTGTAACATAAAACCGAAATAAATAAAAGGTGATTATACAAAAAACACAAAATGTACAGCAATAATCAGCTATTCGGATTGACCGCACTCCGTACTTTGTATTGACAATAATTTTGCAAAGTGTTATATTTAAGGACAGCGGTAATCCGCATTAATAAGCACAATTCAACGAAAGGAAATGAAATATATGGCTAACATTAAGCTTCCTGTTCCCGTAACGCTTCTTACAGGTTATCTCGGTGCAGGCAAAACTACTCTTATCAACCATGTCCTCGGCAATCAGGAGGGCTACAAGTGTGCCGTTATCGTAAACGATATCGGTGAAGTAAACATTGACGCAGAGCTTATTCAAAAGGCAGGCGTTGTTACTCAGAAAGATACAAACCTTGTTCCGCTTACAAACGGCTGTATCTGCTGTACTTTGAGCGTTGACCTTATCAACCAGATTACAGACCTTGTAAAGTCAGGCAAGTTTGACTACATTCTCATTGAGGCAAGCGGTATTTGCGAACCACTTCCGATTGCACAGTCAATCTCAGTTCTTGAGGGCGATAAGGAAAACAATATTCCCGAGCTTGTCCGTCTTGACAACATTGTTACAGTTGTTGACGCACTCCGTATGGCAACGGAATTCGGCTGCGGTGATGATCTCCTCAAGGAAGATGTTGACGAAGAGGATGTTGAAAGCCTTCTTATTCAGCAGATTGAGTTCTGTTCAACAATCATCCTCAACAAGGTTGACAAGGTAACAGAGGAACAGCTCAAGAGAGTTAAGGCTATGATTAAGACGCTTCAGCCAAAGGCACGAATTATTGAATCACAGTTCGGCAAGGTTGAAGTTAAGGATATTCTCGATACAAAGTGCTTTAATTTTGAAGAAACAGCCGCATCCGCAGGTTGGGCTCAGATTTATGATAAGGATGAAGATGACGAGGATACAGACCGTCACGGTCACCATCACCACCATCACCACCACGATGAAGACCATGACGAACATGAGCATCACGATCATGACCATGATGAGGACGGCCTTGACCACTCTCATTGCGATCACGAACACGGTCATTGCTGTCACCACGACCACGATCATGAGGACGGCGAAGAAGAATACGGCATCGGTTCATTTGTTTACCACCGCATTCGTCCTTTCAATCAGGACAAGCTCCAGCAGTTTGTTGAGAACTGGCCAAAGAGCGTAGTCCGTGCAAAGGGTGTTCTCTGGTTTGATGACAAGAGAGAAGATGTTTATGTATTCGAGCAGGCAGGCGTTCAGATTACTGCTACGGAACAGGGCAAGTGGCTTGCCGCATTCCCAAAGAAACAGCAGAAGCTCTATCTTGCAGAGTATCCGGATATGGCAGAAAAGTGGGACGAAAAATACGGCGACAGAGAAATCAAGCTTGTATTCATCGGTCAGCATATGGACAGGCACGCAATTGTTGATGCGCTTGACGAGTGTCTTTCAGACTGATAAAATCTTATAAAAATTATGGGCAGCGGAATTCCGCTGCCCTTGTTTTTTGGGTTGGATATACAAAAACGGCAGTCCGATTTGGACTGCCGAAATTTTTGCACCGTTAAGTTTTATTACTTTGATGACTCTGAATTAGAAGATTCGGGCTTGAAGTTAGCGTCAAATGTGAAAACGAGCTTTGTGCCGTCTTTTTCCATTGTAATAACACCGTCTTTGAGTGTGTATGGAATGCTCTCGCTCCCTGCTGTAAAGTTCTTGTCATCGTATGTGAGCTCCTGCTCCTGACCGGCTGCAGAAAGCTTAGCCTTGCCGTCTTCTTTAAGAAGAATGTAGCCTTTGTCCATACCGACAGCGGCAAGAGTACTGCTGTCAAAGCTCATACCGCTTGCTTCTGCACTTGTAAGCTTGTAATAGCCGAGTGTTGAATTACCGCAAGCTGTAAGTGAAAGCACCATAAGAAGTGCCATAACAGCCGCAACGCTGATTGTGAAAATTCTTTTCATTTGTTTTTCCTCCGTTTTCCCTATCGGGATTTCTCATTTTTTCAGGCTTTGTGCCTTTGTCAGTGAACGACACGATTATTATAGCACAATGGCATAAACTTTTCAAGGTTATTTGTAAAAATATGTAAAAAAGCACCCTTTCGAGTGCTTTTCTCACCTAATATTCAGTTATCAGTTGAACCTTGACAAAAATGCCTGGGTTCTTGGATTTTGCGGATTGTTGATTACCTGTTCGGGAGTGCCCTCTTCGGCGATTACACCGTCAGCCATAAAAATGATCTTGTCGGCAACATCTCTTGCAAACTCAATCTCGTGAGTTACAACAATCATTGTGCTGTCGGAGGTTTTAAGACTGCGGATAACATTAAGCACCTCACCCGTGAGTTCGGGATCAAGTGCGGAGGTAGGCTCGTCGAAGCAGAGAACATCGGGATTGAGTGCAAGCGCTCTTGCAATTGCAACACGCTGTTGCTGACCGCCGCTGAGGTTACACGGATATGACTCGCTCTTTTCGGAAAGTCCTACCCTTTCAAGCAAAGACTTTGCATTGCTCTTGATAATTTCATGAGCCTCTTTATAGCTTTTTGCGCCCATATATTCGCCTGTCTGCTTTATCTGCTCTTTTGCGGCAAGCTTTGGAGCAAGCATAATATTCTCGATAACCGTATATTGCGGAAACAGGTTAAATGACTGGAACACAAGTCCGAAGTGAAGCCGTCTTTTCCTGATTTCGCTGTCGCTCTTTGCAGAGCTGTCATTGCTGTCAAAAAGCACTTTGTCATTGACAGAAATCTTGCCGTTGCCCGGAGTTTCAAGAAAATTAAGACACCTTAACAGCGTAGTCTTGCCCGAACCCGATGAGCCGATAATCGCAAGCACCTCGCCCTTTTTAAGAGAAAAGCTGATATCTTTCAAAACCTCTGTTTTGCCGTAGCTTTTACGGATGTTTTCAACATTTAACAAAGACATAACCTTTCCCCCTTAACCCTTGTAGTAATCGAGCTTTTTCTCGATAAATGAGAAAAGCAAGGTAAGAATTCCGCAGAATGCGAGGAAGAATACTGCCGAATAGAAAAGCGGCCAGATGAGTCCCTGCATTGAGAAGTCCTTTGCTCTCATAAGAATTTCCGGAATAGCGATAACGCTTGAAAGTGAAGTATCCTTTACAAGAGTAATAATTTCGTTGCCCATGGGTGCAGTAATTTTCTTTACAACCTGCAAAAGCACAACCTTAAAGAAAATCTGACCCTTTGTCATGCCGAGCACCTGACCTGCCTCGTACTGTCCCTTTGGAACAGACTCGATACCGCCACGGAAAATTTCAGAAAAATATGCGGCATAATTGATTATAAATGCGATAAGTGCGGCGTTCATTCGTGCAAATGTCACACTGCCGTTTGACACAAGCGGCGGAACATAGAACACTACGAAAAGCTGGAGCATCAGCGGAGTACCTCTGATTATCCACACAAATGTTTTTGTCAGCCATTTTAACGGCTTGAATTTTGACATTGAACCCATTGAGATAATAAGTCCGAGCGGAATTGCCGCAAGCAGGGTTACGATGAAAATTATACAGTTTTCGCCGAATCCCTCAAGCAACTGACCGCTTACATTAAAAAATTGATCCATTTTATATACCACTCTATCCAAGTATTTTCAGTTTTGAATATATCAAAAGGCTTACAAATTTGAACCTGTAAATTTATAATCAATAAAAAGCACAACGGGCGAACATAGTCCGCCCTGTATGTACAAGCTTATTTTAATTAAATTATTTCTTTTTTACAAGAAGAAGATCCTGAAGGCTGTACTTCTCTGCAATCTTATTAAGTGTGCCGTCATCGGCAACTGCCTGAATAGCATCGTTAAGCTTTTTGAGTGTTTCGGGGCTGTCCTTACGAAGTGCAATACCGTACTGCTCAGGTGAAAAGTCCTTGCCGTCAACAACCTTGAGGTCAGCGTAGTCAGAACCGCTCTTGAGTGTACCGATTGACATTACATAGTCGATAACCGCAACATCTGCTGTGCCTGACTTAACCTCGAGAAGAGCCTTAGCCTGTGCGTCAACAGAAACATACTTTGCACTTGAGAAGAACTCGTCTGTCTGAGCAACAGTTTCACCTGCTGACTTCTTCTCTGCAACTACTGTCTTATCCTTGAGGTCATCTGCTGACTTGATTTTGTCTGCAACATCAGATTTTGCAACCATAACCTGCTTGTTTTCCATATAAGGAGTTGAAATATCCATTGTTGTCTTTCTGTCGTCATCAATTGTAAGACCGTTCCAGATGCAGTCGATTGTCTTTGAGTTAAGCTCAACCTCTTTTGAATCCCAGTCAATTTTCTGGAACTTTGGAGTAACGCCCATTTTCTCGCAAACTGCCTCTGCAAACTCAGTTTCAAAACCTGTAAGCTTGCCGTCAGCATCAAGGTAATTCATCGGCTCAAAATATGTAACACCGATAACAAGCTCTCCCTTGTTTGAGATATAATCCCAGTCTGTTGCAGAAGAACCGCAACCTACAAAAATTGACGCTGACATTGCACCTGCAAGAAGTAATGAAAGTAACTTTTTCTTTTTCATAATTATTCCTCCGTAATCTGATATACTCTCTACCTATGTTCTGCAAATCGCCTTGCAAAACAATCTCTGTATATTATACATTAGTGTGTTAGCAAAGTAAAGTGTTTTTGAGAAATTTGCCGAAGAATTTTCTTCCAATCGCAGGCATATTATTGCATAAAAGAATTATTCTTTAAAGAGGTGATTAATTTGTCGGGAAATCACAATAAAAATCACTATGCGGCGGCATACATAAGAGTGTCAACCGAAAATCAAACTGAGCTTTCACCGTCAAGTCAGCTAAAAATCATCAGAAAATTTGCAGATGAAAAAGGCTATCTGATTGATGAAAAGTTCATTTTTCGTGACAACGGAATTTCGGGAAGATATGCCGACAAGCGGCCTGAATTTAACCGAATGATAAGCCTTGCAAAGCAAAAGCCTCCCCTGTTTTCAGCCGTACTTGTCTGGAAATTTTCACGATTTGCCCGCAATCAGGAGGAAAGCATTTTCTATAAATCGCTGTTGAGAAAAAACGGTATTGAAGTCATCAGCGTGTCCGAACCCGTTGATGACGGACCCTTCGGAAAGCTGATTGAACGCATTATCGAATGGTCGGACGAATACTATTCGATTCGGCTTTCGGGTGAGGTAAGGCGAGGAATGACCGAAAAAGCCGAGCGTGGCGGCATCGTCAGCATTGCACCCTTTGGCTATAAAGTGACAGGCGGAAGGCTTGTGATTGACGCCGAAAAAGCCCGAATTGTCAGTAAAATTTTTGCCGATTTTTTGAATAATAAAGATATAAATATGATTTGTGACAACTTGAATTCGTCAGAAATCAGAACCGCCAAGGGCAACCTCTGGGATTGCCGTGCCGTTGAATATATTCTGCAAAATCCCGTTTATATCGGCAAAATCAGGTGGAATCCAATCTGCAAAACGGGCAGAAATTTCTATAACGAAAATTTGATAATTTCAAACGGCACTCACGAACCGATTGTTGATGAAGTAATTTTTGAACAAACAAGGCAAATATTATTCTTGCAAAGAATAATAGGCAAAGAACATTCCCATAAACAAACCGAAATTAGACACCTTATTCAAAATCTTGTCAAGTGTTCAAACTGTAATTCAACCCTCGTTCCGATTAAAAATAATTTTCTCCAATGCTCCGCCTACATTCACGGCAACTGCCATTCGTCACACAGTGTAAGAATTGAAAAGATTGAAAAAGTTGTAATTAATGCAATCAATATTCTCATAAAGAACAATTTAATTAATGATGCTTTCACGATTAAAGAAACTTATCCCTTAAAAACGCAAAACGACTTACTATCCATAATTACAAAAAGAATAATATTTGACCGCAAAGCCTCCCACCTCAACATATTTCTCAGTCAAAATAAGTAACATTCTGCCATACGATGGTCCGGATGGTGAGTTGGGTGCGTCATTGCGATATCTGAGTCAACGATTTGCAATGCCCTTGCCAGAACTCAAAGGCACTCTCACCGACATAGGCACAGAAGAACTTAATCATCTTGAAATGATCGGTGCAATAGTATATCAGCTGACGAAAGACCTCACCGAGGATGAAATCAAGGAACAGGGATTTGGTGACTATTTTGTTGACCACACAACCGGAATTTTCCCACAGGCGGCAGCAGGTTTTCCCTATACAGCTGCATCAATGCAGGTTAAAGGCGATCCGATAACCGACCTGCACGAAAGTATGGCGGCTGAGCAAAAAGCCAGAACAACCTACGATAACATCCTCAGATTCTGCGATGACTACGATGTAAAAGATCCGATTCGCTTTCTGCGTGCCCGTGAGGTTGTCCACTACCAACGCTTCGGCGAAAACCTCCGCCTCTTAACCGATAAACTCAACGAAAAGAACTTCTACGCCTTCAACCCCTCATTCGATAAAAAATGCTTCAAAAATGAACTGAAAAAGAAGAAAAAGTAAAAAAATATGCACAAGTCCAAGTCTTTATGGGCTTGTGCATTTCAATAAGCTTTAAATATAATTATAACATTATCTAACTCCGGGTATTTTTGGGTAGTAAAAATAATTTTACCCTTTACACCTTTCTTGTGTATCAGTGTAAAATTAAGAGTATCGTCTTGACAATTTCATCTCAGATTTTATGTTGTAACTTAATTCTACTACAAAATCGTTTCTATGGAGATTCTTTTTTATTGTTTCATCTTCATTTTATAATCTATAATTTTATTATTTATTAGGTGCAAGATGGAGGAGCTAATAACGGTAAATAAAATAAACAATACAATTGAAATTAGTGTTGAAAATTCAAAATTGCTTACTGATGTCATGCCGGTCAAAAATGCATAATGAGTTATATAAATTGGATATGACATTACATCAAACAATGACCAAATCTTAGATTTTGCCATACTCTCAAGTATGGCAAAGTTATTGACTAAATATGTACAAATAAAATACGCTGAAACTGCCACAGCAATTTGTGTCAACGATACAAACACAAGATATTCTGACTCATATATACCGTCAAAGTACATTTTAGCTGTCAATCTAATAACAATAGCAACAGCAAACATAAACAAACCTAACAGCCAAAAAGTCCATTTATTATTTTTTACATTGAATTTTGAAATATAATATCCAATAAAATAAGCCACAAAATATTGTGTATCAATGTACGGAAGGGAAAAGCACATTAAAATTTTTGGTACTAACCAAATAGATAATGATACAACCGTAGCTCCAACTACACTCACATTATGTTTTTTCTCAAAATTTTTTAAAATTATTGTTAGAAGATAACATAGCAAAATTATAGTAATAAACCAAAGATTTCCGAGGGGCTCTATCTCTGCAAAAGGAATAAAAGAACATATAAAGTAAACTCCTTGCAAACAAAAAAGATATATTATACTTTTTATTAAATCAAAACCTGTCGACAAAAAATACAAAAGTGCAATGGGGATTGCAAAAATATAATATGGAACTAATATTTTCTTCAACCGTGTTAAAAACCATTTTCTCGGTTCTGCTATATTTTTGTTTGCATACAAAAAACCAGAAATAAAAAGAAACAAATATACTCCAAAATTTAAAAATTGTGATAAAAACGAAAAACCAAGCCATGAGAAAAAATGGCAAAAAACTATTGAAAACATACCAACAACTCTAAGAATTGAAATACTGTAGTTTTTAGTTATTGCTGTATTAACTTCATTTTTCATAAAATAAGTTTCGCTCCTATAATCACTTTTTAATTACATTATTAATTTTAGACACAAGTTGTATTTTATTAACCTATCAAACTACTTCATATAAACTTACAATATACCACTAATACCTAAAATCATCTTTAAGTTCCAACCACTTTTTATCTTTATCGGAAAGATTAAGCGGTGTGCCGTCAACTGTGTAGCCATCTGAATCGGCATTGCCTTTGTACTCACCTTCAAGTTTCGGCCATTCTATGCCGATTTCGGGATCATTCCAAGCAAGTCCGCCTTCATCACCAGGGTGATAAAAATCAGTAACCTTATAGCAGAACTCCGCTACATCACTAAAAACGATTTCATTAGATGCACTATAAAAAATAATTCTTATACGATTTATGTGCTGTTTTTTAATTTGTATACTATTCGATATATTTAATCTAGATACTTATTATCTCAAATAGCATTAGATTTTCACCCCCCTATTAATAAGTGCCAAATAAATTGAAAAAAATTTTTCTTAATTTCATCTTCGCTCTATTATATAATGACATATGAAATATTTTGCCGTTTCTTATCGTATCATTATACGCATCTCTGCTCATATCAATTATGTATTGTCTGTACATCCAATCAGGCGGCAATACATTATTCAAATCAAAATAAAATATCATATATTTTCTAAACATTCTTCTGTATTTATGCCTAGACATTGGTTTTGAGCGAGAAAGGCCGAAATCTTTTGCAAATTCATCTAAATAATCAGTATAATCATACAAAAATGGGCCCCCAGAATTAACAGGAAAAATATGTCTAAATGCATCAATATACACTACATTACATCCTGTTATATTAGTAACAAATATTTGGTAAGGTGTGTAAAAAGCTTGCTTTTCAATGGATATCATTGTCTGATTTGCATGACCAAAAATTTGATTATGAGCTAGTGAACTTGATATACCACAAAAATATTTTGCATTTTGCATTAAACCAATTGTTTCTACCAATGTAAGTTGTTCCGGATAAATAACCTTAAAACCATTAGTTTCAAAATATTTATCAATGAATTTTAAATTCAAATTAGATTCAATACTAGAAATAATTTTGTTTTTTGAGAAATATAATTTTTCGTATGTCTTGCCTTTAAACTCTTTTAAACCTTTTTTTATAATGTATTGATACATATCTAAATAGCTATTTGTAAAATATTCGTCATAAACAAAACCATCTTCAGGAATCACAACCTCAGCATATACAGTAGGTTGATTTATAATAACCACTTTATCCTCTATGCCGAGTAATCGTAAGAATTCTAAATAGTTACCATTAAATTTTGCATTACTGCCTTTCTCCGTTATAAAAATATACTGATCAATTGAATTGTCTCTTTTTAATGCATACCATAATTTTGATACAACTTCTGTTATAAAGTGCCCCCAACATCTGTAAAAGAACCCACAATATACTACCTTTTTATTTTCAAATTTACAATCAGATTTATTATATTCATATGAACCGCTAACTCTGTTTTTTTGTGATGACATCTCAACATAATTACCCTCACTATCGATAACACCGCCATTACCATGCATATCGTGAAAATCATATACAGGCAATATAGTTGCATTTTTAAATATCTTTACAATTTCAGAATCTTTTTTAATAAAATTTTCTGTAACTTTAGCTATTGATTTAGCTTTATTTGGAAAAACATAATTTAAATTCACTCTATTTAACATAAATATCTCCTTTGAATGTCTCTATTAACCAACAGCAAGAAAGAATCAAAATTTAAAAGTATCTTTCAAACCCAACCACTTTTTATCTTTATCGGAAAGATTAAGCGGTGTGCCGTCAACTATGTAGCCATCCGAATCGGCAACAGTTGTTTAGATGTTACCTTTGTCAGTGGATAAAGTCGAGTCCCCGACCCACCTGCTAAAATTATACCTTTCATAGAATCACCACATACAATCCTAATTATTATTTAAATTATCCTATCAATCAATTCTCTGACTGCGCCGTGACCGCCTATATTTTTACAAACATAATCGACTGTATTTTTCACTTCATCAATTGCGTCTGCAGGGCAGGCAGAGAAACCGCAATACTGCATACATTCAATATCATTCACATCGTCACCGATATAGGCAACCTGTGATTTATCAAGATTATATTTATTTATCAAGGTTTTGAGAACTTCAATTTTGTTGCTTACACCCTGATGTACTTCCTTTATTTTTAAATCTCTTGCTCTGCCTTCAACAATTTTTGAGGTTTTGCCCGTTATAATTGCTGTAATGATTCCGTATTCTTCGCATTTTACAAGGCGATACCCATCACGAACATCAAATGCCTTAAACAGTTCACCGTCATTACCGTAATAAATTTTACCGTCGGTAAGCGTTCCGTCAACATCCATAACAAGCATTTTTATATTTTCAATCATAATACAATTCCCATTCCGGTAATATCATTAATTCTTATAGTACCGACAAGTTTACCGTCATCCACAACCGGAAGAGCCGATATATTCCTGTCATTCATAAGTTTTAACGCTTCGACCGCAAGCAAATTTGAAGAAACCGTAATCGGTGTTCTAATCATAAGTTCGTCAATAACAATATTGTATACATCAATTTCTTTTGAAAGTGCTCTTCTTAAATCGCCGTCTGTAAATACGCCCACAAGCCTATCATTTTCAACAACGCATACAATACCCAACGCTTTTTTACTCATAACGACAATTGCATCTTTAAGCTGAGTATTTATACTTACAACAGAGTTATCTTCCCCTGTTTTCATAAGATCGGCAACTTTAGTAACAAGCTTTTTGCCGAGTGCACCTGCAGGATGAAACAATGCAAAATTTTGCTCATTAAAGCCGTAAATTTTTGACGCACACACAGCCAATGCATCACCAAATGCAAGTGCGACAGTTGTGCTCGATGTAGGAGCAAGATTTAATGCACAAGCCTCTTTAATAGGTGGGAACACAAACGAATAATCACTGTGTGTAATAAGAGTACTGTCAGGATTTCCGGATATGCCGACAAGTGTTGCTCCGATAAGTTTTAAACTCGGAATAAGTTTTGTAACCTCTTCGCTCTCCCCGGAAAAAGAAATTGCAATTACAACATCGTCCTTATCAAGCATACCCAAGTCGCCATGCTGAGCTTCTGCGGGGTGAAGGAAAAACGACGGTGTACCGAGACTTGCCATTGTAGCGGCAATTTTTGTTCCGATATGTCCGGGCTTACCCATTCCCGTGATTACGACCTTGCCTTTACAATCACAAATCAGCTTTACTATTTTTTCAAATCTCTCATCAAGGGTATTTTTAACAGCTTCCATTGCAGCTATTTCGACATCAAAAAGCTTTTTACCCTCTTCGGTTATATTAATTTCAGGCATTTTAGTGCACCGCCTCATATACTTTTACAAGTTTTGTCAACAATTCTTCCATATCATCAAGTTTTACCATATTAGGACCGTCTGACCATGCTTCATCGGGATTTTGATGAGTTTCCATAAATAATCCGTCAACACCAACTGCAATTGCAGCCTTGGCAAGGTATTCAACATATTCACGGTTACCGCCCGTTGCATCACCCTTGCCGCCGGGCTTTTGAACAGAATGTGTTGCATCAAAAATAACGGGATATCCAAACTTCTTCATTTCAACAAGGCCTGTCATATCAACAACAAGTGTATTATAACCAAAACTTGTACCTCTCTCACATAACATAACATTACTGTTACCGCTTTCAACTACCTTCTGCAGACAGTTTTTCATATCCCACGGTGCAAGAAATTGAGCTTTTTTGATATTAATACACTTACCTGTTTTTGCGGCAGCAATCAATAAATCAGTCTGTCTGCAAAGAAATGCAGGAATCTGAACAATATCAACCACTTTACCAACGGGTTCCGCCTGCCACGATTCGTGGATATCGGTTGCAACAGGGATGTTATATGTATTCTTAACTTTCTGAAGTATTCTCAACCCTTCATCAATTCCAAGTCCTCTTTTGCTGTGAATTGATGTTCTGTTAGCCTTATCAAATGAGCCTTTAAAAGTGTAATCTATCCCCAATTTATCCGTTATGGCTTTCATTTTTTCGGCAATATCCATAGCCATTTCTTCAGATTCAATTGCACACGGGCCGGCAATTAATTTAAACAACATCATTACCCAATCTCCTCAATTTCAGCTAATTTACATGCCAAATCATAATCTTTTTTTTCGTCAATATCAACAGCCTCCACGCCGGATACCTCTTGTATATACGGGGTAAAACCTATACGACGGTTATATTTTGTAAATATCTCTTTTTTAAAAATAAAAAAAGCACTGGTCTCTACCCAAATCGGATTCATATCTTGAGTTCTTGGTACGTTCTCCAAATCGTAATTTATTGGCTTGCCGTCATACCAAGCAAATGTTTGAATACGCTCCGCAGAAAACGCAGAATCATTATTCCCAGAAATTACATGATTTAATGCATTTTCAATTGATTCTTGCTTTATAAATGGTGATGTTGTATGCGCTAAAACATATATATCGGCATCAATTTCTGCAATAAAGTTTTTATAGATGTCAAATCCCTTTACTAAATCTCCATCTAATTCTTTGCTTCTTTGTTTAAATTTTACTTGTTCGGGTAAATATTCTTTTACTGAAGAATCACTGCAATAAACGTAAACTTCATCAATTTCCTGTACTTTTACAAGAGTATTTGGAAGATGCCAACATAAAGGATGTCCTGCAATTGGCAAAATATTTTTATGTGGCAATCTCTGAGAATTTAATTTAATCGGTAAAAAAGCTACAACCTTCATAATACATTTCCTTCCATAATATCAATATGACTTATGCGTGTCTATTATATTAACATACTCATATGGTGGATTTTTCCTATATGAAGCAACTATGGTTGCCCCGCATTTTCCTCCTATCAATACTGAACATTTGTTAAGAATATACAATGTAGTTAAATAATCAAGTGCTGCATCATTGGCAGATTTATCCTTTCTTATTTGCTCGCCAATCAATCCATCAACCTGTCTTACATTTCCTGCATTATAAGTGATTATTTTTTCTTTCGGCAAATATTTTTCAAAAGATTTAAGCAAAGCATAATCCTCTGTCGCTATATAATAATAATCACAATTTAACAATTTAAAATATTTTTTTGCTTCTTTTACAACAACCTCAACCTGAGGCTGCATTGGATGATGATACAAAAGATAATCTGTCCCACGCAAACAAACACCTAATAACTTAGAATTATTATCAGAAACAATACGTGCATAATTGCCTTCACAAATATTAATTGTATTTTTATTTAACTTTATATACTTAGAATACTGCTCTCTTAAATAATCATTGTTATTACATTTTCTTCCCATTCTAAGATACACAAACCAATTCTGAGAGGGATCAGCTAAAATATAATTATTGCTTTGAAGTGCCTCATCTAAAGTAACATCAAAAGGTTGCAAATAATATTTGTCCCAAGCATTAACTTTACCCACTTCATCGTCCTCTAAATATATATTCTTAGTAGTTTTCATATCAACAACAGGTATCATTTTATGAGAAACAGCATATATACAACCAAATAATACAACTCTTTCCCAAACAGTCCATCCGCAAGACATACCATCTTCATATCTAATTATGTAATAAATAGGTTTGTTTTTGTTGGAAATAAATTTCTCCTCCAATATATTATGTTTTTCTAAATTTTCTCTGCGGTATTTTTTCCTTTTAATTAAATCAAAATTATAAAAGCAATCAATTATTTTTGTTATCAGAAACATTTACAATCCCCTTTTTATACTATCAAAATCAACTCTTTCAAAAACCTCAAGTTTACCTCCTCTGGTAGCATTGTAGATATGAATTCCTAATTCTTCACATGCAGCTTTAGCATCGCGATAAGCACGTGTATTCTGACCCATATCATGTACCACAACATCCTTTATATCATCGTCATAATCATCACAAAAATAATCCTTGGCGTCATTGTCAACAACAGTTTCTCCGGTTTCATTAATAGTCACTTTATAATTATGGTCAACACCTATTAAATATATTTCTTTAAAACCCATATAAGCAGCAATGTTAATACATGTAAATGTAACTGTTCCTCTGGAATCCAACTGATGGTCAATTTGAGTAGAAAAACTATGCGGATAATCCATATTTCTATCATAATTTGCTTTAAAATAATATGCCCCATCAATATTTATATCATTATAAAAATGTAAGTTTATAGGAACAAATTTAATTTTTGAATTAATGTTATTAATTTTATCGGTACATTCGTTAAATATATTTATATCTTCACAAACATAATATGTAGGACGCCAATTAGTTTTATTAAACATTTTGAATATTCTATTCATTCCAAATGTTATCTCATTATTATTCTCAAGAAAATCTAAATCTTGTGCTTGCAGACTTGGACCATTTGCCACGATAAAACATCTTTTATTTTTATGAATATCTTTTAATACTCTCAAACTTTTTCCGTACCTTGTCTTATAAAAATTTTTTAGTATAAAACCTTGACGTCGTGCTAAAAAAGAGTTGTACAAGTTCATATTTTATTTTCTCCTTTTATTCATAAGTCTTTTTAACGGTGTTCTAAAAATATCTTTTTCATAATCATTCATAATAAAAAGCCAATTAAGAACAACATATAAGACAGTATAAATTATTATGCCTACCAATAAAGCAAAAATATTATAGAAATTAATAAAATGAGAGACAACTAAAGTTATGCAACACATTATAGTCGGTAAAAGGTAAATTTTTCCCACACTTTTCCAAAATCGGATCATGTCTAAACCAGTTTTCTTCCAATAATACCAATTCATAACAAATCCCTGACCGATAATCAAAGCTATACCGGTCATTAAAGCCGCACCTATGATACCCATAATATGCATTAAAAACCAAGTTCCGATTACATTTCCTATAGCTATACCAAGGTACACTATAGATCGAAACCTATGCTTGTTTTGTGCAATAATAATGCTCAAACATATGCTCTGTACAAGCGGAATCATATTTGGTATCATCATTAACACCGCTACCCAATACGCATCTTCATAGCCTGAGCCAACATAAAAACTAATAAACGGTTGTCCAAAAGAAATAAATCCGGTTACTAACAGTGTAATTATGTAACATTGAATTCGACCCATTCTTATTGCCAAATCCGTCAATTCATCGTTTGTAGCACCTGAAAAAACCATTTTTTGAGTTTTAGGTGCCAATAAATTAGAAACTGCTGTGGTCAAACTAAATACTATTCCGTTGAATACACCGCCAACATTATAAACTGCTACCCCTACAGTAGCCAAGGCGGGTATAGCTCCTATCATTACAACATCAGTTGAATTATACAACTGACCGACAAAATTCGCAACAAATATCCAAAACGAAAATGATAATATTTCCTTTAAAACACCTGCAGATGGCTTAGAATATATGGCTTTTAGACCTAAGTTTTTGGTCATGTATATGTAGTAAAAAATTCTAATTATTACATTTAGAATTAAGCTTGAAACTGCCATGCCGATTGATGCAAATCCAAAGAAAAGTACAACTAAATTAAGTATCGGCATAATGCATATTGTACCAATATTCATAAACTGAAGGAAAATAAATTTCTCATGCGCAGTTACAACAGATATCTGCGGTGTCATTAAAAAGTTAAGTGCAGTATTTAAAGATAAAATAAAAACAAGTACTCTCATTGTAATTAATTCTGATGATGTCAATGAAGCACTATACCATAGTCCCAAAATTAAACTGAGAATTACACCCACCACAAACGTTACAGTTGCTATAACCTGAAAGATTCGGGAAAATAAGCCTAACATTTTTTCTTCGGCTTCTTTTCCATCCTCTTCACGAGCCTTAATCAGATAACGTGTAATAGCGGAACCTAAACCAAGAGAAATCAGAGAAAGATAACTTGTTATATTACTTGACAACTTATACAATCCGTATTCACTTTGTCCCAACAATTGCAACATTATAGGCGTATAAAAAACAGGAATCAAGTTTCCTAACAATAAATTTATATAGTTTAATATTACACCTATTTTTAACTGACTTTTATTTTTATCCATTCACAACCTCATTAAGTTTAAAAAATCATATCAAAATCTACTCTCGGAAAGACTTCAAGTTTTCCGCCACGAGTAGCATTATACACTTCTATACCGTGTTCATCACAATATTTTTTCATTGAAATAAAAGCTCTTGTGCTTGCATCTAAATTCGGTATATATAGATTTTCTTTGTCTTTGTTATACTCATCAGTAAAATAATCTTTAACACTTTTATTGTTGATAATTTCACCTTTATCGTTTTTATAAACAGCAAAATTATGATCGACACCTAAAAGGTATATTTTTTTAAATCCCATATAGGCGGCAATTTGTGCAGCTGAAAATGCTACTGTATTTGATTTACCTATGTAGGAATCCACACCGTCTGAAAAAACGGGTACTCCCTGTATTGAGGAACGCACATTAAAGTATAGAGCATCCTTGATATCAATATTATGAAAGTACTTATTAATAAGAGGTATAAACTTAGTACTTATCTCTAATTTATTAACATCCTCTTGACAATTAAAAAGCATCTTTTCATCCTGTGACACATAAAAATCCGGTCTCCAATTTGTTTTATCAAACATTAAAAATATTCTGTTAAAACCAAAGGACAAAACATTATTCTTATGCAATACTTCAAGATCATCGGCGGATAAGCTTGGACCATTGCCTATTATAAAACACATTTCACCCAAATGAGTATCTTTTAACATTCTTAATCTCTTTGCATATTTACTTTTTTCAAAATGATCAAGAACATACGATTGAGTTCTCGCTTCTATTGATTTTATGGGATGCAATTTATTTGCCACCTTTCATTTTCACCAAATTATCAACTAACATCACCAATCTGTATTTACCACTTTTATAAGCAAATTTATAAGCCGGATTGATATAGCAATCTAAATTGTTTAAGGACTGCACAAATTCCTTGCTTTTCATAATAGAGTTATTATATCTGATTTTATCTTTTTTAGTAGCCTTATTTTTCTCGCTAAAAGTATTTTTTAATACAACTTCATATTTATAAAAACAGGCATTAAAATACTTCTTTACTTGTTCCTCACTACAGTTCCATTTGACAATAAAACGGTGCATAACACTATTGATTGTTTTATATATCTCAAACATATTAGGGTAGTATTTCTGTGATAAACTGCAGTCACTTACCTGAACATAACTATACAGCTTTTTCGGAATCACTAAAATTTTACCATTTGTACAGTCAAGGTATTGAAAATTAAATATTAAATCCTCCCCAAGTGATAGGTTTGAGTCAAATATCAATCCGTTTTTTAAAATTGTTTTTCTATCATACAATTTGCATACCGGTCCTGCATCGAGCCATTTTTCATGCAGAGTCATAATATCTTTTACAGAGTATATATTTTTATTGTCATTAACAATTAGATTTCCACCTGAACTATCATAATTGGTTACTGTTTGAAAATAGCACCATATATTATCAAATTCAGGATGTTCAGATTTAGTTTTGATTAAAATTTCCAAATAGTTTTTATTAACATAATCATCACTGTCAACAAAGCATATATATTTACCCTTTGCAGCATCAATACCACAGTTCCTTGCCGAAGACACACCACCGTTTTCTTTATGTATAACTGTTATTCGATTATCTTTTTTGGCATATTCATCACAAATTTTTCCACTGTTGTCAGGCGAACCGTCATCAACAAGGATAAGTTCAAAATCTTTATATGTTTGATTTAAAATGCTGTCAATACAATAATGCAAAACATTTTCGACTTTATAAACAGGTACCACAATACTTACTAAAGGCAATGATTTCACTCCTACTATTTTACGTATCCAAATGTATCTTTTAATTTTTCTTGCGTTTCAATTTTTTGCAATGTAGCATTTGACCACTCGTTTCAACTTTTTTCATACTAAAGTCCTATGCCTAGCAAATTTCTTAATTTTACAGTAAGATCCCAAGACAAATTAGAACAAAAAAGCCAAAATTTTTGCTTCAAATTTATATCATTTATATCATCCATTACAATTTTACAATTTTTAACATAAAAGAATATTTGACTTTTAACTTCACGATACTGCTTACTGTTAGTCTTTTTTATATTTTGTGATTGATACATGCTAACGCACCAAACACTATAAGCACTTAAAGTTGAATATTCAGGAAATTTTTCTAAAACAAACAAATGACGAATATATTTAGCATTAATACTCTCAATCATATCGGAAACTTTCATTGAATGCATAATAGATAAATCTCGCTGCCTATAGGCATACAACTTTTCGTCTATTCTTGCTAATTTTTTTGCATTTGCTATAACCCTGTATGTCCAATACTCATCATCAATAGACCTATTCTCCGGAAATCTAATGTTCTCTATAACATTTCTATTGTAAATTTTATTCCAAATTACTTGTTTAAAATTTCGTTCTATTAAATGTTCATACATTGCTTCCTCTGTATTGTAATAGTGTACCTTAAAGTCACGAGTATGGGATTCTAAAAAAGCATTGTCATCATAACAATTACAATAATCAAATTCTGCTATGTCAATATCACAATCATCAAAAAAAACATTCATTAATTTTTCATAGGCTGTATCTTCTAAATAATCATCACTATCGACAAAGGCTACATAACTTCCATGAACAAAGTTCAAAGCAATGTTTCGTGCATTTCCAGCACCACCATTAGACAAATGCATTACTTTGATTCTGTTATCGCTATTAGCATATAAATCACATATTTCTGATGATTTATCAGTTGAACCGTCATCAACAAGAATTATTTCAAGATTTTTATATGTCTGATTTACAATACTGTCAACACACCTTGTAAGGTATTTTTCAACATTATAAATCGGAACTATTACACTTATCATCGGGTTCATAATAAACTTCACCTATTCATACAATTTTTTCTGAAAATGCTTTGAATAAAATCTATACATTGGATCAAATAAAAAAGGCAAATAAGTAATTACATTTCCAAGAAATCTTGTTTTCTTGCTCAAAAGAGAGATTTTATTCTTCTTATTGACAATAATATGCCTAACTGTCTTCTTTTCATTAAAAAAGTTTTTGCTTATATCTTTATCAGCACACGCAATAGTTGAATAAACATTTATACATGTGCTCAAATAAGCAGCTTCACCTTTTTCTTTTAAGTTAACATCAATGCTGTCAAGAATTATTTTTTTTACTTTTATTGGATCAAATATTAAATTTTTATTCAACTTTTGTCTTGACGCGGAAGTCATACGAACAATATAGTGATACGGGCAAAAATCTTCAAAAACCGATTTTTTGGATTTTAAAAATAAATAATAATTCCACAGTAAGTCTTCGTTAATTTTTATATTCAAGTCTACTTTATCAAAAAAATCGCTAAAAAGCGAAGATTTATAAAGTTTATTACCTAGCCCTGGTTCTACTATTGAACCGTCAAGTAAATCTTTTATACCCGTGTCTTTATCCTGTATTCTAATTTTATCGGTATTATGGAAATAATTTATTCTACCGTCAGAAAAGACCATCTGATAACCGCAATGTGATATGTCAGCATTATATTTTTGGGCATTATCAAACAATCTCTCGTACATATCAGGTTCTATTACATCATCACCGTCAGTAAAACCTATCCAATCGCCCTTAGCCGCCAAAACACCTTTCATTCTCGCAACCGACACACCGCTGTTTTTGATATGTAAAATCTTGATTACATCTCTATACAAATCGGCATAATCATCAATAATTTTAGCAGATGAATCAGTTGAACCGTCATCAACAACTATAACTTCAATATTTTTATAAGTCTGAGATAAAATACTATCTAAGGTTCTTACAATATAATTCTCTAAATTATATACCGGAACAATTACACTTATTAAATCACTCATCATAAAGCACTCAACATTTCTTCAACAGCTTTTACTGTTTTTTCGGTACTGAAAGCTTTTCCACGCTCTTTTGCTTTTGTGGCATAAGCTTCAAGCAAATCAGGCGTTGTCAGCATTTTCTTGGTGCCCTCATAAAGTGCATCTTCATTATTTTCTGTTACGATACCGTACTCATTGTTTTCACCTAATAATTCGGTCATACCCGAACAAAGGGTAGCCACAACAGGCGTACCGACAATGAGTGACTCCGTCACAGATGTGCTGAATCCTTCACTGTGAGATGAACATACATACAAATCACAATTTTTTACATACTTGTACGGATTTGTTCTATATCCAACCATATGGAATGTATTTTCAACACCAAGGTTCTGTGCAGCTTTTTGTAAGCTACCTTCCTCTTCACCGATGCCGAACAAATAAACTTTATTTTTAACTCCGTCATCAAGGAGTTTTTTATGTATGTTCAGTAGTCTGTCGAACCCTTTTAACGCAGTAAGTTTTCCGACAGAACATATATTTACACAATCATCATCAAATTTAATATCATCGACAGGTTCAACAGACTTCTCAAGTATTTTGTCTGTTTCAATTGTGTTATAAAGCACCTGAATAGGTTTCTTGAATTCAAATGTTTTTGAAAAGTAATCCATAACCCATTTTGAAACACATACAGTATTGTCAAATTTGTTATAGCATTTCTTTGCCTCTTCAAAATTTCTAAAACCTACTGCACCGATTGCGGGGTTGTCCATTTTGCAGTGAATCCAGTTGACAAGCTTAGTATTTGGGTTAGTGCAACCGCTTACAATTCGTGCGGTAGGACCTTCAAGGTAAGAAACGATTATGTCATAGTTGTCTCTGATAAAATGTTTATACAGTTTTTCAGGAGAAAAAAGTTTCATCACATATGTATTGCCACGAGGCATTCTCTTGAAACCGCCGATATATTTTACATCAGAGTTAAGATACTGTCGGTTAACGCCTACATCAAACAAAGTTTGAACTGTTACATCAAATTTTGTTTTATCCATATTATTGGCGAGATTAACCAAAACTTTTTCAGCCCCACCGTGTGCAAGATTAGGTATAAGAAATAAAACTTTTGTCATAATAATCTACTTCACTTCCATTAAACTATCCATTTTCATACGAAAAAATAACGACAATAATAATCCTGGTGGTGTAGCCAAAACTGTAAGCATTTTTCTGGGTGACTCTTTGATATAATGTTTATTTTTTGCTATTATACTGTCGGCAACATAATGTACACAATCTACCAATAATCTTTTATTAGAATCAGGATATTGCATACATATCTTTCTCCAGAAGGCAAAGCTCTTTGGGCATTTCATGTACTGCTTATACATAATGTGTGAATTACCGTCTTCCTGGTATTCTACATCGCACACTACTTCATTTAAAACAGCAAGTTTATACTTCTGATCTATCAATTTATATTTATATGCAAGTGCAAGATATTTTTCATTATCAAATACCGGATACTCAGGAACTGAATTAATAATATCAGTACGATAAATAAGTTTCTTATCACCTGAACCACCTGACGCATAATAACCCGACAATGTGGTTTCTGTCATATCTTTCGGAAAGCCTTTTCCTATAACCTTTCCCGTATTCATATTGGCATCGAGTGCAATAATACCTGCATAACCCTTGCCTTTAACATGATTCCATTTGTTTATAATTTTTTCAACAGCGTTCTCAGATAAAGCGTCATCAGAATCTATACAAGTATTGAGTTCGGTATGTATATTTCTATACGCAACATTGTGTGCGGTATGCATACCGCCGTTTTCTTTATATATGTACTGAATTTCGAAGCCGTTATCTTTTGACATCCAGTCTTTTACTAATTCAGCCGTATTATCAGTTGAACCGTCATCAACTATAAGCCACACGAAATCCTTGCATTTTTGGGAACACAAAGATTTATATGTACGACCTATTGTATGTGCCCTATTATAAGCAGGTGTAAACACTGTTAAAGTCTGCATAACTATTATTCCTCAACCGAATTTAAATAAAATTCTTCAAGTTTTACAACATTCTGTTTAACATCAAAACCTGATTTTTTTATATCATCAATCGTGTTTTTTCTAATCGTACTTTGTTTTTCTAAGACAACATCCGCCCACTCATCAATCGGCAAGTTCAAATCTAACGACTCAGCAAGGTCTGTAACTCTGCATTCTGACGGAACACTGTCAGAAATAATACACGGCAATCCTGCAGCCTGCGCTTCAAGTGCTGCAATACCTAATCCTTCGTACAAAGACGGAAACAAAAAGACATCCATTGCCTGTAGTATTCTATTCACATCTCCTCTGTTTCCTAAAAAAAACACGGAATTCGATAAACCAAGATTATCAACTTTTTCTCTTATATTACTCTGTCCGTTACCTGTTCCTACAAGAAGCAGTTTGGAATTTCTGTTTTTATCATGTACACTCTTAAAAACATCAATCAAAAACGGATGATTCTTTTGAGGATTAAACCTTCCGACATGTCCGATTACAAAATCAGATTTACTGATTTTCAGTTCGTCACGCACTTGATTTCTTATTTGACAGTCATACCGATATTTTTCAGCGTCAATTGCATTATTTAAGACAGTATATGCATTTCCGCCAAACATCCAATCTCCTGCCTCTTTACCGCAAGAAAAAAGATGCGTAGCGTACTTAGAAATTAAAAGTTTTGAAAGAAGCTTAATCGGATACTTTAAATTTTTGTCTTGGCTTTTATTATGCGAATGTGCAATTCTTACCTTAACGCCATGTTTTTGTGCAATTTTCAAAGGATATGCACTCATGCAATCCAAATGTGAATGCACAATATCGTACTTATGATTATCAAAGAAGTCATCAAGCGCATTAAAATAAGCCTTAGAAAAGGGATTCAGCATAGGCATATGATAAATATGTCCGCCTAAAGATAATATCTCATCATCATAATCAGCCTTTTCCTGACGATGTACAAGAAAATCAAATTGAATTTTAGTACGGTCTATGTTTCTGTAATAATTCATAATCATAGTTTCAAGACCGCCGCGCCCCATGTATGTTACAATATGTAATATTCTTAAAACATTCAAATTATTAACCCCTAAATCAAATAATTAAAATCCACCAAAATAATCGCTATGGTAATATGTCGGTCCTGTTAAATAATAATAGAGCAATAATACTGCAACATATCCAAAATATACATATTTCCTATTATTTTCATTAAAGCATATTCTTAACAAAACAGGAATCAAAATTAAATCGTACAATTCACTGTAAATCGGAAGCCTACCGATAAAGATACCGCTGGTAACCATACCTACAAGATAAATTAATGCCGTACATACTGACAAGTTTACACACAAAGAAAGCACAGGCATTTTTTCGTAATATTTGCTTAACTTTTCCCGATAAGCAAAAGCCGCAACGGGTGGAACAGCATAGAATAAAACTCTCAACGGATTAACGCCGTCATCTTCTTCAAAATATATACTTATATCATTTTCATAAGATGTGCCTTGAGCAAATTCATCAACCTTGCCAAAAAACGGCTCGGCAAAAACAGTAATCAATACCATTGCAAAAATAAAAAGCCAAACCGACTTGCTCCAAGGTTTTAACCTGGCAATAAAGTAAATCGGTATTAAGAAAATTGCCGTGGAATGGATAAATATCAAAATTGCTACCATAGTCAAGAATTTAAAAAACTTGCCGGTAATAATAAAATCACAGCACAAAAATGACACGGCAACACAAATAAACTGTCTCATTCCGTTGAGCATATAACCAGAATAACACAGGAATGCCAAAAACAAAAACGAAGCCAAAAAGAAATCTGCATTCATGCAATATTTTCTCAAAGTTATCATTACACACACACCGGAGAAAATCGCAATTGAACTCAGCCAAAGTGTGTAATTATCTGAGATAAAACACTTAAAGAAAATGCTGTATGCATTAAAGAGAACTCCCTTGCCCTCGGAAGACCATGGATCCCAATTCAATTTTGAAAACTCTTCCGAAAAGTTTGTTGAATAGTTATTAAAAGCTGCAACATATGCGGTTGTATCGGCAACATAGTGCCTCATTGATGCCCAAAATATGAAATAACCGAAAACTAAAAAAGCATACGCCCACGGAACTCTTCTTTGTAATCCCTGTTGTAAATTATAATCGGTAAGCGCTATCTCTTCTTTATGAGTGATATCATACAAAATATATATCAAAAAAGTCCAAAGTATCATGGACCAGTAAATTATCATTAAATCACACCTGAAAAATCTATATTAATTACAAGCCTAAAGCCTTTACTGTATCGTTTACAACGATTTTTTTATCAAATTCGTCCACCATTTTTTGTCGGGCATATTTACCCATAACTTCTCGTTTTGAAATATCTGTTTCAAGAAAAGCTTTCATTTTTTCATAAAGGCTGTCAACGCTTTTAGGTTCACAAAGCCAGCCTGTATATTCATTTTCCACCGACTCTCTGCATCCCGGAATATCGGTGGTAATGACAGGTCTGCCTGTTGCCGAAGCTTCGAGATTTACATTACTCATACCCTCGTGATAGCTTGGCATTACAACACAATTGGCGGTCGCATAGTAAGGTCTTGGTTCTTCCTGAAATCCGTGGAATTTTACAACGCCCTTACTTTCAAGTAACTCAACTCTTTCCTTGTATTCATCTTCAAAAAAGCCTACAAGGTCAAGTACAAATTTATAGCCGTCATCGTGAAGCTTCTCAGCCGCAGAAAACAATTCATCCATGCCCTTTTCCTTCATGATTCTGCCAAGATACAAAAAATGCGGCGGATCACTTTTCGGGTAAGGCTTGTACTCATAAATTTCAAGATTGATTCCTGCACCGTTCAAAATAATTTCTTTGTCAACAGAAATAATCTTTCTGTCAACAAATTCATCTGCATTAACCTGATTTTCAAAAAATACCGTTTTTACCTTTTTAAAGGCTGTTTTATAAAGAACTGTCGCAAACTGAGCAAGTCCGGGCTTTTGAAACGCCGTTCCTAATCCCTGAACATTCGCACAAAACGGAATATTTAACTTTTCACACATCAATCCGCCGTAAACATTTGGTTTGATAGAGTATGTAATTACCAAATCAGGGTTTTCTTCCTGTAATATTTTTTTATAAAATTTCATGAGTGAAAAATCGTGAATAGGATTAACCCCTCTGCGCTCCATCTTAGTTTCAATACAACGCAATCCCATATTGATGAAATCTTCATGATGTCCTACAAAAGGCATACTAAGAACAACATCATAATTTTTCATAAGTTCTTCAATCAATTCTTTTCTGAAACGATACAGCATATAAGAATGATTAGTAAGAATCATAACTTTTTTACGATTATTCTTCATCTGCAATTGCTCCTGTTCCGCCCTCAACTACACCATCATGCTTAAACACACTTACAACTGTCATAAAAAGACATTTTACATCAAAGACAAAACTGACATTATCACGATAAATCTTATCCATCTGAACTTTTTCAGGGATAGGAAGCTCATCTCTGCCGTTAATCTGCGCCCAACCCGTCAAGCCGGGTTTTAAATCATTTATACCGTACTCATCTCTTTCAGAAATCAAATCATCCTGATTCCAAAGTGCAGGTCTTGGACCGATAACCGACATATCGCCCTTAAAAATATTAAAAATCTGAGGCAATTCGTCAAGACTTGTCTTTCTTAAAAACGCACCCACCTTAGTTATATACTGTTCAGGATTTTTAAGAAGATGTGTAGGACAATCCTTGGGAGTATCAATTCTCATTGTGCGGAATTTCAGAATATTGAAATATTTTTTGTTTTTTCCTATTCTTTTCTGCCTAAAAAAAACAGGACCTTCGCTCGTGCATTTTATTATGGCACATATCGGAAGGTAAAGTACTGACAGACACACTATCGCTGCAAGTGAACAGATAATATCAAGTATTCTTTTCACAATTCTGTTATAAAACGACATTTTTCTGTCTTTCATATTTAATACTCCTCAACCCAAAACTAACTTACGCAATATATCTATAGAATTATACCACAGAAAGCATCAATAAGCAATAAAAGAGGAGAATATGGAAAAAACAATTGAAAAAAAGTGCTTTTTAACAAATTATAGGTATAATTACGCAAGATTTTTGCCATAGATATGATTTATTTTCACTAAAGTGATAATCAAATATAGTCTATTTTGGTTATTTTATGCAAAATTTGTTATAAAATATAATAAAACGCCGCAAAGCCGAGCGAGAAATCTATGGCTTATTTTAGGTGAAAAGGCACTATATAATCCGCTATATTTACTGTGCAACAGTCCTCTGCACGGCAACCTGAAAGCTTGCACATACACAGTGCTAAACCACTCTGCAACTTTCTTTCAGAAGTTAATAATCTGGCAAGTATCTGAAATTGTTCACAGACTTGTTGAAATGTGGGATTAATTATGATAAACTGACAATATAAGTCAGAGTACGATATAATTTGATGTAGACACATGAAAATTTCAGAATGCACACTTTCAAAGGAAACACAAGACCTTTTATACAGATATTTTGCGGCTGCGGCAAATCTTTACGGAGTTATCGAAATCGGCAAACTTCTTAAAATTTACAACAGCCAGAACGAGCCTATGAGCGAGGAAGATTTTCTGTCATTTGCTGAAAATATGAATTTTAAGGGATGGTATTTGCAATTCCAAGTGTTACGTGCTAAACTGTTATTGTCATGCATTTTATGACCTCCTTCTGTTACTTTGCAGTTGCCAGACCGCATTTCTATTATAACAGAAGGAGTTATTTTTTTCATTATCGCTAAAGCTTTTTTTGAATCCCAGATACAATCGGGGGTTTTCGTTGCACAAAAGAACAACACCGACAGGTTTGAGTAATAAACTCCCTGTCGGTGTTGTTTTTATTGCTTTGATAGGTTCTATTTTGGATTATAACAATGATTCATTTACAATGTCCTTTATACCTCAGTACGGGCTGATATAAGAAATACATGTATCATCGTATAAGTCACCGGAATATGTATCAAGAATAGTCATTTTTATGTATGTAGTATTAATAGTTTTTCCGAATGACACTTTTTGTAAGGTATCAGAATCAGAAATATCTTTTGTAACTAAAGAACCGTCAGAAAATTCAAACTGAATTTTCTTCACTCGACTATTATCGTAATACGATGTGGTACTTTTTGCATATCCATTTATTATTTGTATTCCCGATACGCTTTGTAATTCATTGCTTGAAAAAGTAATGTATTCGCCATTACCCCTTCCGGTAACTCCTTCACACCAACACGTACTGTCATTGTACCTGAGATTCTCGGCACCATAACTAAAATCGCCCTCCGGTGACAATGTTGATGATGCTGTAATCGAGTTAAAATACATGGAATTACTATTGACCTTTGTGTAACTTACTGTACTTTCTTCTTCATTCCCCTTTGATACATATAGTATTATCGTTTCACCTTTATTGGTTTCTCTTCCTGAAACCGGGAATTGACTTACTACATAATCTTTTGGAACAGAACGACTTGAATCATACTTAATGTCACACTTTAATCCGATATTTGTCAGACTGCTCTTTGCATCATTAATATCCAATCCGACAACATCAGGGATAACTATCTGCAACATACCCTGTGTGGTAGATTCGGTTATGGTAGTTGGAACAATAGTAGTGCTTTCAATAGTTGTAGTTTGTGATACAGAATTTCGTGTTATCCCGTTCTCGTTTTTTTCAGGTGCATTATTATATCTGAAGAACACAAAATACACTACACCTGAAATAATCAGCACAAATACCAGAATTAATATTATCCACAACCATTTTTTTGACCTACCTTTTTGAGTTTCTGTATTTTTATCTGAGGCTACTAACCGATTTCCGCATTTTTTGCAAAAATTCATGTCTGCAGCATTTTCTGTTCCGCATTTAGGGCATCTCATTTAAACTACTCCTATCAATAATAGTTTCCAACATAACCTTTATATATGTACCAATTACCTCTTTCTTTTATCAGATAGAGATCATTCACAGGATAATTAGATTCTCCTAATGAACCCTTTGTTTTTATATCCAACTCAACCTTAACAACTTCAGAAATATCACTTGAATCATAATTATAGGATTGTTCAACATACTTTAAAAACTCCTGATATTTACGGTCGGAAAGCTTATAAGAATCGGTTATATCATAGCTGATGCTCATATCATGACCTGCTACAGATTCATAAGAATCAAGTGTAGCCGAAACATCCTTGGAAATAGACTCCTCTATTTTATTTGAATCCATTCCGTTATAAGCAATATCGCTGGTCATAGATACAAGTGTGTTAATATCATAATTTTTAAAAGCATTGAAGGCTGTATTAACAGCACCTTTGTATCCTGTAAAAGATGATATAATATTAATTGCAATCACGGCAACTATAATAATAGCTACACCTAAAGCACTCAACTTAACTATCAGTTTTATTTTTTTCTTTTTTTCCGGAGCCATAGTGTTTACTCCGGAAATTTTCACAGGCTTTGATCCTTTCACCTCAGTTTCTCCTGAATATGGAGTTCCGCAATTACCACACACAAGTGTGTCATCATCCATTGGTTTTCCGCAATTTCCACAAAACTTAGACATTTGTCATTATCCTCTCTTAATTAATTTTATTTTTGAATTTACGCTTTTTTCTTATAACCACAAATACAATAATTATAAGCGCTATCACAGAAACACCTGAAATTACTATATACCAAATATATGAATAGTCGACTATTTCACCATTACCGTTTGCAGCTGCACTATAAACAACATCATATTTACCGTCACCGTCTTCATCTACATTCAAAACAGTATGATCAGATACATTAGCAACTGTATCTATTTCTGTACTTCCGGTAATTCTGATATTCTTAAACTTTCTGAAATCGGTATATTCCCCGTTTTCGTCCATAAAGCCAATACTGTAATCCATTCTGCCTCTGCCTGTTCCTTCTATCTTTACATCATAATCATCTCCCTCTTTCAATCTTAAAATTTTCACTTTATCGGATTCATCGTTACTTAATTCGTTTTGAGAATCATACTCGTTCATATTTTCAGACGAATCAGTTTCTTCAAATGTCAATGTGCCAAATGAAGTTCTCGTATTCAGTCCATTATCCGATGAGTTCAGCGTTTCTCCGTTATATTGAACAGACACTTCAACAGGACAGGCTATACGCACATATATATATTTCTGTCCGTTTATCTGGTCAGCTATGTCGCCAAAGAAAAATACTAAACTGTCAGCATCTGACACCTCATAGTGACAACCATCATTTGCTATTCTTTCTAACAAACTTTGAGGAGCTGTTTTATCATCAACACTTTCAAAAAATCCAAGTGTATAGATATATACACCTTTTTCTTTCAACTCATTTGCGTATGAAACAAGTTCATCTCCCTCTAAACCTTCGTTAGGTAAACCGTCACTCATAAGAACAATTATTTTCTTTTTAGCCTGACTTTGCTCAAGCATATTGTCGGCAGAACGCAACCCTGCTTCCATATTTGTTGAACCTGATGTATTTAAGTTATTTATTACATTTTCAAGAGAATTTTTACTTTTGGTAAAATTTGACTTAACATCGGCATCATTGCTATAACTCACTATGCCTATGTTTGCATCATTTTCAAGAATTGTATCAACAAATTTATTTGCGGCTTTTTTAGTTTCATCAATCGGTGTTCCGTCCATACTTCCTGAAGTATCTAGAACCAAGACAATATCCCGTTCGGAGGAAGTGTTATTTTGGTTCTTTTCAACGGATTTTTCATCCCATTCACAAATAAATGTTTTATCATCTCCATTTGTTCCGTTTCCAAAATTACCATCATTCCATTTGTAGGCAGGTGATTTATGATAAAACATAGCATAATTTTCATTACCACCTTCATTGTTTGGTTCTCCATCGCTCCAATTAGTAAATTTTGGTTGTTCTCCGTTAACTGTCAACCATTCTCCTTCGTTTTTTGAATCTGTCAAACCGAAATATGCATTATAATATCCTTGTTTTTTCATATAATCATATAGGTTAGCATTTTCATCATTATTTTCTATTATAGAAAGATACCCGCCTAATGATTCACAATAAGATTCTGCATCCTCCCAAGTGTCACAAACATCGGAATAAATATAATAATAATGTCCGTTACATTCAAGTGCATCAGTAGGAATTTTTGTTGAAACATTTTCTGAGTTGTCGTCGTATGAATTATCGTTGTCATCAAAAATATCATTGTTAAATCCGGTAATATTAAAATATATTTTATAACAAGCATTTACCAGTTCTTCAAGATTTTTAGCAAAACTTTCATCATAATTTAAATATCCCTTAAAATCATCATATGTAGTCTTGTTCTTATTCGAAAAAATATTTTTAATTTTATTTGCAACTCCATCAAAAAGTATTGATGAAACAAAACCATATGTATTATCTGTTGCATATCGTTCGTATTCCAGATACTCCATATAACCCTCAATAAGAGCTGAAGCATTTTCTTCCGAACGGTCAGCCTCATAAGAATCGCGCAATGAACGGACTGAATCTGAAGCATAAGATCCTATGGTATATAATAGCATCAATTTAAAATTATTATCTGACACATCATCGCTGTTGAAAAGCCAATCAAGGCCTGCTGAATAAATATTAAGGCCGTCAATGATAATCTTTAAATCAGAATTTAAATCTTTTAACTTAGAAAAACATTCCTTGACACCAAACTCGACCATTACCTGCTTACTTTCTGAAAAAGCAATGTTTGCATATGACGATTTGTAAACTTTAATCACTTCATCTACCGCATCAACAAAATACTCGTTATCGTTTCCCGCTTTCTTCATCTGTTCAAGAAATTTTATTCTTTTTTCATCTGTTTCTTTAATAGCAATAGCTTTAGAAAGATTTTTATAGTATTCAACAGCTGAATCGGAGATTTTTTCTATATCACCTACAAGTGTATAATACTGGTTAATCTCATTTATAAATCCATACTTATTTGAAAACTCAATAGCATCTGATAACGATTGTTCTTTAATTAGTTTGTCAACATTATCAAGATACTCTGTGTTAGCATAATCAAATACATTTTTTACAATATCCTCTGTAATTTCAAAAGTTTTCTTTTCAAAATTATCACTATACTCATCGCTTTTTACAGAGAAATTAAGATAATCCATTATAATTAATACATATAAATCCTTTTGCCAATTAGCTGTCTTAACCAAGTCTCCGCTTAAAATATTTCTGAGATTTTTCCAAAATCCACTGGTAAATACAAGTAAATCATCACCAATTAAAGCTTCGGATATGTTTTTGTAAGTATATTTATGCATAAGTGCCAATGACATCATAGGAATGCAGTCAGATTTACCATTTTTTCCTATAATGCCATTCATTATACAATCAGCCACATATAGCGTTACATTATCGTACGCAAATGAAGAATTGCCTTGATCATTCATATTCTCAGCAGTTACCGTTATGTTCAAGCTACTTAATATGCAAATAACCAAAAGCAAAGATACAAATGATTTCATTATTCGTTTCAATTAGCCCCCTCCTCTGCTACCAATTTCTGAAGATTCGCAGGATTGAATTCAGACAAAGTTTTAACCTTTATAACCGAACTTTTGGGATTTGTCTGATAAAAAGTATTTGTTTCGTCATCATAGCTCATTAAACTATCAGAGTTAGATATTACCAAACTAAAATTATTTTCATAATTAAAAGATACAGGTTCTGCCATCAATACATCATTTATAAGATATAAATCCCAAATGTCACCGTTAATATCAACATAACAAGATTTGTATACTGGATGTTTTGTTTCAGAAAATGGCTCAATATCAGTAGATGTCCCGACAAAATCCCCTGTTTGAGAATACTCTGTCATGATAATACAATCAGTAAAACCATAACTTTGAAATGTTTTAAAAGCATCACTCTCTGTCAGTACATTTGAAGAATCATTCAAATTTGTTTCTGATAATATTTCTGAGTATTTGTTGTAATAAGCTTTTGCACTTATCTTATTTCCTTCTGAACTATTTGAAACGATATTATAATTCAAATATTCATAAACAGAAATTTCTCCATAATTATTCGTAATTCCAAAGCTGTAAAAAATATTGGATACAAACGGTATTTCGACCACATTAAAATATACTAACACCCCGGTTATGGCGCTCAACAAAATAGCAACAGCTAAAAGAATTATCACGAATTTAATTATAAACCACTTAATTTTCTGACCTGTTGATCGCATTACCTTTCTCGTTACTTTTTCTGCCTTTGCCTCAGCTTTTTGATTATATTTATCCGCAACAGTTTTAACCTTATTTTCGGTCTTTACCATTATTTTTGCCGCAGATTTTTCTGACTTTTTTCCGGCTTTCTGATTAGCTTTGGCAATAATTTTGTCTGTTTTTTGAGTGCATTTCCTTTTTACTTTTAAAGTCGCTTTCTCCGCCTTTTCTTTAGCCTTTATTTCTTTTTTAGAAATACCCGGTGTTCCGTTTTGTACACCATAATCAACATTTTTGGCAACTTCATCATTACCGCCAAAAGAAATATCAACCATATTTTCATTACTTTCTGCAATTTTATCTGAATCACATTTAGGACAAAAACCATTGTCATTCAATGCAGAACCACACTTACCACAAAATTTAGGCATTTTTCACCCTCCTGTTTTATCATTTTTCTGATTTCTTAAATCAAAATAAGGACCATTAATTTGCTTTATTGGAATACCAACTTTATTTTTCTTCCACTCAATCTCTGTGTAACCGTATATATTTTTAAATTGAGATAAAGCCGAATCATATATCATACCTGACTTTTTTGCTTTTTCCTTTTTGTCCCCTATTTTATACAAACCCGTAAAATAAACACAATTATCATAAGCGGATATTTTATATACATAATCTTCTGTTGTCAAAATTTCATTTTCATCTCTGTTATCGAGATAGATTTTATTTATAGTTATAGAATCAGCACCGCTCTGCCCATATTCACCTATAATATAGTACAATGTGTTATTTTCTACATCTATCGTATAATTGTACGCCCCGCTTTCAGTTAAATATTCAAAATCAGAACCATCGGTCTTAATTCTGCAAACTCTGCTTTTTCCTTCTTTTCTATAATCAATAAAATAGAGATAATCATCATATACACTAATATCACCGCAAAGATTATTATAAATGGCAGCATTGGCATATGTATATGAACCATAACATTCATAAAAATCGTCCAAAAGCTTTACCTTATGGCTGCCATCGCACTTCATTTTATATATTCCAGCTTCGTTACGATCAATTGTATATCGATTGTTTTCTTTATCTCCGGAGAAATGATAACCGTTGTTATAAAAATAAATCAAATCATTTTTTATTGTATAATCAGAAACTATTTCATCCTCAATTAATTCTAATGCAGAGCCATTTTTGCTAATTTTCCCTATGCGATAAAAATAATTATAATTACCAGACAAAATAATCGAGGGTACATAATTGAAATATATATAATCTCCGTAGGAATGCAAATTTATCAGTTTCCCTGCGTAAATATCAATTCCACCTTTTTGTTCATCATATAAAACACTTTGTTTAAAAACATCTTTATCCAATAATTCCTCTCGTACTAATTCGTCTTTATTCTTAAATTTAAATTTATAAAGTATGCCTACACCACCATCCTCAATTATTGCAAAAATATTTGTACCATCATAAGTAAAAGAGTTTTCATTCAAGCTTACGATTTTAAGATCAGTATCATTTTGGCCATTTTTATCTATATATTTTACGGGTATAACCGAATCATCGTTTTCAATTCTGACCAAGCACGCTCCACCAGCATAATAACTGTTTCCATTATTCTTGAAAAATAACTTTTGGTTAGTTGATTCACAAAATGATTCCTCTCCACCTGAAGCAAATAAAGCCGAAAAGTCAACTATTTTAAAACAAACGAATCCGCAGATTGCAAGAGCTAAAGCGGTAATCATAACAAATAGTAACAGCTTACGCTTGTTTTTGACTACCTTGTTTTTTTCTTTTACTACATGATTATCAATACAAACAGAACATTTTCCGTTTGCATCCAGCAAAGAACCGCATCTACCACAAAATTTAGACATTTATATTTCTCCGTTCATAATACAAATTAATATACATCAATCAAGTTCATAGTACTTAAAATTACCATCTATAAATACTCCGTCAACAAAACAATATCTGATGGTTTCAATATTCACATACTCGCTACCGTCTATTTCACACGGAGTACTACCGTTTTCTGTCACTTTTCCAACTCCTACGAGATTGGAATTAACGCTTGGATTGCCCAAAAAGCCCACATAGTAAACATCATTCGAATTTACCAAATCAATTGGGAATGACATAAATGTAAAATCTTTACTGTCAAGCTGCGCTTTTTTACCGTTTTCGAGATTATATATATAGTACTTTTTATTACTCAAATCGACGGAATCAGTATATATTACAGTATTTTCGCCAACAATAGTAGCCGGCAAAGTAGCGTCAGGAACTTTATTCGAGTTCTTAACTGTTCCGTTTTTATCTATCGTATAAATATACTGATCATAGACTTTACTTTTATTGGATTTGGCATCATATTTATACTTAAATGAAATAAAATGCAGCTTATCATCGGCTAAAACACTGCCATTCAGTGTACTTTCCGTGGCAACCTGAGTGATTTTTTCTGTGTCAAGGTCCATAGCATTTACGGTATTATTTTTAATTAATTCTACATTCTGCGACACAATGTCTGTAGAATAATAAATTTTATTACCTAAGCGGTACGCATTTTCTGCTCCTGCAAGTTCACTTTTAGATTTGCTTTTTGTATCATACTTCTGTAAAGTACCGTTTTCAAAAGCCTGATCAACATAATAAATGCAATCCTTGTAATAGCCAACAAAAAATATTTCGTGATCTGCACTGAACACTTTTTCCAAATTACTTCCGTCAATATTTACTGAATAAATATCATCTTGATAATATATCTGACTACCGTTTCCGTTTGTTAAATACATTTCTTTTTTATTACCATCTGCATCACATGTATTTGTAACAGAGAAATAAACTGTATTTCCGTCAGACATAAGGTGACCTGAATTTGTCTTATCAACTATTTTTTTACCACTTTCAAACATTGTATTTTTGTAATAAATAGCGTTGCCGTCAGAGCAGATGTACTTATCGTCTGCCATAACAAGGTAATTATTGGCCACATAATCGTGTTTGTTTGCAGATACAGATAACTTGGTTTCGGAATTGCCGATAATCAACGGATACACTTCTTTATCGTCTTCATCATCAGCTTTTTCGTAATAAGTCTGAAAATATTCATACTGGGTTTCACCAAGAAGATTTTTTGCATTTTCAAATGACTGACCGATTGTCTTTGAAGTCATCAAACTCTTAACAATATTCTCCATAAACAATGGACCGTAACCTTTTATGGTATGTTTTGCCTTGTTTGTTTTATCAGCATTATGTTCTCTGAAAATGTTCACCGAATTATGGAAACCAACTACTGCACCTGCATCGGGAATACTGCTTGCCAGGTCATAATCAATTTCTTCATTTTCACCGAAAGCTAAACAGCTGTCAATCAATACTATGGAATTCTTAAGGCTACCGTCTCCGTAATATGTTGAAAAGAAATTTGGAGAAATGCAATAAACCGTTCCGTCAACATAGTTTCTACGAATAATATTGTGCTGGTTCAAATCAAATTTGTAACTCTTGTCTTTTTCTTTCGTACATTCCTCATATGTACAAATTATGGAATATGTGTTTAATGAACTTTTTACCCTGTCTCCGTGTGCGGCAATTAAAACAAGCTGTTTTCCTGAAAGCTGCGTCTTGTACTGTTCTACTGTTGGATTAACAGCTAAATCTGTTTTCATTCCATCAGATGTCCATTTGTTCTGATAGTCTTTGTAGAAATCAAGTATTGCGTCATTATCTTTATACCAATCGTACATAATGACAGCATTCACATTATCTCCGCTGTTTTCGGTCTTTTCTTTGCTTGTTTTATTTTTTATATTTGAAGTTGTCAATGTATTTTTCACAGAAGTATCAGCCACACCGCCGTTAATCATTCCGTTACTGTTGTCATTCATTTCAACACTTACGCATCCCATACAACCGTTTGAGTATAAATAGGAGTATATTTTTGAGCCTTCGTCAAATGTAATTGAATCCTGTAAAATTAACGAACCGTTTTCTTCTGAAGATAATTTTTTCAGAAGTTTTTCAACTTCTTCCACTCTTTGTTCAATTGACTTATTCTTAAAATTCTTATCACTTAACAATGTCTGTATTTCTTTGTCAGCATTATCCATTGCTGATAGCTCATCATCACTCCAATCATCTTTTACTTGTATTTCAATGGTATTTGACACATAATATCTTAATCCATCTTTTAATACTGCATGGTATTTTAATGTTTTATTTGTATTTTCTTTGATATTTGCAGACGCAACAAAAAAATTTTCTTTATTATCCTTGTCGTTATCTGAAAAATCAGATAAATGTGTATCGGAATTTTCGCAGTATAATTCCAAAGATGAAAATTTGATTTCCGGCTCACAATAAAAATTAACAACATTTTCTTTATCATCAGAAGTGAATACAAAAGCTTTGTCAGATTCAATATTGAACGATCCGGATGATTTTATTCCTAATGATTCACTTATCTGGGTTGGAATTACATCAAAACAATCCAACGAAAAAAAAGCTATTGCTGCTACAAACACTACTGCAACAACTATTATAGAAATCCTGATTATTGACTTATGTTTTGCCTTTTTTCTATTTTTATTAATTTCTTTCTGAATAATTGTTTCCTTATCACATTGCGGACAAAATCCTGTAATCTCATCAAGTTTCGAACCACATTTTCCGCAAAATTTTGACATTTTTCAACTCTCCCATACACAAAAATCTATAAAAGGGGATAGTGCATACCATCCCCCTTCTAAGTAATTACATATACTTATTTATTAAATTGTCAATCATAGGTATAACAATTGTTCCCTGATTAAGTGATTTAAGTCCTAATATAATAAACAATACGGCTTTTACAAAATCAAGAGCTCCAATGATAAATCCTACAATTGAGGATATAAACGGAATAGCAAAAGAACCACCGAATATTTCACAAAAACTGCTTATCAATGTTATAAAATCGGGTATCAGACCAACAATTGATGATACAAGGGCGAAAATAATGTAAAGAACTGCCGCCTTAACGCTTGTTCTTCTGAGCCATTCATTATCTTCGGCCAAAAGAACATATCCCACCATGATCATTATCAACAGCAAACCATTAAACAATCCTGAAAAATAGACCGCCGCACCCAATAATCCAACTGATATTCCTAATTTTGTTTTCTGCATTTTAATCTCTCCTTAATTTATTACTTTAATATTAATTTGGTGCCACATTCGGTACAAAAGTCAATACTTTCATCAGCCGTTTCAAAACCGCAGTTTGGACAAGTTTTTGTCTTTTCAAATGTCTGGACAACTTCTTCGGGTGTCGCCAAATCATTACTATCGTTCTGAACATCAATCATTTTAGTTCCGCAGTTATTGCAAAAGAACACTTCTGAATCATTTGATGTGTATCCGCAATTCGGACACTTTTTATACGACTGAAGTTGTTGTTCACCGCTCTCAACAACTGTTTTTTCTTCATCCTGTGGCATTGGATTACCGCAAGATGTGCAGAAACGCATTCCCTTTTTTACATACTTTCCGCATTTATCACATTTTATTGTATCTTCATCATATGTCTGAACAGGTACTCGTTTAGGCATAGGTGCACCGCACGAGTTACAAAAAGCAGAATTTATGGATACTTCTCCACCACATTTCTCGCATCTGACAACGCCTTTAATTAATTGAACCTGCTCTTTATATTCAACAATTTTCTTTTCTGACTGACGAATAGATTCAAGCATACCTTTGAAATCATCTTCACAATCATTACCGTGCATAGACACATAAAGCTTACCTATCTGATAATAGTTATTGTTTATGCTTTTTTCTTCATCAGAAATCATTGAATTGATTTTTGCCACTTCTGCCATATCTTTTGTCTTTTTAACAGCAGATTGTCCTGTTTGTGCAAGTTTTTTTCCTAATTGATCAAATAATGCCATTTTTATTTCCCTACTCCTAATGTAAATTAATAAATCAATGTCAAGTATCCAATAACCAAAAATAAGTAAATTATCAGATATTATGACATGTATCACCTAATTCAAATTGCTTAACAGAAGAACATATAAGACATTCTTACTTATTACTGCCGTTTGGTTCTATGTAACACAATCCATTTTTTGAATTACTATCAGAATTTCCAACAATTTTAAAGGAACACGAAATATTATTATCCTCATTAACAATAAGTAAATTACTTTCTTTGGAATCCCACGAAAACGGTTTTAAGTTATAACGACTTAACCCATAACTGTCAAGATTCTTATTAATACTGTTGAGGGCATCCTTTTCAGATGAAAATTTCCCTTTCTTTTCAGAATATAATCTTGGTTGCGGTGAGTCAGAATCAATTGAAACCTGAGTTACTCCGTTAAAATAAAGACTTTCTCCATTACTTATATCAAAATAACTAATGCTTTCAGCCTCCGGCATAGCACTTATATGATCACATGAAAACTGTATTCCGAAGGGACTGTCATAATCGTTTTCTTTATATCTTTCAATTTCAAAAAATACATTTATATTTCCAAGACTGTCTTCAACAGAATAATACGGTGGATTTGATGTACTGTATATTTCGGAATCATCCTTAAACTCTGACGACCTTATGATAATTGATTTACCGTTAGTATCAGGCACTATTGCAAAGTGATACTCTATTTCTGAATGTTTTGGCAATCTTAAATATGTTATAAAAAGCTTTCTGGATATATCTGAGTTTTTCTTAAAACTGCCATTTCCTGCAATGTAGGAAGCATAATGAAGTTTTATTGTATCGTATGTTTTTGTGTTTTCGTAATCCGAATAATCTTTTTCTACTGTTACAGTAAATATATCATCTACATCGTCATTATTTAAATCCGCTATAATCCAACCCACGAGTATATTTTTAAATTTATCGCAATTAAAATATACCGTTTTAGTTTTTAAATCCGCATTGGATTCTAAACTTATTTTAGAATCCAACATCCGATATTTTGGAACAATTTTGCTTTTCAAATAATCCTCTGCCGATATTTCTCTATCTGCAGCAGTAGTTTCGACACTCTCTCCACTTATTTTACTTTGGGCATGAGAAACCTCTTTATCTGTACACGCTGTAATAAATACTGCAATGTATGCCGACAGTAAAGCACTTATCAATATCTTTTTTAATAATTCCAATACACTTAACACCTCATAATTTTTTCAGATATCAAATTTTCAAAATAAAAAATATGCAGATATAAAAGCTTTTTGCTGTATATGCCAAAGAATCCTAACATAGTTATTTTGGGTAAATACATTACATTCAATAAAATAATTATACAATAATCTGTATAATTTATCCATGACAAAAAGTTACATCAAGTCGCCTATTTTTTACATAATTCTGCAAAAGCAAATAAAATCTTTCGTTTTTATACAAATTATGATATACTGATTGCATAAGTTTTAAGTGAAACTTTCACAATATGGGCTAATTAGGGGGAATTAAATATGAACATATTGGTTTGTGATGATGATTTATCAATTGCAAATAGCATTGCGAAATACATAAAAAATAAGTTTAAACACGAAGTATTTGTTTCTATTAACAGAGAAGAGGCTCTGAATGTAATACATTCAGAAAATATTGATTTGTTGATTATTGACATTGTTCTCAAAGATGACAACGGAATTTTACTTGCGGAAGATATTCAAAAAATTCAGCCAAATATAAAAACTATTTTCATAACCGGCTACGGCAATGTTTATTATGAAAATATTTACGAGCATATTACTCCACAGGGATTTCTTGAAAAACCGATTCAGTACAACATTCTGAACTTTTTCATTAAACAGGCTGAAAATGAATATAAGAAAAAGACGGCAAAGCTTAAAATTTCTTATGACTTCAAAGAATATCTCATTACTGTTGACGATATTCTGTACATACAGAGTTCTAAAAGAGTTTGTGAAATTATCACCAATGACAAAACCTATCGTTGCTACAAAAAACTTTCTGATTTTCTAAAGGAGTTGCCCGTATATTTCGTAAGATGCCACCAGAGCTATATTGTAAATACCAAATACATTGCCTCTTATCAATCAGGGCAATTTACTTTGACAACCGGAGCTATTATTCCGATAAGCGACTCTTACGCTAAAGATGCCAAAAATTTATATCTTATTAATTTCGGAGGATAAACAATGTTACTTGTTTTTGCAACTATATTAGACTTAATTACAACTGCTACTTTTCTTCAATATCCATTGCAACTGCTTACATTAAAAAAGGACAAACCTATTTACAAAATTATAATGGGAATGTTCTTTGTCTTTACAATGATTATTTCTTTTTTATCCAGAATAAACGAGGAATTTAATGCTAATCCATTTAAACCTATTATTTTATTCGGAGTGATTGCCGTAACATTTTTCACTTGTTTCAGCGATAAAATCTCTCAGAAAACAATAGCCTATGTTCTGTTCCTTGCTTCAATGAGTATAACAGAACTTTCGATTATGGCGTTATTTACTTTTATGGGATTTTCATTGCGTGACGATAAAGTTGCAAATGTACTCAGCAATGTTGTAGCTATTCTTGTTCTTTGGATTTTACTTTTAATATGCAAAAAAATTTTTGATAAAAATCTTAAGCACAAAAATTATTCATCAAGAATGTGGCAATTTGATATTATCATTGTTTCACAGCTTATGTGCAGTTCGGCAATTGCCATATCTGTATATAACAATAACAATTTTGAACTGACAAGTGCAAATATTATACTTTGGATTTTTGTCATTGCAACAATCATATGTATGGTTATATGTGACATCGCACTTTACAAAGTTTTGCTTGTAAATTCTGAAAATCACGATTTAAAAGAGGCACTCGAACTTTCTAATTTAAAGAACGAACTAGAACTTGAATACTACAACAAAATGAAAGTAAGTATTGCCGAAACAAGAAAAATGAATCACGATATCAGTAATATGATTACAGTCGTAAAAGCTATGGTTAATGATAACAATGATAATAATAGTGAACGAGCAAACGCAATTATCCAAGATTTGACCGAAACTCTTGAGAACAACAAAATCAGAAAATTCTGTGACAATGAATTAGTCAATATTATTATGATTAACAAATATGACACCATAAAAGCAAATCATATTGAGTTTTCAAGCAACTTGAATGTACCAAATAACATCAATGTCAAAAACACAGATCTCTGTAGATTGTTTACCAACATAATTGATAACGCAATAGAGTCTTGTGTTAGCTCTAACGATAAAAGCAAAGTATTTATTATTCTTTCATCGCAAATTAAAGATAATAACTTTGTAGTAAAATGCATCAATTACTGCGACCATAATATTCCCGATAACATTGATAATTTACAATCCACAAAGCCAAATCATAAAGGACTTGGTATTGAAATCCTAAAAAATATTACAGAATCATATTCAGGCGATTTCACAGTAAGTTGTGAAGATAATACTTTCACTACAATCGCATTGTTAAAAATCTGATTATTACAAACAGCATCCACATCATTACGATATGAGTGCTGTTTTGTTGTGGCTAAAAAGATTTTATGCTATAATATAATCATATTTTAAACCTCATTAACGATGGCTTGAATTTACAATAATAGTTCTTACAAAAAATTATAACAAGTAAAAATCGCTTTTGCACAACCATACCCAAAAGCTATCGTTATACGGTTGATTTTGGAAGTAGTCTGCACCCCCTTAACTGACTACTATTTGACTACTTTTGAAAAATCTAATATGCCACATTTTGCCCTGATTTGCGTGTTTTGAGGGAATTTTAAAAGTGATACTCATTCCTGTTATACTCAATTCACCCTTGCAAATCACGGCATATTACGGCAATTCGGGAGGAATTTTGTTATGATAAAGATAATGTTTGTGTGCCATGGGAATATTTGTCGGTCGCCTATGGCGGAGTTTATATTTAGGGATATGGTCAAGAAGGGCGAGATTGCTGACAGGTTTGTGATTAAATCATCTGCTACGAGTACGGAGGAGATATGGAACGGGATTGGAAATCCTGTTTATCCGCCGGCTAAGCGTGAGCTTGCAAAACACGGAATCGGTTGTGACGGCAAGAGGGCTGTTCAGCTCAAAAAATCCGACTATAACAAGTACGATTATTTCATCTGCATGGACTCTAATAATATCAGAAACACTATGCAAATTTTCGGCGATGACAAAGACGGAAAGGTTTGCAAGATGATGAGCTTTGCAGGTATGAATCGTGATGTATCGGATCCGTGGTACAGCGGTGATTTTGAGCAGGCATACAACGATATTTACAGCGGATGCAAAGGACTTTTTGAAAAATTCAAAGACAAAGCTTAATTTTGTTGTTAATATGCACAAAGATTTTTGATCGTATATGTGCAAAATCTAAAACACATTTAATTGACACAATAAATAAACGATGTTAAAATTGTGACAGGCTGTCATATGACTGCCTGTCACATTTATTTTGGAGGATTTTTTATGATTAAAAACACCTTTTATAATCTTCCCGAAGAAAAGCGTCAGAGAATCACGGACGCAATATTCAATGAATTTGCCGGTTCGTCGGGAGAGAGAGTCAGCATAAACAATATTATAAAGAACGCAAACATTTCGAGAGGCAGTTTTTATCAGTACTTTGACGATAAGGTTGACCTTGTGGAGGTTATGACACGCTCATTTATCAACTTTTCGCTTGAAAAAGCTACAGAGGTTATCTCTCGCACTCACGGCGACATATTTGTAACTTATGATTTGCTTTTTGAAATTCTATGCGAATGTTCAAAGGATGCAAAACAAAGTATCATTATGAAGAATCTCATCAAAAATATAAAGGCAAATGACAGTCTTGTTTCGGAATATTTTATCAACCGTTTCAAGGGCGTTGCAGAGCTTGTCAGCGTTACAAACAATTTTGACAGAAGTAACCTTAAATATACTTCAGATGAAGATGTGAAGTGTCTTTCACAGATTCTCACTCAGGTGCTGAAGAATGCCGTGTTCAATGTTTTTGTAATAGGAAAACCTTTTGACGAGGTTCACAGGGAGTATCACAGAAAACTTGAAATTATCAAAACAGGTGCAATTGCAGATTAAATTTAATATTCATGCAACCGGTTGCGGCCGATTTCAACAGAAAATGTAAACCTAAGTTGGTAGAAATTGCATTTTATATGAAATATACTCATAGATAAAAAGCACAAACAAAGGAGTAATCAATGTTATCTAAAATCAGCGTAAAAAAGCCGATGACGGTATTGGTTGCGGTTGTACTTGTTCTGGTTCTCGGTATAGTGTCATTTTTCAAGATGACGCCCGACCTTTTACCGAACATGGACTTTCCCTATGCCGTTATCATGACCACCTACGCAGGTCAGACGCCCGAGGCGGTTGAAACAACGGTTTCAAAGCCTCTTGAACAGTCGATGTCGGCAATTGACGGTGTTAAGGAGATCACCTCTACCTCATCGGACAACTATTCACTTTTGATGATTGAATTTGAGGACGGCACAAATATGGACAGCGCAACTGTTGATATGCGTTCAAGCCTTGACACAATCAAGGGCAATTGGCCTGACGGAGTCGGAACACCGTACCTCATCAAAATCAACCCGAACATTCTCCCAGTTGCAATGACGGCGGTTGACTTTGAAGGCAAGTCGCAGACAGAGCTTTCGGATTATGTCACAAACGAACTTTTGAATGAACTTGAAGGTATTGACGGTGTTGCCTCTGTTTCTGACAAGGGCATTGTGACGGAACAGGAAAATGTCGTACTTTCACAGGATAAGCTTGACAAACTTAATAAGAAGATTTCCGCTGCGCTCGATAATCAATTTGGTGATGCGGAGGACAAAATTGCCAAAGCTAAAAAGGAATTGCAGAATAATATCGGCAAAGCCAAGGACGGTCAGGGTACAGTTTCATCTTCAATTGAGCAAATCAACTCACAGCAGGAGGCTGTTTCAAAACAGCTTGCCGATGCACAGAACAAGGCTGAAAGCGGTAAAACACAGCTTTTGTCGGCAAAGATGCAGTTGCTTGACCGAAAGGCAAGCCTCACTTCAACAAAGACTTTGCTCGAAACCGCTTATCAGGGTTTGCTTGAACTGAAAACTACCTATGATGAGCTGACTTCCGAGCAGTCACAGCTTACGCAAAAGCTTGAACAGCTTTCAAAATTCAACGAACAGTATCAGGAAATTGTTCGGAAAATGAATGATGCACTGCCCGACAGCGAGGAATACAAGGCACTTCAACAGCAGATTGACGAGCTTAATAAGGTGCTTGAGCCTTACGGAATCAAAGCTCCCGATATCGCAAAAACAATGCAGACAGTTCAGAATTCCATTAACAAAAGTGCAGAGGCAATTCAAAATGTTGAAATTTCACTTAAAAAGCTCGGAACTTCGGGAGATGCAATCAATTCTGCATTAAGTGAAATGTCGGAGAAAATCTCACAAATCAACTCGGGTATTGCACAGCTTGATAACGCAATTTCGGGACTTGACGATAAATCGGTTTCGGTTGATTCCGCTCTTGCTCTCATTTCACAACAACAGTCAAGTGCGGACTTCAAAATGTCCTCTGCCATGTCAACTCTCACTTCAAAACAGAGTGAACTCAACAGCGCACTTACACAGCTTTCAAGTGCAGAAAAGCAAATTGAAACATCCGAAAAAGAACTTGCAGATAAAAAGAAAGAGGCAAAAAGCAAGGCTGATGTGAGCAACACGGTCACACTTGATACCATTTCTTCAATTCTAACGGCACAAAACTTTTCAATGCCGGCAGGCTATGTTACCGATGACGATAACAATAAATTCATGGTTCGTGTCGGCGACAAGGTGAATGATGAAAAAGAGATGAAGTCGCTTGTGCTTTTTGACACAGGAATTGACGGAATAGGAGTTATTCATCTTGAAGATGTTGCAGATGTTTTTGTTGCCGATAATTCCGACGAAACCTTTGCAAGAATCAACGGCAACCCCGGTATTGTATTGAGCTTTTCAAAGTCAAGCAACACAGCGTCTTCTACCGTTTGCGAAAACATTAACGCAAAGCTTGATTCGCTTTCAAAAGAGGTTGACGGACTTCACTTTACAAACCTTTATAATGAAGGCGACTACATTAATCTGGTAATCAACAATGTATTACAGAACCTTCTTATGGGTGCGGTTCTTGCAATTATCATACTTTTCCTATTTCTCAGAGATATCAAGCCGACGTTCATTGTTGCCTGCTCAATTCCGATAAGCGTTGTGTTTGCAATTGTCCTCATGTATTTCAGCGGTGTAACACTCAATATGATTTCGCTGTCAGGACTTGCGATAGGAGTCGGTATGCTTGTTGACAACTCGGTTGTTGTTATCGAAAATATCTACCGACTGAGAAGTATGGGCGTTTCGCCGATTAAGGCGGCACTTAACGGTGCAAGACAGGTTGCCGGCGCAATTACAGCGTCAACTCTCACCACAGTATGCGTATTCCTGCCGATTGTATTTGTTGAAGGCATCACCCGTCAGCTGTTTGTTGACCTTGCACTCACGGTTACATATTCACTTCTTGCGAGCCTTATTGTTGCGCTGACGCTTGTTCCGGCCATGGGACAGAGAATGCTCCGCAAGATGAAACCTAATTCCGCTCCGAAGGACGGAAAAATCAAGAAGGCATATGAACGCTCACTTCGTTTCGTATTAAAGCACAAAGTTCCTGCAATTCTCGTTGCAGTTGCACTTCTCTTTACAAGTGCAGGTCTTTGTCTGATGAGAGGTTTCAGCTTTATGCCCGATATGAGCAGTACACAGATTCAGGTATCATTGAAGCTTGACGATAACGCAACCTTTGAAGAAACAGTTAAAGAGGGCGAAAAGCTCAACGATTTGCTTTCAAAATATGACCAGTTTGAAACCGTAGGCGTTATGGCGGGCAACTCGTCAAGCCTTATGGGACTTACAGGCGATTCATCGTCAAATGATGCCGGCTCACTTATGGCATATGCCGTTCTCAAGGATGATTTTACAAAACAGAGCGGTGAGATTTCAAAGAAGATTGAAAAGGATCTTGAAAGCCTTGACGGTGAGGCTGCCGTAAGCGGCGGCACTTCAAGTTCAATGTCAAGCCTTATGGGTGACGGTTCCGTTCAGATTACGCTCTACGGTGACGACCTTGACACACTCAAAAGCACTGCCGAGGATATCGGCAAGACACTTGAAAAGGTTAAAGGCGTTGCATCGGTTGACAACGGCATCGGTGCTGTTTCTCCCGAAATCAAGGTTACTGTTGACAAGTCAAAAGCCGCTGAAAAGGGACTTACCGTTGCACAGGTTTATCAGCAGGTTGCCGCTGCAATTTCAACAGAAAAAACCGCTGCCACTCTTACGAATGATGACGGCAATGATATGAATGTTGTGGTTGTAAAGGACGACAGCGAAACCGTTACTCCGAAAAATCTCCGTGACCTCGACATAACTTATACGGATAAGAGCGGTAACGAAAAGACAGTTAAACTCTCCTCTGTTTCGGATATTTCAAAGTCGGAAACTATGGATAAAATCAGCCGTGAAAATCAAAAGCGTTATCTTACAATCAGCGCCGAAGTCAAGGACGGCTACACGCTTACATCTGTTTCAAACAATGTAAAATCCGCAATGAACGATTACAAGCTCCCGAACAGCTGTTCAATCGACTATGCAGGTACAGACAAAATGACAATGGAGGCAGTTTCACAGCTTATGCTTATGCTGTTGCTCGGCATTATTCTCATCTACCTCATTATGGTTGCACAGTTCCAGAGCCTAAAATCACCGTTCATTATTATGTTTACAATTCCGCTTGCATTTACGGGAGGTTTCCTCGCACTTTTAATCACAGGATTTGACATCAGCGTTGTATCGCTTGTCGGTTTTGTAATGCTCTGCGGTATCATTGTAAACAACGGTATCGTACTTGTTGACTACATCAACAAACTTCGTATTGACGGCAAAGAAAGAATTGAGTCAATTGTTGAGGCAGGTAAAACCCGTATGCGTCCTATCCTCATAACCGCACTCACAACAGTTCTCGGTCTTGTTGTTATGGCTCTCGGCATAGGCACAGGTGCAGAAATGATGCAGCCTATCGCAATTGTCTGCATCGGCGGTCTGCTCTACGCAACATTTATGACGCTCTATATCGTCCCCGTTATTTACGATTTGTTCAATAAAAAAGAACTCAAAAAAGTAAGTGACGAAGACCTTGAATTTATTGACGAATAAAACATACTAATAAAACACACCCCCGACTAAACCGTTTGGCAAAATCGGGGGTGTTGTTTTTTAAATATCAGATCAGTCCTTTATAATATCGGCACATTGACCGTTTGTAAGACGAATTAAATCTTCTGGTTTTAAATCAATTTGATATCCGATTTTTCCTGCGCTGACAATGATTTTCGGAATTGACTCTGCTGTAATGTGGAAGGTTGTCTTGAACTGCTTTTTCATTCCGAGAGGTGAACAGCCTCCACGCACATAGCCCGTAACCTTTGTAATGTCCTTTACGGGAATCATTTCAACCGACTTTTCGCCCACGCTCTTGGCACATTTTTTAAGGTCAAGCTCATGGTCAACAGGAACTACGAAAACATAATAATCTCTGCCCATGCCCTTTGTTACAAGAGTTTTGAAAACATAATCGGGATTTTGATTCATAAGCGTTGCCACCGTTACTCCGTCAACAGCATCCTTGCCGTGGGGATATTCGTGGTGAGTATATTCAACCTTTTCTTTGTCTAAAATTCTCATTACATTTGTCTTGATTTCTTTCATAAATATACAATCCTCCATGCATATTGCCATCTTGTTATTACCCTCACATAATACAACTTTTCGCATCGGATTTCAACCTTGATTTATTTGCAATTTTATTAAAATAATGTTAGAATAAATTCAGAAGTTATTCGAGGTGGAAAATTTCGTCCCCGTCCACACGCCGATGGCTTGACAAAGGGAAACCTTGAGAGATGCAGGAGAATGGGACGCCTGCCGAATAACCGTAGCTTTGAAAGCCGCTCCGAATTTTTTCGGGACGGCTTTCTTCTGTTTTACAGACTAAAATATCGCTGTTTTGTCCACAACACGCAAGATAATAAGCAAGTCAGTAAGCAAGATAGTAAGCAAGACAGTAAGTAAGATAATAAGCAAGTTAATTTTTTGGACACCGTATTATGCGGTGTTTTTTTCTTTTATCGCAAATTAATGCTGTAAAACCACTCGCAAATGCGGTCACAGGGAAGAAAATGATAAAAAACTGGGCAAACTTTAATGTATGTTGATTGCTTTTTTAAAATAATTGTGCTACAATCTAGGAATAGAATAAACAAAATAGTGTATTCTTCAAAAATATTTTTATGCAATTTTTTAACAAAGGAGGATAACAATGGCAAAAGATATGCTGGACGCCATTTACAATGCCGAAGAGGATTGCAGACAGCGTGAGGCAAATGCACGAGCAGAATCAGCAGAAAGGGTTGAACAGACAAAGGCAGATGCCAAACAGGTTGTGCTTTCGGCAAAGGAAAAGGCACAGAAGGATGCCGATATGCTTTTTGAAAAGACTGCGAAAGAGGGCAAAAAAGAGCTTGAGAACGCCTCTGAAAAGGCAAATCTTGAGTGCGACATTCTCTCTCGGACTGCAGACAAAAACCGCAAACATGTTATTGACGGGGCTATACAAAGGCTCTCTCTTTAAAACGGTTGCAATGAAAGAAGCGTGGTGATAGAAATTGGCAAAACTTAAAATGAAGTCGGTTCGGATTATTGCCCTAAGACAGGACAGAAAGCGACTTCTTGAACATTTGCAGGATTCGGGTTTGGTTCAGATTGAAAAGACCGAAACCTGCAGAAAAGGTTTCGGCAAGATTGATATGACCTCACAAATTCAGATTTTCGAGCGGAATGTTACTCTCAGTGAAAACGCTCTGAAAATTCTCGACAGCAACTCTCCCGAAAAGAAAAGTATGCTTTCCGCATTTTGCGGACGGCGGGAGATTGATCCCGATGAAATCGGAGTTATCGCATCAAATGCAGGCGAAGTTATTGATGTGTGCAACAGAATTTGTGAGCTTAACAAACAGATTGCCGATAATGCGGCGGAACGGATTCGCATAAAAACCGCTCTTGCACAGCTTGAGCCGTGGAAGAATCTTGACATTCCGCTTAATGCAAAGGACACAAAAACAACGGCTGTTTTCATAGGCTCAATTCAAAAGGAGTACAACGAGGTATCGCTTTCAAAGGCACTTGCCGAGGCTTCTCCGAAGCTTGAATTTGATTTTGAAATTCAATTTGCAAACGAGGTGCTTACCTGCATTGTACTTTTTGCACCGATTGCTCAAAAGGAGCTTGCAGAAAATGCTCTGCGTGATATCGGTTTTGCAAAACCTGTTACGAACTCAAGTCTTACCCCTTTGGCGGAATCAAAAAAGCTTGTTGAAAGAAGTCACAAGCTTGAAGATGATACGGAAAATGCAAAAAAAGAAATCATTTCCTTTGCAGACAGGCGAAAAGATATTAAAGATACACAGGATTATTTCAGAATCAGAGCCGATAAATACAGTGTAATCGGTGAACTTCAGCATTCACGGAATGTTTTTGTTATTTCGGGTTACATTCCCGAGGAGGACTGTGAAAAGCTTGAAAGGCTTTGCGAAAGAGTTTCTGTATGCTATGTTGAATTCGGCGATGTTGACGAGGAAAAAGCTCCTGTAAAGCTAAAGAACAGTCGCTTTGCAGCACCGGCAGAGAGCATTGTAAATATGTACTCTCCCCCGTCGCATGACGACATTGATCCAACGCCGTTGCTTGCGTTCTTCTTCTACTTTTTCTTTGGAATGATGTTCTCGGACGCAGGCTACGGACTGTTAATGGTAATAGGAACAGGACTTGCAATAAAGCTGTTCAAGCCCGACAAGGAAATGCGAAACACCTTGAAGCTGTTCCAATACTGCGGTGTTTCAACATTTTTCTGGGGACTTGTTTTTGCAAGCTTCTTCGGAGATGCCCCCGCAACCCTTTACAACTACTTTACGGGTGCAGACATTACGATGAAACAAATCTTCCCGTGGCCGACAATTGATCCGCAAAAGGACGCACTTATGCTGATGATTATTTCAATAGCATTCGGTCTTGTACACATTCTTGTCGGTATGGGCTGCAAATTCTATGTTTGCCTCAGGCAGAAGGATTACGGCGGAGCGTTCTTTGACACGGGACTTTGGATGCTTATGCTTATCGGATTTGCCGTTTTGGCGGCAGGTATGGCGTTTGGTCAAACACTCGTCTATGTCGGAGCAGGCATTGCGATTTTCTGCGCAATCGGTCTTGTTCTCACACAGGGCAGAAACAAAAAGGGATTCGGCAAAGTCATCGGCGGACTTGCCTCTCTCTATGACATCACAGGTTACATCAGTGACCTTCTGAGCTACTCAAGACTTCTTGCTCTCGGACTTACAACGGGAGTTATGGCTCAGGTGTTCAATATGCTTTCAACCATGTTCGGAAAGAGCTGGTTTGGAATTATCTTACTCATTATTGTGTTCATCATCGGACACGCAATCAACATCGGACTCAACGCACTCGGTTCATATGTTCACACAATGCGACTTCAGTATGTTGAAATGTTCGGAAAATTCTATGAGGGCGGCGGCAAACAGTTTAAGCCGTTCAAGCTCAACAGTAAATATATTAAAATTCAGGAGGACAAATCAAAATGAATGGAATATTTTTCGCACTTTTAGGCGCATCAATAGCAACAGCACTTGCAGGCGTAGGTTCTGCTCGAGGTGTAGGCTCTGCCGCACAGGCAGCTATGGGAGTTCTTTCCGAGGACTCATCAAAATTCGGTAAAATGCTCGTTCTCACACTTCTCCCGGGTACTCAGGGACTTTACGGATTTATCGTTGGCTTCCTTATTCTCGTAAGCGGCGGCGTTCTCGGCGGCACAGCTCCGACGATCGGACAGGGACTTGCATACTTTGCAGCATCGCTTGCTATCGGTATCGGCGGTATGATTTCAGGTTTTGCACAGGGCAAGGCAGCCGTTTCGGGTATTGCACTCAGCGCAAAGGACGATTCAAACTTCTCAAAGGCTATGGTTTCCGTAACTCTCGTTGAGATTTACGCTCTCCTTTCATTCATCGTTTCACTTCTCGTTGTTATCACAGTTCCAAACCTTAACATCTGATAACCGACTAACGAAAATTATGAAAGAAAGGTGGAATCACTTTGAGCAGCGGTGATAAAATTTTAAATCGCATAAGTCTTGACTGTGACGAAAGAATCAGCCAAATAGGTGCTGAAACCGATGAAAAATGCGCACAGATTATGGCACAGGCAAAGCTTGATGCCGACAAGATTTCTGCCGAAATTGCCGACAGGGCACAGTCAAAGATCAAGCAGATGCAGGCGGCTTCAAAGAGCCGTTGCGACCTTGAAACACGCAACGCTTTTCTAAAGAGAAGGCGTGAGGAAATTGACAAGACATACAGTGAAATTCTTAATAAAATGAAAAATCTTCCCGATGAAGATTACTTTGAACTGATTTACACATTTGCAAAAAAGTTAAACGGAATGAGCGGTGTTATGCTTTTGAACAAAAAGGATATGAACCGACTTCCGAAGGATTTTCTTGCAAGGCTTAAAGAATGCGGTGTAAAAGCAGAGCTTTCAAAAACGCCGTGTGACATTGAAAGCGGATTTATTCTTAAATGCGGTGACATTGAAGAAAACATGGACTTCTCGGCAATATTGTCCGAAAAGCGTGACGCTATCGAGGATTTTATAAATCAGGAACTTTTTAAGGCATAGGGAGGAATATGATGGCATTATCTTATGAATTTTCCATCGGCTCCGTCCGTGCTAAAGAAAAAAATCTGTTTACAAACAGCGACATTGAGCATATGCTCGGTTGTGAAAATGTGAACGAGCTTTGCAGATACCTCTCGGACAAGGGTTACGGCGAGGGTGATGACATTGAAGATATTTTGAAATCACACAGCGAAAATGTGTGGGAATATCTTAAAAGAACCGCACCCGATTTTGCAATATTCAAACCGTTCTTCTATCTTAACGACCTTCACAACCTTAAAGCTGTTTTAAAAGGAACGCTTTCAAACAGACCGTATTCACAGCTTTTGGTAAAACCGTGTACTTTCTCTGAAGAAACGCTTAAACAGGCGGTTGAGAACAGAAAGTTTTCACTTTTGGGCGAAGAACTTTCCGCACCTTGTGACAAGGCATATGAAATTCTTGCACACACAGGTGACGCAAGACTCAGCGATGCGGTTCTTGACAGAGCTTTTATGGAGCTTGTTCTGAAAACATCCGAAAAATCCGACAGCGAATTTATGTCCGAATATTTTAAAGCTACAGTATTTTATAATAATGTAAAGACAGCCATAAGAGGTGCAAAAGCCGATTGCGACAAAGATTTTCTTGAAATTGCAATCTGTGATGTGCAGGACTTCCCCCGTTCAAGGGTTATTGAGGCAAGCGTAAAGGGACTTGAACCAACGCTTGATGTGCTGTCAAAAATCTCGGCATACGGCTGTAACAAGGCTGTTGAAGAGTACAAGGCTTCTCCGTCGGCATTTGAAAAATTTGTTGACAACAGGCTTATGAGCCTTGCAAAAGAAAAATGCAAAAGAAGCGGTGACGGTGCAGACCCGATTACGGGCTATCTGATTGCAAGTGAAACAGAGAAAAAAGTTATTCACATTATTGCAAGCGGAATCCGCACCAAGACAAATTATGAAACCGTAAAAGAAAGGTTGCGTGAAGTTTATGGCTAAAAATATTGCCGTTATCGGCGACAGCGAAAGCATAAAGGGCTTTGCGGCAATCGGCATGGACATTTATCCGTGTGATGACAACGAAAACGCACCGCATCTTTTCAAAAAGATTGCTGACGGTGACAACTATGCGGTAATTTTTATTACCGAGGAAATGTTCGGACTTGTTGAAAAAGAGCGAAAAAGATATGAGGAAAGGCTCATTCCTGCCGTTATTCCTATCCCAGGTGTAAAAGGCAATTCGGGAATCGGCATAAAAAGACTGTCATCATTCGTTGAAAAGGCAGTCGGTTCGGACATTATCTTCAATGATTGAGGTGTAAGAATTTGAAATCTGGAATTATAACTAAGGTAGCAGGTCCTCTGGTAATTGCCGAGGGTATGCGTGATGCCGATATGTTCGATGTTGTGCGTGTAAGCAGTCAGCGACTTATCGGTGAAATAATCGAGATGCACGGTGACAGGGCATCCATTCAGGTATATGAAGAAACTTCGGGACTCGGACCCGGTGAGATTGTTGAATCCACAGGCGCTCCGCTTTCCGTTGAACTCGGTCCGGGACTTATCGGTTCAATTTATGACGGTATTCAGCGACCGCTTAACGAGATTATGAAGGTTGCCGGCACAAACCTCAAAAGAGGTGTTGATGTTCCGTCACTTGATCACAAAAAGAAGTGGCACTTTACTCCCCTTGTTAAAAAGGGCGACACAGTTGCGGCAGGCGACACACTCGGTACGGTTCAGGAAACACACGCTGTTCTCCACAGGATTCTTGTTCCTAACAAAACAGGCGGTGTAGTTGAAAGCATCAGCGAGGGCGATTTTACAATTGACGAAACAGTTGCCGTTCTCAAAACAGACAAGGGCAATGTTGAGATTAATATGTGTACAAAATGGCCTGTTCGTGTGGGCAGACCGTACAAAAGAAAGCTCTCCCCCGACATTCTTCTTACCACAGGTCAAAGACCTATTGACACACTCTTTCCGCTTGCAAAGGGCGGTGTAGCCGCAGTTCCGGGACCGTTCGGTTCGGGCAAAACTGTTGTTCAGCATCAGCTTGCAAAGTGGGCGGCTGCCGATATTATCGTATATATCGGTTGCGGTGAGCGTGGCAACGAGATGACCGATGTTCTTAACGAGTTTCCCGAACTTAAAGACCCACGCACAGGCAACTCTCTTATGGAGAGAACCGTGCTTATTGCAAACACATCCGATATGCCTGTTGCCGCCCGTGAGGCATCTATCTACACAGGCATTACTATTGCCGAGTATTTTCGTGATATGGGTTACACGGTTGCACTTATGGCTGACTCAACATCCCGCTGGGCAGAGGCTCTCCGTGAAATGTCCGGCCGTCTTGAAGAAATGCCGGGTGAAGAGGGTTATCCCGCATACCTCGGCAGCCGACTTGCACAGTTCTATGAAAGAGCAGGCCGTGTTATCGTAAACGGCAGTGAAGACACGGAAGGTGCACTCTCGGTTATCGGTGCTGTATCACCTCCGGGCGGTGATATTTCAGAGCCTGTATCACAGGCAACACTCAGAATCGTTAAGGTGTTCTGGGGACTTGACGCAAACCTTGCTTACAAACGGCACTTCCCTGCAATTAACTGGCTGACAAGTTATTCGCTTTATACAGACCGACTTGCAGATTGGTTCTCAAAGAATGCCGCTCCCGACTTTATGGAGCTTCGTGGCAAACTTATGACATTATTACAGGAAGAAAGCGAGCTTCAGGAAATCGTAAACCTTGTCGGTATGGACGCACTTTCCGCACCCGACAGACTTAAGCTTGAAACCTCCCGTTCAATCCGTGAGGATTATCTGCACCAAAACGCATTTGACCCGACAGACACATACACATCTCTCGGCAAACAGGTGCTTATGATGCGTGCAATTCTTGCTTACTATGACAAAGCAAAAGAGGCTCTTGCAAACGGTGCAGACATTGAAATGCTTGTCAATCTTCCTGTTCGTGAACGCATAGGAAGATATAAATATGTACCCGAGGATAAGGTTCGGGACGAGTTCGAGTCAATCAAGGCTCTGCTTGATTCGGAAATTAAGGATGTACTTGAAAGGAGTGAGGACTGATGCCAAAGGAATACCGCACAATACGAGAGGTTGCAGGTCCTCTTATGATGGTAAGTGATGTTGAGGGCGTAACATATGACGAACTCGGCGAAATTGAACTTCCGAACGGTGAAACACGCCGTTGCAAGGTTCTTGAGGTTGACGGCTCAAACGCACTTGTTCAGCTTTTTGAATCAGCCGCAGGCATTAACCTTGCAAATTCAAAGGTAAGATTTTTAGGTCGTTCAATGGAACTTCCCGTATCTCCCGATATGCTTTCACGAGTATTTGACGGTCTTGGAAATCCGATTGACGGCGGTCCTGCTCTTATTCCCGAAAAAAGACTTGACATCAACGGAACACCTATGAACCCTGCCGCAAGAAACTATCCGCAGGAATTTATTCAGACAGGTATTTCAGCAATTGACGGACTTAACACACTTGTAAGAGGACAGAAGCTGCCTATCTTCTCGGCATCCGGTCTGCCCCATGCCCAGCTTGCCGCTCAGATTGCAAGACAGGCAGCTGTAAGAGGCAAGGACGAGCAGTTTGCCGTTGTATTTGCCGCAATGGGTATTACATTTGAAGAATCCGACTACTTTGTTCAGTCGTTTAAAGAAACAGGCGCTATTGACAGAACCGTAATGTTTGTAAACCTTGCAAACGATCCTGCCATTGAGCGTATTGCAACTCCTAAAATGGCACTTACAGCGGCTGAATATCTTGCATTTGACAGAGGAATGCACGTTCTCGTTATCATGACCGACATCACAAACTATGCCGATGCGCTCCGTGAAGTTTCTGCCGCAAGAAAAGAAGTTCCGGGCAGACGAGGCTATCCGGGTTATATGTACACAGACCTTGCAACATTGTATGAAAGAGCCGGCAGACTTAAAGGCAAAGAGGGTTCAATCACTCTTATTCCGATTCTTACAATGCCCGAAGATGACAAGACTCACCCGATTCCTGACCTTACAGGCTACATTACAGAAGGTCAGATTATCCTATCCCGTGAGCTTTACAGAAAGGGAATTACTCCGCCGATTGATGTTCTTCCGTCACTTTCAAGACTTAAAGACAAGGGTATCGGTCCCGACAGAACCCGTAAAGACCACGCCGCAACCATGAACCAGCTTTTTGCCGCTTATGCAAGAGGTAAAGACGCAAGAGAACTTATGATAATTCTCGGTGAGGCGGCTCTTACCGATATGGATAAAAAGTACGCTGAATTTGCCGAGGCATTTGAGCGTGAGTATGTTTCACAGGGTTATGACGCAAACCGTTCAATTGAAGAAACACTTGACATCGGCTGGAAGCTTTTGCATATTCTTCCCAGAAGTGAACTTAAACGAATTAAGGACGATATGCTTGATGAGTTTTACGGTAAAGAATAATCGCATTGAAGGTGTTTGCTAATGGCAGTTATGAATGTTAATCCCACCCGTATGCAGTTGACAAAGCTGAGAAAACAGCTTGCAACAGCTACCCGTGGTCATAAAATGTTAAAAGACAAGCGTGACGAACTGATGCGCCGATTTCTTGACCTTGTAAGAGAAAACAAGGAGCTTCGTGAGAAGATTGAAAGAGAGCTTGCAGAGTGCAACAACCACTTTGTGAACGCAAGTGCGGTTATGTCAAAAGAGGCTCTGGACGCCTCATTGATGTCACCGAAGCAGAGAATTGACCTTGAGCTTTCTTCAAAAAATGTTATGAGCGTTGATATTCCGCAGTTTTCATCAAGCACACGAACAAGCAACGAGGGCGATATTTTTCCCTACGGTTTTGCGTTTACTTCGTTTGAACTTGATGATGCGGTTATGTCGCTCAACGAGCTTTTGCCCGACCTGATAAGGCTTGCTGAAATTGAAAAAAGCTGTGAGCTTATGTCGGCAGAAATTGAAAAGACACGCCGCCGTGTTAATTCGCTTGAGCATGTTATGATTCCGAGATATCAGGAAACAATCAAGTATATTTCGATGAAACTTGAAGAAAATGACCGCAGCAGTCGTACAAGGCTGATGAAGGTTAAGGATATGCTTCTTGACAAAGCACATCATTATTCGGAACACTATAATTAACTACACAACAATCAAAGGGGCTGTTAAAAAACAGCCCCTTATTTGTCAAAAAATTCTGTAAAATAAAAAAATCAGTACATCAACTGTACTGATTTAATGGAGCGGATGACGGGGCTCGAACCCGCTACCTCCACCTTGGCAAGGTGGCGCTCTACCAGATGAGCTACATCCGCATAAAATGGTGGGAACAACAGGGCTCGAACCTGTGACCCTCTGCTTGTAAGGCAGATGCTCTCCCAGCTGAGCTATGCTCCCACATTTTTATAATCGGAAAGCACTCCCGTTAAGAAGTGCTTTCCGTTTTGGAGGCGACACCCGGATTTGAACCGGGGCGTCAGAGTTTTGCAGACTCGTGCCTTACCACTTGGCTATGTCGCCGAATACTGAGCAATGTCACTCAACAGGCATTATTCTATCATAATAAAATTCATTTGTCAATACTGAATTTGCATTTTAACAACAAAATTTAACGGAAAATTTCTACACTGATATTTTATGCATCAAACAGAAAAATGACACCTCTGTTTTTGATTCCTCATAAAGCCCCGAACCTTCAAAGATGCAATACTCTGAAGGTTCGGGATTTTGGGGTTATCATACTTTTCTTAAAAAGAGAAGAAAACAATATAAGTATCTTACACGCTCGGCTTTTCAAATGCCGAAAGAATAAGCTTTACACCGTAGATTGACAAAAGAACACCAATCATAAATCCGATTGTCTGTGCGGCAAATATAAGGTGGAAAAATCCGTAGATACCGCCGATTATGACGAGTATTCCGCAGAAAAGCGGAATAAGCCATGCACCTGAGGAAGATGCTTTTTTGACCTTGAGTGACATTGCAACGGACGAGATACCGTCCACTACAAGCCAGCCTGAGAAAATGCAGAGAATGATAACATCAAACATAAGTCTTATGCCCGGCATAAACATAGCAAGTATTGAAATTACTGCCGCTGCAATGCCGACAACAAGACCGAGTGTTCCCATTATCGCTTCACTCTGTTCAGCCTTTGCCTTTTTGCGTTTTGCAAAGTAGTCAATCACGGAGCATATTCCCCATACTCCGAGGAGGATTGTCACTATCCAACCGGTATTAAGGAAGGTAAGTCCCGGATAGAACATACAATAAATCGCACCGATTATCGACAATATGCCGAAAATACAATTAAATACTTTCATAGTCACCTCATACTTTAATTAGGGTTCAATAATATTGAAATACAGCGGGAATTCGGCAACGCTTGACGTAAGGGTTTTGATGATGTCACTGTTGCCCTCAACCTTTTCAATGCCGGCGTCCATAAGTTTCTGATTGTTCTGTGCAATGCCGAGAATACCCGCGCTCTTGGTTTTGATTGTTGCGTCAGCCTTATCGCTCCACTTTTCCTGTGAATAGATAAGCACACCGTGATTTATGCGAAGAAGATATTTTGCGTTTTTATCGGTCACTTCAAGATTGATTACAAGGTTCTGATCTTCAAGCTTCTTTTCGTCAAGACAGATTCCGAGATAATCCAACATTGTTTCGGTACTCATACCGAGAGCTGTTGCACCTGAACCTTCGGAATTCGGATAATTTTTTGTACCGTTACGAAGCTCATAAGCACCTGTAAGATAAGCGTTTCTCCATGCACCGCTTTCAGCCTGATAGCCGAGCTGTTCGAGTGCGTCTGCGCAAAGATAGCGGGCATCTTTATTTTCGGGATCTGCATATACAAGTGTGTTTGTAATCTGTGCAACCCACTGATACTCTCCCTTGTCAAAGTCTTTTTTAGCCATTTCAAGAACCTTGTCTGTATCGCCGAGATACTCAACAAGCTTCTTTGAATATTCTGTCGGTTCAAGCTCATCAAGATGAATGGGGTTTTCGTCATACCAACCCATATACTTCTGATAAACCGCCTTTACATTGTGCTTGAGAGTTCCGTAATACTGACGAGTGTACCAAATCTTGTTGAGTTCATCGGGAAGCTCAATCATATTTGCAATCTCGGTTGAAGTATAGCCCTGATTGATGTACATAAGTGTCTGTGAGAATATGTACTTATAGACAGAGGCTGTGTTTGCCATGTAGTCATTGATTACATCGTTGCCCCAATGAGGCCAGTTGTGAGCCTGGAAAACTACTTCGGCTTTGTCTCCGAAAAGCTCCTTTGCCTCCATAATGTACTGCGCCCACGCATTGCCGTCACGAACCTCTGCGCCTCTGAGTGTGTAGAGATTGTGCATTGTGCCGGAGCAGTTTTCAGCCATCCACAAAGCCTTGTATTTTGGAAGGTAGGTGTTCATCTCGGCAGGCGATTCTGTGTTGGGAGTAAGCTGGAACACCATTTCAACACCGTCAACCTTGATGGTTTCGGTAGCTTTCTTTACCTCATAAGACGGTGAAATGTATGTTGTTGTGCCGCTTGAAGGGGTAAGACCGATACCTACCGACAAACTGCCCTTACCGCCCTTATCAAGCAATGATCCGTACTGAAAGTTGGTTCTGCGTTTCATTGCGTTTCCTGCAAAAACATTTTCTTCCATAACAGCCTTTTCGTAGCCTTCGGGAACGATAATGAGCGTTTTGCCGGACTTAATCTGTTCATCAAGCGGAAGTGATGAATCTGCAACATTCTTTTCGTCAATAAGTCCGCCGATACCGCCGTAGTGGTCAATGTGAGCGTGGCTTACAACAACAGCGGCAATATGCGCCTTGCCGAACTTAGATTCAAGCAGTTCAAGCGCCGCCTTTGCAGTTTCGGAGCTTGTTGTACAGTCAAAAACAATCCAGCCGTTGTCGCTCTTTACAAAGGTTACATTGGCAACATCGTAGCCTCTGACCTGATAAACACCGTCAACAACTTCAAAAAGTCCGTAAAGCGAGTTAAGCTCCGTGTTTCTCCAAAGGCTTGGGTTTGCACTGTCGGGAGTTGACGAGTTTCTGATAAAATCATATGCCGACTGACTCCATGCAACAGTTCCGTTCTCGGTTTTGATTTCGAGTTTGTCGGGTGCTGTTATAAAGCCCTTTTTAGCAAATTCCTTTTCCTGTTCATCGGAAAAGTCAAGTGTCTTATACACCTGTGCGTTTTCGTCAGCTGTATATTTTGACGCATCCTTTACATCGCTGTTGAATTTTGCGGATGTACTGCTGTCGCTCTGCTGACATCCGCAAAGTGCAGACGAGGCAATCAATGTTGCCGCCAAAGCAAGGCAAAGCCCCGTTTTCTTTTTGTTAATCATAGAATATTTCCTCCATGTTTTTATCTGTCCATGATTTTTTGGTTTAAGCTGAATTATAATAAATAATTGTCATTTAGTCCATACATTTGGCACAAAGTGAAAATTTTTGGCACGAAATGCAAATTAAAGTCACTATTTGAGATATTATGTGATACAATAAGAGTGATAATTATGCAGGAGGTACGGTATGAGGATTGCAATAGTTGATGATTGCGAAAATGAGCGAAATGAACTTTGCAAAAGACTTTCTCAAAGCTCATTTTCAATGTCATATGATATTGAAATTTGCGGATACGGTAACGGAACGGATTTTCTGAATGAGGCAATGCAGAACAGATTTGACCTTGTTTTTATGGATATATATATGGAAAAGGAAAACGGAATTGATGCGGCACAAAAGCTGAGGAAATTTGACAAAGATTGTCTGCTTGTTTTCACAACCACATCAACCGACCACGCACTTGAAGGTTTTAGGGTTCGGGCATTGCACTATCTTGTGAAGCCGTACAGCGATGACGAGCTTGATATGTTGCTTGATGAGATTTCGCAGAAAATTTCCGTTGAAGAAAAATACATTGAAATACCCTCTGCAAGTGACTCGTTGCGTATAAAGCTTTGCGACATTTTGTATGCCGAGCATTTTAAGCACTGCATACATATTCATTGTACGGACAAATCCGAAAAGTCTGTGCGCAGTACATTTGCCGAATTTGTAATGCTGTTTGATGACGGGGATAATTTCTTTGTGTGCAACCGAGGAATCATAGTAAATCTTGAACACATCAGGGATATGAACGGCAATGAATTTGTTCTTGACAACGGTGAAAGAATCTCCATAAGTCGAAGTCTTGTAAAAAGCGCAAAAAGCACCTTTGGCGAATATATTTTCGGCAGGAGGGATTTGCATTGACAAATGTTTTCTGTCCGATGATTGAACTCGGTGCAATCATCCCCGGTATTGTACTTGCATATTTTCCGATAAAAAAACATCTCAAACTATCCAAGCTCAGGCTGTTTCCTGTGATGATTTTATCACTTGTGTGCCTTTGTATATTGTGCGGTTTTGTTTGTTACAGATACAATCTGAAATCGTTTGTGCTTGCAATACCGATAGTGCTTGCTCTTTCGGCAGCATACTGTTGTTCACTCAAAACATCCATGTGGAAATCGGTGAGTGTGTTACTTGCGGTATGCGGAGTGTTTGCCTGCATTGCGAGCATTACACGGGCGGTTGATTCGATAACATTTCCGCAGAACACAACGCCGTGGTTTGAAATTAAATCGGCTGTGCTGTTCAATATTCTATGCTGGATGTTTGTAATTCTTGCATGGTATCCTGCAACACACGGTGCGAGTGAACTGCTCGATGATGAAAACATTGCCCAGACATGGTATGTATTCTGGACTTTACCGATAATATTCATATTGCTCAACTTTTTTATAATTCCATGGAATCCTAACATTCTCCATACAGGAAGAATTATGCAGGGTTACATTGTTATCAGCGTATCACTTCTTGTGCTGTTGCTCATTTTCTACGCTTTGCTGTATTTTATTGCAAAAAGTCTGAACCGCAATAACAAACTTGCTCAGAAAAATCAATTTTTGAATATGCAGAGGGCACAGTATGACGCATTAAAAGTCGCTATTGAAGAAACCCGTCAGGCACGGCATGATATGCGACATCACTTTGCCGTACTTAATACTCTTGCCGAGCAAAAGAACTGGGAAGAACTTGAAAAATACCTTTCGTCAGCATCGCAGAATATTCCCGACACAGAGCTTGTACTCTGTAAAAACCAGGCTGTTAATGCGATTATCGGATATTATTATTCAAAATGCAAGAGCAATGGTATTCCGTTTAAACTAAAAATTGACATCCCCGAAAAGTTGACAGTTTCGGAATCCGATATCTGTCTTGTAATCGCAAATTTGCTTGAAAATGCATTTGAGGCAAGCATGAAGCTTGACAGAGATAAACGGCAGATTAAAATGTATGCCCGTCCGCATTCCGAAAAGATATTGCTTATTTCCGTAGAGAATGCTTTCAACGGAGAAATTACCGAAAAGGACGGATTTTTCTGTTCGTCAAAGCGAAACGGTAACGGTATCGGTACGCAGTCGATACGCAGAATTGCCGAAAAAGACGGCGGTTATTGCAGATTTTCTCACGAAAACGGAATTTTTACGGCGGATGTTATGCTGCACGGCAAAAACTGAATCGGACATTATAAAAGGGAAGAAACTTTTTTCGGTTTCTTCCCTGTTTTTTTATTCCGTAATTTTATTTTCTTTTAGCGAATATTTTGTCACCGTGTTCCAATCTCGGCGGATTGAAATATCAGCGGTAAGGTTTGTGTTGTCATAAACAATCGACCATTGAGTATTGCTTGTTATATCATTCGGATTCGGTGCTTGTGATGCCGAAACAAGAGCCTCCCATGCTGTTTCTTTTGTGTAACTATTATTCTTTTCAAGAACATTAATTATCTTATCATACCGCTCTCTGCCGTGACCGTAAACACCGTTTTTCTGATAAGGCTTTACAAAATTTTTGTACATCACAAAAAAGTTTGTAACGGCAGGCGATTTTGTAACAACAAGCTTTCGGTCATTGCTGTTGCAATCGTACTCAATAACACGACCGTCACCGTTTGAATCGGTAACATAAAAGTGATAATCTCTTCCGCTTGAGGCGAACATATCGTATTTTTCAAAAAGTGTAACCGCCTCTTCGGTTGACGCAGCTCTGTCAAGTATAAGACGGATTGCAAGCGTTGTGGCGATAACAGGCTTTCCGCTTTGCTGACGAACCGGCTTGCTGTCAAGTGTGAGAACTGCGATTGACACGCCCTTTTCATTGATTCCGTCAAGGCTGATAAACGGTGAGAGCAAGGTTGCAAGCCTTGTTTCATCACTCAACTCGGGGTTGTTTGCACCTACATTATCAAGTGCCGCAAATGCAACCGACCTGTATCCGTCCTTTGGCGAACAATATACAAGCATTGACGAGGTGTCGTTCTTGAAATCATAGTTTCGCCCCATCATTACGCTGTCGGGATTTTTCATTGTAAAGGCACTGCACCCGAAATTCGGCATTTTAAGATTGACGGGATAATCGGGCAGAACCTCCTGCAAAATGGCACCGAGAGCCGACTCATCATCAAAAATCCCTCTGTCAATGATTTTATCAATGCTGTAATCGTAGCGTATATCCATTTTATAAAGGTTAAAATCGCTGTAATCGGTCAGCTTTTTAACAGAATCAAGCGTATGCTTTCTTGCGTCAATCATAATGTATCCTCCTTAAAACGGGGTATTTTCAACGCAATAATAGCATAATATTTTTATTTTTTCAACAACTTTGAGTCAATTCGCAATAATTTTTTCATAAGAAAAATCGGAAAGACAGAACTTTTGATTTCTGTCCTTCCGACCGGTATTTTACATATTGAATTTCAAATTATTTAAGAAGATTATTGTCTGTAAAATAATCGATTCTCATAGAATGACGGACATCCTCAAGTGTTTTTGCGGCAGTTTCCCTTGCAACCTTACTGCCCTCTTTGAGAATATCGAGAACATCGGGAAGATGGTTTTCCCATTCTTTTCTGCGTTCACGAATAGGACGAAGCTCCTCCTGCATAACATTGTTAAGGAATTTTTTAACCTTAACATCACCGAGTCCGCCACGCTGATAATGAGCCTTGAGTTCGTCAAGACAGCTGTAATCATTCCAAAATTCCGCAAAATACTCGTCACGGCAGAATGCGTCAAGATAGATAAACACAGGGTTGCCCTCAACCTTGCCGGGATCCTCAACACGAAGATGATTCGGGTCGGTAAACATTGACATAACCTTTTTCTTGATATCCTCGGGTTCTTCTGCAAGATAAATGCAGTTGCCGAGGGATTTGCTCATCTTTGCCTTGCCATCAATACCGGGCAGTCGCAGACAAGCCTTGTTGCTCGGAAGAATAATCTGCGGTTCCGTAAGAGTTTCGCCGTAAACGGAATTGAACTTGTGAACAATCTCCTTGCACTGTTCAAGCATCGGAAGCTGATCCTCGCCGACAGGAACGGCAGTTGCACGGAATGCCGTGATATCAGCCGCCTGACTAATCGGATAACAGAAAAATCCCACAGGAATGCTTGCCTCAAAATTACGCATCTGAATTTCCGCCTTAACGGTGGGGTTACGCTGAACACGGGACACGGTTACGAGGTTCATATAATAGAAAGTAAGCTCTGTAAGCTCGGGAATCATTGACTGAACAAAAATCGTTGACTTGTTAGGATCTATTCCGCAGGCAAGGTAGTCGAGCGCAACCTGCAAAATATTCTGTCTTACCTTTTCGGGATGCTCGGCATTGTCGGTGAGAGCCTGAGCGTCTGCAATCATAAGGTATATATCATCATATTCGCCCGAATTCTGGAGCTTTACTCTCTCCTTGAGCGAACCTGCATAGTGACCGACATGAAGTCTGCCCGTAGGACGGTCACCTGTTAAAATTACTTTTTTCATAGGTTTCTCCTTTGTTTACCTTGATTCAAAGGCAAAATTCTTTTCTATGATTATATCACCATAAACAACAGCCGTCAACATTTGTAAAAAAGCTAAAAAGAAAAATATTCCATAATAATTCCCATATATTTTATGCCACAAAATTCGACAGAATGTTGCATAAGACACACGCAAAATTCATTTGACCGTTGAATTTTTTTTAAATAAAAATATAATATTTTAAAAAAACGAGGGCAAAGAGTATGGAGTACAATTATCATAAAAATGCAGGACAGCTTGCATTCATAAAATTTGTAAAAGGTCTTGTGCATCTTCTTATTCGCCCTAAGGTTGAATGGAAGGACAAGAGCCTTAAAAAGAACCTCAAGGGCAAGCCTGTTGTGTTTGTATGCAACCACACTCACCACTTTGACGGAGTTGTGATAAGCTCTGTACTCAGCAGATACAAGCCGTATATGCTTGTTAAAAAAAGCTGGTACGACAAGAGCGGAACAGGCTCGTTTATCCGAATTTGCCGCAGTATTCCCGTTGACTTTGACACCATGGACACAAACTGGTATGCACAAAGTGAGGGTGCGGTTGAAAACGGATATTCAATGCTTATCTTCCCAGAGGGCGGAATTGCGAGAGAGGGCGAAATGCTCCCATTTAAGCCCGGTGCGGCATTGCTTGCGGCAAAAAAAGGACTTGACATAATCCCGATTGCATCTTTGGGTGAGTATAAAATTCTTTTTGGAAAGAGGCAGAAAATTTTAATCGGCAATCCGATAAAATCCGAATGTCCCGAAAATGTTCGCTACTCAAAATATGCAAAAGAAATAAGTGCCGAAGCCGAAAAGCAGGTCAAAAAGCTTTATCTTGAGCTTGAAGAAAAATACGACAAAGGCAAGGTTTATTACAAAGAAGATTTTTCTTCGGAAAATTTATAATAAAATCAAAAAATCAAAATTTTAAGTGAGGTAATTAAAATGAACAATGCTATTGCAGATCAGATTAAGGAAATGCTCGTAGAAAACCTTAGAATTCCCGAAAACATTCTTACATACGATTCAGAGCTTTTCGGTGACGAAATCGGTCTTGACTCAATCGACTCAATCGAAATCGTTGCAGGCATCGACACACTTTTCGGTATTGATATGACAGGTGCAGACCGTGAGCACTTCCAATCAATCAGAGCACTTACAGAATATGTAGAAAGCAAGCAGGGTTAATATGGCTGACAAAAAGAGATGTGTTGTCACAGGACTCGGACTTATCTGCGGCGTCGGTGACAATGTAAAGGATTGCTGGGATGCCGTAACACTCGGTCACTCCGGCATTGATGAGGTTAAGTCGGTTGACACCTCAAACTGTTATGCACACAAGGGTGCAGAGGTTGACAAGGCATCGTCAGAGCTTTCTCCCGAAAACTATGACCGTTCTTCCCTTCTCTGTATTCATGCCGCAAACGAGGCTTTTGAAGATGCAAACATTGACGCATCCGAAAAGAACATCGGTGTTATCCTTGGCAGTTGTGTAGGCGGTGCGGCAAGCATTGACAAATATTACACAGACGAAATCAAGGGTGACGGCGGTAAAAAAGAAGATATTTTCAAAATGGGTGCTTCGGCAATTGCCAACAATGTTTCCGCTCATTTCGGACTTGAGGGCATTACCGCAAACATCGTCAATGCTTGTGCGGCAGGCACAATGAGCATCGGCTATGCCTGTGACCTTATCCGTGAGGGCAAGGGTGATGTGTTCATCGCAGGCGGTTCGGACAGCTTTTCTTCACTTGCATTCAGCGGTTTCCACGCTCTCCATGCGCTTGACGAAAACGCCTGTTCCCCGTTCAATCACAGCACAGGTATAACGCTCGGCGAGGGTTCGGGTATTCTTGTAATCGAAAGCTACGAACACGCTGTTGAACGAGGTGCAAAGATTTACTGTGAAATTCTCGGTTCGGGTGTAAGCAGTGACGCTTACCACATTACCGCTCCCCGTCCCGACGGTGAAGGTCAGATGAGTGCAATCAGAAGGGCTGTTGAAAGCTCTGCTCTTAGTTTTGACGATATCGACTACATAAACGCACACGGAACGGGTACTGCCAAAAATGACGAGGCTGAATTTCTTTCACTTCACACACTATTTGACGGCAACGACCACCTTTCTGTCAGCTCAACAAAATCTATGACAGGTCATTGCCTCGGTGCGGCCGGCTCAATTGAGGCTGTATTTTCCGTAAAAGCAATAAAAGAAAATCTCGTTCCCCCTACAATCGGTTACTCCGATGAGGATTTGAAGGTGCTTTCCGAAAAGGCGGGCAACATTGACTTTATTCCGAACAAGAGCCACACAAAAGATGTTCACTATGCAATGTCAAACTCATTTGCATTCGGCGGCAACAACGCAAGCATCATTTTCTCGGATAACGAGCATGATATTCCCGACAACAGTAAAAATGAAAAAATTTACATTACGGGCATTTCAAAGCTTACAGGCACAAGGACTGACGAACACAGCCTTAACTGCAATCTTACCTCCGAAGATTATGACAAACACGGAATCAAGGTTGCATTTTACAGAAAGCTTGACCGTTTCAGCCAGCTCCAGCTTTTGAGCGGTATGGACGCACTTGCAGACGCTGACATTAAAATTGACAAGGACAACGAATATAAAACAGGTATTGTAATCGGCACGGCTGACGGCCCTATGACCGAAATTGTTGATTTCCAGAAAAAGGCAATCACAAGAGGTACCGAAAAGGGCAGTGCTTTTTCATTCCCGAATACGGTTTACAATGCCGCAGGCGGTTATCTGAGCATTTTCTCAGGCATCAAGGGCTACAACGCAACTGTTGCAAACGGCAATCAGGCAGGACTGCAGAGTATTTGCTATGCCGCTGATATTCTTGCAGACGGCAACGAAAGCGTTATGCTTGCCGCAGGTACCGATGAAAATACAAAGACAAACCTTGAACTCTATACAAAGGCCGAATTGCTTGAAAAACCGCTTGGTGAGGGCTCTGTAACTCTCGTTCTTGAAACAGAGGAAAGTGCAAACGGCAGAAATGCACGCAAGTATGCAGAAATTAAGGGTTATGCACAGGCTCACCGCCCTGTATCTTATGACAACTCAGAGGTTGACAGCAAGGCTGTTGTTGAGGTTATCGAAAAGGCTTGTGTGAATGCCGGCATTGAGGCAGACAACATCGACTTTGTATGCTGTGACGACAGGAAGATTATCAAGACGCTTATGCCCTGCTATGATGTATCGCAGGAAATCGGCAATGCAAGAGCCGCAGCAAGCGCAATGACAGCGGCATATGCGGCTGAGCTTCTTTCTGACAGCGAGAAAAATTACGAATACGGACTTGCTCTTTCAATGGGTGCGGGCGGAACATACTCTGCCGTAATCCTGAAGAAAGCGTAAAAATCGGAGGTAAATATGAGCAAAACCGCTCTTGTAACAGGTTCATCAAGGGGCATTGGCAAGGCTTGCGCTTTAAAGCTTGCAGAGCTTGGATATGACATTGCCGTGAACTGCAATTCAAATTTAGAAATGGCTCAAAAGGCTGTTGACGAAATTACATCACTCGGCAGAAACGCCGTTGCCTACAAGGCGAACACGGCAGATATTGACGAAGTAAAGGATATGTTCCGCAGTATTCAGCAGGACTTCGGCGGAATTGATGTGCTTGTCAACAACGCAGGTGTGGTTGACGACGCTTACCTTTTGATGATTAAAGACGAGTCGCTTGAAAGAAGTCTTGACATTAATATCAAAGGATATTTCAATTGTGCAAGACAGGCATCGCTTAAAATGCTCCGCAAAAAGAGCGGAATCATCATCAACATTTCTTCCGTAAGCTCTGTTCTTGCAGTTGAAGGTCAGTCGGTTTACAGTGCAACAAAGGGTGCGGTAAACGCTATGACACACACGCTTGCAAAGGAACTTGCAAAGTACGGAATCAGAGTAAACGCAGTTGCACCGGGTTTTATCGAAACCGAAATGATGAACGGCATTCCCGAAGAGTTGCAGAAAAAGTATCTTGAGGCTATTCCCGAAAAGAGATTCGGCACAGTTCAGGATGTCGCAAATGTCGTCGGACAGCTTTGCAGTGACGATTTTTCATATATGACAGGTCAGGTGCTTGTGCTTGACGGAGGACTTAGCTTATGATGAATCTGCTTGAAATCAATCAGAGAATAAAACAAAGACCACCCTTTCAGATGATTGAGAGGGTGACCGAGCTTGAGCCGAATGTTTCGGCAACAGGTATAAAAAATGTGTCGGTGAACGAGCCGTATTTTGCAGGTCATTTTCCCGACACACCGATTATGCCGGGAGTATTGCTCATTGAATCTGCGGCACAGCTTTGCAGTCTTGTATTTGCTCACGAAAGTGTTGAGGAGGACAAGTTACATGTTCTTCTAAAAGTCAAGGATTTCAAAATGCTCCGCCCTGTTATTCCGGGTGATACGCTTATTATCAGCGTAAATGTTACAATGTCAACAAAGTCGGCATTTGAATTTGCGTGTGTCATTAAGGTTGACGGTGAAGTGAGGGCAAAAGGAAGTCTTTTGTTTACCACAATTGATAAAAATGCGGTTTACAAGCCGTCACAGGAGTGATTATGAAGGTTCTCGTATTAAACGGTAGTCCAAAGGGCGAAAAAAGCAATACTCTCAACATTACAAAAGCATTTCTTGACGGCTTTTCGGCTGACACTGAGATTGAATATATCACGGTTAAAAAGGAAACAATCAAGCCGTGTATGGGTTGCTTTTCGTGTTGGAGCAGAACACCCGGCAAATGTGTTATAAAGGACGATATGCAGAAAATCTACGAAAAGATTAATTCTGCCGATATTATCATTGAGAGCTTTCCGCTCTACTTTTTCGGTATGCCGTCACAGATGAAAGCATTAACCGACAGGTGTCTGCCGTATATGCTCCCCTATTCGGGAAATGTTGCCGAGGACAAAGAAACCTCTTTCCATGAACTGCGTGATGAAGCAATGCACGAAAAGAGGCTTTTGGTTATTACAACTTGTGGCTATGTGAGTGCCGAACCGATGTATCCCGCACTTATAAAACAGCTTGATTTGATTTGCGGTAACGGCAATTACACGATGATAAAATGCCCCGAGGGCGAGCTTTTTATTGCAGAAAAAGCTGAAAGGCAGAGAAAAGCATACCTTGATTCAATCACGGAGGCAGGCAGGGAATTCTGCGAAAACCGCTGTCTTTGCGACGAAACAATGAAAAAAATTTCAAAGCCTATTCTCTCCCCAAAAGGATTCGAGGCAATTACTAAGGCTCATTGGAAAATGAGTTAATCAGCTTTTCGGGCGAACATATTCGGACAATGCTCCGAGAACGAACTCGTTGACAGCGTCTGCAAGCTTTTCGGAGCTTTCTGCACAGCCGTCATTAAACCAACGGACATAAACCGAGATAAATCCCGAAACGACAAACTCAACAAGGTATTTGAGTTTTGTTTCATTTTTAAAATTAAGCACAGGTCTTATTGAAACCTCGATAAATCTTTTCAAAAGCTCAACAGAGCGTCCCGAGCCGAACACCTCGGGAGAATTTTTCAGAATTTTATTAATCTGTTCTTTATTTTCAACAATGGAAATACCGATAAAATTCAGCTGATTCACAAGATTGTTGCCGTCACGGTCGGATTTTTTCGCATGGCTGATAACATCGTTGATCATATCGTAATTGATATCATCGACAACATCCTGAACCGTGTGATAATGGCGGTAAAAGGTTTTGCGGTTAATCATCGCCTTTTCTGAAAGCTCAGTCACCGTGATTTTGGAAACATTTTTTTCGGCAAGCAAATCAATCAGCGAATTTTTTATATTGGTTCTTGTTTTTACAATGCGAAGGTCAGTCACATTAGCGTCCATACTATCACCCCATAAAACAGTTTGATTATAGCACCAAAATTTTTTTGAGTCAACGGAGGTCCTTATGACAGGTCTGATAATTGAAGGCGGAGCAAGGCGAGGAATTTTTACCGCCGGTATAACCGACTGTCTGCTTGAAAACAAAATACACTTTGACTATGTTGCAGGCGTTTCGGCGGGAGCTGAGGTCGCCCTTGATTTTACCGCAAAACAGGAAGGTCGTTCCCGCAGGGTTATTATGCCCCACAGAACAGGTGATTTTTCGGTTCTCGGTTTTCTTTCAATGGATCTTGACAATATGATTTACAGATTTCCTTATCAGGACTATCCGTTCGATTTTGATACATTTTTTGTGTCAGATACAAACTGCGAATTTGTGGCAACCGACTGTGTAACAGGCAAGGCAAAATATTTTTCCGAGAACAAAAGCGAACAGCGCTTACTTGACTCCGTAAGAGCGTCCTGCACAGTTCCTATTCTCTATCAGATAAGCGAATTTGAGGGCGGAAAGTATGTTGACGGCAGTATTGCCGACGCTGTTCCCTTTGACCGTGCGTTTGAACAGGGCTGTTCCCGTGTGCTTGTGCTTTTGACAAAGCCCGAAAATGAGCCTTGCACGGACTATCGCAAATTTGAATTTTTAATCAACAAAAAATACAAGGACTATCCGAACCTCATCAACGCTCTTATGACGAGATTTGACCGCTATAATGAGCAATGCAAAAGAATGAAACAACTTGAGGAGGACGGCATACTTATGGTACTCCGCCCGTCACACAAGTATGTAAAATCATTTGAGATGAACACGGATGTGCTTGACGAGGCGTATAACGCCGGCAAGAATCTTGCCAAAGAAAAGCTTGACGAAATTGAAGATTTTCTCAATGTTCTCGAAAAGAAATAATCAAAACAACAAGTTACATTAATATATCTTCCCAAAAAGCAAGGTGCAATTTCGTGCCTTGCTTTCTTTTTATATGCAATTTCAATAAGTAAAAAGTGTTCAATATGTGACTTATTCCAATTAAATAACAATAGTATTGTATAATGTCAAAAAATATGGTATATTCAGCATATATTTTAAAACACGGAGATTTATATGAAAAAGCAACTAATGATTTTTGACTTTGTGTACACGGGTATCGCAGCTATCTTGCTTTTGACAATTGCCATACTCCAAAATTGCGGCATTAATATTACACACGAAAATGTAATAGGCATTATTGTTCTGATAATCCTGTTTGTCCTAATTTTGCTCAGTACGGTTAATGTTTTGGGATGTAACTATCCCACCTCAAAAATAACTTTTCTCAGACCGATATTGCTGTTCATTGCATTATACATTTTTTATTGTATGCCGTTTATGGGCTTTATCGGCAAGGCGGGAAATGTGTGGAACAGTATAATGTTCGCCCACTTTGGCATTACAGTATCAAGACAATTCTACTACATCTCCAAATCACCCATAGCCGAAAAATTTGTAAAATCACCTTTTGTCTATACCAAAGGCACTGAATTTTTTTCCAGTGCGGGATCATTCTTTAAATTTCTTTCAGTCATAATCATCCCGATGACCGTAATCGGAATAATATTAAACATAACCACAAACGGAATCAATGTGGCAAGCATATTTTCCTAACAAACACGGAGCAGAAATTAAAATCTGCTCCGTTAATTTTTTATTCAAAAAACAATTCAATTGACATCCAAATCATTATGCAGTATGATTGTATTAACAGATAAACTTGGCTTTAGGTCAAGACCTTTTAGAATGTTTCGGAGTGATTTTATGTACACAATCGGTCAGGTATCTCAGATGTGCGGTATTCCTGTTTCAACCCTGCGTTACTACGATAAAGAGGGACTTTTTCCGCATATGGAGAGGGTGTCGGGTATCCGCAGATTTTCCGACAGAGAGCTTGAAACACTCCGCATAATTGACTGCCTCAAAAAATCGGGACTTGAAATCAGGGAAATAAGAAAATTTATGCAATGGTGCGCCGAGGGCAGTTCGTCCTATCCGCAAAGGCGAGAGCTTTTTGAAAATCAGAAAAAAACCGTAGAAAAGGAAATTGAGCGTCTTCAAAAGACGCTTGATATGCTCCGCTTTAAGTGCTGGTACTACGATACTGCCATTGCTGACGGCAACGAGGACAGAATCAACGAAATGCTCCCGAACAATCTTCCCGAGGATATTCAAAAGCTGTATGACCATGCCCACAGCGATGATTAAGATTAATTTTGATAATTTGTAAATTCACAGAATTACGCTCTCCAAACGGAGGGCGTTTTATTTTGTGCTATTTTATTTTGTTCCGAAATATTTTATGTAGCTTTCAATGTTGCGGTTGATTTCTTCAAAAATTTTCTGCACCCCGTCAATTCTTAAATTTTCATGATAAACCTTTGCTCTGCCCTCTTTGTCAATTTCAATCAGCAAAACATTCTCACCGTCAACCTCAGCATAAACATTGCACGATAACTCCGGATATTTCACCTAACCACCTCGGTAATTTATATGTAGACAAGAGGTTGTCTGTTGCAAAACATTGAACAGAAAAAATTTTTATGATAAAATTTCAATATACTGTAACAAAACAGCAATTTGCGGATTTAATATACGGGAGGTGACAAAGTGCCATTTGAAGAATTTTACAGACAAAACTTTAAAACAGTTTACGGATTTCTGATTAATCTCTGTAAAAACAGCGACCTTGCAGAGGAATTGACTGCCGAAACTTTTCTTAAAGCATTTGAACATTACAAAAGCTACAACAAAAAGTACAAGCCCTTAACATGGCTTTGTGCCATTGCCAAAAACGAATATTTAAAATATCTGCGTAAGCAAAAAAAAATTGATGGTTTTGACAATGCAGAAATTGCCGACATCAGCAATTTAGAAGAAAAGCTTTCGGATAAAGACACGGCATTGCGAATACATAAATATCTGCATATTCTTGATGAACCGTATCGTGAGGTATTTATTTTAAAAGTTTTTGCAGAGCTGTCATATAAGGAAATTGCCGAAATTTTCGGCAAAAAAGAAACATGGGTACGAGTCACCTATTACCGTGCAAAAGTCAGATTATTGGAAAGGCTTGGTGATGATAATGAATAAGAACTGCAACATAGTGCGTGATTTAATTCCTTTGTATTCCGATAATACCGCAAGTGATGAAAGCAGAAAATTTATTGAGGAGCATTGCCGTACTTGCGATAAATGCAATCGTATTTTATCACTTTCAAAAGCCGAAATTGACAAAACGGCACACCTTGACGATGAAATTAACAGCGTATGGAAAAGTATTGAAAAGCAGAACAAAAAGAAAAGAATAATTAAAGTTGCAATTGCGGCTATTTTGGTTACTGTTCTTATCCCCTTAATTATTATCGGGGCAAATTATATGTACGGTGCTGACAACACAGATACAGCGAAAAGCCCATATTTCAGCGATGAAATGCTAAATGAATTTGACAAGGGATATTCACAATCAGACCAAAAACAGCTTGAACCGCTTTTGAATGATATAAAAAATGTTATTGATTTCAACGGTGAATATGAAACCGCCAAAGGAAAATTCGGAGAACTTGCGTATTATTCATATGACCGTGTTGAGGGCGATTACACAGTCAAAGCTAAGGTTGAATTGAACTCCGCAAAGCTTTACACAGACACTGGATATATGTGGATTGAATACACAAAGGATTTATACACAGAGGACGGAACTTTTTGGATGGCAACCGAACCCGTAAAATCACGAATTACCGTAATCAATAAAGACGGTGAATGGACAGCGGTCAATATTCAGTCGGAACAGTAAGGCTTGTTTTAAATACACCGATGTGTTATACTCGGGTTAGAAACTGAAAGAGGCAGAGTTATGGTAAGAGAAATTGTACATGATCCTATGTTTTTACAGAGAAAGTCGGAGGACGCAACACAGGCAGATTTGCAGACGGCACAGGATTTGCTTGACACACTCAGGGCAAATTTTGACCGTTGTGTGGGCATGGCGGCTAACATGATAGGCGTTGCAAAGAGGATAATCGCAATTAATGACAACGGAAAATATCTTGTTATGTTCAATCCCGAAATCATTAGCAAATTCGGTGAATTTGAAACCGAGGAGGGCTGTCTTTCGCTTGACGGCGAACGCAAAACAGTTCGTTACAAAACGATAAAAGTAAAATATTTCAACGAAAATTTCAAGCAGATAAAACGCAGCTTTTCAGACTTTACCGCACAGATTATTCAACATGAAATTGACCATTGCAACGGGATTCTGATTTAAAGTTAATACAAAGCCTTCTCTCCCCGACAGTCACACGGTACAATGTGTGGCTGTCGGGTTTTATTTTGCACATTTATTTTGCACAAAAGTTTTACTGCAATTTATTCATTGCAACTAATTTTGCCGTCAATCTGAACCTTTTTTGGATTATTGTTTTGTAAAAATCGCACGAAATTGCATGGCAGATTATTTTGCAATTGCACTTTGAATTACATTGTGCTATAATATTAATACAATAGAAACACAGAAAAATTGTAATTAATCAAAAGGCGGTGAGATTATGAAAAACAATAAAACTCTCAAGTACACAGGAATTATACAAGGTGTACTCATTGCAACTCTGTTACTCCTTGCCATTTGGATTCAAGTGACATTTTTGTATAACACATACTATTGTGAAGATTATACTTTTGATTTTCTTAGAAATATGGGTATTGGTTATTGGGATTTACGGAATAATTCTTCAGTGTTTTTCCTCATAAATTCCATTGCGGAAACCATAGCTTATTTTTTAGATTTGATGCGTCTTTATGTTCTTAAAATAATTTTTCAGATTATTGCCGCTGCAGCGTTAACCTTGCCTGTTATTTTAGGCTATCTGTCAATATTCCGCAAAAACATAGTTGCAAACGGATTGATTATTGCAGGATCGGCATTGACTTTGTTATCCGCATGTCGGAGTCTTTTCTCTACCCTATTTGAACTTGCCCGTGGATTTGGCGAATTTACTTTGGTTCAAGTAGTTTTAATAATTGTGATACTGATAAAAATAGAATTGATTGCCGTTTCAATACTGCGGATAAAACAGATTAAAAAATCAAATCAGTTACAGTAAATAACTAAGCGGTGATTTTATGAAAACAAATAAAATCCTTAAAGTAACGGGAATTATTCAGAGTGTTCTCATCGGCATATTGCTGTTGTTTGCGATTTGCATTGAGGTAATGAGCCGTATGAATTTTTATACATACGACTATTCACTCAATTTTGATTATTCTTCTTTTTGGGCAATCCACGGCGACTACCCGGTTCTATTCATTTTCAACACTCTTTTTACAACCTTTGCATCTTTCTCAAGCTTGTTAGAAAATTATGTTTTATATGTTATTTTTGAAATCATGGATATTGCATCGTTGGTATTGCCCGTATATCTCGTTTACAAATCCATACGCAGTAAAAGCACGATGGCAAACGGATTGATTATTATATCATCTGCTGTTACTTTTATGATTATGGTTGCTTACGGAGTTTATACCCTTCTTGACATAATTCGCGGTGCTGAAACATTCAATATTTACAGCATAATTTTCATCTTCATAATGTTGATAAAAGTTACTCTGTGCATTGTTTCACTGCTCAGAATAAGGGCAATTAACAACGCAGTCGAATAGTATTACATATAAACAAGACAGTTTACGGCTGTCTTGTTTTGTTATTTATTAAAATTCCTTCATTGTATAACTCTTTCCCTACAAAATCTACAGGGACAGTTGCTGTGAACATTGACATATATTGCTGATTTAATATCCTAAATTTAATATTTCTAATTTGGAATTATAATGGTATAATTCGTGTAGATATTGCGGAGGTGTTGTCGTGAAAAAATTTGTATCGTTTTTGCTTGCTCTTATGATGATTTTCTGGAGCAGTACCCTTGCTTTTGCAACTGACAAAACAGACACACAAGACAACTCCACCTCCGATGAATCGGACGGCGGTTCAATGCCTACAGATTTTGCGATAATTCTTCTGCTTATCGCCGGCGGTACGGCAGTCGCAAGCTTTAAACGCCACAGAAATGACCGTGACGATTACGATGAACCCGATGATGACACGGAAGAAGAAATTTGATTTTACATTATTAAAAACAACAAAGCCGACAGAATACAATCGCTGTATCTGTCGGCTTGCTTATTTTTAATTAAATTATTGTTGAACCTCAAGAAGTTTTTTGTTCACTCTGTTTGTAACATCAAGATAATATGCAAGGTCAGCAGATGAAAGGCTGTCCTCGTCAATTTTTGAAACCTTGTCCATATATGTGTTGTACTGACTCAAAAGTTCGGTATATTCGGAAAGCATTGTTACATCATTTGCATCATAGCTTTTCATAAAGTCAACATACTTGTCCATAAACTCTTCGTACTCGTCCATTGTTTCTTTGAAGGATGAAGAAACTTCTTCACTTTCGGAGCTTTCTTCCTTTGAACTCTCTTTTTTGGAGCTTTGCTCTTTCTTTGAACTTTCTTCCTTTTTAGGCTTTTCGGTTTCGGGTTCAGACTCAACATCACTTGATTCATCTGAAATTTCCGACACTACGGATGTTGATTCCTTCGCATCATCTTTTGAACTGCTGTCTTTTCCGCAGCCTGACAATGATGCAGACATAAGTATTGCAAGCGACATTGCCGCAGCGGCAAATAATTTTTTCTTTTTCATAGTTCTACTCTCCTTAAAATATTTATAATAAAAAACTAAATCAATAGGCAAACACTACAAACGGGATTATTAAAATTAAACCTGCTAAGGTAAGAATTGTCGGAAGCGATTGTGTCGGGGATTTTATAACTCCCTTTCTGAACAAAACAGATGAGACAAAAAGAATAGTTTGCAATGCGGAAATTATTGCGTCAATTAAAAGTCTTGAAGAATATCTGAGTTGTGAAAATTCGCCCATTGCAATTATTCCGCATATTATCGCACCGATTATTGCAACAACACCGAAGCCGCTTTTTCTATACGCTTCGTCAGCTTTTTTCTTTTCGGCTTTGCGTTCTTTTTCGTCCTCTCTTTCCCACTTTTTATATTCTATTTCTTTGTAAGTATCATTTCTGATGCGTTCAACCTCAACCGCATCACCATAGACAATAACCTCACTTGAACCGCAGTACGGACAATGCAAAGTTTTATTACTGCTGTCGGCTGTCATCACACCGCCACATTCCTTGCATTTCAGCTGAACTCGCTCGGTTTTGTCATTATTTGTAATCTTTGCACCGCAGTTTTTACAAAAAGAAGAACTGTCCTCAATTTTCTCGCCGCAATTACTACAAAACACAACATATCACCCTCAGTAATAATTTGTATTTATTATAGCATACTATCCTTTTAAAAGCAATACTATCTTTAATAATTTATTTATTTTTATCCTTTTAAAAGATAATATTTACTTGGTGATAAACAATGCTAAACCTTAAAGAAATAGGTAACAGAATTAAAAAATACAGAAAGCAAAAAGGGTTCACGCAGGCACAGCTTGCGGAAATTATTGATATTTCAACAATTCATATGTCACACCTTGAAACAGGTTCTGTTGCAATGTCACTTGAATGTATGATAAAGGTATGCAATGCCCTTGAAGTTTCTCCCGATGATTTGCTGATTGGTGAATTTGAACTTAACAATAACGCCACAATAAAACAGCTTGCAGAAATAACCAAAAATCTTTCTTCGGACGAAAACAAACTGCTGATAGATTTTGCACTTTTGCTTGAAAAAAACAAACCTAACAGAAATTAAAAAAACCGACAGAATACAATCGCTGTATCTGTCGGCTTATTATTATGCTTAAAAACTAATTCATATTATTGTTTAATTCGTTTGAAGAATTTATTATTTCTCTGATTTCATTTTCGGCTTGTCTGACTTCTTCTAAAAATGCTCTTGATGAAACACGCAACGCACCGTTGCCCAGAATTATCATCTGTTCGAGTGCGTCGGATGTTACAACACGCACCTTGTTGGTTTTGGCAAGCTTGTGAGAGGTTTTCTCAATGAACATATCGGCGGTTTCTGCCTCTTTGGTATATACAATGCTGATATTATTCACGGTTTCAACCTCTCTGTGTTCGCCCTTTACCTTGTACGCATCAAACACGAGAATAAGGTTACACTTGCTGTAGCCCTGATAGTTGCAGAGAATGTTTATCAGAGCGTGCCTTGCACCGTCAAGACTTCTTTCGGAAAGCTCTTTGAGGTGTTCCCACGCAAAAATAACATTGTAGCCGTCAACGAGCAGATACTCCGTGCCGTCATACACGGGGGATTTTTTATACTTTTCAGCCGCCTTGTCAATAGACGAAACCGCCTTGACATGACGCTTTTCGGGAGCGTGTTTTCTGCGTGTCACAGGACCGTAGGTCTGTTCAAAAATCTGCATAAGCTCCTTGTCGAGAGCAAAAATATCGTCCTGAGTTTTGCACTTTGCAAAAGCGTTTTCGCTGTTTGTGCCGATTTCATCGTCTTTCGGAGCATCGAGAACACTCGGCAGATGCATATGCTCGCCGACCTCATTCCACGGCACATTGTAGCCTGCTCCGTGAGAACAGAACACAGAACCGCATGGATTGTCAACATCGGCATCACAATCGTAGCCGATTTGTGCAATAACTTCATCGCTGTTGTGACACGGCTCATAGCCTTTAAGACTGCACGAAAGTCTGCCTCTGCCGTGAGTGTACTGCATAACTTCTTTTGTGTAGTTGCCCATTTCGGACACGGGTGCTGTACCCGTGAGAACGGAATTTTCTCCCTTGGCTTCGGGAGAATTGAAAGTACCGCTCATCCGCTGAATATCTGACATTGCCCGTCCCACATTTTCGTTAGGCACTTCAAGCGTAAAATCATAAACAGGCTCAAGCAGAATGCTTTTTGCACAACGCAGTCCCTGTCTTACGGCACGGTAGGTTGCCTGTCTGAAATCTCCGCCCTCGGTATGCTTTGCGTGGGCTTTTCCCGAAACAAGCGTGATTTCAATATCTGTAATCGGCGAGCCTGTCAGCACACCGAGATGTGTTTTTTCACAGAGGTGAGTAAGAATCAATCTTTGCCAGTTGCGGTCGAGCAAGTCCTCTTTGCAACGGGAATTAATTGTAATTCCGCTGCCACGCTTTGCAGGCTTCAAAAGGAGATGAACCTCTGCATAGTGTCTTAACGGCTCAAAATGTCCGACACCCTCAACCGTGTTTTCGATTGTTTCTTTATAGATTATACTGCCTGTGCTGAACGATACATTCATACCGAAACGCTCTTTTATTATGCACCTCAGCACCTCAAGCTGAATTTCACCCATAAGGCGGATGTGGATTTCACCGAGTCTGCTGTTCCACACAACATTTAGCTGAGGATCTTCGTTTTCAAGCGTTTTCAGCTTTGTGAGAGCCGTGTGGGCGTCTGTCCCGTCCTCTAATTCAACCTTGTAAGTCAGAACAGGTTCGAGTACGGGAACTCCGGAATTTTTCTCAACACCCAAGCCGTCACCCGATGAAGTGAATGTTATTCCCGTTACCGCACAAACGGTTCCTGCAACAGCCTCCTCAACGGCTGTGAATTTTTCACCCGAATAAATTCTTATTCTGTTTACCTTTTCGGCATTGGTATTTTTTTCGCTTTGGAGAATTTCACGCACTTTAAGACTTCCGCCCGTAATTTTCATAAATGTAAGGCGGTTGCCCTGATTGTCCTCTGCAATTTTATAGACCTTTGCACCGAACTCAGCACCGTAAGAGGGCATAACCGTGTATTCGTCAAGCAGATTCAAAAATGCCTTTACACCGTCAAGTTTGAGCGCCGAACCGAACATACACGGAAAGATTTTGCGTTCCTTAATCGCACCTGTTATGTCGGTCTTTTCAACGGCATCTGTTTCATAATATTTTTCAAGAATTTTTTCATCACATACGGCAACACTTTCACGAAAGCCGTCGGAGTTCGGATAGGTGAAATCAACGCAGTTTTCGTCAAGCCCTGTACGTAGCTGTGCCATAACGGAAAGCTTGTCCGCACCGTCAAGATCCATTTTGTTGACGAAGATAAAACACGGCACATTGTACTTTTTGAGCAGCTTCCAAAGTGTGCAGGTGTGACTCTGAACACCGTCAGTTCCGCTGATTACAAGAATTGCGTAGTCAAGCACCTGAAGTGTACGCTCTGCTTCTGCCGAAAAATCAACATGACCGGGTGTGTCAAGCAGGGTAAATTCCGTGTTGTTGTACTTCATAACCGCCTGTTTTGAAAAAATTGTAATTCCACGGTCACGCTCAAGCGAAAAAGTGTCGAGAAACGAATCCCTGTGGTCAACCCGACCAAGCTTTGTTATGTTGCCTGAGGAGTACATCAGCGCCTCTGAAAGCGTAGTCTTTCCCGAATCGACATGAGCCAGAATACCGACTGCAATTTTTTTCATCTTATCACCATACCCGAAAATTTATATATTTCTTTTAGAGAATTGTTTCCATACCGATTTTTTGAACCTTAAAACCGATACGCTCGTAAAATTTCATTGCACCGTCATTGCCTGCCCACACATTTAGCGTAACATTATAACAACCGCTTTTTCGGGCAAAATCAACAACATGGTTATACAGCTTTGTGCCGATATGCATCCCTCTTGTATCCTCGTCAACACACAAATCATCAATATACAGGGTTTTTATATTTGTGACCGACTTGCTTTCAAGATTCTGCTTGAAAATACAAAAAGCATATCCTTTTACTTTTCCGTTATGTTCTGCAACAAAAATCGGCTTTTGCTCATCAACAATTATTCGCTCAAGCTCCTCGTCTGTGTATTTCTTCTCACCGACCGTAAAAAGGTCGGGGCGGATATCGCTGTGAATCTTGTGAACCTCAAAAAGGAGCTTGTCAAGCTGCGGTATGTCTTTAAATTTTGCCCGTCTTATTGTTACTTCACACATAATTTCATCTTCCAATCATATAAAAAATACCTTGTGCAATTTCGTTTTGCCGAAACCTTTAACATTTATTTTACCACATTAAAAAATTAATGTAAACAAAGCAAAAAGGCTTGCGACCAAAATTGACCGCAAACCTTTTCGGGAGTAAATATGAACGAAAGTAATTATCAGTTTTATGTTGTTATATAAGATTTTTGTAAAGCTCTGAAATTTTTTAAACCCTTGCAGAACAAATCTATTTGTCTTATTATACGCCTATATATCTAAAATTTCAAGAACCATTTTAACATTTCTATGTCTTTTGCTGTCATTTGCATTAAAAACTTGTACTTTGCAAAAAGAATGGTATAATATAATCAGAATAAAATTTACATAACCAAGGAGTTGACATATATGTATGAAGAAATTTATGCTCAGGCAAAACAGGCTTGTAATGAGCTTTGCGATGTTGCCAAGCTTAAAGAGGGCAGTATTGTTGTAATCGGCTGTTCTTCAAGCGAGGTTGCAGGCGGAACTATCGGACACAATTCAAGTCTTGAAACCGCTCAGGCTGTTTTCAAGGGTATATACGAAGTGCTTTGCGAAAGAAAGATTTACCTTGCCGCACAATGCTGTGAACATCTCAATCGTGCAATCATCGTTGAGCGAGAGGCTGTTCCGAACGCTGAAATCGTGAATGTTGTTCCACAGCCAAAGGCAGGCGGTTCGTTTGCCACAACAGCCTACAAAACATTCAAAGATCCCGTTGCGCTTGAAGAAATCAAGGCTGACGCAGGTCTTGACATCGGCGGAACACTTATCGGTATGCACCTTAAAAGAGTTGCCGTACCCGTAAGACTCGGCATTGACCATATCGGACAGGCAATTCTGCTTGCCGCAAGAACCCGTCCTAAATTCATCGGCGGTTGCCGTGCCGTTTATGACGACAGTTTTTAATTTTATTACAATTGACGGGCGGCAGTTTTCGGACTGTCGCCTGTTTTTTTATTACTGCTTATTAAAATTTCAACATATTACCTTGTTTTCCGCAAATTTGCAACATACAATATCAAAGAAAAGTTTGCATTTTTCACTAACTGTGGTATAATCTAATGAGATAATTTTTTTCTGGAGGTACTATGAGCGGTATAATTGTTTCTGTTATTGTCCCCTTTCTTGAGAGCAATAACAAATTAATAGATACTCTGTCATCGATATCCGAGCAAAAGAATATTAATCAAGAGAACATTGAAGTGCTTATTGTTGACGCAACAGACAAAACTTCAGGCAAAATTGCAAGTGGCAGTATGTCAATGTGCAAGGTGATTTATGCAAAGTCGGTTAAAAGCTTTGCCGATGCCTGCAACCTTGCTGCGTCAAAAGCAACAGGCAAATATATCACGGTGTGCAATTGCGGCGACACTTTCAGCGATAACTATTTTGAAAGCTGCATTAAGGTGTTCGACAAAAATGAAAAAATTCCTTTTGTTGCAGGTCACAGATTTTGCGTGAACCCTGTTTTCAGAGAGAAAAAGGAATTTAGACTTAACAAAGGTCAGATTGAATCAAGCGTTGTCAACCTTTTTGATAATCCCAACCTCATCAATCTTGAGCTTACGGGTACTTTTTACAGAACTGAAATTTTCAAATCATACAAAATGAACAACAAGCTCAAGTACGAAAGTGCAGACGATTTTGCACTCAGAATTCAGCTTGATTATCCGGAGTATGTATATCTTGATGAGATTGAATTTGACTACTTTATGCCTGTAAGCGATGACTTTATGTACTATGTTCCCACAAACTACAAGGACTGGTACACAGATTCGCTTAACAACTTCTTAAAGCCTCTCATCAATGACAGCAAGGACAGGGACGGAAATATTCCGCTGTTTATTCAGTTCTATATTGTTTTCAATATTACAACAAAGTTCCTTGCAAATATGAACAACCGCAACAAGCGTAATATGAACGATGAAGAGCTTGCGGTTTTCTTTGAAACAGCAAGAGAATGTTTTAAGTTTGCAAATGACGGTTTTGTTCTTAACAAAGACAAGTATGTTTCTCTCGGCTACAGCGAGGAAGCCGCCGAGATGTTCTATATGATAAAGCACAATTGTGTTTTCAAGGATATGCCTTTTGAATATTCCGAGGGCAAAAAAGAGGTTTACCTCAACTGCAACAATGTCTATATTTCTAAGCTTACAGACCAGAGAGTCGGTATGCATGTTATGGACTACCGTGACGGCAAGCTTGTTATTGACGGCTCGTTCAGACAGGTTTTTGACCTTGAAGATTTTGAGCTTTATGTTCAGTTTGGCGACAAAAGACAGGTTCTTACAAACACAGACCGTTATTCTCTGACAAAATATTTCGGCATCAGTGCGTACAAGAAATTCACCTTCCACCTTGAGCTTGAGCTTGATCCCGAAAACCCACAGCAGACGGTTGCATTCTTTGCAAGATACAAGGATTCAATTATTCCGCTCAAGCTTTCATTCCTGCACCATTGGTCTAAGTTTACAATCAAGCCAAAGAACTCCTACTGGAGATTCAACAAGTATGTTGCCTATATTGACAACTCAAGCACAATTGTAATCTGCCACGCATCTGCTATGGATACATTCAAGAGAGAACTCAAATTCCTCCCCTATGTTTTCATGGAGAGTAAACGCAGCTTCATTACAAGAATTCAGTATTGGCTTACAAGACCTTTCTTCAAGAACAAGAAAATCTGGCTCATGTACGATAAGCTGTACAAGGGCGGTGACAGCTGTGAATATCTTTACAGGTATTGTGCAGACAAAAAGGACGGCATTTCAAGATACTATATCATTGACAAAAACACTTCCGATTACAAGCGACTAAAGGCTGACGGACTTAAACCTGTCAAGAACCGTTCATTCAAGCACAAAATGCTGTTTCTCAATACCGATATTGCGCTCATTACAAACTCAAATGTATTCCCGTTCAACGGCTACAGTATGGATCGTTCAAGATTCATCAGAGGTTTGTGCAACTTCCCGTCAATGTGCTTACAGCACGGACTTTCGGTTCAGAAGTGTGCAATGGCTCAGCAGAGAATTGTTGACAACACACAGATGTACTTTCTTGCATCAAAGTATGAGTACAAAAACCTGAGCAACCATGTTTACAACTATCAGGATTTTGACATTCTCAAGATGACAGGCATCGGCAGATATGACGGACTTATCAATAACGATAAAAAGCAGATTCTGCTTTCACCCACCTGGCGTATGTACAATGCAATGCCTGTTACAACAAGCGAGGGTGAACAGAGAGCTTACAATCCCGAATTCAAGCACACAACCTACTATAAAATCTACAACGACCTTATCAATAATAAAAAATTGATTGATACGGCAAAGCGTACAGGCTACAAGATTAAGTATGTTCTTCATCCGATTTTAAGCTCACAGGTTAACGACTTTATCCCCGATCCGTATGTTGAGGTTGTTTCATCGGTTGGTGATTTCAACTATGAAACAGCTTTTCAGGAGTCAAGCCTTATGGTAACTGACTATTCGGGCGTTCAGTTTGACTTTGCTTATATGAAAAAACCGCTTGTATATTTTCATCCGTCACAGCTTCCTGCGCACTATGATGACGGCGGATTCTTCTATGATACAATGGGATTCGGAGAAATTTGTACCGAAAGCGACCAGCTTGTTGACCTGCTCTGCGAGTATATGGAAAACGGCTGTAAAATGAAGCCAAAGTATGTTGAAAGAGTTGAAGATTTCTATCAGTTTGACGATCACAACAACTGTGAAAGAATTTACAACGAAATCATCAAGTATCAGCAACAGGTTAACAAAGACAAATTAAAATAGTATTTAAGCGGTCAGTTTTTTGCTGACCGTTTTTGTTTTGCCAATACTTCTCAAACTCAATATGCTTTTATTGCTTTTTGTACATATGTACAAATTTTGTATATATTGTTTAAAAATTACTTGTTTTTCTCTTGAAATACTACACCGCATAAATTGTTATAACAGGCAAATTATGGTATAATTGGTACTTGTAGCAATGTTGCAAATTTTACGAAAATTGTTAAGAAAACGAAGTTCCTGTCAGAAATTGACAGACACAAATCCCGTACTTTTTGGGATTTCCGTTTACGGAGGATTTAAAAATGAGCAAAACCAAACGACAGTCCGGTATTGAGTTACTGCGAATTATTGCAATGATACAGATAATTTTTTTGCATGCGTATCAGTACGGATTACTTCATGACGCATCAAAGGCCGCAGGCGATATTGACGGTATATTGGTGACATTTGTATGGTCATTATGCAGAACCCCTGTTGATGTGTTTATTATGATAAGCGGCTACTTCATGATAACCTCGCAGTTTGATATAAAAAAGACCATACGGCGTGGCGGAAAAATCTACGGTGCAATGATTTTTTACTCGATTATACTTTCGATAATTTTCTTCATAAGCGATCCGTCGCTCATAAATATAAATTCAGTTATAAAGGCGTTCACTCCGCTAATGTCACGAACTTGGTATTTTCTGAGCAATTATTTGATTATTCTTCTGCTCAGCCCATTTCTCAACAAAATGCTTGCGTCACTTTCTAAAAAACATTACCTCTACTTTATGGGAATTGTTTTTGTGGCAGTAAGTCTATGGTCAACGCTTGCGGAAATTCACGGAATAAACAATGTTATCAGCGTCAACAAAATACTTGATCCTTATATGGGCAAGAGTCTTGGCGGATTCCTTTTGATGTACATAATCGGCGGTTATCTGAGGTTGTTTGTAAAGCAGAAACCGCTTGAGAAAAGAAAACCGAATTTCCGCTATCTCGGCATTTTCGTCGGCCTTTGCGTATTAGATTTTGTATTGGCATCTGTTTTTCCACAATACAAGCCGGCATTCGGTATGTTCAACAACCCGATTGTCCTCGCCGAATCGGCGATGTTGGTTCTCTTTTTCAGAGATTTCAATTTCAGCTCAAAATTTGTCAATACAGTAGCCGGCACAACGCTCGGTATATATGCAATCCACGAAAATCCGTATGTTCGTGATTGTCTGTGGAATGTTGCAAACTTCAGCAATAAGCACCTCTATGACACCCTGATTTACATTCCGATTGTAATTATATCAATCCTCCTCATATTCGCAGGCTGTTGCGTAATTGAGCTTTTAAGACTTAAACTCTTCGAATTTGTCGGCAATAAAATAAACGCCCGCAAATCCATAACACAAGGCAACCGCTCTACAAAATAATATATCTTATAAAAAACAACACCGACAGATAAAGCTAAAAGCTAACCTGTCGGTGTTTTTATTATTCAAAATATTTACCGCTGCCCTTCATTTCTGTTTTAATGAAGTGCGACATAATTTTGCCGAGATATTTTTTCATCATTTTGTTATAGCTTTCGGGATTGACTTCACCGCCGTATGCCATAACATCAAATGTTATTTTCGCCTCGATAATCTTTGCATTCAGCCTTAAAAATCCGCAACGCTGATAGAATTTATAACGACTCATTCGCTGTTTTTGATTGGGAGCATTTTCTTCTTCAAGCTGTTCAATTGCAAGAAAAATCTTTTTGTCCTTATACAAATTTTTAAATTCATCAAGCACGGCAACTCCGATTCCGTGTCCCCTCTCCTTTTCGGAAATTGCATAGTAGTACACATAGACAACTTCGCCGTCCGTGATTGCATAGATAAGTCCAATCCACTTTTCTTCATCATAAATTGCGTAGAAATCTGCACCCTCATTCTTTGATTTTTTCATCAAAAGCCAAAACGGTACTCTCTCAACGGACGGAAATGCGGAAAAGTATAATTCTTTTACAGATTTATAATCACAAATTTGTTTTGTGACTTTTTTAAAGCAAATCATAAAAATCCCTTTCGTTACTATAATCACAGGGAATATTGTACCACATAAAGAATTAATTTGCCACAACAGTTTTCGTCTTTGAAAGTTTTCTTATTTTAACATAATAAACCGCAATCATAAGGAGCATACTTCCTGTCCATGCGGCAGGACCGGCAACACAGATTGATGCGTAACCTATTACAGAACTGAAAATGACGGGCGTCATAATTCGCATAACAACTTCGATAAGCGAACCGATCATAGGTACAATGCCGTTTTTAAGCCCCTGAATTGTTCCACGGTATATAAACAGCATTGCAAGCGACCACTCAAACGGACAGTTCCAGAAGATAAACTGAACGGAATAATCAATAGTCTGCTGTGAGCTTCCGCTTGTGAAGATTCCTGTTATCGGCTGAGCAAAAATCATTGAAACCGCACCGATTACAATTGAATATGCAATACAGGTCAACAGGCAAAAATTGACACCTTTTTTGATTCTGTCATATCTTCCTGCGCCCTCGTTCTGACCTGCAAATGTTGCGATAACCGTACTCATTGAGTTCATCGGATTCTGGATGAGGAGCTGGACACGGTTGCCGATTGTGTAGGCGGCAACGGCATATGAACCGAACTGATTTACGAAATACTGCAAAACCATCATTCCGATTGAAATTACTGAGTTTTGAAGTCCCATTGGGAAACCGACTTTTAGCTCGTCCCGTACAGTTGAAGTCAAATTTTTAAAGCTGTTTCTGTTCGGCAAAAGCATTTTTACCTTGAAAAAAATGTACACGCAACAGAGAACAGCCGACACAAGCTGAGAGATTACCGTTGCAATTGCCGCACCCGAAACATCCCACCTGAACACTATGATAAATAACAGGTCAAGTCCCACATTCATTACGGATGAGAAGAGCAACAGATAAAGCGGAGTTTTGCTGTCACCAACCGAACGCAGAAGTGATGCCGTAAGGTTGTAGAGCATTGTTGCGGGGATTCCGAGGTAAATTATTGTAAGATATCTGCTTGCATACTCGAATGTATCCGAGGTTGTTCCGAGCATTGTAAGCAGTGGATTAACAAGAAGTACAAACGAAACAGTAAGCACAACAGCCGACACAATGCCAATTATTATGTGGGCAGCAACGCTCTTTTTCACCCGTTCCATATCGTTTGCACCGAAATGCTGTGAAGTGATTACCGAACAGCCGGCGGAAAGTCCTATGAAAAATCCGAGTGCAAAAAAGTTGAGCGAACTCGTTGAACCGACAGCCGCAAGCTTGATTTCACCGAGAGTTTGACCGACAATCAGCGTATCGACAACATTGTAAAGCTCCTGTAAAAGGTTGCCGATTATTACGGGAATTGCAAAAAATAAAATCTGACTTGAAATTTTTCCCTGAGTCAGATTTCTAACAGATTTTGAACCATTCATAACATTCACACTTCTTATCAAAAATTTTTATGTTTTTAATATTTTTTTCGTTTAAGTATAAGTCCATATCAACGCTATGCTTTGCCTGACGATGCGGTATTTCTGCAATCTGTGCAAAGGGGCGATAGCTTCTTAGGGTTTCAGTCATTAGACTGAAACCCTAAGAAGTACCGCACTGCCAAGCGGTGCGGTATTTCTGCACTAGATTATAGCACAGCGATTTGTGAATGTAAATGTATAGGAATGACGAAATAAAGACGCTTTTGTTTTGAAAAAACTTTACACAATGCACAGTATTGATTTTGTCCTATTTTATTACAGCATAATTTTATAACCAAATAATAAGTATTTCACATTATCCGATTATTATTGACTGTTTTAAGAACATAACCGTTTTGATGAAAATTTGCAAATTGTCAATATTTTGTTATTCTAAGGTTTCAGCAAAAACAAAACAGAGCCGTAAAAACGACTCTGCCCTGTAACATTAGAGAAAATATTTATGAAAACAAACTGTCTTATTAATCAGTCTTTTTTAACATTGAAAGCGTCCATACCGGGATAAACTGCGCTGTCACCGAGGAGTTCTTCAATTCTGAGAAGCTGATTGTACTTCGCAACACGCTCTGAACGGCTCGGAGCACCTGTCTTAATCTGGCAAGTGTTAAGAGCAACTGCGAGGTCGGCAATTGTTGTATCTGCCGTTTCACCGCTACGATGTGAAGAAATTGCTGTGTAACCGGCTTTGTGAGCCATTTTGATAGCCTCAAGAGTTTCCGAAACCGAACCAATCTGGTTAAGCTTGATAAGAATTGAGTTACCGCAGCCAAGGTTGATACCCTTTGCAAGTCTTTCTGTGTTTGTAACAAAGAGGTCATCGCCGACAAGCTGAACCTTGTCACCGAGTTCCTTTGTAAGCTGCTGCCAGCCTTCCCAGTCCTCCTCGTCAAGCGCGTCTTCGATTGAGATAATTGGGTACTTTTCAACAAGCTTTTTCCAATGCTCAATAAGTTCTGCCGATGTGAACTTTGTGCCGGCCTTCGGAAGAACATATTCGCCCTTCTTCTCGCCCTTCCATTCCGATGATGCGGCATCCATAGCGATCATAAAGTCCTTGCCCGGCTCATAGCCGGCATTCTTAACAGCCTCAAGAATATACTGAATAGCCTCCTCATCACTTGCAAGGTTCGGAGCAAAACCGCCTTCGTCACCTACTGATGTTGCAAGTCCCTTTGATTTGAGGAGGGAAGCAAGTGCGTGAAAAACTTCTGCACACCAGCGCAGACATTCCTTGAATGACGGTGCGCCTACAGGCATAATCATAAATTCCTGAACATCAACTGTGTTTGCGGCATGAGCACCGCCGTTGAGGATGTTCATCATAGGAACAGGGAGTCTGTTGCCCGAGATACCGCCGAGAAATCTGTAAAGCGGAATATCGAGTGCTGTTGCGGCTGCTCTTGCTGTTGCAATTGAAACGGCAAGAATTGCGTTAGCGCCAAGCTTTGACTTGTCCTTTGTGCCGTCAGCCTCAATCATAGCCTTGTCAACTGCATAAATGTCTGACGCATCCATACCTGCAACTGTATCATTAATTACTGTGTTAATATTTTCAACTGCTTTTGAAACACCCTTGCCGAGATATCTTGACTTGTCGCCGTCACGGAGTTCAAGTGCCTCAAATTCGCCTGTTGACGCACCGCTTGGGGCAGTACCCCTTGCAACAGTACCGTCAACGAGTGTTACCTCTGCCTCAACTGTCGGATTGCCACGGGAGTCAAGAATTTCTCTGCCGACTACTTTTTCAATTTCCAAATAAGTCATTATAATTCTCCTAACTTTTTTCTTGCAGACAACCCTCTCGGGAGGTAAGCACATCCTCCCGAGTAAAGGCTTTCGGTACCCGCAAGGGAAGTCCACATGATTTATTCAAAAGAGTTAGCCTCTGCTAACCAAGTATTATTATATACCACTCTACAAAGAAAATCAAGAGAAATTTTTTATTTTTTTTTGCAATATTCGTCAGAGGTATTTTAAAGCTATTTAAAAATATTTTTAAATAGTTCTTGACTTTTCGGTAAATCAGGCTATAATAAAGCTACAAGCTATTTAAAATATTTTTTAAATAGCTGTGATAGGACTTTGTGAGGAGGTATCTGCTTGTCACTGAACGGTACACTTAAAGCACTTTCAGATCCGATAAGAAGAAATATTCTGACAATGCTGAAAGGCAAAAAAATGATTGCAGGCGACATTGCCGAAGAACTTGGAATTTCACCTGCATCGCTTTCATATCACCTCAATCTGTTGAAGAAAAACGACCTGGTGATTGAATCAAAAGAAAAAAATTATGTTTATTATGAGCTTAACACAACCCTGTTTGACGAACTCATAATGTGGCTTAAACAATTTTAGGAGTTGATTTTATGAAAAAGCTGAATAAAATTATGCTTATACTTTCCATATCGCCCACTTTGCTTACTTCCGTATTTTTATTCTTTATGAATGACACCGTTCCCATGCACTACAACGCAAGCGGTGCTGTTGACCGTTATGGTTCAAAATACGAAAACTTCATTCTCCCTGCAATCATTCTGTTTATGTATGCATTTTACATGGTGTATACCAAGATATATACTAAATACAGCACAAACAGCGTTGAAAAGATAAATAACAATGTAAAAATCACTGCGATACTTGTGACATCAATCATTGCGGCTTTCAATATTCTTCAATTGATGTTTCTCATTCTGGCAATTTTAAAGCCCGACAGCACAACTTTTACAGATAATGTGCCGTTCATTATAAATACGGTTATGGGTTTGATGTTGATTATTGCAGGCAACTTTCTTCCGAAAACAAAACGAAATTCCTTTATCGGAGTAAAAACATCATGGACTCAAAGCAGTGACTTGGCGTGGTATGAATCAAACCGAGCCGGCGGAATTGCCTTTGTAGTTACCGGAGTTTTGACAATCATTGAAAGCTCATTCATAAAGGGAATCAATTCAACAATTATTATGGTTGCAATTCTTCTGATAAGCATTGCCGTTGCCTACATCTATGCATATGTAAAAGTGAAAAAATCCGCTTAATCAAGCACAAAACCGCTGTCGGGATTAAACCTGACAGCGGTTGTTTTTTGAAATATTTATTTATAAATATCCACTAAAATTACTGCTCTGCTTTTTCGGGGAGCGACAAAGCTTTGCCTTTATCATTTTTCTTTGTCAGCGGAGTCATACTCTTTGCACAAATCATCATAGTTGACGCATTATGCAAAAATGCCGAAACCGACGGCTGAATAACTCCCATAAAGCCTGAAAGCAAAAGTGCCGAATTGAAAGCAATTATGAAACGATAGTTTTTGTTGATTCGTTTCATAAGGTCTTTGCTCAACTTGCGAACACGCACAAGCGCACGCAAATCAGAGCCTTTTATGGTAATATCCGCAGTTTCACGGGCAATGTCGGACGCATCGTTCATTGCAACCGAAACATTTGCGGCGGCAAGTGCCGGAGTATCGTTAATACCGTCTCCGACCATAATTACCTTCTGACCGTTCTGCTTCATTTCTTCAACATATCTGTGCTTGTCCTCGGGGAGAACCTGACACTTATAGTCGGTAATTCCGAGCATTGCGGCAGTCGCCTTTGCGGCTCTGGAGCTGTCGCCCGTAAGCATAACAACATTCTTTATGCCCTGTTTTTTGAGCATATCAATTGCCTGTTTTGCTTCTTTTCGAGGCGGATCGCTGATGCACAATGCACCCGAAAGTTCACCGCCGATTGCAAGGTAAAGCACGGAACATGAGCCGGATTTTTCGTCAATAATATTCTGCTGTTCCTTTGTAACGGTAACATTTTCGTCCTCAACAACAAAATGCTTACTGCCGATTATTGCACGCTTACCGTGAAGTGTTGTTGCAATACCGTGGGCAACAACATACTCAACCTCTGTATGCTCCTCGGAGTGAGAAATTCCTCGTTTTTCAGCACCGATTACAACAGCATTTGCTACGCTGTGCGGAAAATGCTCCTCAAGACAGGCTGAGATTCTGAGAACCTCGTCCTCTGTATAATCGCCGAATGCAACAACCTTTTCAAGAACAGGCTCTGCGTTTGTGAGCGTACCTGTCTTGTCAAACACGATTGTGTCAGCGTTTGCAAAAGCCTCAAGATACTTTCCGCCCTTGATTGTAATATCGTTGTCAGCCGCCTCTTTGACAGCCGAAATTACGGCAATAGGGGTTGACAGCTTGATTGCACAGGAGTAGTCAACCATAAGAAGTGAAACTGCCCTTGTGATGTTTTTTGTGAAGATAAGAGTTGCGAAAAATCCGATAAAGCTGAACGGAACAATTCTGTCGGCAAGAGTTTCGGCACGGCTCTGAACACCTGCCTTGAGCTCCTCGGAATTGCCGATAAGCTCAATAATCTTGCTGATTTTAGTATTTGACGCAAGCTGACGGACTGTTACAACAATACTGCCCTCTTCGATTACCGTACCTGCATAAACGGAAATCCCCTCACGCTTTAATACAGGCAACGGCTCGCCTGTCATTGACGACTCGTTTACGGTTGCCTCACCGTCTGCAACAACACCGTCAACAGGAATAACCTTGCCTGTCTGAACACGGATTTTGTCGCCGACACGGAGGTCCTCAATCGGAATGAGAACATCGCCGTCATCGGTAACAAGCCATACCCTGTCGGTCTTGATTGCAAGGCTGTCTGTGAGAACCGCCTTTGTTCTTGCGTGAGTATATTCTTCAAGCAAGCCCGATATTCTGAGCATAAACATAACCGTTGCGGCTGTTTTGAACTTGCGTTGACACAAGCATGCCACAACAGATGCACCGTCAAGCACATCTACGGTAAGTTTACCGTTCCAAAGAGTTTTGAGAGCCTTTTTAATATATTTTGCACTTCTGTAAAGAGTGATTGCCGTTCTTATCGGAGCAGGAAGGAACATCTTTGAAAGATAGTGCTTTGCAACAAGAGTGAAAAGATTGTCATGAAAATCGCTGTCAATCTTCTGAATTCCAAATTCCGCACTCGGTTCATTCTTTTTAAGAGTTTTTACATTAATTGCTCTTACAAGGTCGATAATTTTACTTCTGCTGCCCTTTGTGTAATTGACAAGAATACCGCCGTTTGCAGAACTTACCTGTGCCGAATTCACATAAGGAGATGCGGTCACAAGATTATAGATTGCACCCTCATACTCCTTGTCAAAAGCATATGCGCCGCAGCGAAAACGAATTCTCTGCGGCTTGTCATAGACAATTTTAAATTTCATTATTCTGTCACTTCTTCAGCGGCAGCATCTTCGTGAATACCTGCCTCTGTTTTAGCATCATAGCAGATATCCGAAGCTTCATCCTTCATATTCTGGAAAGCTGCCTTTGCATCTTTCTGAAGCTTCATACCCTTTGCAAGACCTGTAACTGCAAGACTGCGGGTTTTATCTGCTTTAAGTATCTTTTTGCCTACGATTACTGCTGCTGCACCTGCAACTGCACACCATAATTTTTCGTTCTTGAATACTTTCAACATATAAAGTCCTCCTTTAACGCTCATATGCACAAATGTACATATATTTAAGTTGTTTTACACAACAACTTTACCATTAATTATATAATATATGACAAATTTGTCAAGAATTTGCAGAGTGAAATTTTCCGATTTTATAAAAAAATTTATCCGAGACCAACATCAAGAACCATCATCAGCGTAAATCCTATTGCAACACCGATTGTTCCGATGTTGGAATGTTTGCCGTTTTGTGATTCCGGAATAAGCTCTTCGGTTACAACATATATCATTGCTCCTGCGGCAAATGAGAGAAGATACGGCAACAACGGGACCGCTATTCCTGCAAAAATCACCGTAAGTACAGCACCGATAGGCTCTACAACTCCCGACATAATTCCGAGAAAGCATGACTTTTTGCGTGACGCTCCGCCTGCATGGAGCGGAAGTGAAATTATTGCCCCCTCGGGAAAATTCTGTATTGCAATACCTACCGCAAGAGCCAATGCGCCTGCAACGGTTATTCCCGTATTATCCGAAATTGCTCCGACAAATGTTACACCTACTGCCATTCCCTCCGGGATATTGTGCAAGGTAACGGCAAGAACGAGCATAGTGTTCTTTGAAAGGCTTGAACGAACGCCCTCGGGATTGTCGCTGTCAAGGTGCATATGCGGTATAACGCTGTCGAGCAAAAGCAAAAATCCAATTCCGAGCAAAAATCCGACTGTCGCTGGAATCCACGCAACTATGTTCTGACTTTCTGCCATTTCAATTGACGGAATCAACAACGACCATATTGATGCCGCAATCATTACTCCCGATGCAAATCCGAGCAGAAATTTTTGCAGCTTTTGATTGAGCTCTCCTTTTGAAAAAAGTACAACGGCTGAGCCGAGCGATGTTCCGAGAAACGGTATTAAAATTATAATCAGTCCGTTTAAAAGCATATTGACCTCCTTGTAGTTAGTCTTCGCTAACTACATTGTAGCACAACTAATTTTAAAATACAATAGCGGAACAGAAAATCTCTGCTCCGCTGTATAATATGATGTGTTAATCTGTAATAATTTTTATTGAACTGCCCGACTTTGTGCCGACAACCTCGATTTTGTTGCCTATGTTGTTTTTCAGCTCGCTTATGTGGGAAATGATACCCACAAGGCGGTTGCCGTTGCCTGTAAGGTCATTCAGCGTTTCAATTGCAGATGCAAGGCTGTCGTTGTCAAGTGAACCGAATCCCTCGTCAATAAAGATTGAATCAAGTCTGATTCCGCCGTTTCTCTGCTGAATAATGTCGGAAAGTCCGAGTGCAAGCGCAAGTGACGCCTGAAAAGATTCTCCGCCCGAAAGAGATGAAATATCCCTTTCCTTGTTGTTAAAATTATCACGAACGCTGATTTCAAGTCCTGCGCTGATTCGCTTGTCACGGCTTTCGCCACGGACAATTTCATAGCGACCGCCAGTCATTTTTGAAAAACGCAGATTAGCATAGTACAAAACCTGTTCAAAATACGAACCCATAATGTAGCGTTCAAAGGTGATTTTGCTGTTATCGGAAACAATTTCACCGTTGGCGGTTTTCTTGAGATTTTCGTAAACATCGGCTATTCTGAGCTTTTCCTCAAAGTCATTTTTCAGCTTTTCAACGCTGTTGTAAATGTTTTGATTATTGTGCAGACTTCTGTCGCCTGCGGTATAAAGATTGTCCCATTTTTCCTTTTCAGAAGTATAGCTATCAATCAGTTCATTGATTTTAAGGACATCTTCCCTTTGCTTTCCTTCAACTGATTTTTCACAGGCTTCAACCGTTGCCCGAGATTTTTTCAGAGAATCGGTAAAGGTTTCTGCCTCTCGTTTTAATTCTTTTATGGAATCTTCGGTCAACAAATTAAAATCGGGACATTCCAAGATATTATTCTCTGAAAGAACAATATCAAGCTCCGTTTTTTTGTTTTCAAGTTCAGATTCAAAACTTTTCAGCTGTTTTGCAGTTTCGTTTTCAGCAGAAATCTTGCTGTCAAAATCTGACTTTGCATTTGAAAGCTCGCTTTGCGCAAGGTCGATTTCCGACTTAATCTGCTCTGCCTTGTCGGCACAAGCCTTTGCCGCATTCAAAAGTTCTTCAACCGATGAGTATTTTATCTCAGCTTTAAGGCTCTCAGTTTCTTCTTTCGCGGAATTATATTTGCTTTTTGCGTCAGCATTTTTGCGGATTAATTCTGTATGAACAAAATCAAGCTTTTTAAGCTTTTCATCAAACCTTGAGATTTCAGCCTTGCAGACCTCACGCTGTTCTTTGACTTTTTCAAGGTCAGAAGCTTCGGTTTCAAGCGCTTTTAATAGCTTATTTTGTTCCGACAAAAGCTGTGAAATCATTTCGGCTGAAAGTGTTTCGGCATCAGCCTCAAGTGCATTCGCAAATTCCGTAACATTTGTTTTGGCGGATTCTGATTCCGTTTCAAGCCTTGTGACCTCATTTGACTTTTTATGAACGGCATTTTCAGCAACTTCACACCTTGCCTTCAAAGCATCGAGCGTATCCTTGTCGGGGGCATTTTCGCTGTGTTTTGCCGGATTTGGATGATGCAATGAACCGCAGACGGGACACGGTTTTTCATCTTCAAGTGTGTCGGCAAGCACGCCTGCCATATTCATTATATAAATGTTGTGCTGTTCGTTATACTCGTTGTTGAGTGCCGTAGCTGACTTTGCAAGGTCTGCACATTCTGCTTTTGCATTAGTCAACCTTGCATTGATTTTTTCGAGATTTTCATATTCGGCGGAAAGCCTTTCAGCCTTGCCTGATTTATCTTTCAATGCGGTTATTTTGCTCTTGGCGTCAAAAATTTTCTGCTCTGTGTCGCTGTTTTCTGAGATGAATTTTTCCGCTTTTGTCTTTAGATTTTCCGTATCCGAATAAGATTTTCTGTTGTTTGAAATTTCCTTTTCGGAATTTTGCAAAACTGATTCATATACATTCAAATTTGCCGTAAGGTTAAAATATTTTCTGTAAGTATCTTCCTTTGCACGGAGTTTTCCCGATTCCTCGTTTAGCGTTGCGATTTTGCCCTCAAGCGACTTTTTCTCGGCAAAAACATTCTGTTTTAATTTCAAATTTTCTTCGGCGGATTTTCTGTTTATTTCCGCATTTTTACAGTTTTTGAGTGCCGAATCATATCTTGTCCGTGACTCGGCAAAGCTGTCATATTTTGGCTTTACGGAGTGCAGTATTTTTTCGTCATTCTCAGCTTTTTTGAGCATTTCATCGTAATGCGGTTTGCTCTGCAAAAGCTGTTTGAGGCGGAGCTTTTCGGCATCAAGAGTATCGAATTTATTATTAATTTCAACTGCAAGAGCCTTTTTCTTTTCTTCCTCAAGAATTGTCTTTTCAAGCTCTTTTCGCTTTTTTCCAATTTCTGCATTGTCCTTATTCTGCATCTCGGAAAGTACCGATAGGTGCAAAAGAAATTGCTCAATATCAATTACCGTAAGGTCTGTTCTGTCGGTATAAAGGCTGATTTTTTCGCTGATTTCGGCAAAGCTGTCATCATCGGGAATTTCAACGACAACGGTTTTTGACTTGATAAGTTCGCAGACTTTTTTCTTTTCTTCAAGCTTTTCGGCTGACTCTGTTTTCAATTTATCCTGAAATTCTTTGTAGATGTCCGTGTGAAAAATTTTGCGAAAAATCTCGCTTCGCTTTTCACTTCCCGACTCAATGAACTTTTTAAATTCGCCCTGTGCAAGCATTGCAATCTGGCGGTACTCATCACATTTCAAGCCGATAATTTCGCTGATTTTATTATTGACCTCGCCCGTTTTTGTGAGCGGAGTTGTAATGTCATCACCCGTAAGTTCTGCTGACGCACCCTCAATTTTACTGCCTGTTCCACGCTTTTTTGCGACCTCATTCGAGGTGGTTCTGATGATGTGGTACTTCTTTCCCCTGTGTTCAAAGTCAAGCTCAACATAGGTGCGTGTGAGCGGTTTTGCAAAGTTACTGCGGAGCATTTCGCCGTTTCGTGAAGAACCGCTTGTTTCACCGAAAAGTGCAAAGCAGATTGCATCAAAAATTGTTGTCTTGCCTGCGCCCGTTGTGCCTGTTATGAGGAAAAGCCCTTTGCCGTCAAATGCCGAAAAATCGACCGTTTCAACATCGGCATACGGACCGAAAGCGCTCATTTTCAGTTTAATCGGTTTCATCGTTTACACCTCCGATTTCTTTGAAAATTCTCTCAATAATTTTTACGGATTCGGGGTCAATCTCTTTTCCGTTCTGCATTTTATAGAAATCCGAAAATAGTTCAATATTGCTCTTGCCCTCTGTTTTACCGTACATTTCGGGAGTCATTTCAATGCTCTTTTTTCTGTTGACATATTCAAGCCCCATAATGTTGGGATAGATATTTTCAAGCGTTGAAAATGCATTGGTAACGGGATTTTCGTCCGTAAGCTCGGCAAAAACATAGTCATCGGTTTTATCGTCATATGTGTCGGATATCGGATTTTCTGCGAGTTCACGCAGAGTTCCTTTTATGATTCTCATATCATGCAACGGCTGTACGGGAATTTCTTCAAGATTTAATTTTCCGTTTGAAAGCTCGCCGAAAATCACACATTTTTTGTTGTGACATTCCGTTTTTGAATATTTTATCGGCGAACCGCAATAGGCAATATTTTTGTTTTTGCCCATAATCTGCTTGCCGTGAATATGACCGAGTGCAACATAATCGAACGGTTCAAAAACATACGGCTCAACATTATCAAGCGTACCGAGGCTTGACTCCGAACCCGAGGTTTCACTGCCTGTTACAAACTGGTGAGCAATCAAAATATTGATTTCATCGGCATTGATTTCGGAATGTTCAAGCACAACCCTGACAGCAGTTGTATAGTCGGTAATTTTAGCCGATTCTTCGGGATATACCTTACGCACAAATGACGGACGGATAAACGGCAACGAGAAAATATTAACCTTTTCTCCGTCACATTCAACAGTATTTTTTCTTGCAACACCTTCAAACACACCGTCGGTAAAAATTCCGTTGAGTTCAATCAGCTTGTTGAAATAACCGATTCTTTCGGGCGAATCGTGATTGCCGCTGATTACAAAGGTTTTCAACCCTGTTTTGCCGTGAAGCCCTGCAATTTCAGTCATAAAGCGGTCGAACAATTCGACCGCCTCGGCAGACGGCAAAGACTTGTCATAAACATCTCCTGCAATCAGCAAAGCGTCGGGATTTTTCTCTTTTATAATTTCAACAATCCGCTCAAGCATATAGCGTTGATCATCAAGCATTCTGTAGCCGTTCACATATTTTCCAATATGCAAATCCGAAATATGCAAAAACTTCATTTTAAAAATCCTTTCGGTTAATCAAAACTTTCCAAACTAATTAAACAACAGGCTATGCGTCAAAAATGTCACACAAAAAATTCAAGAATGAACACAACCGCACAGCATACGCATGAAACCTTGAAAAGACCTGCGTTGAACCATGCCGCCACAAGTCCTGCCGCAAAGGCTGCTATGCCTGCAATCGGACTGTGAGTTGCGTTGATTATTGCCGGAAATGTCATTACCGAAAGCGTTACATACGGCACATAGTAGAGAAACGAACGCACAAATGTGTTTGTAAACTGCTTTTTAACAAGTGTGAGCGGAAGAACACGGATTGCGAATGTTACAGCCGCCATAATGAGTATGTATATATAGGGATTATGCGACATTTTCGTTCTCCTCCTCTTCTTTGACAGGGAACAGCAATGCCGCCGCTGCCGAAATTACGATTGTAAGAATAATTGTGCGTGTACCCTCGTCAATCTGATTGATGACGGGAATATATGCAAATGCAAAACTTGCCGCAAAACTGACAAGTACAATTCCGAGAAGTGTTTTGTTCTTTCTTGACGGCGGAACGATGATTGCAAGGAACATTCCAAAAAGTGCAACGCTTAGTGCGCTGACAATACGAAGAGGCAACAGATTGCCTGCAATTGTGCCGAGCATACTGCCGAATGCCCAACACGGACAACCTATGAGAATTGCACCGTAGGTATAGAAAGGATTCAGCTTGCCCGACCGTGAAATTGAAATTCCGAAAAATTCGTCTGTAACAAAAAATCCGAGCAACAGCCTGTGGATAATCGAGGTGTCCTTTGAAATACGCTGACTTAACGCACAGCTCATAAGAAGATATCTTGCGTTGGCAACAAGGGTTGCAAGCGCAATTACAAAATATGACGAATCAGCCGCAATTACGGTAAAGCCCGAATATTCGCCCGCCGATGCGTTGCACAAAAGGCTTGCAAGAAAGCTTTGAAACGCATTAAGTCCCGCAGTTTTTGCGGCAATGCCGAGTGAAAACGAAACGGCAAGGTAGCCGAGTCCAATCGGAATACCGTCACGCATTCCCTCAAGAATAACCTTTCGGTTAGATTTTATTAAATTTTTCCCACCCATTTTTAACTCCATACTTTAAATTCATTTTTTACAAAATATTGCAGATATATTTTGCAAGCATACCTTTTATTATAATATTTAACTCGGCAAAAGTAAATAATATATTACACAAATTTACAACCGCTTTTCAAAAAGGTAAAGTGCAACAAAACTTACCTCTTTTCTTTGTGAGTAATGCCAAATTTAGAAACTAATTTTAGGCTATTATTGATTTTGGCTTTTTCAGGTTTTATAATCTGGATTATCACTTGACGAAATTAATAGGGGAATTGGAAAAAGTAAATAAAAACCACAACACCGTGCAAAACTGATTTTTGTTTTGTGCGGTTTTGTTTTTTTCAAAAATGCGGTGCAAACGCAATTAATTAAAATATTTTCACAATTTAGCAATATTTTTTCAAATTCTATAGATTTCTTCTTCAAAATGTTGTATAATTTTTATGATTATGTACCTGTATAAAACTGTACATTATGTTGAAACAGGTGTTTTGAAAGTGAGTGAGAATTATGCCAATCGTTTGCGTTGATGCCGTTAAGGAAAATCTGCCGAATGTTATAGAATTTGTGACAAAAATGCTTGGTGAAAATGCAGACGGTAAGCTTGTTTTTGGACTTGAACTGATTTGCGAGGAAGTGTTTGTAAACATCTGCAACTATGCTTACGGTGAAAATGTCGGCAAGGCTGAAATTGAAGTTAGCAAACTTTCAGACTGCATTGTTGTAAAATTCATTGACAACGGAAAAAAATTTAATCCGCTTGAAATTGCAGAGCCGAACATTCACACTCCGCTTGAGGAACGAAGCATCGGCGGTCTGGGAATTTTTATGACAAAGAAACTTTCTGACGCTCTTTCCTATGAAAGATCAAACGGCAAAAATATTTTTACAATCACAAAAAATTTCTAATTCAAAAAATCAATTATTCATCACTCAAAATTCAAAACCGAATAATACAATGTTTTCAAAATCAGGTTATAATAATCCGATTGTCAGTATTTTGTCACGGTATTGACACTATAATGGAAATGTTGAACGATTGAAATTAAGAATAAAATTTATTGGAGGAATTAACTATGGAAATCAATAAGGCTATAAGCAATCAGAATGTTATTATCACACTCAAGGGTCGTCTTGACACAATGACAGCACCGCAGCTTGATGACGAGGCAAAGAGCATCGATTTTGACGAGGTTGAAACCGTAACCCTCAACCTTAAAGACCTTGAGTACATTTCAAGCTCGGGACTGAGGGTTATTCTTGCACTTTATAAAAACCTAAAAAGCAAGGGCGGAAATCTTAAAATTGTCAATGTAAGCAACACAATTATGGAGCTGTTCTCAATGACAGGGATGTCTGACTACCTTGACATTAAGCAGGGATAAGGAGTTAAAATGAGCAGTACCGTACTTGGCAGAAATGCCGTTACCGTCAACAAAAAATACACGGAATATTTTCTTCCTACAGTTCTGACGGCTATGGCAACAAACATTGCGATGATTGTAGACTCAATTATTGCAGGCAATCTTCTGGGGCAAAACTCACTTGCGGCAATCAACCTTATGTCCCCTATTTCGCAGTTTTATTTTTCGATTACCATACTTTTCGGACTCGGTGCGTCCTCGATAATTTCATTTGCAAAGGGCAGGCGTGACGAAAAGCAGGCTAACCGTGTTTTTACTTCTACATTTATCGTACTTATCGCACTCAGCGTAATTTTTATTGCAGTTCAGCTGCCGCTTGCCGACTCGATAAGCTCGTTGCTTACAAAGGACGCAGAGCTTAAATCCCTGTTGTATCAATACTATGTTCCGTTCATAATCGGCACACCGATTTACCTTTTGCTCATGTGTTCAATTCACTTTGTAAGAGCAGACGCAAGACCTGCGTTTGCGTCAAACATTGTAATTGTGGCAAATGCCGTAAATCTCGGACTTGACTTCCTGTTTATGGGCGCTTTCAAAATGGGCATTGCAGGCTCGTCAATTGCGACCGTAACAGGCTATGCGGTAGGGTTTGTGATGATGTCAACACACTTCATCATGAAGAAAAGTACATTGCACTTTGATTTTTCAATTCTCAGAAATCCCGTTCAGTTCTTTAAGTTTCTCGGAAAAATGGTTACAATCGGACTTTCGGGAGCATTGGGTACAATGCTGATAACAGTTAAAATGCTGTTTTTAAACACAATTATTCAGAGCATAGGCGGAAGTGCGGGTATGGTTTCATATTCGGTATGCTCGTCAAGCCAAATTTTTATGTCAATGTTCATCACTGGCGCAAGTCAGACAATGATTCCGATTATCGGGGTTTGTCTTGGTGAAAAGGACTATGACGGTGTGCGCTACGCATTCCGCAGAGCCGCAAGGGTGCTTGCTGTTTCAAGCGTTGTAATTATGCTTTTCATCTGTATCGAGCCTGAACCGATAATTAAATTTTTCGGAATTACTTCACCCACAGACATTGCAAACACAGTTCCGGCAATGAGAATCAACGCATTGTCATTCCCCGGACTTTCATTCTCGTTTTTGTTGCTTTACTACTATATGGCAACGCAGAAAAGAGCTATTTCTACTGCAATTTCAATCATCAACGGAATCGTCATACTCATTCCGTCAGCTTTAATTCTCGGCAAATTTTTCGGCATCACGGGCGTATGGTATTCACTCGTGGTTGCACAGGTGGGAACACTTGTAGTTGTGTATTTTATTGACCTTGCCGAAAAGAGAAAATCGGGCGGAAAGTATAAAAACTTTTACCTTCTTGAAGAAACCGAGGACAACGAGCTTCTTGCCCTTTCGTTCAAAGGAACAAAAGAAAATGCGGCAGGCGTTTCGCTCTACCTCTCCTCTTTTCTTTCAAAAAACGGAATTGAAGAAAGCCGTGCAAACAGGATTGCAGTTGCCGTTGAAGAAATGGCTGCAAGCTGTGCCGAAAGAATGGAAGGCAAAAAGAAATTTGCAGACATCGACATCAGAATTTTTGCCGATAAAAACGAAACAATAATTTCCGTTCGTGACAACGGTGATGAATTTGATCCGCTCAATGACGATAAGGAATTTGAGATGAGTCCTCTCACAGTTGTGAAGGCGATTTCGGATAAGGTTGAATATTCAAGGGCGCTTGGTTTCAACCGCACAATAATTAAACTTTAACAAACGGAGTCGAATATTATGAGTAATTTAATCAACTTGCTTGATACATACAAAGGTGAAAAGCGAGAGCTTTATCCGCTTACACCGAGCCAGATGGGTGTTTATCTCTCATGTATGCAAAATCCAAAAGGCACAATGTACAACATTCCCTGCACCTATGTTTTTGACAGCGGAAGTCTTGATACCGACAGACTGATAAATGCCGTAAGAAAAGCTGTTGACAATCACCCTGTTATGAAAATTTTCATTGACAATTCAACAGGAAGTCCGATGATGAAGCCTCGTGACAGCGTTGATTTTGACATTCCTGTCGTACAGGTTGACAACCTTGAACAGGCGGGCAAAGATTTTGTTAAGCCGTTTGAACTTGAAAAAGATGTTCTGTTCAGATTTGCAATTTTTGAATGCGGTGACAAATCTATGTTTGCAATGGACTTTCACCATATAATCTCTGACGGCACATCTGTTTCGGTTATCTGCAATGACATTGCACTTGCATATGACGGAAAAGAGCTTGAACCCGAAAAAATCTCTCAGCTTAACCTCTCTGTTTTTGAGGAAAAGCTTGAAGAAACCGAAGAATATCAAAAATCAAAGAACTACTATGACAGCATTTTTTCGGCTGTTGAGTCAAAGTCGGAAATAACGGAAGATTTTGCAGAGAATTCAGAGGTTGAGGATAAACCGAACGGTTCTTTTGAATTATCCACGAACGGAAAATTCTCCGTTGAGGATGTTCGCAATTTTGCCTTAGCAAACCAAATTACACCGTACACTGTTTTCCTCGGTGCATATGAATACGCAGTTGCAAAGTTTACAAATCAGAGCGAAACAACGGTTTGCACGGTTACTCACGGAAGATTTGACAAACAGCTTAAAAATACGGTCGGCATGATGGTTCGCACACTTCCTATCCACGCAAATATTGACGAAGAAGATACAGTTTCGGACTACCTCAAAAAAATACGCAGAAACATAAAGGAAACAGTTGCAAACGATTGGTTTCCGTTTATGAAACTTGCGTCTGACTATGACCTCTCTGCCGACATTATGCTTGCTTATCAGGCTGACATCTTCAACACCTTTAAAATAGGCGGTCAGGCTCTAAAATTAAAACTCGTTCCGTTAAAAAGTGCCATTTCAAAATTGAATGTTATGGTATTTGAATCAGAAACAGATTTTGAATTGCGTTTTGAGTACAGAAACGATTTATTTAAAGAGGAAACTATTCGTTCGTTTGCCGACAGCTTTTTAAAGATTGTTGAGCAGTTTCTTAAAAAATCCAAGCTCTGCGAAGTTGAGCTTGTAAACGAAAATCAGCTTGCAGAGCTTGACAACTTCAACAAAACGGAATTTCCGTTTGACGACAGCAAAACCGTTGTTGATTTGTTTGAGGAGCAATGCAAAAAAACTCCCGACAAAACAGCGGTTGTATATAAAGAAAAGAAGTTCACCTACGCTGAAATTGATGAGATTACAAACCGAATTGCAGGTTATGTTCACTCAAAGGGTATCGGTAAAGAAGAGGTTGTTTCAATTCTGATTCCGAGATGCGAATATATGCCGATTGCGTCAATCGGTGTGCTGAAATCGGGAGCGGCATATCAACCGCTTGATCCGTCATATCCGCCCGAAAGACTTCAGTTTATGATTAAGGACGCAAACGCAACGCTTCTTATTGCGGACGAAAATCTGCTTGAGCTTTTGCCCGATTACAGCGGTGATATTCTTCTTACAAAGGATATTCCGAATCTTCCGAAATCAGACGCAGTTTTTGCAAAACCCTCACCCGATGATTTGTTTATACTTATCTATACATCGGGTTCAACAGGCACTCCAAAGGGTGCTATGCTTGAACACAAAAATGTTCGTTCATTCTGCGATTTTCATATCAGAAACTCTGACATTGACGAACACAGCGCTGTTTCGGCATATGCAAGCTACGGTTTTGACGCCTGCCTCAGTGAAATGTATCCTGCGCTTATCGGCAGTGCCGAGCTTCACATTATTGAGGAGGACATCAGACTTGACCTTGTAAGGCTGAACAGATATTTTGAAGATAACGGAATCACCCACGCATTTATGACAACACAGGTTGCAAGACAGTTTGCAACCGAAATTGACAACCACTCGCTCAAATATCTTCTTACGGGCGGTGAACGGCTTGTTCCCCTTGAACCGCCAAAGAATTTTGAACTCATAAACGGTTACGGTCCGACAGAATGTACGGTTTACATCACAACACAGCCCGTTGACAAGCTCTACCACAGAATTCCTGTCGGCAAGGCGCTTGACAACATCAAGCTTTATGTAACAGACAAATACGGCAGACGGCTTCCGACAGGGGCTTTGGGGGAGCTATGCGCATCAGGTCAGCAGGTTTCAAGAGGTTATCTTAACCGTCCCGAACAGACTGCAAAGGCATACGAAAAGAACCCATATGGCAATGAAAACGGTTACGAAAGGCTTTATCACACAGGCGACATTGTTCGCCTTACGGATGAGGGCAAGGTTGATTTTATCGGACGAAATGACGGTCAGGTTAAAATCAGAGGATTCCGCATTGAGCTTTCCGAGTTTGACAAGATTATCCGCAAATATGACGGCATTACAAACACAGCTGTAATCGCAAGAAAGCTTGATGGCGGCGGACAATGCATTAACGCATACATTGTTGCCGACAGAAAAATTGACATTCAAAAGCTCAATGAATTTATTCTTGAACACAAGCCGCCGTATATGGTACCCGCCGCTACGATGCAGATTGACAAAATTCCGCTCAATGTAAACGGCAAGGTTGACAAGCGCAAGCTTCCCGAAATCAAGGCAGAATCTTCAAAAAAGAAAAATTCCGCTCCGAGGGAACTGACATTCCTTGAAAAGAAAATTTCCGCAATTATCGAAAGGATTATCGGACACAGCGATTTTGATATTTCCGAAAATCTCATCAACGCAGGTATGACCTCGCTTTCGGTTATCAAGCTTGCAGTTGAACTCAACAAGGCATTCGGCTTTGAGGCACAGGTTAAAAAGATGATGAAGGGCTGTTCGGTTCTTTCGATTGAGGACGAACTTCAGGAGTTTATGTTCAGCGGTACGGCAAATCAGCAAACCGTCAAAAAAGAAGAAAATAAAGAACACAAGGCTCTCTATCCCCTTTCAAAAACTCAGCTCGGCGTGTATATTGACTGTATGAAAAATCCGTACAGCACACTTTACAATATTCCGTCAATTCTCACATTTTCAAAATCAGTCGATGCACAAAAGCTTGCCGACTGCGTTGTAAAGGTAATCAAGGCTCACCCATATATTATGACTCACCTTTCACTTGAAAACGATGATATTGAGCAGGCATATGTTGACTCTGCAAAACCGAATGTTCCCGTTGAAAAGCTTACGGAAGAACAGCTTGAAGCCTACAAAAATGATTTTGTAAAACCGCACAATCTTATGAAAGCGCCGCTGTTCAGAATCTCGGTTGCAGAAACCGAAAAGGCGGTATATCTGCTTTCGGATTTCCACCACCTTATCTTTGACGGTGCATCCGTTGCACTCTTCTTTGAACAGCTTAAAACGCTGTACGAGGGCGGTAACATTGAGCCTGAAAGCTACACCTACTTTGATTATGCAGAGAATGAAATTAAGGCTGAAAGCAGTGATGAATTTAGAAATGCTGAAAAGTTCTTCGACAATATGTTGGGAAATTTTGAATCTGCAAGCGAAATCACGGCTGACCTCAGAGGTCATGCAGAGGACGGTGCTCTTGCATCTCAGGCAGTCCCCGTTGATATGGCAAGGGTTGAAAACTTCTGTTCACAGCACGGAATCACTCCAGCCCACCTTTTCCTTGCCGGCACATTCTACGCTGTTTCAAGATTTGTGAACAGCAGAAATGTTTACATCAGCACAATCAGCAACGGCAGAAGCGATATGCGGCTTACAAACTGCTTTGGTATGTTTGTAAAAACTCTTGCACTCGGCATTGAAATTGAGGACATCACCTCACTTGAATTTGTTGAAAAAAGCAAGGCTGTTTTCACGGATTCAATTGAAAATGAAATTTACCCCTACGCACAGCTTTGTGCAAAATACGGCTATGCGCCGAACATTATGTACGAATATCAGCTTGGTGTTGTTGATAACCTTGAAATTGACGGCAAAGCCGTTGTCCGTGATTACCTTGAAATGAATACTGCAAAGTTCAAAACAGCCGTTCACATTGAGGATTACAAGGGCAAGCCGAGCGTTGTGGTTCAGTACAATGACGCACTTTACAGCGGTGAGCTTATGAGAACGCTTGCAAAATCCGTTCTCTGTGCTGTTGAACATATTATAGAAAATCCAAACGGCAAAATCAGAAAGGTTTCACTCCTTGACAACGCCGCAATTGCACAGCTTGAAAGCTTTAAGTCAACAGAAATTGCTCCCGTTAAGACAAAACTTCTTCACAAAATGTTTGAAGAACAGGTTGCAAAAACTCCAGACAGAATTGCTCTTTCGGCTTGTGACGGTAAACTGACCTATAAAGAGCTTGACCGTCTTGCAAATATCACGGCAAACTCACTCATTGAAAAAGGTCTTGAAAAGGGCGGAAAGGTTCTTATTCTGCTTGAAAGAACCTCAAAATTCTTCATATCACTTCTCGGTATTCTCAAGGCCGGCGGTGCGTTTATTCCGTCATGTCCCGACTATCCGAAGGAGCGAATCGACAGTATTATTGAGGACAGTGAAGCAGACTTTGTAATTACCGAGGGCGAACTGCTTGGCGTATATGACCGCACGGTTGATGTTTCAAAACTTCTTTTGGGCAATAATGAAGAAAACCCGAATGTTGATGTACAGCCTGACGACCTTGCGTACCTCATCTACACCTCGGGTTCAACAGGCAAGCCAAAGGGCGTTATGCTCCGCCACATTGGCATTGCAAACTACCTTGCATACAGCGACTCAAACATTCAGGTTAAAGAGGTTGTTGACAACTGTCACGCATACGGCTCTGTAACTACAATCAGCTTTGATATGTCGCTAAAGGAAACCATGCTGTCGCTCTGCAACGGTCTTACCCTCGTTTTTGCAAGTAATGAACAGACGGTAAACCCGATGTCACTTGCAGAATTCTTTAAAGAAAACAATGTTGATGCGTTCAACTCTACACCGTCAAGACTTTTGCAATATATGGAGCTTGACGAATTTGCGGAAGCAATGGCAAACTGCAAGGTTATACTTTCGGGCGGTGAAAAATATCCCGACAAGCTATTAAGGATACTGCGTGAAAAAACGAACGCAACAATAATCAACACCTACGGTCCGACTGAAATCACGGTTTCTTCAAACGCAAAAAATCTTACGAATGCAGACGAAATTTCAATCGGCAGGCCGTTACGCAACTACACGGAATATATCGTTGACTCAGACAACAATCTCCTTCCAATCGGAGTTGTGGGTGAGCTTCTCATTCAGGGATACGGTGTGGCGCTCGGCTATAATAAACTTCCCGAACAAACTGCAAAGGCATTCATCAAATTTAACGGTGAACGTACCTACCGTTCGGGTGACTACGCAAAATGGACTACAGACGGCGATGTTATTATTCTCGGCAGAACAGACAATCAGGTTAAGCTGAGAGGATTAAGAATTGAACTTGGTGAAATTGAAAAGTGTCTGACCGCAGTTGACGGAATCAAGAGCGGAATTGCTCTCATCAGAAAGGTCGGCAAGGCTGACGCAATCTGCGTTTACTATACAGCCGACAGACAGATTGAGCCAAATGAAATTAAGTCTGAGCTTGCAAAATCTCTCACGGATTATATGGTTCCGAGCGCATATGTTCAGCTTGACAAAATGCCTCTCACACCAAACGGCAAGGTCAACACAAAGGTTCTTCCCGAACCTAAGAGCAACAAATCCGAAAGCGGTCGGTTGCCGAAGAATGAACTTGAAAAAACATTCTGCGACATCTTTGCAGAAATTCTTGAACTTGACAATGTTTTTGCAGACGATAACTTCTTTGACCTCGGCGGAACATCGCTTACAGCGACAAGAATTGTAATCTCCGCATCAAAGAAAAACATTGAGGTTGCATACAGCGACATATTTGCAAATCCTACTCCGCAGACTCTTGCAAAATTTGTGAGCAAGGATGATTCAGCCGAAGACGACCTTGAAAATCTTTCGGACTACGATTATACAAATATCAATAAAGTTCTTGAAAAGAATAATATTGATACATTTAAAAACGGTGAGCTTCAAAAACTCGGCAATGTTCTTCTGACAGGCTCTGCCGGCTTCCTCGGAGTACACATTCTCTACGAACTTCTTCACAAGTATAACGGCAAGGTTTACTGCATGATTCGTGACAAGAACAATAATCCTGCCGAAAACAGAATGAACTCAATCTACTATTACTACTTTGAAGAAAGTCTGAAAGAAAGATATCCCGACAGAGTTACCGTTATCAGCGGTGATGTTACAAACCGTGAATCATTCGATAAATTTATTGACAAGGACATTAACACGGTCATCAACTGTGCCGCAAATGTTAAGCACTTTTCAAAGGGTGCAGACATTGAAGATGTAAACCTTTACGGTACTCTCAATGTGCTTGACTTCTGCAAAAAGGCTAATGCAAGGCTTGTTCATGTGTCAACAATGAGCGTAGGCGGTATGTTTGTGGGCGAACAAGGTTCTGTTGACAAGCTCAAAGAAAATCAACTTTACTTTGGTCAGCATGAGGGTTCAAAGTACACCCTGTCAAAATTCCTTGCGGAACGGGCGATTCTTGAAGAGGTTTCAAAGGGCTTTAACGCAAAGATTATGCGTGTAGGCACACTTGCCGCAAGAAACAGCGACGGTGAATATCAGATTAATTTCACCACCAACACATTTATGGGCAGACTCAAATCTACGCTTCTTATCGGCAAATATCCGTATGAGGCAATGGAAATGCCGTTTGAGCTTTCTCCGATTGATTTTGTAGCAAAGGCAATTCTTCTGCTTGCACAGGCTCCGAAGGATTGCACCGTGTTCCACCCGTTCAACAACCATACTCTCATTATGGGCGACCTCTACACCGAGATGAACAAAATCGGACTTCATTCACAGGGTGCAGAGTATGAGGAATATATGATTGCACTTGACAGAGCTGAGCAGGATCCCGAAAAAGCAAAGATTCTTTCAAGTATGATTGCATATCAGAACATGGCTCACGGTCAAAAGACATTTACAGTCGGCAAGAGCAACACATACACAATGCAGGTTCTTTACAGAATGGGATTTGTGTGGCCCGTTACCTCGCTTGACTATATGAAACGATTCATCAACGCATTAAGAGGTCTTGGCTTCTTCGATTAATAATACAACATCAAGTCATAATAAAAGGCAAAACAGCGGACATTCCGAATCAATGGATTGTCCGCTGTTTTTATATTTTATAATAACGGCAAGCATAAAAAGCACCGCCCCTGCTCTGCCAAAACTGAACAAGGACGGTAAAGTTAAATGCTTGTCAAATTATGCACTTACTGTCAAATTAATAAACAAGATTTCAATAATAATCTCTGTCTACATTTTAAATATTCAAAGTCGAAAATAAATATACCTTGGAGTAAAAGAGCGTTTTTTGGGAGTAAAAGGAACACTGCATACAATATCCTGAAAATAATATAATAAATTTCAGCAACGGCAATGCCATATATTGACAATAAGGTGCAGAAACATTATAATTTATTGTGTAAAAGAATTATAATGAATAGGAGCAAAAGTGCGGTTTTCGGGAGTGAAATTACTTTGCAAATAAAAAGCAATCAAACGATTGCCTTTTATTTTTCAGGCATCAGAGCCAACCGAAAAGCCATTTGAAAATTGTACCAAACACTTTTTGCTCCCCCTTTATTCTATTGTATGGGATTACAATAGCAAACAAAAAAGGCAACATAAATACAGTTTGGAGCAAGATACTCTGTTTTGGGAGCAAGAGGGTGAAAATATGTTTGCGGCTTTGTGTGATGACGATAAATACATAATTGAAGAGCTAAAAAAGCTGCTTTTGACATATGCAAAGGAAAATCGTATAATTATTGATATTGATGAATTTGAAAGCGGTGAAAAGCTTTTAAATTCCGAGAATAATTACGATATAATCGTGCTTGATTTTCAGCTTGGCAGTACAGACGGACTGACTGTTGCAAAGGAGCTCAGAAAACGCAATGTGCTTTCCTGCATAATTTTTCTGACATCTTATCCCCACTTTATGATTGATGCGTTTGAAGTGAACACATTCAGATTTCTTCTGAAACCGATTGACAAATCAAAATTTTTCAAGGCAATTGACGACTATGTAAAAATTGTAGATGCAAATTATCCGATAACTCTTATTCAAAATAAGGAATTGAAAAAAATTAACTCAAATGAAATCTGCTTTATTGAGGCAGACGGAAAGTACTCAAACATTCATTTAAACACCAAGGTCATGCACTGTTCAAAAACTCTTTCGGGAGTTACAAACCTTCTCCCAAAGTATTGTTTTGTAAAAACTCATCGTTCTTTCGTGGTAAATCTTCACTATATAAAATCATACTCATCAGATACGGTGTATCTGAGTAACGGCGAATCGGCTTATCTCAGTAAAAATTATCAAAAATCCTTTCGGACATCATATATGAATTTTCTTAAAAAAAATTATGTGAGGTTATAATTTATGCTATTTTACAGCTATGCGGAGCTTGTAGTGGGACTGATTGCAGTTTTTTTCTTTACTTCAAAAGTATTTTCAATTATCAAGTATAAAATGTATTTTGCCCTGTCTTTAATTTTTATAATATTAACCGCTTCGGTTGCTTGTTTTTTAAAAGATGAACAACAATATGTGATTCTGCCGGTTTTGCATTTTATTGCATTAACATTTCTTCCTCTTTCACTCGGACATAACAGAAAGATAATGTTAATATTCTCTTCCTTGTTTTTTTCAGGATTGACATTTTTTATTTATTCCATAAATCAATTAGTATGTTCAATTTTACATATAGAGTTAAACTCTCAAAGCTCTGCCGCCTTTGAACTTATTTCTAATTTGATTGTTTTCGGAATATTTATAATCCTGTCAAGTCCGCTGAAAATCAAAACAAAGCTTGTGGTTGAGTCAATTACCAAACCGACAATAATTATGATATTGATTTTTCTGTATCTCGGCGGAAGTATGGCAACTTTCGGTACATACTACATAATTCCGTCATCGGATTACAGAACGATTGCGCTCAAAATTCTGACCTTGATTGTGTCGATTGTATTCTCGTTTTCAATACCGATTCTTTTGTACAATCAGATAAAAAAGAGCCGATATATGCATGAAAACGATATCTACGAAAGACAGCTTAACGCACAGATTAATTATTACAAGAGCATTACGACTTCGGGATATGAACTGAGAAAAATCAGGCATGATTATAACGACCTTTCTATCGGATTAAAATCGCTTATCAACAGTCGGAAATATGATGAGGTTCTTCCTCTCCTGCAAAAATATGACAGCGAGATTATAAGCTCATTTCAGATTTTGTACAACACGGGCAATGACCTTACGGATGCAATTTTAAGCGATAAGCAGAAAAATGCAGATGAAAATATTAAAATCACATTTGAGGGTTCGCTTGCAAATGTGCCTGCCGACAACCTTGAAATCTGCGTTTTGTTTAACAATATGATTGACATTGCGTTTGAAAATGTAAAGGAATTTTGCGGAAACGGAAAACAAATTATCGCCTTAAAAGCGGAAACAAGGGCTGGATTTCTCTTTTGCTGCATAAGCTTTCCGATTGAAAATGAAATAAAAAAGGCACAGAACAATGTTCTGTACCACAGCTTTGCGTATAAAACTTTGAAAAATCTTGCCGAAAAAAACGGCGGTAAAATTGAAACAAGCCTGTCGGATGACAGACTTGCAATAACCACGGGTTGGGTAATTAATAATTTTAGTTAATTCTTTTCGGGAATTTTTGAATAAACTTTTTAACATCAGTCTTTTCAATTTTGAGAAGGCTGATTTTTTTGTCTATGCCGCCCGCATAACCCGTAAGGTTTCCGTTTGTCCCGACAACACGGTGACACGGCACGATTATCGAAATCGGATTGTGACCCACAGCACCACCGACCGCCTGTGCGGACATCTTGGCAACACCACGCTGTTTTGCCAAAATTTTAGCAATTTCGCCGTAGGTCATAACTGAGCCGTAGGGAATTGTCAGGAGAATATCCCACACAGCCTTGCGAAATTCTGAGCCGTTAAGCGAAAGCTTGGGCGTAAAATCGGGTTCGTTGCCCGAAAAATATATGTCAAGCCACTTTTTTGTCTGTTCAAAAACAGGCAGGGTTTTATCCTCAGTTTCACCTTTTACGGTTGACGCAAAGTACTTTTGTCCATCAAACCACAAACCGCAAAGGCTCTCACCGTCAGATGCCATAGTTATATTGCCAATCGGAGAATTGTAATAACCGTTAAAAAACATAATCTCACCCCACCTAATTGTACCGTTAAAGGCAGTTTTTGGCAAGAAAAAGTCGACACGAAAATCGTGCCGACTTTGGTTACAGATTCATTTCTGAAAGTTCTTTTGCGGTTGCATCAACAAGTTTTTCACACTTTTTTGTGTTTTCGCTGACCATTCCGCCAACGCTGAAAAGCCCGCCTGTGATTGAATCCAATGCCGCATTTTTAGCTACATTGTCCATACCCGCCTGAGTGGACTTTTGAATTGAAAATTTCTGCGTTTCCTTGCCGAAACCGCTCTTCATAATCCAAACCTGATTCTGACTGTCGAGAGCGGGAAATGTTATTACGGTAGCCATTCCATGCTTTGTAAGTGACGGAGTTCCCGCCGTAAACTCTTTGTCTTTGATTGCATCAAAAAAGCTCTCAATCGTATAAGAATTTTGTGTCTTAATGTTTTTGGTTTTAATTCCGAATGCCATAGTAACTTCCTTTCAGATTAGTTAGCACCCCAGACATTTCCGTTTTTGTCCGTGAATTTGCCTGTAAGAACCATAATAAAATCAACAAGCCAACCGATACCGAAAACACCGCAAGTTAAAAGCCAGATGATACCTGTTCCGATTTTGCCTGTCATAAATCTGTGAACACCGAGTTCACCGAGAAAAAATGTGATTAGTACCGCCGCTGTTTTGCTCATTTGTAAGCACTCCTTTAAATTTATTTGTTGAGTACACTATACAGAATAAAAATTGTAAATGCAACAATTTGGCAGCAAGGTCAGTTTTTCGGCAAGAAAGTCATAAAATCACAAAGGACATTGCCAAATGACAATGCCCTCTGCGAATGAGTTAAAATGAATAAACCTGTTATCTGTTTTGAATTGCAATTTTTCTGTAGGTATCGAACTTAACCCACTTTGCAAAGAAATCTGCATCGTTGATGCTTTTAAGATTTGAATACTCGGAAAGAAACTGCTGAATTTTTTCGTTGCTGTCGGCAAGAACCTCGAAGCCTCTGCCGTTTACAACAGGAACACCGCCGTAGCTGTACTCCGATGTCGGAACGATATCGGTAATCTTGCGGTCACGAACCTTTACGGCAACGCTGTCACGAAGAACTATAATATCAAAGCTGTCGGGATACTTATAGCTTTCGCCCTCAACAGGGATTGTGTCCCCCTTTGTATAGGTTTCCTTAACAGGCTGATATTTGAGAACATTAAGGCTTGAAGTGTCATAGAAAAACTCTTCAAAAATGTCGCCTCTTGCCTCAAGTGAGCCGAGTACGAATGACGCCTTTTTTGCATCATCGGCTTTTTCTTCAACCGAATCAACAACACCGCAGGCTGATGTCATATTTGACACACGGTCAATCAAAATAAGCTCACCAAGTGTTTTATGCTTTGAGAAAAGGTCAACCGCAATCGGCTCTGCAAGCAGAATTGTGCAGACTGCAATTCCGTTCTTTGTGAGTGAATCGGCAGGAATATGCTCGCCTGTGTTCACATCAACAGCGTACTTGATTTCGGAAACGATACCCGAAATAGTCTTTGTGCCGAGCTTTACAAGATAATCCTTGCCGGCTGTAAGCTGTTCGTCATCCATCCAGAGAATTGACGCTGTAAGCTCCTGATAAGACGCAAGATTTGTGTCCTTTGTAATTACACAGCCACGGGATACATCAACTTCCTTGTCAAGTGTGATTGTAACGGGCTGTCCCTTGAAAGCGGTTTTAACATCCTTATCTGTCATAAGAATCTGCTTTACATGAGCCTTTTCATTGCTCGGGAGTGTTACGATTTCATCGCCTATGCTGATACTGCCCGACTCAATCTGTCCCTGAAAGCCTCTGAATGTGTGGTCGGGACGGCAAACTCGCTGAACAGGAAGATAGAATCCTTCTTCCTCCTCCGAGGAATCAACATCAACAGTTTCGAGATACTGAAGCAGAGGAACACCGTTGTACCACGGAATGTTTTCGGACTTTACGGTAACATTGTCGCCATCTGTTGCGGAAAGCGGAATGATGTAGATATCGTCAAGTAAAAGCTCGTTTTTTAGTTCTTCAATCTGCTTTACGATTTCGTCAAAGCGTGACTTGCTGTACTTTACCAAATCCATCTTATTAACGGCAAAGACAAAATGTCTTATACCCATAAGCTTACAGATTCTTGCGTGCCGTCTTGTCTGAACAAGAACGCCCTGTGATGCGTCAATGAGGATAACTGCGAGGTCTGCAAAAGATGCGCCTACAGCCATGTTTCTTGTATATTCCTCGTGACCGGGTGTGTCGGCAACGATAAAACTGCGGTTGTCGGTTGTGAAGTAGCGATAAGCAACATCAATTGTGATGCCCTGCTCACGCTCAGCCATAAGACCGTCAAGCAAAAGCGAATAGTCAATGTCACCGCTGCGACTGCCGACCTTACTGTCAAGCTCAAGAGCCTTTTCCTGATCGGCATAAATAAGCTTTGCGTCATAAAGTATGTGACCTATGAGTGTTGATTTACCGTCATCAACACTGCCGCAGGTAATAAATTTAAGTAAACCTTTCATCAGAAGTAACCCTCCCTTTTTCTGCGTTCCATACTGCCCTGTGCCTCGTTGTCAATTACTCTGGAGGTACGCTCCGAAGAAACGGAGCTGAGGGTTTCGTCAATAATTTCATCAAGAGTTGTTGCAGTTGACTCTATGCCGCCTGTAAGAGGATAACAACCGAGTGTTCTGAAACGAACCGATTTCAATTCGGGTACTTCGCCCTCTTTGAGCGGAAAACGATTGTCATCAACCATAATAATGTTGCCGTCACGGTAAACAACAGGTCTTTTTGCCGCAAAGTAAAGCGGAACGATGTCAATTTTTTCTCTCTGAATATACTGCCATATGTCCTTTTCTGTCCAGTTGGAAATTGGGAACACACGAATGCTTTCGCCCTTATTGATTTTTGTGTTGTAAAGCTTCCACATCTCGGGGCGCTGGTTCTTAGGATCCCATGCCTGTGCTTTATTTCTGAAAGAGAAAATTCTTTCCTTGGCTCTTGACTTCTCCTCATCTCGTCTGCCGCCACCGAATGCCGCAGTAAAGCCGTATTTGTTGAGAGCCTGTTTGAGAGCCTGTGTTTTCATAATATCTGTGTAAGCCGCACCGTGATCAAACGGGTTGATGCCTTTTTTAACACCTTCTTCATTGGTGTAAACGAGCATTTCAATTCCGAGCTTTTTTGCTGTGTCATCACGAAATTTTATCATATCCCTGAACTTCCATGTTGTGTCAATGTGGAGGAACGGGAACGGCGGTTTTTCGGGATAAAACGCCTTCATTGCAAGGTGGAGCATAACCGAGCTGTCCTTGCCTATTGAGTAGAGCATAACAGGCTTTTCGCACTCTGCCGCAACTTCTCTGATTATGTATATAGCTTCTGCTTCAAGCTCATCTAAATGTGAAAGCTGACTCATACCTTATCTCCTTTTCACGGAAATACTTACAAAGTGTTTCCTTAGTATTTGTTTGATTCTTTTTGATTTATATCAATCTTAATGACCTCGCCATGCGGTTTTTCAATTAACCACGAGAGGATATCTCCGTTCTTTTCGGTGTGAACCTTACTGCCCATACCGCCAATATCAGAACCGAGGAAAAAGCTGATTGCATATGCGGGACATTCTTTTATGCAGGAGGTGCAGCCCCAGCAATCCTTGGGATATTTGATGTACGCTTTGCCGTTTTCGTCAGTCTTGATAAGACTTCCGGGGCAGACATTGCGACACTTTTTGCAGCCTATGCACTTGGACTTGTCAATTACTATGCTCATACTTTTCACCTCCCGTTACAAGGTCACGAATAATAATTTTTATCTCGCTGTTTTCAAGACGGGAATTAACATACTTGTTAAAGTTCCTGTCGTCCTTTTCGGGATAGTCAAGGTTTTCGGCAAAGCTGTGCCAGCGTGTTTCCTTTCTCGCTCTTAGGTGAGCAATTACACTTTTGCAAACCGTAAGCCTTTCTTTAAGCTCGCAGATATACATTAGCTCCTGAAAATCTTCTGCATAGAGGTCATCTGTGAGCGTTTCAAGCTGTCTGATTTTGCAGTCGGCAATGTCAAGCTGTTTTTCGTTGAAACGGTAGTTTGTTTTTATACCGCCTGCGTAGCTGTCCATAACCGTCTGCATTGCCTCTTCAAGCTGTTCCGTGGTGTAGAGTGAATGGCGGTCTGTGAGATATTTCTCGGTTTCCCTGAGGTGATAATTTGTATCTTCATTGCTGATTTTCTCAAAGCTTTCTTTGCTGTCAATGTACTTAACTGCCGAAAGTCCTGCAATTTCGCCCTCTGCAAGAGCGCCCGTAACATACTTCTGCGGACAACCGCCTGCAACATCACCGCCTGCAAAAAGTCCTTCAATTGTGGTTGCACGGTCTGTGTCAACCCAGTAACCGCTTGCCGTGTGACCGCCTACGATGTACGGCTCTGTTCCCTCAATTTCAACATTCTGCCGTGAAGGATTTCTTCCGCTTTCAATCCACTTGATTGTCTGCGAAGGTGCCATATTGAGATAGGCTTTTAAAAGTGATTCGTCCTGCTCGGCTGTGATTCCCTCTGTTCTGAGGTAGCAGGGGCCTCTGCCCTCCTGATTTTCATTTACCGTACCGTAAACTCTTTCGGAAGTTGTAAGTCCGTACTTTGTTTCATAAACCTCGCCGAGTGAATTTATCTGCTTTGCGCCTACACCCTGTGCAAGAGTTCCCGTGGGAGCGATTGTGTCCTTGCATCTGAGTGCGATAAAACGCATTTCAAAGGTTGTCATCTCTGCACCGGCTCTGATTCCCATTGCGTAGCCTGCACCTGTATTAAAGGGCGGATACCACATCTTGTGACGGGAAAAGCCGGGATTGTTCGGCTTGTAAAGTCCTGCCGCACCGCCTGTGGCAATTATGACAGCCTTTGCTTCGATTGTGTAGAAAATTCCGCTTTCAATGCCGAATCCGAATGCACCGTTGATTTTGTTGTCCTTTACCGAGTAATCAAAAATATTAACACGGTTGAGAACCGTTACATTCTTTGCCTTTTCGACTGCGTCCGCAAGAATCGGCTTTATGTTTTCACCGTTGATTTTAAGGTTTCGGTTGCCTCGTGTAACATACTTTCCGTTCTCGTCCTTTAAAATTACAAGACCGAGTTTTTCAAGCCTGTCGGTTACTTCGTTGAGCTTTTCGGACATGGTAAGGAGCAAATCCTCTCTGACAATCCCGTCAGCGTCCTTTTTAGCGTAGTCAACATAGTCCTGCGGTTTTCTGCCCTCAACAATGTATGCGTTAAGAGCGTTTACACCTGCGGCAAGACAACCGCTTCTTTTGATGTGTGCTTTTTCACAGATAAGAACCTTTTTGTCCGAATTTTCGGAAATGGTCAGAGCCGCATAACAGCCTGCCGTTCCGCCGCCTATAATGAGGACATCGGTGCTTATTTTTTCTGTTTTCATAGGATTTCACTCCCTTGCCGTTATTGTTTTTCGTCAAGATATTTTTCTGCCGAAATCACACAGTTTGCACCGTCCGAAACGGCTGTAACAACCTGACGAAGTGCTTTTGTTCTGATGTCACCGCCTGCAAAAATACCGTCTGCGGAGGTTTTTCCGCTTTCATCGGCAATAATGTAACCGTCCTTGTCGGTTTTAACAAGATTTGCAAGAGGTTTTGTATCGGGAACACTTCCGACTGCAACGAAAACACCGTTGCAATCAAGCTGTTTTTCTTCTCCGTTTTGTAAAAGTGTGACCGAAGTCACCTTTGTATCTCCGTTAATTTCAGATACTGTTGCATTTGTAAGAGCTTCAATATTTTCCGTGGCAAACACCCTGTTCTGCAAGGCTCTGCCTGCTCTGAAGGAATCCCTTCTGTGAACGAGATAAACCTTTTTGCAGAATCTTGAAAGCAGAAGTGCGTCACCCAAAGCAGTGTCACCGCCGCCTGTTACCACGGTAATTTTATCCTTATAGAAAGCCGCATCACACACCGCACAATAAGAAACTCCGTTACCCGAAAATTCCTTTTCGCCTTTTACACCAAGCTTTCTGCGCTGTGTTCCTGCCGCATAGATTACGGTTTTTGTTTCAAGACTTTCACCGCCGTCAATGTTTACGGAGAAGTTACCGTTAACTCTTTCAACCTCGGTAACCTCTCCCTCAACAAATTCAACACCGAGTTTTTCGGCGTGAGTTCTGAACTTTTCTCCGAGGTCAAAGCCCGTTTCACCGTAAAGTCCGGGGTAATTATCTACTCTCTCGCTTTCGGCAATCTGTCCCGTACCCATAAATTCTTTTTCAACCACAACCGCTTTAAGGTTTTCACGCTGTGCATAAATTGCGGCTGAAAGTCCTGCGGGGCCGCTGCCGATAATCACGATGTCGTACATAATCTCCCTCCTTTACTCTATAATAAGCTCTTCCTTTTCTGCTGTATCTCCCGTAATTTTGAATGAATTGAGAACGGGGTTTTCTCTGTCCATAAGCGAAAGAATCATATAGCTTGCCTTGCTGTCAAAGGCAAGTCTTTTGTCCTCTTCAGACGGTCTTGACGGCGATTTGGGATGTGAATGCCAGTTGCCGAGAGGAACAAATCCGTTCTTTCTCATATCTTTGATTGCCTCAAGCTGTTCCTTTGGATCAAGCGAAAAATGTTCGTTTGAGTGGTCGATATTTGTAAGGAGATAAACCTTTTTAATCTCCTTGTCACCGTCCTCAACCGTTCCTGCAATAAGACCGCAAGCCTCATCGGGAAGCTTCTTTACAGCGTGAGCAAGTATTTTTTCAAAGTCACTTTTTGTAAGTTTTATCATAAATGAACACCGTCACATTCTGCCTGTTCGTAGTCGATAAGCTCTGTGATTGTCGGATGGTCACCGCAGACTGCGCAATTGTGTGTGTCACTCGGAAGTTTTACCTTGCGAAATTCCATTTTGAGTGCGTCATATGTAAGAAGATAGCCCGTGAGCAACTCGCCCTGACCGATGATGTACTTGATTGCTTCCATTGCCTGTAGGCTGCCGATTACACCGCCCATTGCACCGATAACACCTGCCTGCTTACAGGTTGGAACTGCGTCCTTTGGCGGAGGGTTCTTGAATACACAACGGTAACAAGGACCTTCACCCGGCACATAGGTCATAAGCTGACCTTTAAATCTGATGATTCCGGCGTGTGAGAAAGGCTTTTTAGCCATTACACAGGCATCGTTGATAAGGAACTTTGCCGGAAAGTTATCCGTACCGTCAATGATGAAGTCATACTCCTTTACAAGGTCAAGTATGTTTTCGCTTGTAACAAATGTGTGGTATGTCTTTACGGTAACATCGGGGTTGATAGCCTCCATTGTTTCCTTTGCCGACTCAACCTTAGGCTTGCCGATATCCTGTGTTGAGTGGATAATCTGTCTTTGAAGATTTGAGAGATCCACCTCGTCTGCATCTGCAATTCCTATTGTACCTACACCTGCGGCGGCAAGATACATTGCGGCAGGAGCGCCGAGTCCGCCTGCACCGATAATGAGAACCTTTGCATTAAGGAGCTTTTTCTGTCCCTTTGCGCCGACCTCTTTAAGAATAATATGTCTTGAATATCTTTCAAGCTGTTCGTTTGAAAATGCCATTACTGACCGCCTCCCATAAAGTAAAGGAACTCTACAACATCGCCGTCCTTTAAGGTTGTTTCTTCAAATGTACCGCTCTTAACAAATTCGTCATTGATTGTAACGGTTACATACTCGGGGGTTTCAACATTCTCGTCAATAATGAGCTGTGCTACCGTAAGATTGTCTGCAACTTCCTTTTTGTTTCCTGCAACTGTGATTGTCATAACGATTACTCCTTAATAAGTTTTTCTGTCACTTCGATTATTTCTGATTTTTTGACCGCACCTCTGAGTCTTTCTTTCTCTTCACCGTTTTTGAAAAAAACGAGTGTGGGTGCCGCCTGTACTTCATATTCCGACGCAAGTTCGGAATCAAAATTAACATTTATCTTTGCAATTTTCAGCTTGTCCTCATACTCTTTTTCAAGTTCAAAGAGTACGGGTGAAAGTCTTTTGCAAGGGATACAGCTATCAGAATAAAAATCCGCAAGCACAAGTGTATCGGCGGAAAGAACTTCTCTCTGAAAATTGTCTTTGCTTACTCTCTGCGGCATTTAATCACCAACCTTTTCAACAATCAGGTCATATGTGCCGTCCTCGTTGTCAATGAGCTTGAGAATTTTGTGTCCCTCTTCCTTGATACTTCTCGGAACATTCTGAACAGGCTCGCCGTCATTCATTTTGATTGAAAGGATCTGACCTTCGTCAAGTTCTTCAAGGGCAACCTTTGCCTTTACAAAAGTTGTCGGGCATACCACATCGGTAATATCTACTGTATCGTCAATTACAAAATCAGCCATTGTAAACCTCCAAAATTCTCTGTTCAAATTTTTCTCTGCCTACTCTGTCGATCGTAAACTTAAATCGTTCGCTCGGCTTTGCGTTTTCTGCAAAGAAGTTAAGAGCGGCATCACAGATTTCCATAAGTTTTTCTTTATTTTCGATAAACGGAATAATTGTTTCGCCCTTATTGATTGAGTTGCCGAAAAGTCCGCCGAATGAAACAATGTAGCCGTGAATTGTGTCCCACGCATCTGTCGGGCAAGCCTTGAAGCATCTGCCGCAGTAGTTACACTTTGAATTGTCAACGGAAATTTTCCCGTCCTCAAGAGTGATTGCACCCTGACGGCAGGCCTTTACGCAGACTCCGCAGCCGATACAAGCGTCCTCTTTCCATGAAACCTTGATTCCGCCCTTGATACCGACATCGTTTTCCTCGGCTTTAAGGCAGTTGTTCTGACAGCCTGTTATGCCGAACTTGAACTTGTGCGGAAGTTCCTTTGCAAAATATCTGTCGTCAAGCTCCTTTGCAAGAGCGTATGTATCAATACAACCGCCGGGACAGATTGCCTCACCCTGACAGGCTGTAATTGTTCTTACTCTCGGACCGCAAACGCCCGGCTCAACATCGCCCTCGGCAAGTGCGTCCTTAACTGCCTCAACATCATCAAGCTTTACAAAAGGAATTTCAACACTTTGTCTTGATGTGAGGTGAACATAACCGTCACCGTAGTTTTCCGAAACCTCGGCAATTTTCGCAAGCTGTTTAGCTGTGAGGTTGCCGCCTACAACTCTGAGCCTGAGCGAAAAATTATTTTTCTGTTTTTGACGCATAAAGCCGCCCTTTTTAAGCGTAGCATAATCAACTGCCATTTCTCTTACTCCTCCGATTCATTCACATTTATACTGTCTACAGCCTGTTTGAAGTCAGACTTTAAATCCTCAATATCCTCAATGCCGACGCTGATTCTTATTGTATCATCAAACACGCCTGCGTTTCTTTTTTGTTCTTCTGTTCCGTGAGCGTAAATTGTGCTTGACGGATGAATTACAAGTGTTCTTGTGTCGCCTATATTTGTTGCATTTGTTGCATATTTTAAATTGTTGATAAGCTTAAACGCTCTTTCTTTACTTCCTGCCCTGATTGTGAGGATTGCACCGCCTTTTCCCTTCAACAGCTTTTGACAAAGGCTGTAATAAGGAGAAGCTTCAAGAGCGGGATAGTTGACTTCGATTCCGTCCTGTGTTTCAAAGAACTTTGCAAGCTCAATAGCGTTGTAACAAAGACGCTCCATACGAAGTCCGAGTGTTTCAAGTCCGACAGAGTTCATAAAAGCATTAAACGGTGCAAGGCAACAGCCTATGTTTCGCCAGATACCGTTTCTCAGCTTTGCAACATATGCAAGCCGACCGAATTTTTTGTACTCTGCAAGACCTTTGTATCTTTCCGTATTCCATTCAAAATTGCCGCTGTCAACGATTATTCCGCTGATTGAATTTCCGCCGCCGTTAATGTACTTTGACGAGGAATGAACAACGATATCGGCACCGTGTTCAAACGGCTGAATAAGATACGGAGTTGCCGTTGTGCTGTCGATAATGAGCGGAACACCGTGTGAATGAACAAGCTCTGATACAGCGTCAAGATCGGCAATTTCAAGTCCGGGATTGCCGATAAGCTCGGCAAAGACTGCTTTTGTTTTTGCGTTTATGAGCGGTTCAATCTCCTCGGCTGTCACCTTGTTGACATATCGTGTAACAATTCCGAAAGGCTCAAGATCTCCAAACAAATCAATTGTTCCGCCAAAAAGACCTGCGCTTGCGATTACCTCGTCACCTGATTCAAGAATGTTCAGGAGTGCCATCGTAACAGCTGCCATACCTGACGAACACGCAACCGCACCGACACCGTTTTCAATGGAAGCAATTCTGTTCTCAAAAGATGTTACCGTGGGATTGCCTATTCGAGAGTAGGCGTAGCCGGGAGCTCTGTTGTTGAACACCTTTTCAAGCTGTTCGGCAGAGCTGTGCGAAAATGCACTGACCTGATAAATGGGAGTTAAGGTTGAGCCAAAAACCTTTTCACCGTTAAACCCCTTGTGAAGTAATGCGGTGTTAAACTCCATAATATCACCAACCCCTTAATTTCATACAACCAACCCTTTTGTGTAAGACCGTCGTAGGAATTTGTCTGACGGCTTCGATTGATATAGGTAGATTATACTCCATTAATCATAGTATTTCAATAGGTTTAATAAGATTTTACCTGTTGCACAATTTTTCTTTAAAATTTGCCGTAATTCCATTATTTCCTACAATGCATATTTGTTTAGTAGGTATTGATTTTTAAATTAAAAACTGTTACCATTATTATATACTCTTTCAGCAAACAAAACGCACGGAAAGGAGATGCTAAAATTGAAGATTTCAACAAAGGTGGAATTCGGAATCATCGCTGTTATTGACATTGCATCACACTCGCTAAACGGCAATGCGGTAACAACTCCCGAAATTGCCAAACGGCAAAATATATCTAAAAAGTATCTTGAACAGATTCTCTCGTCACTCAGCTCGGCAGGACTTGTGCGAGGTCAGAAGGGTTCAAACGGCGGTTATGTTATTGCAAAAGACCTTAAAGAGATTACATTCAAGGATATCATAAACGCACTTGACGCAAATGTTCTGAGCAATGTTTATTTTAACACTCGGGGCGATGATGATGTTATGATAAGACTTATCGACAACAGTCTTTGGTCGAAGATGTCGTCATATCTTCAGGAATATGCCGAAAGCATTACACTTGCACAGCTTTGCGATGAGTATATCAAAAACAATGAAATTGAACACAACATTCCGATGTACTACATCTGATAGATTAAAAACAAAAAGCCACCGATTTTTATGTCGGTGGCTTTTCTTGTTTTATCGGATTTTATTTAAAGCTTTCAATAACCTGACAGGTTTTTTCAATGTCATCTTCCGTGTGTGCAAATGAAACAAACATCGCCTCAAACTGTGACGGTGCGGCATAGATTCCGTTTTCAAGCAGATGATTGTAATACTCGGCATATCTCTTTGTGTCGGATGTGGTTGCCGTGTCATAGTCAACAACCTTTTTGTCGGTAAAAAATGCCGTCATAATCGAACCCACACGGTTCACATTAAGTCCTGCGTTCTTCATTGCATTTTCAATCTTTGCAGACTTGCGTTCAAGCTCGGGATATATCGAATCTTTATTTTTTTCAAGAATTTTAAGCGTTGCAATGCCTGCACTTACCGCTACCGGATTTCCCGAAAGTGTGCCTGCCTGATAAACAGAACCGAGAGGAGCAACACACTCCATAATCTCTTTTCGTCCTCCGTAAACCGCAAGCGGCATTCCGCCGCCGACAATTTTTCCGAGGGTTGTAAGGTCGGGTTTTACTCCGTAAAGCTTTTGAGCACCGCCGAGTGAAAGTCTGAAGCCTGTGATTACTTCATCAAAAATAAGAAGTGAACCGTGCTTTTCAGTGATTTCACGCAGGAATTTTAAAAATCCTTTTTTGGGCGGAACAACACCCATATTTGCGGCACAAGGCTCAACGATTACACAGGCAATTTCATCACCGCAGTTATCAAAAAGCTGTTGTACGGATTCTTCATCATTATACTTTGCAAGGAGAGTTGTGTCTGTGTAGCCTTTCGGCACACCTGCGCTGTTCGGAATTGAATTTGTTAGAAGTCCCGAACCGCCCTTTACAAGCAAGCCGTCGGAATGGCCGTGGTAACAGCCCTCAAATTTTACAATTTTATCCCTTTTTGTAAAGCCTCTTGCGGCACGGATTGCGCTCATAACCGCCTCTGTGCCTGAATTTACAAGTCGGAGCATTTCAATTGACGGCATATTTTTGCGGATAAGCTCGGCAAGTTCAATTTCTCCGCTGTGGCACGCACCGAATGTAAGTCCGTTCTGACAGGCAGAAGTCACGGCCTTGATAACATCGGGCTGTTTGTGACCGAGGATATTCGGTCCCCATGAGCAGATATAGTCAATGAAATCGTTTCCGTCAACATCATAAATTTTTGAACCCTCTGCACGGTCGATAAAAAGCGGAGTTCTTCCGACCGAACGACACGCACGGACAGGACTGTTCACACCGCCGGGCATAAAGTCAAGCGCCTGTGCGTATAGCTTTTCGCTTTGAGTTGTATTCATAAAAGCACTTCCCTATTTGTAAAATTCGTCAATCCATTTTGCAACATCAAGTGCGTGGTATGTGATTATGATATCCGCACCCGCCCTCTTGATTGCAATCATATTTTCGCACACAATTTTCTTTTCGTCAATCCAGCCTTTTTCGGCAGCCGCCTTGACCATTGCATATTCACCGCTTACATTATAGGCAACAAGCGGAAGGTCAAAGCGTTCGCTTGCGGCTTTTACGATATCGAGATATGCAAGTGCAGGCTTGACCATAACCATATCCGCACCCTCGTCAATATCATCTGCAATTTCACGCAGAGCCTCTTTGCCGTTTGCGTAATCCATCTGATAGCTTTTTCTGTCGCCAAATTCGGGGGCAGATTCTGCGGCGTCACGGAACGGTGAATAGTAGCCTGAGGCAAATTTTGCACTGTATGACATAATCGGAGTGTTGATAAGTCCGTTTTCGTCAAGTGCGTTTCTGATTGCAGACACTCTGCCGTCCATCATATCCGAAGGAGCGATGATATCCGCACCTGCTTTTGCAAGGCTGACAGCCATTTTAGAGAGAAGCGGAAGTGTTTCGTCATTGAGAATTTCGTGACCGCAAACAACACCGCAATGACCGTGACTTGTGTATTCACAAAGACAGACATCGGCAATAATAAGGAGTGACGGATAATTTTTCTTTATGTATCTGATTGCGTTCTGAGTTACACCGTTATCGTCATAGGCTGATGTTGCAAGCTCGTCTTTATGCTTTGGAATTCCGAAAATAAGAAGTCCTGCAATGCCGCTGTTTTCAATTTCTTTAAGAATCTCGTCTGCTCTGTCAAGCGAATACTGGTAGACATTCGGCATTGAATCAACAGGCTTTTTAATATTTTCACCCTCTGCAATAAAAATCGGGTAAATCAAATCGCCCTTGTCAATTCTTGTTTCACGAACAAGACTGCGAATCTGTTCGCCTGCTCTTAATCTTCTGAATCTTCTCATATATTTATCCTTCTTTCAAAGTTACTTCCTTGATTATAGTTTTCAAAATTCCGTCTGTGTCCTTCGTTTTTGCAATCCTGAACGAATTTACGCCGTGACTTTCAAGTGCCTCGGCGGTAATTTCACCTATGCAGACAACGGAAGTTCTGTCGGAAATAATTGCTCCGCCGTCAAAAAATGTGTTCACACCCGACGCACTCGCAAAAGTAATAAAATCGGTATCAACAACGGAATTATCCTGTTTTTTCTCAAGCTGAATGTCATAGGTTTTGATATCATCAAAGTCAATGTTGTTATCAGCCAAAATCCGAGTGAGTTCGGGCGAACCGTTTTCGGCACGCAGAATCAATACTTTTTCGCCGCTTTTCACCGTTTTTGCAAGCAAAATTCCAAGTTCACGGGTTGTGTAGACATTCGGAATACAGTCGGCAAAAATTCCGTACTTTTCAAGTACAGCCGCTGTTCCCGAACCAATCACCGCAAACTTGACATTTGCAAAACTGCGGATATCCTTTTTCAGCTTACGCAGTCGGCTCATAAAAATTTCTGCACCGTTCATACTTGTAAGCACCACATAATCGTAACCGTCAATGCCGTTTATTGCATTGTCAAAAACTTCGTTGTCATGATATTCAATCACCTTTAAAAGGTCATGCCTTTTGACCTCCGCACCCGAAAGCGTAAGCATTTTGCCGAGCTTGTCGGAGAGCTTTCTCGTACCTGTAACGGTAACCGAAACATTTTTGAGCGGTCTTGTAATTGTGGGGGCAAAGTCAAATTTTGCGGTTTCGCCAACCACTATAACGGCAGGCGGTACAACCTCTGCGGATTTAACATTTTCGCAGATTGTCGAGAGAGTTCCCCTCACGGTCTGATTTTTTGCACAAGCGCCGTTTGACACAACTGCAACGGGAGTATCCTCCGATTTACCGTTACGAATGAGATTTTCCACAATGTCGGGGAGGTTTCTCAATCCCATAAGAAAGACAAGCGTTCCGTCGGTTTCGGCACACTTCTTTATATTTTCGGGCAGGGTGTCCTGTGCCGTATGTCCCGTGATTATATGAACACTTCGGCTCAGATTTCTGTGTGTAACAGGGATTCCCGCAAGTTCGGGAACGGCAATTGAGGAAGAAATTCCGGGTACAATGTCAAACGGAATATCGGCACTTTTGAGGGTTTCAATCTCCTCTCCGCCTCTGCCGAACACGAACGGATCGCCGCCTTTAAGACGGACAACTGTTTTGCCCTCTCTCGCCTTTTCAACAAGGATTTCGTTAATATTTTCCTGCTTTTCGCTGTGTCTGCCCGAACGCTTTCCAACGCAGATTTTTTCAGCCGTTTCGGGTGCAAAACCGAGCAATGACACATCTATAAGACTGTCGTAAACAAGCACATCGCAATGTCTGATATACTCCGCACCACGCATTGTTATCAGGTCAAAATCGCCGCATCCCGCACCGACAATATACACTCTTCCGTTACTCAATTTCGCTCACCAGCCTTTTTGCAAGTTTGATTCTGTTTGAAATTTCATCTGTTCCGCTGACTGTTTTTTTGCAGTCGGCAGACAGAGAAAGCGTTATCCTGTCGTTTTCAACCTTTGAAATTGCACCGATGGGAGTTGAACAATCGGCATTGAGGCTGTGCAAAACCTGTCTTTCGGTTTCAAACGAAAGCATTGTATTTTTGTCGCTGATTTCAGCGAGCATTTTGGAAACCTCGCTGTTTTTTCTGCTTTCAATCGCAACTATTCCCTGACACGGTGCAGGGAGAAATTCATCGGTATCAAACGGAATTACCGTGTAATCCTCACCGTTGCAAAGGTCAAGTCTTTCAAGTCCTGCCTTTGCAAGCACAAGAGCATCATACTCACCGTCCAACAGCTTTTTAAGTCGGGTGTCAACATTGCCCCTTATATCCTTGAATTTTGCATTAGGATAGATTTTCTCCGCAAAAAGCTTTCGCCTTAAACTGCCTGTTCCGATGACAAAGCCGTCCTTTGTTTCAAAATTGTTGCGTGTAACAAAAACATCGCCGAAGCTGCCCCTTGGCAACACGGCGGAAATTTCAAGTCCGTCTGCAATTTTTGTCGGCAAGTCCTTTGCGCTGTGAACGGCAACATCTGTTTCTCCGCTCAAAAGTGACATTTCAAGCTCCTTGATGAACACACCTTTTCCGCCTAAAGCTACAAGCGGTTTGTCAAGGGTTTTGTCGCCTGTTGTCGAAATGTAAACCGTTTCAATTTCAACATTCGGAAAACGGTTTTTCAGCGTTTTTATTAACATTTCGGTTTGTGCAAGGGCAAGCCTGCTTTTTCGTGTTCCGATTTTTATCGTCATTGTTCGTATTCCTCAATCAAATTTTCAACAGTTTTTTCATCGGGTTCAAGTCCCGAAAGGCAAAGCGAAAGAAGCTGTTCAAAAATCTTCCTTCTGTCATCTTCCTTTTCAACCTTCTCCTTAATTATCGGGCGATATTTCCACAAAACTTCGGTTGTGTTTTCGTTCATACTTTCAAGGATTCCCACAAAAAGCTCTTTAAGATATTTTGCGTAAATCGGACTTTTGCCCGATGTTGTAATTCCCGCCGTTATGCCGTTTTTGCTTGCAATTGCAGGAAAAATAAATCCGCATTTTTCCTTATCGTCAACTGTGTTGACAAGAATATTTTTCTCGTTGCAAAGCTGAAAAATTCTGCCGTTGAGCGTTTCATCATCGGTTGCGCTGACAACGCAAAACGCACCGTCAAGGTCGCTGTCACAAAATCTGCGGTCAATGATTTTCACATTCAAAGCCTTGATTTCATCGCAAATTTTCGGGGCAACAACGGTTATGTCGGGCGAGAACGGCGTCAGCTTTTCAATCTTTCTGAGTGCAACCGTACCGCCGCCGACTACGAGTATTTTTTTGTTTTCAATGTCAATATAAAACGGGAAGTATGCCATTAGTTATTCTCTCCGCACTTTCTGTAGATTTCAAGAATTCTTGCAAATTCTTCTGCCGAAACATCGGACTTCAGCTTATAAATGAATTTTTCCGAAAAATCTGACGGCATTGCGTTTTTTACGGACTGCATACACGGCAGAAATTCGTGAAAGGCAAGGTCTTTTTTGAGAACTTCAATTTCCTCAAAAATTATTTCTTTTGCACTTTCAACGCTGTCGAGTTTGAGAGCATTGTTCTCGTTTGCAAGCTGTTTTATGCAGTCAATGTTAATGAGCCTTGCACCGCTTATTTTGGGGATATTTTCGTCAATGTCGGGCGGTACGGCAAGGTCAATAAACAGCCTTGATTTTTCGGTTTTTATATTGTTTTTTAAATCATAATATGTAACCGTGTAATGCGGTCCGCTTGTGGCACTGATTACGCAGTCTGCAAAATCAAACGCTTTGTATCTTTCGTCATAATCAATCACATTCGCACCCGTATTTTCAAAAACAGTTTCTGCTTTGTGTTTTCGTGAAGTCACGGTAACGCTTATACCTTTGTGCGACAAAAGATTTTTCACAACGGTTGAGCCGACCTTGCCTGTTGCACCGATTACAAGGACATTCAGCTCACCGTCTTTGAATTTTACCGTCTCGTTTGACGCAAGAGTTGCAACGGAAACCGATGTTTTTGAAATGGCGGTTTCGGTCTTGATTTTTTTTGCACAGGCAACAGCCGCCTGAACACACATATTAAGCTCATATGCAACCGTGCCGTTGTCCTTTGCAAAGGCGTAGGCTCGCTTTAGCTGACCGAGTATTTCATCCTCACCGATAACCATTGATTCAATTCCGCCTGCCACCCTGAAAAGATGGAGCAAAGCCCTGTCACCGTAGAAAAGACAGATGTACTTTTTTAGTTCGTCAAAATCAATTCCCGAAAAATCCGAAAGAACGGTTTCAACCGTTTTCACAGATGATTCGTCACCGCAAAAATAAACCTCGGTTCTGTTGCAGGTGCAGAGAATCAAACACTCGCTGATATTTTCAGAATAATAAAGTTCGTCAAGAAATGTCTTTTTTTGCTCATCGGGAAAGGCAAGCTTCTTTCTCACAACCACATTTGAAGTTTTGTGACTTACGCTCAGGCAGTACATAAAAAATTCGCTCCGTTACAAATAAAATCCGACAGTAAAATACACTTTTAAAGTTATTTTATTACTGCCGACAGCTATTGTCAATTAAAGTTAGTCAGTTATTTTACCACTAAACCTATCTGTTTGGTATGTTTTGATTATACTACATTCACCATTCCATGTCAATAAATTTCGGGTTTTGCTTGACAAAAACAGTGATTACAAGATAAACTATACAAAGATATCTCCCGTCAGCAAACAGCGGGAGTTTTATTCCGATGTAAATACTTATTGTACCGATAGGAATACTAAATGATTTGAATATGTATTAAGGAGCGTTTTTATGCTTAATCAGTTTTCAAGAACACAGCTTTTGATTGGCAAAGAAGCTATGGACAGGCTTTCAAAAACAAGAGTTGCAATTTTCGGAATCGGCGGTGTAGGCGGATACACGGCGGAGGCTCTTGCAAGGAGCGGAGTCGGCGAGCTTGACCTTATTGACGATGACAAGGTGTGCCTTACAAACATCAATCGCCAGATTTTTGCAACAAGAAAAACAGTAGGTAAATACAAGGTTGATGTTGCAGAGGAAAGGCTCAAGGACATCAATCCCGACATAATCATCAACAAACACCGGACCTTCTACACTCCCGAAACCTCGGAAAAATTCGACTTTTCAAAATACGACTATGTAGTTGACGCAATTGACACGGTAACAGGCAAAATTGAGCTTGTTATGCAAGCCGACAAAGCCAAGACGCCTATCATCTGTTCAATGGGAGCAGGCAACAAGCTTGATCCTACAGCGTTTGAGGTTGCCGACATTTACAAAACCTCGGTCTGTCCTCTTGCAAGGGTTATGAGACACGAACTCAAAAAGAGAGGTATCAAAAAGCTGAAGGTTGTTTATTCAAAAGAAAAGCCTATCACACCTGTTGACGATATGGCAATAAGCTGTAAAACAAATTGCATATGCCCTCCCGGGACTGAAAGAAAATGCACCCAACGCAGACAGGTTCCCGGCAGTACCGCATTTGTTCCGTCGGTTGCAGGTCTTATCATAGCCGGCGAAGTTATTAAGGATTTGATTAAGTAAATATAATTTTTAACAACGCAAAGCCCCGAGAGAAATTACCCTCGGGGCTTTGCTTGTTTTTATAGGTTATAGGATTTTTTACAGTTGATATCGTGATTAAACAGATTAGATGATAACCGATTCTTCCTGAAGTGATTTGTTACGGAGAATCTGAACCTCATCGCCTTTGGTAATGAAAAGCCGATAAAGAAATACATTGACCTTTTCCCCGACGGTAATAGGAGTTTCGTCAAGTCCTCTGTACGCATAAACCGTGCCTCCGTCACATTTTACGGCAATTTCGATATTGTCGCCTCTGAATGAAGTCTTTATAACCTCACCGACGGATACAGACGCTTTTTGTGCGGTTGTTTCGCTGAGCTTTGTCACCTTTACAAATTCGGGACGGATAACTGCACGGTCAACATTATCGACAACATCAAAGGTCTTGAACTTTGTATAATCGTCAAGCGTAGTAGTCTGACCGAAAAATGATGCGGAAAATGCGGTTTGGGGATGCTGATAAATGTCAATCGGCGAGCCTATCTGCTCAATTCTGCCCTTGTTTGTAATTATAATTTCATCGGCAACCTCAATAGCCTCGCTCTGATCGTGGGTTACAAATATACTTGTAACGCCGAGTCTTTCAATCATATCCTTAAGCCATGAGCGAAGCTCCTGCCTAACCTTTGCGTCAATTGCGGCAAATGGTTCGTCAAGCAGAAGAAGATTCGGGTTTGGCGCAAGCGCTCTTGCAAAGGCAACACGCTGTTTTTGACCGCCCGAAAGCTGGCTTGGATAACGCTTTTCAAGTCCTTCAAGACCGATAAGCTTTACAAGCTCGTTTACTCTTTCCTTGATAAATTTCTTGCTCTTTTTCTGAATTTTCAGACCGAAAGCAATGTTATCAAAAACTGTCATATATCTGAAAAGAGCGTAGTTTTGGAATACAAAGCCTATGCCTCTTTTGCTTGCGGGAATATCGTTGACAACCCTTCCGTCAATTACAATTTCGCCGCTGTCGGGATTTTCAAGTCCTGCAATCATACGAAGAATTGTTGTTTTGCCGCTGCCCGAAGGACCGAGAAGTCCGATAAGCTTACCCTTTTCAATACCAAAGTTTACATTGTCGGATGCCTTGTAGTCACCGAAAGTTTTATTTATATTTTTAAGCTCAACATACATTACGCATCCTTCTTTCCTTTGTATTCAACCACACTTCTGATAATCAAAATCGCAATCGCCATAAGCACAAGTATTGATGAAACCGCAAATGCGGGAACATACTTGAACTCGTTGAACAAAATTTCAACATGGAGAGGAAGTGTGTTTGTTTTTCCTCTTAAATGTCCCGAAATTACCGAAACTGCACCGAATTCACCCATTGCTCTTGCGGCACAGAGTACAACTCCGTAAAGGAATGCCCATTTTATGTGTGGAAATGTTATTTTTCTGAAAATAGTTGTGCCTTTTGCACCCATAAGTGCGGCGGCTTCTTCCTCATCCGTACCCTCGGATTCAAGCACGGGAATAAGCTCCCTCGAGATGAACGGGAATGTTACAAACACGGTTGCAAGGATAATTCCCGGAACGGCAAAAATAACCTTGATTCCAAGTTCGCTTAAAAGCGGATATATCGGGCTTTGTCTGCCGAATGTGAGTACAAATATAAGACCTGCTATTATGGGCGAAACCGTTACGGGGAGGTCGATAAGTGTTGTAAGAAGTTTTTTGCCCTTGAATCTGAACTTTGTAATTGACCAGGCGGCAAAAATTCCGAATACCGTATTGAACAGTACCGCAAACACGGTTGCCTCAACAGTAAGCACAATTGCCTTTACCGTGTAATCATCGCTGACAGCCTGCCAGAACACCTCAGCACCGCTTTTGAAAGCCTCGCAGATTACCGTAACAAGAGGAAGAACGAGCATTACGAATACAAATAAAAGCGCAATGCCTATGAGTATGTACTTTACAACCTTTGAACGCTTTGTTTCTTCGTACATTTTATCTTCCCCCTTTCAGAATTTTTGCATTTCTGTGCTGAACCATATTTACAAGGAACAAAATCAAAAAAGATGCGGCAAGCATTACAAGTGCGATTGCCGTTGCACTTTTGTAGTCATATTCCTGCAGCTCCGACATAATGATAAGCGGAGTGATTTCTGTTTCAAACGGCTTGTTGCCTGCAATAAAAACAACCGAACCGTACTCACCAAGACATCTTCCAAATGCAAGACCAAAGCCTGTGAGAGCCGAGGGAAGAATTTCGGGAAGAATAATTTTTCTGAAAATCCTGAATCTGCCGGCACCCATAACTCCTGCCGCCTCTTCATAAACAGGATCAAGCTTTTCAAGAACAGGCTGAACTGCTCTTGTTACAAAAGGTATTCCCACAAATACAAGTGCAACCGTAATACCAACTCTTGTGTAGGCAATGCTTATGCCGAACTTTGCAAAAAATCCACCGATAAGGCCTGTGTCGGCAGTCAGAGAAGTAAGTGCAATGCCTGCAACTGCTGTCGGAAGTGCAAACGGAAGCTCAATCATACCGTCAAGAATTCTTTTGCCGGGGAATTTGTAATGAACAAGCACCCACGCAAGAATTACACCCATAACGGCATTGATGAGAGATGCAATAAATGCGGTTATAAAACTAACCTTGTAGCTTGCAAGCACTCTTTCACGGGTGATTGCCTCCCAAAATTCAGAGGGGCTCATCTGTGCCGTATAAATAACGAGAGCGGCAAGTGGAATCAGCACAACAAGGCTTAATAATGTAATTGTTACACCCAAAGAAAGACCGAAGCCCGGGATTACTCTTTTTGCTTTTTTTGACTTTTTTGCCTGAACCATCATCACACCTGTTTCCCCTGTAAAATATCATCCGACATCAGACAGGATTGCCTATAAACTGCCTGATGTCATTTTTAATCGGTTTTATTTTTTCTCGTAAATCTTATCGAAGATACCGCCGTCTGCAAAGTGCTTTTTCTGAGCTTCGTCCCAACCGCCGAAATCGTTGATTGTTACAAGATTAATGTTGAGGTCGAACACATCGGAGTATTCCTTCAAAATTTCCTTATTATAAGGGCGGTAATAGTTATCGCCTGCAATACGCTGAGCCTCATCGCTGTAAAGATAACTTAAATACTCTGTTGCAACCTTTCGAGTGCCTCTTTGGTCAACCACTTCGTCAACAACGGCAACAGACGGCTGTGCAAGAATGCTGACGCTCGGAGTAACGATTTCGTACTCGTCGGGATTGTCCTTGATTGAAAGGTACGCCTCATTCTCCCAAGCAAGAAGAACATCGCCCTGTCCGTTTTCTACAAATGAAGTTGTAGCACCTCTTGCGCCTGAATCAAGCACAAGCACATTTTGATAAAGCTTTTTAATGAAATCTTCGATTTTTGCCTCATCACCGTTATATTTCTTGTCTGCATATGCCCAAGCGGCAAGGTAGTTCCATCTTGCACCGCCCGAAGTTTTCGGGTTTGGAGTGATAACGCCCACACCGTCTTTTACAACATCGTCCCAATCCTTGATGTTTTTCGGATTACCTTTGCGAACAAGGAATACAATTGTTGAAGTGTATGGTGAAGAGTCATTGTCAAACTCATTTACCCAACCGTCCTCAATCAGACCTGCGTCACGAATTGCGTTTACATCGTATTCAAGTGCGAGTGTTACAACATCCGCCTCAAGACCGTTTGCAACCTCAAGAGCCTGTTTGCCCGAACCGCCGTGGGACTGGGTAACTTCAACATCCTGCCCTGTTTCTTCTTTCCAATGCTTTGCAAAGATTTTGTTATATGATTCGTAAATCTCTCGTGTAGGGTCATACGAAACATTTGTTAATGTTACTTTTGAATCGTTTGTTGTATCTTTATTACCGCATCCTGTAAAGGCAACCGCTGACGCACCCAATACTGAAACTGCCAATACTGCCGATAATACTTTTGTTCTTAAATTTTTCATTTTGATTACCTCACTTCAAATTAATTTGATTTTAGATTCTGACGGGCAATTACATACAACAGTACGGCTTGCCTCCAAATGAGGTACACATTCGTATTTTCTTCAGATTGTAAATGTTTTTCATAAGCGTCACCTTTTGGATTTTTGAGGTTATTTTATTTAACCTACAATTCCTATCAATTTACTATGCGTTTCTTTGAGAACTATTTTATACTGTACAGGGTGAAAAGTCAAGGTAAAATTTTCACACATCCAACACTTTAGCAAATTGCAACAATACACAAGCAATATTTTTCGCAAAAATAGTAATAAAATCGAAAAAACAGGCATAAAATAACGGATAGGTATTTTCAAATGAAATATGCCTATCCTAAAAAAGAAATATTTTTTTGCGTAAATCTATTGACAAATCTATATAAAAAAGGTATAGTAATATTAATCAGTAATGATTATTGTTTTATTCAAAAATTAAATACACAAAGGCGTATTGAGTATTTTTAAATTTCAAAAATTAATTTAACGGAGGAAATATTATGGCTAAAACAACAAAATATTCGGGAACACAGACAGAAAAGAACCTTGAGGCTGCTTTTGCAGGCGAATCACAGGCTCGTAACAAATACACATATTTTGCATCTGTTGCCAAAAAGCAGGGCTTTGAGCAGATTGCAAACCTTTTCTTAAAAACGGCGGACAACGAGAAAGAACACGCAAAAATGTGGTTCAAGGAGCTTAACGGAATCGGCGACACAGCAGAAAATCTTCTTGCCGCTGCCGAGGGCGAAAACTACGAGTGGACAGATATGTACGAAGATTTCGCTAAAACTGCCGAGGAAGAAGGCTTTACAGAGCTTGCACACAAGTTCCGCCTTGTTGCCGCAATCGAAAAGCACCACGAAGAAAGATACCGTGCATTACTCCGCAATGTTGAAACTGCAGAAGTTTTCAAAAGGAGCGAAATCAAGGTTTGGGAATGCCGTAACTGCGGTCACATTGTTGTAGGCAAAGAGGCTCCCGAGGTTTGCCCCGTCTGCAACCACCCACAGAGCTATTTTGAAATCCACGCAGAAAACTACTAATTCTGATTTAATCAAATATATAAAGGAAACTCCACCGCATTTCACGGTGGAGTTTTGTGTTTAGTATCAAATTAAATTCAAAAAACTTACTCTTCTTCGGGATATTTCATGCCCCAGCTTTTGCGGATGTCGGTCATGATTTTCATAACATCCTTTGTGTAGTCAAGGTGCATAAGAGCCGTGTCGCCCTCTATCGCCTTTTCCATATCTTCAACCTCATAAAGCAAAGCGTCCTTTGTCTGACCTGCCGAGATTGTTTCACAATGGCCGTCAGCCGTGTATGTAATCTTTGCCTCCATGCCTCTGGGATATTCAAAGATTTCAACATAACCCTTGTCAAACGAGATTGTGCCACGCTTTGGCTGTTTTGCATGAAGGGAAAGAATGACAGTTGCCATTTCCTCCTCTTTATTCTTTAAAAGAATACTCGCTTGTTCGTCAACGCCTGTTTCTGCATATTTAACCTGCGACAACACATCGTTTGGGCATGAGCTCATAAACATACGAACAAACGAAAGCGCATACACACCGATGTCAAGCATTGCACCGCCTGCAAGATTGCGGTTGAAAAATCGGTTGTTCATATTGTACTCTTTGTAACTGCCGAAATTCATCTGAATAAGCCTAAGCTCGCCAAGGTCACCTGAATTTACCTTTTCAAGAAGTGCCTTGTAAATCGGCATATGAAAAATTGTCATTGCCTCTGCAAGCACAACATGGTTTTTTTCTGCAAGAGAGATTGCCTCGTCAAGTTCATCTGAATTAAGCGTTATCGACTTTTCGCACAAAACATGCTTTCCTGCCGCAAGAGCCTTGCGAAGATATTTTATATGCGTGTTGTGCGGTGTGGAAATGTAAATTATGTCAACATTTTCGTCTTTAAACAGCTCGTCAATATCGTTGTAAACCTTTTCAATGCCGTACTTTTCGGCAAACGCAACCGCCTTTTCATGGGTACGGTTTGCAACAGAATAAAGTTTCTGTCCTCTGCTTTTGAGTGCGGCCGCAAGCTCATTTGCGATAACTCCGCAACCAAGTGTTGCCCAGTTGTAGTTTTTCATAAAAACACCTCCGTATATTTTTCGAGAAAAGTTTAACACACGGAAATGCGTCTGTCAACGGTATTAGATGGCTTTTCTCGTATCTGCTCCATACTTTTTCATAATCTTGCGAAGTTCGTTATTTTCGCTTTTTGAAAGACTAAAATACATAAATCCGTGCTTGACTGTTTCATCACCGTCACACGCAGGCATATATATATTACAGCCTATTCTTTGATGCATTTTCGGAAAAACCACAAGACGGTGAATCAAAATATGCGTATTTGCCCTCAAACATTTTCTTCACGGTTTCGGCATCTTCGGCAGACATCTTAGCGTCAACCTTGTCGCAGTACTCAACATCAAAATACACGGTAGGCTCACACGCATAGAAACTGATTTTCGGCACGGCAAATACTGCGGCGGCAACGCATAAAACAATTGCAACCACAATTACAGCAATCTTTTTCTTCGTAACATTCACTCCTTTTCGCTTATCCCTATAAACATATATTATATTAAGCTTGTATCATAATTGTATCATTATAATTTAATCGGCATATACAACAATTTTAAAATCATTTATTTGTAGGTTAAAAAATTTTTCGTCAATGCTTACAAGAGAGCAATTTTACTTTTGTTGAAGAGGCACAAATTGCGAACAAATTAAGAGCGTTGCTTATTGAGAAAAAACAGTATAAAAATATGCAGAAAAGCAGTTTTTACCATATTATAAAGGCATAAAAAGAAGAATTTTGACGAGGTAGTTATTGTAACTAAAATTGTGAGCAAAGTAAACTTTATGTTTATAAGGTATTTTGCTTGTTTATTTCGGGCAACAGGATTACAATAATTGTGGAAAACGGAAAAGAATAGTATCGTTTACAACGGTTATGTGATTGAAGAGGTTAGAAATTAATGGAGAAAGTCAAAAAAATGCTCTCACTTGCGTTTGCAAGTCTGTTTAGAAGAAACAAAGGTCAGAATACCGTAAAAGAAAAGCGACAGCGCTCACACCAGATAAATATGCTGGAAGGTCCGCTCGTAAAAAAAATTCTTCTTTTCACACTTCCGCTTGCAGGATCCAGTATTCTTCAACAGCTTTTCAACTCAACCGATGTTGCGGTGGTCGGCAGATTTTCAAGCAGTCAGGCACTTGCCGCAGTCGGAAGCAACGCTCCGCTCATCAATATGCTTGTACTGTTATTCACGGGACTTTCGGTCGGCGCAAATGTTTTGATTGCACGATATATCGGTCAAAATGACCGTAAAAAGGTTTCGGAAGCTGTTCACACGGTAATAACACTTTCACTTATATGCGGATTTCTTCTTCTGATACTCGGTCAGGTTATTGCAGTACCGCTGTTAAGGCTGATGAACACACCGGATGATGTAATTGACCTTGCGGCAACATACCTGAGAATTTACTTTATGGGCATGCCGTTTGTAATGCTCTACAACTTTGGTTCGGCAATTTTGAGAAGTGTCGGCGACACAAGCCGTCCGCTCTACTGTCTTGTAATTTCAGGTATTGTAAATGTTCTTTTGAACCTCTTCTTTGTAATCGTCTGCGATATGAGCGTTGCAGGAGTCGGCATTGCAACAGTAATTGCCGACGGTATAAGCGCCGGACTTGTTATGATGTTCCTCATCAGAAACGAAGACGAGTCAATCAGAGTCAATCCAAAAAAACTTTCATTCAAGAAAGAACATCTCATTATGATTTTGAAAATCGGTGCTCCTGCAGGTATTCAGGGTATGGTTTTCTCAATTTCAAATGTATTCATTCAGACAGCCATAAACGGCTTCGGTTCACAGGCGGTTGCAGGCTCATCGGCTGAACTCAACTTTGAATACATTACATACTATATAGTATGTGCGTTCAGCCAGACAGCCGTTACATTCACAAGTCAGAACTACGGCGCACTTCAGTTTGACAGATGCAAAAAGGTGTTTAGACTTTGTATGCTTTTCAGCTGTATTTTCACAGGCTGTGTGAGCGTTATATTCATGCTCGGAAGCGGATTTTTCATCACCTTCTTCACAACCGACCCCACCGTTATCAAGTACGCAATCATCAGAATGGCGATTGTTATGCTCCTTGAGCTTATGACAGGTTCATACGAAATCAGCGGCGGTGCGCTCAGAGGAATCGGACATTCACTCCTCCCTGCAATCCTCACAATCTTCGGTTCTGTTGTGTTCAGAATTATCTGGCTCTTCACAGTATTCAAGGCATTCCACACCTATGATATGCTTCTTATGGTTTACCCCGTTTCATGGCTTATCACAGGCACATCCGTTTTGATTGCCTACTTCATCATCAGAAAAAGAGAATTCAAAAAGGTAAGCGCCGCTTTTGAAATTTAAAATCAAATAGGTTTTTATGGCTGACATCGGCATTGGTGTCAGCTCTTTTGTTTAGAAGAGGCTCTAAAATTAAAAAATAATAAAAAGCAATTATTTCGTACTTTTTGTGCGGAATAATTGTTTTTTTGCTGTGTTTTATGTTATAATCCAATTATAAACATACGGAGGTGCGACAATGACTAAACGGACTGTTGCCAACAATTTTTTATACTACATTTTTTGCGGATTCAGCGGTGCGGTTACTTCGCTGATAGTATGGCTGTTTCTAAAACTTATGGGTTTGGGAATCGGTCTTGTGTGGGATACAATTCCGTCAAATTTTGATTTCAAATTTTATCCGATTATCGTCTGTACGGCAGGCGGAATTATTCTCGGAATATGGCAAAAGCTGACAAATGCCGTTCCCGATGAGCTTGACGAGGTTATGAAAAAGGTAAAAAAAGATAAATTTTACCCGTACAACAAGGTGCTTTTGCTCTGCATTTCGGCACTTTTGCCCCTTGTTTTCGGCGGAAGTCTTGGCCCCGAGGCAGGCTTGACAGGTGTTATCGTGGGACTTTGCTACTGGGCAGGAAGTCATATGAAAGACGCTAAAAGTAAAATTCCCGAACTAATGCAAATCGGCATAAGCGCAACCCTGAGTGCGGTATTCTACGCACCGCTTTTCGGTCTTGCATCGGTCAATGAAGAAAGGCTTGACAGCGAAGAAAAGCCTACCGATATCCGTTCAACAAAGCTTATTTCAAACATCATTGCCGTACTTTTTGCGGCGGGAACTCTGTTTTTGCTTAACTCGATTTTCGGCGGAAGTATGGGACTTCCACGACTTGGTGGTTATAACATTACAAATTTTGAGCGTTTGTGGGGAATTCCTCTCGCACTTTTGGGTGCTGTATGCGGTTTTCTGTTTATCATATCTTCAAAGATTTTCGGAAAATTTTTCGCACTCATTCAGGGCAAGCTCGGCATTATTATCAGCACAACTCTCGGCGGAATTATCCTCGGCGTTATGGGTACATACCTCCCCCTCACAATGTTTTCGGGCGAAGAAAGCATTACCGTTGTCAAGGAAAGCTTTGCCGAATTTGCACCGTGGATTCTCATTATCAGCGGTGTGCTGAAACTTGTTCTAACAAACATCTGCATAAAGTCGGGTTGGAAAGGCGGTCACTTCTTCCCTGTCATCTTCTGCGGAGTGAGCATCGGCTACGGTGTTGCAATGCTCGGCGGACTTGACACGGCATTCTGTGCGGCAGTCGTAACGGCAGGACTTCTCGGTGTCACAATGAAAAAACCGCTTGCCGTAACAATGCTCCTTTTGCTCTGCTTTGACGCAAGAGTTATTCCGTGGATTTTACTCGCCGCATTCCTCGGAAGCATTATTCCGACTAAAATTTTCGGCAGTAATAAAAAGAAAGCTAAGTAAGCATATAAAAAACTGCTTTGCGAACCACCGTTTCCTTTGGAACGCATTGAAGGAATGACTGCTCTTATGGGCGGCGACGGTTCAATTAAATAAAACCAAGAAACCCGTGTTGTAACCATGCAGCACGGATTTTTACATAAAGAACAACCTCCCTGCAAACTGAAATGCTTTGCAGAAAGGTTGTATTATTCTTATATGGAATTTTATTTCACTTGCGGATAATTATTGCTTTGCCGTTGCAATGAACCTTTCCGTTTGAAACCGTAACTGTTTCACCGCTGATTTCGTTTTTATAGTCGCCGTCGGGGAGGTCAACTTTTACATCTGCCGACTTTGATTTAAGGCTGAAAATGCCGACTTTTTTGCTCTTGTTGTTGTCACGCTCAAGAATTGCAATATCGTTTTCATCATCTGCATCGGCCTTGAAATAATCGTCATCATCAAGAACGGTTTTCTTGATTGTATCAAGCTTTGCAAAAAGGTTGCTCAAATCAATGCCTGTGTTGCGTGGGAAAACATCCTTGTCAAAAAGGCTTGGAGTTTCGTCACAACCGAACTCCTGACCTGCATAGATGAGAGTTGAACCCTTCAAGAAATACAGAAAAGCGGTGTAATTTTCAAGGTCGCTCTTTTCCTTAACATAGTGGCAAATTCGGGGCTGATCGTGGTTTTCAAGGCAACGCATTTTATCGTAATTCTGTGGATAAATTGCCTCCTGATAATTGAACATATCCATATAATTTGAAAGAGATGTTTCGCCCTTCAAATATTTGTCGAAAACCTCACGGATATCGTAGTCATATTCCATATCAAAAGCGTCAAAAAGCTCATAGTCGCTTGCGGTATAAATTCCGCTCTTGCGAGAGAACACATTGAAAGAGCTGTGTACGCTTTCGGCAAGCCAAATGCAGTCGGGATTTACCTTTGCAACAGCCTCTCTCGCCTGTTTCCAAAATTCAACGGGAACGAATGATGCAACATCGCAACGGAAGCCGTCAACAATTCTCGCCCACATAACGAGTGAATCAATCTGATAATACCATAATTCTTTGTTAGAATAATCAAGGTCGATTATGTCGCTCCAATCACCGACTTTGTTGCCAAAATTGCCATCCGGCTTTCTGTAGAAAAATTCGGGATGTTCAACTGAAAGATTTGAGTCGGGCGAAGTGTGGTTATAGACAACATCAATGATGCACTTCATGCCCTTTGCGTGAATTTTTTCAACAAGGCTCTTGAAATCGTCTATTGTTCCGTATTCGGGATTTGTTGTGCGATAGTCCTTGTTTGCATAAGGACAGCCGAGAGAGCCTTTTTTATTCTTGACGCCAATCGGATGAATCGGCATAAACCAAATAATGTCAGTGCCGAGTGACTTTATTCTGTCAAGATCCTCTGCAACGGCATTAAATGTGCCGTCATTTGTGTGATTGCGGACATAAATCGAATAAATAACCTTGTTTCTCAAGCTGATTTCAGTATTTTTTGCCATTTAAAACATCTCCTTATGTATTTTCCCACGGTCTGTTTTTACCGTTCCAACCTCGTTCTGCCCAGTAATTTTTATCGGCTTCATTCCAGCCGCTTTTCTGAATCATTCTCATAATAAAGAAAAAGCCTTTTGTTTTTAAACCTGCCTTAACTTTGCCGTTATTTTTCTTTACCTTGTTGGCAATTGAGGTAGTCTTTTTGTCAATTTTCTTTTTGAGTTCATCGGTGACGCCTGAATAATTTGTTGCACGAACATTGACACCGTAACGATAAGTTTTTGGAACGCCCCAAAAGAACATACTGTCGGCGATATCCTTGTTGGCAGATTTTGTACCCGAACCTGCGGCTGTTGAAATTACAACCGCCTGCTTTGTGAACATTTTCTGTTCGGGACGGTGAACCATCCAACGATAACCGTAATGATCAAGAAATGCTTTCATTGAGCCTGTGCAATGATAAACATACACGGGCGTTGTGAAGATGAGTACATCAGCCTCGTCCATAGCCTCGGTAATCTTTTTCAGTCGCTCATAATGCGGACAAAGTGTTTCGGATTTTAGAAAACACTGCGTACAACCTACGCAAAAATCGCCGAAATCTCTCGGAAGAAAAAACTCCGTAACCTCGCCGCCTAATTTATCGGCAACCTGCTTGCCAATATGATAGGTTGAGCCTTTATGGTTCTGACCGTTTATTACTGCAATTTTCATTTTATGTCACCAAATTCATCAATTTCAAGTCAATTTTAGCACAACAAAGCAATATTGTCCATATGATTTTTATGCCTTTTAAGAGCATTTTTATGCGGATTTTTTACTCTTATAAAAGACAAAAAGCACCTGCCCTCTGACAGATGCCTTTATTGTCAATCATCATAATGACCTTTGCACTGGTAAACAATAATAAAGTCATTATTTACACTATAAACAAGTCGGTCTTTATCATTTATGCGGCGACTCCACAATCCACTTTTATCGTTTTTTAGCGGTTCGGGTTTACCTGCTCCGTCAAATGGATTACGCTGAATTTCTTTAAGCAACGCATTAATTTTTTTAAGAGTTTTCTTATCTTGCGTTTGCCAATATAAATACTCTGACCACGCATCATCTGCAAATGAAATATTACTCACCGCTCATTTTCTCCAATTCTTCAAGTGATTTCGTTACAATATGACCACTTTCAACCTGAGATTTTGCCTTTTCAATCTGAGTCATATTTGATTGCGAATAGAACGGATCAATCGGTGCATCGACTGCAAACGGAATACTTCTTTCACGAAGTGCTTTTTTTGCGTAAATCATAAAAAAGGTGGTCAGATTCATACCCATTTCAGCACACATTTCGTCAAGCTCTTTTTTAGTATTGTCATCAAAACGAAGACTTACTGTTGTCATATCAATCAACTCCTTTCACTGCTTATATTATATGACAAAAGAATTAATTTTGCAATAGTTTAAAGCAAATTTAATTAAAATTCTTTCATTTATCAGTCATTTTGAAGCAGAAAACAGCTCCCCGAAAACGGAGAGCTGTGATAAGTACAAATAGATTTGTCAAACGAATCAGAAGTCGATTTCTGTATCGTAGTAGCAAGCCTTGAGAAGTTTTTCCATTTCTTCCTGATTTGGCTGGCGTGGGTTAGAACCTGTGCAAGCATCGGCAATTGCGTTCTTGGCAACTTCGGGGAGCTTTTCGAGGAATTCTTTTTCGTCGATAATGCTCTCGTCAGCCTTAACGCCGCCCGGACCGTAGTTCTTAATGCCCTGCGGAATGTTGAGCTGATCGTTCATTGAACGAAGTTCAGCGATGAGTGCGTCAACAAGTTCTTCTGTTGTTTCGCCCTTGAGGTTGATGAACTTAGCAATCTTAGCATAACGCTCAGCTGCAACAGGATCTTTTGAGTTATACTTGATAACCTTAGGAAGATACATAGCGTTTGCACAGCCGTGAATAATGTGACCGCCTGTGAAAGCCGCACCTGTCTTGTGAGCCATTGAGTGAACGATACCGAGCAGAGCATTTGAGAATGCCATACCTGCAAGGCACTGTGCATCGTGCATTTTGTCACGGCAAGCCATGTCGCCCTCATAAGACTTCTTGAGGTTGTCGTGAATCATCTCAATTGCGTGGAGTGCAAGCGGATCTGTGTACTCACAGTTGAGAGTTGAAACATAAGCTTCAATTGCGTGAGTCATAGCGTCCATACCTGTGTGAGCAGTAAGTTTAGCCGGCATTGTTTCGGCAAGTGCAGGATCAACGATAGCAACATCAGGTGTGATATTAAAGTCAGCAAGCGGATATTTGATACCCTTTGCATAGTCTGTGATAACTGAGAAAGCCGTAACTTCTGTTGCAGTACCCGATGTTGACGGGATAGCGCAGAATTTAGCCTTTGTACGAAGTGTCGGGAAACTGAACGGAGTGATGATTTCCTCAAAGGTTGTGTCGGGATACTCATAGAATACCCACATAGCCTTTGCGGCATCAATCGGAGAACCGCCGCCCATTGCAACAATCCAGTCGGGTTCAAATTCACGCATAACAGCGGCGCCCTTCATAACTGTTTCAACAGATGGGTCAGGCTCTACGCCTTCAATAAGCTTAACCTCCATACCTGCTTCTTTAAGATAGTCAACAGCCTTGTCAAGAAAACCGAAACGCTTCATTGAACCGCCGCCGACAACTACAACAGCCTTTTTGCCGGATAAATTTTTAAGACTTGAGAGAGCATCCTTACCATGATAGAGATCTCTCGGTAAAGTAAATCTGTACATTTTAATTACCTCCTGAAAGGATATTTTGTCAACTTCTCCTTGGCTACCGTAATTATAACACCGAAGATTTATAAAGTAAATACCTTTTTTAAAAATAATGTGTGTTTATTTTGTGAAATTTTCACTATAGTTCTTTATTGGAATTTATATTGAGAAATATGCTCAGTTACAGCCCGTAAATGTTGTCATCGCCCTTGGCATATTTCTTAACAGCCTCCATAAAAAGCTTTGCAGCAGGATTTGAAATATTCTTTCCCCATGCCATAACATAGGCTATGCTTGTGTCCGCATCATCAATAAGGTATGAATCGGTGTATTCGTCAGAAGTGTATGCGGCGACCGAGGTTGGTATGACAGACACGCCGATTCCCGATGACGATGACACATATATGGAAACAAGATCGTCAAATGAATTTTCAATTTTCGGGGTTATGTGAAATGTACGGAACAAATCCATAATTTCCATATACACAATCGGAGCAACCGATTCCGAAAGTACCAGAATACTTTCGTCAGCCAATTCGGAAAGCTTAACGCTTTTTCTTCCGCTGAATTTTGAATTTTTCGCTGTTACAACGGACAAAGTTTCATTATGTGTAATGATTGATTCAATACCTGAGCTTTCGGGAACCATATCTCTCGGCATAAAGCAAAAGTCGTATTCACCGCCTGTGATTGCAAGCGTGCGGTCAGCCTCGTCAAGCTGTCGCACATCAATCGTGATTCCCGGATATTTTTCCGCAAAGTCGGCTATACATTTTGTCGGGAACGAAAGCGAGGTAACATCACAGCCGAGCGTAATTTTACCCTGACCTCCGTCATGCATCTGCTTGATAACGGTTTTTGCTTTCTTTAAAGTTTCAACAATTTCAATCGCATAGGGCAAAAGTGCCTTGCCCTCGCTTGTTATGATAACATCACGGTGAGAGCGTGTAAAAAGCTGAACCCCAAACTCCTTTTCAAGGTCGCTTACATATCTGCTGACGGTTGACTGAGAAACATAGTTCCGCCTTGCCGCCTCTGAAAAGTTGAGCGTCTGAGCCACAGTTATAAAGCAATTGAGCTGATTTATATCCATAATAACCTCCGTTTTGACAATTTCCCGCAGTATTTTGTCGGTTTTTTTCAATATTATGCAAAACTGTAAATTTAAGACTGCCAAATCGTCATTTTTGCATAATCAACGGTATTGAATAATTTTTCCATATTTGGTACAATTCAAGTATAGCATAATAATATGCAAAATGTAAATAACTTATTTTAAAACAAGGAGCTTAACGAATGAAGAAAATAGTTGTAACCGGTATGGGTGCGGTAACACCTGTCGGCATCGGTGTCGAAAACTACTGGAATAATATCACGGCAGGTGCATCAGGCATTGACACAATTAAGACTTTTGATCCGTCTGAACTCGCTGTTCAGATTGCCGGCGAAGTAAAGGACTTTAATCCGTCCGACTATCTTCCAAAGGATTTAATCAGAAAAACAGATCCATTTATGCAATACGCTTATATTGCGGCTGAAGAAGCCATGAAACAGAGCGGAATCGAGATTGAACCCGAAAGAACGGGTATTGTTATGGGTACTGCAATGGCAGGTATTGCAACAATCGCATATACTCAGGAGGCACTCACAGGCGCATCACACAAAAAGGTAGGTCCTCGTTTTATTCCCAAAATTCTCGGAAACATTGCCGCAGCAAATATCGCAATCGACTACAATATTCAGGGACCGAGCTTTACGGTAAGCACAGCTTGTTCGTCAGGCGGTGACGCAATCAACACAGCTTGTATGTGTATGCAGAGCGGCAAGGCTGATATTATGCTCGCAGTAGGAGCAGAGTCCGTTCTCTGTCCTCTTGTAATTTATTCGCTTGCCAACGCAAAAGCTCTTTCAAGAAGAAACGATTCGCCAAGCACTGCCAGCCGTCCGTTTGATGTTACCCGTGACGGTTTTGTAATAGGTGAAGGCGGCGGTGCGCTCGTTCTTGAAACAGAGGAACACGCTCTTGCAAGAGGTGCGAAGATTTATGCAGAAATCAGAGGTTGCGGCAACACGGATGACGCTTATCATGTAACTGCTCCGCATCCCGAAGGACGAGGTGCAATCGCTTGTATGAAACAGGCAATTGCAGAGGCAGGAATCAATCCTTCCGACATCGGCTACATCAATGCTCACGGTACTGCAACAAACAAGGGTGACACAGTTGAAACATCTTCAATCAAGAAGGTCTTCGGCAACACTCTCCCCTATGTAAGCTCAACAAAGGGCGCAACAGGTCATATGATGGGCGCAGGCGGTATTACAGAAACAATTACCTGTGTCAAGGCTATTGAAACAGGCACAGTTCCGCCTACAATCAATCTCAACGAGGTTGATCCCGAATGTGCCGGCATTGACTTTGTTGCAAATACCGCAAAGAAAGCCGAAATCAACTTTGCCATGTCAAACGCATTCGGATTCGGCGGTCAGAACTCAAGTATTATCGTCGGCAAATACGGCAAATAATCTGCCGACAAAACAACATACAAGCAACACACATATGTGTGTATAAAATAATGTACACCCATACATAATAGGACAGGGGGATATTATGAATTTAACATATGATTCACAGATGTTCAGAGAAACATTTGAAAGTGAATTTACATGGCTTAACGGCTTTATGAGAAATGTAAGACGCTTTTCGGATAAACCTGCCGCAATTGATCCTCAGAGCGGCAGAACATGGAGCTACAAAGAGCTTAATGCCGATGCAAACAGATTTGCAAACGCTATGAAAAAAGACGGTGTCAAGAAAAACGACATCGTGTTTATGCAGCTTTACAACTCACCGCAGTTTTTGCTCGGTTACATTGCGCCGCAGAAACTCGGTGCAATCTCAAATCCCGCTAACTTTAACCTATCACCGGGCGAAACCGCAGAAATTATGGGACACAACAAGCCTGTTGTTTATGTTTACGATGCAGACATTATGCAAACAGCCGTACAGGCTCTTGAAATCTGCGAGCATAAGCCAAAATTGATTCTCTGCGTTAATAATTCCAAAAAGGAAGTAACTCTTCCCGAAGGACACATTTTCTTTGACGATTACATCAAGGACAGCAGTTACGAAAATCCGCCTGTTGACTATGCACCGCATATTTATGACGAGGTTTTAAGACTTCAGACCTCGGGTACAACAGGCACTCCAAAGGGCGTTCCGCTTAACGCAATCAACGAAGTTCTTTCGGCTCACGATGTAATTATGCACTTTCCGCTCTCACCCGTTGACATTACGATGAATATGACGCCGTGGTTTCACCGTGGCGGTATTCATTCGGGCGGTCCTACACCTACCCTTTATGCAGGTGCGTGTCTTGTGATTATGAGAACCTTCAACCCGAGGAGTTGTATGGAGTTTATCGAAAGATACGGAATTACATTCATCACAGGTGTTCCGTCAACTCTTGAAATGCTTGCAGCCCGACAGGAAAAGCATCCGAAAGACCTTTCTTCGCTCAAGGGCATTATTACCATGGGCAGTCCGCTTGAAAAAGCCGCTTGCATTCGCTATCAGGAACTTCTCTCCCCCAACATTTTTAACGGCTACGGCACAACGGAATCTTTCTGGAATACATTTCTTCGTCCGTATGACCTTCCTGAAATGGCAGGTTCGGCAGGCAGATCATGCACAGATGATGAGGTAAGACTTGTAAATGTTTATGACGACAGAAAAGCAGAGCCCGATGACACAGTCCCCTGCGATAACAAAACAGAGGGAGAAATCATCATCAAATGTCCGAACAAAACTACCTACTGCTATGTAAATAACGAAAAGGCTACAAAAGACAAGTTCTACAAGGGTTGGATGTACACAGGCGACATCGGCACTTGGAACAGCGAGCAGTTTGTTACAATTGCAGGCAGAAAAGATGATATGATTATCAGCAAGGGCGAAAATATTTATCCTGCAAGAATTGAGGAAATTCTCAACTCACACCCGAAGGTTCAGGAATGTATCGTAACAGGTGTTCCCGATTCAACAAGAGGCGAGTGCGTTGCGGCATATGTAATCAAGGCCGACGAAAGTCTTACGGTTGCAGAGCTTATCAATTTCTGCGACGGCTCACCGAATATTTCAAAATATCAGGCTCCGAGATATTACCGCTTTGTCAATGAACTTCCGCAGACTGCAACAGGCAAGAAACAGCATTTTGTAATAAAAAAACAGGCAGCAGAGGACCTTAAAAACGGTTTGTTGCTTAAAAAATAATTACGGATTTTCCGTATATATGTAATGGAGAAAATATGACCGAGAAATTATACAAAGCAAAGGTTTCATACTATGAAACAGACTGTATGAACATTGTTCATCACTCAAATTATATCAGATATTTTGAAGATGCAAGAATTCAGTATATGCACGACATCGGTTGTGATGTTGCCGAAATGCAGTCAAAAGGATTGTATATCCCAAATGTTGACGCATATGCCCGTTACAAAAAGCCGCTTAAATTCGGCGATGAGTTTTCCGTTGAAGTAAGCCTTGTATTTTTTACGGGTTCAAGAATGATTTTTGACTATAAAATCTTCAACAATAAAAACGGAGAACTTTCTGCAACAGGCAGAACAACACACTGTTTTGCAACTCCCGAGCTAAAACCGATAAGCATAAAGCATTCAAATCCCGATTATTACAATCGACTTCGTGACAACATTGTCGATACGGAAGATATTACAATAAGAAGATAAACAATTTTACAAGCAAAAAGTGCGTACCAAATTTTGGTACGCACTTTTTTGATATAGGAAAATATCAGTCATCAAAGTTGGGAGTCTGAATTGCATCGTAGCCTGTTTCTCCCGTACGGATTTTAACCGCCTGTTTAAGATAGTAGGTAAATATTTTACCGTCACCCGGGTTGCCCGTAAAGGCTGTTTTTCTGATTGCCTCAATTGTTTTTCTCTCCCATTCTTCGGAAGAAACAACAATTTCAAACTTGATTTTCGGCAAGACCTGAACATCAACCTTCTGTCCTCTTACATACTCCGACATACCTCGCTGAATTCCGCAGCCTACAACCTGATACGCTGTAATTCCGTTTACGCCGATATCCGTGAGAGCCTTTTTGACATCTACAAACATTTCTTCACGAACAACGGCCTCTATTTTTATAAGCTGAATATCGTTATTGTTTTCCATACTTTAAAACCTCCGTTAGTTGTCAAGACCGTTAAATGACGGATAAGCAGATTCACCGTGCTGTGAAACATCAAGTCCCATAAGCTCATCTCTGAGGTCAACCCTGATTTTGCCTGTAAGAAGTCTTGTGATGCCGTAGCAGATGAGTGTTCCGACAACCGCAATTACAATTGTGATACCGATACCTGCCGCCTGAGCACTGAACTGTGCAAACTCACCGTACACAAGACCGTTACCTGCACTGCTGTTGATTGCCGTGCATGAGAACACACCTGTGAGAAGTCCGCCCCAGATACCGCCTGTACCATGACAGCTGAATGCGTCAAGCGCATCGTCAAAGCCGAATTTTTTCTTGCCGTATGAAATCATAATATAGCAAACTGGGCTTGTTGTCAAACCGATAATAACTGCCGCCCACATCGGAACAAAGCCGGCACCGGGCGTGATACCTACAAGACCTGCAACCATACCCGTGCTTGCACCGATAAGCGTAGGCTTTTTGTTCTTGATAACATCGCAGAGCATCCACGAGAGCATTGCGGCTGCGGCTGAAACACCCGTTGTCATAAATGCGTGAGCCGCAAGACCGTCGGCGGCAAGTGCAGAACCCGCATTAAAGCCGAACCAACCGAACATAAGGAGCGACGCACCGAGTACAACTGTCGGGATATTGTGAATTCTGTAAATTGAATGTTCATAATCGTGACGCTTGCCGAGGAGTATGCAAAGCACAAGTGCCGAAACACCCGAACTGATATGTACAACATCGCCGCCTGCAAAGTCGAGAGCGCCGATACCGTCTGCACCTAAAAGTCCTCCCTGTCCCCACACCATGTGAGCGAGCGGATAATAAACGATAAGCGACCAGAAAATTGTGAAAACGAAAATTGACTTAAACTTCATTCTGCCTGCAACCGCACCCGTGATAAGAGCAGGGGTGATTACGGCAAACATCATCTGGAACGCAGAGAATACCATATTCGGAATTGACGCATCATCCGTGTAGCCCTCCGTGAGTGAAACACCCTCAAGACCGAGCCAACGGAAATCACCGATAAAAGCATTTCCCGAGGGAGCGAACGAAAGCGAATAACCGAAAAGCACCCACATAACAATTCCGACACCGATAATAAAAATTGATGTCATCATTGTATTTACAACATTTTTCTTTCGTACAAGACCGCCGTAGAACATTGCAAGACCCGGAGTCATTACAAATACGAAAGCTGCACAAAGCAGCACAAAGCCTATATTTCCTGAATCCATTTTTAACCTCCACATAAACCGTTTTTGCCGAAGCAAAAAAATAAAGCTCACAATGTTTTTATCCGATTTTGCAAGTTTTAAAAAATTTGTTGCAAAATCAGAAGAAACCAAAGTGAACTTCCTTGTCCTTTTTATATTCAGTTTTCCGAAAACTTCGTAAGACCTTTGCCTTACTGTCTTGAATTATAAAGCCTTGTTAACCGATTGTCAATACTTTTTTGAATATTTTTTAAAGTTTTTTGCTGTTTTTTAAATTACAGTTTACAATAACAGGTCAAAAATCTAAGCTACGGCACAAATTTAATTTTTGCAAGTTTATTTAATTTTCTTGCAAATTGTTTTTTTGATTACAGCATATTCTTTGTAGTGTTTGTAGCGGCGAACCTCGTTCGCCGCTACATTAAATTGTGCAAACAGCTACTATACTACGCTCGGGCATAATATGTTTTTTATATTGCAAACCATCTTCCCGAACGCAATTTTTCATTTAATGAACCTATCTGCACGAATCAGGTACGGCGGCTCGCCGTACCGGCGGATAATATCGTCCCTACAAAATAAAAACTACGGTCAACATAGTCCTGTCAACCGTAGTTAAAATCAAGATATTTTATTTTGCAAAATCGGACGCTCTGCTTTCACGGATAATATTAACCTTAATCTGTCCGGGATATTCAAGCTCTTCTTCGATTTTTTTACAGATATCTCTTGCAAGCGGAATCATACGCTCATCATTTACAATTTCAGGCTTAACCATAACTCTAACCTCACGGCCTGCCTGAATTGCAAAGGTACGCTCAACACCGTCAAAAGAAGACGCAACCTCTTCAAGCTTCTGGAGTCGCTTAATGTAGTTTTCAACATTTTCTCTTCTTGCACCCGGTCTTGCGGCTGAAATAGCGTCTGCCGCCTGTACAAGACAGGCAACAATTGTTCTCGCCTCAACATCACCGTGGTGAGCGTGAATAGCGTGAATAACAGCGTCGCTTTCCTTATACTTTTTGGCAAGATCGACACCAATCTGAATATGTGTTCCCTCAACCTCATGGTCAATGGATTTACCGATATCGTGCAAAAGACCCGCACGCTTAGCAATTGTAGGATCAAGACCAAGCTCGCTCGCCATCATACCTGCAATGTATGAAACCTCAAGAGAGTGATCAAGTACATTCTGACCGTAGCTTGTACGGTAACGAAGTCTGCCGAGAAGCTTGACAAGCTCCGGATGAATGTTATGAACACCTGCATCAAGCACGGCTCTCTCACCTGTACGCTTGATTTCGGATTCAACCTCTCTTCTTGCCTTTTCAACCATCTCCTCAATTCTTGCGGGATGGATTCTGCCGTCTGTAATAAGCTTTTCAAGTGCAATTCTTGCAATTTCTCTTCTTACAGGCTCAAAGCATGAGAGCGTGATAGCCTCCGGCGTATCATCAATGATAAGATCAACACCCGTAAGAGTTTCGATGGCTCTAATGTTACGGCCTTCCCTACCGATAATTCTGCCCTTCATCTCGTCATTGGGCAGAGGAACAACCGAAATTGTTGCCTCTGAAACCTGCTCAGCTGCAAGTCGCTGAATTGCAAGCGAAATAATGTTTCTTGCCTTGTCGTCTGCTTCCTCTTTGAGCTGTTCGGTGTATTCCATAATCTTAACCGACTTCTCGTGAGCAAGCTCATTTTCAAGCTGTGAAAGCAAATAGCTTTTAGCCTGTTCTGCCGTGTAGCCCGAAATTTTTTCAAGCATTTCAAACTGGCTCTTTTTCAGAGTTTCAACTTCTTCGAGTTTTGCATCTGCATCACGAAGCTTTTTGTTGACCTTTTCTTCCTTGCGTTCCATATTGTCAAGCTTTTTGTCAAGAGTTTCTTCCTTTTGCTGGATTCTTCTCTCCTGACGCTGAACTTCCTTGCGTCGATCGGAAATTTCTTTCTCGCTCTCGTTTCTGAAACGATGAACCTCGTCTTTACCCTCAAGGACTACTTCTTTTTTCCTTGCTTCGGCTGTTTTGATTGCATCAGCCACAATCTTCTTTGCCTCCTCCTCAGCACTTCCGATTTCTTTCTCGGCAGTGTTTTTGCGGATGGCAATTCCAAGGAAAATACCTGCACCTGCGCCGATAACAACTGCGGCGACAATGCAGATAATACTTATCCACAATGGCAATTTGGACACCTCCTTAGTTTGATTTTTTAATATTTCACAGTTCCCAATCAATTAGACTTTAAAGGTGCCGTTAAAAAGATATTCAATTTTCATTTTTACTTTGTAAATATTTTTAATACATTATATATACATACGCAACCGCAAAACACCGTACAGGTTGCACAGAGCGTTTCAAAAGGCGAAACGCCATAAAAATTATAAAAAATATCTATATATAACGGCTCTTTTAAAGAGTCTGATTAAAAAAGTCGCAAAAGTCAAAAACTGTACTTTTGCCAAAATCCGCATCAGCAGACGATACAATTTTATAATAAAATAACCAAATTGTCAAGAATAAGCACGGGAATTTTGCAGATAATTATTACGGAAATAAAAAAGATTACAGCTTTTTGACGGTTACAGCTTAAATTTACCTTAAAAAAGCAAAATGTGACCGTGTTTTTTACCGTATTTGTAAAAAGCTCAAAAATTTTTCGTTAAATTTTTGTCAAGCTATTGAAGAAATGAAAAAAATGTAATATAATAGAAGCACCTTAGAATTTTAGGAGGAATTTTTTTATGTCAGTAAAAGTTGCAATTAACGGTTTCGGCCGTATCGGTCGTCTTGCTTTCAGACAGATGTTCGGTGCTGAGGGTTACGAAGTAGTAGCTATCAACGATCTTACAGATCCTGCTATGCTCGCAAACCTTCTCAAGTACGATACAGCACAGGGCGGCTACTGCGGTAAGATCGGTGAAAACCTTCACACAGTTGAGGCCGGCGAAGGCTCAATCATCGTTGACGGCAAAAAGATCACAATCTACGCTAAGCCAAACGCTGCTGAGCTTCCTTGGGGCGAACTCGGTGTTGATGTAGTTCTCGAGTGCACAGGTTTCTATACATCAAAGGCAAAGAGCCAGGCTCACATTGATGCCGGCGCTAAGAAGGTTGTTATTTCTGCTCCTGCAGGCAACGACCTCAAAACAATCGTTTACAGCGTAAACGAAAAGACTCTTACAGCTGACGATACAATCATTTCAGCTGCTTCATGTACAACAAACTGCCTCGCTCCTATGGCTGACACACTTAACAAGTATGCAGAAATCCAGAGCGGTATCATGTCAACAATCCACGCTTACACAGGCGATCAGATGATTCTTGACGGTCCTCACAGAAAGGGCGACAAGAGAAGAGCAAGAGCAGGTGCTGCTAACATCGTTCCTAACTCAACAGGTGCTGCAAAGGCTATCGGTCTTGTAATTCCTGAGCTCAACGGTAAGCTCATCGGTTCTGCACAGCGTGTTCCTGTTCCGACAGGTTCAACAACAATTCTTACAGCTGTTGTTAAGGGTTCTGATGTAACAGTTGAAGGTATCAACGCTGCTATGAAGGCTGCTGCTTCTGAGTCATTCGGTTACAACGAAGATCCGATCGTTTCTTCAGATGTAATCGGTATGAGATTCGGTTCACTCTTCGATTCTACACAGACAATGGTATCAAAGATTGCTGATGATCTTTATGAGGTTCAGGTTGTTTCTTGGTACGACAACGAGAACTCATACACAAGCCAGATGGTAAGAACAATTAAGTATTTCGCTGAGCTTGGCTAATCTGAATTTACAGATTATTCTTTGGGCTGTCCTTTTTGGACAGCCCTTTTTGTTTTCTTTTTCGGAAGATATTTATTCTTATTTTTCTTTATTCGTAAAATTATGCTTTAAAATGTAACATTTAGTCGCAGTTTATAAAATATACACGAAAAATTAGTTTTAAATTTTTTGAATTTGCTTGAAATTGACATATAATTTTGGTATTATATAAGTGTGAGCAAACAATCAACAAACAACAGATATTAAACAAGGAGCAATTCTTATGAATTACAGCTTTAACGAGGCAAGACCGGCTCTTGAAGTTTTTCACACCGGCGATTCAGTGCGTGCATATGATTTTTTGGGCGCACACCTCGTGAACCGTAACGACAAAAACGGAGTGGTGTTCCGTGTGTGGGCGCCAACCGCAAGGAGCGTTTCGGTTGCAGGCGATTTTAATAATTGGAACAACGAGGCAAACTATATGTATAACATCGGTTACGGTGTGTGGGAAGTGTTTGTCGAGGGTGTAAAACAGTTTTGTACATACAAATACTGCATTGAAAGCGAATACGGCGACAGGCTTATGAAAGCAGATCCGTATGCTTTTCATGCTCAAACCCGCCCAGGTCAGGCCTCTGTTGTATATGATATAGAAAGCTATTCGTGGAATGACAGCGAATGGTTTAATAAACGCAAAGAAAACAACATTTCATCGTCACCGATGAATATTTATGAAATACATGCAGGCTCATGGAGAAAATATCCTGACGGCAACTTTTTTAACTATCAAAAGCTTGCCGATGAGCTTATCCCCTACCTAAAGGAGATGCACTACACCCATGTTCAGCTTATGCCGATTATGGAGTATCCCTATGACGGCAGCTGGGGTTTTCAGACAACCGGCTACTATGCCCCGACTTCACGCTATGGCACACCGTCTGATTTTATGGCTTTTGTTGACAAGCTTCACGGTGAAGGCATTGGTGTGATTCTTGACTGGGTTCCGTCAAATTTTCCGACGGACGATTTCGGACTTGCAAGGTTTGACGGTTCACCTCTTTATGAAAGCAACGATCCAAAAACAAGCAAGCGTGACTCATGGGGAACCTGCCTTTTCAACTACGCAAGATTCGAGGTTACAAGCTTTCTTGTTTCATGCGCAATGTTCTGGCTCGACAAATATCATATTGACGGCTTGAGAATCGGCGCACTCTCCTCTATGCTCTACCTCGATTACGGTAAAAGCGAGGGCGAATGGGAACCGAACAAATTCGGCGGAAAAGAAAATCTTGACGCTGTTGATTTTGTAAAAAGGCTCAACACGGCTGTTCATATGTACCACCCCGATGTTATGATGTTTGCCGAGGAAAACACATCGTGGCCAAAGCTTACTCATAAAATAGAGGACGGCGGTCTTGGTTTCGACTTCAAGTGGAACATGGGCTGGATGAACGATATGCTGCACTATATGTCACTCAATTCGATGTGGCGGCCGTTCAATCATGACAGTCTTACTTTCAGCTTTTATTATGCTTTTTCAGAAAAATTCCTTCTGCCAATTTCACACGACGAGGTTTCTCACGGCAAAGGCTCACTCATAAAGCAGATGCCTGGAAAGTATGACGAGCAGTTTGCAGGCGTGAGAGCATTCATAACATATATGTACGCTCATCCGGGCAAGAAACTCGTGTTCATGGGAACTGAAATCGGACAGTTTGACGAGTGGAATCACGAAGAGGCAATTCAATGGGATTTGCTTGAATTTGAAAAGCATAAAAAGCTCAGAACATTTTTTAAAGAGCTTAACAAATTTTATCTTGACTGCAAGCCGCTCTACGAACTTGACACGGTCTGGAAAGGCTTTGACTGGATTCACCATGACGATTACACAAACAGTGTTATTGCATTCAAGCGCACCGACAAAAACGGTGATGAAATTGTTTCGGTATGTAATTTTCAGCCCATCAGGCGTGACGAATACTGCATCGGTGTTCCTAAATACGGTCTTTATGACGAGGTTTTCAACTCTGATGAAGAGCGTTTCGGCGGAAGCGGTGTTGTGAACGGTAATAATATCAAAACCGAGGTAATGAAAATTCACGGTTTTGATCAGGGACTTTCACTCACTCTCCCCCCTCTCAGCGTAATCTATCTGAGGTGTGCAAAAGAACTTGAACCCGATGAAGCTCAGAAAGAAAATTGATATTTTCAGTCACAAGACTGTAATTAATAAGTTTAATAAAGATAATAAAATAAATATCGGAGGTATTTTAAGATGTTTCCAAAAAAGGAAGTAGTGGCTATGCTGCTTGCCGGCGGTCAAGGCTCTCGTCTTGGCGTGCTTACCAAAAAGCTTGCAAAGCCTGCCGTACCGTTTGGCGGCAAATATCGTATTATTGATTTCCCGTTATCTAACTGTGTAAATTCAGGCATTGACGCTGTAGGTATTCTCACACAGTATCAGCCTCTTGTCCTTAACGAATACATAGGAAACGGACAGCCGTGGGATCTTGACAGTATGCACTCGGGTGTAAACTGTCTCAGCCCTTATCAGGCTGTTGACGGTGCAGACTGGTATTCGGGAACAGCCAATGCAATTTATCAGAATATCAACTACATTGAGCGTTATAATCCTGAATATGTGGTCATCCTTTCGGGCGACCATATCTACAAAATGGACTACAACAAGATGCTTGAATATCATAAAGAAAAGAATGCCGCTTGTACAATTGCAGTAATTGATGTTTCGCTTGAAGAAGCCTCAAGATTCGGTATTCTCAACACAAATGAGGACGGCTCAATCTACGAATTTGAAGAAAAGCCTGCTCATCCGAAAAGCACTAACGCTTCAATGGGCATCTATATTTTCAGCTGGAAGGAACTTAAAAAGTATCTTACGGAGGATGAATTCAAAGAGGGTTCAAGCCACGATTTCGGTAAGGATGTCCTCCCTGCCATGCTTGACGCAGGTGAGCGTATGTTTGCATATCCTTTTGAAGGCTATTGGAAGGATGTGGGAACAATCGACAGCCTTTGGGAGGCTAATATGGATCTTCTCGATCCAAAGGTTACTTTAGACCTCAAGGATATCTACTCAAGAAACCCGATGATGCCTCCGCACTATGTTTCAAACGAGGCGTCAATCCAAAATTCACTCGTTGCCGACGGATGCAATGTTTACGGCAACCTTGAGTTCTCAATTCTCTTTGCAGGTGTTACAATCGGTAAAAATGCTACGATTAATTCTTCAATCATCATGCCCGGTGCGGTAATTGAGGACGGTGCCGAGGTTCAGTTTGCTATCATTGCCGAAAACACCGTTGTAGGCAAAAATGCAAAAGTCGGACAAAACCCCGAAGAAACGGAAAATATTGACGACTGGGGAATTACTGTTGTCGGTGCAAATACCGTTATCAAAGAAAACACCGTTATCAAAGCAAAAACCATGATAGACAGCGACACGGAGGTGGACGGCAATGAGAAGTAATAATGTACTCGGTTTCATCTTTGCGGCAACACTTGACGACAAAATCCCCGAGCTTGCGTCTTCAAGAACAACTGCAAGCGTTCCGATCGGCGGAAAATACAGAATTATCGACTTTGACCTTTCAAATATGTCAAACTCAGGTATCAGCAATGTAGGCATAGTTGCAAAAAGCAACTTTCAGTCACTTATGGATCATGTGGGTTCGGGCAGTGCATATGACCTTTCAAAGAGAAGGAGCAATCTTTCAATTCTCCCGCCATATGACGGCAAGGCTTTTTCAAGCTTTGTTGAAACAATCTACAATATGCACGGCTACATTGAGCATTGCCGTGAGGAGTATGTGCTTATTTCACAGGGCAATGTAATTACTAACATTGATTACACAGATGTTTTTGACTTCCACTCAAAGAAGAAGGCAGACATTACACTTATATATAAGAATCATGCAATTCCGCAGGGCTATGACAGACCGATTACCCTTGATGTAGACAATGACGGCAAGGTAAATCAGATTTTTGTAAAGCCAGGTGTTGTTGACAAAGGGGTATTCAACCACGCATACGGCTCTATTCTCATCAAGAAAGACCTTCTTATGAGTGAAATCCGAAACGCCATCAGCGTTAATCAGCTTGATGTAAGGCGACTTATTCAGAGCAGTCTGGGCAAATACAGTATTTATGCTTATGAAAATAAGGGTTACTGTGCGGCAATCAGCTCAATCAACGATTACTTTGAGTTCAATATGGATCTTATGAAAAAAGAAGTAAGGGATGAGCTTTTCAATCCGCAAAGACCTATCTATACAAAGGTAAGAGATGACGCTCCGTCACGCTACGGACTTACAAGCAATGTGAAAAATTCAATCATTGCACAGGGTTGTGTTATCAACGGTGAGGTTGAGAACTGCGTTATTTCAAAGGGTGTTTATGTCGGCGAAGGCGCAAAGCTTTCTAACTGTATTGTAATGCAGGACACAAAAATAGGTTGCAATACCAACCTCAACTATGTTATCATAGATAAGGATGTTACCATCAAGGATGGTCGATCACTTATGGGATATGATTCGTACCCCATTTATATTGCTAAAAAATCTGTTGTATAAAGTTGTTTAAACAGGAGGTAATCTTACAATGAGAATTTTATACTGTGCTTCAGAGGCTAATCCTTTCTGCGGCAGTGGCGGACTTGCTGATGTAGCAGGAAGTCTTCCGCACACACTTTGCAGAAAAGGTCAGGATTGCAGAATTGTTGTTCCGCTTTACGGCACAATTCCGCAGGAACTTAAAAACTCCATGAACTTCATCACAAACTTTACCGTGCCGGTTGCATGGCGTCATCAGTATTGCGGTTTGTTCTGGGCAAGATGGAATGACTGTACATACTATTTTATTGATAACGAATATTATTTCAAGAGAGGCACTCTCTACGGTCATTATGACGACGCTGAAAGATTCGCTTTCTTCTCCCGTGCAATTCTTGAAATGCTTCCTTACATTGATTTCCATCCCGACATCATTCATTGTAATGACTGGCAGACGGCTCTTGTTCCTGTTTACTACTATCTGTTCTATTCACACAGACCATGGTACTATAACATTAAGAGTCTGTTCACTATTCACAACATCCAGTATCAGGGTGAATACGGCTGGGAAGTTAACACAGAGTGCGTCGGCATTCCTGCATCCGAAACAAAGATTCTTGAAATGAACGGCAAACTCAATATGATGAAGGGTGCTATCGAAACAGCTACCCGTGTTTCAACTGTTTCTCCAAGCTATGCAGCTGAGATTAAAGACCCGTGGTTCAGTTGGGGACTTCATGACGAACTCAATCTTCGTCATTACAAACTTTGCGGTATCAAGAACGGTATTGACACAGAAAGCTACAATCCCGAAACAGACTATCAGCTTTATCGCAACTATTCAAAGGACGATATGAGCGGCAAGGGCGAATGTAAGCGTGCTTTGCAGGAGCGTTTGTGTCTTGAACAGCGCTGGGATGTTCCGCTGGTCGGTATGGTAACAAGACTTGTTGCGCACAAGGGACTTGACCTCGTAAGAATGGGCCTTGAGGAGCTTATGGACACAGAAAATATGCAGTTTGTAATTCTCGGTTCAGGTGACAAGGAGTACGAGGACTACTTCAACTATATGCAGGCGAAGTATCCGGGCAGACTTTGCTTCTGTCACGGCTTTGTTCCCGAACTTGCAAGAAAGATTTACTCAGGCGCAGATATTTTCCTTATGCCTTCTGCTCAGGAGCCTTGCGGTCTTGCACAGATGATTGCACTCCGTTACGGCACAATTCCTGTTGTTCGTGAGGTTGGCGGTCTTAAAGACTCTGTTTTCGACAGTGCTGACAACTACGGTAATGGATTTACATTCAAAAACTATGAATGTGCAGATATGCAGCTTGCCGTAAGACGAGCATTGTGGGGCATTCAGGACGACCAGGGTTGGCATCAGCTTATGTGGCGTGCTATGATGAGCGACAACAGTTGGGATCGTTCGGCTCAGGACTACATCAATCTCTACAACGATACCCTCAAGTGGGCTTAATCGTGCAGTCAAATCTTATAACAAAAAATTCAGTCGGAAAGCAGATTTCAAATTTGCTTTCCGACTTTTATTTTATTTGAAATAGCAATCTCGTAGGGGCGGATATTATCCGCCAGCACGGCGAGCCGCCGTTCCCAATTCGAGCAGATAGTTTGATAGAAAAACAATTCCAATGCCCGAATTAGGTGAATTTATGTTTACAAAAAATTATTTTTCACAAAAACAAAAAAGGTTGGAAACTACTGCGGGGAGCAGTCGATTTCCAACCTTAAAATTTTGCATTAGTTTTTCATCAGGTTCTCTTTATTGCGTGCGGAACACGAATTTTACCTGCAAGCTTACCAAGAGCAAACACAAGAATAATCTCGGGAATGCACTTAACGGCAACACTGATGAATCTTGCTGTAAGATAAACTGTGTACGGTGTTGAACCGCCGCCGTAGAGTGTGTAAAGCCAAAAAGCTATGAGGAATGTTTCAACGCAGAGCATATTTGTAAACCATGCAAGAACAACTCTGAGCGGAGTTACATTGTTCTTATAAAGAAACATACCGTAGATAAAACCTGTAATAAAGCCGTTGATTGTAAAGCCGGGGAAATATGCGCCTGTCGGGGCAATGATAAATGAAAGAATATCTCCCAAAGCGCCGACAATTGCAGCAGGAATCGGTCCGAACATTACGCCTGTTACGGCAATGGGAAGGAACGCTGCGCTGAGCTTTACATTGTTTCCGAAAAACGGAAGTGTGCTGTTTGCAAAAAATCCGAGAACAATACGAAGTGCAAGCAGCATTGCAATTGCCGCAAGAGCGTAGATACTCTTCATTTCAAGCAAAGAGCTTTGAATTTTTTTGAGTTGTGACATATTTTTTACCTCCTGAATCTCTGTTGTTGCTTCAGGAAGAAAAAAGCGGACAGATTGCTCTGCCCGCTGAATTATATGTCCCAAAGTAACAGCGGGATGCGAAATCTGTACCGCAGGATAAACCTTTCGTTCTTGCGGCAACTCCCCGTCCGCAAAACACTTCACGCACAAATTTCTACTCTGTGATAGATGCCTTTCGGCACCATATGCTATTATACGCCTGAATTTGCTGTTTGTCAACCAAAAATTAATTTAGAGTTTACTGAACTGTTGCTTTTTTCTTCTTTGTAAGAAGGGCATCGAGGCTGTTGATAAGTCTTGAAAGCGGCTTGTAGATTATGAAAACAACTACCGAAATGATGAGTCCCTTAATGATGTTGAACGGACCTACGCAGTACAGGCAGAATGTAAATGTGCCGTCAATTGCAGGGAAAATTGCCTGTCCCATTTTGATAATTTCTGTAAGCGGCATAAATGACGAGTAGAGCGGAACAAGTACGAATGTGTTAAGAACCACACCGATAGCCGCCATTGCAACCGTACCCGTAAGCATTCCGACAATCGCACCGACTCTTGTTTTTTTGTACTTGTAGATGAAACCTGCCGGCAGGATAAACGAACAGCCGATGAGGAAGTTTGCAAGCTCCCCTACTCCGCCTGTGCTTGTGCCTTTGATAAGGAACTTAACGAGAATTTTTACAAATTCAATTACTGCACCGGCAATCGGCCCCATGCTGAATGTTCCGACAAGAACGGGAACTTCGGAAAAATCGAACTCATAGAATGAAGGTGCGATGAATCCGAGAGGAAATTCAAAGAACATAAGAACTGCCGAAAGCGCCGCAAGCATTGCGGTTACGGCAAGCTTTGTTGTCTTTGCCGTGTTGTCTGAATTGATTGTTTTTGCTTTTGATTTTGTCATTACGACCACTCCTGAAAAATTATTTCGAGTTGTCGGGAAAAGAAAAATCCCGCTACAAATGTAACGGGATTGCGTACCAAAATAAAACAGACGAACCGCCTGTTCTGCCGCATCTTCTCGTATCCGGACTATAACCGTCGGTGTCTGAATTTCACAGACTCGGCAGGCTTTCACCTGTTCGTGGACTTTAACCACCGGTGGAGAATTTCACTCCGCCCCGAAGACAACTGTTGATTATATTATATGCCGAATTTCGGATTTGTCAATATCTCTTCAGTGTTTTGAGATATTTTTTCGTTTCATCGTCAATTCTGAAACTTTCAACGCATTTCCGAATCATTTTATTAAAGGTTGCATTATCAAGCGAATTTGACTTTATGTACCGCATAGTCTGTTTTCTGCACTTTGCAAGTGCTGTTGCAACAAGCCATGCCCTTGCCATACTCACATAATAATGCGGATTTTTCGCATTGTCGCAACATTCAAGCACCGTGTCTATGTACTCATCTTCAAGATAATAGTCAAGCATCAGCACAAGACCTGCACGAATTATCCACGGATTGTCGCTTTTGGTGTATTCACAAACATGAGGGAAAAATTCTGATTTATACTTTTTGGTTTCTTTGAGATTTGCACAAAAGCCGTCGCAAACCGCCCAGCTGTCTATACGCTGTACAAAATCATCGCTGTACATCAAAAATTCTTCATAGCTTTCGGTTTTGAGCAAACCGATTACAATACCTCGCATTGTTTTTTCTTCATAAGAATTATCGGTTGTCTGCTCTAAAAAACTGCGTCCGTTGCCCTTAGAAATATCCTTGCCGAGCTTTCGCATAACAGGCATTCTTACTCCGATAAAAAAGTCCTTGTCATTGTCGGGAATCAATGAGGAATGAAAGCTTCTGTACTTTTCATCGGCATATGAACGAAGTTCCCCTACAAAATCATCATAGTCATTTTTAGTCCAATTATCTCTTATAAGCTCCATAATACACCGTTATTTTTGCTTATTCTTTCTTTTGCTGTCATAAATTTCACACGGTGAGTTCAGGTCAAGATATGCAATATCGTGGTGTGGCACTCTGTCCTCAACCGGCGGAAGCTGCATATAATCACCGAAAACCATTCTGAGATACTCGTCATAGCCAGACATACACGGCATTTTTATGCCCTCAAATGTGACATAATCAACGCCCGAATAAATGTGTTTCGGATACTCAATTTTCATCCAATGAGGGCCTGAACAAAGCTCCGTTACACACTTGTTTTTATCAAGCCTGTACTTAATCATATGCTTTTCGGCAGTTTTCCAAATCTTTTCACGGAGCTTTTTCCCTCTGAAAATTGAAAGCAAAGCCTTACTGCCTGCCCCCACAATTCCGCCGTGCTTTTCGGGAACAACCTGAGCCAAAAACAGCGAATAAAGCATTGTCCACACATACTGCATTTTGCGTGCAAAACGGCTGTCGGGACAAACATCAAGCGGAAATACATCAAGCACAAGTCCGTGCGGAATATCAACCTCGGTCTGATTTGTCTTGACCATAGTGTAATTTGTGTCGGTTACGGTCATAAAAATATTGCCCGTGAACATATCGCTGTCGGTTTTGAGAAGTCGGAATCTTCCGTCTGCGCCCTGTTCATGCCAAAGCTTGTACAGCTTTTCGTAGTCCTCCCGTGGCAGCATAACATCAACATCATCATCCCACGGAACGAATCCGCCGTTTCTGAGCGCACCGATTAACGCACCGCCGATGAGATAGAATGTGAGATTGTTCTTTTCGCAAAAGTCCCTGAAATACACGAGCATATCAAGCTGTTTAAGCTGTAACTCACGCAAAAGTTCGGGGGTAAGTTCTACTTTTTCAGTCATAAGTATCTCCGTAAATATCAAATACGGGCGGAGATTATCCGCCCAAAAATTATTTGTATGAATGACCGGGAAGTGTGTTTTCCCTGATTTTTCTTTTTACCTTTTCAATGTGTTCTTTCGCACCGCTGTTTTTGATTTTCTTCCGCCATGACGGAATCTGAATCAAACCAACAATCGTACCTATTCCGTAGGCAACATGGAGCAACGGGAAAATGAACGGCAAAAACACAAACTGAGGCTGAACATTTTTCATTGTGCAACATCCGACAGCGTTTACAATATCAAACATTCCGTAGATTATCAAAAGAATGTACAAAAAAAGCGGAAGTCCGAGAAATGCAAGCACGGAACAGCCGAGAAGTGCCATTACAAAAAGAAACGGTGCAAAGTGAAAGTATGAAAGACAACCGGGACACTCCGAGAGTGTAAGTCCTATCCACCGTCCGTTTGAATACTTCTGCCTTATCATTCCGTGAAGGTCATTTCGTGAATGCTGATACGAAATAATATCGGGGCAACAGCACATCTTGTAGCCCGCCATTCTAATGCGGTAGTGAAATTCATTATCCTCGGTTCTGCCGAGATTTTCGTTAAATCCGCCGACCTTGGCAATAACCTCTCTGCGGTAAGCCGCATGAAAAAGACTGTCAAGATATTCCTTTTGCGCAAGCGGCCGTCTGTACGAAGCAACCGAACTGCCGAACAGAGAATCCTCAGCCGCAAGCAAGGTAAGCTTCCAGCTTGAAACATTTGAAGTGATATTCGGTCTGCCGCCGCCTACAACATTTTCGCCCTGCTTTATGTTATAAACATTTCGTGAAACAAAGTTTCTCGGAATTCTTGCGTGAGCGTCAACTCTTATGATAACATCGCCCTTTGCGGTCATCAGAGCGGCATTCCATGAGGTTGCCTGATTACGCTTTACGCATTGAACAACGGACACATTCCAAAAGCCGTAGTCGGTATCACGGAATTTTTCCATTTTCTCTTTAGTATCATCGGTTGACATACTGTCAACAAATACCACCTCAATTTTATCATGCGGATAGTCCTGAAGTGCAATATCCCTGAAAAGTCCGCTCAAAGCATTCGATTCGTTATAGGCTATCATACAAAGTGAAACTAACATATAATATCTCTGCTCCCTTCAAGCTCGAACAACCATTTTGCAGACATTGCAGAGGTTGTCAGAAAATAAGGTACGGCATAAAATGCCGGAACAACAAAAAAGCACAAAGCCGCCCAGCCGATAAAACCGATAAACAGCTTTATTGTGGAGATGAAGTTCTTTATTGAAAAAGCCATCATTCTCGGAAGATAAACTCCGAGCGGCAGATGTTCGTTAAAACCGTAAGCCAAAAATGTATAATGAACAAAAATAATGTAACACACCACAACAACCGCAGTGCTGACGATAAACGCCAAAACAAGCAATACAGCCACAACCGCCGTGAGTGAGGGTGAATTTTCAATTATTTTATCCGAAACCGCACTAAGATAATTGAACACATTGAGCAGACCGCTTATGATAAAAAACAAGCCGACTGAAATTACATCAAGAATAACAGACTTAAAAAATAATTTCGGCTTTTTATAATAGTAAAAAACATCAAGAGGACTGCACTCTCTGCCCCTGACTACATTACACACACTTCTGTAAACTCCGTTTATGAGCGGCAGACACACAACAACAAAAGCAAAAAATACAAGCCCCAAAATCATTGTAAGCATCTGCTGAGTCTGATTCGGATTTTTTACATCATAAAGTCCTGCCACAGACATTGCAAGGCTGAACGCAAACAGCCCTGTCAAAAATGCAAGCACAGTGACCATTACCTCTGAGATAATTACCGACCGGTTCCCCTCAAGAACCTTTTTTGCCTGTTTTCTAACAGTTTTTTCCGTATTCATTAGCATTCCCTTTTCATCTGAATTTGTTCATAACGAAACGCATTATTCTCCGTCAGTAAACATTCTGTACATTGCCTCAAGGCAAATCTGAGCGTGTTTAAAGAAGTTCTCATTATCCATACTTTCGTCTGCATTGTGCATACGAACATCGTCGTTTTTGAATGCAGGGCCGAATGCAACGCCGTGACCTCCGAGCATTCTTGCGTATGTTCCGCCGCCTGTTGAATAAAGCTCAGCCTTTTCACCTGTTACGCTTTCATAAGCGTCAGAGAGAAGCTTTACAAGCTTGCTGTCCTTATCGGCATAAAGCGGTTCTTCGTGATTGAGAACAGTAACCTTGAGGTCGCTGATTTTTGCAACCTTTTTGAACTGTTTGAGAACTCTGTTTCCGCTCACGGTAACGGGATAACGGATATCAAACACAGCCTTTGCGGTCTGTCCCTCAATATTCACGCTGCTGAGGTTTACGGTGAGCGAGCCCGAAACAGCGTCGCTCATTTTAAGACCGAGTGATCTGCCGTTTGTTTCCTTGTTAATTGCGTAGTCAATAAATGAACAGATTGAACCTGTTTCCTTTGTTGTGTAAACATTTGAGATAAGGTCAACAAGTGCCGCTGCGGCATTGTAGCCCTTGTCCGGTTCACACGCATGAGCCGCTTTGCCACGGCTGATTATCATAAGACCGTCAATAGTGTAATTAAATTCAAAATCACCGTCACTTGCGTCTGCAAGGCGCATGAGAGTCTGCTCGTCATAGTCTGATGAATCAAGCATTACATACGCTCTGTCGGGAACTGCATTAACTGCTCTGCCTGCATGGAACTGGCTGAGTGTTGTTGCATTATTTAAAAGTGTGCTGACTTCAAGCTGAAGAATACCCTTTTCGGCAAAGCAGATGCCGTAGTCGCTGTCGGGAGTGAATGCCATGTCGGGAAGTGGATTTTTCTTGAAATAATTTTCCATATCCTCCATACCCGTTTCTTCACCCGTGCCGTAAATAGCACGCAGAGTGTTCACGCCCTTTACACCGCTGTCCTTGATTGCTTTCAAACAATAGAGAGTAACAAGAGCCGCACCCTTGTCGTCTGCAATTCCTCTGCCGTAAAGTCTGCCGTCCTTTTCGGTAAGCGCATACGGCGGAACGCTCCAGCTGTTTCCCGCAGGAACAACATCAAGGTGAGTAAGCACACCGCAAAGCTTTCCGCTGTCGCCAAGGGTTATATGACCGCTCTTGTCGGTTGTTCTCTCCCCTGTCAGTCCGAAATCTTCTGCTCTTTTAAGAATAAAATTCAAGGCATTATCGCACTCGTCATTCTTTTCACCGTCAACCGATTCAAAAGAAAGAAGTGTGTTAAGATCCTTTAAAAGTTCGTCTTTGAAGTCAAGTATTTTGTTTCCAAACATAATAAATACCTCCGTACTTAAATGCTGATTATATCTTTATCAGTTTTTATTTTTTCTTTTTTTAACTGTTTTAACGGTCACAATAACCGCACAGTAGATTAAAAATGCTCCGAATGCGCAAAGGCTGATTTTGACACCTGTTGAAAATCCGGGTGTTTCGTAGGTGAACACAATGTCACACTTTTCCCCCTTTGGAATCTTAACAGCCATAAAGCCGTAGTCAACCTTTTCAACATCTGCCGCCTTGCCGTTTACAGTTGCGGTAAAACCATCGCTGTAAGGAACGCTGAAAAACAACAGGTTATCGTCACCCTTTTTATTATTGTAAACAGCCTTAAAGCCGTTATCTGTATATTCAAATGAAGTACAACTGTTCAAGGCTCTGAGATTACAAACCTTTTTGTAATCTGAATTACTGTAATCAAACTTTTCCGTAATGCTGTCGTAATCCTCCGGATGTTTGCCGTACAAAAGTTTGTACTTTTCATCGCTGTAGCCCGTAATATCGGAATACTTCTTCATAAGGTCACGGGGAAGAACCATTGCGTAGAGCAAAGCCTCGGACTTGTGTGCGTTCGTCACAAGGTCAAATTCTTCTTCGGCAATGAACTTATCAAAGGTGTATCCCATAGGAATGTAGTATTCGTTGCGGTAAATATCAAAACGGTTCTGCGTTCTGAGATATTTCCAACCCGGCATTCTTGTGTTGCCGTTTTCGTCAACGAATGAATTCAGACTTCCCGATTTTCCGTCGCCACGGTAATCAAAAAGATACTTACAACTCAGAAACGGGCGAAGTCCGTATACATCAAGGTCAGGTCTTGACGCAACATCCCTTGTAATTCCGAGTGCATCGTAAAACTGCATTATAGATGTTGAAACAGAACTCTGAAAGCAGTTAATGCTCTGAATCTGCCAGAACATTGCCGTGTTGTCAACACATTCGTAAAAATCACTGCGAACATTGTCAATATCGGCAATTGTGATGCCGTCACGCCTGTTTATGATATCTTCTTTGATGGTATTTGTACTGCTGCTTGAGAAATAGCCTGTGGCGATTATAAAATATGATGTGAAAAGCGAAACGCTCAGGATACCAACAGTGAGCATAACCGTAAATCTCTTTTTGTTTCGTCTGAATTTTTTGATGATGAGAACGAACGCAAGCAGACTTAACAAAGCCATAAGAACATAGAGCCAATAGCGTTCAAATGTTGCCTGAGTGCCGATAACCGTATTTTGAATATCGCCGCTCTCCTCATCCGTATAGCTCACAGGCATAAGACCTATCAGCAGAGTTGCGCCTACCGTAATTCCCGCCGACCAACGAATCGCCCTGTTCCAATCGGTTTTTCTGTTTTCAAATGCCTTGATTGTTGCAAGAACAAGCATAAGCACGCCCATATAGAACCATCTTGCGTAGTAAATTGAGCTGTTCATAAGCTGGAACATACTGTTCAAAACAGGCACACACGCAAACACAGCAAGCACGGCAAGAAGCTTTTTGAGCCAGCTTTTTCGGCAAACCTGAAAATATGCGATAACTCCCGTCATTCCGACAAGCGGCAACCATGCCGCAACAGACGCCCATCTGCAATTTGAGCCGGGTGTGAACACAGGGAACGCAGGCATATCTGCGGGGAAAAACAGGCTTAAAATTATCAGCCAGTATTTTTGCGGTTGACTGTAGACAAGCGAATCCCAGCCGTTCGGAAGCTCGGCAAGCCTTGGGTTTCCAATTAATCCGAGCACTGACGGCAACAGTATGAATGCCGTTGCAAGGAATCCTATGATAACCTCAAGCGCAAGCAAGAGAAAATTTTTAACTTTAAATTTGTAGGTTTTGGTAAGCGTAATCATAAGAAAATAGATGATTACGAACAGAACCTGTCCCACAAAGAAGTAGTAGTTCACAACACAGGCGGAGAATACCGCAAGTGCGAACACCATTCTTTTTCCGTCATAGATGAATGCGTCAAGTGACGCAAGCAACAGCGGAAACATTATCATCGGTTCATGAAAGTGGAAAAAGAACACATTGTAGATTGAAAATCCCGAAAATGCATACAGCAATCCGCCTACAAGGGCGAAATTCCTGTCAGCCACATATCTTTTCAAATAGAGATATGCGGAAAGTGACGCACAGCCGAATTTTAAAATCAGCAACGGTCCGATAAGATACGGTACAGCCTCACTAGGGAACGGAATTGTCAGCCAAAAGAACGGACTGCCAAGAAGATAAAAGCTGAAGCTTGAGAGCATATCCGTTCCGAGGTCAACATTGTGCATCCAACCCATATCACCGTTTCTTACGGCGTCATGCACAAGCTGATAAAACGGAATTTCCTGAACATTGAAATCACCGTAATAATAGAAAACACCGCCACCCATTATGATAAACGGTAGAAAAAGTGCTGTTGCAGTTATAATTGATATAAGAAACACACGCAAACCAAATAGTTTTTGTGTTGGATATTTTTGCAAAATTCTGCTCGGCATAAAACCCTCCACGGAGCAAAAAGTCTGAAAAAATCTTTTTTCGATAATTTCTTTACTTTTAAATTATGAATAGTATAATCAGTAATATAAATGTCCTTCACCGTCATTTATTCAAAAGACACCTACATAATAAATTCAATTCGGAGCAACGCTCTGCTTTGCTTGCAGAGAACAGAGGACACTCGCATTTAGATTACATTATAACATAATGCGATACAAATTGCACTAATTTTTAGCAAAAAACAGGAGAAACTACCTATGAATATTTCACATTTTTACGCAATGCTTTCAAGAATGAGGTACATCAACCGTTGGGGACTCATGAACAACACACGCTGTGAAAACCTCAGTGAACACAGTCTTGATGTTGCAGTGATTGCACATTGCCTTGTTTTGATTCACAACAAGCGTTTCGGCGGTAATCTCAATGCCGAAAGAGCCGCATTGCTCGCACTTTTTCACGATGCAACCGAAATCATAACGGGCGATATGCCGACTCCCGTAAAATACTTCAACCCCGAAATCAAAAATGCCTATAAGGAGATTGAAGCAACGGCAGGCAACAGGCTTGTGTCGATGCTTCCGGATGATTTTAAGGACGATATGGATAAAATCATCAAAATGAACGGTGCAGGTGACGATGAACTTAAAAAATATGTTAAAGCGGCGGACAAGTTTTCCGCACTTATAAAATGTATTGAAGAAATAAAAATGGGCAACAGCGAGTTTTCAAAGGCAAAAGAGGCAACCGAAAAATCAATTCACAACATGAATATGCCCGAAAACGAGGTGTTTGAAAAAGAGTTCCTTCCGTCCTTCTATTTGTCACTTGATGAACAGGATTGACAGTTACCGACAAAAAAATCAATATTTTCAGTCAGATTTTTCGCTAAAACTTTACGAAAAGGCAGATTTTAATTCTAATTTAGCATTAAAAGAAATTCTCATATGGTATAATAAACTATACTTATGTATTGTGTGCTTTTTACCCGATTGGAGGAGTAATATGCCAAATTACGAAAAAAACAGTCAGAAAAGCAATTTTGTTGACATAAGCTCAAATAAGCAGGTCAAAAAATTATATAATAAAAAAGGCAGACTTAAAAGAATTCTCTGCCTTGTGTTTTCAATAATCTTCCTGTTGGGCGGCGGCGGAATGCTCTACTACTATTCATTTCTTGACACTCTCAACTTCAAAGAGCTTGATGACACAAACAACAACACAGTAGCAACCAACTCATCGGTTGCTCCGCTTGAGAGTGATGCAACAAACCTTTCACTTTCAGAGGGAGAGCTTCTGCAGAACTCCAAGGAGCTTAATGTTATGCTCTTTGGCGAAGACAATTCAAACGGCGATAAACACGGCAGAAGTGATACAATGATCATGATGACCATTGATAACAACCACAAAAAGCTTAAACTGACATCATTCCAGCGTGACACATATGTTTATATCCCCGGTTACGGATATGACAAGCTCAACGCATCTTATAACTACGGCGGAGCAAAGCTTTCAATTCAGACAATTGAGGCAAACTTCGGCATCAAGGTTGACCGTTATGCGGTTGTTGACTTTGACAGCTTTAAGAAGATTATCGACACCCTCGGCGGTGTTGATATGGAAGTTACTCAGGACGAAATTGACTACATCAACTATCAGATGTACAAGAACAATCAGGCTGACACAAGAACAACTATCACAGACGCACCCGGTACTGTTCATCTCAACGGTCAGGAGGCTCTTTGGTATGCTCGAAACAGAGGTCTTACAAAGGGCGAGGACGGCAACGAAATCGGTCTTGACGGTGACGACTGGGACAGAACCTCAAGACAGAGAAAGCTTCTTGAAACTTTGTTCACAAGTATGAAAAGTGCAGACCTCGGTCAGATTGTTTCAATTGTAAGCTCTGTCGGTCCTCTTGTAACAACAAACCTCAAGAAGGACGAAATCACAGCGCTTGTTTCTCACGCTCTCACATATCTTTCCTATGATGTAGAGCAGTATTATGTTCCTGAAGAAGGTCTTTGGTACTATGATGATAAAACCGAAACATGGAACGGTACAATTACATCAACAATCAAAATTTCAGACCTTGAAGAACAGAGAAAGAAGTTTGCAAGCTTCGTTTTTGAAGAATTGTTCACAGGCGGCACTTCTTCAAAAGAAACAACCTCCGCATCAAATTAAATATTGAACAAAATGCAGACAGCCAATTATCGGCTGTCTGTTTTTTACGGCGAGCCGCCGTACCCTATTCGTGAAGATAGTTTGTTTAATTACAAAACATATTACACCCGAGCGTAACATTGCGGTTATTCGCTCTAAATTAGGGCGAGCCACCGTTCCCTATTCGTGAAGAAAGTTTGCGATATTAAAACATATTATGCCCGAGCGTAGAATTGTTATTATTCGCACGATTCAACAACCGCATTGCACATAAAACAAAAATGCATCAGAACCTTACTTGGAATCTGATGCATTTTATTTGTTTGATTATTATTCTATTTTCGTATAATAAATACTCAAAAACAGCTGATAAAATTCTGCCTCGCTGACATTGAATTCTGCGTACTTTGAACCCATTGTAACCTGACCGGGGACTGAAACCATATCAATTCCGTTCATACCGCCAAGCACAGCCTGCTGAGCAAGATATGACACCTTTGACGGGTTAAGATTCGTACATGAATACGGAGCGGACGCATTGAACAAATCAATCGGCGTGGTTAAATCTTCCTTTGTCTGCTGAAGAACCGTATTCATAAAAGACTGAATGTAAACCTTCTGTCTTTGCATACGCATATTGTTTGAATCGGTCTTGCTTGTATCACGGGTTCTGACAAAGCTTTCAGCCTGCTGTCCGACAAGGTGATAGCTTTCTCCCTCAACAAACTCCCCGATTGTTTCGGGTGACACAACATCAACACCGCCAACGCTGTCGTTGAGAGCGGAAATGCCGTCAAGGTCAAGCGAAAAGTATGTATTAATAGGAATGTTATAGAACAGCCTCTGAACTGAATTTACCGTATTTTCACAGCTTGATTCCTTACCGTCACCGTATGAATACGAAAGACAAATCTGCTGTTTTTCCGTGCCGGCATATGCACCGCCTGCTGAATACATTGTGATATCAACCATCGAATCTCTCGAAATGTTGAAGAGCGTTATTTTACCGTTTGAAGTGTCGATTGACACAAGCATAAGCACATCCGCTTGACCTCCGCTCGCCTTGACTTTGCTGTTATTATTTTCGTCAAGGTTGCGCTTGTCAACACCGATACACAGAACATTCGTCACCTTTTCGTTGAACTGATATGTTTCACCGTTGTATACGACATACTTACCGTTTTCCTCGGTTTCAATGCCCTGTGGGGCGGTAACATGAATATCAGTATTAAACAGCTCGTTTCCGCCCTGATAAATCAAATACGCAACTGTGCCTACGGTGAGTATAATTAAACCAAGTAATGAACAGCCGATTGACAAAAGCACCTTTTTCCAGGTTTTCATCTTTCGATGCTTTGAATGGTGATGATGCGACTTTGATCTATGCTTTTTATAGTGATTTGTGGTGTTACTCTTCACGACAATGCTGTCGGAATCAACTCCGTACACATCTGTATATACTTTTTTCTTTTTCTTTATTAACTTGCTGTCCTTGAAAATATAACCTTCTATATCCAACCTTGAAGGATTGCTTACATGCTCCTTACTGTTCTTTTCTCTTTTCGATTCAAGAATTTCCGGTGTATTCGGATCAAGCTTGTTTTCTATATTTTCAGTTGTTGCCTCAGCCGAACTTTCATTTTGTCGGTTCATCTTTCTTCAGCACTCCCTGCACAAGATATCTTCCGTCACCGCTGTTTAAACATGTGCTTAAAACAAGAATTTTATCATCGGTAGTAAGCTCCGTATTTCTCTTGTTCACAGAAACAGAATGTGGATTTTTAATCATATTGAGATAATCCGAAAATACATTGTCATCGGAAAAATCAAACGAATTCATAATGTGTCGGTTATCATATTCAAAAGCTGACACAATTTCGTATGTAAGCTTTCTGTCGGGAGTGTAAACATAGATGTACCTGTTCTTGTTAAAGAAATCGGCATCATAAAAGCGATGGAGCGTTGCAAACATTGAGCCGTTTGCCATATTATGACCGTAAAGCACAGTCACTCTGTCGGAATAATCACGCTTGTTGCACATCTGCGAATAGATACTGCCCGAAAAGCTGTAATTCTTATAAATATCGTGGTCAAGATATAAGTTATCGTCAAGATGACTTTGCAAAACAGGATAATTTACATTTGTATTCGGAATGTAAATCCACGAATAAATGTCGCTGTTCTGCTGTTGAAGCGACTTGAAATCAATCGGATTTTCGACCTTTTTCACATTGATTGACGGTGAAGTCACTTCTGTTGCAGAGGTTGTACCGTTCTCAATGCCTGACGCATACGAGCCTGCGATGTTATCAAGACTTTTTCGTTCGTTATTTTCATTTAAGTTTTTAACGACTATGTACGCAAGTGTGCCGATAATTGCAGCCACAAGCAAAATAATCAAAGCTATAAGAAATTTGTTTCTTTTTCTGCTCATATCAAAAACTCCCAATCGGTTATATTGTATCATTTTTGTGTCAGTATGTCAATTAATCATTGCCTGTTAGTAAAATTTTATTACAATTTACAAACTACTGCATCTGCAATACAAAACCTGATTATTCAAACATCTAATGAATAAAAAAGAGACTTCCTTATGAGAAGTCTCTTGATTTTTAGTTAAGGTTGGATTATTTGCTCTTTACAAGCTTAAATACAGCCGCACCGCAAGCCGCAAGAGAAAGAACTAAAATTGCATACGGTACAACATCGCTTGCGCCTGTCTTTGGTGAAGTTGTTGAATCATCTTTCTTTGCCGTAGCTGTAGCAACAGGACCTGTTGTGCCGCCGCTGCTTGCCTTACGGTAATAAGGAGTACAAACAAGGTCACCTGAAATAATAATATTCATATTAGGATCTGTATACTTGCTGTCGGTTCTGAAAGGACCGCCCGAAATTTCCCAGTGGTCAAAAGTATAGCCGTCATAAGGAAGCGGCTCAATGTAAACATGCTGTTCGCCGTTTTTGTCAATACCTGTTGTGAACTTATAAGCACCGTCACCGCCCTCTGTCGGAATAACTTCAACCTTATATTTGAATGTACTCGGTTCCGGACTTACGGCAGCAAATGCGGGAACTGCCGACAATAACATCATCATAACTGCAAAAAACACAGCAATTGTCTTTTTCATCACATAATCCTCCTAATTTAACCCGTTCTAACTTTGGGATATAATACTATTCAAAATTTATACTTAATTATAGCACATATTCATTTATGTGTAAAGTCTAAAGGAACAAAAACATTTTTTAAATACAACCAAAAATATGGGCTGTTTCTTGTTAAAAACGCAAAAAATACAGCTTTTTTACACCGAAAGCTATTGCATATAAACTACTGAAAATGTATAATAAAGGGGAGTAATTTTAATTACCTTGAAAGGAAAGCTATTATGAATATTTCATCAATACAAGAACAGATTCTCAAGCTGAAAAAGGAAAAGGATGTCTGTATTCTTGCCCACAGCTATCAGGCGCATGAAATTCTTGAAATTGCAGATTACACAGGCGACAGCTACAAGCTGAGTGTTGACGCAAGCAAAGCCGAAAACAAGAACATTCTTATGTGCGGTGTAAGATTTATGGCTGAAACCTGCAAAATTCTTTCACCTGAAAAAACTGTTTACCTTGCACAGCCTGTTGCCGGCTGCAGTATGGCAGACCAGATGGACAAACAGCTTATTTCTCAGGTTAAGAAAATGTATCCCGATTACACAGTTGTTGCATATATCAATACTACGGCAGAACTCAAAACAATTTGCGATGTATGCGTAACAAGCTCATCGGCTGTTAAAATCGTAAACAATCTTGACAATAAGAACATTCTCTTTATCCCTGACTGCAACCTCGGCGACTATGTTGCAAAGCAGTGCCCCGACAAGAACATCAAGCTTCTCAACGGAGGTTGTCCGATTCATGCCTGCGTAAATGTTGAGGATGTTAAGAAGGCTAAGGAGCTTCATCCGAACGCACTCGTTCTTGTTCATCCCGAATGCACTCCCGAAGTTGTTGCTATGGCTGATTATGTCGGCTCAACATCAGGCATAATGAATTATGCAAAGGAATCCGATGCAAAGGAATTCATTATCGGTACAGAAATCAGCATTGCCGAACATTTGCAGTATGAATGTCCGGACAAGAATTTCTACGGTCTTACATTAAAGCTCATCTGCCCGAATATGAAATCAACAACACTTGTTGATGTTTACAACTGCCTTAACGGCAACGGCGGAGAAGAAATCAAGCTTGACGATCAGACTATCACAGACGCAAGAAAGTGCATTGACGAAATGATCAGACTCGGCTGATAAATTACTTATGAACGCAAATCTGTTCGGGAGGAATAAATGACTAACAAAGCATTGATTGCAATGAGCGGAGGAGTTGACAGCTCGGTTGCCGCATTTCTTACCAAGGATATGGGATATGACGCAACGGGCATTACCCTCAAGCTCTTTGATAACGAAGATATCGGTGAAAAGCGAGAAAAAACCTGTTGTTCTCTTGATGACATTGATGATGCAAGGAGAGTTTGCCTCAAGCTCGGCATTCCCTACTATGTCTATAACTTCAAGGACAGCTTTAAGGAAAATGTAATCGACCGCTTTATCAGAGCCTATGAAAACGGTACAACACCGAATCCGTGCATTGACTGCAACCGCTTTATCAAATTTGAAAAGCTCATTCGCCGTGCAGAAGAGCTTGACTTTGACTGCGTTGTCACGGGGCATTACTCAACAATTGAGTATAACAAGGGTGCAGACCGCTATTTGCTGAAAAAATCGGTTGACAGCACAAAAGACCAAAGCTATGTGCTGTACTGTCTTACACAAAGACAGCTTGCAAAAACACTTCTTCCTCTTGGCACATATACAAAGGAAAAGGTGCGTGAAATTGCAAATGAGCTTGGTTTGATAAATGCACGAAAACACGACAGTCAGGACATTTGCTTCGTTCCTGACGGGGACTATGCAAAATTCATTGAACAGTACACGGGCAGAACTTATCCTAACGGTAATTTTGTTGATACCAAAGGTCATATTCTCGGTGAACACAAGGGAATTATCCGTTACACCGTAGGTCAGCGAAAAGGTCTTGGACTTGCACTCCCCCACCCTATGTATGTTAAGGAAAAGAATCTTGACACCAACGAGGTTATTCTCTGCGATAACAACGAGCTTTTCTCAAAGGAGCTTTATGCAACGGACATAAACCTCATCACCTGTGACAAAATCGACAAGCCGATTAAAGTCAAGGCGAGAGTTCGTTACAGCCAGCCCGAAAAGGACGCAATCGTTGAACAGATTGACGATAACACCCTGCACATTGTCTTTGACGAACCGCAAAGAGCAATCTCAAAAGGTCAGGCAGCAGTCCTCTATGACGGTGAATATGTAGTTGGCGGCGGAACGATTATATAAAGTTTTATAATTATGATGATTTTAGAGAGCGTGATTTCACGCTCTCTTTTTAGATTGACAGCATTGCGATTATATTTCAGGCAGGAAAACACAGTTTGCCCCTACAGTTTAACAATGACATTGTTGTATTTATAAAGCAAGTTGAATTACAAATATTGTACCGTTACTTGCGGGCGGATGATATCCGCCCCTGCTTCAAACCAACATAAAAAGTCGGCAAGACAGTTTAATTTGCGTACTGTCTTGCCGACTTGTGTTTTTACTTATTTACACTTTTTTCAAAAAATGATTACCATGTGCCGACATAAGCATGACCCTGTGAATCATACTGCGACTCTGTATAATAATTGAGCGAAGTGCCGTCAAAACCGATATCAATGGTCTGACTCGAACCGTTTGTGAAAATAATGTAATCTACAGTGTTCGGAACTTCAACCGAGTAAACCTTCTGACCATAGTCATTTGTGTTGAGATATGTCATCGCAACGCCCGGCCATGATTTTGTAGATGTACCGTCCTCAGCCCATGAGTAGCAGTAGAGTGTACCATCCCAGTTGAGTGAATCCGTAAACTTAACTGTATAGGTTGATGACGGAGTGGTTGTAGGCTCTGTAACAGGAGCTGTTGTTGCAGGAACGGTTGTCGGAGCAACTGTCGGCTCTTCTGTTGCCGGCTCGGTAACAGGGGCGGTTGTCGGAGTAACTTCCGGCTCATAATAAGTGCCGACATTTCCGTGACCGTCAAGCTTTGTGACATACATCTGAATGTATGTTGCATCTTTAACGCTTACGATATCATCCTCGCCGTCAGCGTCACATCTTGCGGCCGCGATAAGAGCCTTATCTGAGAGTGTTATAAGCTTCACAATGTACTTCTGAACCGCTGTTGCGTCAAGTACATTAATCGCACCGTTGAGATTAACATCACCGATAAGGATTTTTTCCGTCGGCTGTGTAACGGGGGCTGTGGTAGGAGTTACCGTTGAAGGAGCAGTTGAAGGACGCTCCGATGATGTGTAAAGATAAACAACATTGATAATACCCGATGAAAGGTTGCCTGATGCATTTACGGGAGCAATAACATCTGTTCTGCCCGAAAGCGGATAAGTTTTGTATGTATCGTCGGAAGAAACCTTTGACTGAATTAAAATTTCATCATCGGCAATCTTTTCACCTGTTGCGGCGTCAATGTGGCTTGTGATAACCTTACTGCTAAAGCTGAGTTTCTTATTCTGAACCCATGCCTCGCCCGAAACAAGGTAGCCTGTCTCGTTTGCACCCGGCTCCTGCTGTGAGTTTGTGTGGAACATTACATATGAGCTTGGTGCAGGAATTGTGCATTTGAGCCATCCGTTGCCCTCGCTTGTCATAACAGTTGCATTGTTCCACTTGCCGTTAGGCTCTTCACCGCCGTCTGTGTAAGCATAGCAACGAACATTTGACCAGTTGTTTGAGTTATAGTAGTGAACAACCGAACTTGTGCTGTCAAGTGCCTTATAAACAAAGTTAATGGTTGTGTTAGTACCGTTAAATGTACCTGTCGTGTTGGCAGGATACTTGTCTGTGTCGAGCTGATAGCCCTGAATTGATGTGAACGGAACGCTGTAGCTGTCGCCTTCACGATACTTTGTTGAAACGGTATCCTTAATTGACTCACCGTTTTCGTCAACATAATTTACCGTAACATAACCTGAACGAATACCGCTGGAGCTGTAAACATAAGTTACATTGTAGTTCTTTCCGCCTGTAACAGTACCCGAAGTTACACCCTGAGTATCCTTGAGAGCGTAGTCATAAAGGATGGTTGTGTCGGGGTAAGTACGGTATGTTGTACCGTCTGCATATTTTGCTGTTGATGTCTTTAGAACATTTCCGCTGTCATCAATATGTTTGATTGTTACCGTACCGAATGTTTTTTCACTAACCTTGAGGTTGTTGAATGTTGAACTCTGAACAAGCACACAGGCGCTGTTTGCGGGAACTGTATATGTGTTGCCCGAAACTGTGCCAAGACTTTTAAGACCTGCCGTCGTACCGTCTGCAACTACTGTCCAGCCGCTGCCGTCAAGTGTAATCGGCCAATCATTTGTTGAACTTGCGTTTACAAGAACACAAACCTTGCCCCACTCATTTGACTTGTTGTTTGAATATGTGTAAGCAACAACATCACCGTGTGTTGACTGGAATGAAGGAGTGTTGAATGTTGAACTCTTCATCGGAGAATAGTTTTCTCTGATTTCAAGAAGTCCCTTGTAATAAGCGGCAACATCCGAGTAGGTCTTTACTCTTGACCAATCAATCTCATTTATTGCGTCGCTTGATTTGTAACTATTTGTATCACCCTGTTTTGTACGGCAAAATTCCGAGCCTGCCGTCATAAACGGGATACCCTGTGAAGTAAGGAGAAGTCCCATTACTTTCTTAACCTGTCCCCTGAGTGATGAAGATGTTGAATTCCAGCTTGATGAGCCGTTACTCTTTACAATTTTATCCCAGAGGATAAGGTTATCGTGAGCGTCGGCATAAGCAATTGTCTGTGAAGGAGCCTGAGCCGAAAAGCCCTTGCCGGTTACACCGTTTGCAACCGTTCCGCTCTTATCGGTGTTGCCCTGAACAAATCCCTTATCGGAACCGTCTGTGCTTCCCTTAATTGCATCACGGTAGCTGTCGCAGAACATACCTACTCTTGAGTTGAGTGAACCTGCCCTTGACTGCGAGCAACCATCGGAAATTGCAACTGAACCGCCTGTCCACGGTTCACCGTACATGAGAATCTTTTTACCCGAACCGTCTGAATAAAGTCCGTCAAGAGCAGAACGGATATCGTTCATTGTTGTGATATCGTGAATACCCATAAGGTCAAAACGGAAACCGTCAATGTGATATTCCTCCGCCCAATACTTTACGGATTCAATCATATACTTTCTGTACATCAGCTTATCTGACGCAGTTTCGTTACCGCAGCCTGAACCGTTTGAATATGCTGATGATGAATGCATTCTGTAGTAGTAACCCGGAACAGTTCTGTTAAAGCAGGAATCGGTTGAGAATGTGTGGTTGTAAACTACATCCATTACAACTGAAATTCCTCTGTCATGAAGAGCCTGAATCATCTGCTTAAACTCAGTGATTCTTGTATTGCCGTCATATGGGTTTGTTGAATATGAACCCTCGGGAGCATTATAGTTCACCGGATCATAACCCCAGTTACGATTTGAAGAAGAACTTGCAACATCTTCCTTTACCGAACCGTAATCATAAACAGGCATAAGCTGAACGCAGTTAATGCCCTGCTCAACAAGGTAGTCAATGCCTGTTGAAACGGCTGACGAACTTGTGTCTGAATTAAGAGTTGTGCCGCCCTCGGCAAATGCAAGGTACTTACCCTTGTTATCCTCACTCACACCCGAGTTTTTGGAAACTGAAAAATCTCGCACATGAACTTCCCATACAGCCGCCTCGGATGCGCTGTTAAAGAGAACATGCTTATCGTCCGACCAACCGCTCGGATCGGTTGAGTCAAGGTCAACAACCATTGTACGGTTGCCGTTTACACCGACAGCCTGTGAGTAAACATCCTGTGTTTCCTTGGTTGTGCCGTTTACTGTTACAAGATATGTGTAATATTTGTTTTTGTAATCACCGCTCAGATTAAGTGACCAAACACCTGTTGAGCTGTCTTTTTTCATATCATAGGTGCCAATTGCCGAAGCACCCGCCTCGTTGTCAGAACCTGTTGTGTAGAGCTTGAGCTTTACGGATGACGCATCAGGTGACCAGGTTTTCCATGTTGTGGAAGTTTTGCTGTACACTGAACCAAGTCCCGATTCGTTATACGCTTTGCTTGCATAGCTTTCAAGATAATTTGCATTGTAATAATTGCCTGCTGAAACCGATTCATCGCTTGTTACTGCCGCATTTGAGGCAAAGGCCGACATACCTGCAATCATGGACAGAGAAAGAAGAATCGATAATGGTTTGCGTAATCTCATATTTTCACTCCTAAATATTATTTCGCACAAAGTACCGTACGATAACTATATTTTAACATTTATAAATGCCGTATTTTTCCTATTGAGAACTAAAAAAGCATCCTAAAGCCAAACTTTAAGAACGCTTTTTATACATTATGCACAAGTAAAGATTGACGCAAAGCAATGATTAACTATTGTTATTGCAATATTTCAGCAGTTAACTGTCGTCGATATGTTATTTGCCGTTTGCCGAAAAATCTGACTGCACTGAAATTATATACCATATGTAATACTTTGTTACATATTATTAAGATTTTATCGAACTAAAGTTTTTATTGTTATAAAATTCTTTAACTGTGGTTTACATTCATTTGTCATTATGTACAATTTATTACTGATACATCACCATTTGTTTACAACTTAACAATATTTTTGTAATAATATTGACAATATCGCAACATAATAGTATTATTATATTGTGACCGGTTGTCATCCGGAGGGGAAAAATGATAACCTACAAATTGAATCATACACCCGAAGACGGGTTTAACACCTTTGGGATAAGCGCTTTTTGCGGCAAAAAGCTTATAAAATCCGTGTCGGGAATCAGCGAAAGCTTTCGTGAAATGACGGAGCTTGTCGAAATGTGCAACGAACTTGAGCTTGAACTCTGCCAGCTTGACGACATCATCGAAGATTATCTTACTGATTTCACACTTTAATTTGCAAAGGCTTTAACTTTTGTCATAATCGTGGTACAATAGTGTTTAATGTTCTATCAGACATTATATATCAGACAATAAGGTGATATCATGATTTGCAATTTATGTCCGAGAAAATGCGGTGCGGTTCGTACTGCCCACAGCGGAAACGGATTTTGTAAAATGGGAGAACTGCCCGTTGTTGCAAGAGTTGCTCCGCACTATGGCGAAGAACCGTGCATAAGCGGCACAAAGGGCAGCGGAACTGTTTTCTTTTCGGGCTGTACAATGAGATGCGTGTACTGCCAGAACTACGAAATTTCAAACGAGGACGGCGGAAGAACAATCACTCCCGAAAGACTTGCCGAATGTTACAAAGAACTTGAGGACAAGGGAGTGCATAACATCAACCTTGTAACGGCTGACCATTTTGCACACGCTGTTGTTAAAAGTCTTGAAATTTACAAACCGAGAATTCCGATTGTATATAACTGCAGCGGATACACAAGTCCGAAAACTCTCAGTATGCTTGACGGACTTGTTGACATTTATCTTCCCGACTTTAAATATGCAGATGATTTTCTTGCGGTAAAATACTCTTCCGCACCGAATTATGTCAACACGGCTGTTGCCGCAATTCACGAAATGACTTTTCAGGTTGGTCTGCCTCAGTTTGACGATGACGGCATTATGAAAAAGGGCGTTATCGTAAGACATCTGATTTTGCCTGCCCACACAAAGAACAGTCTTGAAGTGCTTGACATTGTAAAACGCAGATTCGGCGATCAGGTTTTGTTAAGTCTTATGTGTCAGTACATTCCTATGGGCAAGGTCAGCGACAGGGAGTTTTCACGAATTAACCGTAAAATCACACGCAGAGAATATGACAAGGTAAAGCTTGAAATGATGCGACTGGGAATTGACGGCTTTACACAGGAGCTTTCTTCCGCAGATGAAAGCTATGTCCCCGAATGGGATTTTGAAGGATGATTTTGTCAGTTCGGTCATCTGAATTCCTCTTCATTTTTCAATTGGTATTATTCACTTGGTATTATTCTCTTAGTCTTTTTCTATGGGTATTATTAGGCTTCAAATTCTGAAGTAGTCCCCTTCAAAATCTGAAGGGGACGGGTTCAAATTCTGAAGGGGGCAGGTGCAAATTTTGAAGGGTATGAGTTCAAATTCTGCACCCCTAAAATACGAATTTTTACATTCGATTTTACCGCCCGTGAAAAACAATTAAATTAACATAAAAACGGAGAGCGTCTTGCCCTCCGTTTAATTTTTATTAAAATATTTTACTGCTTTTCAACCGTTTGTGACGGTTTTACATACAGGGTTTTGTTGTTGACATAAATCACCATACCCGGTTTTGAGCCGTTTGGCTTTGACACATAGCGAACAAGTGTGCAGTCAACGGGAACCTGACTGCTGTTTCTCGCCTTACTGTGATATGCCGCAAGCCGTGCCGCCTCATAGATTGCCGTGTCGGAAATCTCTTTGCCGTCCGAAACAACAATTACATGAGAACCGTGAATGTCCTTTGTATGCAGCCACATATCGTTCTTTGATGCTGTTTTCAAAGTCAGCTTATCATTTTGACGGTTATTTCTTCCGACAAGGATTTTAAAACCGTCGCTTGATTCAAATTCGAGCGGCGGCAAAGTTGTCTGACGGGGCTTTTTGCCCTTTTGAACCTTGAGATAGCCCTGCTCGGTAAGTTCCTCACGAATTTGTGCAAGGTCTTTTTCATTCTCCGCACGGTCAACCGTATCGAGAACCGAGTTAATATAATCAAGCTCTTCCCTGCCCTTTTCAAGCTGTTCTTTGAGCATAATTTCGGCATTTTTAGCCTTGCGGTAATCCTTGTAATACTTCTGGGCATTTGCCGAAGGTGAGATTGCCGGATTAAGCTTTATGCGTAAAATTGCGTTGTTCTCATCGTAAAAGTTTTCAACATCAACATACTCCGCACCACGCTCAATGCGATAGATATTTGCCTGTAAAAGGTCACCGCATATGCGAAGATGCTCACGGTCTGCACAGCGTTCAAGCTCACTCTTCTGCTTTGCAATTTTTCGTGCAAGCCTTTCAAGTGTGTTGTTCAAAAGCTTTGTAAGGCTTTGTGATTTCACCCTCATTCTGTCACGACTGTCACGAGCCTCATAGAATCCGTCAAGCAAATCGGAGAAGCTTTCCTTACTCTCAACCTTTGCAAAATCGCCGTACTGCTCAACATTCATAAAGCAGAAGTCCATAGGCTTGCCGTCCTCACGATAAACCACAACAGGCTTGCCCGAACAATCGCTGCAAACGCTTTTCAGCTTTTCAATTTCAACTGCGAGTCGGTCAAAAAGCACACCCTCAATTCTGTTTGTTGCGCCCTCCATAACCTTGTATTCAATCTCACGGCATACAATCGGAGAAACACCCTCAATTGTCCTTAACAGCGCCTTGTTAAGCGGCATTTCCGTGTCAAGATTTTTTACGGCTGTACACACATCAAGCACCGAACATTTAAGGAGATTCAGCTTGTTCTGCGATTCGGGAAGTTCGTATTTTATATTCGGCAGTACAAGTCTTTTACTGCTCATTGTAAGATCTACACGCTTGAGTGAATCGATGATGACGCCGTTTGAATCGACAATAATTATGTTGCTGTACATACCCATAATTTCGCATACAACAGTTATCATCACAGTATCGCCGAGTTCGTTCACGCACTCGAAATCGAGCATAAGAACACGGTCGCAACCGTTCTGGCGAAGTCCCACAAGCTTTCCGCCGCCGATTCTTTTTCGCAAAAGCATACAGAACATCGGAGGTTGTGCAGGATTTTCGGGTGTTGACGAACAGAAGTTCACTCTCGGTGAATTTGCTCGTGCAGAAAGCAACAGCTTTTTGTTGTCAGAAAATGTTCTCAACCCGAACACAAGCTCCTCTCTGTTCGGCTGATAAATCTGCGACACCCTTGCACCGAGAGCCTCTTTTTCTATTTCACTTTTAATATGTCTTAAAAAAATTCCGTCAAGCGCCATAGTAACTCCGTAAATTATTTGTGATATTTACCGTTTGATGAAATCTCAAACGCACGGTAAATCTGTTCGCTTAAAATCATTCTTGCCATTTGGTGAGGAAAGGTCATTCTGCTCATTGAAAGACGGACATCCGCCCGTTTTTTAACCGATTCGTCAAGTCCGTAGCTGCCGCCGATAATAAAATCAACGGTGCTTTTTCCGCTTACGGACGCATTGTCAATCAGCTTTGAAAGCTCCTCACTCGACATAGACTTTCCCTCAATACACATTGCAACAACATAATCCGAAGGCGAAATTTTTTGCATGATTCGTTTTCCCTCAGAGAAAATAACCTCATCAATCTGCGACCTATTCGGTATGTTGCTCTTAATGCGTTCTTCCGAAAGCTCAATAATATTGAATTTACAAAATGCGGTCAAGCGTTTTGCATACTCTGCAATTGCGTCGGTAAAATATTTTTCCTTGATTTTGCCGATACAAATTATGTTAATCTTAATCATATTCCTCTTGTTTGTTTAAGGTTAAAAGATGATGGCTTTTGTTGTGCTTACACTCGGAGCAACATCAAGCGAATAATCGCTTTTGTACTTCATTCCGTTTGATGTGAGCAGGTCTACGGATGTTGACATTGCAAGCGGAACGGTATTATTTTCTTCGCTGAGATGGCCGAGCATAAGTCTTAAAGTTCCCTTTTCAACAAGGTTAACAAGTTCTTTTGCACAAGCCTCATTTGAAAGATGTCCTCTGTTTGAAAGGATTCTCTGCTTTAGCGGATAAGGATAAAATCCGTTTTTGAGCATATTAATATCGTGATTTGACTCAAGCACAACAAAGTCGCTCTGCTCTGCGGCAGTTCTGACATCGGGCAACATAACGCCCATATCGGTTGCTATAAGTGCGGATTTTCCGTCGGGAGCAGTAACACGGTAACAACAGCTTTCCGCCGCATCGTGGGGGGTGTCAATTCGCTGAACACGCATATTGCCGATTACAACCTCGTCAGTTATAACATCTGCATCTGTGTTTGGATCAAGCTTATTACCTGCCCTCAAAGCATTGAGCGTACCAAGACTTGAATACACCTTAAAACCGTAACGCTTTGCAAGCACACGCAACGCACTGCAATGGTCAGTGTGTTCGTGAGTTATAAAAACCGCCCCGATACTGCCCATATCAAGTCCGTTTGCAAGCATGGCATTTTCAATCTGCTTGCATGAACGACCTGCGTCAATCAGTACGCCTTCGCTTGCCGAACCTATGTAGTAGCTGTTACCCTTACTTCCGCTGAACAGCGGCACTGCTCTTGCCAAAACAATCAATCCTTATCTTTAGTATAACGAATATGATAACACAAATTTTAAAATTTGTAAATTATCTCACAAAAAAAGCCGTTCTCACAAAGAAAACGGCTTTGATTTCTAATTAAATTTTAGTCAGGCACCGAGCTCCTGCTCGTTGTCTCCTGTAAAATACACCTTTTTGATATCTGCACCAAGTCCTCTGAACTTTTCAACAACATCTTCATATCCACGCTCAATGAACTGAATATTAGAAATCTCTGTTGTACCGTTAATTTCAAGAGCGGCAATAATCATAGCCGCACCTGCACGAAGGTCGGTTGCCTTAACGGGAGCCGCTGTGAGCGGAACACCGCCCTCAATGATTGCAAGTCTGCCCTCAACAGAAATCTGCGCACCCATTCTGATAAGCTCGCTGACATACTGATAGCGATTATCCCAAACATTCTCGTTGATGATGCTTGTTCCGGGAACGCTCATAAGCAATGCGGCAAACTGCGGCTGACAGTCTGTCGGAAAGCCGGGATGCGGCATTGTCTTGATATTACAGCGCTTTAGCGGAGCAGATGACGCATCAACCTTGAGAGCCTCATCATATTCCGTAATCTTAACACCCATCTCACGCAGCTTTGCGCTGATTGATTCAAGATGCTTCGGTGTAATATTCTTCACCGTAATACAACCTCTTGTTGCGGCGGCGGCACACATATATGTTCCTGCCTCAATCTGGTCGGGAATAATCGAATAAGTAATGCCGTGAAGATACTCAACGCCACGGATTTTGATAACATCCGTACCTGCGCCCCTGACATCCGCTCCCATTGAATTAAGGAAGTTCGCAAGGTCAACAATATGCGGTTCTCTTGCGGCATTTTCAATAATGGTCTGTCCCTTTGCCTTTGATGCGGCAAGCATAATGTTCATTGTTGCACCAACGGACACAACATCAAGGTACACATGTGTACCGACAAGGCTGTCGCATTCTGCCTCTATAATCGCACCGTCAACAAGCTGAGTGGTCGCACCGAGAGCCTCAAAGCCTTTAAGATGCTGGTCAATCGGACGCACGCCAAAGTTACAGCCGCCCGGAAGAGCCACCTTAGCCTTGCCGTACTTGCCCAAAAGTGCGCCGAGAAGATAATATGACGCTCTCATACCTCTTACAAGGTCGGTCACAGCATTGCATGTGCGGATTTTTGTAGGATCAATATATAAGGACGAACGGTTGATTCGTCTTACATTAGCACCCATCTGCTGAAGAATTCTGCTGATAAGTGATACATCGCTGATGTTAGGAATATTTTCAATCTGACACGGTTCATCACAAAGAATAACTGCCGGAATAATTGCAACGGCTGCATTTTTCGCACCGCTGATTGTCACTTCACCCGATAATGGCTTTCCGCCGGTAACTACGAACTTCTCCAATTGTTACACCCCAATTAATGTGTAGAAGATACTTTTAACTAAATAAGCTAAATATCTGAAAATGTATATCTATATAGTGTATAAGTAAAAATCAAAAATTATACGAATCTAAAATTCATAATGAGAACTAATTTGTTACATTTTATTAAAAACGAACCCACTCGGTTACGCAGATGTAATTTAACAATTCTCTTACAGAAAATGATACTACAAAATTGTAGTAAAGTCAACGGAATAATAAAACTGTAATCTATTTTTGGGCAAGTTGTACTCAAATTATTAATTTGTTGCTTTTTTTGTTTTTAATATAACCAACCATGCTTTTTAAAACCGTTTTTTCCTAAAAAGAAGTAATTAATCAAAGCAATTTTTTGTAAAATAATTACAAATTGAAACAGTTATTATATTTTCCTAATTGAAAATTTGCAGGCAAATCTATCGTATATATTTATTCTTTGCAAATCAAACGAATAAAACAAAAATATCTAAAGGTAAATTTTTTTAAAAATCACAGACAAAATGATTATTATGCCGAAAAAAAGACTTTACTGCCACTTGCATTGAATTTAAAACTTTTATCAATTATGATTGAAACAGAATCAGTCGGCAAGTGTCCTTTTACAATATAATAACGACAAAATTAAGGCATTGCGGCAAATTTTTAATTAACGGGGGATTCAGAATGAGCGAAACAGCAAAAGAACCGAAAAAAATAAGTAAAAGAAGCAGTGAAGAAAAAATTGAAATTATTGTTGCGATTTTTCTCGGAATAACCGCACTCGCCACAGCATGGGCATCGTGGATAGGTTCACTTCACGGCGGAAATCAGGCGACTAACTACACAAAAAGCAACAACCTCTCATCAGAGGGCAACTCGATGTGGAATGAGGCTTCTCAAAATCTTATGCAGGATATGATCACATGGAATGACATCAATGAGGCAAACCTTAATTACCAATATGCGGAATCTAAAAACGATAAAGCGGAAATGGAAAAATATCAGTACCAAATTGATCAGCTTATGAGTGATAACTGTACAGAAGAATTTCTTGAGGCAATTAATTGGGCAATGGATCAAAAGGAAAATGTAACTCCGTTTATGAAGGACGGTTACACCGAAAGTTATTTTGCAGAGGCACAAGCTACAATTGAAGAGTCGGACAAACTTCTTGAACAAGGTAAGAAAGATAACGCAAACGGTGACGCATTCGGTCTTGTAAGCGTAATTTACTCGGTTGTACTCTTTATGCTCGGTATCGTAGGCACATTCAAGAATCTTCCGAACAGAAGAATTGTGCTCGGTGTTGCAGTTGCAGGTTTTATTCTTGCCACTATATATATGTTTACAATTCCGATGCCGACAGGATTCAATATTCTCAGTTATTTCGGAATGGCATAAAACAAAATATTCTGTACTCACAGCGGTGAAAGCAAATGCTTTTGCCGCTGTTTTTTTGTAAAAAATCAAAAAAACATTACATTTTTTCGTGTGTGTCTATTGACTTTTTAAAAAGGGAATGCTATATTATAATTAACATATGAGCATATCTTCATATGTTCAAGTATAACTTTTAACCTGAGAGAAAATTAAAGGGGACGCCTATGGAAAACAAAGAAAAAACAACCACTCCCGAAATGCCCGACATTGATGTGCTGTTTGAGCTTGCAGACCTTTTTAAGGTTTTCGGTGATTCAACCCGACTTCGCATTATGTACACCATTTCGGAAAATGAAATGTCGGTGCTCAACATTGCTGAAGCTCTCAGCATGGAGCAAAGCACAATTTCCCATCAACTGCGTGTGTTAAGGCAGAACAAGCTGGTGCGTGTTCGCCGTGAAGGAAAGCAGATTTATTACAGCCTTGACGATGACCATGTGAAACGAATCATAGAAATGGGACTTGACCATGTTCTTGAATAAGGAGGGAGACATATGAGGTACAAATATCAGCTTGACAATCTCAACTGCGCCCATTGTGCAGGCAAGATTGAGGCTAAAATTACAGAAACAGACGGCTTTGAGGATGTAAACTTTAATTTTGCGACAAAACTTCTCAACTTCAAAAGCGAAAAGCAGAATCCTGTTTCCGAAATTCAGGCAATCTGCGACAGCATTGAGGACGGTGTAACCGTTGTTGACAAAACTCCGAAAACCGATCTCAAAAAATACACCTACACTTTAGACAATCTCAACTGCGCTCATTGTGCGGGCAAAATTGAGGCTAAAATTGCAGAAACAGACGGCTTTGAGGATGTAAACTTTAATTTTGCGACAAAACTTCTCAACTTCAAAAGCGAAAAGCAGAATCCTGTTTCCGAAATTCAGGCAATCTGCGACAGCATTGAGGACGGTGTAACCGTTGTTGACAAAACTCCGAAAAATGATGTCACAACAAAGGCAGAACCCGAAATCACGAAAAAGAAAATCAACCGTGACACAATCTTCCTTGCAATTTCAATTGTACTTGCTGTAGTGTCCGAAATTCTCCACCTTACACTTGACGGTGTTACGGCTGTTCATTATGTTGTACTCGCAGCGTGTTTTGTTGCAACACTTCTTTCGGGTTACAAGGTATTTATCAAGGGTGCAAAAAACATTCTAAAGCTGAGAATTGACGAAACAACGCTTATGTCTGTTGCGGTAATTGCGGCATTCTGTCTTGGAGATTTTGTTGAGGCGGCAATGGTAACAATCCTCTTTTCTATCGGTGAAATTTTTGAGGATCGAGCAGTTGACGCATCCCGCCGTGACATTGAAAAGCTTGCAAACATTCGTCCCGATACAGCAACAATTATTGTTGACGGTGCGGAACAGATTGTTCCTGCCGAAAGCGTTGAAATCGGAAGTATAATTGAAGTCAAGCCATACGAAAGAGTTCCGCTTGACGGCATTATTATTAAAGGTAAAACGACTCTCGACACATCGGCTCTCACAGGCGAAAGCCTTCCTGTTGACGCAGGCGAGGGCAGTGAGGTACTCAGCGGCGCAATCAACGGCAGTAACCTTATTACCGTCAAAACCACAAAGCATTTCGGTGACAGTACCGCAACAAGGATTCTTCAGCTTGTTGAAGATGCCGCCGCTCAAAAGGGCAACAGCGAAAAGCTTATTTCAAGATTTGCCTCTGTTTACACACCGGTTGTTGTACTCATTGCAGTTGCAATCGCAGTAATTCCTCCGCTTTGCGGACTCGGAGCATTCAGCGAATGGCTCTACCGTGCGCTTGTTTGTCTTGTAGCGTCATGTCCGTGTGCTATTGTTATTTCCGTACCTCTCTCCTACTATTCGGGTATCGGTGCGGCATCCGAAATCGGTGTACTCATCAAGGGCGGAAAATATATTGAGGCTCTTGCAAAAGCAGATACATTCGTATTCGATAAAACAGGCACACTCACAAGCGGCAAACTCAGCGTAAACAAGGTTAATACTGTCGGTTCATACAGTGCTGACGAAGTTCTTGCTCTTGCCGCTGCAAGCGAAAAATATTCCGCTCATCCGATTGCCTCCGCAATCAGAGAAAAGGCAAACGGTCTTGAACTTCCCGAGCTTTCCGACTACAGCGAAAGTGCCGGTCACGGAACAAGCGCAGTTTATAACGGCAAAACTATTCAGTGCGGCGGTTCAAAGATTCTTTCGGACAAACAGAAGAAGATTGCAAATAAAGATGATTCTGTTTTCGTAATTTATGACGGTCAGCTTATCGGTTCGCTCAATGTCAGCGATACGGTAAGACCTGAGGCAAAAGAGGTTATCTCACAGCTTAAAGCGCTCGGTGTCAAGAACACGGTAATGCTCACAGGCGACAGACAACAGCCTGCCGAAAATGTTAAAAACGAACTCGGACTTTCCGAATGTCACGCAGAGCTTCTCCCTGCTCAAAAGCTTGAGCTTTTCAAGGGCTTGAAATCAAAATCCAAGGGTGCTTGCTTTGTAGGCGACGGCATCAATGATGCCCCTGTTCTTTCGGCAAGCGACTGCGGTATCGCAATGGGATTCGGCAGTGAAGCCGCTATTGAAGCGTCAGACGCAGTTCTCGCATCAGGCACACTCAAACAGCTTCCAAAGGCAATTAAAATTGCAAGAAGTGTTATCAACACAGTCAAGGGCAACATCATCTTTGCCCTCTCAATCAAGGCTCTTGTAATCATCCTCGCCGCATTCGGTCTTGCACAAATCTGGATGTCCGTTATCGCCGACACAGGCGTCAGCGTAGTCTGCGTCCTCATAGCCGCAAGACTCCTCAAAAAGAAATATTGATTTTTTTACAAATCATATCATTTATTATGATAAAGCACCGTGAGCTTTCACAAGTTTCACGGTGCTTTCATTTGCAAAAATTTTTCTAAACATAATCTTATATTATAGTATTTTAAAATCATTGACTTTTATAATTATATAAATTATAATGTTTTTGTCAGCGCTTGTAACTGATAAATAAACTTCGGAGAGATTAATTTGAAAAAGATATTTTTATTATTAGTAACCGCTTTATTTTTACTTTCATTATATGGATGTAACACTTCTTCATCAAGCAATAATTCCACTGAACAAACAACCGTAACGAATACAGATGATTTATCTCTTGATTCAGATATTGAAACAACAGAATTAAATCATAACTTAGAAATTTACAATAACGGCAAAAAGGTGGATACTTTAAATCTTTACGGCTTATTTAAACAAATTGATAACGGCTTCATATATTCAAAAATCAATAAAGACTCTCCAAATGAAATGGAATACTACAGATATTATTTAGATAAAAAAAACAGTGTAAAACTCGGCTCAATAAAAGACTGGTCTATGCAAATTCACGATAAAGCGTATGTAAATAATCACCTTTGCTTTACGGCAAGCACGGGCGACATTACAGATGAAGAAAACAGAACCCTTGAATTTATTGATATAGACCTTAATAAAAACAAAATGACTACTGTCTTTTCTGACAAAGGCGGTTTTCCCTATGATACCGTTACAGGTGCAGACAATCTTGTCATAATTACAAAAGTATTAAACAACGGTACTTCTTTGGAACTGTATGACACCGAAACGCAAAAGTTTAAACAACTGAAATATTTAGAGTTTGATGATAAGAACTGTGTAGGAAAAACTATAAGAAAAGTTTCAATTGACGACAAAACAAAAACAATCTGCCTCTTGGTTTTGGACTGTGTTTCGGAAACAGATGTTTCTTTAAAAATAGAAACCTATGACTATGATATGAATTTTCTTAAAAGCTACGATATCTCCGATATTTCGGATGATTCTAACGAATTAATTCAGGGCGTACAGGTTTTTGATTTTAAAAACAATTATCTATTCTATCAAAATTTCAGCATAACAAGATGTATAGGATATATAGACAGCGATAAGCTGAAAAAATCCGACATATCAGAAGATGTAGATGATACTTTTTCAATAGTATCCGCATCTGAAGATGACAGTGATACAAATTTATTGTATAAGAGGGCGGAATCAAGTTCAGAAGATAACTACATATATCTTTTTGATACAACCAACAAAACAATGAAGGAAACAAAATTCAATATTGAAGAAAAAGGGTACACTATAGGCAGTATATCACGAATAGGAAAAGATAATTTGATGATAATGATGTTCCCTGATAATGCAGACAAAAAAAGTGACCTTAATTCAAGAATATACTTTACAAAACTAAGCGACTTAAAATTTCAGTAAGCAGGGAGTAAAAAACAATTAAAATTCATTTTGCAAATTATCTGTCAAAATCCTGCAAAAAATTTAATTTATGGGCAATACTGCTCTTTACTTTTTAAGGTATTTATTGTATAATTAGCGGTAAAGTAAAAAGGTATATTTAATGTTACAAAACACCTTTTGCTCACAGTAAAAAGGATAGGAGGGACAAAACATAATGATCAGCGGTGCTGAAATTATGGTAAAATGTTTGGAAGCCGAGGGCGTTGACATAGTCTTTGGTTATCCCGGTGCGGCTATCTGCCCATTTTACGATAAAATTTACGATTCGAGCATTACCCACATTCTTGTTCGTCAGGAACAGAACGCTGCTCATGCGGCAAGCGGCTATGCAAGATGCAGTAATCGTCCCGGTGTTTGCGTGGCAACTTCCGGTCCCGGTGCAACCAACCTCATCACAGGCATTGCAACCGCCTATACGGACTCTATTCCGATTGTTGCCATTACAGGTCAGGTTCGTTCCGACCTTCTCGGCAGAGATGTCTTTCAGGAAGCTGACATCACGGGAGCTTGTGAACCGTTTGTAAAGCACAGTTATCTCGTCAGCAAAACAGAAGACCTTCCGAGAGTTTTCAAAGAGGCTTTCCATATTGCCTCAACCGGCAGACCCGGTCCTGTACTTATCGACATTCCCGTTGATATTCAGGAAAATGAAATTGAAAGTTTTGAATATCCCGAAAGCGTAAACATTATCGGTTACAAGCCGAACACTAAGGGACACGCAATTCAGGTTAAAAAGGCTGTTGAGGCCATCAACGCAAGCAAGCGTCCTGTTATCGTATCAGGCGGCGGCGTGCTGAGTTCGGGTATCAAGCTTAAACTTCAAAAATTTGCAGAAACTACGGGTATCCCCGTTATTTCAACTATGATGGGCATCGGTGTTATGCCCAGCGAGCATGAGCTTTATCTCGGAATGCTCGGCACTCACGGCAAGGCTGTTGCCAACCGTGCTCTTCACGAAGCCGACCTTGTAATCGTATGCGGTGCAAGACTCGGTGACAGAGCTGTTGCGGCTCCCGACCAGATGAGTGAAAACACAAAGGTAATTCACATTGACATTGACCCTGCTGAAATCGGTAAGAATGTTAAAACAGAAATTCCGATTGTAGGCGATATGAAAAATGTCATCAATATGCTGCTTGACAGCATCGGCGATTACAAGGTTACAACAATGTGGAGCGAAACCGTAAAGAACTGGAAAAAAGACCTTTACCGTGAGCCTCCCGTTTTTGACGGCTTTGTTGAGCCGAGAACACTTGTCGGTCATCTCAGTGCAATGTTCCGCTCAAAGGCAATTCTTGTTGCCGATGTAGGACAAAATCAAATCTGGTGTGCAAACAACTTCCGTATTCGTGAGGGCAGATTCCTCACAACAGGCGGTATGGGTACAATGGGTTACTCAATTCCCGCTGCAATCGGTGCAAAGTTTGCAAGACCCGACCGTGATGTTATTGTAATCTGCGGTGACGGCAGTTTTCAGATGGGGCTTAATGAGCTTGCGACTATTGCAGGCAATCAGCTCGGAATTAAAATCATCATTATGAAAAACGCACGACTCGGAATGGTTCGTGAACTTCAGGACAAACACTACGGCGGCAGACACTCCGCAACAATTCTCAACGGTGATCCCGACTTCTTGAAGATTGCCGATGCTTACGGCATTGACCATGCAGAGGCTCATTCAAACAAGGAAGCTGAAAACATCATCAAGGGTATTGTTGATTCGGAAAAACCGTTCATTCTTGTTTGCGATGTTCACCCCGACACTCCGTCAATTTAATGAGGTGATAAAATGCAGTATACATTATCAATACTTGTTGAAAATCAGGCGGGCGTTCTTTCAAAAATTTCGGGACTTTTCTCTCGCCGAGGTTTTAACATCGACTCACTCGCAGTAGGTGTTACTCAGGACCCGTCGGTTTCCCGAATCACAATCGTTGCAAACGGTGACGAGTACATTGTTGAACAGCTTGAAAAACAGCTCAACAAGCTCATTCCCGTCATTAAGGTAAAAAGGCTTAACGAGGGCGAATTTATCAGCCGTGAGCTTGTTTTAATCAAGGTTCACTGCGCCGCCTCAAAAAGAGCCGAAATTGTCAAAACGGTTGAAATTATGCAGGCGAAAATCGTTGATGTATCCCCTTCGTCAGTTACCGTTGAGTACTGCGAATGTGCAAGCCGCATCAACACGCTTGTTGACTTACTCAAGCCTTATGGTATCCGTGAGATTGTAAGAACAGGTACTGTTGCCATTGACAGAGGCACAGCTTCGGTTTCCGTTTAATCTTACAGTTAGCATATATTTTAATTTATATGCCGCGTTTGCGGTAAGGAGGACTTTAATATGAAAGACTACACAAAAAACATGACAGCACCAATCTACTATCAGTCAGATTGTAACCTTGACCTTCTCAAGGGTAAGAAAATTGCTATTATCGGTTACGGCAGCCAGGGTCATGCACACGCTCTCAACCTCAGGGATTCAGGTTGTGATGTAATCGTCGGTCTTTACAAAGGCAGCAAGAGCTGGGCAAAGGCTGAGGCACAGGGCTTTAAGGTATATACATCGGCAGAGGCTGCAAAGCAGGCTGACATCATCATGATTCTTATCAACGATGAAAAGCAGGCAGCTCTTTACAAGAACGACATCGAGCCAAACCTCGAAGCAGGCAATATGCTTATGTTCGCTCACGGCTTTAACATTCACTTCGGTTGCATCAAGCCTCCAAAGGATGTTGATGTTACAATGGTAGCTCCTAAGGGACCTGGTCACACAGTTCGTTCAGAGTATCAGGTTGGTAAGGGTGTACCTTGCCTCGTTGCTGTTGAGCAGGATGCTACAGGTCAGGCTAAGGATCTCGCACTTGCATATGCACTCGGTATCGGCGGTGCAAGAGCCGGCGTTCTTGAAACAACATTCAGAACAGAAACAGAAACAGACCTCTTCGGTGAGCAGGCTGTTCTTTGCGGCGGTGTTTGCGCACTTATGCAGGCAGGTTTTGAAACACTTTGCGATGCCGGTTACGACCCAAGAAATGCTTACTTTGAGTGTATCCATGAGATGAAGCTCATCGTTGACCTTATCTATCAGTCAGGTTTTGCAGGCATGAGATATTCAATCTCTAACACAGCTGAGTACGGTGACTACATCACAGGTCCAAAGATCATCACAGAGGATACTAAGAAGGCTATGAGAAAGGTTCTTTCTGACATTCAGGACGGTACATTTGCTAAGGACTTCCTCCTTGACATGAGCGATGCCGGTTCACAGGTTCACTTCAAGGCTATGAGAAAGCTCGCTGCCGAAGCTCCTGCCGAAGTATTCGGTAAGGAAGTTAGAAAGCTCTACAGCTGGTCTGACGAAGATAAGCTCATCAACAACTAATGTTTTTTAGTTCGTGAAGACAGTTTGATATATTCAAACTTCTGTCACCCGAGCGTTACATAGTACGAATTAACGGTTCAGTCAATTTGGCTGAACCGTTTTTTGTTGTTCAATAAAAGGGTTCAGCTTTTTACGGCTGAACCCTTTTGCAGTTAAAACTTATTAATTTTTAAATAATCAATACTTCTCATAGGAGAAAGAATTATAAGCGTCAAGCAAAGACTGCTTATTCTCAGCGGTAGTTTTCTCACCCCATACGCTGGTATCACCATAACCTGTCGCAATAAATTCGGTAAACATATGTGCATTTACGCAATTATTAAACTGTTTAAGGTTAATTTCGTTATATTTTGCCCGTGAAATATTTTTGTCATTACCGTCAAAATAATTATAATAAATATTATTATTTGATTCTTCGCCTACACCTCTTGCCGAATACATATTTGCAAAAAGATTCTCTCCGTCGTATGTGATTATTGAATTACCCGACCAATAGTAACCGTCATCTACATTTAAAGATATCTTTAGGTCGTGAACCTCATACTTTTTGGCAGTTTTATTATAGTATATCGCAAAACCGTCGTTAACATTTCCCACTCTTTTTAACTTACCGTCTTCAAATTTGTAAACAACGGAATGGAAACTATACTCATTGGAATCAGCCTTTTGTGCAACAAGCTCCGGAACTCCGTCAAAGTCGAAATCCAAAAACATAACACCTGACAAATTGTGATTACTTCCCAAGCTTGGCAGCCATTCACTCTGATGATTCATCATATAATTGATATAAGCGTCCCTTGTTTTATCGGATGTCTTATACCTGTATGTTACACCGGTTGGGTTAAACATCGTAGTAAACTTTTTACCGTCTTTTGAAACACCTCTTACCGTATAAGTGTTACTGCCGGACTTTGCGCCCTTGTGAACATAATAGTTGTCATAAGTTTCTGCTATCCTCTTCCAAGAACCGTTTTCTTTAATATAAACACGGAACTTTGGCGCATCTCCCGTCCAATGCATTTCAACACCGTTGTTTACTGCACCAATGCTGTAAATTTCGGGACAATCCTGATGATCGCCAATAGGCGTACCCTTTGAATCGTAGCCGCTTGTAAAACTCTTGGCATCCTTGCTGATACAACGAACCGTGTAATAAATATCATCAACGCTTAAATCAAATTCCTTTGAAACAACATTCATATCAAGCATAGTCGTGCCTGTTGTATCGGCAAGCTTTGTCCAACCGTTTCTGTCCTTGTAGTACACACGGTATTTTTCAGCACCTGCAACCTTGTTCCATGTCAGCTTTACGCCGTCATATGTAACCTCAAGTTTTGAAATTTTCGGTGTGGCAACATACTTTACCGACTTGCCTGTCGGATTATAACCGCTTGTGAATTTCTTTGCGTCGGATGTAATGCATCTAACCGTATAGGTGTAATTTCTGCCGGACGAAACATCCTTGTCGATATATGAGGTTGAAGTTGTATCGACCATTCGTGTCCAGCCTTTACTGCCCTTGTAGTAAACTCTGTATTTAGTTGCACCGCTTACTTTGCCCCAAGAGATTTTTACACCGCCGTTTACATTTTCAAGCTTTGAAATTTCGGGGGCGGCAATATATTTTAAGGTTGTCCCCTTTGAATCATAACCGCTTGTAAAGCTCTTTCCGTCAGCAGAAATACATCTTACAGTATAGGTGTAATTCCTGCCCGATGAAACATCCTTGTCGATATATGATGTTGAAGTTGTATCGACCATTCGTGTCCAACCTTTACGGCCCTTGTAGTAAACTCTGTATTTAGCCGCACCGTTCACTTTACTCCATGTAAGCTTTACACCGCCGTAAACGCTTTCGGCTTTTGAAATTTTCGGAGTAGCCAAGCTTGCCCTTGCAACCTGTGCATACTGCACGGGTGTGTTAAGCGGTTCAACCGCATTTGCAGAAACTGCCGAAACCGCAACCGCAGACATCGACATTACCGCCGCCATGGCTATAGGTAAAAACTTTTTCATAGTTATCCCTCACTTTGTAAATATTCTACGCATTATTAAGAACTTTTGCTAAATTTTTATGCAAGTTAATTGTAACATTAAATGATATAAAAAGCAATACATCTTGATAAACTATCACAAATTTTTTAAGCTAAAATAAATAAACCGCTCTCAATAACGAGAACGGCTTTTATAGGGATTATTTAATTTGTAAATTACTCAAAATGATTTCTGCGTTTTGCAAAAATTACTGCACAACCTGCAAGCATTGCAACAAGAAGAATTACAGCAACGCTGTTCTGTCCTGTCTGTACAGCACCGCTGTTATTCTGTGAATTGCTCAGTGTGTCATTTGTTGCTGTGTCGCTTGTTGAAACAGGCTTTGTTGCAGAAGTTGCAGAAGTTGTATCGGGTACTGTTACAGGTTCGTCAACTGTTGCAACCGTAGTTGTAGGCTCAGTAGGAACAGTTGTATTCGGTTTATTAGATTCCAAACCAAAATTCATTTTTGACAATTCTTCAAGAATACTATCGTCAATAACTCCGCTTTCGTAAGCCTCTTTAATTGAGTAAACATTGCCATTCTTATAAAGCATAACATCATCGTTATGGTTGTAACAATAAGTATAGTCACCAATTGTTTCTTCAATTAAATAATTAAGGCTAAAGCCTTCATCGTGCATAAAACATACTCCGCCGTCACTTGTTGAACCAACAATTTCAATGTTGAGATACTCAGGTGCTTTGCCGTCATAGTATGTATCTATAAATTCTCTTTTAATTTTAAAAATGAGAGATGAATTTTCGCCCTTTTGGATGATATCCATCTTTCCCCAAAGATTTCCCCAAGTGTATAATTCATAGAGCATATCATCATCAATTGCACCTGTTTCATAGGCATCAGACAATGTATATACTTTATTATTTTTATATAACATAACAGGACAATCGCTCGGATAAGAAATAGTATAATTTCCTAAATCAAATTCCACTTCATCTGCCCAGTGTGTAAAACTGTCAATAAAATCAAAATACACACCACCGTCACTGGCTGTACCATATATTCTTACTTCAATAAAATTAGGCTTTTCATCACCATAATATGTATCTAACATAGCCTGTTTAATATCTGAAATCAAGTCTGAATCAGAAGTTTCATCAGGTGTAGCCGCAAAAGCTGTTGTTACAACCGAAAAGCACATTACAAATGCTATCAATGCTGTTAAAAATTTTTTCATTTTGATTTCCTCATCTTTTATTTATTCTATCTGTAATAATGGTATACGCAACAGATATTCAATTTACTTCATTATACCGCTTAATTATATGTAATGCAATATAGTTGCTAAAAATTTAGCAAAAATAATTCTGCTCAAATGAAAATGCCACTTTCATAGCGAAAGTGGCATAAATGTTAATTTTAGTTATTAAATCAAACTGGGTGAACCATATTTTCCTTGTCAAGCTTGTCGCCGTTGATGCCAACCTTGGCATTTCTTCTCTTTTCAAAGAAGTCGAGAGCAACCTTCGGGAACTGTGCATAAGAAAGAACATCCTCAGGCTGTTCAATCCACTGCTCAATCTCGCCACGGAGCTTATCAAGCTCAGGCTCAAGCTGATCTGCAGGACGACCTTTGATAATCTTCTTGTCACCGATAATCTTCTTCTGAAACGCAGGATCAATCGGCATTGGAGTTGTACCGTACTCACCGGCAACAAGTCCCTTGAACTCGTTTGTGCACATTGAGTAGCGCTTGCCTGTGATTACATTGAATACAGCCTGTGTGCCGACAATCTGTGATGTCGGAGTAACAAGCGGAGGATAACCTGAATCCTTACGAACACGGGGTACTTCTGCAAGAACTTCGTCAAGCTTGTCTTCTTTACCGGCCTGCTTGAGCTGTGAAAGAAGGTTGGAAAGCATACCGCCGGGAACCTGATAGATAAGAGCGTTAGCGTCAGTTGCGAGCATCTTAGGATCAAGAAGTCCTGACTTGATGTACTTCTCACGGAGAGTCATAAAGTAAGCACGGATGTCAGAGAACTGTTTAAGGTCAAGACCTGTGTCGAACTCTGTGCCTGAAAGAGCGGCAACCATTGACTCTGTCGGAGCGTGTGATGTACCGAGTGCGAGTGGGCTGATTGCTGTGTCAATGCCGTCGGCACCTGCCTCAACACCCTTTAAAAGACACATTGATGCAAGACCTGATGTGTAGTGGGTGTGGAGCTGAAGCGGAAGCTCCGGAACAGCGGCTTTGATAGCCTTTACAAGGCTTTCGGTTCTTGTCGGAGTAAGAAGAGCAGCCATATCCTTGATACAGATTGAATCTGCACCTGCGTCTGCAATTCTCTTAGCATACTCAACATAGTATTCGTCTGTGAATACAGGACCTGTTGTGTAGCTGATAGCAACCTGTGCATGACCGCCTTCTTTGTTAGCGGCCTTGATAGCTGTTTTAAGATTCTTGATGTCGTTAAGAGCATCAAAAATACGGATAATGTCAATACCGTTTGCGATTGAACGCTGAACAAGGTACTCAACGCAGTCATCGGCATAGTGACGATAACCGAGCATATTCTGTCCTCTGAAAAGCATCTGGAGCTTTGTGTTAGGGCAATGCTCTCTGATTGTGCGGAGTCTGTCCCACGGATCTTCGTTTAAGAATCTGAGGCATGAGTCATATGTTGCACCGCCCCAGCATTCGAGTGAGTAATAACCGATTTTATCGAGTTTGTCAAGAACAGGGAGCATTTCCTCTGTTGTCATTCTTGTTGCAATGAGTGACTGATGAGCGTCACGCAGAGCAGTTTCGGTAACTCTGATTTTTTTTGCCATTTTACAGCATCCCTTTCTCCGAATTATTGATTAGTTAAGTGTTACGAGAACCTTACCTGAGTCAACTGACTCACCCTTTGCAACATCAACTGTTGCAACTGTGCCGTCCTGCGGAGCCTTAACGGGAGTTTCCATCTTCATAGCCTCGATGAATACGAGGTCATCTCCGGCCTTAACAGCCTGTCCTGCCGAAACAACAACATTAACAACTGTACCGGGCATAGGAGCCTTTACAACAACAGAACCCTGAGCGCCTGCGGGAGCTGCCGGCTTTGCTGCAGGAGCGGGAGCGGCTGCCGGAGCAGGAGCGGCTGCTGCGGGAGCTGAAGAGCCACCGAGTTCTTCAACCTGAACATCATATGCTGTGCCGTTAACTGTAATTCTTAAATTCTTCATTTTTAGTATCCCCTTTTATTTTAACAAGTAATCATTTATCAGATAGTTGAATGCTTCTTTGAAAGTGTTGAAACACGCTTGCCCGAGAGCATATCAAGAGCAGAAATAAGAGTCTGACGGAGCTGAGCTTCTTCAACAATACCGTCAACATAGCCGTTCTGAGCGGCATTGTAAGCAGAAAGATTCTCGTCAGCAAACTTCTGAGCAACCTCAGCCTGCTTATCTGTGGCAACATTCATAACTTCGGGAGCCATAATGAATGCGGCAGCCTCAACATTAACAGGTGAAATAACTGCATCGGGAAGTGCGTAAACAACATCTGCATTAGCGCCTGTGCCTGCAAGAGCAACATAGCCTGAACCGATTGCCTTGCCTGTAACAACAGAAATCTTAACTGTTGTTGCCTCAGCATAAGCAGCCGACGCCTTTGTTGCCGACTTGATTGACTCAAAGCCCGGGCAGTTTACGAATGTTACAACAGGGAGTGAGAAAGCGTCGCAGAAACGAACAAACTTTGCTACCTTGTTTGCAGACTTGCAACCGAGCTCCTTGCCCTTTGTAACAACAATACCTACAACCTGACCGCCGAGTCTTGCGAAACGAACATTTGCTTCCTTGCCATAATCATTGAAGAGCTTTACAATGCTGTTGCCGTCAACTGTTCTGCTGACTACACAACCGCAACCGTCCTCTGCCGGAGCTTCTTCAAATGACTGAGGAGCCATTGTGAGGTTATTTGACGGAAGATAAAGGATAAGTTCCTTTGCAGCCTTGATTGCCTTGTCTGCGTCGTCACAAACGATTGAGGCAATACCGTTTTCAGCATTGTAAGCGGCATCGGAATGCTTGCCTGTTACCGAAAGTGAAAGCTGTGCGTCTTTGCTCATGATAACGATGTCTGCGCTTGCGGCGTTAAGAGCGTTTGTTCCGAGGCAAGTGCCGAGAACAACCGAAATCTGCGGTACAACACCGGAAAGTGACGCAGCCGCATTGAGAACATCACCGCAACCTGCGAGAAGCTCTGTACCCTGATTAAGTCTGCCGCCAACGCTGTCATAGAAACCTACAACAGGAGCGCCTGTCTTGAGTGCAAGACCATACAGCTTTTTAAGCTTGGCAGCCTGTGCCTTACTCATGGCACCGCCGCAAATGTCGCTGTTCTGTGCAAACGCATAAACAGGCATACCTTCTACTGTTCCAAAGCCTGCAACAACCTCGGCAAAACCTTCACCGGATTTTGCAAAGGCATCAATTTCACAAAAGCTGTCTGCATCAAAAAACGCCGTAATTGTCTTATAAGCGGAAGTTGCGGCAATTTCAGCCTTTGCCTGATTGATCTTTTCAATACTCATCTTAAAATCCTCCAATACCATGTATTGAATATGCACGAAAACTGAGCGTGCATACTAATTTTCTACACAATACATTATACTCTATAATCTTCAAAAGTACAAGAAAAACACGCTGTACTATTTCAATTTTGAACACATTTAATAGTTATTCCGTGAAAACCTTTAATTTATTGTCGAATTAACAAATAGTTTGATTGACCGTTTCGGAAGTATTTTTCAAAAACGGAAAATTAAAGCTGTTTGCCGTTTAAAAACGGGTTTGCAAGCAGTTTTTTAACCTCTTGTTCGGTCAAATCTCTCCAGTCGCCCTGTTTGAGCATACCCATTTTTACTCCGCCGATCTGGGTGCGTTTGAGTCTTGCAACCTCAAGCCCGACAGCCTCGCACATTCTTCTGATTTCACGGTTCTTACCCTCGTGAAGAATCATTTCAAGAACTACTCTGCCCTGCTCCTTGTGGATTACACGGACATATGCGGGAGCGGTTTTCCTGCCGTCAAGCTCAACGCCTGTTTCAAGCTTTACAAGCTGATCCTCGTCAATTGACGGTCGAACGGTTACTCTGTAAATCTTGTAAACATTGTTTTTCGGGTGCATAACCTTGTTTGCAAAGTCACCGTCATTTGTAAAAACAAGCATACCCTCGCTGTCTTTGTCAAGTCTGCCTATCGGATAAACTCGCTCGCCGACATTCTCAACAAGCTGTGCAACACACTTTCTGCCACGCTCATCATTCATTGTGGTAATGAATCCACGGGGCTTGTTGAGCATAATATATCGGTAATTACCGCCCTTCGGCACAACAATCCTCTTGCCTCTTACAAACACCTTGTCTGTAGGAAGAACCTTATCGCCGAGAATTGCGGTTTTGCCGTTCACCTTGACATGACCGCCGAGAATAAGCTCCTCGGCCTTTCGCCTTGAAGCAATACCGCATTGCGCTATGAATTTCTGAAGTCTTATAGGTTCAATTTTAGCCATATGTAAATTCCTTTTTAATAAAATTTTCTGTATATTTAAGCTGTCACGAAAACAGATTTCCTATTGCCGAAAATATTGACACACTCTTTTCATCCGATTTAATCTTTTCGCCTGCAACAATGTTGCATTTATAAAGCAGCTTTCCGCCGAGTGTGTATTCAATTCTGCCGACCGATTCATTCCTTTCAATCGGAGCATACAAAAAGCTGTCTATGAAGATTTTTTTCTTGATTTTATCGCAGTCCTCACGCTTTAAAACGATTGTGTTGTTCTTCTCCCCTGTAACCGTTACGCTGTTCTTATCGCCGCCCACGCACGGAATATCGGCACAAAAGTCAGCGTCCTTGCAGTCAACTCCCCTGTACTTTTCAAAAGCGTAATCATAAAGAGAAATATGGTCATTCCAATCGTTACGGTCATTCAGAGTGACGCACACAAGCGTTACACCGTCTTTTTTTGCAGAGGAAACAAGGCAACGCCCTGCCACCGTTGTATAGCCTGTTTTTCCGCCTGTACAGTATGGATAAAGCGACAAAAGCCTGTTATGATTTGCATATGCGGTTTTCTTTGATTTCGGTTCAAGAAATTCAACGGTCACGCTCTTCTTAGCCGTAAGATTTGCAAAATCGTCATTTTCAAGTGCATATGACATAAGCAGAGCCATATCCTTTGCACTTGAGTAATGGTTGTCATCGTCAAGTCCGCTCGGCGTTACAAAATTGGTATTCGTCATACCGATTTGCTTTGCCTTTTCATTCATTCGTTGTGAAAACTTTTCGGGACTGCCCGAAATCGTATATGCCGCCGCATTTGCCGCATCATTACCCGACGCCATCATCATTCCTGACGCAAGGTCCGAAAGTCGGACTTTTTCACCGACTTTAAGATACATCGAACTGCCCTCGGCAACCATTTCCTGTTTGAAGGTTACTTTGCTGTTACAGGATGCCGCCTCCTCAAGCGTTATGAGAGATGTCATAATCTTTGTGGTACTTGCAGGTTTCATTCTTTCATCTGCATTTTTTGAACAGATAACCGTGTTGTTATCGGGACAATAAAGAACAAATGCCTGTGCAGAAGTTGTGGGAGGAGTATCCTCCGCAGTTTTTGCGCCTATAAGCACAAACGGCATAACAAAGCACACCGCAAGCGAGATTATTTTTTTCATAAGGACACCCCCTGCATAAATCTATGCCGAGGGGTGTTGCAATATTACGAATCAGCCGTCAATATCGTCCTGTGTAATTTCGGAAAAATCGTCTGCGGATTCGCTCTTATCCTTTTTGAAAACTCCCTTTACCTTTTTGAGAACATCGGGAATCATATTAACGAGCTTGTCGGCTGTGCCTTCTTCCCTGTCAACGGAAACAAGCCTTACATCGCCCTGATAAACGGTAAGAAATGCAACAGGCTGAATTGTCACACCTGCACCGCTGCCGCCGCCAAAGCAGTCTTTGTTTTCCTTTTTGGTAGGCAGATCCGAACCGCCTGCCGCAAAGCCGTAGCTTACCTTTGAAACAGGAATGATGAGTGTGCCGTCAGGCGAAGTTATAGGCTCGCCGATAATAGTATTGACATCAATCATTTCCTTGATTTTTTCCATTGTGGTATCCATTAAACTGCCGATAGGATGTTCCATAGCCATTCTCCTTTTTCAACAATATTTATATCAATCATTTTTAACTTCTGCAAGAAGTTTAATCCCCTTGATTCCGTGCTTAACGGCAAGACCGATAAGTCGGAATGCGAAAATTCTTGCGGCAAAGTCAAAGTTAATTTCAGTTTCTGCTTTTTCCGAAAAATTCGGATTTATGTCAACTCCGTAGCCTTTGCATTTTACAACACGGACAATTGTACCTACTGCCGGATAAACAACGGCACAGTATTTGCCGTATTTTATAGCCGTGTCAGCCGCATCGTCACCTGCAACGCTGATACTCAGCGACAATTTTTTAACCAGTATGTGGCTGAAAAAGTCCTGCAATGCCGATACTGCAAGCTCTGCAACTTTTTTTATCAGGTTCAAAAGCCACTCAATACCGTACTTTTTTATAAGGCTCGGCTTTTTTTCTGTCGCTTTTTTAGGCTGTTCGGTTTTCTGAGTTTGTTTTTTTGCTTTTTTCTTCTTCTTTTCCTTTTTGGGTTTTGCCGGCACAAGCTGAAGCTTTACAAATCCGATATACACGGCACACCAAAACTTCTCTTTATATGATGCACGCAAAGTAATCGGAATAAACATCACAAGCGCAATAAACAGCACAATTCCGAGTAGGATATATAGCCAAAGCAAAGGGAATTCCCCCTAAATTTTACTGCCTGTCAACAGGCTGATCGGCAAACAAATCAATCTGCTCATTGCCGTTTTCAGTCTTTTCCTGTTCTTCACCGTTTTCTTCGGACTCCTTGTCCTCATCACCCTCGGGGAGCGGAGGAAGTTCGTCAAGACTTGAAATGTTAAAGCAACGCAAAAAGTTTTCGGTTGTGCCGTAAAGCAACGGTCTGCCGGGAAGCTCAAGTCTGCCCTTTTCTTCAACAAGTCCCTTTGTTGTCAAACTGCCGATTACACCACTGCAGTCAACACCACGCACCTGTTCGACAAAAGCCTTTGTAACAGGCTGATTGTACGCAACAACTGCAAGAACCTCAAGAGCCGCCTGTGAAAGCGGGGTGTTTCTTCTCAAATCCATAACGGTGCGAATCTGCGGAGCAAATTCTTTTTTTGAAACCATCTGACAGGAATTGTCAAGCAATATTATAGTTATGCCCCGTCCTGACGCCTCATAATCATCAATCAGTGCAGAAATATGCTCTTTAACCTTTTTTTCGGAAATTTCAAGTGCCTGCGCTATTCGGGAAAATTCAACCGACGCACCGTTTGCGAACAAAATCGCCTCAATCGCACCACGAATATTTTCAACAGCCATTACTGCACCTCCTCATTTTCATTGTTTTCGTCCTCGTCAACCTGTGGCAAAGGCATTGCGTTTTTATCCTCAATCATACGAACAACGGCATTTTCACCGCTGCCATCAATTCTGATACGCTTGCCCTTTACCAGCTCCAGCGTTGCAAGAAATGTTGCCACAAGGTCGCTTTTGCCCTCGCACACCTCAAAAATTTCGTGATATTCAAGCCTTTTGCCGTGCCAGAGCCTTCTCATAAGATGGATAATCTTACTGTTTACCGACACGATTTTATGCGACACAATGCCCGAAAATGCGTCTTTTGACGGTGGAAGCTTACGCTTGCCCCGTCCGACTGCGCTGACATATGCCTTTGCGATATCCTCACTCGGATGAATACGGTTGTAAGTCAAGTCAAATTCAACGGGAGAAGCCTCTCTGTAAAAGCTGTCAAAGTCATAAATATCGCCCAGCTTTGCCGCCATTTCACGGCAAACGGCATATTCAAGAAGTTGTCCCGAAAGTTCTTTCTTGAGTTCTTCAGCCTCTTCCTCATATTTTGGCAGGAGCATTACAGACTTGATATAAACAAGCCTTGACGCCATTGTCAGAAATTCCGATGCGATATCCATCTGATTTTCCTGCATCATATTAATCTGTTCCATGTACTGGTCGAGCAATTCGGAAATGCTGATATCGTAAATATCTATTTTGTTTTTAGAAATCAGCGTCAGCAAAAGGTCAAGAGGACCTTCAAATGCCGACAGCTTATATTGAAGTTGTTGTGTTTCCATAAATAAGTTTCAGTTATGATTTGATGTTACGAATGATTTTGAAATCAACCGACAAACGGCATATACGGCAGGCTTGCAAGCCAGCTGATGAAGTTAAGAATCTGATTGCTGAGCCAGTTAATCGGAGTGTTGAGAATTCCCACATACAAGAGAACAAAAAGACCGATAAAAAAGTACATCTGATATCTGTAAAAGAATTCAACAGCCTTGTCGGGCAAAAATACAAAGAGAACCTTTGAACCGTCAAGAGGCGGAATCGGGATAAGGTTGAACACAGCAAGTCCGACATTGCACGAAATATAGAAACTTAAAAACTGAACAATGTAATCGCCGATTGTTGAAAGCGGAAAAGCACCCGTAAAAAGGATAATCGGATAGTAAATGAGAAGTCCGACAAAAGCTGCAACGATATTTGCAATCGGACCCATAATTGCGGTGATTGCCATACCGACCTTTGGATTTTTAAAATTCCTCGGATCAATCGGAACAGGCTTTGCCCAACCGAATCCGAACAAAAGCATACACAAAGCACCCATAGGATCAATGTGGCTGAGTGGATTAATTGAAAGTCTGCCTCTGCCCTTTACCGCCTTATCACCGAGAAGTGAAGCAGTAAAAGCGTGCGCCCATTCATGGAACGGGAGAATTAAAAATATAATAACGAGTACAGCCAATATTTCGGCAATTACCGAGCCGAAATCAAGGTTGCCGTTTCTGATGCCGTTAAGTAATAATGAGAGCATAAGAGCCTCCTGAAATCTGAATTTTTAGGTAACAATCGTGTAACTATATTTATTCCTAATTATATAATATATCGTCAAAAATTACAAGAGCAAAAAACAAGTTAAGAAATTTTCAAAAAACACTTGCATTTTCTCTCATTTTCTGTTATTATAACAAAGTTAGAAATAGAATTAGTTTTCTTTAAGGAGGTGCAGACGCATGGCAAAATGTGAATTCTGCGGTAAGGATGTAAAGTTCGGTATTAAGGTATCTCACTCACACAGAAGATCAAACAGAACATGGAAGCCCAACGTACAGCGTGTTAAGGCTATTGTTGACGGTTCACCAAAGCGTGTATATGCTTGCACCCGTTGTTTGCGTTCAGGTAAGGTTACCAGAGCTAACTGATTTTACAGATTACGAAACAGCTCCACTATTTACGGTGGAGCTGTTTTTTTGTATTTTTATCAGAATTTTAAACCACAATCACAGCACAGAAAGAGGGCTGACCAAACAAAGGTCAGCCCTCTTAATTATTAGTCTTTATCAGCCGTTAAAGGATTTCTTCTTTCTTACGAAGAACGAACATTACACAAGTTGAGCCGATGAGAAGTGTAAGAATTACAACAGCCAGAGGAGCTTCACCTGTCTGGACAACGCCGTCATTGGCGCCGCTGTTATCAGATGTATCCGGAGTGTCGGATGTTGAGCTGATTTTCTTTGTTACAGGCTGTGTTACAGATGTTGCATCCTGTGAAGTTACAGGAGCAATTGTATCCTTAGTTGATTCCTGCGTTTCCTCTGTAGCCTTAGTAGCCTCAGTAGATGACTCTGCGGTTGAAGGCTCGGCTGTTGTCGGTTCTGCATAGGTTGAAGGAGTAAGCTCAGTTGAAAGATCATTTTTTACTGCCGCAGCAACAGGAGCTTTCTTAACTACTTCTTTATCAACGAGAATAACTTCTTTTGAACCGTCAGTCATTTCTGTGTCCGGATTTACTTCCGAAACACGAAGTACCTCAACAACAAGGTCAACCGTTGTAGAAACAGGGGCAACCTTTGAAACGTCTTTAACATCAAAAACAACTGTTGCAAAAAGCGTCTTTTCGCTAAAGTCATAAAGACCGAGATTACTTGCACCGAATTTTACATAACCAACGCCTTCCGACTTATTCTTGAAGTTTACATATACACCTCTGCCGTCCATCGTCGGGCAAACCGACTTAGCAGTATTCACATCAGCAACCGAAAGGATTGAAGGGTCATAAGAAATGTGCCACTGCGTGTCGAGCACATTCTTTTGAGACTGCATAAAATATGTAACCATTACCTGATTTGTAACTGCATTATACTTTGCACTTGCCATTGGGAAGTAATTTGATGTTGCATTTACTGTAAGAGCAAGTGAAGATTCAGCAGATGATGTTGTACCCTCTGTTGCAACGGGGGCATCAGTTGCAGACTCGGTTGTTTCCGATTCTGTTACAACCTCTGTTGTTGATTCGGCTGTTGTTTCCTCACCCGATGGATTGTACTCTGTCGGGAACACACCGTCTTTGCCGTAATAATCGCCGACCTTGAGGTCTGCCTTTTTAGGAGCATTGCCGTATTCACCGTTACCGTAGTAGTAGAACCACTCACCGGTAAAAATCAATTCATCCTTATCGTTCTCGGAAGTAAATTCAGGATTGATAATATAAATCATATTGTCAAAGCTTTCAACACCGTTGGGATAATAATCAGACTCGCCTTTATCATAACCCTTAAAATTAATATCGGTTGTTCGATAAGCAAGTTTATATTCAGGATTTGTCGGATCGTCTGTACCCTTAAGAGCGTTGTTCCAGATTACTTTATCAGCATCGGTCGGTACATCAGAACAGTAAACATTTTTGATATCAGCATTGCGAGCTGAATAACCCGGCCACGCTGAAGGAGTATCCGAACCGTTTTCCCAATAAACACCTGCATCAGATGTATATTTGTTTTCCCAGTCATCAGGCTTACAGAAATATATATGGTAGGTTTCAGTGCCCTCAGAAGGCACATAACTGCCTTCATCGTCCGTATCGGCAGAAACGCTTATTGCAGCAACCACTATCATTGATGCTGTGAGCATAACAGCCAATAAAAGACTGATAACTTTTTTGGACATTTGTATTTCCTCCTTATGATTTTCCGACACCATACTTGTATCAGCATGACTATTATAGTATAAAACTCAGAAAAAATCAAGTGTTACAGGGCATTTTGGCGTCTGAAACCTATTGTAATAATCACCAAAAATCACTGTACTGTTTTATAAAATATCTTTATTAGGTCTTATGCGAACAAAGACAGTACAAACAACTGCAAATTTTATCTATGATAAAAGCAAAAATGCCCTCCAAAGCGGAGGGCATCAAATAATTATGTATAATTATTTAAGATTATTCAAATCTCTTGCGTGTGTAAAGAACTGCACCGCCTGCAACGAGGAGAACTGCGAGAACTGCAGCTGCTGTTGTAGCACCTGTCTGAACTGCGCTGTTGTCTGTGCTCTTTGCTGTGTCAGCAGTTGAAACTGCGTTTGCAGAAGATGTTGGGTTCTGACCTGCAGTAGGAACTGTGTTCTTTGTAGGATCTGTCTTGTTGTCACCTGACGGAGTTGTTGTTGTAGGCTGATCAGGTGTAGCAGGTTTTGCATTCTTGTCTACTGTCTGAACAAGACCTGCTTCCTTAGCCATATCATAGTTAGGAAGTGAACCGTACTCGTACTTGCCTGTTTCTTCGTTAAGACCATAGTAGAAGTAGAACTCACCGGCATATGTTTCCTTACCTGTTACGCTTACAGAAGTGTTGGTAGGGTCTATAACATAAATCATGTTGGTGAGGTACATTGAGATACCCCAGTCAGGATCCTCAAAGAAGTTGTCAGCAAATTTACCGAGGAATGTCTTGTCATCACCGTCAAATGCTTCCTGAGCCTTTGCCCAGAATTCGCCGTCAAGCAAATTGTCATAATATTCATTGTCGCCTTCCGAATAGTACTGACAAGAAACATCGGCAGTCTGCTTAGCAGCCTTAAACTGTTCCTCACTAAACTCGTAAGTTACTTTACCTGTTGCGGCATCTTCTGTCCTTAGACCGCCGTTAAGGTAGTTGTTGAAATCAAGATTAGGAACATCTGTAGGAAGGTCAAGATAGAAGATGTTATTTTCAGCATTTTCAACCTGCATCTTATAACCCGGCCAAGCAGCACCTACTGACGTACCGTCAAGAGAGTTGCATGCGTCTGAACCGTTCCACCAGTATGCACCTGCATCATTAGCATTGAACTTTTCACTCTTCCATGACTCAGGCATAAGGAAGTAAACTTTGTGTGTTTCTTTTACGCCCTCACTTGGGACATAACGACCGTTTGTATCAATAGCTGCGGAAACGCCGATTACACCTACAAGAGCAAGTGAAAGAACGAGAGCGCATGACACTATGATACTGATAAGTTTTTTTGACATTTGAATCTCCTCCAAAAAAATTTCCGATTTCTATCGGTATGGAATCATTATATAACAAAATTTTCAAAATTGCAATCTTTTTCAAAAAGCTTAAAACAAAAAAATACACAAAATTGCGATTGCAATTTTGTGTATTTAGCTTGTATTATAAAAAATTTTCCTATAAAAGATATTTATCTGTTTTATTTATCCGCATCTGCGTCGTCCGACATTGCATTATTGTCCGCAGATTTTTTCTTTTTTTCGTCCTTTTTCTTTACGAAAATAATTGCACCTGCGGCAATCAAAACAACAACAATTGCAATTATAATAATTAATGTCGTGTTTGAACCCGAACCGTTTGCAGAGCTCTCAACAACCTTTGTAACATCTACAACCTGACTATTCTGCTGAGTTGAGATGTACTTTTTCTCAACAACTACCGACTTATGGTCGTCTTTGTTAGGTGAGTTTTCCTCGCCCATTCCGTCAATGTAGTTTACAAAATCGCCCTGAATTTTTTCGGAATTTGCCGTATCATTATTTACTATCGGAACGGCACTATCCTCTACCTCTTTACCGTTCACCCAAAGCTTGCAGGTGATTTTATACGATTTGAGATATGTCATATCATCGCCGTACATATCCGAGATGAAATATGAAAGATCGGTTTTGCCTCCCTTTAGTACCTTGAATTCAGCAGAAACAAGAGCCTTGTCACCGTTAAGCTTTACGGGATTCTGAACATCTGTCCATGTAAAGGTGTAATAATTTTTCAGTTTAGGGTTGCCAATCGCAGTTTTAAAGCTTTCACAGTTTATTGAATCTGCATTCAACTTCAAATATTCATCGTTGTAAAAGAAACTCATTGCGGCTCCGATTACTTCTTCTTTTGTATCGGTCATATAAATAGCATACTTTACCGTATCGCCGACTTTAGCTGTTACGGAATCCTTTTCATCTGTTGAAATGCTGATTGTAAGGTCATCCTCGGCAGCACTTGCAGGAATACAGAATGCTGACACGGTAAGTACAGCCACGAAGAGAATTGAAAGCATATTTTTGATTTTTTTAGACATTTTTTTCATTCCTTTAGTTTGATATCCCTATTATATATCATTAAGACTAAAATTTCAATCAATATTTTAACAATTCTCGGTGAAATTTATGTGAAAAAAATTAATTGCAGACTCGCCTTTAAAGAAATGATATTTTAGAAATTATAATTCAAACTGATTTTCACAACATTACGATATAAAAAAACGCCCCTCGGAAAACCGAGAGGCGAAAAATTATTTTTTTAATCTGTCAACGCCGTTAACAGTCTTACAATAGGAAATTCAATTACTTATTGAATCTCTTTCTTGTGAAGTAAACAACACCTGTTGCAGAAACAAGAGCTAAGAGGATAACTACTGCCATAGAAGCATTACCTGTCTGTACTGCGTTGCTGCTTGTGCCGTTAGCCGGTGTGTCAGCTGTTGACTGACCCTTTGTTGCAGCCTGTGTAGCAGATGTAGCATCAGGTGTAGTAGGAGCTACTGTAGTAGGCTCTGTTGCAGCAGGCTCTGTTGTTGTAGGCTCTGTTGAAGGAGCATCTGTAGGCTCTGTTGCAGGCTCTGTTGTAGTAGGCTCTACTGTTGTAGGCTCTGTTGTAGCAGGCTCTGTTGTTGTAGGCTCTGTTGTAGTAGGCTCTGTTGTAGCAGGCTCTGTTGTAGCAGGCTCTGTTGTTGTAGGCTCTGTTGTTGTAGGCTCAACATATGCCTCAACCTTAGCGTCTGAGTTAATGTGATCAAAGAGATCATTAGCCATGTCGCCGTTAACTACTGCTTCATATTCTGAATCAGCATCAACTGTGCCTGTTGCAGGATTGAGCTTACCAAGTGTAAGATCAACTACATTGAGGTCAACATTTGTTGTACCTGTACCGTTAACTGTGAACACAGCCTCAACAAGCTTCTTGCCGCCTGCAAAATCATAAAGTGCAAGGTTTGAAGCATTGCCTGAAACATCATTCATATTTACCATGCCGTCAGCGATTTCAGGCATTGTAAGTGAATCAAGTGTAAGGAGGTTCTTATCATATGTAAGAGCCCACTGTACTTCTTCAAGCTGTGCGTCCTTAGTGTCAAGGAGATAGTAAACTGATACCTTGTCGCCTACATTAAATGTGCCTGAACCGATAGCCTGGCAAATATTAGATGTAGCGTTGATTGTTAAATTATCAACTGCAGGAGTTGAAGGCTCAACCTTAACAGTAGCCTTAGCGCCTAAACGTGTTGAATAATCAAAGTTTGTAAAGTCGAGTGTGATTGTTACATCAACGAGTGAATCTTCTTCAAAACCTGCAGAAACTGTGTCAAGAAGCATATTCTCACCATTGAATGTAAGGTCAAATTCTTCGCCTATAGGAGCTGCGCTCTGCTCGGGAAGACCCCAGTTAGCTGCCCAACTATCGTTTACAGCAAACTTGAACTGATAAGCATCGTCTGCAGATTCAATGTTTTCATACTTAATCTGATATACCTTGTCAGCAATCTGAGTCATGTGGTTAACTTCAGCGTCAACACCCCATGCTACACCGTTGAGCCAGTTGTCTTCACCGTTACCAACAACTGTAATGGTGTTAACTTTAAGGTCTGTTACCATTTTAACGCCGTCACCTGTTACAGTAATCTTGTTTGTAGCAGGATCGAATGTTACAGTAACATCACAAGCTGTTTCTACATCGAAAGTTACATTGTTATCTGTACCGTCAAGACCGATCCACTTCTGCTCGTCGCCTGTGTTTGCAACAACCTTGAGCTGATAGCTTTCACCTGCAGGAACAGCAGAGAATGTCTTTGTGAATACGCTGCCGTCAGCTGTCATAACATTTTCAGGAGCTGCGTCAGGTGTACCAACCCATTCATAACCTGTAAGATTTTCTGTACCGGCAACTACATATGTAGTATCGGCAGCAGGAGTTGTTGTAGGCTCTTCTGTTGTAGGCTCTGTTGTAGTAGGCTCTTCTGTTGAAGGCTCAACCTTAACAGTAGCCTTAGCACCTGAGCGTGACGGATAATCAAACTTAGTAAGATCAAGTGTGATTGTTACATCAACGAGTGAATCTTCTTCAAAACCGGCAGAAACTGTGTTAAGAAGCATATTCTGACCATTGAATGCAAGGTCAAATTCTTCGCCTATAGGAGTTGCGCTCTGCTCGGGAAGACCCCAGCTAGCTGCCCAATCATCGTTTGCAGCAAACTTGAACTGATAAGCATCGTCTGCAGATTCAATATTTTCATACTTAATCTGATATACCTTGTCAGAAACCTGAGTCATGTGGTTAACTTCAGCGTCAACACCCCATGCTACACCGTTGAGCCAGTTGTCTTCACCGTTACCAACAACTGTAATGGTGTTAACTTTAAGGTCTGTTACCATTTTAACGCCGTCACCTGTTACAGTAATCTTGTTTGTAGCAGGATCGAATGTTACAGTAACATCACAAGCTGTTTCTACATCGAAAGTTACATTGTTATCTGTACCGTCAAGACCGATCCACTTCTGCTCGTCGCCTGTGTTTGCAACAACCTTGAGCTGATAGCTTTCACCTGCAGGAACAGCAGAGAATGTCTTTGTGAATACGCTGCCGTCAGCTGTCATAACATTTTCAGGAGCTGCAGCAGGTGTACCAACCCATTCATAGCCTGTAAGATTTGTTGTACCGGCAACTACATATGTAGTATCGGCAGCAGGAGCTGTTGTAGGCTCTTCTGTTGTAGGCTCTTCTGTTGTAGGCTGCTCTACTGTTGTAGGCTCTACTGTTGTAGGCTCTTCTGAACCGTCGGGAACTGTTACAGTTTTAGCAACTGCGACATACTTATCAAATGCATCCTGATTTAATACAGATTTGTCTAAGAGTACTACTTCATCACTAGGGATTTCCAACTCTGATACAGGGTCTTGATTTGAAATAGTAAGATACTCTACATCAAGGTCAACAGTAGTTGCTACAGCCTCGGGATTGATGACATCGAATTCAACAGAAGAAAATACTATTTCTTTTTCTGATGAAAAATAGAGACTTGTGTCACTTCCTATACCCATAAGTAAACCAGGAGCTACATTTTTGTTGAATTCGAAATTTGGATATTCGAATGAAGTACTCTTTCTTGTATTATCTGAGACCTTGAGAACAGCAGGATCATAGTTCATTTTATACTGGAAGTTCAACATACCATCTCTGTCCTTGGTCTGGAACATGTATGTAACCCTTACAGTCTTCTGATCTGCGCTGAGAGTAACCTGCTTCTCAGAAAAGAGGTTTGAAGTAGCTGTAACTGTGAGACCCTTTTTTGCAGGAGCTGCAGTTGTAGGCTCTGCTACTGTTGTAGGCTCTGCTACTGTTGTGGGCTCTGCTACTGTTGTAGGCTCTACTGTTGTAGGCTCTGCTACTGTTGTAGGCTCTGCACCAGTAACGATGTCAACCTTACCCTTTGCACCCTGCTTTGTAGCATAGTTAAAGTTTGAAAGGTCAAGTGTAAGAACGATGTCATAACCGTCTTCGTAACCAGCTGCATCTGTATCAATGATCATGTTCTGACCGTTGTATGTAAGGTCAAACCACTCATTGAGAGGAGCTGTGCCCTGCTCAGGAAGGCCCCAGTTATCTGCCCATGAACCGTTGGCAGCAAACTTGAACTGATAGTTCTCATAAGCGTCAAGGCTCTCAAACTTAATCTGGTAAACCTTTGAACCCTCAGATGTTTCTGTCATGTAGTTAGCTTCAGCATCTACCTTCCAGTCCTTACCGTTGAGCCATGCATCTTCACCGTTACCAACGACTGTAATGTGGTCAACAACAAGTTCTTTCGGAATTACAACACCTTCACCTGTTGCAGTGATTTCATTTGTTGTAGGGTTGTAAGTTACTGTTACATCACATTCCTTTGTAACATTGAATGTGAAGTTGTCATTGCCGGTATCGCCTACACCAATCCACTCTGAATCGTTTTTAACGATCTTGAACTGGTAGCCGTTGCCGACTGCTACGTTGGTAAATACTTTTTCGTAGTTACCGTCGCCGTTTTCTGTCATTACATTATCTCCGCAAGTTGCTTCAGTCTCAGCCCACTTGTAACCTGTGAGTTCTTCACAACCGGATACGAAATATGAATCGCCGGCAGCAGAAACGCTCACTACAGTTGCAACGAGTGATGTCACAACAAGCATCATAGACAGTAAAAGGCTAAGTGCTTTTTTGAACATTTTCTTTTCCTCCTTATGTGATAATGCTTCTATAAGCAGTTTAATTATACAACAATCAACCACCAAAAGTCAATGCTAAAAACTCTTGCCGGCTGATTATTTGACAAAATATTGTTTTTTTGTAGGAATGCACAAATAAAATATCATTTATTTGTTATTTGTAACCATTCACATTGTGAGATTGCCAGTTCCAACTGTCACGGCACATATCCTCAAGACTTTTCTCGGCAACCCATCCAAGTATTTTCTTGGCTTTTGTTGCGTCGGCAAAGCATTCTGCAATGTCGCCTGCTCGGCGTGGCTTTATAACATAAGGAATTTCAATCGAATTTGCCTTTTCAAAAGCCTTTACAATATCAAGAACGCTGTAGCCCACACCTGTTCCGAGATTAAAAATCTCGGTTCCCTTGTGCTCTGCGGAATATTCAATAGCCTTTACATGACCTTTTGCAAGGTCAACAACATGGATATAGTCACGCACACCCGTGCCGTCATGCGTAGGATAATCGTTGCCGAAAACACCTAGACACTTGAGTCTGCCTGCGGCAACCTGTGTTATGTACGGCATAAGGTTATTCGGGATTCCGTTAGGATCTTCACCGATTCTGCCGCTTTCGTGAGCACCGATCGGGTTAAAGTAACGAAGAAGAACAACAGACATATCGAGATTTGCGTTTGCGGTGTCTGTAAGAATTTGTTCCATCATAAACTTTGTCCAGCCGTACGGATTTGTAGGAGAACCCTTTGGCATTGTTTCAACAAGCGGAACAGTTTCCGGAGTACCGTAAACCGTGGCACTTGAGCTGAAAATAAAGTTATTTACACCGTGTTTTTTCATCACCTCAAGCAATGTGAGCGTTGAATCAATGTTGTTACGGTAATATTCAACAGGCTTCTCACAGCTTTCACCTACTGCTTTAAGACCTGCAAAGTGAATTACCGCATCAATCTTATTCTCCGAAAAAATCTTTTCAACGGCATCTCTGTCACATACATCGGCCTCATAGAGCGGAATTTTTCTGCCTGTCAGCTCTTCAACTCTTTCAACCGCAACGGGACAGCTGTTTGAAAAATTATCTGCAATTACAACATCGTGACCTGCGTTGATGAGTTCAACACAAGTGTGCGAGCCGATATATCCGGCGCCGCCTGCAAGCAAAACATTCATTTTAAAATTCCTTTCTTAACATCAGCATTTTTCAGGCTCGGGATAGTCAACACCAAAGGTTTCGGCTGTAACCTTTGCCATAATCTGAGGATCAAGAGGCTTGTCGGAATAGTCTGTGTCACACTCTGCGATTTCATTGACAACATCCATACCCTCAATAACCTTGCCGAATGCGGCATACTGACCGTCAAGGTGCGGAGCGTTTTTGTGCATAATGAAGAACTGCGAGCCTGCTGAATCGGGCATCATTGAACGAGCCATTGAGAGAACACCCTCTGTATGCTTGAGATTGTTTTCAAAGCCGTTCACGGCAAATTCGCCCTTGATTGAATATCCGGGACCGCCCATACCCGTGCCTTCGGGGCAACCGCCCTGAATCATGAAACCGTAGATTACACGGTGAAATGTAAGGCCGTCATAGTAACCCTTGTTTACAAGGCTGAGAAAATTATTTACAGTATTCGGAGCAATTTCGGGATAAAGCTCCGCTTTGATTGTTTTTCCGTTTTCCATTTCAAAAGTAACAATAGGATTGCTCATTTTAAATCGTCCTTTCGGTTTATTAACACTATTTTAGTATATTCTTGATAAAATAGCAAGTGTCTTAGTGATTATTTGCGAATAAATCAACCTTTTTCAATACTCATTGTAGCAAAAGCATTGAGGTCTGTTCCTGCAATATTTCCGCTGAGAAACTCGTAATATCCCTGTGAACCGACCATGGCGGCATTGTCACCGCAAAGAGATTTTTCGGGCATATACATTTCCCAATCACGCTTTTTACACTCCTCTGCAAGGGTTCTTCTGAGAAGTGAATTTGCCGAAACACCGCCTGCGATTACAAGCTTTTTCTGTCCCAAGTCTTCAGCCGCCTTGATAAAGTTTGTAACAAGGCAATCGACAACGGCATAGCGGAATGATGCACAGACATCGGCTTTGTTAAGCTCAACACCCTTTTGTGCCGAATTGTGGATGAGGTTGATTACGGCTGTTTTAAGTCCCGAAAAGCTGAAATCATACGGCGCATCGTGAACTGTGGGACGAGGAAGCTTGAATGCAAACGGATTGCCATTTTCAGCAACTCTGTCCATTTCAATTCCGCCCGGATACGGCATTCCCATTGTCCTTGCGGCTTTGTCAAAAGCCTCGCCTGCGGCATCATCACGGGTTTTGCCGATAATTTTCATCTTTGTGTAGTCCTCAACCATAACAATATGGCTGTGACCGCCTGACACAACAAGGCAGAGGAACGGCGGTTTTAATTCTTTATTTGAAATATAATTTGACGCAATGTGTGAACGCAGATGGTGAACAGGAACAAGCGGAATTCCTGTTGCAAGTGAAAGTCCTTTTGCAAAATTCACTCCCACAAGCAACGCTCCGATAAGTCCGGGGGCATATGTAACACCGATTGCGTCAATGTCGGAAAGCCTGCAGTCTGCATCTTCAAGAGCCTGTCTTACAACAGGAACAATTGCCTCTGCGTGACGGCGTGATGCGATTTCGGGAACAACACCGCCGTAAAGCTTGTGTTCCTCAACCTGAGAAGCAACCACCGAGGATATTATGTTTCTGCCGTCCTCAACAACCGCTGCCGCAGTTTCGTCACAGGACGATTCTATTGCGAGTATCTTCATAATTTTCCTTTCACTACGAAACATTTATGATGAAGTTCCGTAATATCGTTATTATAATGTTTTATTACATATATATGTCAAAAACAGCGTGTCATTAAAACAGCGTTTTCGGTTGGAGAGGAGTAGTAATTTTTCCTCTCTCCCACCTTGATAAATCCGAATTTTTCATAGAGAGAACGGGCATTCCCGTTACTTTCACGAACCTCAAGAGTGAGAAAGCAAAGGTTATTTTTCTTGGCATAGGTCACAAGCGTTTCAACAAGCGCCGAACCTATTCCCCGATTTCTGTGTGTACCGTCAACGGCAACATTGAAAATGTAACCCTCGTCAACAACAACACTCATTCCTATATATCCGACAACGGCATTATCTTCCGTTGCGGTAAAAAACAGCGAGGTTTCGTTGTTCAGTTCTTCTTCAAGGCTGTTAAACGACCACGGATGCGAAAAACACCGCTGTTCAAGCTGTGCAACCGCCTCAAGCTGATTTTCGGTCATTCTGTCAATTTTCATACGCTTTTAATATTTCCTTTACAGAATTAACAATCTCATCACGGCAATGTCTGTACACCTCAATGTCGCCGCCGTAGGGATCGCTTATACCGAGCACGGCGATTTTTTCGGGCTGTACAAGAAAAAACTGCATCAACATTTTTGCGTGACTTTGCGACATACAGTAAAATTTTTCGTATTTTTCAATGCCGGCATCAGCCACGGCTGTTGAAGCTTTGCCCGAAAGGTCAATTCCGATTTCCTTACAGGCAATCACGGAATTTTCCGACACGGGAAGTCCCGTTGAGGTTGCAATGCCAAAGCTTTCCGCCCTGACACAAATGCCGTTTTTCTCTGCCATATCATTAAAAATTGCCTCTGCCATGGGACTGCGACAGGTGTTGCCCGTGCATACAAAGGCAATCGTTCTGTTATCCTTTTGCATCATACCAAGTCCTTCCGATTGCCGCATCGGCTGTGAGCGGAACGCTCATTTTAACTGCGTTTTCCATTTCTTCCTGAACGATGAGTGCAACTCTCATGCTCTCATCCTGCGGAGCTTCGACAATAAGTTCGTCGTGAACCTGCAACACAAGCCTTGCACGGAGATTTTCGGCTTTCATTCGCTCGTCAACCTTAATCATTGCAATTTTGATAATGTCTGCGGCTGTGCCTTGAATAGGCATATTTCTTGCAACCCTTTCACCGAATGCACGGATCATATGCTTGCTCGAGGTGAGTTCGGGAAGATTTCTTCTTCTGCCGAACATCGTTTCAACATAGCCGTCAGCGTTCGCTTTTTCGACAACATTTTTCATATAACTGTCAACACCGCTGTAATGGGCAAGATAGCTTTCAATGTAGTGCTTTGCCTCTTTATTTGAAACACCGATATCCTTTGCAAGTGAAAATGCGCCGATTCCGTAAACAATACCGAAGTTAACAGCCTTTGCACGGCTTCTCATAATCGGAGTTACCATATCAAGCGGCATATTGAACACCTGTGACGCTGTGATTGCGTGGATATCTTCGTTATCCTTGAACGCTTTAATCATATTTTTGTCACCCGAAATATGGGCAAGCACACGGAGTTCAATCTGCGAATAGTCGGCGTCAACAAGCGCCCACCCCTCTCTTGCACAGAAAAACTTTCTCATCTCTCTGCCAAGCTCGGTTCTTACGGGGATATTCTGGAGATTCGGCTCTGTTGAGCTGATTCTGCCTGTTCTTGTTTCGGTCTGATTGAAATTTGAATGGATTCTGCCGTCATCTGCAATGACCTTTAAAAGTCCCTCGCAGTAGGTTGAATTCAGCTTTGAGAGCGTTCTGTATCTCAGCACCATTTCAACAACGGGATGTTCATACCTCAGGCTTTCAAGCACCTCTGCATTTGTGCTGTAACCGCTCTTCGTTTTCTTTTTGCAAGGGAGTCCGAGGTTTTCAAATAAAACTACGCCAAGCTGTTTGGGAGAATTGATGTTAAACTCACAGCCCGCACTTTCGTAAATTGCTGTTTCAAGCTCCTTAATCTGTGCAGAAAGCATTTCGCCGTAGCTTTCAATGCCCTGTCGGTCAACACAGACACCGATATTTTCCATTCTTGCAAGCACCTTTGCAAGCGGAATTTCAATTTCACTCAACAACTTTTCCTGACCGTGAGCTTTGATTTTATCTCCGAGTTTTTCGCACAATTCTGCGTAACAGGCAAATGCCTCGTATTTTTCATTCTGCTCATCAGTGCAGACAGGCAGAGCGATTTCGTAAGAGGCACAAAGATTTTTGTCCGAATAATCCTTTGACGACGGTTCAATCAGATATGCCGCAAGCTCAATATCAAACACAATATTTTCAACATCAATATTTTTCTCATCGGCATAAGCGTAGAGCGTTTTGATGTTTCTTGTGTACTTTTCAAGTTCACTGTCGGCAATAAACTTAACAAAAAGTTCTTCGTCCGTGCTTATATACACCTTGCCGTCAAAAAGTACGGCAAAGGATTTTAATTCTTTATTCTCTGTTTCAAAGTTGAGATAGAGCTTTTTCTCTGACTTAACATTTTTTAAAAGTTCATTTTCATCAAAATCAGACACAACCTCAAGCGAATTTTTCTCAACCTTTTCGGGCTTTGCATTTTTGTCAGCCTTGATACCGTATTTTTCTATTAAAGAAAACAGTTCAAGTTTTGCCATAAATTCGGCACATTCATCGGCATCTTTCATATCTACAACATAATTTTCGACATTTGTGTCAACAGGAGCGTTGCAGTTTATTTCACCGAGCATACGGCTGAGAATTGCATTTTCCTTTGACGCAGTCAGCTTTTTACGCACACCGTCCTTGATTTCAAGTTCATCAAGATGGTCATAGATATACTCAACCGTGTGATATCTCTGAATGAGGTCGCCTGCACCCTTTGGTCCTATTCCTGCAACTCCGGGAATATTATCCGAAGTATCGCCCTGAATCGCCTTGATTTCTATAAGCTCCTTTGGAGTTACACCGTAAGCTTCAAGAATCTTTTCGGGGGTATAAAGTATATCCTGTTTGTTTGAGCAAAGATGAACGCTTGTTTTGTCCGACACAAGCTGAAGGCTGTCACGATCACCTGTTGCAATAACGCACTCGTTTCCGTTTTCTTCACAAGCCTTGGCGAGCGTACCGAGAATATCGTCAGCCTCAAAGCCTTCACAGGTAACAAGCCTGTAGCCTAAAAGGGTAAGAAGCTTTTTCAGCGGTTCCATTTGTGACGCAAGCTCCTCCGGCATACCTTTTCGTGTTGCCTTGTAGCCTGCATAGGCCTTGTGTCTGAAGGTAGGTGTTTTCAGGTCAAAGGCAATCGCCACGGCGTCGGGATTTTCTTCATTTTTAATTTTGTACAGCATTGTAAGAAATCCGTAAATTGCGTTTGTAAACTGACCGTCCTTTGTAGTAAGCGGTCTTATTCCGTAAAACGCACGGTTTACAATACTGTTTCCGTCAACAGCAAGTAATCTCATAATTTATACATCACATTCTCAATTTTTCCGTCTTTAATGTAAATTCTCGGAACACGCTTTCCGACAAGACAGACGGTTTCGTAGTTTATAGTTCCTGTATTTTCGGCAAGTGAATCTGCAGTAGGCTCACCGTTTTCGCCTGTACCGAATACGACAACCTCGTCACCTGTCTTGACATCTTCAATATCGGTAACATCAAGCATTGTCTGATCCATACATATTCTGCCCACAATTTTCGCTTTCTTTCCGTTCACCGTCATATAGCCGTCTTTTGCATTCTGTCTGATGAATCCGTCAGCGTAACCGATAGGAACGGTTGCAATTTTCATCTTTCTGTCGGCTGTAAAAGTTCTGCCGTAGGAAATTGTTGCACCCTTTTGAACCTCTTTTACAAAAGCGACAACTGTTTTAAGAGTCATTGCAGGAACAAGGTCAAGTCTGTCGGCAAGCTTTGATGACGGAGCAAGTCCGTAAAGGATAATACCTGCTCTTACCATATCGCAACAGGTTTCGGGGTAATCTTCAATTGCGCCGCTGTTTGAGCAATGAACAACGCTGATATCAACGCCTCGCTTTTTAAGGCTGTCACGCACATGAATAAAGTTTTCATACTGCTTGTTTGTGAACTCTCTGCCCTCGGCATCTTCATCAGACACACAAAAATGAGTAAAAAGCCCCTCAACCTCAAGATTCGGAAGGCAACAAGCCTCGCAAATTTCTTCAATAGAATATTCATCCCGTGGGAATTCCTGACACATAAAGCCGATTCTTGACATTCCCGAGTCAACCTTGATGTGCATTTTGCAGATACAATCCTCTTCAACACATTTTTCGGAAAGCTCCTTTGCATACTCAAGTGAAAAAACAGCCTGAGAAATATCATATTCAGCAAGATTTTCAGCCTCTGAAACGGGAGTGTAGCCAAGAATCACAATAGGGAGTTTTGAACCGCTCTTTCTGATTTCTATACCCTCGTCAATATTTGAAACAGCAAAAAAATCTGCTCCGAGTTTTTCATAAATCTGTGAAAGCTCAACTGCACCGTGGCCGTAGCCGTCAGCCTTTATAACACAACAGACCTTTGTATCGTCTGCAACCTTATTTCTTATTACATTATAGTTATGCTCAATTGCATTAAGTGAAATTTCAGCCCAAGTTCTTTTTACCATATTCATTTCTATCTCTCCACATACCTTTTACAGTCAATTTGCAATCAATGTAATTATAATACTTTTGATTCTTCAAATCAACACAAAATCCCCCTTTAAATGCATATAAAAGTTATTTTATTCGTAATTATGTGCAAAATGTTACTCCTGAATTTTTGCAAATGCACAAATTATCTGCATAAAAGTCCTAAATACTGCAATTCACTTGATTTATTTATTCATTTTTGGTAGAATTAAAAGGTATTTGATTTATAAATTTAATTTCAGGAGGGGCATAATGACAACAAACAACATAATAGTTCTTTGTGCATTTATAGCTTATATGATTATTATGATCGTAATAGGCTTTGTTTGCTCAAAGGGCAACAAGAACAATGAGGACTACTTTCTCGGCGGCAGAAACCTCGGCAGTTGGACAGCCGCAATGTCGGCACAGGCATCTGATATGAGCGGTTGGCTTTTGATGGGACTTCCGGGCGCCGTATACCTTGCCGGCACAGGCGAGGCATGGATTGCCGTAGGACTTCTTATCGGCACAATTCTCAACTGGTACATTGTTTCGGCAAGACTTCGTAAATACACAATTGTGGCAGGCAACTCGCTCACTATTCCGAGCTTTTTCAAAAATCGCTACCGTGACCATAAAAACATAATCAAGATTGTCTCGGCGTCAATCATCGCAGTTTTCTTCACGGTTTACACAGCGTCGGCATTCAGTTCGGGCGCAAAGCTTTTTGCAACGCTCTTCTCGGACAGCGCAAGCGGTGACGAAAACTACAATCAGGTTTATGTTATCGGTCTTATCGTTGCCGCAGTAGTAATTCTTGTATATACATTCATGGGCGGTTTCAAGGCAGTTTGTACAACCGACCTCATTCAGGGACTTATGATGATTGTTGCAATCCTTTCCGTTCCGGTGCTTGCATATGCAATTCTCACATTTGACACAAGCTTCAGTTCTGCGCTTGCCGCAAAAGGTGTTGAACAGCCTGCTCAGTTCCTTAACTTCTTTGTAAACGGTGACGGAACTCCTGTTTCGGCTGTTTCGATTATTTCAAACCTTGCGTGGGGACTCGGTTACTTCGGTATGCCGCATATTCTCGTCAGATTCATGGCTGTAAAGAGCAATGAAGAAATCAAGAAATCAAGAAAAATTGCTGTTGTTTGGGTAATTATTTCACTTACTGCGTCATGCCTTATCGGTCTTATCGCAAGAGGCTACCTTACAGCACAGCTTGACGATGCAACAAGCGAATCTGTATTCATCAGAACAATCCAGCAGATTTTCTCAGGCAACGGCGTGCTTATCTTTATCGGCGGTATTTTCCTTTGCGGAATCCTTGCCGCAATTATGTCAACAGCAGACAGTCAGCTTCTCGTCACTGCGTCGGCTGTTTCGGAGGATCTTTACAAAGGTGCCGTTAAAAAGAATGCAAGCGAAAAGAGTTCGCTTTTGGTCGGCAAAATCGCAGTTGCAGTTGTTGCTGTAATCGCATTCTTCATTGCACTTAATCCTAAATCAAGCATTATGGGACTTGTTTCGGATGCATGGGCAGGATTCGGTTCGGCATTCGGACCTGTTGTTCTGTTGGCACTTTTCTGGAAACGCTCAACACTTTCGGGTGCAATCAGCGGCATGGCAACAGGTGCTCTGACAGTTATCATATGGGACTATATTCCGCTTGTAAACGGTCAGACGCTTTATGCGGCAACAAATCTTTATTCACTTGTTGTAGGCTTCGGACTTGCGCTTATTGTGAATGTTATTGTTTCTCTTCTTTCAAAAAAGCCGTCAAAAGAAATCATGGACGAATTTGATTCAATTAAAAATATTGAAGTATAAAACACAGGGGCAGTCGCTTTATCACGACTGCCTTTTTTGTGTCTGAATGTAATATTTTCCGAAAATAAGAAAAATAAGGCATGGAATATCACAAAAATCAATTGAAATGTGCAAATATTTGTAGTATAATCTATCGTATTGTTTGTTACTATTTTATTTTTCAGAAAAGAGATTGATATGAAACTTTTAGAAGACAGAATTCTTAAAGACGGACATATTGGTGCCGACAATGTGTTAAAGGTTGACAGCTTTCTCAATCATCAGATTGATGTCAGTTTTGTATGTGAGCTTGGCAAGGAATTTTACAGACTTTTCAAGGATGAAAACATAACAAAAATTCTGACAATCGAAGCGTCGGGAATCGGCATTGCCTGTCTTGCGGCTCAGTATTTTGGTGTTCCGGTTGTTTTTGCAAAAAAGACAAAGACAATCAATATTTATTCTGATACATACAACGCAACCGTCCACTCATACACTCATAAAAGGGACTATGACATAGTTGTTTCAAAGGAATTTTTGAGCAAAGAAGACAATGTGCTTATCATTGACGATTTTCTTGCAAAGGGCAGCGCCTTAACGGCACTTCTTATGCTTATTGAAAAAGCAGGCGCAAAAACAGCAGGTGCGGGAATTGTTATCGAAAAAGCTTATCAGGGCGGCGGCAACCTCGTTCGTGATATGGGCGTAAGAGTTGAATCTTTGGCAAAAATCAAGTCAATCAGTAAAAAAGACGGAATCGTGTTCTGCAAGCAGTAATAATATACTGCTTGCTTATACTTGACTTTTGCTGATATTTATAGTATTATCTAACGGTAGGTCTTGCTGAAATTAAAAATGCGGGTGTGGCGGAATTGGCAGACGCGCTAGATTTTGGTCACGCTACCTTTGTGAAACAATTTAATATTTTGATTTTCGCAAGTTTATCTTGTTGAAATACACACGTGCGGGCGTGGCGGAATTGGCAGACGCGCTAGATTTTGGTCACACTACCTCGGTGAAACAATTTAATATTTTGATTTTCGCAAGTTTTACTTGTTGAAATACACACGTGCGGGCGTGGCGGAATTGGCAGACGCGCTAGATTTAGGTTCTAGTGTCAACCGATGTGCAGGTTCAAGTCCTGTCGCCCGCACCACCCTAAAAAGCTCGATTTTATCGAGCTTTTTCTTGTTTTTGAGCAAAATAAAGTTGGCAGACGCATAACATAAGGCGGCGATTTTGCAGTTCGTATTGCACAAATAACCACACTTCAATTTAGCTATAATCGCTAAATTGAAACTTACTAATGTTATGTGTCTGCCATTTTATATTTTTAATATAAATCTTAATTACCGGTGCTTTTATAATATCTCATACTGAACTTCCAGAAAAAGTAAGCAATGATATAAAGTATGATTCCTACAAACGGTGAAATATACATAAACCATCCGGGATATGTCGCCATATCAGGCTTGCGCAACAAGAACTGTGCTGGAAAGTAATTCACAAATGCAAAGGGCACTACAAATATAAGAAGTGATTGTATAAACTTATTATAGATGCTAATGGGATAACCGGCAAATTTTCTCAGATTCCAGTACATAATTTCTTTTAAGCTCTGTGTTTCTATAAAATAAATGCTGATTGCTGAGAAAAACAGAAAAACTGCTCCTTGTATAAGAACACCGCTTGCGATTGAAATAACATAGTACAGAATAGTTACTGCGTTCCATTCTACGCCCACATTATTAGCTGACAAAATAAAAAGAGTAATGCCCAATGTTCCGTGACCGAGTGCTGCAAGCCAGTCTGCACCGCACATCACAAGTTGAGTGAGTATTCCATGAGGTCTTACCATTACTCTGTCTATATCACCGTGCTTTATCCAGTCGGAAAAGTCCCGCAAAGCCATAAAAAAGACAATAAAAATGCCATATGTAATAAAAATCAAGCTGAACAGAAACATAAGCTCGTTTATATTCCAGTTATTGATTGTATCAAATTTAAGCAAAGCAAAATACATTGCAATAATTCCTGCCGCTTCTCTGAAAAACACGGCAAAAGACGAAACTACGGAGTCAAGCTTATATTGAAAGCGTGTTTTTATACCTGATTTTGCATAAGCTAAAAACAGAGAAACTATATCTTTCATAACTTAACCTCCCTGTACTACAAGTCTTTTGATTCCTTTATTCCACAAAAGCTCGCCGATAAAATAAAGTATTGCTATCCACAAAACCTGTCTGCCAAAATTCATCAGTATTTCATATCCTTGAAGTTGTCCGAGATACAGCTGAACAGGTGTGAAGAAAATAGAATCAAACGGTGTGAATTTTATAATATTCAGAACAGGCTCCGGCATAAACCAAAGCGGAAGTAAAGCACCCGAGAAAATATTTACTATTACATTTTTTATTGTTATCACCCCCCAGACATTAAACAGCCAGAAAGCCAGAGTCTGAACAATAAAGCTGATATACCACAATACAATATATCCCAGCACTGCACTGGCAAGGCAGAGAATAAAACCGAGAATTCCAGCGGGAGGTTCCATTTCAGTAAAAAGCATTGCAATTATCACAGCCGGCAGGAAATTGAAAAGCACTTTAAAAAAGCCGTCACCCAAATCCTCAAACAGCATTCTGAATTTAAAATTCACAGGCTTAAGAAGTTCGTTTGCTATTGTTCCCTGTTTGATTTTATCCTGCAAAAACATTTCATTTTTTGAAAAAGCATTTGTAAGTCCGAGCGAAATTATAAAGTTTGTAGTTACCATTGAAAAGGTAATTCCGTCAATCTCATTAGCGCCGCCATACAAAGCCTTGTATATACACCAATACACCAAAAAATTCAGAACAGTATTCAGAATCCCCATTATGTACTCAAAACGGTAAGCCATATTATTCCTGAATTTAATGGCGGCAAATTGTATGTAAGTACTCATTTTGCACCTCCGTACTTAATGTACAATAATTTTACCCTGATAAATATCACTGATTATCGCATCAATTTCAGGCTCTTTTACTGAGATATCCTTGATATTGTAATTGTTGAGCAAGGTGCTCATCAACGAATTTATGCCTATTTTGCTGGTATCAAATGTGATGAACTTTTTCATTCTGTTTTTATCAACATCACTGACAGTAACATCAGGAATATCAATTTTTTCAGGCAACTGTTCGAACTCTGCTTCGATAATTCTTGATGAAACATAATTGCTTTTTATAGCGTCAAGGCTTCCGTCATATAGCTTTTTTCCGTCATCAATAATTATCAGGCGTTCACAGGTCTTTTCAATATCCTGCATATCGTGAGTTGTAAAAATCATAGTGATGTTATCAGTTTTATTAAGAGTTTTTATAAAACTGCGGATTTTTTCCTTACCCACAACATCAATTCCGATTGTCGGCTCATCAAAGAAAACTATTTTAGGCGAGTGAAGAAGTGCCGCCGCAATATCTGCCCTCATTCGCTGACCAAGTGAAAGCTGTCGAACAGGCTGATAAATGAATTTCTGCATATCAAGAAGCTCTGTAAAGCGTTCAATATTCTCTTTATATTTCTTGTCGGGAATTTTATAGATATGCTTAATAACCTCGTAGCTGTCAAGCGGTGATAAATCCCACGAAATCTGCGATTTCTGACCAAACACAACACCGATATTAGCAACATATTCCTTACGTTGTTTGTGAGGAATATATCCTGCGATATTTATATTTCCGCTATCCGGGTACAGAATACCTGAAAGCATTTTGACGGTAGTTGACTTTCCGGCTCCGTTTGGTCCGATAAAGCCTACCATCTCACCCTCTTTTATATTAAAACTGATGTCGTTTACTGCTTTCTTGTATTCGTGTTCAGGATGAAATATATTTGCTAACGCACCCCTGAAACCTGTTTTTCTCTTTGTGATTTTAAAGGTTTTGCTTATGTTCTGAACATCAATTATAGTTTTACTCACTCTGAGCCCTCCTCATATATATTTCTGATAATTTCTTCAACAGTAGGTTTTCTTATCAGCAAATCCTTAACCTTACACTGTGATAAGATGTAGGCGGTTAAATCTTTGGTGCTGATAACCTTGCTGTCGTACCATAGGGTAATTTTTTTATTTTCAATCGTGTATTTAGTCACGGGCAAATCCTGCATATCGGGAATTTTATCTGTAAGTTCTGCACTTAGTAAATTGATACTTGCGTGAGAATACTTTATACGGTCAAAGCTTCCGTTATAAACCATACTGCCTTTATCTATTAAGATTACCCGTTCACAGATTTTCTCAATTTCTTCTACATTGTGTGTGGTTAGAATTATTGTTGTGTTCTTATTCTTGAACATTTTTTGAAAAATTTGCCTTATTGATTCCTTGGCTATCAGGTCAACCCCGATAAACGGTTCGTCAAGTATAAGAAGCTTAGGCTCATAGAGCAGTACGACAGCTATTTCTGCACGCATACGCTGACCTAATGAAAGCTGGTCAACACGGTATTTTATAAAAGAGTTTAAACCAAGAGCGTCTGTAAGCTCAGAAAGCTTTTTATTATATCTGTCATCGGGAATCCTGTAAATTGCCTTAACAAGTTCCATATTCAGTTCAACCGTTAAATTCTCCTGCAAGGTCGCGGTGTTTGCACCCCTGCCGTTATCATAGGTTCCTGAGGTTCTCTGACCTGACACTACACCCATAAACGGACCGTTTTTAGCTTTTCTGGCAAGGGGATTATCCCCAAAAATCCTGACAAAGCCACCATCTGGTTTTAACAAGCCTGAAATAAGCTTTATAAGTGTTGTTTTGCCTGCGCCGTTTGCGCCTATAAGTCCGACTGTTTCGCCCTTCTTAATATGAAACGAAAGATTATTCACCGCTTTGATATTATTGTGAAATTCCTTGCTTAAGTTTTTTGCTACAATCATTTTCTTCACCTAAATTAATAATAAACATATACTTGATAATTTACAATCCATTTGGGATAAACTGCTTCTGAGCTGTGACAAAAAGCAAGAGCCTTGACACAAATTTTGAAAAAGGAATTGGCTTTTTTGTTTTTCCTGACAGCTTACTTATATGCAGTTTCCTGTCAAATAAAAAAGACTGCTTCATTTGAAACAGTCTGATTCAGCTAGGTATCATCACATTCACGCAGAACATATTGTCCTCTTCATAAATGTCAACTATACCATCATATTTTTCGGCTATTGTCTTTATCTGTTTTATTCCGTAGCCGTGTTGTTCTGTATTATTTTTACATGATTTAAGCTCAGGATTTGTTTCAAGCACGGAGTTATCAATCTTGTTTTTTACGAGAATTGTATCATAAGCACGCTTTTTGAGAATCGCAACATAGATAAACTTATCGGTAGTCTTTTCACTTGCTTCAACGGCATTATCAAGTATATTTGAAAGTAATGCAGAAAAATCAACACTTCCCATTTTTTCAAAGGGAAGATTTTCAATTTCTGCCTTAAATCCAATTCCCTTGCTATGTGCCTTTTCAAGCTTAGAATTGATAATATAATTCATAACAGAATTACCAGTCTGAATGTAGGAATAGGTTTTATTCAGATTATCAAGCACATCTGAAAGATAATTCTTAGCCTGTTCAATCTCTCCGTTGTTAATATACGATACAGACACCATAATATGATTTTTCATATCGTGCTTCAGCCTTCGTGTGTTTTCATGAAGCCTCTCAATTTCCGCACGCTGAATCGTTTCGTTTGTATAATCAGCTTTCAGATTATCGTATTCGTACTGCAAGTCGAGATTTTTGGCAACCTCTCTTGAATATTCCTTTTCAAGATTTTCAAAATCCTGCTTGAGCTTTTTATATTTTCCGATCATCTCATATACCTCATTATGCGAGCTTTTATTACATCTCTGTTTGTTCTGCCGATTGGCAGGACGACATTGTTGCTGAGAACAATATTCTCAGATTTAACTGAAAAGATATGCTCCTGATTCACAAGAAAGCCTTTATGAGTGCGGATAAATCCCTTTGCAGAAAGCTCCTTTTCAATTGCCGAAAGGGTACTTCTGAATTTGCAAACAGTATTTGCAGTATGCAAATTAAGATAATTTGACTCGGATTCAAAATATAGAATATCCTTAAGCTTGATTCTGTTAAATCCGTCGTTAGTTTTGAACAAGAATGTATCAGAGCTTTTTTGTATTTCCTCAACCAAGCCTTTTACAACCCCGGTGATTTCATCGTCAAAAAATGCCTTTCTTATAAAACCAAACGGATGATATTTAAAGGATTTATACACGAGCGCATCCTGACCGGTAACAAATACAAGTAGTGTTTTTATTTTGCTGTTGAGCAAAGCTTCTGCAATATCCATACCGCTGATTGTAGGCATATCAATATCCAAAAACAGAATATCAACAGGGCAACTTTTCAGATATTCAAGAAGCCTTATTGAGTTTTCTGTTGTATATAAATCAATTTCACAATTAATCTTTTCAAATTCTTTCTTTATCTTTACAGATAAATCCTCTAAAATTTTAGTTTCATCATCACAAAATGCAACTTTTATCATTTTATCACCATAAAAAATTATATAATCAAAAGCAACATCGTGTCAATAATTTTGCTTTATTTTTATAAATATCTTTTCTAAAACTATTCCATTATCATTATAACAATCCTTATGTCGTTGAAATTTTGCATTTAACTTGATTTTGATACTCAGCTTTTTGTCTTTTTCGAAGATAATTATTTTATTCACAAGTAGTCTAAGGTTTGCGTCGCTGATCGCTCCCTCCTTGATAATTTCCTCGATGATTTCAACGCTGTCTTTCATTTCAGCTTTGCGCTTTTTGATAGTGGAGTTGTAATCCTGAATGGACTTAATTTCATCCTCAAGTTTTTGAATGTCCGACTCGCATTTTTCAAGCATTTCTGTGTAGATATCTGCGTGTTCCCTATCCCTGATTCTCTCAAGCAGGATTTCCTTTTGGTCAGATTTGTGCTGTTCAAGGCTTGTATTGAGATGTTTCAGTTTATTAGTAACTGTACCCCTGTTGCTCATCCATTTCTTGACATCAGATTCTATTGATTTGTAATTTGCAAGCGCTTCATCCTTGATTGACATAAGCTCATCATAAATCAGCTTATCCAAATACCCCTCATCAATCCTATGTGCTGTGCAGTGTTCCTTGCCATAGCGATGATAGCCGTTGCAGTTGTATTCGATGCGTTCGGGTTTATCTTTCCACTTACGCTTTTTGCATACGAATGTGCAACCGCAGTCACCACATTCTATCAGTCCTGTGTATCGGTGGCAAGGATTACTTGAACTCGCTCGGACATTATTATTACGCTTTGAAGATAATAAAAATTGCACCTGTTCCCATTTCTCCTTTGAGATAATGGCAGGTGCAAAATTTACGTGTTTAAATTGTTCTTCCTCAGGCAAAGCCTTTCTGATATGATTAATTTTACTGGTGTAGGTCTTGTGGCAGGTTACTGTTCCTATGTAAAACTCATTCTGTAAAATCCGCTTTACCGTTGTGTTCACCCATAGATATCGACCTGTGATTTTGGGCTTATTGCAAGATAATTTCTTGTTATACATTTTATTCTGATAATACTGCGGTGATTTTATGCCCTCATCATTCAGCTTTTTTGCTATTGCTTTTAAGCCATAGCCTGATAGGTAGAGGTCAAATATCTTTCTGACAATCTCAGCTTCTTCCTCGACTATTAAAATTTCATTGGTGTTCTTATCCTTAAAATATCCAAGCGGTACTGTAATCACAATTCCGTTTTTCTGTTTCTGCTTGTAGCCTGCACGGATTTTCTTTGAAATATCACGAGCGTACATATCGTTGAAAATTCCCTTGAAGCCTATCATCAGGTCATCATCTTCATTGCTTGTGTCAATGTTTTCTGTAACCGACAGCACCCTGACATCGTGTTCACGAAGGTAATCAATAAACATCGCCGTCTGCGTTCTGTGCCTGCCAAGTCGGGATAAGTCTTTCACGATGATTGCTTCAATCGCCTTATTCTCGACCTGTTCATAAATCTTGTTGATGCCCTCACGATTGAAATGCATACCGCTTACATTATCATCAAAAGACTCACCGACAATTTCGTGATTATTTGCATTTGCATATTCTACTAAAATGTTTCGCTGATTGTTAAGAGAATTGAGTTCAGCATCTTCATCTCTTGATAGCCTGTAATACAGCCACACCTTCATAATCATTCTCCTCTCATTTGTTATTTGAATGTTGTGGTCACACCACCTCGGTGCAACCACAACATATCACAACTCATTTCTAATATCCAGCTATTATGCTGACTTTTTGAAATTAAATTTATCACCATAGTCATCGGGCAACAGATTATTTTCTGTAAGATAATCCTTGATTATACTTTTCAGAAAAGTATTAAACTGCTCGTCTGTTCCTACATAATCAAAATCAACAGATTCAACAATAATAGGATTTTCTTTGCGTGCCATAAGTCAACACGGCTCAACGCTCAATTATTTTTCCATCATCACTCCTTTACCACTGGAATTTTAATACTAAATTTGTACATAATAAAATCCTCTTTTCATAGATAAGATTATAGGCTCATATTAAGTCCTGATTCTTCACATTCAATATTTTCTTCTTTTGATATTGCACTTGCAATCAATCCGGCGGTAAGTCCAAACAAAGTACCAATATCACTGCCGTTTTGTTCGGCTTCAATTCTCTTTCTGCGTTCTTCTTCATCCTCCGATTCATCATCTATTATCCGAGAAAGTGATTCAGCAAGAGAGTTGATACTGCCGAGGACAGCACCGTTATTGCTATCCATTTTAAGGTTGTCAGCAGAGTTGACTTCTTCACCTGTGACGCTATTGCCGATTCCAACTCCTGACCTTTTTGCAAGGTATTGTTCAAAAACTCTTCTTGACTCTTCCCAGCCTGTTGGATAGATTCGGTCATCTGTGTTTGCACCGTCCTGATTCCTTTCAGACTCTGTTCTGAAATTTTCTTCAGCTCCGTCTGACAACTCTTCGAGATTGATTCCATATTGTCTTTGTTGATTTCCAGAATTCTCTCCAGATATTTCACCATCTGGTCGTCCGTTGAGATTTTTGAAATCAGGTTGTACAGCTCCGGCTGAAAGGTTATTGCCGTTCTCAACAGATTGAGTTCCTCCTCTCTGACCTGTGACGGAATCGAAATCACTTTTGTTTCTCCCGATAGTAGCTCTATCGCTGTCAGTGAGTTGCTGTTCCTCTGCTTGAGGCTTTCCAAAATATTGTTCTTGCCTGTATCTGAATTCATTTTCCATACTTCCTTTCAAATATTTATCGTTGTGCAGTTTAATATCTCTGCACTTCATTTTGTTCGGGCATTGATAGGTGATGTATTTCCTGCCATCAGTCCAAGTCACCGAATAACCAATAATTGACATTGCGTTTATGAAATCTTCCTTGCTTCCGCTTATGTTCATAGCTTTGTCTATGTCATTCATCAGTTTGAATTTCCAGCTCTGACCTTTGACCGCAGTGCGGTATTCTCTTGTTGAGATTTTCATACCGTCCTTGCTGTAAGGTTCAAGAGTTGAAAGATTATGATGTCTGCAAATTTCATCACTCAAGGCTCGTAACGATTTAAGTGTGTTTGGATTCTGCCGAAGCTTTTTGCCGTTCTCAAAGCTTACCGAGTTGATTACAAAGTGAGAATGAATATGCTGTACATCACAATGAGTTGCAACTAAAACTTCATAACCTGTCCACGCTTTCTCGGCAAACTCTATAGCTATCTCATGAGCTTGGTGCGGAGTAATATTTTCTTCGGGTGAGAATGATTGAACGTACTGATAGAAATTCATTCCGTCCGTCTTTTTGTACGATTTCTTTGTTGCAAGAAATTCTGCAAAGGCATTTTCACCGTCACAGTTAACTCCGCTTACAAGTCTTTGATTCGAAATCTCATCATAGACTTTTTTGTCCTGACAACAGTAATCAATTACACCTTTCATCGCACTGATTGATTGTTTTGACTCACGAATATATGTCACGGTCGCCATCACTTTTCCTCCGACAGTTTTATGATTGCGTCATAGATTTTTCTTTGCATAGCAATCATCTCACTAAAGTTGTAGGAATTAAAAGCACCGCTGTTTATCTTTCTTGTTATCTGATTAAGATTGTTTCCAATCCTTTTCAGCTCAACTAGTAACGGTTGTAAATCAATAACTTTTATTTCGGTATGCAATGAAGATTTCAAAATATATTCAGTCAATGTCAGATGAGCTTTCTTTGACTTTTTACAGATTGCAGATTTTTCAGCTTGAGTTAATCTAATACTTAAGGTTTGATTTCTCTTACGATTTTCTATTTTTATGCACCTCCGTGTTAAAGTGGGTCCGGGCTTCGCTCGGTTTTATGTGTTCGGCGGACAGCCGGGCGCTCTGCTTGCCCCGGACAAGTCCGGGAAATGTAGCCCAAACCTCTGCTCCTAAAATAAAATTCCAACTCTGCCGTAAATTCGCCCAAATTTAGATTTTTACTTGCAGTCGGGTATTTTCTCGTACTCTGCAAAATAATCGCACAAATCGGCTCACGTTGGCTGACACAGCTCGTCAGGGTCGCAAGTGACGAAAGGAACGCAAGTTTTGGCGCTAATAATATTTACGTCACTTACGGCACTTGAGTCACTATCGGGCAGATAGTGAACATTTACAAATCTTTTTCCGTTACTTCTGTATGAGCTAAAGTAAATGTCATTGCTCTCTAATTCGTAACGCCATTTATTCATCATCTGTTTTAACGCTTTTGCAGAGATTTCCTTACGGCAGAAAGAATTAAATTCTTCTGCGAACTCAGAGTTTGTCCCCTTGAAGACAATCTTTTGTTCCATAAATTTAATTAACGAATTCATTTCTTCCGGCAAAAGTATTTCAGGACTTTCTACACTGTCCGAAACTAAATTCCACATATGATTGTCTTTTGAAAAGTTCAGTTCCAACTCTCTGTATTCAATATCCCTGCCCGTGCAAATCATAGTTGCGTTGTTCTGACTTCTCTTGCTCTTATCAAGAATAAATGTTGTATCAACCGCACCGCTGATTCCTGTTGTGCCTGAGATTTTATTCAGAGGATCATTGTCACCTTGCTTGCGCAGATGATGTACAAGCAGAAGAGAAATTTTCAGCTTGTCCGCTAATCTTTTCAGTTCCTCAATTTCCTGATAATCATTTGCGTAAGTAGTATCCTTATTTTTACTTCGTATCATCTGAAATGTATCTATGACAACCAGAACCGTATCTTTATGCTCTGCGACAAAACTTTCAATCTGTTCTGCAAGTCCGTCCGGCAGCGAACACGAAGATGTTGCAAAGAATACATTGTTCGGAAATTCATCTGTAATTTCATTTAGCCTTTGTTGGATTCTGCTCAAATTGTCCTCAAGACAAAGATACAAGGTAGTTCCCTTCGTAGTTTTAAAATTCCACACCTCCTCTCCTTTGGCTATGCGAACACACCAATCAAGCACTAACCACGACTTACCTATCTTCGGAGCACCGCAGAGCATTGATACTCCCTGCGGAAGCAACGAGTCAATGCAAAAGCTTATCGGCTTGATTCGCATATCCATTAATGTTTCACCGTCAACGACAGCAAGCTTTTTGTTGTTACACACTATAACAACTCCTTCCAAAAAATATTGAAAGCTTTTTACTCTCAATATATAAATGTCAGAAATTTTCAAAAAACCGTAAAAGTCCGTGACAACACAATTTGCTTTCCTGAATACTTGTGATTTTATTTTCAAAGTGATATAATATAAACGGAGTTGATACTATGGACTTTAAGGACAATGTACTGAAAAAGCTGAATACAACTAATCTTTTTAGCGTCACATATAGAAAAGATAAGTTTGTAATCAGCGATAAAGAATATCCTATCGGTTACACAAGTTTTCTTGTAATGGATACCGATAGTCGCTTTATTGATGAAAGTATTTTTGAAGATTTAAAAAATTTCACAGAAGAATTATTAAATAAGGATTTTAACAGAACCGATTTTTTAAATTATCGTGCAAAAATAATTTCAGTTATTGATGTTTTGAGTCAATATGAAATCTTTAAAATATTTGACATCAAGAAATGCAAAGAAATAATCAATGAGTTTTTCACAGAAGAGAAAATCAAACTTTATGAGGAATATGAACGATTCACAAAGAATGAATATAGAATAAAGATTTCAGAAAAATTAGACGAGTTAGTCAAAGCATCTGTTGATTTAGAAACGGCTTTCTTAATCGGTTTCTTTATTTCATCAGCTGTAAAGGAAGTAAAATATTATTCATCTGTCGTGTTTCAGATTACAAATAAAATCGTAAAAAACACCGCACGAACAAAAGCAAAACTTGCAGAAGCATTCAATGATTTTGTAAAAGACCCGTATATGAATTTTATATTTGACGTTAACAGCCACCCATTCGGCACGAGAGCAACAATAATCCCTGTGGTAGAGTCTGAAAACGGCACAAGTAAGATTTACCGGAAGGTTTATTACAATAATCTGAAAGACTTTCTGATGACGGATTTATTTGAAGGCTACATTCACGGTCACTATCTTTGGAGATGCGATATCTGCGACAGATATTTCTTTATGACCACAGCTCGCAATCAACTGTATTGCAGTACGGTAAATAAGAAGTACGGTGTGCCTTGTTCGTACATTGCAAAACACCCGGAAGTCACAAAAAGGAAAATGAAAAAACAGAGAAAATCTGACAGCCCATATTATGTTCTATGGAAAAATCGTTACGATTCTATCCGTAAAAATAAAAGCCTTAGCAAATACAGTGCGAATGTATCTGCCAAGGCAAAGGAGCTTATTGATTATTATTTTAATTTAGCAAATGTTGATTTTGACTATGCCGAAAATCAATACGAGAAAGATATGGAGCTTTCAAAAATTTATGAGGAGGCTATGAAAGATTAAGGAAAATAAAATGTATCAGCTTAATTATGTTCCAATCAGGCTTGCTAACTTGAATGATTATTTTGTACGCTACAAAGAAACAAAGGACGAAAAATACTTTAATGAATTTCTCTATTTTTATGAGCCTGTACTCAACAGAAATGCCCAACTGTTTATAACGAAATACGGTTTGGATAATAACAGAATTAACGACTTGAAACAAATCTTTTCCTCTCTGCTGTGGTGTGAACTACAAAGCTATGATTCGGATATACCTTTACTACAGCTCATAAAATATAAAGCGCTCAAAGCTTGGCACAAATATGTCCGTACTGTTTGCGGTAACGTACATATCAATAATGATAATCTGTATCAGAATTTAAGGAAAGTAGCATTGCTGTACTCGCAACAACCGAATGACAAACCTCTTGAAGAAGCAGTCACGGACATTGCAAATGAATTGAATATTTCAAAGAACACAGTTTGCAACTGCATTATTGCTTCGACTCAATTCAAGCAGAATAGCAATCTTGATATTCACAATAAAGATAATGAAAATTATTTTATTTCTTCAATCACTGATATTGAGATAGATACACTGTCCCCCGAAGAAATATATTTCAAAAACGAACAGCAAGAAGAGTTAAAAACGGCTTTGAGCAAACTCAAGCCGCAGGATTTAAGGCTGATTGAGTTAATCTTTGGCATATGTCCCGACTGCCTGAAAAGCAAGGAGAAAACAACAACCCGTGAAGCATCATTGAGAGTCGGTCTGACGACAGAAGGCGTAGAAAAGAGATTGAAGAAAATCCTAAAACGATTAAAAGAAGATTTAGAATAATAAGGGTATGAACCACACTTCGATTCACATTTTTGCTTTGTTATTTTTTGTGAAATTTATAGCGTTTTAATTTTCAAAATAATTGCTATATTATTGTTTTGATGGTAGAATTTAAATAGAATATTCGTATTACGGTGATGAAAATGACTAGAGAAATCAAAATTAACGAACTGGACAAGTTGCTTGAATTATATACGCATTTGCACGAGCTTGGTGTTCCTGATCACAACGAGAATTTGGAGAAAACATGGAACGCAATTTGCAACGATGAAAATCATCATATTATCGTCTGCGAGGTTGATGGAAAAATTGTTTCTTCCTGCGTGTGCGTTATAATTCCAAATCTTACAAGAAATATCCGTCCATATGCTTTTATAGAAAATGTGGTTACTTACGCTGATTACAGAGGAAAAGGCTATGCAACAGCCTGCCTGAATTATGCAAAAGAACTTGCAATAACATCAGATTTTACAAAATGATGTTGCTCACAGGTTCAAAGAATGACAGAACTTTAAACTTTTATAAAAAAGCAGGCTATGCCGATTGGCGTATGGGGAGATTTTATTTAATGGAGAAATATTTAACAGGTAACTGATTATGGACTTACGAAAAACTTTTAATTCAGATGAATACAATTACGACAAGTCAAGACCTGATTATCCGAAAGAGTTATTTTATGACATTTTTGATTATGTCAAATTATCAGGAAATAGTAATGTACTTGAAATTGGAATTGGCACAGGACAAGCTACTTTGCCGTTCTTAAATAAGGGTTGTAATGTTACTGCTGTTGAACTTGGCGACAAGCTTTCGAGATATTGTGCGCAGAAATTTTCATATTTTGATAAATTCAATATTATTAATTCAGATTTCATTGAAGCTGATTTGCCTGAAAAGAGCTTTGATCTTATTTACAGCGCAACAGCTTTTCATTGGATACCAAAACATGATGGGTATGCAAAAATAAAATCATTGCTAAAACCTGACGGTGCTGTCGCATTATTCTGGAATCACCCGTTTGTCAGTAATGCAAGTGACGAAACAAACCTTGCGAGTATGGCTGTTTATAAAAAGTATCGTCCTAATGATAAAACACCTGCTGAATTTGATTTATCAAAATATCAGGAGCAAATCAATGAGCTTAAGCAATATGGATTTACCAATATAAAATCAAAAGTATATAAACGAATCCGCAGGCTGACAAGTGAGGAATACATATCTTTAATTAAGACCTATTCCGACCATAACGCTTTACCTGAAAAAGTACGGAAAACTTTTGAAAAGGATATGAAGAAAGCTATTGACGATGTCGGCGGAGTTATTAATATTTACGATACGATTGATTTGTATTTAGGGGGGATTCACTATGAACATAGAGTACAGAAAAGCAACCCTTGATGAGGCGGAAAAAGTATGCTATATTGTTCAGCACGCCAAGGCTGAAATTTATCCCGATTACTATGCAAAAGCTGTTGTTGACTTTTTCGGCAGACTTCATAGCATTGAGAATATAGTAAAAGATATTGAAGCCGGCAGAATAAGTGTTTTAATCAATGACGGCAAAATTATCGGCACAGGCAGTCATACTGATAATCATATTACAAGGGTTTATGTTCTGCCTGAGTTTCAGGGACAAGGCTACGGCAGTCGTATTATGGACGAGCTGGAAAAAGAAATTTTCTCAAAATACGATTACTGTGAGCTTGACGCTTCACTTCCCGCTTGTATTTTCTATGAAAACCGTGGCTTTAAAACGGTAAAGCATATTAAATACGATATCGGCAACGGAGCATTTTTGATTTATGAGATTATGAGAAAAAATAAAGACCAATGAAAAATATAAAATGGATTTTCTTTGATATAGGTTCAACACTTGTTGACGAAAGTGTTGCTTTCCGAAAAAGAGTTGAAAAGACCATAGCAAATACAAATGTTAGTTATGATGATTTTTACAGCAAAATGGTTGAGATTTCAAAATACAATCAAAATGGCTACCATAAGGCACTTGAATATTACGGCTTGACTATGGCTCCTTGGAACAGTGATGACGAATTTGTATATCCTGAAGCGGAAGAATGTTTAAGAAAGTTAAGCGAGAAATATAAAATCGGAATTATTGCCAATCAGATCTTTGGCAGTGAAGAACGGTTAGAAAAAATCGGCTTACTTAAATACATAAACCTTGTTGTAGCTTCTGCCGAGGAGGGTGTAGCAAAGCCTGATTTGCGTATCTTTGAAATTGCTCTAAGTAAAGCTGATTGCAAGGCAGAAGAAGCGGTAATGGTTGGTGACAGGCTCGACAATGATATTGTTCCTGCCAATAAAATCGGAATGAAAACCGTATGGATTAAGCAAGGCTTAGGCGGACTTTCTACGCCTATGACACAAGAAGAACAACCGAACTACACTGTCAGCAACTTAAGCGAATTATGTGCATTGGAAGATATTTATGATACGAAAACCATATCCAAACGGTAAATTAAATGCGTTCAATGTAACTTATGATGACGGAGTGTTGCAGGATATCCGTTTTGTAGCATTTCTCAATTGCGGATATATGGAGAAAGAGTTATGAATTTAACAATTAGAAAAATGCATCCAAACGAATACCCTCTGCTTGGTGATTTTTTATATCAGGCAATTTATCAGCCAGACACAACAAACTTAGCACCAAAATCAATTATCAATAATCCAGAGCTTCAGGTTTACATACAGGACTTTGGAAGGCAAAAGGATGATTATTGCTTTTGTGCCGAGGTTAATAATAGAATTATCGGAGCAGTGTGGGTGCGTAATATCAATGGATACGGCAGTATTGACAATGTTACAGTTGAGTTTGCTATCTTGGTTTTTGACGAATATCAAAAAATGGGGATAGGCACTGCACTGATGAACAGAATGCTTGAACATCTGAAAGAACTGAATTATCCAAAAGCCTCTCTTGCTGTTCAAAAGGAAAACTACGCTGTACGAATGTATCTTAATATCGGTTTTGATATCGTTGATGAAAACGAACAGGAATATATTATGATACATAGGTTAGGTTACGAAAATGACAAATAAAGATATATTAGAAATCGCATTACAGCAGTCGGCGTATGACTGCAACTGCGAAACAAAAGATTTTTTAGCTGAACACAACATTGTGTCGATATCCAAAGCAAACCCAAAAGCAAGGAAGTATATACCTTTTCCGTTGGAGTGTGCTTAATAAATAAGTAAATGTATCAGTACAGAAAGGAGAAATAATAATGCGATACGGCTCAATTTATTTGGTGGTTAAAGATTTTCATAAATCTCTTGATTTTTATGAAAAGCTCTTGGATATGAAGGTAAGTGCAAGAAACGGAGAACGCTTTGCTGTTTTCAATAACGATGGCTTGAATATCTGCCTTTTTAACGGCTATTATGATGCCGAACATCCTGAACAAATGGAAACAATGGGCGAATCGTATCCGATATATGATGATTCAGTAGCTATCGTAAACAGCGAAAACAACAGAAAAGTATTTATTAATTTAGATGTGCCTGATTTACAGGAAGAATACGATAGAATTGTTAGTTTAGGTATTGCAACCGAATTAACGCCCATAAGATATCTGAATGTATTTTCTCCTTACTGGTATTTTACATTTATGGATCCTGACGGAAACCCTATTGAGATAACAGGAGGATATCAGGAAGAAAATTGATTATTGATTTTAGGAGTGAATTTTATATGAAAAATCTCGGAACAGTAACACTTGAAACAGAAAGACTGATATTGCGTAGAACAAGGCAGAATGATGCTGAGCCGATGTTCAGAAACTGGGCAAATGATGAGAGAGTAACCAAATATATGACTTGGCCTCCATATGAAAGCGTTGAGCAATTAGAAACTACCTATCACAAATTTTTGCTGGATAATCAGGATAAGCTCGATTTTTATGACTGGAAAATAGAACTGAAAGAAATCGGCGAACCTATAGGCGCAATCAGCGTGGTACAACTCAGAAAAGATATCGAAGCCGCTACAATCGGATATTGTCTTGGATATAATTGGTGGCACAAAGGGATAATGAGCGAAGCTTTTAAAGAAATAATCAGATTCTTGTTTGAAGATGTAGGTTTAAATCGTATTGAAGCATATCATGATCCTCGCAATCCACACTCAGGAGATGTAATGAAGAAATGCAGATTACTATATGAAGGAACCGCAAGACAGGCTGGCAAAAATATGCAGGGCATTTGTGACAATGTGCATTACGCAATATTGAAAGAAGATTATTTTGCTGAATAAAAATTGCGCTGTTTAAGGTTGCATATGGATAATGCCGAAGCTTGATGAAAAGTGGCATGATACAGAGAACAGGAAAAGACTGCTTGATATTATCCACACAACCGAACACGAAGAAACGCTGATAGGATTAAGCCCGCATTTCTTGGAAATTGGAAGAAAATAATTTCAATCAAAAGCGGACAGGTAATCAATTTAAGTTTTGATTACCTATCCGCCTTTTTAGTTATTACAACTTCAATGATGATCCTTGCTCCTAATCGAAAGCCATTTAGAAATGCGTTTCGTTCACAGATTTCAGAAATTTCCCGATTGCAGTCCTTGTATTTTTCAAAGGTTTCTTTCTGCTCATCGGAAAGAGTTGCTGTGAGTTTTTCTTCATTCCTGTTGAGCAATCCAATCAACTCTTTCATTTCATCATCAAACTTTGCACATTTTTCTTGAGGTAATAAATTCCCGTAATATAAATCTTCAAGTATATCCATAGTTTATGCCACCTTTCGTAGCACAAACATATACCACATATCTTTACAAAAGTCCAGCGTTAATACAAAAATCCAACTGTAAACCGTAATTATGAATTTCCCAGATTGTTTTTACAAACAAACTGTGATATAATTTTAAATATACAATGTATATTCGGAGGATAATATGGCAAAAAGTTTTGGAATTGATGAAAGAAAAATTAAAGGAATACTTTCCGTAGGAACAGCTTTTACATATAAAAACACCCCTTATACTGTACTTGAATCTGGAAAGCCTACTTGCTACAAGGGTGAACCTAAAACAGATATTTATGTAAAATGGTGTTGAGGAATTTAAAATTTCCTACAAAAAAGAGAATGCAGATTTCATTGAAAATAAAATGAACAGTGAGCGTGCGCAATTATTATTTGGTGATATCTGGAAAAAGATTATTGAAAGTTCAACTTTAAGAATAAAATCAGCTTTTTTAAAAAAGCCCTTGATATATAAAAAGAAAAGTGGCAGAACAGATAAAGGTGCATTCACATTAGGTTGGAAGTATGAACTACTGAATAAATCGAACAGAGATTTTTCAGATATAATAACTCTTTCATGCGAACAAGTTATTGATGTTTATGCCGGCACTAATCTTCCTGATGATAAGAAAAATGCTTTTGTAAATGGAAACATTATAGAAAACTCAGGTATAGCTAATTGCGTTTTATTTCATGATAACATTTCATCTGCAGAAGATATTTTCAGCAATCTATATACTATTGAGGAATATGTAGATAAATATCCTCAAGTTTACTTTGCCTGCAAAGCATTAAATTGCAGATCAGCAAAAGGAAAGTGGGATGGCGATAGACCTTTATCGGTATATGTTGATTGGTTTGTAACCGACGGAAAGCTTGATTGCAATCTAGTTTTTGATAAACCTCTCATAACCAGGGGTAATGCTGTAGCAGAAAACCTTATTTCCGTGCTTAAAAAACTTGACATTAATACGGATGAGGATGAGGATGTTAATGTAACAAATATCACAGATTATGGCATAGTTTTTGAATAATTCACTTGCATTTATATTTTAAAGAGTTAAAATGCAAACTGAATGGAGATGATTATATTGAAATTGATTAGTTTGTTCTCCGGTGCAGGTGGATTAGACTTAGGTTTTGAAAAAGCTGGTTACGAAATAGTTATTGCTAATGAATTTGATAAGGGAATATGTGAAACATATGAAAAGAATAATAAGGCAAAGCTAATTAAAGGAGACATCAGGAGCATAACAGAAGCTGATTTTCCTGACAATATTGACGGTATTATCGGGGGACCACCGTGCCAAAGCTGGAGCGAAGCCGGAGCTTTAAGAGGAATTAACGATGACCGTGGAAAACTTTTTTATGACTATATCAGAATTTTAAAAAGTAAACAGCCTAAATTTTTCCTAGCCGAAAATGTTTCCGGTATGCTGGCTAATCGACATTCTGAGGCTGTAAAAAACATTATTTCACAATTTGAATCTTGTTGATATGATGTAACTATAAATCTTGTGAATGCTGCTGATTATGGTGTCCCACAAGACAGAAAAAGAGTGTTTTATATTGGATTCAGGAAAGATTTGCATATTAATTTCAGATTTCCTGAACAAACCACACCATACAGATATCAGAAAACCACACTAAAACAAGCCATTGGTGATTTAGCCACTTCTGCAATACTTGCATTATCCAGAAACAAAACAAACGGACGATTACCTATACTCAATCACGAGTTTTTTGTCGGGGCTTATTCAACTATCTTTATGAGTCGTAATCGTGTTCGTTCCTGGGATGAGCAAGGATTTACCGTTCAGGCGAGCGGCAGACAGTGTCAACTACATCCGCAAGCTCCTAAAATGCTTTTTGTCGAAAAAAACAAGAGAATATTCGTTCCCGGGAAAGAGAACTTGTATCGCCGACTTACTGTAAGAGAATGCGCAAGACTTCAAGGATTTCCTGATGATTTTGAATTTATTTATACTGATGTTGATTACGGATATAAAATGATAGGTAATGCAGTTCCTGTTGATTTGGCATATATAATAACCAAAAGAATAAAAGAAACCTTAGTTTAAGAAAAAAGTGTTCGCCAAAAACTTCCAGCGAACACTTTTTATTTTAAATATTTAATGAATCTGCGTTTTTAACTATAGTATGATGTTTATTCGACATAATTTTATGGAGAAAATTGGCAGTGTTACATTAATGAGCCTTCTCTGGTCAATTATACTTTGGATTTCCATATGCACTAATTATGTGACAATGTTATCTATTGTATATTACATTATTATAATAATTAAATATGGTCATTTCACCGAAATATCGAAAGAAAAATATAAAGAAATAATGACATATTCTATAGAGTATCTAAATGGTCATCACTTTTTTCATTAGAAGAAAAACATTATCTCGAAATGAGTGCTAAAAGCGAAAAAGACCGCAATGCCTTGCTTTCTGAATTTGACAAGGATAATGCTCAAACTATTAATATGATTGTTAATACTTTTCGAGTGTTCTCTGATATTGACATTTTGAAAACAACCGAATATCTTAACCAGTTTAAGAATAATTTAGATTGGGATAGTGGATTCATGTTAAGATTGATTAGCTTCAGCTTTTATGAAATCATAAATATCGAAACCGAGCAAAAACAACAGTTATTATACGAAATTAAAAAGTTAATTTAAAAATATAAAGATATTCCGGATGCAGAAAAACAAATAAAAATATATGATTAATTTTGTATAAAAAAAAGAAGCTCAATTCGGGCTTCTTTATTTTTTATATTGCTTGAAACAAAAATCAATGGTAATATTATATTGTAATAAATTATCTGAAAAGAGGTGAATAGTTTTGAACAAGTATACTGATGATGAAATTAGGAATATGAAAAAAATCACTTGTCAGATAGCAGCAGATTATCTCGGCATCTCTGTTATCGCTGTCAGAACAGGAATGAGATATGAAAAACTGCCTATCGGTTTTGCTATAAAAAATGAAGACAGCTATACAGACAGTTGGAGCTATAATATTATTCCCGAAAGATTAATTGCCTATAAATACGGTAAAATCAATGAAGTTCAGGTTCGAGGAATTGAACAAAATCTTGAGAATATCATTAAAGAATTTACTGAAATGAAAAGCGATTTAAGTTTTTTATTGCGTGGCGACGAATAATTAGGGAGGTGAAACAATCACAAATAATATATGAAAATGAAATAAAACAAATTCAAGCAACAAAAATCTTGATAGAAGAATCGTTAATTAATTTACGAAGGGAGGTTATTATCTTGGCAAAATATAAAATGACTGCTTTTTCAAGGCAGGAAATATATGATGAAGTATGGCTAAACTCTACCTCACGAACAGCGAAAAAATATGATGTACCATACCAAAAGTTTAAGGAGTCATGTGAAAAATATAACATTCCACTTCCCTCAAACTCGTATTGGGCAAGTCTTTCTGTTGGGAAGAAAGTTGAGAAAACACCATTACCGGAATCTGAAATCACAGAAATACTTTTGCCGGTAACTGATAGAAGTAAGCCTGTAACTGTTCAAAAGAAAGCTCAACAAAAAACACTGAAACCTTTAAAAGTGGAACAAACAACTGTTTCTACTGAAAAGCAAAAATCCATGCTTGAAGAAGAATACGGTATAAAAACTAACACAGAAAATGGAATCAATACATATGACAGAAATACCCTTTATAAGGAAATATGGAATGAACCCATAACGAAGGTAGCAAAAAAATATGGAGTTTCTGATGTAATGATACACAAAATCTGTAAATCATTAAATATTCCAAAACCTCCTGTAGGATACTGGCGCAAAATTGAAACAGGTCACCATGTACCCCAAATACCATTGCCGCCTTCTAATGATGTTACAACAAAAACAGGTTTGAGAAGTACTGACACTGTTATTGACGGTTCACCTAATAAAGCAATACTTGACTTTTTATCTGACGATGAAAAGCAAAAAGTAATTTCTGCTGCTCAGGAAATTATATTCAATTTATCTGATGAATCTACGATTCTGCATCCTGTATTAAAAGCAAATAAAGCTAAAATAAATTCATGGGAAAAGGATCATAAGCGAGATATTTCTGCCTCACGCAAGAGAGATAGATATTATTCTATTCCAAAAGGGGAACCTCCACTTTATTATGATATTTCCGATGAAAGTCTACCCAGAGTGCATTGTTTGATTGATACACTATTCAAATGTGTAGAGTCATTAGGCGGAAAAACTAACGATGATCTGTCGCTTGAAATCAGGGGTGAAACCGTAACTTTTAGGGTCATTGAGAGCGAGAGTAAAATCGTTCATGTAAAAACAAAAGAAGAATTGAGAGAACTTGAGAAATACGAAAAGGAAAAGCAGAAATACAAATGGGCATCTAAACCGCAAATCAGAAGTTGGGACTACATTTTTAACGGAAAAATCAAGCTCTGTGTATTTGAAGGAAAATATTATAAAGACACCAATACTTCATTAATTGAGAATCAACTCGGGAATATTCTTATTGATTTATACGAAAAATCAGAGATAATAAAAGCTGAGCGAAAAAAGCGTGAAGAAGAAGAGAGACGTCGTGAAGAAGAAAGGCGCAAAGAAGAAGAATTAAGACGAATGCGGGATAATGAAATTGATAGAACAATCGCGTTGGTTAATGAAGCAGAAGATTTTGCAGTTGCCTGTAAAATACGTAAGTATATTGAAGCCGTTTCTTCAAAACCAAACTTAACTGATGAAGACAAGAAATGGATAGAATGGGCTAAAAATAAGGCTGATTGGTATGATCCCACTGTAAAGCTTAATGATGACTTACTTGGAGAAAGAGAACATTCAAAGGATGAAGAATCAAAAAAGCTTAAAAAATCAAGATACAGCTGGTGGTAAACAATTAAATAATTATTACTGCATTAATCCATTTCATACAAGAACTTTTGAATTCTCTTGTTAATGCTAAATCAATATAGAGATTAAAATAGATATTTCTTCTTAATTTCTAAAGTATGCTAACATAAATATCAAAACTAGGCTATAATTTAAAACTAGAGATAAATAGTCTGTGAGAACAGGGAATTCCATTAATTATGCTCAAAATAGAATTTCTTGACTGCGTGATGATTTTTACGCAAGGCACGCAAAAAAAATATCGCGCAGATAGAAAAAAGTATGACAAAGAGCAAATCAATCCTCCTGATTTGCTCCTCAATCCGATGTTTTGTTGTTTCTTGAAGGATTATTATTTACACAAAAATTTATGGGCTGCCGATTTTTTACACAAAATTTTATGAGCTACTAAATAATTAGCAATTACACATAAATATTATTTCCCCATTATTTGTTCGAATTTTTCATTCCATTTTGCAGTATGAATTATTCTTGCTTTATGCAAACTTTGGTTCAGAATTTCACCTTTTGAAAGCATAGATAATTCTTCCCAGTCTTTTTCAAAGATATATGTAGCATTATTTGGAAACATACTTTCAAGAATATACAAATTCTTATCAGTAAATCCAAAAACTGCATATCCTCTAAATCCTGCACGACCATACGCTACAAAGTCAGGAGATAATTTATTTCTTCACAATTTCTCAACATCATTTCTTTTTGCGTATTGTTATATTTTTTCGAAATGCTCTCTATTGATTTTTTCACCTTTGTCCAAGGATATTTACCTTTGGGTAAAATATCCCAATTAACATGCACTACTTTTGCTGGTGTACTATAGCTAGGTTCTTCATCAGAGATAATTTCGCATTCGCCAAATAAACTTAGTACTAAGTTTATAGTATTGATTATCTTTTTTATATTATCATCAACATACTTTATTTGTTGCGATACAATAGAGTTTTCATATTCTGTTCTTGACAAAGTAAACTCTACTGAATAAGGTAAATGATAATCTCTGTGATAACGTTCACGCACAATATCAGTAAACTCAGTAACTTCACGAGTTTCTCCTCTACCCGCCCACTCGGTTCTTGTCCAGTAGATTGTTTGTGTATATTTTTCTTTAGGCAATGTTTTATCTATTGTATAGAACTGTTCTGCATTTTTTCTTGAATATGAATTGAATACAGAAGGCAAGATAGTTGTGCCATCCACATCATCAAGCTTAAATCCAAATTTTTCTATTTTAGTTTGACTGTTCAATACATTATTAACTTTAATTGTAAGATTTGAACCCTTCTTAAACTCATTAAGGTAACTTTCACTTCTTATTCTATTTTTGCGTATTATCATTTTATAATACCTCCCGTAACATTTTATTAATTAGTTGCTTCATACTCTAATAATCGTCTTTTTTAACCAGTACAATCCATAGCATATATTTGCAGGACATAACTACATTTCTGAAACTGCTATTATTAAGGTACTAATAGCAGTTTCAAAAAATGACATTCATTACTGCTCTTCAGTACTTTCTCCTTGAATTATGTATTCAAATTCTTTTAAAGTCATTGGATTTTCATAGAAATTGCCGATTCGTTTTTCATTTGTGATATTGTAACAATTCAACATTTTTCGATATCTGTTTATCACTGGAAAATGACTATTTAGTTCTCTGCCTTTAAATTCTGAATATCTATCTCCATCAATTATCAAATGTTTGCAATAACAATAATATTCTGGTTCTTCATTTCCATCAAATCCCCTAAATTTCGCACTATACTTATATTCAGAAGTTGAATTAAAGAATTTTTCATACGCATCTTCTAAATCTCGAAACATTTGTAAAATATCAAAAGTTTCTTTTTTAACTTCTTCTGATGTTCCAATCAAAAAAGATGACAATTCTTCAATATCACTTTCACTTCCGTATTCAAGCACTTTTTGATTCTGCACGTAGAAATCAGTTTCATCCGGATTTAGAAATTTTAGAATCTCGTACTGATTAAAAAGTATTAATTTTTCTGTATCTGTTATCATATGACTCCTTTTTAAGTTTGTAACAATAACCTATAAATTGTTACAAACTTGTCGGTTGAAGTTACAAAGATAATGTGGTATCATAAAGTTGTTCTACAATAGGAGTACATAGGTTCATCATTAACTTTGATTCTTTCTTATGAAAATTTTAGTTAGGGGTTGAACGTCTGTGCCCCTTAACTGTTGTTCCATCAGACCTTTTATAGGGCTTGACTGGGACAATTTTTTTATCCTGTTTACCAGTCTTGCTACTCTTGGTTTTGGCCATGATTGACTATCTCCTTTCTATAGACAATATGCCTCCGGATGCATATTGGCACTCGATATCGTTAAGTGCTAAAACAAGTATAAGCCACATATCATAAATTGTCAAGGGAGTTAAAGTGAAAATTTCTCTTTAATTTGATATTAGTTCGCTTAATATTGCGAAATACACCTTTTAAAAGTGACAAATCTTTAATAATTCTTGATATTTTCTGTTGGTTTAGTTATAATAATTCGAGAGGTGAGTTTATGTTGCTCCAATTTAGAGTTGGTAATTTTCTATCTTTTAATGAAATTCAAACCTTTAGCATGGAAGCGGGGAAAGTACGTAATTTTTCAGAAAGGTTATATAAAGATGGCAAATATAAACTTTTAAAATTTATGTCAATTTATGGAGCCAATGCTTCCGGTAAATCCAATCTAGTTTATGCATTTTCTTTTTTTAAAGATATTGTATTTAGTGGTTTTGAAAGTGGTTCCTACCCGCACTATTGCAAATTAGTTGAAGAAAACAAAGATAAAGCAAGTTTTTTTGAAATTAAGATTGAAACAAATAAAAAAACTTTTGTTTATGGATTTGAAGTTATATTGAACAACAGTTCATTACAAAAAGAGTGGTTATACGAAGAAACTAAAAGTGAACAAAAAAACTATGTGTTTTCTAGAAATATACTCGATAAAAAATTCACTTTAGGTTCATATATAAAAACAAATACATTAAAGGATCGCATAAATATTTATGCCGATGACATAAAAAGTGATGATTCAATTTTGTTTTTAAAATTAATGAATCAAAATAAAGATAATTTATACGCAACGCCCAGTAAAATCACAGTATTTAAAGATGTTTATAATTGGATACGTTTTAAATTAACAGTAACATTTCCCGAAAGACCTATAACAAATTATTCTTGGATGATTGACAGCAACAACCTTGATGTAATTGCTGAAAAGCTTAATCATTTTTCAACTGGAATTGAAAAAATTACTGTTTCTAATATTGCGCCAGAAAAGGTAAATTCAACTTTACCAAAAGAGATAATTAAAGATATTCATAACATGCTTTCAGAACAAAAGCACAATAACAAAGAAGGAGAAAAATCTCATAAACCAGCTGTGTTAATTAGATCACCTGAAAACAGCATGTTTATTGTTAGTCTAAACGAAGAAGGTATGTTTAAATACAAAACTCTGGAATTTAAACATAAAAACTCTAATGCAAAGTTTTCACTAGAAGATGAATCAGATGGTACGGTTAGATTACTAGATATAATAGAAATCTTGCTTAACAATGATGATAACAAAGTATATATTATTGATGAAATAAATCGCATGTTTCATCCTCTTCTAACAATTAAATTTGTCGAGGAATTTTTGGAATTAGCAAAAGAAAGAAAAATTCAATTGATTGTAACAACGCATGAATCTCAGCTTATGGATTTGAAGTTACTTAGAAAAGATGAAATAAATTTTATAAACAAAGATGAGAATGGGTTTTCAACTATTAGATCACTTGATGAATTTGATGACCGTTTTGATAAAAAAATAATATCTGAATATTTCAGGGGGAAATATGATGCCATACCGTTCCCGAAGAATTAATAAATTATTTTTTCACCAAGGTGTCGTTACCATTAGGTTCTAGTGTCAACCGATGTGCAGGTTCAAGTCCTGTCGCCCGCACCAAAGAAAAGGTAGGTAATATTGTATTACCTACCCTTTTTCTTTATGAAACAAAATTAGGACAGGACTTGAAGGCGACCGTAAAAAAACAGTCCGGTGGACTGTTTTTAGGGAGAGCGTTGATGATAATTTAGCTATGCACAAGCCACATTGGCGAGGTTGAAACTTTGATTTATCACAAAATATGTCACCCGCACCAAAAAAGAATCGATACTTTTTGTATCGGTTCTTTTTTACTTATGCTAACTCTGACTGATAGTAACTGATACTAATTGATATCAATTAGTATCAGTTACTCAAATAAATACAACTACAATAAACACATAAAAAATCCCCCGACAGCGGTTTCCGTTAGGCTGTCGGGGGATTTTCAGTATTAACATCGTGACGGAGACAGAGGCGGTCAAAGCACATCACGAACTTCAAATGCTAATATAATTTTGAATCGTTCTTCAAAGGTTTTGAGGTTATTGCCGAGAATCTTTTTGATTTTTGCAAGCTGATAATTTATGGTGTTGCGGTGAACAAATGTTTCCTGAGCAACCCTCTGAACACTACCGTCATACTTTAGGTAAAGTCTTAAAAAGCTCATATAATCCGTGCCGTTGTCACGGTCATACACTTCAAGCTTTTTGAGATTTTCGTTATAGATACTTTCAAGCAACGAAATATCGTCAACCGCAAGAATCAGCTTTTTAACTTCAAGTCGGTCATAGAACATAGGCGTCATATCTGTACGGACGGCAAGCCTTAACATTCTTAAAACAATCTGGTATGTTTTCGGGAGTGATTTCAGCTTGTTATTTGTTTTGCTCACTGCCACATACAGCTTGTTGACGCTTATATACCTCTCCTTTTCCGACTGAATTTTTTCGGCTATGCTTTCAATTTCATCATCGGAAAAGTCATTGAGGATATAAAACATCATGTTGTCCACCTTAAAACCGCCCCAGTGCTTTTTGTAGGAATAAATTGTTCGTTCAAATGCCGATTCAAGCTTTCTTGAAGAAATATGGTCAGCCATATCGGCTTTCACACCGACGATTGCATAATCGGTTGCAAGGTCAAAGCCGTTGCTTTCAAGAACGGCAAAGTATTTTTCGTACTCACCCGGAAAGAAAATGAAATTTTTCAGCGTATCGCCTATTGTTTCCTCCTTGCGTTCATTTGAGATAATCTGATTACAGAAATCCCGTGAAATATCAACAATTCGGGTTTTCCACGGAATATCCATAAGAGGAAACTTTTTCTCGTTGCAATAGCTGATAACCTCTGACGGGATTCCCTTTATGTACGGACCTATGTTTAGAACAAGTCCGCTGACATTTTTGGCAATGAGATTTTTGACAAACGGCAGCAACCAGTCCTGACCTTTGTTTGCAATGCCCGTTGAAAAGATAAGCTCTCCTCCGTGGAGAAAATCACTTACCTCAATATCCTCAACGGAATGAACCCATTGCACGATATTGGTCATTCCTTCTTTGCCTGCTATCACACGCATACCGTAGAGATAGCCCGCCTTTTCGCACAGTGAACCGAGTGTTACTGCCATAAATCTCACCTCTTAATCTGCATCAAATTATTTACCGAATTTCAGCTCAACAGCCTTTGCAATAATTTCAGCGCAGTCATTAGTTGAATTCCTTGATGTGTTCAAAAACATATCGTAGTTAAGCGTATCTTTCCAGTTTTCGCCTCTTGTATAGTATTTATAATAAGCCGTGCGGTACTTGTCGGTACGCTTTTTCATATCTTTTGCACGCTCTTCCGAAACATAAATTCTTGAGCGGATTTTCGAAATGCAGTCGTCATAATACGCATCAACAAACACGCTCAAAACATTTGGCTTATCCCTCAGAATATGATCGGCACATTTTCCGACAATGATACAGGACTGTGTGCGGGAAAGCTCTTCTATGATTTCCGCCTGAATATTGTACAAATTCAAATCCGACACAAACGCTCTTGATTCGGGACGAAGAACATTTGCCGTCGGCAGCTTTGTGAGTGACTTTATAAGATAACTTCCGTGAAGTTTTTCGTCAACCTCAACGAATTCGCTTTCATCAATTCCGCTTGCCTGTGACGCCATTGTCAGAATCTGTCTTTCATACCACGGAATACCCAGCTTTTCGGAAAGCAGGGAGGCAATTTCCTTGCCTCCGCTGCCAAAACTGCGAGCAATTGTAATTATATAATTGTCCATATTTTATCCTCCGCAAAACCGATTATCAATCAGCCGCATCACACTTGAGGACTGCGTTGAGAAGTACTGACGCACCCTCTGTACAAAGCTCTGTTGAAGTAAATTCGGGTTCGCAATGTGAATGACCGTCCTTTGAGGGAACGAATACCATTGTTGTCGGGAGCATATATGATGCGAACTGTGCGTCATGACCTGCGCCCGAGTTGATTTTCTGATTTGAATAACCGAGTTCGTCAACTGCCTCCTGAACAAAATCAACAAGCTGCTTGTCATAGTAAACAGTATCTCTTGTCCATGCAATTTCATAGCCTGTCTTGCACTTTTCAACCTCTTTCGGGATATTCTCGATTACGGAAACAACCTGTTCAATTACTCGCGGATCTTCATGACGGGCATCAAGTGAAAACTCAACATAATCCGGGATTACTGTATGTACATCAGGATGACAAAGAATTTCACCTGTTGTGTAAACAAGTTCGGGATCAAGCTTATCAAGCTCTGTGTGGAGATATTCAAGAACCTTTGCGGCACCGAAAAGTGCATCGTGACGATACTTCATGGGAGTTGTGCCGGCATGGTCAGCCTGTCCGTAAACCTTGATACGGTAGTTTACCATACCGAGTACGCAGGTTACAACACCGATATCATTGCCTGCCGCCTCAAGGATCGGTCCCTGTTCAATGTGGAGTTCAAACATTGCCTTGTAATCCTTTGGATTAAGTCTGTTCGCCTCATCACCCTTATAGCCGGATGCCTCAAGAGCCATACCGAACGTCTTTGTCGGATCAAGAATTGACTTTGAGGCAAGCATATTTTCTTTTTTGAAGTTTTTTGCAATGTCGGCCGGAAGATAATCGTTGCAGACAATGCCCGAACACATCATAGCCGGCGGATAAAGAGAACCCTCTTCGTTTGTCCAAATCATGGCAACAAGGTTGTGCTTGTGGGGAATCTTATCGTTTGCAACCGTTTCAAGAACTTCCATTGCACCCATAACACCGAGAATACCGTCATAGTTACCGCCGTTCTTAACGGAGTCACAGTGTGACGCCATAACGATTGCCGGAAGAGTCGGATCCGAACCTTTGAGAGTTGCATAAACATTGGCGACATCGTCTGTTTTGATTTCAGCACCGATTGCTGTCATTCTCTTTACAAACTCTGCTCTTGCCTGTAATGCCTCGGGAGAAAGTGAATATCTTGTAATTCCGCCGTGACCGGCATCACCGAATGTACTGAAAGTTGAAATCTTATCCTGCATTCTTTCTTTGCTGCATGTAAACATATACTTTGCACCTTCCTTAATAAATTAAATTATGTTTAATATTTTTATATCAATGCTTATTTAAAGCAGTTTTGTTGACTTTTTTGCCCGAACTTATTGCGTCCACGGGGCAAACAACCTTGCAAAGGTGACAGCCAACGCATTTTTTGCCGTAGAGAACGGGTTTCTGATTGTCATTCATCTTTATTGCCTGATGACCGCCGTCATAACATGATACGAAGCATCTTCCGCAACCGACACATCTTTCACGGTCAAACTTCGGGAAACATATGTAACTTCTGTCAAGGTCATCGGCAGGAATGATATTGCTTTCGGCAATACCCGTAAAATCTGAAACAGACTTGAAATTATGAGCTTTCATATATCGTTTCAAGCCGTCCTTCAAATCGTCAATAATGCGGTAACCATACTGCATTACCGAGGTTGTAATCTGAACCGTTGAGCAGCCGAGTGAAATAAACTCCGCCGCATCATACCATGTTTCGATACCGCCCATACCGCTTATCGGAACATTCTTCAGTCTTTCATCGCTTTTCATCTCATTAATGAACCGTAGTGCAATCGGCTTTACAGCCTTGCCCGAATATCCGCCGACTGACGATTTTCCGCAAACATCGGGAGATGTTGAAAAATTGTCGAGGTTGACATTCATAATACTTTTAATCGTATTGATTGCCGCAAGTCCGTCTGCGCCTGCCTCCATTGCCTTAACTGCCGGAGGAATCATTGAGGTGATGTTCGGCGTCATCTTGGCAAGAATCGGAAGCTTTGTTCCCTTTCTTACAGCCTTTGTGTAGGCATATACAAGTTCGGGATTTATTCCGACATCACTGCCGAGTCCCTCGCCGACCATTTGAGGACAGCTGAAGTTACATTCTATAACATCAGCCCCCGCATCTTCACAAAGAGATGCAAGCTTTGTCCATTCTTCTTCATTACTGCCCATGATAGATGCGATGATGACCTTTGTCGGATAATTTTTCTTTAATTCCCTGAAAAAGGAAAGGTTTTCTTCAAGAGAATATGTCGAAATCTGTTCAATATTCTTAAAACCTACAAATGCGGTATCTTCCTTGTCAAGTTCTGCAAATCGTGGTGAAACCTCGTTCGGGGTAAACATTCCGATTGTCTTGAATGCAACTCCTGCCCAGCCCTCATCAAAAGCCTTGGCAACCATATCGTAGTTACTGCCGACAACCGATGATGACAAAAAGAACGGGTTTTCACACTTTACTCCGCACAAATCGGTGGTGAGATCCGCATCATATTCGGGAACAAATTCTTCTCTTGAAACAATATCCGTAATCTTGTTGATATTAACGGGCGAATCAAACTTTGCTCTGTTGCAAGCCTGCATACAGCCTCCGTCAATGCAACCCGCACACGGATTGTCGCCAAGCATATATCTTGCTCCCTCTGTGTTGTCAAAATTAACGGAGCGGATAATGCGGTCAATCCTGACGCCGTTCTTGCAGGCATTTGCACAAGGTGCATCCTCGCAGAGCATGCATCTGCTGCTTTCACTTTTTAAAACAACTTCTCTGTATCCCATAAACATCAACTACTTTCAAAACTTATATAAATTATTTTGAGGTACTGCGTTTTACATACTTACCGTTACCGGGAGTTCCCACAAAGTCGCCGTTGTCATAAACAAGGCTGCCTCTGAGGTAGGTCTGAACGGGATAACCGTGGAGCTTTTTGCCCTCCCAGATAGTATGGTCACAGTCCGAATGCATATTGTTTACACTGATTGTAAAATCCTTGTCCTTATCGTAAATCACGATGTCGGCATCCTTACCGATTTCGATTGAACCCTTGTCATCGCAACCGAAGATTTTTGCTGGGTTTGTTGAGCAAAGCTCAACCGCTCTTTCAAAAGAAATCTTGCCGCTGTTTGCCGCATCGAGCATATAAGGATAGAGATTTTCGATACCTGCACAGCCGTTTGGAATCTTTGTAAAATCATCCTTACCCCAGTCTTTTTCGTAGCTTTGGAAAGGACAATGGTCTGTTGCAACCGTATCAATCATACCCGACTTGATTGCCGTCCACAAAGCGTCCTGACTTTCCTTACCCTTCATAGGCGGTGAGCATACAAAGTTTCTGCCGTCCTCACGCTTATAGACATCACAGGTAAATTCAAGGTACTGCGGACAGGTTTCAATGTAGAGTTCGTGTCCCTCTGTTTTTGCTTTAATACATTCCTCAAGTCCTTCTTTGTCAGCCATGTGAACAATGTAAAGAGGAGCGTCAAGATGTGTTGCCCAATGCACGGCTCTCTTGTCAGCCTCTGCCTCAACAAATTCGGGACGGCTGAGGTAGTGATACCATGCGCTTGTCTTGCCCTCTTTAAGGAACTGTTCCGTTCTCATGTCAATGAGGTCGGGATTTTCTGCGTGAAGATTGATTTTCGCACCAAGCTCCTTTGCTCTGAGCAAAAGCCTTACAAATGTTGCGTCATCAACCATCATATGTTCCTTTTTATATACAAAGAAGCACTTAAAGCTTGTAATACCTTCTTTTACGGCTGTTTCCATTTCATCAAGAATTTCACCGCCGTTAAGATCGGTGATACAGCAATGAAAGGCATAGTCAACACAGGCCTCTTTTTCAAGAACCTCTTTCTTTGAATTTATAAGTCCCATAATTGTTTCACCGCTGTGCTGTACGGGATAATCAAAAACAGTTGTTACACCGCCGCAAGCCGCCGCTCTTGTGCCTGCAAGGTAGCTGTCGGCAGAAACCGTGCCGCCGAACGGCATTGCAAGATGAGTGTGCACATCAATTGCACCTGGGAGAACGAGCTTTCCCCCTGCGTCAACAACCTTGTCTGCATCGAAATCAAGGTTACTGCCGATTGCGACAATCTTGCCGTCATTTACTGCAACATCAGCCTTGTAGCTTTCCTTTGCCGTAACAATTGTTCCGTTTTTAATCAATAAATCCATAATGTTTCCTTCCTTTCATATTTGTGACCTTTTCGTCACGGCAGTCGGTTTACCGCCGTGACGAAAGCCTGAATCAATTACTTTGTGAAAAGTTCTTTCTTGTAAACAAGCTCAAGACCAGATCTCTGATAAACCTGAGCGATTTCAAGGAGATCCATACCGCCTGCATTTGCGGATGTGAGGTTTGCTACCCATGTAACACCGAAATCAACTGTACCGTTGTTTACTGCTGTTGTTTCAGAAATGTCACCGCCGCCGGGGGTGATTGTTACCTTAAGACCGACTTCGTCATAGTAACCCTTTGCCTGTGCAACATAGTAGCCCATAAACTGTGCCTGAGGCAACCACTTGAGCTGGATTGTAACATCTGTCTTTTCGAGTGTACCGAACTTGCCGTCCTTTGACTTGTTAGCGGCGTCAATGTACTGTGTATCACGGATATCGTCAAGTGTTAATCCTTCAAGCTTCTTTGCAGCTGATGAGTCGTCAAGCTGTACATACTTCTTGCAGAGGTCGAGTGTCTGCTGCATTGCATCCTCGTCCATATTGCCGTAGTTGCTTACTGTCTTGCCCTTTGTGTCTGTTGTAACAAGCTTTGCAACCTCTTTTGCCATATAGAGCTGGTGGTCCGATGATACCGATGAGCCTGCGTCAAATACAATCTGAGCGGCTTCTTCGGGGTTTTCAACGGCATATGCCCAACCCTTCATAGATGCGTAAAGGAAAGCCTTTACCGTGTTCGGGTTTTTCTTTGCAAACTCTTTGGTACAGAAAATATTGTCCTCGAGCATTGCAACACCCTCATCGTTCATATCGATTGTGCCTACTGTATCGCCGTACTTGTAACCGCCGTCATAGTCGTTCTTTACAAGTCCGAGTTCGTTAAATGTCATTGCCGAAGCAAGTGTAATATCGTCCTGATCGAAACCGTCCATTGTGAAATCTTCCGAAAGGTACTTTGTGGGGAGGTCATACTTCTGAAGAAGTGCGAGAATTTCGTACTCGTTACCGAGTCCCCAGTTACCAACCTTGCCGTCAGCGGCGGCTTTCTTGATAATCTCTTCATTTGACATCAATTCACCCGATGTTGAACTGCCTTTTGATGATGAATCCGAAGATGAGCCTGATTCACCGCAACCTGCAAAAGCTGTTACTGCAATTGCACCTGCAAATACAACTGCGAGCAGTTTTTTGAGTTCCTTTGTCTTTTTCATTTTGATTCCTCCAATTTCAAAATTTGTATGTAAACCGAAAGCGGTAAACAACTTATTTAACTTTTCTGTTCTTGAGAACAATTGATTCAACCAGCATCAGCACACCGTACATTACAAGTCCGATAAGACAGGCAACAACAATATATGCCCATGCTGTCGGATACTGACCGAGAACTATGTTTTCTCTGATTTCTCTGCCGACACCGACAATGTATTCTGCAAAATATTCCGAAACAACTGCACTGATAATGCTTATCGGAACGCTTACCCTGAGAGCGGTAAATACATATGGTACAGAATTCGGAAGTCTAAGCTTAAAGAATACCGTGCTTTTCTTTGCCGCATATGATTTCATAAGGTCAAGGGCAAACGGCTTGAGCTCCGTAAGTCCTCTGAAAGCGTTGATACTCATACTTGCAATGCAGACAATCATAACAACAAGTGTTTTTGCAAACATACTTCTTATGTTCGGATCGTTGCTTATATCCTTTGTCCAGTTTGTCATTACAGGAGCAAGGGCAACAATCGGAATTGCGTTGAATGCACCTACAATTGTAAGACCGCCTTTGCCCCATTTCTGAAAGGTTGCCGCAAAGACAGCAATCAGATATCCGATGATTGAACCGATTACAAGTCCTATAACCGCAACTATAAGTGTGTAGAGTGCATTCTGTGCAAATGCGGGAATATTGTCAATGATGATGTGGCAAATTCTTGACGGAAGCGGCAGAGTGTTTGTGTCCGTGTTGAAAATCTTGTGAAGAACCTGTCCCTGCCACAAGGCGAGGATTAGAACACCGAAAAGCACGGGAAGAAGCACCGAGCTTACACCCTGAGCGACTTTATTTTCTTTAAGCCTTCGCCAAAGGCTTTTTCTTTTTTTAATCAATTAAGCCGCCTCCTTTTTCTTTTTTGTTTTGCGTTCAATTCTCTTGAGCGGTGAAACTGCATTTTCAATCCAACCCATGAGTGAACAGCTTAAAACACCGATAACCGCACTGAACACTACGATGTCCCAGAAAACATATATTGACATTGCGTGTTTGAGCGACTGTGAAAGCATACAACCAAGTCCGCCGTCACCCTGAAGTGTATCAACAAGGATTGACGCTGTAATTGCCATCGGTGCGGCAATTTTAAGACCTGTGAAGAAATACGGGATACACGAGGGAATGAGCATTTTGAAATACACCGTTGATTTCTTTGCGGCATATGAATACATAAGCTCATACTTTTGTTTTTCTACCGAGTTAAGACCTGCAAGTGTGTTGGTTGCAACAGGATAGAATGTGAGGATTGCCGCAATGATGATTCGGCTTGAACCTATATCGTGTGTCATTGCAAGAATGATAGGAGCCATGCCGAGAATAGGAATAAGCTGAATAAGCATAAGGTACGGAGCGGCAATCTTTTCAACAATGTGTGAAAGCTTCATAAGTATTGCAAGTGCAAAACCTATCAGCGTACCTATCATAAAGCCCTGTCCCGCTCTTGAAAGCGTTTGACCTGCGTTAAAAAGAACAACCTGCAAACAACTCATACCGTTTGAAACGGGTTTGGGATCAATTAACGAATAGAAAATCTGCCATACATGAGGCATAATGTTTTCGGGAGTTCGCTTTGTTGCCTGAATTATAAAAGCGAAGATTTCCCATATCACCAATAATCCGAGCACCCATACCAAAGTTACGAGTGCTTTGGAATTTTTTATCTTTGTTATTGTTTTCATCATAAGCTGCCACCTTCAAAGCTGTTTCTTACCTTTGAAACAAGTTCTCCGAAATGAGGTGTATCTCTCATATCAATTGTTCTCGGATACGGCAGATCTGCGTCAACTACCGCAGAAAGTCTGCCTGGGTGAGGTGAGAGAACACAAATTCTTGTAGAAAGGAAAACTGCCTCCTGAATGTTATGCGTTACAAAAACGATTGTCTTATTGGTCTTTTCCCAGATTTTCAAAAGGTCAAGGTGAAGCTTTTCCTTTGTGAACTCATCAAGTGCCGAGAACGGCTCATCCATGAGAAGAATTTCAGGTCTGATACCAAAGGCTCTTGCAATGCCGACTCTCTGCTGCATACCGCCGGAAAGCTGCTGCGGATAATGGTCCGCAAACTTTGTGAGTCCGACCATTTCAAGCATTTCATCGGCTCTGTCCGAACGGTCTTTCTTTGAATAGCCCATAATTTCAAGCGGAAGCTCAATATTTTTCTTTACTGTTCTCCACTCAAAAAGCACGGGATTCTGAAAGACAATACCGAATTTCTGCATAAGTCTGATTTCCTTCGGAGTCATATTACTTACTCTGACATTGCCCGAAGTGGGTTCAAGCAAATCGGCGATTGTACGAAGGAGAGTTGTTTTACCGCATCCCGAGGGACCGAGAAGTGAAATGAATTCTCCCTTGTGAATATCAAAATCAATGTTATCGAGTGCCTTTACATCATTGCCCTGATTGTCTTTGAATACCACCGACACATTATTTATCGCAATCTCAACATCATTTTTCTTGATTGCTTCGCTGTTCAAATTCATAATCATTCCTCCCGATAATAAAAAACACGGCAAAGGTACAATTACAACTGCGCCTTTGCCGTGTTAAAAATTTTAAATTTTTCAGATACTAAACATACAATTTTTTGTAGATTTCAATGCAATCATCAACGGTAACTTCTTTTACCGTGTTAGCGGGGCTTCCGCTTGCAACCGCATCGGTTGCCATTTTTGAAATTTTTGAGTAATACTCATCTCTGTCAATTCCGTACTGTTCAAGAGTAGGAATTTCGCACACATCACAAATGTTTTGAAGTGAATCAATAAACTTTTCTGCGGCTGTTTCGTCGCTGTCAGAGTCACTTGCCACACCCGTTTCTCTGCCGAGGTTTGCAAACTTTTCGTATGCACCCGATACGGCAAAGCTTAAGCACTCTTTAAGGAGCATTGCATTTGACATTCCGTGCGGAACATGGAACAATGCGCCAATCGGTCTGCTCATTCCGTGAACAATTGTTACACTTGAATTATTGATACAGATACCTGCCTCAAGAGCCGCAATACTCATCTGCTCCCTTGCAAGTGAGTTGTCGGGTTCTTTGTAGGCAATCGGTAAGTATTTCATAATTCTCTTAACTGCCGAAACAGCAAGCGTGTCTGTCATTGAAAATGCCTTTCTTGAAGTGTATGCCTCAACTGCGTGAGTGAGAGCATCAAGACCTGTTGCCGAAGTAACCGACTTTGGAGCGCCAACCGTAAAACTGCTGTCAACAATTGCAAGCTTCGGAACAAGCACATCGCCCTTCAAAAGCATTTTTATTCCCTTTTCGGAATCGGTAATTACGGTAAACTTTGTTGCCTCACTGCCTGTTCCCGCTGTTGTCGGAATTGCGGCAAGGGGAAGAATTTCGCCCGTAATTTCCTTTCCGTTATAATCTGCTATACTGCCCTCGTTGACTGCCATTGCTGCAATTGCCTTTGCCGAATCAAGAGGACTGCCTCCGCCTATGCCGATGATAAAGTCACAACCGGAGGAGTTTAACATTTCAACACCTTTTTCAATCATAGTGTCGGTCGGTTCGCCTGTTATGCCGTCAAAGATAACGCAGTCTATACCGTTTTCATCAAGCAATGCGGTAAGCTGTTTCATCATATCGGAAACGGCAACATGCCTGCCTGTTACTATAAAAGCCTTGTTTCCCATTTTTTTAAGAAGAGGAGCGGCCTCACCGAGAACATTTGTACCGACAACCGTATGATTTGGTATTACAAAATGTGACATTTTATTATCTCCCGTTTTTGAAATTTTAATTAACTTATATTATCAAATCAATTCGCTGTCAACATATGTAAGAACTTCGTCCATCTTCTCCATTTCTTCCTTAATCTGCTCCTCCGTAATAATGAGAGGCGGATTGACAAAGAGCATATTTTCGTGTGAGTATGTCATGAACTTTTTCTTTTTGAGCATACCCACAAGAGTTCCCATAATACCCTTTTCGTCCTTGCCGTAAGGAACAAGAGGTTCTTTTGTCTTTTTATCCTTTACAAGCTCAATTGCTGAGAAAAGACCGATATATCTTACATCACCTACGCAAGGATGCTTAGCCTTCATTTCTTCAAGGATTTCTCCGAGAACCTTGCCCGACTTTGCAACATTGTCAAGAATGTGTGCCTCACCGTAGTAGTTTACACAGGCAACACCTGCCGCACAGACAAGAGGATGACCGCTGTATGTAAGTCCGCATGAAAGAAGATGATCGTCAAAATATTCTGCAACCTTCTTTGATACTGCAACACCGCCGAGAGGAACATAACCGCAGGTAACGCCCTTTGCAAATGTTACGATATCGGGAACTACATCAAAATTCTGGAATGCAAACATCTTACCTGTTCTGCACCAGCCGGCCATAACTTCATCGCAAATCATCAGAATTCCAAACTCATCACAAATCTTTCTTACGCCCGGCAGATAGCCCTTCGGCGGAATGATTACACCGTTTGAACCTGTGATTGTTTCCATTACGATTGCGGCTACACTGTCGGGACCTTCGTAAATAATCTGTTCACGGAGCTTTGTAAGGTAAAACTTAGTAGCTTCTTCCTCCGATTCAAAGTTGATTGCCTCACGATAAACATAAGGATCAAAGAACTTTACAAATCCGGGAATACCCGGTTCGAGAGGATATCTTCTCGGTTCACCTGTAAGGTTGCCTGCACCGAATGATGAACCGTGATAACTTCTGTAACGGCTGAATACTTTGTTTCTGCCTGTGAACATTCTTGCAATCTTTACTGCATTTTCGTTTGCGTCTGCACCTGCATTTGTAAAGAATACCTTTCCGAAGCTGTCGGGAAGAAGATTTATAATCATCTCTGCAAGCGTTGACTTTGCCTCTGTGGCATATGACGGACCGACAAAACAAAACTTGTCAACCTGTTCCTTGATTGCATCACCAATTGCTTTATTTCCGTAACCGAGATTGAGGTTTACAAGCTGTGATGACATATCTGTATATCTGTTACCGTCAAAATCGTAAAAGTAAATTCCGTCTGCCTTTGCAACGGGAATCGGATTAAGATTACCCTGCTTGCTCCATGACTGGAGGACATATTTCTTATGATTTTCAACAATTTTCTCAGGTGTCATAATAATTTCCCCTTTTTAAGATACCAAAAAAGATAAACAGAAAAGGAGCCTCCTTTTCAGAAGCTCCTTTGCTTTGCGTCTTTTTTGTTTATGCCATTATTATATCACCAAAATATGGTTATGCAATATTTTTCGGCACAATATTCTTTGTGCTAAAGCACAATGTTTTCGGAGATATTTCTTGAATTTATGACCTTTTCGTCATTTTACATACAGATTTCGTGAAATGTCCACTTCTTGTTTGTATGCTGTAATTAACAATTACTCGTTTTCCTTTTTCTTTGTTGTGCCAAGGCTGAGTATAATTACGGAAATGATAATCATTACAACACCTGCGGCACACGGAATTACGACACCGTAAATCATATTGAAATCGCTTTCTGTCGCAGCCTGTCCGCTGATGATTGTATATTCACCTGACGGCATACTGCTGAGTGAATATGTTGTGCCGTCAATTGTAACATTGAAATTTTCCGAACGAATCATTTCGTCTGTAATACCTGCGCTTTTAAGACCGTTATCGCCAAGGTTCATATTTGTGCTTACAACTTCGCCATTCTTAACGATAATTGTATCACCCTTGCAGCTTTTTGCAATATCAGCACCGATAACAGCCGAATAGTCGCTTGTATTTGTATCAATAATAACGATGCCGCCCTCTGTTCTTGCAACGCAAGCCATGAGGTTATACACACCGGCCTCGCCCTCAACGGCTGTCGGCTCTGAAATGCTCTTGACCTTCATACCCTTGAGGTTAGCCTTGAACTGCTTTGTTGTTTCGTCATCAAGGAAATTTGTGCCGACCTTTTTATCGTCTGACGATGCGATAATCTTGCCGTCAGCGTCTGTCATAACAAATGAATTGATGCCAAGGTTCTTTACAAGTGCGGCATTTGTTTCAGCCGAAGTATTTTCCGTAACAACACTTGCAATTACATTTGCCTTTTCAAAAAGTGAGTTCATAAACTCAAATTTAGTGTAGTTATAGTTATCGCTGTATTCTGTAAGCTGAGCCTTTGCGTCATCAAGATATGTCTGATTTGAGCTTTCTGTTTTTGTTGAAAGCAAATTGCAAACTACCGAAACGCAAACCATAACAGCAGCAACAATAACTGCCGTTACAACTGCAACGCCTTTTTTTACCGATTTAGAATTACCCATTGTAATCTTCCTTTCAAAATGTTTTGCTTGCATAAAATAATACCATTATTCGACTTTGTTTTCAAGCACGGTTCGTGAAATAATTAACAACTGTACATAATTTGACAATATTCTGCTTTACCCGATTTTTGGATACAGCTCTGCGAAAAAAGATAATTTGAAAAAAATGATACATCTATGATACAATGGCAATATAAACTGTGTCTTGGAGGTGGGGTTGTTGGCTGACATATTGATTGTTGAGGACGAAAAGAATATTTCAAATCTTATTGAAATGGCTCTTTCTCGGCACGGGCACAAAACAGATTGTGTGTTTGACGGCGAAAGCTGTGCCGATGTTCTGGAGAAAAAGCACTTTGACCTTATTCTGCTTGATGTTATGTTGCCGAAAATCAGCGGTTTTGAGCTTATGGACTACATCAAAGGCTTTGACACACCCGTAATTTTCATTACTGCAAAATCAGATATATCGGACAGGGTTTACGGGCTTAACCTGGGGGCTGACGATTACATAACAAAACCGTTCAACATTTCGGAACTTCAGGCAAGAGTTGATGCGGTACTGCGAAGATACAACAAGGCAAAAACAAAACTCAGCTTTAAAGACATAGTAATTGACACAAATTCAAGAATAGTCACCAAAAACGGAGTACAAATTGACCTTACATTAAAGGAATACGAAATACTTCTGCTTTTTGTACGCAACAAAAACATTGCCCTTTACCGTGAAATGATTTACGAAAGGGTATGGAATGAACCGTATATGGGTGATACAAGAACCGTGGATCTGCATATTCAGCGGTTAAGAAAAAAGCTTGATTTAAAAGACAACATTCAGTCTGTATATAAAGTCGGTTACCGTCTTGTTGAATAAGCGGAGGGAAAGCCCTAATGAAATTTTCGTGGAAAATATTTTTTATTACTTTTCTTATTATAATTACTTCCTTCGGTGTGGGAGGTTTTCTCCTCATCAACACCGTTTTTACAAACACGCTGAACAACCGCATTGACTCAGCCAAAAAGAACAACAATTACATCACAACAGCACTTTCGGTATATGCAGACAACAGCAAACCCACCTACGGAAACTGGGAATATCTTCGTACTTCGGCAATAGGATTTGCAAAACAGATTGCCGGCAATTCGGATTCCAAAAGCAAAATCGGTTCAATAAACGAGCTCAGCTTTTCGGCAGAGGATGAATTTGCTCACGGTATGTCGGTAAACTCCAGAAAAAGCAGAATTGTTACGGAAAACAAAAAATACTATATTCAGACAATAAGCAAAATTCAGCTTGTAACCGCAAGCTGTTATATTGAAACGGTTGACGATATAACAAGCGTGTACAGCGACCGTGATATGTACTGCACAATTTATCAGTTCATTCTCATAGGGGTCGCACTGTTTGCGTCAATTTTGCTCGTAATCTTCTCAAAACTTTTGACAAGACCGCTTGTTAAGTTAAAGGATGCGTCAAAAGAAATTGCCAAAGGCAACTTTAATATGAGAGTAAAGGAAAGCCGCGGCATTACATCTTCAACCGAAATAACCGAGCTTTCACAGAGCTTTAACACTATGGCAGATTATGTTGAAGACTACATTGAACAGCTCAAACTTGCCGCACAAAATCGTGACAACTTTATTGCGGATTTTACCCATGAGTTAAAAACTCCGCTGACCTCTGTTATCGGCTATGCGGATATGCTCCGTTCCTACGAAATGGAGCCTGAACAACGCAGAGAATGTGCCGACCTTATTTACAAAGAGGGCAGTCGGCTTGAGGCGCTTTCGCTCAATCTGCTAAACCTTATAGTTTTGAAAAATGATGAAATCAAAACCGTAGACATAAGAACGGACATAATTGCCGATGACACAAAAAAGTCTGTTCTCTTTATTTTGAAAAAATACGGCGTAAAGCTCAAATTAAATGTTGAAAAAGCAACTGTCAAAGCTGAGCCGTCACTCTTGAAAACGCTTTTGTACAATCTGATAGACAATGCCTGCAAAGCGAGTGAGAGCGGAAAGCCTGTTACACTAACGGGATATGTTGACAGCGACAGATACCGTTTTTGCGTTACCGACAGCGGTTGCGGAATTGCGGAAGATGACCTTGCCAAAATTACCGAACCGTTTTATATGGTTGACAAATCCCGTTCAAGAAGTATGGGCGGAGCCGGACTCGGACTTTCAATCTGCAACGAAATTGCAAAGCTTCACGGCTCAACTCTTGAAATTGTCAGTGAAGTCGGCAAGGGTACGGACATCAGCTTTACGGTAAGCCTTGCCGATAATTCTGAGGAAAGTGAGGATTTTGAAGATGAAATTTAACCTTAAAAAATCCGCAAAATATATCATCTGCACTCTGCTCACCTTGACCGTAGTCGCAACCGTTGTGTTTCTCCCCCGCTTTTATTATTCGGTAACGGACAATCGGGATTCTGTCGGAAACACAGCCGAAACATTTAAACTTACCGCCGATATAACTACTTTGAGCGGCGGAGAATTTTTGAAACTCGTTTCAAGCGAAGATACCGTCTGGGTTCTTCAAAACAATGCTCCGAAAGCAGAAACTGTAATCAGCTATGCCAAAAAAGCGATAAGCAATCTTGCAAATTCGCTTAAAGACACAAATTTATTTTCCAATATTGCAGGCTACATTCCGCAGTTTTTTACATTTGACAGCTGTAGCGGTTACAAACTTACAATGCGTGGAACACTTGACGGCAATGTAATCGTTTCGTCCGATTTTATGTTTGTCGCATGCAACTATGCCAAAGAGGGCGCACGATACGGACTAAACATAACAATGCTGTTTGACACGGAAACCTTTACAATTTATGAGCTTAACATTGATACAACCTACCTGTCGGACAGCGGTACCGAGAGTGAAAATCCGCTGTATTCGGTTATTCCGTACAGCGACAGTTATGAACAGGAGTTGTCCGATGCACTCATAAAATACTGGGGTGTCAGTTCCGATTCAATAACGGTTAATGTAAGTCCCGAATCCTTCAGCATCAACATCTGCCCGCAGCCGTTTTTGGAATACAGCAAAATAAACAACGAACAATTTGATTATTATGTGTTATGAAACAACTATGATACATTTTTGAACAATTTCAGAAACAAGCCTTTTGTATAGTATAGATACACTTACGAAAGGCTTGTTTTTTATGGATATTAAAGAGTATGAGGAATTTTGTAAAAACAGTAAATACGGAAACTTTATGCAGTCGGCAGACTGGGCAAAGGTTAAAAAGGGTTGGATTCCCGAGTATGTTGCAGTTCGTGACGAAAACGGGAAAATCAACGGCTGTACACTTGTGCTTGTAAAGAAAATACCGATTCTCAACACGGCAATGCTTTATGCACCGAGGGGCTTTGTATGCGACACTCACGACAGTAAAACCGTCAGAAAAATATTTGAGCAGATAAAACTGATTGCAGAAAAATATCACGCATACACACTCAAAACCGATCCGCTGATTGACGAAACCGACTTTATCTCGATTAAAAATCTTGTTGACCTCGGCTTTGTTTATCACGGTGAAAAACGAGGATATGACAACACCCAATGCAAAGAAAATTATGTGCTTGACATAAAAGATAAATCGTGTGATGAAGTTTTTGCAAATTTTAAATCAAAATGGCGGTACAACATCCGCCTTGCAATGAGGAAAGGTGTTGAGTGTAAATTCTGTGGTGAAGACGAGCTTGACGATTTTATGGAGCTTATGAAAGAAACAGGCAGGCGTGACGGCTTTGAAATCCGTTCGGAAGAATATTTCAGAAATTTTTTACAGGCATTTCACGGCAACGCAAAGCTATGTATCGCAAAACTTGACGGAAAAGTTTTGTCGGGTGCATTGCTTGTAAATTATGCAAATGTTGCAAGCTATGTTTACGGCTGTTCATCAAACGAATACAGAAAATATATGCCGAATTATCTTATGCAATGGACGATGATTAAGTACGCAATTGAGAGCGGTTGCCATACATACGATTTTTGCGGTATTCCCTATTGGTATGACGAAACGCATAAAAACTACGGTGTATATCGCTTTAAACAGGGATTTAACGGCAAAGTCAAGACCTATGCCGGCGAGTTTGACTATGTTTTCAGAAACGGAGTAAATCACATTGCCGACCTTGCAATGAAACTGAAAAAGCTTGTGTGAAATATTCATCTGCGTTGAATTTGCAAACCGTATATGCTAAAATGGAGTGGGTAAAATTATCCCACTCCATTTTGTATACATATGAAAAATTAAGAAAGCCGCCCTGATTGCTCAGAACGGCTTCCAAGGTAAATGGTTATTTGGCAGGCGTCGCATCTCCTGCATCTCTCAAGGTTTCCCTTTGTCAAGCCATCGGCGTGTGGTCGCAACGAAATTTACCACCTCAAATAACCTATTCTTATCCTATGTATATTATACTAAATTTATTTAGATTTGTAAAGAATTTTTTTATTTCTCAGATAATTATTCCAACGGGAATCACTTATTTTCCATGCAGAAATTATGGAATTTTTTAAACCTTTTCTATCTTTTGATGTATGTACACGAAGAACTACTTGAACTTTTAAACCATTGTTTTCCGTAATTTGTTTTAAAATCAATCCGGTATTTTCCCTTTTAGAATCAGCCAATATATAATCCGGCATTGAAAGTACATCTTGTATGTATGGCTGTATTTCAAAAAAGTCATTATTATGTCTTTCTTTTATGTGCTGTATTCTTTCCTCAGTAATTATTACCTCATCTGTTGTAATATCATTTGTTATACATTTAAAAGTTTCAATATTAATATACCAATTTTCAAACACTTCACTTACCGCCATTTCGCCCATATAGGTTTATTATACATATTTTAGTTATCAATTTCAATATCCATTATAATTTGTATCGGGGGAATTTTATGTTCTGCGATTTGCATACACATTCAACATTTTCTGACGGCACATTTTCACCCACGGAAATCGTTTTAAAAGCCAAAGAAATCGGGCTTGACGCCGTTGCACTCTGCGACCACAACACGGTTGCCGGACTTGACGAATTTGTTTCGGCAGGTAAAAAGTACGGCGTAACCACCGTTGCGGGGATTGAATTTTCAACCGAATACAATTCAAAGCAGCTGCACATTGTCGGTCTGTTTATCAAGAAAGAAAACTATTCAGACATAACCGAAATTATGGCTGAGTCGCAAAAATTAAAGGAAGAAAGCAACAAACTGCTCGTTAAAAATCTTGCGAAAGACGGCTATATTCTCGACTATGACGAAATCAAAAACAGCACGGTTGACGGCTTTGTAAACCGTGCAAACATCGCCGCCGCTCTTATGCAGAAGGGCTATGTTTCTTCTGTCAAAGAGGCATTTCAAACCTTGCTTATGTCGAAGTTCGGCTACTATGTTCCGCCGAAAAGGCCGTCATCTCTGTATATAATTGAAAGGCTGAAAGGTTTCGGTTCAATATCCGTTCTTGCACACCCGTTTCTCAATATGAATGAAGATGAGTTGAGAGAATTTCTGCCAAAAGCAAAGGCTTGCGGTCTTAACGCAACGGAGGCGTACTATTCGCTTTTTGACAATGCCGAAACAGAGCTTGCCGAGAAAATCTGTGACGAATACGGTCTTTTGAAAAGCGGCGGAAGTGACTTTCACGGAGCAACAAAACCCGATATTTTGCTTGGAGTCGGAAAAGGAAATCTTGCGATACCGACAGAAATATACAAGAATCTTGCTAATTGTTATCACAACTTCCGATTATAAAATCATCGTCATTATGCAATGCTCCCTGTATTTTACAAACACAACAATTTAATTTCAACCCAAACAACACAAAACAGCGATGAAGAATAATCACCGCTGTTTTTTTGGTTTTATATATCAAGGCTGTCTGCTCTGAGAAGAAAATCATAAATTCCTATTACAAGAATACCTTTCTCCGTGTACCATGGTGCAGGAGTGTCTTTTACAACGATGATTTTCTTGAAAGAATCATCTATACGCAAAAGAGAATTTGATTCCTGAGCCATTTTCTCACTGTCGGGTATTGCAAAAGCCGACTGCACATAATAACGCTTTGAACCCTTGTTGCAGACAAAATCAACCTCAAGCTGTTTGCGTATCGGATTACCGTTTTTATCGTTTTGAACAACATTGACAAGTCCCACATCAACATTCAAATCACGGTTGACAAGTTCATTGAAGATTATATTTTCCATCGTATGATTTTCTTCAATTTGTCGAAAATTTATTCTTGCATTACGAAGTCCGATATCCGTAAAATAATACTTTTGCGGAGTATCAATATATTTTCTGCCCTTTATATCATATCTCGATGCCTTATTCACAACAAATGCATCACAAAGATAATCAAGATAATTCTTAATTGTTGCAGAACTGATGACTTTATTTTTCTTTGACTTAAAAGTATCACATAACTTTTTGGGATTTGTCAAAGAGCCGATAGCAGATGAAAGAATGTCAATCAATTCCTCAAACTCTGCTTTGTTTTTAATATTGTGTCTGCCGATAATATCGTTAATGTATGTTTCTTTAAACAAATATTTTAAAAACTCAATTTTTTGTTCAGAAGTTGAAAGTAAAACAACAGGCGGAAGTCCTCCGTATAAAACATACTCATTCCAACCGTCGTACTTATTTCCGTCATACACAGACATAAATTCTGCAAATGAAAGAGGATTCATATGAAGTTCGTCCCCTCTGCCTCTGAATTCCGTTATAACATCCTTTGACAGAAATTTTGCATTACTTCCCGTTACATAAACATCAACATTGTTCATTCTCATAAATCCGTTAAGTACAGACTCAAATTCATCAAGCAGTTGGACCTCATCAAAAAGAATATAGTACATCTTATCATCTTTTATCAGGTTCTTGACATATGGGTACAAAATCTCGGGATTCCTATATTTTTTGTTTTCAAATGAATCAAATGCAATTTCAATAATATGGCTTTCGTCAGTTCCGTTTTCAAGAAGGTAATTTTTGAACAAAGAAAATAGAAGGTATGATTTTCCGCATCTTCGTATTCCCGTTACAACCTTAATCAGCTTATTATGCATTTTAGAAATCAATTTATTCAGATAAAAGTCTCTTTTAATCTCCATTTTTATCGCTCCGCTTAATTTTTATGCAAGTTCTAACAAAAATTTTCAGTAAATACAGTTTAACGCATTTTCTTTTAAAAGTCAATTCTATTTAATATTTTTGCGCATTATCGCACAAATATTCAGCAGGCACTTGTTTGTCTGCGATTTTATTTCTTAGCAAGAACAATAAATCTGAAATAAATATAAAGCAAAAATCCTATTGAAAATTACTGCAAAACCTTGCGTAAAAATTCAATAGGATTTATTTTTAGTTCAAAATCTTTTCATAACCTTTTTGATTCAGGGTTATTTAATTTTAAGTGAAATATCAAAAGCCTTAACCGAATGAGTGAGCGCACCCATTGAAATGATATCGACGCCGGTTTCGGCAATTTCACGAAGAGTTTCGTCCGTGATGCCGCCGCTTGCCTCAAGAAGAGCCTTGCCTGCCGTGATGTCAACAGCCTGTTTCATAAGCTCGGGGCTCATATTGTCGAGCATAATAACATCAACGCCTGCCTCAAGAGCCTGATTGAGTTCGTCAAGGTTTCTTACTTCAAGCTCAACCTTGGTCATATGACCGAGTTTTGATTTAAGCTTTGAAACAGCGTTGGCAATTCCGCCGCCTGCGTCAACATGGTTATCCTTGAGCATTGCGGCATCGGAAAGATTGTAACGGTGATTTCTTCCGCCTCCGACCGTAACGGCATACTTCTGGAGCGGACGCATACCCGGGAGTGTCTTTCTTGTGTCGGCAATAGAAGCCTTTGTACCGCTGACAATTTCAACAGCCTTGTTTGTTGCGGTCGCAATGCCGCTCATATGCTGAATAAGGTTGAGAGCCGTTCTCTCGCCCTTTAAAATTGTTCTTGTCTTACCGTGAATTTCAGCAATGATTTCGCCCTTTACAAGCTTGTCGCCGTCATGCTTATAAACCTTTGCCTCAAAACCGTTTGGCTGAAGAATTTCAAACACACGGAGCGCAACCTCGATACCGCAAAGAACACCTGAACTTTTTGCAAGGAAAATTGCCGTGTTTTCCTGATTTTCGTCAATAAGGTAATCGGTTGTTGTGTCAAGATAGTTGATATCCTCAAGCAATGCGGTTTTGATAAGATTGTCTACATAAATGCTATTAAGTGTCATCAGTCTGTACCCTCCATAATTTCATCAAAAATGATACTTGCAACAATTGCCGCACTTCTTGCCTCAACAAGATCGGAATTGATTTCGTACTTTTCTGCAAACAGTTCACTCATAATCTCGTGAATCTGCTTACTGCTTTCTTCATATTTTTCAGGCTTTGGAAGAACAAAATATGCGTCCTGCAAAATCTCTCTGATTTTTGAACGACAGCCATGCGGCATGGTCTTGCCCTCAACAGGGCGGTAAACAGGTTCTTCACCAAGAGTTCTTCTGCCGAATTTATTGATTTTATCCGTAATATCAAGAGCGGCTGTTCTTGAATAAACAAGCGCCTCAAGGAGCGAGTTACTTGCAAGACGGTTCGCACCGTGAACACCTGTGTGCGAGCACTCTCCTGCGGCATACAAGCCCTCAACGGTTGTGCGTGAATGAAGGTCAACATCAATACCGCCCATAAGGTAATGCTGGCACGGAAATACAGGGATTCTGTCCTTTGTAATGTCAACGCCCTCTTCAAGGCATCTTTCATAAATCATCGGAAAACGATTTCTTACAAAATCAGCCGGCTTGTGGGTTATGTCAAGATAGAAATTCTCGCTGTTCGTCTTAATTGATTCAAGCATAACCGCATTTGAAACAACATCTCTCGGAGCAAGCTCTCCTCTGCTGTCATAATTTGAGGCAAATCTCTCGCCGTTGCAGTTGAGCAGAACCGCACCCTCACCACGAACAGCCTCACTTATAAGAAAACGCTCTCTGCCATGATCAGCCGCAAATGCTGTCGGGTGAAACTGTATTCTCGAAAGATTTTTAATTCTTGCACCAAGCATATATGCAAACGCAATGCCGTCACCCGTTGCGATTGCGGAGTTGGTTGTATACTTATAAACTCTGCCGATACCGCCTGTTGCAAGCAGACAGTAGTTACAGCCGTAGTGAAGCTTTTCACCGTTTCTCAAAATGCTTATATAAAAACCGTTCAGCACCTTGTCAATTGAATAAACAAGAGCGTTGTCACACACGGTAACATTTTTTAGCTGAGTAACCTTTGCGATAAGTCCGTCAACAATTGCCTTGCCTGTTGAATCCTTATGATGAACAATTCTGTTTCTGCTGTGACCTGCCTCAAGAGTTTTGCACATTGTGCCGTCCTCGTTAAGGTCAAAATCAACACCGAGGTCTTTTATTTTAAGAACATCCGAAGGACCTTCGGTAACAAGCTTTTCAACAGCGGAAAGAGTATTTTTATACTTTCCCGCAATCAATGTATCCGTAATATGCAGCTTGTAGCTGTCGTGAACCGTATCAAGCACACACGCAACACCGCCCTGCGCAAGAGAGCTGTTTGAAAGCTGAAGTTCACGCTTTGAAACAAGAAGAATATTTACGCTTTCGGGAAAATTAAGCGCCGCATAAAGTCCGGCCGCACCTGTGCCAACGATTACAACATCAAATTTCTTATCCATTTCCAAGTTCCTTTGAAAAAATTTATCTATTACACACGGCATCACACAAAATACCGTTTACAAATTTGTACCCGTATATTATACTACTAATTGTAAGATTAGTAAATACAGTAAATAATTTTGAAAGGGCGATTATTATGGCTGAAAATACAATTCCGAACGATCCGATGATTCTTTTAAGCTTTGTTAATACAAAGCTGCGTGATTTCTACCCCAGCCTTGATAAAATGTGTGACGATCTCGGTTGCAGTAAAGAAGAAATTGAAAGCAAGCTTTCTGCAATTGACTACAAATACAACGCAGAACTCAATAAATTTGTCTGACAGCAAAGGAAAGTCCGTTTTATCGTACAGTTCATTTGATATGATTAACATATAGGATATCCCATATGTTAAGGGGGAATTTTTATGGGCATTTTCGATTTTGAACGATTGTTTGATTTAAACCATGACGGAATGCTTGATCCGCTTGAAAAAGGTCTTGAGTTCACCGTGATTGAAGATATTATGAATGATGACGAAGATAATGACGACTTGTTTTCGTCTGATTTGGATGATGAATTTGACACGGATTTCGGCGATGATTTCTGATTTTATTCAGCAAACAATTTAATCTTCAAGCAAAAAGCGAGATGAATTTTTCGATTGAATTCATCTCGCTTATATTTTTATTTATCGTGATTCTGTTCAAGCGTTACAGCTTGTAATTGTCCATAACCTTTTCCAAGGTCTTGTAATCATCATCGGAAATTTTATACACGGTTGAATTGTCCTTGTCAACACAGATTTTGTCAGCACCGCCGACACGGATATTGTGGGTAACAATTCCGTCTTTACGTGATTCAATAAGGATTCCACCGTCAAACTCACCGCTTGTACCGCCTGTTTCGGCTGATTGCAGAATATTCTTGACCGTCTTGAAATCAACCTCGCCAAGCACGGCGGTTGACTTGTCCGACATTACGACGGTTATTTCATCAACATCGGAAAAATTAACCTTGTCTGTAATTTTCGTATCACCGCAACCGCAAAGCATTACCGCAACGGATAACATCATCACAAAAGCCAAACAAACCGCTCTGAATTTTTTCATATAATCTTCCCCACAACTAACTATTGATTATGAGAAAAGTATAAATAATAATTTTCGCAAAGTCAACGCCTAAATACACCGACTTACACTTTGTTCAAGCCTATTGCGTCACTTCTTTTGAAAATGAAAAAGGCTTTTATCAACCGGGAATTTTTGCGACGGATAAATTGTTGTATTGCCGGATGCGATAAAACTGATGAGGACTGCAAGCACAAAATACGGGGCGGCAGACGCACCGAAAACTTCGATGCCGAGAACGATTGCTGTAATAGGTGTGTTGATTGCTGCGGCAAAAACACATACAAATCCGATTGCCGCAAAAAATGTGGGATCAAATCCGCAGACGCATCCGAACCAACTGCCGAATGACGCACCCATATCAAACATAGGAGTAACCTCTCCTCCCTGAAATCCTGCACCGAGGGTGAGTACGGTCAAAAGATATTTTGCCGGCATATCGTACCATTTTGCATCGCCCTTAAAGGCGGTGTGCTGCATCCATGTGCTTAAGCCCTCAAAATCGTTAAGTCCCAAAGCGAAAATTAAAAGGCTGACGATTGCCGCACCTACTGCTGCGGCAAGAAGGTAGTTCTTGAAAATTTTTGAGTATGCAAGTTTTACATACTTTATTCCGAGTGCAAACAGCTTGCCGATTAAGCCGAGGCAAACTGCCGCAATTAAAAATACAAAAAGAAATCTTGCGTCAAAATCGGGGATTGACGAGATTGCATATCTTTGATGTTTAAAGCCGAGAAGCTGTGTAACAAAATTTGCAAGATATGAACACGCAAAGCACGGAATTACCGCACCTGCCGACAATCTTCCGACACAGCAGACTTCCATTCCGAAAAATGCGCCTGCAAACGGTGTACCGAAAACCGAACCGAATGCAGAGCTGATTCCGCTGAGAACGATTGTACTTCGGTCATTATTTTTAAAGCCGAGATAATCGGCAACATTACTTGTCAGCGAACCGCCAATCTGAACGGCAGTTCCCTCTCTGCCAACAGAACCGCCGAAAAGATGGGTTATGCAGGTAAATATAAATGTCAGCGATGCAAGTCGCTTTGGCACTTTTTCACCGTCATTTGCACTCTCAATAATAATGTTGTTGCCCATTGACGACTTTCCGCCGATACGCTTATATACAAAAGCGGTCACAATACCTGCTACGGGCAAAAAGATATAGCACAGCGGAAAGAAGCTCCTGAAATCTGCCGCATAATCAAGACATTTCAGAAACGCAAACGATATAAGTCCCATCACAACGGAACAGCACAGAGATGTTGCAAGCACCTTAAAATCAACAAATTTGTTCTTCATAAATTTCCTCCTCAAAATTTCCGCACAAAGAACATCGCATAAAAAAAGCCAATGCCCCTGTTCAAAAACAGAAGTCATCAGCAAAAGCGGTTTCGACAAAAGCCGTGGGAGAACCTCATTCCCATTCATATTGACATATATAGTATATACCGAGCAGGTTAATTTTTCAAGTGATTTCGACAATTTTTGTAATTTTCCAAAAATCACCTTGCAATCATTTTGTTTAAGCAGTATGATATTCTATACCAAGCGGAAGAATATTTATTATTAAAAGAATCGGAGGCTGATGATATGTGTACAGCGGCAACATATAAAACAAAAGACTTTTACTTTGGCAGAACGCTTGATTATGAATTTTCATACGGTGACGAAATTACAATTACCCCACGAAATTTTCCGTTTAAGTTCCGCCATACAAACGAATGCAACAGCCACTTTGCGATGATTGGCATGGCTCACATTGCAGACGGTTATCCGCTATATTACGACGCAATGAATGAAAAGGGCCTGTGTATGGCAGGGCTAAATTTTGTGGGCAATGCCGTATATTTTGAACCGAAGAACGGCAAGGAAAATATTGCACAATTTGAGTTCATTCCGTATATACTTTCACATTGCGACAGCGTTTTGCAGGCAAGGAAAAAGCTTGAAAACCTTAACATAACAAATACGCAGTTCAGCGACAAGCTCCCCTGTGCTCAATTGCATTGGATTATTTCCGACAGAAACGAATCGCTTACAGTTGAATCGACAAATGACGGACTCAAGGTCTATGACAACCCTATCGGTGTTCTGACAAACAATCCTCCGTTTGACATTCAGATGTTCATGCTCAACAACTATATGTCACTCTCACCAAAGCAACCCGAAAACAACTTCGGCAAAAGTGCCGAGCTTACCACATACAGCCGTGGAATGGGTGCAATCGGACTGCCGGGCGACCTTTCATCCGCATCCCGTTTTGCAAAGGTTGCGTTCACAAAGCTGAACTCCGTTTCGGGTGACAGCGAGGGCGAAAGCGTGAGCCAGTTTTTCCACATTCTCGGTTCTGTTGACCAGCAGAGAGGTTGTTGTGAGGTTGCAGACGGAAAGTATGAAATCACACTTTACACCTCCTGTTGCAATGCCGACAAGGGAATCTACTACTACACCACCTACAACAATCACCAAATTTGTGCGGTTGATATGCACAAAATCGACCTTGACATGGCCGAACTTACCGCATACACACCCATTACGGAGGGTAAGGTTTTATTTCAAAATTAAATACAAAAATTTCAGCCGTACACTTTTGAAATGTACGGCTGTTGTTTTATTTATTGTCTTTCTTCTGTTTTTTATGCTTATGCTTTTTGAGATGAACCTCGGGAACAGCGACAGTATCATAAACAACCGTGCTGTCTGTGTTATCCTCGGCAACATCATTCTGCTTTACTTTGCCCGTGTGAATCTCGGGAAAAGCAAGGTTTTCGGAATCAAATGTAAATTTCCTGTCCTTCATAATACCTGCCTCCGATTCTAAATGCAATTTATAAAGAATGTTATCGTCAGACTGTTCAGGAAGTCGGCAAACAAACTGCCGACAATCGGAACAATAAGATAAGCCTTTACGGACGGTGCGTATTTTTCGCAGATTGCCTGCATATTTGCCATTGCATTTGGCGTTGCGCCCATACCAAAACCGCAAGTACCTGCCGCAAGAACAGCTGCATCGTAATCTCTGCCCATAATGTTGAACACAACAAAATATGTGAAAATGAACATAAGAACAACCTGACCTGCAAGAAGTATAATAAGCGGAAGCGCAAGGTCGGCAAGCTGCCAAAGCTTGAGTGTAATCATGGCAATACCGAGGAAAAGTGAGAGACATATACCGCCGAGGTCATTAATCTCGCCCATATGAATAGTGATTTTACCCGTGTATTCACCGATGTTTCTCATGATTGCGGCAACAATCATTGCACCGATATAAATCGGGAATGTCATGCCCGTAAGTGAAAGCAAATCTGAAACAACCGTACCGAGTCCGACCGCTATAATCAGCTGAAATACTGCCGGAGCATACATTGAAAAATGTCGTTCGTGCTTTTCTTCTTCTTCAACAAGAAGGCTGTCGTCCTCTGTTTTGATTGTAGCAATAAGGTTGTGCTTTTTAATAAGCCTGTTTCCGACAGGTCCGCCCATGAGTGAGCCTGCGATAAGACCGAATGTTGCAGCGGCAGTACAAACAGTTGTCGCACCCTGAACGCCGAAATCCTCAAGTACAGGACCGAAAGCGCCCGCCGTACCGTGACCGCCTACCATAGGAATTGAACCCGTCGTCATACCCGTGAGCGAGTCAAGTCCGATCAAATTTGCAAGTCCGATTGCAGAGAAATTCTGCATTACAATGAGCATAATTACAAGAAACAAAAATACGATAAGGGATTTGCCTCCGCTTTTCAGTACCTTGAGATTCGCCTGAAATCCGACTGAGGTAAAGAAAAACACCATGCAGACTTCCTTTAGAGTATCGTCAAAATCAATTACCGCAACACCTGTCATATAGAGAACCAGCGTAAGAATTGCAAAAAGCAAACCGCCGATTACAGGTGCGGGTATACAAAATTTCTGCAAAAACGATATACGCTTTTTCAGAAATGCACCGGCCATCAGAACAATCACAGCAACTGCGATTGTCTGATACATATCAAGAGTTATATTCAATCAGCACCAATCCTTTCGCAGTTATCCTGCTGTTTTTACTGTTATTCCTCTTTCGGAATAATATTCTGCCGCACCCTTGTGAAAAGGAATTTTAACACCTTCAATGGCTTTTTCAAGCGTTATGTCAACATCCGCCGAAACAGTCAGCTGAAGTTCCTGCGCATTGTCAAAGACAAGCTGCGTAAGCTTCTTCACCTGTTCGTCTGAAAGTCTGTCGTTCACAATCAGAACAGCCTTTACCGCAACTGTGCCGACTTCATCACTCTGCCCGTTGTAAGTGTTTTTCGGAATTTTGCAGTCAACATAGCTGTAGGTGTTTTTAAGCTTTTTAACAGCTGCGTCATCAATTCCTATAAGCTTGATGTCACATTGCTTTGAAAGTTCCTCAACAACTGTTGCATTAAGTCCGAGTGTAAAGAATGCCGCATCAATTTCGCCGTTCTGTAACTGTTTTGCGGCATCGGCATAATTAAGATTTTTTTCCTTAACCATTTTTGAGTTAAGCCCGTATGCCGAAAGAATCTGCTTTGCGTTAAGCTCCGAACCCGATTCTTCTTCACCTATGCTCACGGTTTTGCCGAGCAAATCATCAACACTGTTAATATCAGAATCTTTTCTTACAACGATATGACAAGCCTCTGTAAACATACCTACAACAGCGCTGTAGCCCTCAAGACTGCCGGATTTTTCAAAATTATTTTCGCCGTTAAATGCGTCGTGTGCAATGTCGGACTGAACAATTGCAGCATCAAGATAATTCTGTGAAAGCAAGCGAACATTTGCCGCAGAACCGGCTGTTGTCTTTGTTTCAATTTTCAGAGTGCCGTCAGCATCGGCAATCGACTTTATTGAATTTGCCGCTTCGTTATAAATTCCGCCGGTACCTGCCGCACCGAATCGGATTGTTTCACCGCCTGATGAACAGCTGCACAAAAGAACAGTCATCAAGGCAATCAAAAGTGCAAGTAGTTTTTTCATTTTTCCGCCTTCTTTGCTTTTGGATTTCGCTCAAAAAAAGAGAAATTGTAAAAGCACAAAAGCTCACAATTCCCCTTTATTCCGTTCAAATTATACCATAACGGAATTGCCGTTGTCAAACGAAAAGGCACTCCCGAAAAGGAGTGCCTCATTACATCAGAATGTATTACTTGTTGAAAATTGACATAATATCATAGAAGGTATCGTCGTCATCATCAGTCTTGTCCTTTGTTGTTGACTTTGGCTCTTCCTTAGCCACAACAGGAGCTGACGCTGATGAAACTGCGTCCGTAAGATTCTTCTTAGCAATCTGACCGTCTGCGTTAAAGCCGGTTGCAATAACCGTTACGCTGATAGCATCTTCCATTTTGTCGTCAATAACAGCACCCCAAATGATGTTTGCATCATCTGAAACCTTATCCTTAATCATTGTTGATGCGGCATCAATATCATCAAGACTAACATCGGCAGATGCTGTGATGTTGATAATAAGACCCTTTGCACCGTCAATTGAAGTTTCAAGAAGCGGACTTGAAATAGCCATATCTGCGGCAACGGTAGCCTTGTCCTTGCCTGTTGCACTGCCCATACCCATGTGAGCGTAGCCTGCGTCCTTCATTACGGAAGTAACATCGGCAAAGTCGAGGTTTACAAGACCCGGGAGAAGGATAAGATCAGAAATACTCTGAACACCCTGTCTGAGAACATCATCGGCAATAGCAAATGCGTTTTGGAGAGTGATGCTTGTATCCGAAACATACTTGAGTCTTTCGTTAGGAACGATGATAAGCGAGTCAACACAGGCAGAAAGCTCTGCAATACCCTGCTCAGCCTGAGTCATTCTTCTCTTGCCTTCAAAAGCAAACGGCTTTGTAACAACGCCGACTGTAAGAATGCCCATATCCTTTGCGATTTTGGCAACTACTGGAGCAGCGCCTGTACCTGTACCGCCGCCCATGCCGGCAGTAACAAATACCATATCCGTATCCTTGAGAAGTGCTGCGATTTCATCTCTGCTCTCCTCGGCTGCCTCCTGTCCGATCTGTGGCATAGAGCCTGCGCCTTTACCTCTTGTAAGCTTTTCGCCGATCTGAATCTTCTGCGAAGCCTTTGAAAGTCTTAAAACATGTTCATCTGTATTTATTGCGATAAATTCAACATTCTTAACCTCGGTCGCAACCATGCGATTAACAGCGTTTCCGCCGCCTCCGCCGACACCGATCACTTTAATTTTAGGCATATACTCGTTTTCCAATTCCAGTTCAAAAGCCATTTTTTCGTCCTCCTTATATATTGACAACTTTCAGTCAGAAATCATTATTCTTCATAGTACACAATTATACTATCTTATACTATCATACTTTTTTCAAAATAGCAATGCTTTTCAGCCGTTTTTCTGCAAAATTATACGGAAAATTCTGCTGAAAAATTACTCGCCCGTATAGGCGCCGTCTGCATTGCCGTAGTCATATCCGCCGTCACCGTTGTCATAGGTACCGTTATCATAGTTATTATAGCTGTTATTGTCGTAATAACCCGTGTCACCGCCCGAATATGTTCCGTCATCCCATGTGTAGTTTCCTGTGTAGCCGTCACCCGTATCGGCTGAAGAATCAGCCGCCTGCGTTGTTGCCTGTGTGGTTGCCTGTGTTGCGGCTGTGGGCTGGGTTGCGGCAGGTTTGTAGTGAGAAATTTTTGATGTACTGCAAGCCGAAACATCAAGTGTTCCTGCAACAAGTCCCGTGTTGTTTGGGTCAAGCTTTTCGTTGATGATTGTCATTGCAGTTCTGATTTTATAGTCGATATCATCGGGAAGTCCGATGTTAATGTCAATCCTTCCGTCATAAACGAGCTTTATGTTTGCTGTGTCGGTAACATCAAAGCCTGTGATATTCTTAACCTTGTTGTTGATAAGGCTCTGCGAAACATCTTCGAGAATATCGGGAACATTTGCGTCGCTGAATGACACATATTGTCCAACCTCTGTGGTCTTGATGTCACCGCAGGTGAGTTCGGGCAGCTTGTCCTTATTTTCGGAAATTTCCTCAAGGATTCTGCCCTTTGAGCTTACAAGAAGATAGCCGTTACCATTTGGAATAATATATGACGGTGTTGCGTCAACAACAGTAATTGTTATTGTGTCCGGAATGTTAAAGCTTACGCTTGCGCTTTCGATATACGAAAGATTCTTGACAATCTTGTCCGATGTATTGTACATTGCACCCATGAAGATGTTCTCCTGATATTCAACACCGCTGAATGCAATTATCTGTTTTTCGTCATAATACTTGTCCCCCACAACCTCAATTTTTTCGGTTTTAAAAAGGACTGTAAGGCTTAGTATAACACCGATTATAAGCACTGCCGCAAAAATTGAACTGTACAGTGCGATTCTCCTGTGCTTAATCTGAGTGCTCGTCAGAGATTTTTTTCTTCTGCGAATTACTTCACGCTCCTGAGCACGGATTTCCTTTGCACGCTTTTCCTGTTTTTGCTTTTCTCCGAATTCGTCAACATAATAGCCGTCTTCATAATCCTTTGGTTTAAGGTTCTTAATTTTAGCCTTGCCTTTTCTCCTGAATTTTTCTTCACGGCTCATATTTTCGACTTGTCTTTGTGATTCCTGCTCTTCTTTTTGCTTGAGAAAAGCCTCCTCAATTTTACTTTTTGGAGCTTTTTTCTGCTGTTCCTTTTTCGGATTGGGGGATTTTTTAGCTCTCTTATCCTGCTTTGCTTTTTCCTTATGATACTTTTCTGCCTGCTTTGCGGCATTTTTACGCTGTTTCTCAAGACTCTTTCGCTCTTTTGATGTAAGCGGTCTTCTGCCTTTACCGTCGCTCAAAGCAAATCCTCCCTTCGTTTATGTTATCTGCCGAGGGCGGAAATCCGCCCTGCGACAGTTAAAAATCTGATTACCCTAAATTTTCTTGATATCTGCCCCGATTGATGTAAGAGTAGACTCAATACACTCGTAGCCTCTTTCAATATACTCCACGCCGCCGATTTCGGTTTTGCCCTCTGCACAAAGGCCTGCAACAACAAGTGCCGCACCTCCACGCAAATCGGGAGCTTCAACCGGCGCACCGTAAAGAATTTCCATACCCTCGACAACGGCAACCTTGCCCTCTGTCTTAACGGCTGCACCCATTCTGACAAGCTCGGGGATGTGTCTGTATCTGTTTTCAAATATATTTTCAACAAAAACCGTTGTTCCGTCTGCAACACACGCTGTTGCAAGCAAGGGCGCCTGTGCGTCTGTGGGAAAGCCCGGAAACGGCATCGTTCTGATTGTTTTCATTGATTTAAGTCTTTCAGGAGCGTTTATCTCAAGATTTCCGTCCGAAATTCTTATCTTGCACCCTGCGTTTTTGAAGATTGGAATAAGTGCCGCAAGGTGGGACGAAATTATTCCGTTAAGTATAATTTTTGAACCCGTTACGGCGGCACAGCTCATCAGCGTTGCGGCAACAATTCTGTCCGGAATGATTGTGTGGACAGAGCCGCAGAGAGAGCTTACACCCTCAATGACAACAACACCCTCGCCTGCTCCGGAAATATCGGCACCGCAGGAATTGAGATAATCCGCAAGGTCGCAGATTTCAGGCTCACGGGCGGCATTGATGATTGTTGTAGTGCCTTTTGCAAGACAGGCGGCAATCATAATATCTTCGGTTGCACCCACACTCGGGAACGAAAGCGTTATCTTTGTTCCGCAAAGTCCGTTTGGAACGCAACATTCAAGATATCCGTGCTTTTCACGAATATCCGCCCCCATTTCCCGAAGTGAATTGAGATGCAAATCAATCGGTCTTGAACCGATTTCACATCCGCCGGGAAATGAAATTCTCGCCCTTCCCGTTCGTGCAAGGATTGCACCGAGAAAAACAATTGAACTCCTTGTTTTACGCATCAATTCAACGGGAACATCAAAGCGGTTGATATCGTCACATTTTACGAGAAGTGTTTTATCACAGCGTGTGGCGGCACAGCCGAGATACCGAAGAATGTTGACAGATGCGTCAACATCGGAAAGCGAAGGACAATTGTGGATTACATTTTCACCTTTTGTAAGAATCGAGGCGGCAATAATCGGCAAAGCGCTGTTTTTTGCCCCCTGAACTTCAACCTCTCCGTCAAGCTTTTTGCGTCCTGTAACAAGCAGTTTTGACACAATAACACCCTCTCAAAAAGAATACCCTTCTATTCTATGAGAAAGCGTTATAAATGTTACCGTTACACAAGTCCGAGAACTTTTTTGACTACCGAATAAATTCTTTCGTTGGCGTCGGTAATTGCCATTTTGCGTGAATTTTCGCTGTACTTCTCAAGCTTTTCGGGATTGAGAAGCATTTTGTCAGTTTTACGCATAAGAGCCGCACCCGTGAGGTCTTTTTCCTCAATAATGTCAGCCGCACCTGCATTCACAAGTGCCATTGCATTGTGGTACTGGTGATTTTCGGCAACATTAGGTGACGGGATAAGGATTGCCGGTTTGCCCATAGCCTGAATTTCGCTGAGTGTAATTGCGCCTGCACGGCAGATTACAAGGTCTGCCGCCGCCATGCAAGTCGGCATATTATCAATATACGGTCTTATATCAAGATTTGAACAATCGGCAATGTCAGTACCCTTTTCCTCAACGAGCTGCGGAAACCAGTCGCCGTAACTGCCGTATGCGTGAATGTGCTGATATCTGCCGTCAATACCGCTTCTTGCAACAAGGTCTGCAACAGCTTCATTTATTTTTCTTGCTCCGAGGCTTCCGCCGAACGAAAGCACTACGGGACGGTTGTCAAGCCCAAGTTCTTTTCTTGACTCTTCTTTTTTTGCCGTGAGGATTTCCTGTCTTACAGGGTTTCCGGTAATGACAAAATCAACATTTTTGTCAAAATACTTTTTTGCGTCCGGAACGGCAAGCATTACCTTTTTGACGCTCTTTGCAAGCATTTTATTTGTAATTCCCGGATATGCATTCTGCTCGTGAATAATGCACGGAATACCCATTTTTGCGGCTGTTCTGATAACGGGGCCCGAAACATATCCACCTGTTCCGATACAGATATCAGGCTTAAACTCGGCAATTATTTTCTTTGCCTCTCTTGAAGAAGTGAAGGTTCTTGAAACTGTCTTAACATTTTCAAGCATACTCTTGGGAGAAAAGCTCCTCTTAAATCCGCTGATTGTGATTGACTTAATTTCAAAACCGGCCTGCGGAACAAGTCTTTGCTCCATTCCGCCACGGTTGCCGATAAACAAAAATTCGGCATCATTTCTTTTATTCTTTATATATCCGGCTATTGCAAGTGCAGGATTTATGTGTCCTGCCGTGCCGCCGCCTGCAAGCAATACTTTCATAATTTTCTTACCTTTCTTTTGAAAATTCTGCAAAACTCATGCAGGAGAAAACTATTTTTAAATTATTGTCTTTCGATATTTGCCGTTCTGGAAATTGAAAGCACAAGTCCCATCTGGGCAAGCAGCATAATAAGCGAACTGCCGCCGTAGCTGAAAAACGGGAGGCTGATACCCGTGTTAGGCAGCCAGTCTGTGATAACGAGAATATTCAGCACAACCTGAATGCCGATCTGTGAGGTAAGACCGATACCGAGAAGTTTGCCAAACTTATCCTTTGCACGAAGTGAAAGTGTGATGCCTCTCCACACAAGAAGTGCAAAAATAAGGAGAATCATAAGTGCTCCCACAAGACCGAGCTCCTCAACAACAACGGCAAAGATAAAGTCGTTCTGCGGCTCAGGAATATAGAGGTACTTCATTCTTGATTGACCGAGACCAAGTCCCCAAAGTCCGCCCGAACCGATTGCATAGAGTGAATTTCGGGTTTGATATGTGGTCCACCACATATCATCTGTTGTATATTCAAGTGCCTGACCCCAACCGTCAAGACGGCTCATAGCATAGGACAGGCTGTTTGTGACGGCAAGTATAAGCACTACTCCGACAATAAGTCCAAGACCGATTCCGAGATACTTTGTCTGCATTCCGCCGATATAAAGCATTACAACCGAAAGAATGCCGATGATTACGATACCCGAATAGTGCGGTTCGAGAAAAAGCAGAAGTGCCGTTGAACCGAAAACAATTACACCCGGCAGAACGCTGTAACGGGCAAACTGCATTTTATTATAGTATTTACTGCACCAATGTGAGAAGAAAAGGATAATTGCAAACTTTGCAATCTCAGAAGGCTGAATGTTGAAAATTCCAAGAGGAATCCATCTTTTTACGCCTTCGGAACCCGGCAGTACAAGAACCACAAGCAGGCACAAATACGAAATTGCAAGAACAATCGGTGCGATTTTGTGAAGTTTATTATAGTTAAAGAACGAAAGGAAAAACATTATGCCCACACCGATAACGGCAAAAATGAGCTGTCTTACAAGGTAATAATAGCTGTCGCCCTGATTGTAATAAGCATAGGCATAGCTTGCAGAAAACATCATAATCATACCGATAATGAGAAGTACAAGAATGATTATGCAAAACGGAAGGTCAAGTCCCATGCCAACGGAAAACAGCTTTCCTTTTTTCATCTTTCTCTGACGAGTAGGACGGACAAAAAACTTTTCTTCCCTGATCTTCTGCTCCGAGTAAACCTCTTCATCATATATTCTGTTTACATCAGCTTTAAGCATCATTCTTTTTTGTGGAGCCAAAGACCGTTCCTCCCTTAAAATTTATTTTAAACAAGTATTTCTGCGTTTATTTATGCACCAAAATATGCAAGTGCAAAAGCGATTGCACCGAAAACTGCGGTTACTGCACTGAACACACCGACAATCTTAACCTCGCTCCAACCGCACATTTCAAAGTGGTGATGGATAGGGCTCATCTTGAAAAGACGCTTGCCGTGTGTGATTTTGAAGTAGCTGACCTGAAGAATAACGGAAAGCTCCTCAGCAATATAGATAATTCCGATCGGAATAAGAAGAATAGGCATATCAATTGCAAAAGCAAGAGCGCATACAAGACCGCCGAGGAAAAGTGAACCCGTGTCGCCCATAAACACCTTTGCGGGGTGAAAGTTCCAAACGAGGAATCCGAGACAGGCACCCGCAGATGCTGCGCTCATGGCTGTTATGCCGAGATAGCTCTTTACGCAGGCGATAAGCATAAATGCAACACACGCAAAGAATGTTACCGAACCGTCAAGACCGTCAATACCGTCTGTAAGGTTTACCGAGTTTACGATACCCACGATTGCAACGGCGGCAATAATATAATAGAAAAATCCGAGGTCAACCTTGCCGACAAAAGGAATGGTTGTTGTTGTACCGTAGCCTGCAATTGCCAGAACTGCAAGAAAAGCGGCGGCAACAAGAAACTGGAGAATCAGCTTTTGTGACGCTGTAAGACCGAGGTTACGCTTTTTTACAACCTTGATGTAATCATCAATAAAGCCGATAAAACCGTTTGCAACCGCAAGACCGAGTCCGCAGAAAATGAACATGCATTCTCTTGGAATGTCTGCAAAGAATGAATTTACCAAATCAGCACCTGTAAAGGCATATATAATTGTGCTGATCATTGTGACAACCACAATTGCAACGATGAACATTATACCGCCCATTGTGGGAGTTCCCTGCTTACCCTTGTGCCACTTAGGACCTTCCTCAAGAATTGTTTGACCAAAGTGGAGCTTGCGAAGGTATGGAATCAAAAACTTGCCTGTAACGGCTGAGATTATAAAAGCAAGCAAAGCCGCACAAAATGTCCATATTCCGTAAATCATAGTTATCTTTCCTTTCAGACTAATAAATATTTTTGTTATTCGTTGAGTGTTGAAGAGGAATCCGCAAAAGATACCGTTATTACCGTACCGGGGCTGACCGAAGTTCCCGCCTCAACGTTCTGTGATGAGCTTGTTCCCGAGGATGTTGTTGCACCCGAGAAGCTGACATTCAATCCGTAGGCACTTGCAACATCGTTCACCTCATCGGGAGAAAGACCGATAAGACTCGGAACACTTACTGTTTCCGACTGACTGTCGCTGTCTGTGTAGAGGACAATACTGCCGCCCTTCTGAAGTCCTGACGATACGGTCGGAATCTGTGAAATTACAGTTGAACCGTTACCCTTTACGGTTGCCGTAAAGCCGTCAGCCTCAACAGCTGTTTTAGCCTCGTCAACGCTGACTCCTGTGTAATCGCCCGCAGATGCGTCAACATAACCGAGTTCCTCGTCTGTGTATGATGTCTTAACATCAAGATAAGGAAGAACCTCGCTCATAATATTTATAAATACAGGTGATGAAACCTGTGAACCGTAGTAGGCGTCACCGTCGGGAGTATCAAAGAATACAAGCATTGCAATCTGCGGATCGTCTGCCGGAGCATAACCGCAGAATGATGATATATAGTCCTCAGAAAATGAGCTTTCAACCTTTGTTACACCCCTTTTTTCAGTTGTACCTGTTTTACCGGCTACCTTGTAGCCTGAAATATAACCTGCGGCAGCACCCTGTCTTTCTGTGTTATATTCAAGGTATTCATTCATCTTCTTGGATGTATCGTCTGAAATAACCTGTCTTTTAACCTTTTTATCAACAGTCTTAATTACATTGCCCTTTGAATCTGTGATTTTTGAAACCACATGAGGCTGAACAACATAACCGCCGTTTGAAACAGCCGCACAGGCTGTAATCATTTGAATAGGAGTGATTGTGAAGTTCTGACCGAATGATGCAACCGCAAGGTCAACACCGCCCATTTTGCCTTCTTTCCAGAAGCTGTCCTCTGCCTCACCCGGGAGGTCGATTCCTGTTTTATCGCTGAAACCGAATCCCTGATAATATTGACGGAACTTGCCTGCACCGAGCATCTGACCGATCTGAATAAATGCAGGGTTACATGAGTTTGAAATTGCCTCAACAAAGTTCTGTGTTCCGTGACCTGATATATTTGAACAATGAATTGTTTCGCCCTCAACTTCAATTGAACCCGTACAGGTAAATGATGTTTTTTCATTTACAAGGTTTTCCTCAAGAGCCGCTGACGCAACGCACATCTTAAATACAGAACCGGGCATATATGTGTCGGCAACAGCCTTGTTTCTCCACATATTGCTGAGAGCCGCACTTTCTGCCTCCGCCTGTTTCTTTTTTGGAGTTGATTTGATTTTCTTCTTATCCTTTGCCGAAAGCTCATAAGGATTGTTAAGATCGTAGCCGTCTGTTGTTACCATTGCAAGGATTGCGCCTGTGTTTACATCCATTGCAATGCAGACTCCCTTGTTAAGAACATTGTTGTCCTCAACACCTTTTTGCATATATTTTTCACAAATTGACTGAATTGTTTCATCAATTGTAAGATACACATTGTTGCCGTCCTCAGATTCAACATTCTGTTCGTATCGGAACGGCATATCCGTACCTCTTGCATTCTGTGCCGTGATAATTCGACCGGGAGTACCCGACAGATAGCTGTCATATTCGTACTCGATACCCTCAAGTCCCTGATCGTCACTGCCCGTAAAACCGATTACGGAAGATGCAAGGCTGTTTTTCGGGTAATATCTCTTGTAATCATCAAGCAGCTGAATAACACCCGAACAGCTGTAATCCTTTTTCAGAGTGTCAATAAGCTCAAGAACCTTTTCACGCTCATCCGACTCGATTCTTCTTTTGACAACAACATAATGGCTCTGCTGTTTTGTATCGTCAAACACATCGTTGTATTCAAGGTCAAAAATTTCCGAAAGACCTTTTGCGGCAGCCTGACGCTGTTTGTCATTCTTAAAGTTGACAGGCGACATTACCACCTGCCAAACCGATGCGCTTTCGGCAAGAACATTGCCGTTTGCGTCATAAATTGTTCCTCGTTTTGCGGAAACAGTTGTGTCGGCAAGCTGAAGGTCAACAGCCGACTCCTGAAGTTCACTGCTCTGAATGGTGGTGAGGTATGTAAGTCTTAAAACAGCCGCACCGAAGCCAAGCACAAGTATGAGCAAAATCAATATTGCGGTACGCTGTCTCAGTCTTTGTGCAGGTCCCTTTTCGGCACGCTTTTTTGAGTTGTTTTTTGATCCTGGTGATTGCAATGTAAAGCTCCTTTCACCGCAAAATAGTGTCCGTTACGCTCCGTGTCAATCCGCATATATACCGAAAAAAGAGTCAAGACGCAGTCTTAACTCTCCATTCTTTCATAACATATCTATTAAATTAATCTAAATGTTATGACCAAAGATTCTGTACCGAACTCCAGAACTGTGTAAAGAGATTGTCACTTTCCTGACTTGCAGAAACCTCTGCTTTATCTCCGCCTGCAAGGGTAACAAATTCTTTCTGTGTGTTCGTAGCCTTGGTCATACCGAGTGTATCCTCGGCATACTTTTCAATATCCGATGTTGAAAGCTTTGATTCAAGCTTCATCTGTGTCTGTGTATAAACGCTCTGTGCATTTGCAAGAGTTTCTTTAGCCGTAATAACTTCCTGATTAAGCTCGGTAAGTCTTACCTGTCCGACAATTATGATGCCGATTATGATTGTCGCTGCAGCACCGCTCACTGTTCCGAGAGCGATTTTAAACTTGTTATGTCTGCGGCGTCTGTTCTTCTGAAGTTCCTCTTTCGGAAGACTTACAACATTGTTTTTTCTTCTTTTTCTTTCCTGCTTTTTATGTACTTCTTCTTTTCTTTCAGGAGCGGCTGAACCCGGAACATAGTCGCTGCTGTCATCAAAAAGACTCAAATCATAAGCTGCATTTCTGTTTTCATAAGCCATTAAACGCACCCGATGCCTTTCTATATCAATTTCATAAAACACACATTTTTGCTTTATTTTCGATAAAACAAAAAAGTTTCAAATCTTTAACAAATTTATAAAATACACACAACACACAATCAATCCGATTTTATCGGACATATATTTCAAAGCCATACATTTTGTTATTAACAAACACGAAAGCACAATTGCTTGTGTCTGTAATAATCTTTACAACTTTGTTATATTTTACTACAAACAGGCAGTTTTGTCTATAGTCACAGAGAATTTTTTTTAAATTTTTTCGCATATTCTCAACTTTGCACTTCTTGCTCTCGGGTTATTCCTCAATTCTGTTTCATTTGCACAAACCGGCTTTCTTACAACAAGCTTAGCCTTTGGCTTGTTTCCGCAAACACACACGGGAAAATCCTTTGGACAGGTACAGCCCTGACACCAAGATGCCATTTTCTGTTTTACGATTCTGTCCTCAAGCGAATGGAAGGTAATAACTGCAAGCCTTCCGCCGCTTCCGAGAAGTTCAAATGCACCGTCAAGACCTCTTTCAAGAACTCCGAGTTCATCGTTTACCGCAATTCTCAAAGCCTGAAAGCTTTTTCTCGCAGGATGTCCGTCACGGCGGACACGCTGTGGAACATTTTCTTTTATAATTTCCGCAAGCTCAAGGGTAGTTTCAATCGGCTTTTCGGCTCTTGCCTTTACGATTCCGTTTACAATTGCACCGGCAAATTTTTCTTCGCCGTAAACGCTGAGGATTCGTCTTAACTCACCTGCGGGGAGAGTGTTGACAAGCTCTGCGGCTGTTGTTCCGCTTTGGCTCATTCTCATATCGAGAGGTGCGTCCTCATGGAAGGAAAAACCCCTTTCGGCTGTATCAAGCTGATGAGATGAAACACCGATGTCAAGCAGAACACCATCGACTCTGCCCACTCCTCTTGAATGGAGAAGGCTCACCATATCGGCAAAATTACCCTTGATAATTATTGAATTTTCGTTTTTCTTAAAACGCTCTGTCAGCGTCAGTATTGCATCGGGATCCTGATCAATCGAAATGAGCTTGCCCGTAGTAAGTCGACTGAGGATTTCACTGCTGTGACCGCCTCCGCCCGCTGTGCCGTCAACATAAATGCCGTTTTCCTTAACAGCAAGAGCGTCAACAGCCTGCTCAAGAAGGACAGGAATATGAGAAAATTCCATAACAACCTCCTTAAAGCTTTAACTCCTTGAGAGCAAGTGCAAGATTTTCATTCTGAGAAGCAACATAGTCCTCATAATTTTTCTTGCTCCAGATTTCGAGTCTGTTTGTCATACCGATAACTACCGCATCGCCTTCAATCTCGGCGAACTCACGCAGGGACTGCGGAATAATCACCCTGCCCTGTGCGTTGGGAGTAACCTCAACCGCAGTAGCGTTAAAGGTGTATTGAACAGCCATGGAGAGGTTTGCGGGAAGTGCAAGAATCTTCTCGCACATTGCGTTGAACTGTTCGCTTGACATAACCTGAATGCACTTGTTGCCGAAGCCTCGTGCAAGATAGTATGTTTCGCCAAGCTGTTCACGGAACTTTGCGGGCAGTACAATTCTTCCTTTTGCATCAATAGAATGATTTGTCATTCCCGAAAACATCTGCCCACCTCCATACACTTTTCTTCAAAAACCGTCACCCTGTGGTTTTAAAAGTCACCGAATGACACCTTCTGACACCTTTTGTCTTATTATAAACCATAGGTGCAAAAAAATCAATATCAAAGTTACGAAAAAACAAATAATATTTACAAATCATTTCAAATGCTTTCAACTTTGAAACCATATTTTTTCACAAAAGAATATTATGCCCAAAAAAGCTGATTTTACAGAGGGTTTCACCCATTCCATAGCAACAACAGCAGTCTTAAAAATTACAAAACGCACCGCACGGGTTACAAAAACCGACATTATTTTTATATTTTTCAACCGCAGATTCCGCAAGCATTCGTTTCAGTGTCATAATGTGACACAACACATACGATAAAAACGGCATAAAAAAAGGACAGGCTCATATTGAGTCTGTCCTTTATAAGCTAAATTTAAATCAGCCCTGCTTTTTCTGTGAGCTGACTATGTTTGCATGAGTCTTTCTGAGAGCCTCAAGCTGTGTTGCAACGCCCTCTTCCGTGCGTTTCATAATGCTGTCAACATACACATTAGCAGCTTTTCTGATTTCTGCCGATTTTTGCTTTGCATCGTCAACAATTTCCTTAGCCTTTGCCTGAGCCTCACGAACGAGTTCGTTCTGGTTAAGCATAGCCTTTTTGCGTTCCTCGGCACTTCTGATTATATTCTCTGATTCACGGTTAGCCTCGGCAAGAATCTGCTTTCTGTCAGCAACAATATTCTTTGCCTGTCTTACCTCTGCCGGCATAGCGTCCTGAATCTGATCGAGAATATCATAAATCTCATCACTGCTCACCATTACCTTACCACCCGAAAACGGCATTGACTTAGCGGCACTGATAACATCCTGAAGCTGTAAAATCAAATCCTCAACTTTCATTTCTGTCCACTCCTTATATGTTTGGTTTAATCCACCTTTAATTAAAAAATCAAACGCTTATTTATTTTTCAGTCTTTCCACAATTCTGTCATGGATACACGCAGGAACAAAATTACTGATGTCACCGCCCATTGAGGCAATTTCACGAACCATGCTCGAGCTGAGATACATTGAATCCGCCTCAGCCGTTAAAAACAGGGTTTCAAGGTTCGGATTCAGCTTTTTGTTGGTGAGCGCCATCTGAAATTCATATTCAAAGTCAGTTACCGCTCTGAGTCCCTTAACAATTGCGTCCACACCGTGTTCCTCACAATACTGTGCAAGCAAGCCGTTGAAGCCTACTATTTCAACATTATTGAGATGCTCGGTAACTTCCTTCAAAAGTTCAATTCTCTCATCAATCGAAAAAATCGGCTTTTTTGAAGAATTGACAAGCACGCCCACGATTACACGGTCAAAAAGCTTTGACGCTCTCGTGATAACATCAAGGTGTCCGAGCGTTACGGGATCGAAACTTCCCGGACAAATCACTGTTTTGTTCATCTTTGAAAATCCTTATGTCTGAATGTAGTTATTTTTATTTTACCATAGCGATACTGTCTGTCAAGTACAAAATCACCGTAATTCGACAAAATTTCTTCGTCAAGAGGATTTTCCGCAATGATTACACCCGTATCGTTCATAGCCTCGGGAACAAGTTCAAGGGCATCCTGCAGCATTCCCGTTCTGTATGGCGGATCGAGAAATGCAATGTCAAAACGCTGTGAATTCATCGAAAGAAAGCTGTGAAAATCCATTGCAAAAACCTTTGCCGAGTTTTCAAGCTTAGTAGCCTTGAGGTTTCTTTTTACCGTTTCAAGCGATTTTTTTGCATTGTCAACAAAGCTTGCCGACTTTGCGCCTCTGCTCAAAGCCTCAATACCCATTTGTCCCGAGCCTGCAAAAAGGTCAAGAAAGTTTCTGCCCTCGGTTTCAAACTGTATAATCGAAAAAACAGCCTCTTTAATTCTGTCGGTTGTCGGTCTTACATCTTCACCCTCAAGGGTTTCGAGTCGTCTGCCTCTTGCGGAGCCTGTAATAACTCTCATAAAACGCACGCAGCCTTTCCGCCTGCAAAATCATAAAACAACACCGCAAGCAGGCATACGGCATTACCGAAAAGTTGAATTTCAAACAATTGTTTAAAACTGCAAATTTTAGTATAACACATTAAAAGATAATTTACAACAATATTTTACTCTGTTTCGTTTTCATCCTTCGGATGATAGTATTTATACACCGCAAGTGCGGCATCTTTTGTCATTTTTGGAGCGTTTTCAAGCTCTGCAAGGTCTGCGTTTGAGATGTTTTCAATCGTTCTGAAATACTTAAGAAGCGACCTTGCTCTGACTTTGCCTATACCCTCAATGCCTGTAAGCGAGCTTTTGAATGTATTTTTACTTCGTCTTGAATGGTGATAGCCGATTGCAAAGCGGTGAACCTCGTCCTGCATTTTTGCGAGGAACGCAAACAGCGACCGTCCGGGACTGAGCGCAATTTCTCCGCCCTCGCCCGTTACGGCACGGGTTTTGTGCTTATCGTCCTTTACAAGACCGAACAGCGGAACATCAATATTCTTACTCTGCAAAACCTCTTTTACAGCCGCAACCTGACCTTTACCGCCGTCAAGCAGGATAAGGTCGGGCAATTTTCCAAAGCCCTCGTCCTCATCGGGATTTTTATAATATTCGTCAAATCGTCTTGTCAAAACTTCCGCCATGGATGCGTAGTCATCCTGTCCTTCAAAGCCTTTGATTTTAAACTTTCTGTAAGCCGATTTGAGTGGTTTGCCGTTTTTATATACAATCATACCCGCAACATTTTCAGTGCCTGCAAGGTTTGAAATATCGTAGGATTCGATATATTCGGGCAGTTTTTTAAGTCCGAGCAAATCACGCAGTTCTTCAAGCACATTGTACTCACGAACGGTTGCCCCCTTTTTCTGTGCAAGGGTTTCTGCGGCATTCGATTTGCACATTGCCACAAGCTGCGCTCTGTCGCCCCTCTGCGGAACCGTTATGCCGACCTTACTGCCGTGCTTTTGCGAGAGCCATTCGGCAATTTCTTCCATACCGTCAAATTCCCTGTCAATTGCAATGCTCTTTGGCACACTGTCACGCAGAGTGTAATATTGCAGTAAAAATTCTTCGGTTTCGGATTCACTTTCACCGCTGTCAAACACAAAGCTTTCACGGTCAAATAACCTTCCGCCTTCAAAGCGGAACACCTGATAACAGGTTTTGCCGTCATCCGAAAAGCCTGCAATAACATCGCCGTCATCAATTTTTGTTGCAACAACCTTTTGCTTGTCGCTCATTTTACGGACGGATTTTATTATATCTCTGATTGACGCCGCCCTTTCAAATTCAAGATTTTCTGCGGCTGTTTCCATTTCTTCGGTCAGCTTTTTGATTGAATTTGTTGAACCGCCACGCAAAAATTCAAGCGCACGGTTAAGATTTTCGTTGTAATCTTTAAGCCTTACTCTGCCTGTACACGGAGCCATGCATTGCTTTATGTGGTAGTTAAGGCAAGGTCTGCCCTTTCCGCAATCTCTCGGAAACTGCCGGTTGCAGGTTGGGAGCATAAAGATTTTGTTAGCTTCCTCAACGGCATTTTTTACATAGTAACTGCTCTTGTACGGACCGATATATTCCGCTCCGTCATCCTTTTTCTGCAATGTATATGACAGCTTTTTCCAATCACCCGAGCTGATTCTTATATAGCTGTAGCCCTTGTCGTCTTTAAGCAGAATATTATACTTCGGGGTGTGTTGTTTGATAAGACTGCATTCAAGAATGAGCGCCTCAAACTCGCTGTCTGTGATGATATATTCAAAATCATCGACATTGTCAACCATTCTGCGAACCTTTTCTGCATGGTTATTCTGCGAACCGAAGTATTGGCTGACTCTGTTTTTAAGAGCCTTTGCCTTGCCGATATATATAATTTTTCCGCTTTTGTCGTGCATGATGTACACACCCGGCAACAGAGGAAGTGCCATTGCTTTTTTGCGAAGCTGTGACATTTTCGGATTCACAAAATCACCGCCTTTTACGATTTCAGATTAATTTGAGAGAAACAAAAAAGAGGCGGAAAAACCGCCCCCTTGGTATTTTGTAAAATTTAAAGCTGATTATTCAGCAAAGCCTGACTCAACGAGAGAAACAAGGCCCTCAACTGCTTCAGTTTCGTCAGAACCGTCAGCAATTACCTTAATAGTAGTGCCGCCGATAATTCCGAGGGACAACACACCGAGAAGACTTTTTGCATTTACACGACGCTCTTCCTTCTCTACCCAAATTGTTGACTTATACTCATTAGCCTTCTGAATAAAGAAAGTTGCCGGACGAGCGTGTAAACCGGCTTTATTCTGTACTAATACTTCCTTAACATACATTTTTAAAACCCTCTTTGCCTTTAAATTTTTAACCACCAATGCCTGCAAATTGCGGCTCAATTTAATATGTATTATAATCTTTTTTCCGAACAAGGTCAATACAATAAATTAATTTCGTGTTAATATGCACCTTGAGAGAATTTATTACCCTGTTTATTGTGCATTTTTACAAAATAATATGTTTTCCCCGTATTTTCCCCGTAAACACACGGTATTTCATATGTTTTTTCTTGTCTTATTTTATGTAAACACACCGATAATATACTGCAAAAATTACTTTTTGTTATATTCTTCAAGCATTTCGGGACGCTTGAGGGCAGTCACCTCTATGCTCTTTTCTTTTCTCCACTTTTCAATGTTTGCATGGTGACCGCTCATAAGCACTTCGGGAACTTCTTTGCCTCTCCAGACTGACGGTTTTGTGTACTGCGGATACTCAAGAAGTCCGTTAAAATGGCTTTCCTCGGTAAAACATTCGTTGTTGGAAAGCACACCCGGAACCATTCTTGAAAGTGCGTCAGCAAATACCATTGCGGGAATTTCTCCGCCCGTGAGAACATAGTCGCCGATTGAAATTTCTTCGTCAATAAACTCGTCAAGAAGTCTTTGGTCAACACCCTCGTAATGACCGCAGAGAATACAGATATTTTCAACATCGGCAAGCTCACGAAGTCTTTGCTGTTTCAATGTCTTGCCCTGCGGTGACATATAGACAAAATGCGGTCTTTTGCCGATTTGTTTGCAGATATCCTCAAAGCAAAGAGCAATAGGTTCGGCTTTCATAAGCATTCCCATTCCGCCGCCGTAGGGAGTGTCGTCAACTCTTTTGTGCTTGTCAAAAGCATAATCACGCAGTTGGTGACACACGATTTCAAGCACACCGCTTTTCTGTGCTCTGCCGATTATGCTTCCGTTTAAAACAGGCTCAAACATTTCGGGGAAAAGCGTTATAATATCAATCCTCATCGTCGAAAATTCCTTTCATGGGAACAATAAGAACATAGCCGTCATTGACATTGATTTCTTTTACAACATCGTCAATTACGGGAGCAAGGTATGTCTTGCCGTCGGCATCTTTGATTTCGTAAACATCGTTTGCGCCTGTACGCAAAACATCGGAAATTTTGCCGTAGACTCTGCCGTTGCCGGCATCCTTAACCTCAAGACCGATAAGATCCTGAACAAAGTGAACGCCCTCCGCAAGGTTGATGTCGTCACGGTTGATATACACAACCTTGCCTCTGTATTTTTCGGCTGTCTCGATTGTGTCAACGCCCTTGATTTTTGCAAGAGCGATATTTTTGTGCGGACGGGATTTCACCTCGATGAACTCTGTTCCGTTTTCGTCAAGCCACAGCTTTTTAAAGGCACAGAGAAATTCAGGGGAATCACACCACGGATCAATTCTGACTTCACCTTTTATGCCGTGTGTACCCACGATTTTTCCCGAATCAAGAAACTGTTTTTTCATAATTACCTCAAATTTCACAAAATAAATTCAGTCGGATTTTACTTTAATTCAATGATTGTAACACCGTCTTCGCCCTCGCCGAAAACACCGAGTCGCTGACTTTTGACGGCTTTGTTTGTTTTAAGATACTTGTTTATTTCACGCTTAAGCACACCCGTGCCTTTGCCGTGAATAATCGTCATTTTGCTCACACCCGAAAGTACGGCATTGTCAATTGCCTTGTCAACAATATTGATTGCGTCAAAGGCGGTTTCACCACGGACATCAACCTCTGTTTCGGGACGGACGTCCATTCTGCTCGGCACATTTCTTGTGCTTGAAAATCTGTCCTTTGCGGGCTTGTTGTTTGATTTGAGCAAACGAAGATTTTTAATATCAACCCTCGTTTTGATTATGCCCGCCTGAACAAGCACAACACCGTCCTTGTTCGGCGGTGCAAGTACAGTTGCGTTTTTGTCGATATCGTAAATAAGAACCGTGTCGCCGACTTTGAGCGGTCTTGGCAGCTTGTACTCCTCATCGGGAGTATTGCGAGCCTTGACAGGATCGGCATGAGCCTCCATCTTGTCAATATTTTTCTTTAGCTGTGTTCTTGCCTGAACGCTCATATCCTTGGCTTTTCTCGCCTTTTCAAGTTCTTCGGCAACTGCGTCGGCCTGCGCTCTTGTGCGTGAAATAATACGCTGAGCTTCCTGTCTTGCCTTTTCAATCTCACGCTCCGCACGCTGCTTTGCCTTCTGCATTTCGTTTTCTGCTTTCTGCTTTTCGGTATTAGCCTTTGCAGTAAGTCTGTTTGCGTTTTCGAGCTGTTTTTCAAGGCTTTGACGGCGCTTTTCAAGCTTTTCAACAACATCTTCAAACTGTCTGTTCTCGTTTGAAACGAGTTCGCTTGCTCGGCTGATTATTTCATCATCTATTCCGAGTCTTTTTGAAATTGCAAACGCGTTGCTCTTGCCGGGAACACCGATGAGAAGTCGGTAAGTCGGCTTGAGAGTTGCAACATCAAATTCGCAACTGCCGTTTTCAACTCCGGGAGTACGCAGAGCAAATTCCTTTAACTCCGCATAGTGGGTTGTTGAAGCAATTTTTGCGTGCTTGTCACGCAGTCTTTCAAGAATTGCAATTGCAAGAGCCGCACCCTCGACAGGGTCTGTTCCTGCGCCGAGCTCGTCAATAAGGCAGAGCGAGCCTGCGTTTGCAAGCTTTATAATCTGAACGATATTTGTCATATGTCCCGAAAATGTTGACAGCGACTGTTCAATGCTCTGTTCGTCGCCAATATCCACAAGCACCCTTCTGAACACGGAAAGCTCGCTGTTGTCGGCACACGGAACGAGAAGTCCGCACATTGCCATAAGCGTGAGCAGACCGATTGTCTTTAAAGTTACGGTTTTACCGCCCGTGTTAGGACCTGTGATTACAAGCGTGTCAAACTCTTTTCCGAGCATAACATCAACGGGAACAACCTTGTTTTTGTCAATGAGGGGATGACGAGCCTGTTTAAGCTCAATCATTCCCCTGTCGTTCATAATCGGCTTTGACGCTTTCATTGAATACGCAAGGTCAGCCTTTGCAAAAATCAAATTAAGCTGTGCAAGGTTCTTGTAGCTGTGGATAATGCTGTCGGCAAACTCGCCTGCATTTGCGGACAACTCAAAGAGGATTCTTTCAATCTCCTGTTCTTCCTTTGACTGCAAAAGCTTGATGTCATTGTTTGCCTGAACAACGCCCATAGGCTCAATAAACACGGTTGCACCGCTTGACGAGGTGTCGTGTACAAGACCCGGAACATTGCCTCTGCATTCACTTCTTACGGGAACAACATATCTGCCGTCACGCTGTGTGACGATAGTATCCTGAAGATACTTTATGTATGTTGAGCTGTGAATAATTTTATCGAGTACCTCACGAGCCTTTGAGGAGGCTGTGCGGATTTTTCTTCTTATATCCGACAAAACAGGGCTTGCCTTATCGGAAATTTCCTCCTCGCTTATAATAGCCGAGGTGATTTTGTCCTCAAGAAACTTGTTGGAAACAAGTCCGCTGAAATAGCCGTCAAGAGAGCTTGCTCCTCCGCCCGAGCGTGAGTGCCACTCCTTGACCGTGCGGATTGTTCTGAGAGTTGACGCAACCGACAGGAGTTCGCCTGTGGTAAGGCAACCGCCTGCCTGTGCTCTGCGTAAATGTCCCGAACAATTTCCGGCACCGCCGAATGACGGAGCACCGAATCTTCCGCTTAACGCAACTGCGTCATCGGTTTGCTGTAAAAGCTGTTCAACCTTTTTCAGTTCAAACACGGGTTCGAGATTCAATGCCATTTCACGGGCATCCTCAATCGAAGTCATTCCCGCAAGCCTTTCGAGGATTTTATCAAGTTCAAGTGTTTTGTAATGTCTGTTCATAATTCTACCAAATTCAATAATTGCAATTTTGTGTCCGTAGGGGCGGATATTATCCGCCCGCGGGCGCCCAATGAGCGCCCCTACAGTTTTCAGTCATTCTGTTTCAAATAAATAAGTCATTTTCACACAAAACTGCATTGTCTGATTAACTGCTTATTGTTTTGTAAAAAACAAGCGTTTTAAAGTCTTTTTCAAATCTGTATTTAAGATAACTTTCGCTCGCCGCATTCAGCACAACAAGGTCATCCTTCGGCAATGCAAACGAAAACAGCTTGTCATCATCGGCATAAACCGTGTGCCTAAGCGCCGTGAGCGTTCCCTCATTGAGAGCGATTGCAGGTTCCGACACATCCGTTCTGCAATCGGCACATTCAAGAGCGCCTATGCGTGGCAGAAAGTACATAAGCGGAGTAATGTATTCTCCGCATTCTCTGCACATTCTCAGGTCGGGCATATAGCCCGCCATACTTGCAAGCCTCATTTCAAGACACGGCTTGATAAGGTCTGCACTGCGTTTGTTCTCTGACAAAAGGTAGAGCGAATTAAGCACAAGGCTCAGAAATGAGTCTGCCTTTTGCTCACGAGGGCAAATTGTCAGAGCGAGTTCGCAAAAATACTGTGCAAGGCACATTTTTGTAACATCACTGCGGAGCTTTGAGAAAATGCGAATCGGCTGTGCCTCGCCGATTATGTAACTTTCCCGACCTTTATAAATTGTAAGTCGGGAATATGAGAGGAGAGATGCCGCCGCACATTTGCCGTTTTTGATGTTTTTTGCACCCTTTACAAATGCACGGATCACACCGTTTGACTTTGTGAGAGCAAAAACGAGCTTGTCCTGCTCACCGATATTCTGTTCCTTTATAATCAGTCCCTCTGTTCGGAATTTCATCGGTTTCCTCCCTGTTCACGGTGATTGCACCCGTGTCTTTGGCATCCTGAATACTTTTGTAGCGAATGTAATCAAGAACGCTTCCCGTGGTAAAGAATGTTTGCCACGCACTCCAGTCATCCATAAAAACACCTCCGCAGTTAGTGTTTCACGGATGCCGTTTATTATATTATGAAAAATCTGACATTGTGTCAAATCGTGTACCCGAATCGCTTTTAATCGGATTATCAGTCAAAATTCTTTTCGTCATAGCCGAAATTCTGAAGAATCTGGGCACGGTTTCGCCAATCCTCTTTTACCTTTACCCATGTCTGTAGGAATACCCTGCAATCGAAAAATCTTTCGATATCCTGACGGGCAAATGTGCTGATTTTCTTGAGCATTGAGCCGTTTTTGCCGATAATAATACGCTTGTGGGTTTCTTTTTCACAGAAAATAGTAGCGTCAATATCAAGCATACCGTTATCCCTTGTTTTCATTTTTTCGATTACAACAGCCGTGCCGTGCGGAATTTCCCTGTCGCAAAGACGGAGTATTTTTTCACGGATAATTTCGGCAACAATAACTCTTTCGGGCTGGTCTGTAAGAGTATCGTCATCAAAGAAATGACCGCCCTCGCCTGCCTGCTTTTTAAGCTCATCAAGAAGTTCGTTCATACCGTTGCCGTCCTGTGCGCTCACGGGAACAACTGCGTCAAAATCGTAGAGAAGACTGTAACGGGCAATCTGTTTCATAAGTTCTTCTTTTTCTTTGAGAGTGTCAATCTTGTTAATTGCAAGGATTGCCGGCATTTCCATTGACTTGAACTTTTCAATAAGGTTAAGTTCTGTGTCACCCGGTTCTTTTCCTGCCTCAACAACAAGCATACAACAGTCAACGCCGCCCACGGATTCATTGACGGAACGCACCATATACTTTCCGAGAGAGGTTTTCGGCTTGTGCATACCCGGTGTATCAAAGAAAACAAGCTGATATTCGCCCTGAGTAAGCACGCCTGTGATTCTGTTGCGGGTAGTCTGCGGCTTGCTTGAAACAATCGCAATTTTCTGTCCCATAAGTCTGTTGAGAATTGAACTTTTGCCCACATTAGGTCTGCCGACAATGGCAATAAATGCGGATTTATCTTTATTATCTGTATTTAACATATTACCTCACTATACAAAAATCGGGGGCAAGCAAAATGCCGCCCCTTTGTTAACGTTTATCTTTTCTTTTAATGCCCAAAATTGCGTTCTTGATTTTTACGGGGCCTGCACATACAAAGACGGCAGAAATCACCGCAGATAAAATCAGCAAAACGAGCATAACGGGATTGTTTACAAAATACAAAAATATTTTTCCGATTACTTCAAAATCAAGGAAGAACAGCACCGCTGTAAACACAGCCGGAAATGACACGGCAAGCACGGCTGCGGCTGCAATGTCCTTGATAATCTTAACGGAAAAATCGTATCTGTCACAAAACAAATCACAAAGCTTTTCAACACAAGTGTTGACCATTTCAAGTGCAATTACAAGCGCACACAAAACGGCGAGCAATGCCCATTTGGCGGCAGAAAAATCGTAAAAGCAACCGAAAACGAAAACATAAAATGTCGCAACAAGGTGAAATCTCATATGACTTTCGCTTTTTACGGCAAAGCAAAAACCTCTGAATGCACTTTTAAAACTTTTGATTTGCTTTTTCATACCCCGTAATATAACTACTCTGTCAAGCCATATCGTCATCAACTATGTAGCTTGATGATGCAGGAAGACCGAGCTGTTCCATAACAAGCTCTTCTTTTTCTCTCATTCTTACCCTTTCAAGCTTTTCCATGTGATCATAGCCGAGAAGGTGCAGAACACTGTGAGCGGTAAGATAGCCAACCTCTCTCTGGAGGCTGTGGCCAAAGAGTTCTGCCTGATCTCTTGCCTTTTCCATAGAGATTACAACATCACCGAGAATCTGAGCGCCTGTTTCGGGATTGGTGTCATAAACACCGTTTTCGCCCATTGGGAAAGAAAGAACATCGGTTTCAATGTCCTTGTCACGATACTGCTTGTTAAGAGCCTTGATGCCCTCGTTATCCGTGAAAGTAACGCTGATTTCAGCAGAACCTTCAAATTTTTCAAGTCGCAGAACTGCGTTACAACAACGACGAACCAACATTCTGATACCTGTCGGAATCTTTACTGCTTTTTGTTTATTTGTGATAATTACCCTGATTTTATTATGCTCTGCCATTCATGATCATCCTTTCATTATTTTTAACCCGATAGCGTGGGATATGTGAAAATTAAGTAAATTAATTTTTGGAGCCGTTGTTTTTGGAGCCGTTGTTTCGTAAATTATAAATGTCAGTGTTTTCAAATTTTGCATAAGCCTTGATGATATCCTGAACAAGGCGATGACGGACAACATCCTTTTCATCAAAGAAACAGGTGCCGATATCGTCAATATTCTTGAGGATTTTGATACAGTCTTTAAGACCGCTCTTTGCACCGTTCGGAAGGTCAATCTGCGTAATATCGCCCGTGATTACCATTTTTGAGTTAAATCCGAGTCGGGTAAGGAACATCTTCATCTGTTCCCTTGTAGTATTCTGAGCCTCGTCAAGAATTATAAAGCTGTCGTCAAGCGTTCTTCCTCGCATATATGCAAGCGGTGCAACCTCAATGTTACCTCTTTCAACATACTTTTGATATGTTTCCGCACCGAGCATATCAAACAATGCATCATACAGGGGGCGAAGATACGGATCGACCTTGCTCTGCAAATCACCGGGCAGAAAACCGAGCTTTTCGCCTGCCTCAACAGCAGGTCTTGTGAGAATTATTCGGTTAATCTGCTTGCTTCTGAAAGCCGTGACCGCCATTGCAACGGCAAGGTAGGTCTTGCCCGTACCGGCAGGGCCGACGCCGATTGTGACGGTATTTTTCGCAATCTGCGAGCAGTAGCGCTTCTGACCGATGGTTTTCGGCTTAATAGGCTTTCCCTTTGAAGTAATACAGATGCAGTCGCCTGCAAGCTGTTCTATTTTGTCCTCACTGCCTTCATTGACAAGCGAAATGCAGTAGCGGATATTTTGCTCGGAAAGTGCTTCACCACGGTTGATGAACTGCAACAGGCTTTCAATAACCTTGCAGGCCTTCGATGTGTTTTCGGCATCGCCCTCAACCTTAAGCTCACTGTCACGGCAGGTGACACGGACATTAAACTCCTTTTCAATCAGCTTAATATTTCCGTCAAAACTGCCAAAAAGTGCTACGGCATTTTCCATTCTGTCGATATTTATAATTTGTTCCGTAAAGCAAAACTCCCGTTTCTTCAATAATTCAAAACAATTATAACACATTTTACTTGAAAATGTACATTAAAAATAGCTTTTTTCACTAAAAAAATAATTTTTGTGAATTTTGACGAAAACTAAACTTCGCATAGCCACTCATTTGTAAAGGATAGAAACACTTTTTTTACTCTTTCGTAATTATACTCAAAATCGCATTACAATCGACTTATTTTAGTTATTTAAATCTTCCGAAACTTTCACAATATTGCCGTTTTTGTAATATAACTGTACAAATTTGATAACTTCCCGAAAATTAAAAATTTATTAAAATTGCACTCAGCCGTAAAATCGGCTTAAAATGCTTGACAAACGGGCAATTGTATATTATAATTCACAGGTGTAAAGAAATTTTCTTTACATACAGACCAGAATCACGGGAGCTGTCAGGTATGGAAAAAAACATTGAAGTATCTCTCTTGTTTGATTTTTACGGCGAGCTTTTAAAGCCCTCGGGCAAAAAAGCGATTGACCTTTATTATAATGAAGATTTGTCGCTTGCAGAGGTTGCCGATGAAACAGGAATAACAAGACAGGGTGTGCGTGACAGTATCAAGCGCAGTGAGCAACAGCTTTTTGAGTTTGAAGAAAAGCTCGGTCTGTTCAAACAGTTCAGTAAGCTTGAGCAGGGGCTTGACGAAATTTCGGCTCTTGCACTTGAAATAAAAGAACTTTCACAGGATACACAAATCACAGAGCTTGCGGATGTTATCATCGAAAAATCAGGCTCGCTGAAAGATTAAAGGAGTTTTCATGGCATTTGAAGGACTTGCAGATAAGCTTGGCAATGCGTTCAAAAAACTGAAAAACAAAGGCAAGCTTTCTGAAAAAGATGTTAAGGAAGCAATGCGAGAGGTTCGACTCGCACTTCTTGAGGCCGATGTAAACTATAAGGTTGCAAAGGACTTTACAAACAAAGTAACAGAGCGTGCTGTCGGTCAGGATGTTATGCAAAGTCTTACTCCTGCACAGATGGTTGTTAAGATTGTTGACGAGGAACTTACAAGCCTTATGGGCGGTGAGGACGCACGAATTGAGTTTGCGTCAAAGCCTCCGACAGTCATCATGATGTGCGGTCTTCAGGGTTCGGGTAAAACAACCCACACGGCAAAGCTTGCAAAAATGCTAAAAAAGCAGGGCAGAAATCCTCTGCTTGCCGCCTGTGACGTATATCGTCCAGCCGCTATCGACCAGTTGAAAGTTGTCGGTGAAAAGGCAGGCGTTCCTGTTTTTGAAATGGGAAAAGCAAATCCCGTTAAGATTGCAAAAGAGGCAATCAAGCGTGCAAAGGACTACGGCAACGATGTTGTTATTCTCGATACCGCAGGCCGACTTCATATTGATGAGGCTCTTATGGATGAGCTTAAAAACATCAAAAAAGAAGTTGAACCAAACGAAATTTTGCTTGTTATCGACTCGATGACAGGTCAGGACGCAGTTAATGTTGCGAAGAGCTTTAACGAACTTCTTGACATTACGGGTGTTATTCTCACAAAGCTTGACGGTGACACTCGAGGCGGTGCGGCGCTTTCGGTAAAGGCTGTTACAGGCAGACCTATTAAATTTGCAGGTACAGGCGAAAAGCTTGACGATATTGAAGTTTTCCACCCAGACAGAATGGCAAGCCGTATTCTCGGCATGGGTGATGTGCTTACTCTCATTGAGGACGCACAGAATAAAATGGATGCCGAAAAAGCCGAAGAAATGGCTCAGAAGATGATGAGCAACAAATTCGACTTTAACGATTTGTACGATCAGTTTGAGCAGGTCAAGAAAATGGGACCGCTCAAGGGCATTCTCTCAAAAATTCCGGGTGTCGGAAAACAGCTTGAGGGTGTTGACATTGATGACAGACAGATTGACTGGGTTCAGGCAATTATCCTCTCAATGACGCCCGAAGAAAGAAGTCATCCGCACATTATGAACCCGTCAAGAAAGCGCAGAATTGCGGCAGGTTCGGGCAGAAGCATTGAAGAGGTCAACCGACTTATCAAGCAGATTGACCAGATGCAGAAAATGATGCGTCAGATGACAAAGGGCGGAAAAGGCTCTAAGAAAAGAAGAAAAATGAAAGGCCTTCCCGGACTCGGCGGTATGCCGATGAACGGCATGGGACCTACAGGCGGAATGGGCGGACCGGACGGAATGCCTCCGTTCAAATAATTAACATTAATCAAACATTAAACAAAGTTTTTCATCCAATTACGGTTGGTGAATATAAATTAACAATTTTTATGAGGTGAACATTATGGCAGTAAAGATCAGACTTAGAAGAATGGGTTCAAAGAAGGCTCCTTTCTACAGAGTAGTAGTAGCAGATTCAAGATATCCGAGAAACGGCCGTTTCATTGAAGAAATCGGCACATATGATATTCTCAAGAAGCCCTCTGAGTTCAATGTTGACGCTGAAGCAGTTAAGAAGTGGATTGCTAACGGCGCTCAGCCAACAGACACAGTAAAGGCTCTTCTCAAGAAGAACGGCGTAATTGAATAATTGCGTTTCGGAAAGGACAAACAATGAAAGATTTACTTGCAGTTATCGCAAAGGGTCTTGTTGACGATCCCGATTCCGTATCAGTTGAAGCAGATGCTCCCAACGAAGAGGGAACAGTTGTTTACCACATTCATGTTGCAGAAAACGACATGGGCAGAATCATCGGTAAGCAGGGCAGAATTGCCAAGGCTATCCGCACAATTGCCCGCAGTGCCGCTATCCGCAGTGAAGAAAAAATTATGGTTGAAATCGACTGATTAACGGTTCATAACCGAACAAAAGCCTCCCACCACGGGAGGCTTTTTTACACCCTATTAAATATCAAAAGGTAAAACTTCCTGTTTTGCCCACATCATTTTTGAAAAACATAATATAGTAAATCGGGATATAGTTAATCTTCCCGTCGGAAGTTACTGTTCTCTCGTTTGAAAGAACAAAGGCTTTCTTAATGTGATAATCCTTATTGCTTACAAATGTGTTCAATGCGCTGTGAACCGTGTAATCCTTTCCCGATTTCACCTCAATCGGAACAGCAGAAAGGCTGTCGTAATCATCAATAAGATAGTCAACCTCTCCCTTACTTCGATTATCATAATAGTAAAGTTTATAGCCGTGAGCCGCAAGTTCGCTTGCCACAACGCTTTCGTAAGCCGAACCGAGATTCACACTCGTTTCATCATCAAGCACGGCACGGATATTGTTGCCGTACAAAATTCCCGTCAGAATACCGACATCGTTCAGATAAAGCTTGAGCAGATTTTTGCCCGTTGATTCAATAAGCGGAAAAACGGGATTTGAAATTGCCTGAACATTAAGGGCGATCCCTGCACTTATCAAATACTCGAATTCATCCTGATAGTCGCTGAAACGCTTACCGCTTTTATTCTCAATATTTTTTGCAACAATCCTTTTCTTTTTGTTTTCCATATTTGACGGAATGAGGTCATAAACTCTGCGGATTTTAAGTTTGTTTTCTTCATCGTATTTTGAAGCGTCTGCAGCATAATATTCGTGAATTTCGCTTTGTATCTCTCTGACGGACTGAATATTTCTCTCAGAAATATAGCTGTTAACCGCATCGGGCAATCCGCCGACAAGCAGATACTTTCTGAATAAATCCATCATCCTATTGTGCATGGATTCATCAAGAGATTCAAGATTTTCAAATTTTTTCTGCATAGCCGAAATAATAATTTCATTCATTCCGTTTGCGTAGAGAAATTCCTCAAAATCAAGCGGAAACATACGCACTTTGCGAATACTGCCCATTGGAATTGAGGTAGTCTGTGACAGCGTTACACCCAAAAGCGAACCGCTTGCAATGAATGTAAATTTGCCATCCTGTGACAAAAATTTGAGCAAAGTCAGCAGATGAGGATATGCCTGAATTTCGTCAATAAAAATCAAGGTATCGCTTTTCTTCCCCATTTTATTTCCTGCGAGCATACTCACCTGCAAGTAAAAATCTTCGACTGTTTTTGTGTTTTCAAAAAGTCGGTTGCCGAGGGAATCTTCAACCATATTTATTTCAATAAAATTTTTAAAAATCTTTTTGCCGACATAACGGATAATGTATGTTTTTCCGACCTGTCTTGCACCGTCTATGAGAAGAATTTTCTTTGAATCCGACTTCAAATGTTCTTCGATTACGGTTTCAATCTTTCTGTAAAGCATACCAATCCCACCTTTCAATAGATTTTCAGTATAGTTTTTTACACTTTTCAATAAGATTATACCATTTAAATACACACTTTTCAATAGAATTTAGGGGTTAAAAACTACACTTTTCAATGAAACTTGAGGGTCAAAAACTACACTTTTCAAATTTGAACAGAAATTTGATGTAAAAAACACGGTGCAACCTTATGCATTTGGGTTACACCGTGTTTTGTAAAATTGTTTAAATGTAGGCAGCTCTATGCTGTGATTATTTTATCAGTTCTTCAAGCTGTGACTTATTATATTTACTCTTATAGATATCATAGCCTGCCGTGTCAAGGTTTATGTTTGCGTGCCTTTTGTCAGCTTGAACATAGACATCATCGCCCTTGACATATATCAAAACCCAAATGTCACGACTGGTATCTTTCAGGTATGATAAAAGAAGAACATAACTCGGTTCAACATCTATCGAATCCACCTTATTATCAGATGTCATATATATCAAATCGTCAGATGCCCTCATCTTTTCATTAAGGTTATTTTTGTTTGATTTTGAAATGAGTTCATTAGTTTTGTAGTCATAAAATTTAACTGAAAATTGGTTTGGATCTGCTGTCGGAGTAGTATCTGATAAAACAGTTGTATCGGTTTCATCAGAAGTTTGAGCATTACTCGGTGCAACTTCACCGCCACAACCTGTAAATAAAACAGAAGTTGAGATAATAACTGCCAACAAGATAATCGAGATAATTTTTTTCATAATTAACATCCTATTGTGTTTTTGTCGGCTTAATTATACACCTTAAATTCATTTTGTCAAGATATTCAAAACAAAAAAATCAACCGCAAAGTTTTTCACTCTGCGGTTGATTTTATTTTTATTAAGAATTACGCTTATTTGGCGTTTGCTGTTGTAAAGGTAAACTGACCGTCTGAGAAATCGCAGGTAACTACTGCGCCGTCCTTGACCTTGCCCTCGAGCATCTGCTCTGAAAGCGGATCTTCAATCTCGTTCTGTATTGCACGGCGGAGAGGTCTTGCACCGTAATTTTCGTCAAAGCCCTTGTCGGCAATCTCGCTGATTGCGTTGTCTGTAAAGCTGATTTTAATATTCATCTTATCAAGACGGTTTTCAAGAGTTTTGAGCATCTTAACGGCAATCTGCTTAATTTCGTCCTTGTTGAGCTTGTTGAACACGATAATATCGTCAACACGGTTCAAAAATTCAGGACGGAATACCTTGCGGAGTTCGCCTGTTACAAGCTCCTTGATGTCCTTTTTCTCGCTCTCTTCGGCATTCTCATTTTCGGAATTAAAGCCGAGTGAGCTCTGCTTTTCGGTGATAAGTCTTGCGCCGACATTAGAGGTCATTATGATAATGGTGTTCTTAAAGTCAACCGTTCTGCCCTGTGAGTCGGTAAGTCTGCCGTCCTCAAGAATCTGGAGGAGCATATTGAATACATCGGGGTGAGCCTTTTCAATCTCATCAAAGAGTACAACCGAATACGGTTTTCTTCTTACCTTTTCGGTGAGCTGACCGCCCTCTTCAAATCCTACATATCCGGGCGGTGAGCCGATAAGCTTTGACACGGTATGTTTCTCCATATATTCACTCATATCAAGACGGAGCATTGCGTTTTCATCGCCGAACATTGCCTCAGCAAGAGCCTTGCAAAGTTCTGTTTTACCGACACCCGTCGGACCGAGGAAGATAAACGAACCTACAGGTCTTTTCGGGTCTTTAAGACCTACTCTGCCTCGTCTGATAGCCTTTGCGATTGCAGTTACAGCCTCGCTCTGACCGATAACTCTTTCGTGGAGAACATTCTCCATATTAAGAAGTCTTTCGCTTTCTTCCTTAGTAAGCTGAACAACAGGGATACCTGTCCATTCGGAAACAATCTTTGCGATATCCTCGGCAGTTACCTCGCCGCTGTTACCCTTCTGCTGTTCCTGCCACTTCTTCTTTGCATCGTCAAGCTTTGTCTGAAGTTCCTTCTGCTCATCACGAAGTCTTGCAGCCCTTTCAAAGTCCTGCTCGTTAATTGCGCTTGCCTTTTCTTTTTCATAGTCTGCAATTTCATCTTCAAGCTCCTTTACATTATCAGGAGAGGTAAGAGATGCAAGTCTTACCTTTGACGCACCCTCATCAATAAGGTCAATTGCCTTATCGGGGAGGTAACGGTCTGCGATATATCTTGATGACAATGTTACTGCGGCATTGATTGCCTCATCGGTAATCTTAACCTTATGGTGCGCCTCGTAGCTGTCACGCAAGCCTTTGAGAATCTGTACAGCCTGTTCGGGAGTAGGCTCGCCAACCTTTACGGGCTGGAAACGACGCTCCAAAGCGGCATCTTTTTCAATATATTTTCTGTACTCGTTAAGAGTTGTTGCACCGATAACCTGAAAATCGCCTCTTGCAAGTGACGGTTTAAGGATATTTGCGGCGTCTGCACTGCCCTCTGCGGCACCTGCACCAACGATAGTATGAAGTTCATCAATGAAGAGGATAGTGTTCTTTGACTTTTTAACCTCGTCAATAGCCGCCTTAATTCTCTCCTCAAAGTCACCTCTGTACTTCGCACCTGCTACCATACCTGTGAGGTCAAGGCTGACAACTCGCTTGTCTTTAAGAATTTCAGGCACATTGCCCTTTGCAATTTCAAGTGCAAGTCCCTCTGCAACCGCAGTTTTACCTACACCGGGTTCACCGATAAGAACAGGATTGTTCTTTGTACGGCGGGAAAGAATCTGGATAACCCTCTGGATTTCCTTTTCTCTGCCGATTACAGGATCAATTTCGCCGTTCTTTGCGGCTTGAGTAAGATCTCTGCCGAATTTATCAAGAGCCGAACCGCCTTTCTGTGAACCGTTCGGAGCGGATTCGTTTTCAAAACCGCCGAAACCGTCATCTGCACCGCCCTGCATACCTTTTGACACAGCCTGTGCAAGTCTTTCAACAGATACACCGAGTTCTTCAAGAAAAGCAACTGCGTAGCTGTCGCTCTCCGAAAGGATTGCAAGGAGCAAATGCTCTGTGCCTACATAGGTGTAGCCTGTTTTTGAAGAAATGATAACTGCGGCTCTCAAAACTCTCTTTGTACGGGGAGTAAAATCATCGGGAGTAAGCTCAACGAGCGACATTGTACCGTTAATGGATTCAAGCTTTTCACGGAGAGCATCTTCCGTTACTCCGCACTCATTAAGAGCGGTTGCGGCAACACCGCTGCCCTCTTTTACGAGTCCGTAGAGAATATGTTCTGTACCGACATAGTTGTGGCGCATTTCCTCTGCACTTTCAATCGCAAGATTAAGCGCCTTGTTTGCTTTTTCTGTAAAACCTTTGAACTGATACATAAAATCATCACCCTTCCTTGTGGATAATGTATTAACTGCTTATTTTCTATGAAAGAGCCTCTCTTAAAATTTTTGCCCTTTCAATATCTCTTTCCTGTGCGGAAAGATTTTTTCCTGAGTTTACCATAAGCGTTGCAGGCTCAATTTTTTCCATAAGAGAGTCAACAACCTCTGCGGTAACATCTTTTATCTGTCCCGACAAAATGCCGAAACGAACATTTGACAACAGCTTTAAAGCCTCGTCATGAGTCATAACCATTGCCGATTTCAACAAGCCTAAGCTTCTGCTCACGCTGTCCTGAATATCAATACTCTTTGCAAGTCTTTCTCTTGCCTGTTGTTCCTGAGAAACAAGCTGTTTTGTGATGTTCTCAAGATTTTCAATTGCGGCTTTTTCGGAGATACCGAGCGTTACCTGATTTGAAAGCTGATAAAGCGAACCGCTGGGTTCTGAGCCTTCACCGTAAGCACCACGGATTGTAAGTCCGAGCTTTGAAAGGTTGCCTGCAATTCTGCCGATTGTACGGCTCTTTTCAAGTGCCGGCAGATGGAGCATAACAGAGGCTCTCATGCCTGTGCCGAGGTTTGTAGGGCATTGTGTAAGATAACCGAGCTTGTCATCAAAAGCAAATTCAAGGTTTTCATCAAGCAGAGTGTCAAGCTTATCGGCTGTGTCATATGCCTGTTCAAGCGACAAGCCGTCTGTGATAACCTGAAGTCTTATGTGATCTTCCTCGTTAATCATAATGCTCATGCTTTCATCCTTGCTCAACAGCAATGCTCTGCCCTCTGTTTCGCTGATGAATTCTGGACTTACAAGATGTCTTTCAACAAGTGACACTCCCTGTGCCTCTGTCAAATCATCAAGCTTAATCAAATTGAAATCCGAGGCAATTGAACTGTTGCTGTCCCTGATTGCACTTGTAACCTTTTCAATAACCTTTTTTCTGCCCTGTTCGGACAGTCGGCACGGAAACGGGTAATCTTTCAGGTTTCTTGCAAGTCTTACTCTGGTGGAAATTACTTCGTTACTCATAATTAAGCCTCCATTTCCTTAATCTGATCTCTTAACTCTGCGGCATGTTCAAAATTCTGTTCCGAAATTGCCTTGTCGAGTTCCTTTTTAAGTGCCTTGATTTTATCTTTCTTTGTCATCTCGGCACTCTTTTCGGCTTTCTTTGTACCGAAACGGCTGTTCTTACCGCAATGGGTTGTGTTGCCGTGGATTCTTCTGATTGAAGGAAGAAGCTGGTCGCCGAAGATTTCGTAACATTTTGCACAGCCTACATGACCTGACTTTGCAATATCGGAATATGAGCTTCCGCAGAAGTCACAGCGTGTTGCCTGAGTTCTTGCGGGAAGGCTGTTGCCGAAGAAACTTCCGAGAAGTCCCGAAAATTCGTCCTCAAAGTTACCGAAGATGTTTGTGTATCCCATTTTCTTTGCACATTCACTGCACAAATCATATTCCTTAATTTCACCATTGATAACGGTTTTTACATGAGTATTAGCATTGTTAGCACCGCATTTTTGACATTTCATAATAACTGCCTCCGTTCAAAATCAACTTAATGTAAGCAACATATTCTTGAACAAGTCCGCTCGCACGGCATCTCGTTTACTCTGTTCAACATTTGTAAGCGTTCTGTCGGACAACGCCGAGGCTATCAGCCTTGCCGATGTAAGCTCAATCATATCTCTTTGCAACATATTTTTGAGCATTGCCTCTGCACTTGCCTTGTCAAGTGTTGTTCCAATCGAATTTATTATATGCATAAGCGCCGTACCTCTATCCATCTTCACACGGCTTATTCGGATAAATCCGCCGCCGCCCCTACGGCTCTCTACAATGTAGCCTTTTTCGGGAGTGAATCGGGAGGTTATAACATAATTGATTTGGCTCGGTACACATCCGAGGTTGCCGGCGAGTTCGTTTCGCTGAATCTCCGCACTGCCGTTTTCACGGTCAAGCATCTCTATAATGTACTGTGCCACCAAATCGCTCATTCTCATTTTGGTCGCCTCTTTTCATTTGTTTGACTACATTATAATATCAAGGTCAGAGAAAGTCAAAGTCAATTAAAGTCAAAAATTAAAGCATAAGCTTTGAAATTCTCACGAATTCTCGCTTATGCTCTCGTTTCCTAATATTTTAAAATATTTTTGACTTTTTCTGACTTTCAATTTTTATCCGATAAAGTCTGACTTTTCAAGCAATTTGACCTTACATAATCACATTAACCGTGTAATCAACATCGTAAATTTCACCGTCAAACCAATTTATAAAACCTATGTAGATGCAGATTTTGTCATCATGTTTATTCATATCACGAACAACCTTAAAGCACTCCGACCAACCCGAAAAGCGTTCAAGTCTTTTGACTGTATCAACATCGGCATTGCCGTTTACAAACACACACATTGCAAGGTGACGGGTTGACGATAACATTCTTACAAAATCGAGGAACATCATATTAACCTCATCGCCCGAACATTCAATTTTAAGAGCGTCTTCCTCGATTTTGTTTCCGAAAAAATCAAGCACATTGTCAAACGCTGAATCAAAGTCATCGGTTTCAGCGTTCTTTAGTCCCTGCGAAAACTTGTAAATTGCGGTAGATGCATAAATTCTCTTAATTTTTTCAATCGTCACGGCAATCACCTTCTCGGTATCGTTACTTTTATTATTATACATTATATAAGCAAATTTGACAACAAGTATGTTATTCGGGCGGTTCAATACAATTTTTGTAATAAAAACATTTGAAATTAAACAAAAATTTTGTGTTTCCCGATTGACAATTGTACAGAGATATTGTATTATATAATTGTACTAATAAATTAGTTCAATTGCTTGATAAGGAGCGTGATTTTATGTTGAAGTTTATCTTATATATGTTACTTGCCGTTGTAATTCTCAGCGGAGGTATCTTTAAAACCTTTGCGATAAACTATGGTATTTCAAAATACCTCTCAAAAAAGCCATATAAGGGCGATTTTGAATTCAAAAAAGTTGCGTTACATACTTTGAAAACGAACTATATTTTGTTGGCATTAGTTGTTCTGATCGTTTTAGGTATAACGCTTTGCAGTGCATCGAGTTACATTAATATAGTAGAAAATTTAGTAGAATTGATTTTAGGATTTTTTATTGCACTTACAATGTCTCTTTTAGGTCCATGGTACAATGCAATCGATAATGAGTACGGTGCGTATGTTATACCTTTCTTTATTTTAGTTATCATAAGCATTCCAACGCTGTTTTTCATCAATTACAAGTTCGTTTACAAAGATTTTGAAGTTCCTAAAAATAAGAAAATGAAACTCTCATTTCTTACCGCACTTGCAAATGCACCTTATGAATTTTTAATTCCCTACGGAATGATTGTAGATATGATTATTGACAGTATTATATTTTGATTTTGTGTTTAAGGAGAGATGATTTATGCTTAACTCGGCAACTCTTACCGCTATTTTAGTAAACATTCTTGCGGCTTTATTTTTTACTTGTATCACAATCTGCATTGCTACACATTTTGCCAAGAAAAAAGCTAATGAAGCAGATAAAAAACTTATAAACAACAAATGTTACGGAATAATAGCTGTTATTTTTACAATTATAAACTTTATCGCGTCATTCACCGCAATAGCTGTTGCATATGTTGCAGACTCGACTGATTACTACCACATCTCAATCCCAAAATTTTCTTATTTATCTTTAATATTGGTGGCAGGCATAATTGAATTTCTTGTTGTCAAAGCAATAGTATTCAAGAAAATTTCCTGTTCAAAAAAAGAAAGAGCCAAACAGGCTGCAATTTTTGCGGCAATATGTACTCCATACTATATTATTGCCGCCAACTTACCGATAATTATGTATATGGTCGCAGTAGCTCTCGACCCCTGCTGATTTTAACGAAGTGATATTATGAATGAAAACTCAAATCCCGAAATCTTAATCACTATAATTATTTTATCTGTACTTCTTGCCATACTTTCTGTTACAACAGCATTTTGCCATACAGAAAGAAGTGCGGGTTACAAAAACAAAGTAAACATCGGCAAAAAGAATCACATAATAATTTACCCGATATTTTTTGTTTTGCATATGACAGCAATACTGCTTTTTAATCTTCCGTTCCCTGACTTAACTTGCTATCTTTCATTCAGCATAGGAAGTATTGTTTTTATATTTTTGATTCAAGCTGTTATTGCTTATTTTACAATGTTTAAAAGGTTTGAATGCGATACGGGTACAAAGGTCGGAAAATCAATTGTTTTTTCGCTCATTTCAACACCATTCTACAGTATCCTTTTTGGTGTGGCTTTTGCATTCTTTTTCCCGTACAGTGTCGGCATTCCGATTCTTATGATAATCGGCTTATTCATTTACTGCATTACAAGTTATAGGTGATATTATGAAAAATGGCAATACAATTTTTTTCATTTTGTTTACGGCAAATTTTATTGTTGCTATTCTGTCGGCTTGTGCTTATATATTTTCTTGGACTTTACTTATTCCGTTTATACTGCTGACAATTGTTGTATGCAGTTTAAATTGTGCAATGCTCAAAAGTCCGAAACAAAACGCAATGTGCTTTATGCCGACAATTGTGTCTGCAATTGCAGCTTCAATTGCGGGTGTGACAATAAGCTTTGATTTGATTAATTTAATGTTCTTAAGCAGTCAAATAGCCATTTTGCTGTTTATGGCATTAATTTCAACCATAGTAAAATTCAAGGCAACTCACAATAACTTTCAACTTCAAAAATCAACACAAATTATAATTACGATAGTGCTTTTTGTGCTGAATATTTGTTGGGGGCTTTGTTACTTGACCGACTCTGCAGGATGTTTGATTCCTGCCGTTTATTTTGCCGGACTTGGAATTATGACGCTCAACTGCATACTTCTGAACAGAATTAACTTCATGCTGTGTTCCGTTATGATGTGCATTTCAAGTATTGTAGGTTCAATATTTTTGAACTTGAGGAATATTAGCGACTTTACATTTGGAATTAATAATATATTCGATGTTCCCGATGTTCTGAATATTTTATTTAACACTTTGCAATACTTCACATTTTACATCATCATCCTAATCGTCCTCGCACTTTACAATTATGCAACACACCCGAAAGTAAAAATTGAACAGTCAAAATATCCAAACACACAAAAACGGTGAGCAACGCCCACCGTTTTTTGAATTATTTTGAATTATTTAGTTTTGGTAATTGATATGGTTGCAATGCCGCCGGTATATGAAATTGATATATCATAACTGTCTGATTCTCCAAGATAGTTAAGAATTGGATTTTTCTTATCGTCAGTAACTTGAGATTTTACGGTAGAAACACCTGTTTTTTCCAATGATTTAACATACTGTTTTGTGCTTTCTAAATCAGAATTATCAATAATCACCGAACAGCATTTTCGACTGTCATCAATCAGATATTGGCTGACATTCCACTCTTTCTGATTTGGCAAAAGAGATGTGTACTCATTGCCACTCCAGTCAAATTCACCCCTGTTGACCTTATAGGTTGCAACGGTGCTTTGCGTGGCATTTGCATTGTCACTCCCCGAATTACCGTTGCCGCAACCCGACACGGACATCACAAGAGCAAACATACAAATAACAGCAATAAAAAGCTTTATTTTTGAATTGCACTTATGTTTTAAAAATCGTTTAATCATCTTAGCCTCCATAAAATATATGTACTTTAACTACTCATGGTTCATACATTTATTCTCATTTGATAATAATATCAAACAATTGCATAAATTGCAATACTATCTTAAAAATATAAAAAACGGTGAGCATATGCCCACCGTTTTTGTGTTTAGCTTTTTTAATTTGAAATTAGTCTGAAGATAATCAAGCTTTTAAAATTAAAATATTTAACCTCAGTTACGAGAAATTAAACTAAAACAATAAAAATTCAATTAATTATTCAGCTGCTTTTCTTTTTGCAAAACATTCGCTGCAATAGTAGCTTTTGCCTTCAACAGGCTTGAAAGGAATCTTTGCAATTCCGCCGCATTCAGCGCAAACGGTTTCAAAGAATTCTCTCTCTGTCTTGGCAGCATTTTTACGAGCCTGTCTGCAAGCCTTGCAACGCTGCGGTTCGTTTGTGAAACCCTTTTCAGCGTAAAATTCCTGCTCTCCTGCAGTAAAAACAAATTCGTTTCCGCATTCTTTGCAGACAAGTGTCTTATCTTCGTACATTGGTATTTACCTCTCTTTTTCTACCTCTCGGAGGTTAGTTTGTTGCCCCGTGCGGAGTTGCACCGCAATACTGTTAAGGACAAATATTAATTTTCGGTTCACCGCTCAGCCGACATTCAGACCGCCGTGAACCTTTTTTCTTGCTCTTTGCAAGGCATTGTCAACCGCCTTTTCGGTTACGGAAAGCTTTTCGGCAATTTCCTTATAGCTCAAGCCGTTGCCGTAGAGCATAAGAACATCGTATTCGGACTTTGACAACACACTTTGAAGTCGCAACAGCAACTGGTCAAGCTGTTCTCTGCACATCAAAAGTTCTTCGGGAGTTTTGGCGGAATCTTCAATTGACTCGCCCACATCGTCCATCGGAACAATGCTTGATGAGGGGATGGCTTTTTTCTGTTCTCCCCGTCTGATTATCGAAATAAATCTTCTTTCAACAACAACCGACATATAGCTTTTAAAGCTTGCACCGCCGTTTTGGTCAAAGGCTTTGCAGGAACAAAGCAGTCCCACAAGTCCTTCCTGAACAAAGTCATTGTGTTCATAACCCTCTGCCGAAAACTTTCGTGCAATTATGCTGATTGTGTCAAGATATCTTACGACAAGCTCATCAAAAGCACGGTCATCACCAAGACTCACAAAATTTGCAAGCTGTGCGTCGGATAAAGTACCGTAGGATTTTTGCAATTCGGTCATAACCTGCCCCTAATACTTATTCTTATACGCTTAATAGTATAACAAAAACGCACAAATGTCAACAACCCGAATGCAATTTCTGTAATATTGCATTATGATATGGAAATTATTTGTGCAAAATAGCTGAAATAAAGTCGAAATTACATACATTATGAAACTTGTTAAGAGAAGCAGAAAATGTTATACTTTATATTATTAATTTATTACGATTTTTATTTATCGGTTCGGGGGAATTTTTATGGTTGTTACCTGCAACAGTTTTGGAGTGAGCGGTATGGACGGCTACAAGGTTGAGCTTGAGGCGTCAATGTACAACGGCACACGGGAATTTGATATGGTCGGTCTGCCCGACGCCGCCGTGCGTGAGAGCAAGGACAGGGTTCTCAGTGCATTAAAGAACTGCGGATTCAGATATCCTGCCGCACATATGACCGTGAACCTTGCCCCTGCCGATATCAAAAAAGAAGGGCCTATTTACGATTTGCCGATTGCGGTTGCAATTCTTATACTGCTCAATCAGATTAAGAGCAACATCTCCGACTGCGCATTCATCGGTGAGCTTTCGCTTTCGGGAGAAGTCAGAGGAATCAACGGCGTTCTGCCCATGGTAATCAAGGCGAAGGAATGCGGTATAAAGAAAATTTATGTTCCGAAAGCCAACGCAAGCGAGGGTGCTGTTGTTGACGGAATTGAAGTGTATGGTATTGACAACATTCTTCAACTGAAAGATTATCTCAATCACATTCTCGAACCTGTACCCGCAAAGCCGAATACACATTCTCCCACGGAAGAACGGAACTACATTCCGGATTTTTCCCAGGTAAAGGGTCAGCTTGAGGTGAAGCGTGCGCTTGAAATTGCCGCTGCCGGTGGTCACAATATTCTGCTCATAGGCCCTCCGGGTTCGGGCAAAAGTATGCTTGCAAAACGAGTTCCGTCAATTCTGCCCGATATGAGCTTTGACGAAATGATTGAAACCACAAAAATCCACTCAATTGCAGGAACGCTAAAGCATGACGGACTTATCACAACACGACCGTTCCGTTCGCCTCACCACACGGTAACGCCCGTAGGACTCGGCGGAGGAGGTACGGGAACTATCAGACCGGGTGAAGTTTCACTTGCAAACAACGGTGTGCTGTTCCTTGACGAGCTGCCCGAATTTTCAAGAACGGCGCTTGAGGTACTCCGTCAGCCGATTGAGGACGGCTCGATCACAATTTCAAGAGCAGGTCAGAAATGCACCTATCCGTGTTCAATTATGGTGGTTGCCGCAATGAACCCATGTCCGTGCGGATATTACGGTGATCCGACAAGAAAATGCACCTGTTCGGAACAGAAGATAAAACGCTACCTCAACCGCATTTCGGGACCGCTTCTCGACCGTTTTGATATCCATGTAGAAGTGCCTTCCGTGAAATTTGAAGAACTGCGTGACGCTTCATCTGCCGAATGTTCAGCCGACATCAAAAAGAGAGCCGACAGAGCAAGAGAAATTCAGCGAGAAAGATTTAAGGGCAGTAAAACAACCTGCAACGCAAAAATTAACGCAGAGCAGTTTGAAAAGGTCTGCATAATTGATAAAGAGGCTGAAAAGACGCTCAAAGACGCTTTTGAAAGTTTAGGACTTACCGCAAGAGCGTATGACAGGGTTTTGAAAGTTGCAAGAACGATTGCCGATTTGGACGAATCGGAAATAATCCGCTCCGAGCATGTTCTTGAGGCGGTTCAATACCGCAGTCTTGACCGCAAATATTGGGCAAAATAAGACTTATACCTTACACAAAAATTTAAAATATCACTTTTAAAAAGTACGGCTTTATGCTATACTACTATAGTGCGACATCAAAGCGATGTTGCAGTTTCATGACACAGGAGGTTTTTTATAATGGAAATTACAAAGAATTCAATAATCGGTGATGTTCTTGATCAGTACCCCGACACAGCAGAGCTTTTCTTCAGCATCGGTATGCACTGCCTTGGCTGTCCTGCATCACGAGGCGAAACGATTGAAGAAGCTTGTATGGTACACGGTGCAGACGCAGATGCACTCGTTGCAGACCTTAACAAAGCAATTGCATAATGAACGGCGCATCTGATTTTTCGCTTGATAACCGTCTTGCGCTTTGTGCGGACTTTGTGCGTGACGGAGCAAAGGTTGCCGATATCGGCACAGACCATGCCTATCTTCCGGTGTGGCTGTGCCGTATTGGCAGATGCGACACAGCGATTGCCGCAGACATCAACCCCCTGCCCCTTGAACGGGGAATTGAAACAATTAACAACAGCGGTCTTAACAATCGAATTGAAGCAAGACTTTCAAACGGTCTTGAAAAAATTTCGGGCGATGAGGCTGACGACATAGTAATTGCAGGAATGGGCGGAGAACTCATTTCGCAGATTATCGAAAACTGGGAGTATTCAAAGGACAGGTCAAAGCACTTTATTCTTCAGCCTATGACCAAAAGTGAAGAGCTTATGCGTTGGCTGTTTGCAAACGGTTTCAGCGTTATCAAGCGTGACTGCTGTACTGCCGCAAACAAGTGCTACACTGTAATTCTTGCCGAATACAGCGGTGAGGTTCGCACGGTATCCGAAAGCGACCTTTTCCTTTACGGGCTTGATCCGAAAAACAACTCCATGCACCGCAGATTTATTGAAGGCTGTGTGCGCAGACTTTTAAAACAGGCTAAGGGCAACCCTGTCTGTGCCGAAACCGCACACATTCTTGAGGAGAGCTTTAAGTGAAAACCATAAACGATATACTTAATTTTTTTGAAGAATTTGCGCCCTGTGCAACTCAGATGAGTTTTGACAACGCAGGGCTTATTGTGGGCGACAAATGCACAGCCGTAAGCCGTGTGCTTGTCGCTCTTGACATTACGGAAGATGTTGTGAATGAGGCGGAAAGTCTGGGATGTGAGCTGATTATCAGTCATCATCCCGTAATTTTTGCCCCGATAAAAAGGCTTTCGCCTTCTTCCGTTCCCTATCTGCTTGCACAAAAGGGCATTTCTGCCGTTTGTATGCACACCAACCTTGATCTCGGAGAAAAGTTCGGAGTAAACATCTGCCTTGCAGACGCACTCGAAGTCAAAAACCCCGTGCTGTCGGAACTTGGCGAGTGTATGTTCACGGGCGAGCTTGAAAGCGAAACCGATATTCACGATTTTGCAAAGCTTGCAAAGAAAAATCTTGACTGCAAGGGACTTCGCTACACCGACATTAAAGACAGGGTTAAGAAGGTTGCCGTATCGTCGGGTGCAGGCGGTTCAAATGTGTTTGATGCGGCTTTGGCGGGTGTTGATGTGCTTGTCACGGGAGAAATCAAGCACCATGAGATTATCGCCGCAAATTCACTCGGAATTGACATTATTGACGCAGGTCACTTCAAAAGTGAAGATATTGTAATTTTACCGCTTGTAAACAAGCTTTCAAAAGAATTTTCCGAGATTATTTTTACAAAATCGCAATCCTGTGACGATATGATTAAATTTATTTAACCTGTAAGCATCATTATCAAAATATTTGTTGCATATTTTGTTACAATTTGATATAATGATACGGTAAATTACTATATGTGGTAGTGCGCCGTCTGTACGCACCGCAAAATGAGGTATTATGAGAATCAGAAAAAAGAAATGGGCAGAACCGGAGCTTTCCGTTTGCAATTTTTATGTAAAGAATCCAGAAGAAAACGCCGGAAAATGGATGCAGGCTTTCAAAAAAGAACAGCCGTTGTATCTTGAAATCGGCTGCGGCAAGGGCGGTTTTGCGGGACAGCTTGCGCTTAAAAATCCCGACAAAAATATTATCGCACTTGACATCAAGGTTGATATGCTCGGCGTCGGCAGAAGAACAATTGTAAAGCTTTTTGAGGACGCAGGCAAAACGCAGGATGATATTACAAACCTTTTACTTGTAAAGTACAATGTTGAAATGCTTGACAAAATCATTACGGCTGACGATAAGATTGACAGACTTTTCATCAACTTCTGCAATCCGTGGCCGAGAGCAAAGCACAAAAAGCGCAGACTTACATACTACAAAAAGCTTGAAATGTACAAAACATTCTTGAAGCCTGACAGCGAAATCCGTTTCAAAACCGATGATGACGAGCTGTTTGACGAAAGTCTTGAATACTTTGAGCAGAGCGGATATGAAATTTTGTATCTCACCCGTGATTTGCACGCAAGCGATGTTACCGATAATATTGAAACAGAGCATGAAAAAATGTTCTCCGAAGAGGGCATAAAAATCAAGTATCTTATTGCAAGACAAAAGCCTTGACAGCCCCATAAATAAAGACGGGAGGGATTTTTGTGAAGATTAAAAAGCTGATTTCGGCTTTGGTTCTCAGTTCAATGCTTGTCGGTTTGAGCGGTTGCAACATCACGGATTTCAGCGCAGAAAATCTTCTTCGTCCTCCTAAGGCAGTCGGAGATGAGGCCGAAATTGAACAGCTTATTGCCAAAACGGCTGACAGCGGTTATACGCTGAAATATCCTAAAAACGGAAAATTCCGCAGTGCAATCATCATGACCGACCTTGACGGAAACGACAGCAACGAGGCTGTTGCATTTTTTCGCAACAGTGTCGAAACTTCTTCGGTTCATATGCTTGTCATGTACTCAAAAGACAATTCGTGGGAGATTGCGTCCGACAATATCTTTGAAACCACCGATATTGACAGCGTTGACTTTGCGGATTTAACCGGCAACGGAAAGGCTGAAATCATCGTTAATTCAACAACCTACACTCCGAATGTCGGCAAGCTTTCCTGTTACTCCTACTCGGAAGGCAAGACAAACGAAGTGGGTTCGGGACAAAGCTGTTCAAGCTTTGTTACGGGGGATTTTGACAATGACGGAACAAGCGAGATTATGTCGCTTGTTCTCTACACAACCGAAAACGAGGCTCTTGCGTCAATGCTTGATTACAACGAGGACAGCAAAAGCCTGTATGCCAAAGCAATGGCAAACATGGATCCGAATGTTGTAAAGTACAAGAACATTGCCGTTACAAAGCTTGATAACGATATTACGGGAATTGTCGTTGACGGAACTTCTGCAAATGAGGTTACGAACACACAGGTTATTTTTTACAGCCGTGACCTTGCAATTCTGCGTAATCCTCTTTTTAAAGAAAAAGCAAAAAATATAACCCGGCGTTCATCGCAGGTCATCTGTTCGGACATTGACAAGGACGGAAAGCTTGAAATTCCCGTTACGCTTGACCTGCCGAAACAGAGCGGTGACAGCAAAAATATTTATGCCGACAAAATCATTTGGAACAGCTTTGACACACCCAAGGAGGCGCTTGTTGCAAAACAGGCAGTAATCATAAATTACGATTATATGTTTATGATGAACTATGCCGATAAGTGGAGCGAAAACAAGGTTACGGCAATTACCGACCTTGAAAGCGAAACCACCTCATTCTATGCATGGAACGGCACTAAGCTTGACACGGAGCTTTTTGAAATAAAGGTGTTCCCCGTCAGCGAATGGGAATCTGGCAAGTCGGATGATTTTACGCTGATTACAAAAGACGATAAATATGCATACACATTTAATAATATAAATCCCGACACACAGATTTCGCTAAGTGATGACGAAATCAAGACAGGTTTTTCCACACTTGATCAGTCGGGAATCTGATCATAGCAACGGAGGTTTTGATATGAAAAAAATTCTTGTTTGTGAGGATGAAGCGGCAATTCGTGACTTTGTCGTTATCAACCTTACAAGGGCAGGCTACGATGTAGTTGAGGCAGACTGCGGCGAGGCGGCTTTGCAGAAATATGAAGAAAACAACGGCGATTTTGATGTTGCGATTCTTGATGTTATGATGCCGGGTATTGACGGTTTTCAGGTTTGTAAGGAGCTGAGAAACCGCAACGGCGGAATCGGAATTATTATGCTTTCGGCAAAAACTCAGGAAATGGACAAGGTAACAGGACTTATGCTCGGTGCAGACGACTATGTTACAAAGCCTTTCTCACCGAGTGAGCTTCTTGCAAGAGTTGATTCACTCTACAGAAGAGTTGCGCTTGCACAGTCACATTCCGAAAACAACTTTAAAGAAGAGCTTAAATCGGGCGAGTTCACACTCAATCTTCGCAACCGTGCGCTTATGAAGAGCGGAAAGATGATTGAACTCACACAGGTTGAATTCCAGATTATGGAGTACTTCTTCTCGAATCCGGGTGTTGCTCTTGACAGAATCGACATTCTCAACCATGTATGGGGAGACGCTTATGTCGGCGAGGATAAAATTGTCGATGTTAATATCCGCAGACTAAGAATGAAGGTTGAGGACGAACCTTCAAATCCTAAACATATCATCACGGTTTGGGGACTCGGCTACAAGTGGGATTCAGGCGAATAACTTTGCAGAACAGCCTGCATAAAATTTATACAATCTAAAGAGGAGGGCGGCAACAATTTTTAAGGGTATTTCAAAAAGATGGATGCTCAACACATTGAGTGTTATACTGACAATCATAATCCTTATTGTTGTCAGCCTTATTTTCATTGTTACATATATTTTTCAAAACAGCGTTGAACAGAACCTGAACACAACAAGCAGCGAACTTTCACTTGTCTTTTCGGGATTTCAGAGCGACAGTTCAACCTCGTTTACGGCGTCTGCCCGTGATTATGTTGAAAACTTTGACAAAAAAGAAGAAATGGAGGTTCTTGTAATCAATTCCTCCGGCAGGGTTGTCATGACTTCAACAGGATTCACCCCCGATGACAACGAGCAGATTCCCGATTTTAATGACGCACTCTCAAACGAAAACGGCTGTGCATATTGGAACGGCAAGCTTTCATCGAACGAAAGTGCAATGAGCCTGACAAGAATCATCACCAACGAAAACGGAACCTGCGTAGGTGCGGTAAGATACATTGTTTCCATGGAACAGGTCAACACGGCAATTGTGCTTGTTTCTGCGGCAGTTATTGCGTGCGGTCTTGTTATCATCGCCCTTGTAATATTGTCGGGACTTATGTTTATCCGTTCAATCGTTACCCCGATAAGAAAACTTTCGGAGATTTCAAGCAAGATTGCCCACGGCGATTTTTCACAGGCAAAGAAGATTGAGTACAAATACGATGATGAAATCGGCGACCTCTGCGATGCAATAAGCGATATGGCTCTTGATTTGCAGACAGCCGATCAGATGAAAAATGATTTTATTTCACGAGTATCACACGAGTTGCGTACTCCGCTTACGGCGATTAAGGGCTGGGCTGAAACAATGCAGCTTTCCGAAAGAGGAAAGCTTGACCGCAAAACCTTTGACCGTGGTATGGGAGTTATTATCAGCGAAAGCTCACGCCTTACAAGCATTGTAGAAGAGCTTCTTGACTTCAGCCGTATTCAGAGCGGAAGAATGAAGCTCATCAAGGAAAAGCTTGACATTCTTGCCGAATTTGACGATGCGGTTTACTTCTTAAAGGAAAGAGCCGTTACAGAGGGCAAGCATCTTCTTTATGATGAACCCGAGGTTGTTTATCCTGCCGTTTACGGCGATAAAAACAGGCTCAAGCAGGTTTTCCTCAATGTGCTTGACAATGCGTTGAAATACACACCAAAGGGCGGTGTTGTTGCCGCTCAGGTAATCTACAGCAAAGATGAACCCGATATTATCAAAATTGTAATAACCGACACGGGTTGCGGAATTTCTGCCGAGGATCTTCCAAAGGTTAAGGAAAAATTCTACAAAGCAAACCAGACTGTCGGCGGTTCGGGAATCGGACTTGCGGTTGCCGATGAGATTATGAACCTCCACAACGGTTCACTTGATATCGAAAGCGGAGAGGGTGTCGGCACAACCGTAACGCTCACCTTCCCTGTATATAAAGAGGGCAGTGAAAACTCACTTCCCGAAAACATTAAGCTTTAATCTTATTTCTCTGTGCAGCCTAATACAGAAAGGAACAGCTAATGGCTAAAAATACTACTAAAAAAATCACCTCAATCGGCGGCAGCGCCCTGATTGAAGGCATTATGATGAGAGGTCCGAAACGCACAACCGTGTGTGTTCGTACCGCACCCGACAAGATTTACAGCGAGGATATAAGCATAAACACAATTCCCTCAAAATGTAAGCTTTTCAAGCTTCCGTTTTTAAGAGGAATCGCAGGTCTTATTGACTCAATGCGACTTTCCTACAAAGCGCTTATGCTCTCTGCCGATAAGGCAATTGAATCAACCGAAATTGAAGAAGAACCGTCAAAGTTTGAAAAATGGCTTGACGATAAATTCGGCGACAAGCTTGTTAAGGTTATGATGGTAATTGCGTCAATCCTCGGTGTTGCGCTTGCCGTGGGACTTTTCTTCTTTGTCCCCTCTTTCCTGTTTGACCTCAGTGCAAATGTTGTGCCGGCTTTCAAGGGTGACGGCGGAAACGCTGTTTTCTGGAAGTCTGTTTTTGAGGGTGTTCTCAAGATTTTTCTTTTCTTACTTTATATTATAGTATGTTCACAAATGACAGAAATGAAAAGGGTGTTTATGTACCACGGTGCCGAGCACAAGACAATTTTCTGTTACGAAAACGAAGAAGAACTCACAGTTGAAAATGTTAAAAAGCAGAGCCGTTTTCACCCGAGATGCGGAACAAGCTTTATGGTTCTTATGCTGATTGTCGGCATTCTTGTCGGTCTTTTCGTTCCTGTTGCACCTTTCGGCATCGGATTTTTAAGACCTGTATTCAAGATTCTTCTTCTCCCCGTTTCATGCGGAATCGGTTACGAGCTTATCAAAATCTGCGGTAAGCATGACAATGCCGCAACAAGAATCATTGCCGCTCCCGGACTTTGGGCACAGAGAATCACAACAAAAGAGCCTGATGACACTATGATTGAAGTTGCAATTGAGGCAATCAAGGCTGTTATTCCCGAGGACGGCTCGGACATTGTAAGTAAGTAATGACGGTAAACGAAATTTATCAAAGCGGACTTAAACTGCTTGAGAATAATAATATTGAAAATTCAAAATTTGAGGCACAAAGTCTTTTGCAAAAGGCTTTTTCGCTTGACAGAGTCGGCTTTATCATGCACAAAACTGATAAAGCCGATGAAAACTGTTCACATAACTTTTTAAATTTTATAGAAAAACGAATTTCAGGCGAGCCGTTGCAGTATATTCTCGGTGAATGGAGCTTTATGGGATTCGATTTTAAGGTGGGCAGAGGCGTGCTCATTCCCCGTGATGACACGGAAGTGGTTGTCAATCTCTGCATTGATTTTCTCGAAAACAGAACCGACAAAAAAACGGTTGACCTCTGTTCGGGCAGCGGTGCAATTGCCGTTGCACTTGATAAAATTTCGGGTGCAGAAGTTACGGCAGTTGAAATTGACGAAACCGCATTTTCATATCTTGAAACAAATGTAAAGGAAAACAATTCGTCAGTAAAGCCTGTTATGGCTGACGCTCTCAAAATCTGCGATACATTCGCAGACGGTGAGCTTGACCTCATTGTATCAAATCCGCCTTATATAAAATCAGCCGACATCGAAACACTTCAAAAAGAAGTTCGGCTTGAACCAAGACTTGCACTTGACGGCGGCGAGGATGGCTGCGATTTTTACCGTGAAATAGTGAGCCGTTGGAGCCGTAAACTCAAAAAAGGCGGTGCGCTTGCATTTGAACTCGGAGAAAATCAGGCTGACGCAGTAAAGGCACTTATGACTGACAAAGGCTTTTCGGATTTTAAAATTTCACTTGACTTTGGCGGTGTGCAGAGGGCGATTATTGGGACTTTGCTCTGATTTTAGAAATTTTGTTCGATAAAATTACCGCCAAATTATTGCATTTTCCCCTCACATATTTTATAATCTTAGTGCGGACATAACTGCCGATGAAGTGACGGTTATGTTACAGACCGAAAAACATCAGCTCCCTTTGCGGAGTACGGAGGTATATAAAATGGCAGTAGATAAAAACAAAGCGCTTGAAACTGCGCTCACACAAATCGAAAAACAGTTCGGCAAAGGTGCTGTAATGCGTCTTGGCGAAAATAAACATATGAACATTGAACACATCTCAACAGGTTCGCTTTCGCTTGATATTGCACTCGGAATCGGCGGACTTCCCCGCGGAAGAATTGTTGAAATTTACGGACCTGAATCTTCGGGTAAAACAACACTTTCTCTCCACTGCATTGCAGAGGGACAGAAAAACGGCGGCAATGTTGCATTTATTGATGTTGAGCATGCACTTGATCCGACATATGCGGCGGCTCTCGGTGTTGATGTTGATTCACTCCTCGTTTCACAGCCGGACACGGGTGAAGACGCTCTTGAAATTGCAGAGGCACTTATCCGAAGCGGTGCGATTGATGTTATCGTAATCGACTCTGTTGCGGCTCTTGTTCCAAAGGCTGAAATTGAGGGCGAAATGGGTGACAGCCATGTAGGTCTGCACGCAAGACTTATGTCACAGGCACTGCGTAAACTCGCAGGCGCAATTTCAAAGTCAAACTGCGTTGCAATCTTCATCAACCAGTTGCGTGAAAAAGTCGGTGTTGTTTACGGCAACCCCGAAGTAACAACCGGCGGTCGTGCGCTCAAGTTCTACAGCTCCGTTCGTATTGATATAAGAAGAGTTGAAACTCTTAAATCAGGCGGTGAAATGGTCGGTTCACACACAAGAGCAAAGGTTGTAAAAAACAAGATTGCTCCTCCGTTCCGTGAAGCTGAATTTGATATTATGTACGGTGAAGGCATTTCCCGTGAGGGCGAACTTCTTGACCTTGCCGTAAAGGCTGAGGTTGTTCAAAAAGCAGGAGCATGGTTCAGCTATGACGGCAGACGACTCGGACAGGGACGTGACAAGGTCAAGGAACTTCTCAAAACCGACAAGGAGCTTGCTGCTGAAATTGAGAAGAAACTCTGGGAAAATATTGACAAGCTTTATGAACGCAAAAAGCCTGCTCCAAAGGTAAAAATTACCGAAGTTCCGTCTGCAAACCAAGAAATCAAGCCTGATTCTGCGGATAAGACAGAGAAAAAGAGCGGTGCAAAAATTGATGTTCTGGTTGACGACTGATGCTTATAACCGCAGTTGAACCACGAAGAAAGGCGATGTGTGCGCTCTACATTGACGGCGAATATGTTATGAATCTTGACGCACGCACAGTTATTGAAAACCGATTTGATGTCGGCAGAGAGATTGATGACGAGGAGCTGCACGAGATTATCAGGCTAAGCAATGAGCGCCGTGCAAAGGAAAAGGCTTTGTGGCTTATTTCCTATCGTGACCACTCAAAAAAAGAACTCACCGACAAAATCAAACGCACCTGTGACGAGGAATCGGCGGAAAAGGCTGTTGAGCGAATGGAAGAACTCGGTCTTGTAAATGACGAAAACTTTGCAAGACGATATGCCGAACAGCTTTTGTTTTCAAAACATAATGCTCCGAGAGGTGCGGTAAGACAGCTTGTTCAAAAGGGAATTGACCGTGAACTTGCAGAAGAGATTATCGAAGAAATCGACTTTGATCCGTGTGACGGAATAAGGGCGGTTATCGACAGAAAATATAAAAACATAAATGATGAAAAAATAAGGCGAAGAGCCGTTGCCGCTCTGCAAAGGCTCGGATACGGATGGGATGACATTAAGACCGTCCTCAGAGAATACACAGAGGAAGACTGATTATGAATTATAAAGTAGGCATTGTATCACTCGGTTGTGCAAAAAATCAGGTTGACGCCGAGATGCTTTTGTACACACTCAAGAACAGAGGATTTATTATTGTGAACGATCCGGCAGATGCGGACGCAGTAATTGTAAACACCTGCGGATTTATCGAAAGTGCAAAGCAAGAAAGCATTAACGAAATTATCGAACTCGGCAAGCTTAAGGACGAGGGCAAAATCAAGGCAATCATCGTAACAGGCTGTCTTGCTCAAAGATATAAGTCGGAAATTTCCGAACAGCTTTACGAGGTTGACTCGGTTATCGGAATCGGTGCTAACGAAACTATCGCAGACATCGTTTTGGAAACACTTGACGGACAGAAGTGCGAAAGCTTCCCCGACAAGGTTTGTCTGCCGCTTGAGGGCGGAAGAATTCTTTCAACTCCCCCCTACACCGCTTATCTCAAGATTGCCGAGGGTTGCGACAACCGTTGTTCCTACTGTGCAATCCCGATGATTCGAGGAAGATTCCGCAGCAGAGATATTGAAGATGTTGTAAAAGAGGCGGAAGGTCTTGCTGAGCGTGGAGTCAAGGAACTCAATGTCATTGCTCAGGACACAACCCGTTTCGGTGAGGATAAATATGGCAAACCGATGCTTGCAGAGCTTCTCAGAAGACTTTGTAGGATTGACGGCTTTAAATGGATAAGGGTTCTCTACTGCTATCCCGACAGAATTACAGACGAGCTTATTGACACAATTGCAAGTGAAGATAAGATTGTAAAATATATGGATATTCCACTCCAGCATTGTAACAAGGATATTCTCCGCAGAATGAATCGTCACGGCGACAGAGAAAGCCTTACTGCACTCATGAACAAGATTAAGGATAAAATTCCGAATGTAATCTTCCGCTCAACCTTTATTACAGGTTTCCCCGGTGAAACCGAGGAGCAGTTCAATGAGCTTGCAGAGTTTGCCGCCGATATGAAGTTTCAGCGACTCGGCTGTTTTGCCTACTCTCCCGAGGAGGATACAAAGGCAGCTGAAATGCCCGACCAGATTGACGAAGAAATTAAGCAAAAGCGTGCCGATATTATTATGGAGCATCAACAGCAGGTTATGGCTGAATACTGTGAAAGCCTTGTTGGCAAAGAGATTGAAGTTCTTGTTGAAGGCTTTGACAAGCTTGCCGAATGTTTCTTCGGCAGAAGCTATGCCGACGCCCCTGAGGTTGACGGCTGTGTATTCTTCACCTGTGACGGTGAAAAGCCAAAGGCAGGAGATTTTGTCAAGGTGCGTGTAACCGATTACACAGGCTGCGATCCTGTAGGCGAATTTGTCGGCAAAATCGACTAAGTGGCTAAAAGACTCAGCAATTTCATAATATTTAACTTTGAAAGGCACATAAAATGAACTTACCAAATAAACTGACAGTAGGACGAATAATTCTTGTTCCGTTCTTTGTGGCGGCATTGCTTGCAAACTTTCCGCTCAACAATGCCGTTGCTATGATTATTTTTGTAATGGCGTCACTCACAGATATGTTTGACGGAAAAATTGCAAGAAAAAACGGTCTTGTTACAGACTTCGGAAAATTTGCAGATCCGCTTGCAGACAAAATTCTTGTGCTTGCCGCATTGCTGTGCTTTGTACAGCTTGGAATATGTGACTGCGTTGCGGTCATAATCGTGCTTTTCCGTGAATTTTCCGTCACCTCAATACGGCTGATTGCCGCCTCAAAAGGCAAGGTTGTCGCCGCTAATATGTGGGGCAAAGCAAAGACGGTTTCACAGATGATTGCTATAATTGCAGTAATTGCAATGCAAATCGTGCTTGAACTGCCCGAAGTCGGACTTAATTTTATAAACACGGCAACATTTGAACCGATTTTCTTTGTGGTGGGAGAAATTCTCATCTGGATTTCGGTTGTATTCACAATCATTTCGGGCGTTGTATATATAATTCAAAACAGACAGTTTATTTCTCAGACCTGAGAACATACTCTCACGGTCTTGACAGGAGGGTGATTGCGTGTTTAAAACCCTGAAAGCGGATATTGATGCGGTTATGGAGCGTGATCCTGCCGCAAGGAGCAGAGCAGAGGTGTTTTTTCTCTACTCGGGTTTCAAGGCGGTGCGTTCTCACCGAAAAGCCAACTGGTGTTTGCGACACAACCTCAAGTTTCTTGCAAGGTGGATTTCTCAACGCAGTCGTCACAAGACGGGAATTGAGATTCACCCGGGTGCAACCATCGGCAAGGGACTGTTTATAGATCACGGAATGGGTGTTGTCATAGGCGAAACTACAATAATAGGAGACAACTGCACCATTTATCAGAATGTTACTCTCGGAGGAACAGGCAAAGAAACGGGAAAAAGACACCCCACACTCGGCAACAATGTGCTTGTCGGCTCGGGTGCAAAGGTTCTCGGTCCGTTCAAGGTTGGTGACAACGCAAGAATTGCCGCAGGTGCGGTTGTTTTAAGCGAAGTTCCGCCGAATGCAACGGCTGTCGGCGTTCCGGCAAGAGTAGTAAAAGTCAACGGTGTTCGCAGTGAAACCCTTGACCAGATTCATGTATCAGATCCGGTTGCACTTGCATTGTGCAATCTTGAGCATAAAATTTTTGAACTTCAAAAACAGCTTGATGAGCTGAAAAAGGAAAATGTAAAAAGTGAGGAATAGCAAATGATTTTATATAATTCTCTCGGACAGACAAAGCAGGAATTTGTACCGCACACACCCGGCAAGGTTAATATGTACACCTGCGGTCCTACTGTTTATCACTATGCCCACATCGGCAATCTTCGCACCTATATTATGGAAGATGTTCTTGAAAAGTATCTTCGTTTTTCGGGTTATGATGTAAACCGTGTAATGAACATCACAGATGTAGGTCATCTTTCAAGCGATGCCGACACAGGCGAGGATAAGATGCTTTCAGGCGCAAAGCGTGAGCATAAAACTGTTATGGAGATTGCAAAGTTCTACACAGACGCATTTTTTGCCGACTGCGAAAAGCTCAACATCAAGCGTCCCGATGTTGTAGAGCCTGCAACAAACTGCATTGACGATTTTATTAATATGATTTCCGTTCTGCTTGAAAAAGGCTATGCCTACATTGCAGGTGGCAATGTTTACTTTGACACTTCAAAGCTCGACAACTACTATGTGTTCGGCAACATGAACGAGGATGACCTTGCTGTCGGTGTTCGTGACAGCGTTGAAGAGGACGAAAACAAGCGTAATAAGGCTGACTTTGTTCTCTGGTTCACAAAGTCAAAGTTTGATTCACAGGAGCTCAAGTGGGACAGTCCGTGGGGTGTCGGTTATCCGGGCTGGCACATCGAATGTTCATGCATCAGCTATAAGCATTGCGGTGAATATCTTGACATTCACTGTGGCGGCATTGACAATGCTTTCCCCCATCACACAAACGAAATTGCACAGAGCGAGGCTTTTCTCGGTCACAAGTGGTGTCCGTACTGGTTCCATGTACTTCACCTCAACGATGCAAGGGGTAAAATGAGCAAGTCAAAGGGCGGTTTCCTTACAGTTTCACTTCTTGAAGAAAAGGGCTACAATCCGCTTGTTTACAGAATGTTCTGCCTCCAGAGCCACTACCGCAAGCCGCTCACATTCTCATATGACAACCTTGACAACACAGCCACAGCCTACAACAAGCTTGTAAAGAGAATTTCCGCTCTTTCAAGGGACGGCGAGCCTGATATGGCAAAGGCTGAGGAGCTTACAAAGGGATTTAGCGAGGCGCTTGACAATGACCTTAACACTTCTCTTGCTCTCACCTGCGTTTATGATGTTCTCAAGGCTGACGCAGACGATGCAACAAAGCTTTATGTAATCGGCGAATTTGACAGGGTGCTTTCACTCGACCTTACAAAAGTTCCCGAAAGCAACAAAGCGGACGCTGACGATGACTTTGCCAAGGAAGTTGAGGAGCTTATTGCACAGCGTACAAAAGCCCGTGCCGAAAAGGATTGGGCGACAGCCGACGCTATCCGTGACAAGCTTAAAGAGATGAAAGTTGTTGTCAAGGACACAAAAGACGGCATTGAATGGCATGTTGAGGGTTAACTTGACTGCTATCGCCCAATGAACGCACCTAATTAAAACAAAATATGAATAAATAAAAATCCCCTTCATATAAATTTGGTATGGAGGGGATTTTATGCGTTTGTATATCATAACAAAACGAAATCTAATATCAATCGGATTCTGTCTTTTAATCGGAGTGCTTGCAGGGGCAATTGCAGTCACATCAACCGTTCGAGCCGTTCAGAGTGCGGCTGCTCAGCGTGAAATTCCCATTTACTATGTTGACACGGACAAAAAGCAGGTTGCCCTGTCGTTTGATGCGGCATGGGGCAATGAGCAGACCGAGCATCTGCTTGAAATTCTCGACAAATACAAGGTGAAATCAACATTTTTCCTTGTGGGCGACTGGGTTAAGAATTATCCCGACAGCGTAAAGGATATTGCAAAGCACGGTCACGATGTGGGCAATCACAGCAACACACATCCGCATATGACACAAATGTCATCGTCCGATATGGTCGGTCAGATTCAGTCCTGCAACGAAAAAATCAAGGAGCTTACGGGCAAAACTCCCACCCTGTTCCGAGCCCCCTACGGCGATTACAACAATGATGTTGTAAAGTCGGTCAACGGCTGTAATATGTATTGCGTGCAATGGGATGTCGATTCGCTCGACTGGAAAGATCCTACTCCCGAGCAGATAAAGCAGAATATTATGAAAAAAATCAAGAACGGCAGTATTATATTGATGCATAACGGTGCAAAAAATACCCCCGAAGCATTGCCGACGGTAATCGAGGCAATCAAGTCCGAGGGCTACGAAATCGTTCCGATTTCGCAAATTCTGCTCAAAGGTGAATACTACACAGATGTTGACGGCAAAATGTGCAGTAAAACCGCCACACAACCGAGTTCGTGAGTAAAGAATATTTATAAATACCGCTACGGATAATACACAACTTTCATTACATCAAAACATTTTAGTAAAACAAATCATTTCATCAAAGCGGTCGAACGAGGTTCTCCCCTACAAAATAGCAATAACATTCATACAAAAACAGACTGACAGATTATCAGTCTGTTTTTTAATGCAATCATCATTTTCTTGCAATGTTAAGAATATTTTCCCACCATTCATTAGATGATATTATTGAATAGGTTGTGAGAAAACTTTCCGCTATTAGCAAACGAATGAGTATGACAAATAGTATTGTTAAAAATAAATCCAATGCCATTACTAAATATATATTTAAAATATTACCGTATTCTGCATATTTTAACCTTAAAATAAATGTCGGTACTACACATATACAACTAATGAACATTAAGTCAAGAGGTATCACAAGCAACGATATAATTGAATTCAGCACATCATTATGACAAACAAAATCTATTGACCAAGTAACAAGTAACAAATAAAAAATTAACACCTTTGCAAAATCAAGTATTGTAAACCCAATCGTAGATGTAACTTTTACTGATTTGAATGAATTTTTCCGAACTAAATAGAAAGATATAAAAAAAGTAATAATTAATAAAACCGCAAATATTAAATAGCAATTGTTAACAATGAAATCAGCAAATACTTCGGCTACTCTATTACTTCCACACAGATAAAATAAAAATGCAATAATTGCAAAACCACAATTACTAAATAAAATAATCATTGCGTACTCCTTAAATTATTTCTAATTAAAAAATCACTTAATGCAAAAGCAAGTTCTATAATTTTATATACTTTATTCACTTGAATTATACTCATATTGTATAAAATTGTCAACAAAAAGTTATAATATTATACTCACAAGGTATAATTTATGGAGCGGGTACGGCAAATGCAAAGAATTAAGGAACTACGAAAAGAAAAATCTATGAACCAAATTGCATTGGGAATGGAACTTAACTTTTCGCAAAAGATAATCAGCGAATATGAAAACGGAAAGGTTGAACCGAGCATTACAACGCTCAAAAAACTTGCGTCAATTTTTAATACATCTGTTGATTATATAATTGAATATACGAACATCAGACAGCCGATTGACAAAATTGCACAGTCTAAACTTTCGGAAACTGAATGTGAACTTCTCAACGAATTTCGCTGTCTGCCAAAAGAAAAACAAAACATTGCCCTTGGTATCATTATGGGATTAAAGCACAGTTAATTGTAGCCAATATAATTTTATTCGTATCGTGTTTACACACGATACGATTGACGAACGAGGTTCGCCGCTACAGTATGACGGTTGTTTTGCGGTCCTTATAAAATTTGTTTTAACATATAGTTTACACTATTACTTGCGGGCGTCCGATGAACGCCCCTACTGATTAACAATAACTTTCATATAAAAACATATAAAAATCAGGCTGACAGGTTATAAAAAACCTGTCAGCCTGTTTTTTTAATTATAACTTAGATTAAATCAATAATATGCCTTTTCAACATTTGATTTGTCGGCAAAATCAGCAAAATGCTCATCTGCGTATGAGCCCTTTTTAACATAGATTGTAAGTTTATCAGAATCGACACAAGTCAAGAAACTACTTTCTATTGAGGTAAGTGATTCCGGAAGATAGAGTGTTTCAAGTTTTGTCCAAGCAAAAACAGAATCACCGACAGTTGTTACTGATTCGGGAAGTTTAATCTCCTTGATTCCTGAATACTGGAACGCAGATTCCTTGATTTCGGTTACCTTATCAGGAATTTCAATAGTTTCAAGCGACTCGCAATTGCTAAAACAGAATTCTGAAATTCTCTTTAGGTTTTTCGGAAGCTGAACCGTTTTCAGGTTATTATCATATACAAACAAACCGTCAGGAAGATTTTTGATGTTTTCAGACTCAAACACAACACTTTCAAGGTTATCGTTTTCTGAAAAATAGTTATCCTCGCCGCTTGCCCAATCATCAATTCTTAAATCAATACAATTTTTTGGAATTACGATTTCGCTCTTCTTTGCTGCTTCTTTTGAAAGATTGACAATGCAACTGTTTTCATCCCACACGAAGTCACCGTCAACTGCATCTCCGACTTCAGCAGTACTTGAATCATCAGCTGATGAATCATTCACGGACTCAACCTTGCTTGAAGATTTGTCGGTTGAAGATGAATTGTTACCGCCCGAACAACCCGTTGCAACCGCACCAAGCGCAACCGTCAAAGCCAAAAGTGAAACTATAAATATTCTTTTCATTTTTTACTCTCCTCATGTTTGCTTTATATCATTGCTTAATACAGCAAAGTTATTATATTATTAAAACAAGATTTTGTCAACAAGTCAAAATCTTGTTCTCTAATATCAACAAAAAATAACTTTTTCGGTACAAAGATTATATTAATTTATATCAAAATCAAAATTTATTATTAAACCGCTACAGCATAAAATCAGGCTGACAGGTTATTAAAAATCTGTCAGCCTTAAATTATTTTATCAAGTTTTCGCTACGAATTAAAATCAATAAACAACAACACGGGTTCCTGAGGAAATGTTGTTATAGATTTTCTTAGCTGCGTTGTACGGTGTGTTTACACAGCCGTGTGAGCCGTGACCCTTGTACCTTGTTCCACCATATTCCCAGCTTGCTCGCCATGATGCGTCATGGATTCCGCAACCGTCGGATGTGAACGGGAGCCAGAATGTTACATGAGAATTCTCCATAAGTGTTGCAGGAGATGCCTTGTAAATAATTGAATATGCACCCTTTGGCGTATCGTTTGTACCGTAGTTGCCGGTTACAACATCTGTTTCAACAACAAGCTTACCATTCTTGTAGTACCACATATGCTGCTGATTGATACTGATTTCAACATATGTGCCGCCGACTGAAACACCGTAGGCATTCTTGCTGATCTTTACACTCTTTGTCTGGAATGTGCCGAGGCACTTGTACTTTTTCGGGTTACTGCTCGGTCCCGAATACTTGTAAGCACGAATACGGAAGTAATAGGTCTTGCCGACTGTAAGCTTTTTGGTGTTGTAGAAAGTATTCTTTGTTTCACCAAGCTTTGTATATTTTCCGTTCTTTGAGGTTGAATAGAAAATCTCATATGCTGTCGGAGTGGTCATTGCCTTGCTCCATGTGAGATTTACTCTTGAAAGTCTTGTATCTGTCTTGAAATTAACGGCATTAAGACCTGCCACACATCTTATTGTTGACGGTGACGAATAGTAAGTGTTCTTTTTGATTGCACGGTAAGCCCTAATCTGATAGTAATACGCTCTGCCGTTCTTAACTCCCTTATCTCTGAAAGAAGTTGTGGAATTTGAAGTGATTGTCTTGTAAAGAACATACTTGCCCTTTGTGTCACCGCTCATACGGTAGATTTTGTAGCCTGTTGCCTGTGAGTTCTTTGACCACGAAAGTGTAATTGCAGAACCCGACTCCTTGAGTGAAACGCTTACGGCATTCGGAAGAGTAGCTGTTCTGTAGGTCTGACTCTTACCCTCATACTTTACACCGTCATGCTCAACATAGGCGGCAACCTTTACATCATACCAGGTTGCTGTTCTAATCTTTTTGAGTGTACAGGCATTTGACTTTACATATGTAAATCTTGAAAAATTCTTGTGTGCGTCATTGTTGCGGTAGTAGATTACATAGCCTGTTGCACCGCTTACTTTATCCCACTTGAACGAAAGCGAATTTGTTGTATATTGCGTTCTTTTGAGATTCTTGATTGCGCCCACATTCGGCTTAACCGGCTGAGTCGGAGAAACCGTAGGAGTTACGGGCGGCTCCGTTACCGGCTGTGAAGGCTCGGTTGCCTGAGTTGGTTCAACGCTCGTATCTGTTACATCAGATGCAACAGTTGCCTCTGTTGCAGGCTGAGAGTCTGTTTCTGCGGCAGAAACAGCTAATGTTCCGACAACAGAACAAGCTACGGTAACTACTGCGAGAATTACAGCCAAGGTGTGTTTGAATTTGAATGTCATATATTCCATCCCCAATCGTATTTGATAATTAGATTATATATGTTTTTTTCAAAAAAATAAAGAGTATTTAGTAAAAAACTTCAAAAATCTTCCACTAATTACTCTTACTTTATCTTGTCATTTTTATTAAGTCTTGAAAGGCGTTCGCATTCGGCAATCAGCTTGCTCTGTTTAAGCCTTCTTTCGTCCTCAAGCACAGATTCACGAACCTGTTTTCGCAGTCTTTCAAATGGTGTGTCACGGTTGCCTGTTATCTCTTTCGGGCTTAAAATTTTTGGTGCAAGATTTGATGCACCCGGTCTTGTGAGCATCTGAATGGTGATATGCTCATGCTGAATGAGAGCGAAAAGCTGACTGAGAGAGGTACATTCGTCAATTGCCTTGACGAGTTCTTCCGTTGTTTTGTGACGGTATCCGTGCACCTTTGTTTCATTCAATTTCACTCACCGCCCTTTATTGCCTTTTGCGGAACATTGTCATCATTAAATTTCCGAATAAATGCCTCCGCTGTTTGATGAAGGACACTTGTATCTTAGATTATACTTAATTTTCACAAGATTTTCAATATTTATTTTCGGTTTCTTTGTTTACATCAACACTTTTTTATGATATGCTGACTAACAGATACGCAAAATGTCCGTATAATCGACATTTTTCAGCGTTAAAAAATTTTTGTCAGGAGCAGAATAATGAAAAAAACTATTTGTGCCGTAACGGCTGCCATGCTTGCACTTACCTCGGTTTTGTGCGGTTGCTCAAGCAACGCTGAAAGCAGTTCGCAGTCGGGCAGTACAACCCCGGCAACTGTTGCCACAGACACAACCGTCAAGACAACAGGCGAAAAAATACATATAAACGACAGCACTCTCGGTGAAATCTGGATTACCGAGCTTGACGGTGTACCGAAAAATACACTCAACAACGATAACTTCACCTCTGACGACACTTTCAAATACTACAGTGAAAACGGCAAGGCCGCTTCAATGGAGGGAATCGACATTTCCTCCTACAGCGGAACGATTGACTGGGACAAGGTTAAAAAATCGGGTGTTGATTTTGTTATGGTTCGCATCGGTGGCAGAGGCTACGGTTCTGACGGAAAAATGTACTCGGACGATTCCGCCCTTTCATATATAAAGGGTGCTAAGGCGGCAGGACTTAAAGTCGGCGTGTATTTCTTCTCTCAGGCTGTCAATAACGATGAGGCAATTGAAGAGGCTGACTATATAAAGACACTTCTCGGCGATGAAAAAATCGATTTTCCCGTTGCATATGACTGGGAAATCATAAAAGATGATGACGCAAGAACCGACAGCGTTTCCGCCGCTCAGGCAACAGCCTGTGCAAAGGCATTCTGCAACCGTGTAAAGGAGCTTGGCTACACACCGATTATCTATTCTCCGAGCAAGGAGCTTTACTTCAAATATGACCTCACACAGCTTGCAGATTTTGACATCTGGTACTGCGAATACGCAAATGTTCCGACATTCTATTATCAGTTTTCTATGTGGCAATACTCTTCGTCAGGCAAGGTTGACGGAATTGAGGGCGATGTTGATATGAACATCTGCTTTACAAACATAGCCGATTACGATTAAGAAAGGATAATATATATGAAAAAGATAGCAAGCTTTACAATCAACCACAACACACTTACGCCGGGTGTTTACATCTCAAGAATTGACGGAGATATTACAACATACGATATGCGTTTTGTAAAGCCGAACACACCGCCGTATCTTCCGAATCCCGTTATGCACACAATTGAACACCTTTTTGCAACATATGCCCGCAACAGCAAATTTGCCGACAATGTAATCTACTTTGGACCTATGGGATGCAGAACGGGTTTTTATTTTCTCGTTCGTGATATGTCAAATGAGGACGCATTACAGCTTATAAAAGACACAATAAAGCAGTGTGCGGAGCACAAGGGGGAAATCCCCGGAACAACTGCAATTGAGTGTGGAAACTACCTTGAACACGACCTTGACGGTGCTTTAAAAGAGTTAAATAAATATTACTCTTTGTTAAAAGATTACACAGTTGATAACTTACAGTATAATTAATATAGGGAATTATTGTTTGATTTACCCTGTTTTTGTAACCTTATCCCCTGTCTTATTATTAATTATGACATTTTTTAATTCTCATATTGCAATTTCGTAACTATTTGGTATAATAAAGGTATCGTGTTTGTTACAAAAATGTAACGGTTAATGAGATAGGAGAAATTATTTTGGAGACAAAGTTCATTGGTTTGGAAGGTTTCAATGAAATCGAGAGTCTTCCGACAAAGAAACGCAGAGTTTGCAGGCGTGAGCTTACAACAGCACAGAAAACTGTTCGCTTTGTAAAGAGAGCAACAACATTTTGTGCAAAATCAGTTGTAAGAATGTCAAAAAACACAGCTGCAAAACTCGCACAGGCAATTGAGAACAGGAAGGGTTCTTTAAAGTCTGTTACAATCAAGGCTGTTAATTCGTCAAAGAAAGCAAAAACACAGATATCAGCTATTGACAAAGCATTCAACGAATCAAGAAACGGCACAACAAAGAGTGCCGGAGAGATTGTATCTGAACTTTCGTTCAAAAGCGGAAAGCAGTATGCTCACCTTGCACCCTCGGCAATCCGTTCGCAGAAGTTGCTCAGAAAAAAGGCTGTGCTTGCAGTAGTAGCCTGTTTCAGTGCAATCACACTTTCATGTGTAACGGTTGCAAGCGCACTTGATATGAAAGATAACAACAGCGTACAGACACCTGCACTTGTTGCAACAAGTGACGAGGCTGTTCCTCATACTGAAATTGACGGCGAATCGGCATCGGCAAACCTCAAGGCAATTTCACCGTCATGCGCAAGTCTTTATATTGACGGCAAGTTCATCGGTGCGACAGAAGAAATTGATCAGCTCAATGCTGACCTCGATCAGGTTCTTGTTGATTACCGCAGAGATTACGATGACGAAACAACAACCGAGTTTGCAAATTCGGTGGAGGTTGTAACAGGTAACGCAAGCGGTACAGACCTTATTACCGCAGACGAGGTTATGGCACTTGCAGACGGCAAGTTTTCAATCTCACTTTCAACAGACATTGTTTACACAAGAGATGTGGCTTATGACACAAAGGTAAAGTATGACGAGGACAAGTCTTCTTCATACAAAAAAGTTACCACAAAAGGCGTTAAGGGTGAAGAAGAAGTAACGGTAAGAACTACATTTGTTGACGGTGTTCAGACCGATGCAGTTCAGACTGACGCAAAAACTATTAAAGAGGCAGTTGACGAAGTTGTTGTAAAAGGCAAGGCTGAGGATACTTCATCAAACACAGGTTCATCATCAACCTCATCAGACAGCAGTTCTTCATCAAGTTCAAATTCATCTTCAAGCTACACAACAGGTTCATCGGGTATGTTTGCATGGCCACTCCCCTACACACATACATTGACAAGTACCTTCGGCACACGCTGGGGCAGACTTCACGGCGGACTTGACATTTCAGACGGCGGTGTTTACGGACAGCCTATTTATGCATCCGCAAGCGGTACCGTAACATTCTCGGGCGGTGACAACAGTGGCTACGGCAACTATGTTATCATTGACCACGGCAGTGGCTACACAACACTTTACGGTCATTGCAGTTCACTTGTTGCAGTAACAGGTCAGTATGTAAATCAGGGTGACCTCATCGGTTATGTCGGTTCAACAGGCAGCTCAACAGGCCCTCACCTCCATTTTGAAATCCGCCTCAACGGCGAAAAAATGGACCCCCTCGGCTACACAAGCTGATTTAATTAAATATAAAATGCAAAATTATAACCCCCTATTCACTTGAATAGGGGGTTTTGTTTACTCATCTTCGGCTGATTCTTCTTTTAAATTTTCAAGAGCTACCCTTACCGCTTCCACAACAAAGGCAGAAAATGTGCAATCCGTACCGACAAGGACAGATTCCACTTCATCAATCACATCGTTTGGAAATCGTATGCTTTTGCTTGTTGTTTGGGGAATTTGCGGAATTTTAAACTTTTTCATTGCGTGAACTGCTCCTGTATTACATTATATATTACTATTGTATGCAATTTACACAAAAATTGCGTATTACTTTTGTCTTGCATTTTGTATTACGCAATGTTATAATTGAATCAATGAAGCTTCATATCTAAAAAATTTAATAAGGAGGCAATAAGTGATTACTGTTATTGGGTATATTCTGACAACTCTCGGCTTTGGCGGACTTGCATATTCGTTATTTACTGTGAATACAAACAAAAGATATTCGTGGACATCTCCATTTTCTTCATTTGAAAAAACAATTATTGCAGTTGCTATAATTTCATTTATTATTCTGCTTGTAGGAATTATTATGGTTATATTTTCTTTTGTTAAAAAGAAAAATGAGGATAAGCTTAATTCACTTAAAAATTTAGGAAATAACAATAAATGTCCAAACTGCGGTCTTAATGTTACCGCAGGTATTAACGAATGTCCACGATGCCACCAAAAACTTAATAATATTGACGGAGGTTTTTATAATGGCAAGAACAATTATTAACCTGCCACTGCGAAACAGTGTTGATGAATCATACAACACTGCTGTAAATATTTTGCAGGCAAACGGTTTTAAAGAAGTTTCCTACAACGGCGAAACTGTATGGAAAAAAGGTACAGGACTTTTGACTGCTATGCAATACATAAAAATTGAATTTACAGATACAACGCTCGTTGTATCTGGTTGGGTACAAGCAGGTGTCGGTAGTGTTGGCGGAAACGAAATGGCACTTAACGGTATTGTTGCCGCTGTACCAAAAAAATCTGTTATGAAGGTCATTGAACAGATTAAGGCAAGTCTGTAAACAGAGGTAACAATATGATAAAATTAAGAAAAATATCAATGGTGTTATGTATAATTACGATGTTGTTTGCGGTTATGTCATTAAGCGGTTGCAGTAACAACAGTATAACCGGAATATGGGCATTTGTTGACGACGATGGGCAAGTTAGCGAAAATTCAAAAATGTATTTTAATGATGACGGTTCTTGCAATGATATTGATTATCATGGTCCGACAAGTGCTGACCCTGTGTCATACAAGGTCATGAGTGATGGAAAACTTGTATTCACAATGGAATGGGACGGCACATCATCATTTGACCTTGCTCAAAGCGAAGAGGAAGCCATGAATGATTATCACAAATATTATATTTCAGGCGACACATTGATTTTCAGGAAAAGCACATACAAGAGAGTATAAAATTACACCCCGATTCGTTTGAATCGGGGTTTTGTTTATGATGAATATGATTTTATCTGAACATATACTGTGCGGTGTCGAGGACTGACTCCATTGTCTTAAAGGCTTTGTTTGCCTTTTTCTTGAGTTTTGGGTTGCTGTCTACCATATTTTTGCCGACAATACCCATGCAGACGCCTGCCGTCATTCCTATTGCAACACCTTTCATCACATTCATCATTGGACTTGTATTCATAATCACACCTCCCAATCTTGCAAATTCATTGACAAAATGTGTGTTTTTTCATCTTTGTCACACGGCTTTGTCAAAAAAACTTGCATTATTATTGTTTACGATTTAAAATGTATTTAAACAGAAAAAGAATGGAATAATAAAAATTGGAGTGATAACTTTTGGCAACTCTCAACCTTGTGCTTGTTGAACCCGAAATTCCGCAGAACACGGGCAATGTGGCACGAACCTGTGCCGCAACGGGAACAAGACTTCATCTTGTCAAGCCTATGGGCTTTGAACCCGACGATAAAAAACTCAAAAGAGCGGGACTTGACTACTGGCACTTGCTTGACATCACATATTATGAAAGCATTGACGATTTTTTTGAAAAAACAAAAGGCGGAAAATACTTTTTCTTTTCAACAAAAGGAACTCACCGCCACAGCGATGTTGAATATCCCGACAACTGCTATCTTCTCTTTGGCAAAGAAACAAAAGGCTTGCCCGAGGAGCTTTTAATGCAGCATCCCGATGATACTTTAAGACTGCCTATGATTGACGAGGCAAGAAGTCTTAATCTTTCAAACTCGGTTGCAATTGCGGCTTATGAAGTTTTAAGGCAATGGGATTATCCTGCTTTGCAGAACAAGGGCGAGCTTCACAACCACAAGTGGAGCGACCTCAACAATATGACATAAGAACAAAAATAATATTCATAAACTTCCTTAAAATCAGTATTTGTAAAGGCCGTGCAAAAAATACCTTTGCAGGCGAATTTTTTAAAGTTTTCTATTGATAAAAAGGGGTTTTTGATATATAATAATGGTGACTGTAAAAATACTAAATTTTTACAAATTTCTTCTTACACGAAAGGAATGTATATTATGCAGCTCAACAAAGTATCTGTTGATGACATCAATGTAAAAGGTAAAAAAGTACTTGTTCGTTGTGACTTCAATGTACCGCTCAAGGACGGCGTAATCACAAACGACAACAGAATTACAGCAGCTCTTCCTACAATCAAGAAGCTTATCGCTGACGGCGGCAAGGTTATCCTTTGCTCACATCTCGGCAAGCCGAAGAACGGTCCCGAAGAAAAGTTCTCACTCGCTCCTGTAGCAGTAAGACTTTCGGAACTCCTCGGTCAGGATGTTGTTTTCGCTAACGATGACGAGGTTGTAGGCGAAAATGCTAAAAAGGCTGTTGCAGAAATGAAAGACGGCGATGTTGTTCTTCTCCAGAACACTCGTTTCAGAAAAGAAGAAACAAAGAATCTTGAGCCATTCTCATCAGAACTTGCTTCACTCGCTGATGTATTCGTAATGGATGCATTCGGTTCGGCTCACCGTGCACACTGCTCAACAGTAGGTGTTACAGACCACATCAAGGACACAGCAGTAGGTTACCTCATGCAGAAGGAAATTGACTACCTCGGCAATGCCGTTGAAACTCCTGTTCGTCCGTTCGTTGCAATCCTCGGCGGTGCTAAGGTTGCTGACAAGCTCAATGTTATTTCAAACCTCCTCGAAAAGTGCGACACACTCATCATCGGCGGCGGTATGGCTTACACATTCCTCAAGGCTCAGGGCAAGGAAGTCGGTCTTTCACTCGTTGACGATACAAAGATTGACTACTGTAAGGAAATGATGGCTAAGGCTGAAAAGCTCGGCAAGAAGCTCCTTCTCCCAATCGACACAACAATCGCTGCAGGCTTCCCTGATCCTATCGACGCTGAAATCGAAGTTAAGGTTGTTGATTCAGACAAGATTCCTGCTGACATGGAAGGTCTTGACATCGGCACAAAGACACAGGAACTCTTTGCCGACGCTGTAAAGAGCGCAAAAACTGTTGTTTGGAACGGTCCTATGGGCGTATTTGAGAACCCGACTCTTGCAAAGGGTACAATTGCTGTTGCTAAGGCTCTTGCCGACACAGACGCAACAACAATCATCGGCGGCGGCGACAGCGCAGCTGCTGTTATTCAGCTTGGTTTTGCTGACAAGATGAGCCACATCTCAACAGGCGGCGGTGCATCTCTTGAGTACCTTGAGGGCAAGGTTCTTCCGGGTATCGCAGCAATCGCTGACAAATAATTTAATCAAATAAAAGGGCGGATTTTTCCGCCCTTACTGATTTAACCCTGTTACTTTATTATAATAAAAACATATTCTGAAAGGAAAATTATCATGGATAAGTCAAAGAGAAAGGCAATTATCGCAGGCAACTGGAAAATGAACAAAACTCCAAAGGAAGCTAAAGAGCTCCTCAACGCTATTACTCCCCTCGTAAAAGATGCAGGTTGTGAAGTAATCGCTTGTGTTCCTTATGTTGACCTTGCAACAGCACTTGAGGCTACAGAAGGCACAAATGTTAAAATCGGTGCAGAAAACTGTCACTGGGCTGAAAGCGGTGCTTTCACTGGCGAAATCTCAACAGGTATGCTCAAAGAAATGGGCGTTGAATATGTAGTTCTCGGTCACAGCGAGAGAAGACAGTATTTCGGCGAAACAGACGAAACTGTAAACAAGAGAACAAAGGCTGCTCTTGCCGCAGGTCTTAAGCCAATCGTTTGTGTCGGCGAACTCCTCTGGGAGCGTGAGTGCGACATCACAGAAGAAGTTATCGCAAGACAGATTAAGCTTGACCTCTTCAATGTAACAGAAGAAGAACTCAAGAATGTTGTTATCGCTTATGAGCCTGTATGGGCTATCGGCACAGGCAAAACTGCTACAGCTGATCAGGCTGAAGAAGTTTGCTCTTTCATCCGTGCTACAATCGCTAAGCTTTACAATCAGGCTGCTGCTGACGCTGTTACAATTCAGTACGGCGGTTCAATGAATGACGGCAATGCTGACGAGCTTCTCTCAAAGACAAATGTTGACGGTGGCCTTATCGGCGGTGCATCACTCGTTGCCGAGAAGTTTGCCGCAATCGTAAAGGCTGCAAGCAAGTAATTTAAACAGTATATTCAAACACAATGCCGTGTCCTTTTGGGCACGGCACAAAAGTCTGTAATCGGCTTTTGGATTTTGTTTTTTGCATAACAAGATTGTGTATGCTTTATGGAAAGGACACGCAAAATGAAAAAACCGGTAATTTTAATGATTCTTGACGGCTTTGGTATTGCTCCCGAAAAAGGCAACGCTATCAAGGCTGCTAAAAAGCCAAACATTGACAAGCTTTTTGCATCTAATCCGCTCACACAGATTGGTGCGTCGGGTATGGATGTAGGTCTTCCTGACGGTCAGATGGGTAACTCTGAGGTTGGTCACACAAATATGGGTGCCGGCAGAATCGTTTATCAGGAACTCACAAGAATTACAAAGACTATCAACGAGGACAAGCTCAAAGATAACGAGGCTATTGTTGATGCAATGGACAAGGCTCTCAAGAACGGCACGGCACTTCACCTTATGGGACTTCTCTCAGACGGCGGTGTTCACAGCCACATTGAGCATCTCTACGGTATTCTTGAACTTGCTAAGAAAAAGGGTCTTAAAGATGTTTACATTCACGCATTCCTTGACGGTCGTGATGTTCCGCCTTCAAGTGCCGCTGAATATGCTGACAAGCTTCTTAACAAGCTCAAAGAAATCGGCATAGGCAAGGTTGCCACAGTTGAGGGCAGATACTACGCAATGGACAGAGATAACAACTGGGACAGAGTTGAAAAGGCATATGCCGCTATGGTATATGGCGAGGGCAACAAGGCAGACTGCCCTGTTTGCGCAATTAAGAACTCTTACAATGACGGTGTAACAGACGAATTTGTTGTTCCTTGTGTTATTGAGGGCGGTGCTCAGGTTAAGCCTAACGACAGCATCATCTTCTTCAACTTCCGTCCTGACAGAGCAAGAGAGATTACAAGAACATTTGTTGACCCTGATTTTAGGGGCTTTGAGAGAAAGAACGGTTTCTTCCCCGTAAACTTTGTTTGCATGACTCAGTATGATGCAACAATGCCTAATGTTGAAGTTGCATTCAAGCCAGAGGTTCTCAAGAACACACTCGGCGAGTATGTATCAGACAAGGGCATGACACAGCTCAGAATTGCAGAAACAGAAAAGTATGCTCATGTAACATTCTTCTTCAACGGCGGTGTTGAAAAGCAGTATCCGGGCGAGGACAGAATCCTTGTTAAGTCGCCTGCTGTTGCAACATATGACCTTCAGCCTGAAATGAGTGCTTACGAGGTTACAGACAAGCTTGTTCCGGCAATCAAGAGCGGTAAGTACGATATGATTATTCTCAACTACGCTAACTGCGATATGGTTGGTCACACAGGCGTATTCGAGGCAGCCGTAAAGGCTGTTGAGGCTGTTGACACCTGCGTTGGCAAGGTTGTTGACGCAATCAAAGAAATGGGCGGTGTTGCTCTTATCACTGCCGACCACGGCAATGCAGATAAGATGGTTGCAGAGGACGGTTCGCCGTTTACTGCTCACACAACAAACCCTGTTCCTTTCTGCGTAGTAAACTACGACTGCGAGCTTCGTGAGGGCGGCAGACTTGCCGATATCGCTCCGACAATGCTCCAAATTATGGGACTCGAGCAGCCCGAAGAAATGGACGGCACAAGCCTTATTAAGTAATTTATTTTACTGATTATATACAGAGCCACCGATGTTTTATCGGTGGCTTTTTTGTGTTAGCACAAAACTGTAGGGGTAGCCTTGCGACCGCCGCAAATTCCCGCAACGCAAAATTTAAGTTGTAAAATATCGTTAATCGGTGTAAAATAATATTACTTATGTATTGTTAATTTTATGGCAGAGAAGGGGAAAAATTGATTAAGCTACGAAGATATCTTGCATACTACAAAAAGGAATGTATCATCGGTCCGCTTTGCAAGCTGTTTGAGGCAATTTTGGAGTTGCTCGTTCCGCTTGTTATGGCAGGAATCATCGACAACGGTGTGCGAAACGGCGACACGGCATACATTTGGAGAATGGGCGGTCTGCTCGTTATTCTCGCAACTGTAGGACTTTGCAGTGCGCTTGTGTGTCAGTATCTTGCATCAAAGGCATCTCAGGGTGTGGGAACAAGACTTCGCCGAGATTTGTTTTTGCACATCAACAAACTCTCTCACGCAGAGTTGGACAAGCTTGGCACTCCGTCACTTATAACACGAATCACATATGACACCAATCAGGTTCAGCAATCTGTTGCAATGGCTATCCGCCTGCTCACCAGAGCACCGTTTATTGTTATCGGTTCAATGGTTATGGCAATGACAATCAACCTTGAAATGTCAATTATTTTCTTCATTGCGGCTATATTGATTGCCGTTACTCTTTACCTCATTATGACAAAGAGTATTCCTATTTTTGAAAAAATGCAGAAAAAGCTCGACAAAATCAGCCTTATCTGCCGTGAAAATCTTTCGGGCAACAGGGTTATCAGAGCCTTTTCAAAGCAGAAAAATGAGAAAAAGCGTATTGACGATTCAACCGAGGATTTGGCTAAAACTTCGATCAGAGTGAGCATTCTTTCGGCACTTTTAAGCCCTGTCACCTACATCATCACCAATGCTGCAATTATTCTCATCATTTGGTTTGGCGCTCAGAATGTCAACGCAGGCAACGGAATGCTTTCGGGTGACATCATTGCCCTTGTAAACTATATGACGCAGATTTTGCTTGCAATGATTGTTGTTGCAAACCTTGTTGTCCTTCTCACGAAAGCAAGTGCAAGTGCGGCAAGACTTAACGAAGTGTTTGAAACTCAGCCAAGTGTGTGTGAAAGCACTACCGAGAACATTGAAATTTCAGAAAGCGAAAGCACTCCGAAAATCGAATTTGACAATGTAAACTTCACATACGGAACAGGTGATGATGAGCTTGAGAACATCAGCTTTAAAATCAAGCGTGGTCAGACGGTAGGTCTTATCGGCGGTACGGGTTGCGGTAAAAGTACGCTTGTCAACCTTATCCCCCGTTTTTACGATGCAACACAGGGTACTGTAAGCGTTGACGGCAGAAATGTCAAGGACTATCCGTTCTTACAACTCCGTTCACAGATTGGCATTGTTCCTCAGCAGTCAATTCTTTTCAAGGGAACAATCCGTGACAATATGAAATGGCAAAACGAAAATGCAACTGACGAGGATATTATAAAGGCTCTAAAAATTGCACAGGCATACGAGTTTGTAAGCAAGCTGAACAAAGGGCTTGACAGCTTTGTTGAACAGGGCGGTAAGAACTTCAGCGGAGGTCAGCGTCAGCGACTTTGCATTGCCAGAGCACTCACAGGCTCACCGAAGCTTCTCATTCTTGACGACAGCTTTTCGGCTCTTGACTTTGCAACAGATGCGGCACTCAGAAAGGCTTTGCGTGAAAACACAAAGGATATGACCGTGATAATCGTTACACAGCGTTGCTCAACAATCAAGAACGCAGACCTTATTCTTGTGCTTGATGACGGCAGACTTGTAGGCAAAGGTCCGCACGATGAACTGTTTGAAAGCTGCGAAACCTACCGTGAAATCTGTCTTTCACAGCTTAATGAAGAGGAGGCCAAAAGATGAAAAATTCAGCAAAACAATCCTCCTCTGTAAAAAAGGTACTCAAAAAAATAAAGCCGTATTCGTTTTATCTGATTTTAGCTCTTGTGAGCGCAATCATCAGCGTTTCGCTCACGCTCTATATTCCTGTTCTCACAGGTAACGCAATCGACAACATCATTGACAAAGGCAATGTTGACTTTGCAAGCGTTATTCAGATTCTTGTGTACATCGGTGTAGGCATCGGCGGTGTGGCACTTTTCCAGTGGATTATGACCTACTTTACCAACATTGTCAGCTACCGCACTGTTCGTGACCTCAGAAGAGAGGTTTTTGAAAAATTCAACACAGTTCCCCTCTCCTACATTGACACAACACCTCACGGCGACCTTATCAGCCGAGTAATCAACGATGTTGACGCAGTTGGTGACGGTCTTACACAGATGTTCCTACAGCTTTTTTCAGGCATTGTTACCATTGTCGGCACGCTTGTATTTATGCTGACAATCAACTGGAAAATCGCCCTTGTGGTTGTTGTTCTCACACCGCTTTCGCTCTTTGTTGCGGCATTCATCGGCAAGATGACACACAACCGCTTTACCCGTCAACAGGCACTCAACGGTGACATCTCGTCATATGTTGAGGAGCATATCGGCAATCAGAGAATTGTAAAGGCTTTTTCATATGAGGACAGAGCCTTTGAAGAATTTGAAAAGTACAACGATGAACTTCTTGAAGTGGGATTCAAGGCGCAGTTTGCAGGCGCACTTGCCAACCCGTCAACAAGATTCGTAAACGCATTGGTTTATGCCGCAGTAGGCATTATGGGTGCTCTGTTTGCCGTTGCAGGCACACTTTCTGTCGGACAGTTATCATGCTTTCTCACCTACGCAAATCAGTACACAAAGCCGTTTAACGAGGTTACAGGCGTACTCACACAGTTGCAGACAGGCATTGCGGCGGCAGGACGAGTTTTTGAGGTTCTTGAGGCAGATAACGAAATTCCCGACAACAGTACAAAAGAGCTTGAGCATTGCGAAGGCAATATCAAGATTGAGAATGTAAACTTCTCCTACACAAAAGAAAAACCGCTCATCACAAACTTTTCGCTTGATGTCAAGAGCGGCAGTCACATTGCCATTGTCGGTCCGACAGGTTGCGGCAAGACAACATTCATCAATCTTCTTATGAGATTTTATGACACGGACAGCGGCAAAATCAGCATTGACGGTGTTGACATTATGGATATCACCCGTGACAACCTCAGAAAATGCTACGGAATGGTTCTTCAGGACAGTTGGCTGTTCAACGGAACGATTATGGAAAATCTGCGTTACGGCAACGAAAACGCAACCGAAGAAGAAGTTATTGCCGCTGCAAAGGCAGCATATGCGCACTCATTCATCCGCCGTATGTCTGACGGCTACAACACCGTAATCAGCGAGGACGGCGGTAATCTCAGTCAGGGACAGAAACAGCTTTTGTGTATTGCAAGGGCGATGCTTACAAACCCGTCAATCCTTATTCTTGACGAGGCAACTTCATCAATTGATACCCTTACCGAAATCCGTGTTCAAAAGGCTTTTGCCAAGATGATGAAGGGCAAGACGAGCTTTGTTGTTGCCCACAGACTTTCAACAATCAAGGAAAGCGATGTTATCCTTGTTATGAAGGACGGCAACATCATTGAACAAGGCACACACGAGGAGTTGCTCGCCAAAGGCGGATTCTATAACAAACTTTACAACAGTCAGTTTGCAAAACAATAATACGGCGGCGGTCACTGACCGCTAATCGAAACAATTGTAAAATCGTTTCGACAATAAACCGTATAACTGACTACTACACTCGAACACACAATTTTCAACAAATCCGAAAATATATACAAAACGAGGTCATCAGCTAAAAACCGATGACCTCTGTTTTTTATTATGAACTTTTAATCCGAAAGAGATTTTTCAACATTGATTATCGGATAAAGCTTTTCGTCAATTGACTTGATTTTCTCGATTGCACTCTGTTTAATCTGTCTTTCTGTAAGGTCAAGTCCATACGGAATAACCATATCAAAGACAACATTTGTATGCGTACTGCCTTTTACAATTCTGAAATCGTGGATTGAATACTCCGGATTAAGCTCACACAAGCCCTCCTCCACCTTCATTTTAAGTTCATTTGTGAACGCATCGTTTGACGCAATCGGATCCATATGTATGGTTGCAAAACAGTTGTACCTGTTTTCAAGCTGTTTTTCCGTCAGGTCAATTGCGTCATGTGCTTCGAGGATATCCTCGTCACACGGTACCTCTGCGTGAAGTGAAACAAAGCACCTGCCCGGACCGTAATCGTGAATAATCAAATCGTGGATACCTACAATCATATCATTTTTCAACACTGTTTCCTTGATTTCATCAACAAATTCGGCATCCGGAGCTTTGCCGAGGAGCGGTGAAAGGCTCTCTCTGAATGTGCTGACACCCGTAAAAAGTATGAACAGCGAAACACACACGCCGAGCCAACCGTCAATCTGAACTCCTGTTGAGGCTGAAATAAGCAGTCCTATTATTACAACCGAGGTTGCAATGCAGTCGGTCAGCGAGTCAAGCGCCGCCGCCTTGAGTGCGGTTGAATTTATTTTTCTCGACAATCCCGAATTAAAAAAGTACATCCATAATTTTACGAAAATTGACGCAATCATTATTGCGAGTGAAAGCGTTGAAAATGCCGTTTTGTCCTCGGGAGTAATTATCTTTTCTATCGAACTTTTTATAAGCTCAACACCCATTAAAAGTATTACAACGGAAATTCCCAAGCCTGCCACATACTCATAACGACCGTGACCGAACGGATGCTCTCTGTCGGCAGGACGGCTTGCAAGCTTAAATCCGAGGAATGTAACAACCGAACTGCCTGCGTCCGAAAGGTTGTTGAGGGCGTCGGCAATGACGGAAACCGATGCCGAAACAATTCCGGCAAACAATTTTCCTCCGAACAGTAACAGGTTAAGAATTATTCCGCAAACACCCGAAAGGTTGCCATAGGCAGTTCTAACCTTTGGATTATCGCAATTGTCGCTGTCTTTAACGAACAGCTTTACAAGTAATTTTGTCAAATAAAACACCAACTAAAATTTATTTACAGCGAATCGTTTCGGCTGAAAACATCGGCAACCTCCGTAATTGAAATGTACGCTTTCTTGTCGATTTCACGCACAATTTCCTTCAGCTTGCCAATCTGGAAACGGTTGACAACAAAGTAAATCATCACCTTGTCCTTGCCTGAATATCCGCCCTGAGCCTGCATTACGGTAACGCCGCTTTGAAATTCCTCCGAAAGTGCGTTACAAATTTCATCGCAACGGCTTACAGACGCAATAATCGTTGCAGCCTTTGCCCTGTCAAAACCTTCAACAATAAAGTCAATCGTTTTAAGTGCGGCAAAATATGTAACAATCGAATAAAGCGGAAGAATCCAGCTTTGCAGAATGAAACCGCATACAACATAAAGCACGATATTGTATGCCATAACGAATGAACCAACCGATACACCGATTTTCTTCGCAAAGATTACTGCCATAACCTCGATGCCGTCCATTGCACCGCCAAATTTGATTGCAAGACCGCTGCCTATACCCGAAATCACACCGCCGAACACGGCACAAAGGAGCAAATCGGTTCCCGCAAGCGGAGATGCCATACTGACATCAACGGGCAGAACATCGGTTATCAGCCATGAAACGAACGAATAAACTGCAACCGTATAAATAGCGTAAAATGTAAACTTCTTTCCCTGCTTTTTAAGTCCGAACAAAAACAGCGGCAGGTTAAAAATTATAAGAAAAAGTGAAAGCGACAGACTTTCGGGGGTAAGCTGTGCGGCAAGCATAGCCGTACCTGAAATTCCGCTGTCGTAAAGGTTCACGGGATTAAGAAATATTGTAATTCCGAACGCATTGATAATTCCGGCAATTGTGAGAAAAAGCATATTTTTGATTTTGATTGTCTTTCTCGCTCTTTGTAAAAGATTTTTCATTGTCATCATCCTTTGCAATAAATTTCCGTCCCCACCATTCACATAAGCATAGCCTAATTGTATCACAATAATGATATTTACGCAAGAAAAGCAAAATAGGGCTGTCGCATTATTTGCAACAGCCCATTAATTACCTATATTTAATTATTCCTGAGAGTCAGCCTTGGCTTTCTCAATAATTTTCTGAGCAACATTTGCAGGAGTATCCTCATAGCGGACAAACGCAAATTCAAATGATCCTCTGCCCTGTGTTACCTGACGAATGTAGGTTGCAAAGTCATCCATTTCTGCCATAGGAACTTCCGCCTCAACAATCTGCGTTCCGTTCTCACCCGGCTGCATACCGAGCACACGACCTCTGCGCTTGTTGACCTCGCCCATTACATCGCCCATATTTGCATCGGGAACATTGGCTTTAAGGCTTCCGATTGGCTCAAGAAGCGTGGGAGAGGCATTCGGAATACCGTTCTTATAAGCAAGAGATGCCGCTGTTTTGAATGACATTTCGGAGGAATCAACGGGATGATATGAACCGTCATAAAGAGTAGCCTTGATGCCTACCATCGGATAGCCTGCAAGAACACCCTTCTTGATTGAATCCTGAAGTCCCTTTTCAACGGCAGGGAAGAAATTTTTCGGAACTGCACCGCCGACAACTCTTTCGGCAAATACAAGACCATCAGAATCACACGGCTCAAACTCAATCCACACATCACCGAACTGACCGTGACCGCCCGACTGCTTTTTATATCTGCCCTGTGAGGAAACCTTTTTGCGGATAGTTTCTCTGTATGCAATCTTTGGCTTTTTGAGGACTGCGTCAACATTATACTTTGTTTTAAGTCTTGAAATTACAACATCAAGATGCTGTTCGCCGAGTCCCGAAATTAACGTTTCATGGGTTTCGTGGTTTGAAACGAGTTTGATTGTCGGATCTTCGTCTGCAAGCTTTGCAATGCCCTGAGCAACCTTATCCTCGTCACCCTTCTTTGCGGGATACACAGCCATTGTATATGATGATGACGGATAGTCGATTCCGTCAAGAACAACCTTTCTGAGAGGCGAACAGAGTGTGTCGCCTGTTTTTGTTGATGCAAGCTTCGGGATTGCGCCGATGTCACCTGCACCGATGTACGGAACATCCGACTGCTTTTTACCGCTTACGGAAAGCACCTTTGTAATTCTCTCCTGTGCGCCTGTACGCATATTGATGAGAGGAGCGTCCGAGCTTACCTTGCCCGAAACAACCTTTACATATGAAAGTCTGCCGATGAACGGGTCTGCAACCGTCTTGAATACGATTGCGGCAGCCGCACCACTGTCATTAACCGAAACATCAACGGGTTCACCGTCAAGGTCAACACCGATTTCACCGCTCTTGTCAGCCGCTGACGGAGCAAGCCATGTAAGGCTGTTCAAAAGCTGATCAATTGCGAATGTATTATGAGCGTCACCGCAGAATACGGGGCAGATTGTACCGTCCTTAACGCCCTGACTTACACCGAGAATGATTTCTTCGGGAGTAAACTCCTCACCCATTATAAACTTGTCAAGAAGTTCCTCGCTTGTTTCGGCAACAGCCTCCTTGATAGCCTCACGCAAGCCCTCAAGCCTGTCGCCCATATCAGGAAGCGCAGTCTGTTTTACACTGCCGTCTGTGCCGTACTCATAAGCCTTGTAATCAAACAAATTAACATAAGTATTTGCCTGACCGTCAACAATGTACGGAACAACAACAGGACAAACAGACGGACCGAATGTAGCCTTCAAGCTCTCGAATACACGATAGAAACGGGCACTTTCGTCGCAAAGACCGTTTACAAAGAACACCTTTGTAAGCCCTGCCTTTGTTGCCGCCTCAACTGCTTTTTCGGTACCTACACAGACACCGTCCTTGCCCGAAACAACGACGAGCGCTGTGTCAGCCGCTCTCATGCCCTCTGCAACACCGCCTGCAAAATCAAAAAGACCGGGGGTGTCGATTAGGTTGATTTTTGTATTTTTCCATTCAATCGGTGCAACCGCCGTCATAATTGAAGTCTGTCTTTTGATCTCCTCGCTGTCAAAATCAAGGACTGTGTTGCCGTCTGCAACCTTACCGAGTCTTTCGCTCATCTTCGAGAGATAAAGTATTGACTCCGCAACCGAGGTTTTGCCGCTGCCGCTGTGTCCTGCGAGGGCAATATTAAGAATTTTTTTAGCGTCATATTGTTTCAAAAGTGAAATCCCCTTTCGTAAAATTTCTATTCTAATCAAGCTTATTTCGACAAAATTAAACAATAGTGTCAATTAATACGGAATTATTATAGCATATTTGTATAAAATAAACAACCGAATTATGGCAAAATAAAAAAATTCACCCTTTGCCCAAATGGACAAGGGATGAATTGTGCAACTTGCTTTTTTATTTTATGTTAAGCTGAAAAATATACAGATTTTTGCAAGGTCAATTGTGCATTTTAACGATTGGGCTTTCTAAAAAAACCATTTTCGACAAAAGGAAAGGCTCTCAAAACGAGAGCCTTGAAAACTTGATTATTCGAGAACCGCACCCTGTGCGCCTGATGTAACAAGCTTTGCATAACGAGCAAGGTAGCCTGTTGTAATCTTGGGCTGACGGGGCTTCCATTCTGCCTTACGCTTTGCAAGCTCTTCGTCAGAAACGAGGAGATTGATTGTGTTTGCAGGAATGTCGATTTCAATCATATCGCCCTCTTTAACAAGTGCAATCGGACCGCCGACTGCCGCCTCGGGAGATACATGACCGATAGCCGCACCTCTTGTTGCACCTGAGAAACGACCGTCTGTGATAAGAGCAACACAGTTGCCGAGACCGCTGCCCATAATAGCGGAAGTCGGGTTGAGCATTTCTCTCATGCCGGGACCGCCCTTAGGACCTTCGTATCTGATAACAACAACCTCACCGGGATTGATTTTGCCGTCATAAATTGCACTGAGAGCGTCCTCTTCGCAGTCAAACACTCTTGCCGCACCCTTGTGGTGCATCATTTCCTCTGCAACGGCACTTCTCTTAACAACAGAACCGTCAGGAGCAAGGTTACCCTTGAGAACAGCAATACCGCCTGTCTTGCTGTATGGATTTGTAACAGGGCGAATGATGTCCGTGTCCTTGATTTCACAACCCTTAATGTTCTCGCCTACAGTCTTGCCTGTTGCCGTGATAAGGTCTGTGTCAAGAAGTCCAACCTTTGTAAGCTCGTTCATTACGGCATAAACACCGCCTGCTTCGTTGAGATCCTCCATATATGTGTGACCTGCAGGAGCAAGGTGGCAAAGGTTAGGAGTCTTTTTGCTGATTTCATTGGCAATGTCAAGGTTAAGCTTAACACCTGCCTCTTTTGCGATTGCAGGAAGGTGGAGCATTGTATTTGTTGAACAGCCGAGAGCCATATCAACAGTAAGAGCATTCATAAATGCTTTTTCCGTGAGAATGTCACGAGGACGGATATCCTTTTCAAGGAGTTCCATAACCTTCATGCCGGCGTGCTTTGCAAGCTTGATTCTGTCTGAGTAAACAGCAGGAATTGTGCCGTTACCCTGAAGTCCCATACCGATTGCCTCGGTAAGACAGTTCATACTGTTGGCGGTGTACATACCCGAACATGAACCGCATGACGGACAAGCCTTGTTTTCAAACTCGGCAAGCTCTTCGGCAGTAATCTTGTTTGCCGTGTAAGCGCCGACTGCCTCAAACATACTCGAAAGACTTGTCTTTTTGCCCTTAACATGACCTGCAAGCATAGGACCGCCGCTTACGAAAACTGTCGGAACATTGATTCTTGCAGCAGCCATAAGCATACCCGGAACATTCTTGTCGCAGTTAGGAACCATTACAAGTGCGTCAAACGCATGAGCCTTTGCCATAGCCTCTGTTGAGTCTGCGATAAGCTCACGGGTTACGAGAGAATACTTCATTCCCTCATGTCCCATAGCAATACCGTCACAAACAGCGATTGCAGGGAATACAATCGGAACACCGCCTGCAAGAGCAACGCCCTGCTTAACGGCGTCAACAATCTTATCTATATTCATATGTCCCGGAACGATATCGTTCTTGGAACTTACAATACCGATAAAAGGTTTCTTAATTTCTTCTTCGGTAAGACCGAGAGCATTCAAAAGCGAACGCTGAGGTGCGGTACTTACGCCGTCCTTTATAACTGAACTTTTCATTGTAAACACCCTTTCCATAATTATCAAATCGGAACAAAATTCACATACAGCCCTTCAATTGTTCCATAATAAAACACAGTGAAAATTTCTGTATCGTTAATCTTAATTTTAGCACATCGGCTGTTCAAAATCAAGTAGAGAACCTATATTGCCAAAATCATTTATTGCGGCTCAATCGTTGATTATTCTGCCCTTTTCAACATTGGGCATAATAAAGTTATCCCTTGAATATTCCCACAGCTTTTTTGAGCCGTCGGCGGTGTTTTTGTTGCGGTTAAGGATACTGTGCAGGTGAACAATATGCTCTACCCACGCCTTGCCGTCGGTTGCATCATTGAGCATGGCGGGCTGAATGTTATCCATTGTGTGAGCAAACTTTGCTTCGGCTGTTTCACCGCTTTCAAATTCAAGCCACAGATTCATCATCTTTTCGCCCTGATCTTCCGGAAGAAGTCCGAAAATTCTTTTTGCGGCTTTCATTTCACGCTCTGCCTGAGTTTTCTTAGCTTCCTCATCATAGGCATATGTATCGCCTGCATCAATCTCGACAATATCGTGAATCAGGAGCATTGTCATTGTTTTAAGCACATCAATTTCCGAATTTGCATATTCGGAAAGCATAACGGTCATTATCGCCATATGCCATGCGTGCTCGGCATCGTTTTCCTTTTTTCGAGCGTCGGAAAGGTAGGTCTGACGGATGATGAATTTTTCCTTATCAATTTCCTTTATAAAATCAAATTGCTTTTCAATTCTTGATTTCTCCATAATGTTCCCTCTTAAAATTCAGGCCTGCACATGGAATAGTGCAGGCTTTATGTGATTATTTATTTACTACAGGAAGTTTGGTTTTATCGTATTCATCCAGTCTGTTGCCATAAAGGTAATAGTTCGTTTCTTTTACAACAACAGGCGAAAGCACAACTACGGCAATAAGGTTGGGAATTGACATAAGTGCATTGAAGATGTCAGCCATTGTCCAAACAAGGTCGAGCTTGATAACAGGACCGATGAGAAGAATAAATACAAAAATCAGCTTGTAAGGAATCATACCGCCTCTGCCGAAAAGATATTCAACACAGCGTTCACCGTAGTATGACCAGCCGAGAATTGTTGAATATGCAAAAGCGGCAATACCGATAACAAGAATCGGTGTGCCGATTACGGGAATCTGCTGGAAGGCTTTGTATGTAAGGTCGCCGCCGTCGGAAACATCAATTGCAGGATTTTTGATAATTGAGCTTACAAGCACAAGACCTGTCATAAGACAAACAACGACTGTGTCCCAAAAAGTACCCGTTGAAGAAATCATAGCCTGACGAACAGGGTTTCTTGTCTGAGCGGCAGAGGCAACTATCGGAGCAGAACCCATACCGGATTCGTTACTGAAAAGGCCTCTTGCAATACCGTAACGAGCGGCAAGCATAAGGCTTGAACCGAGGAAACCGCCTGCAACGGACTTGAGAGAAAATGCGTCCTGAAAAATCATTTCAAATGTCTTACCGAGAACATCAAAGTTCATGCCGAGGATAATAAGACAGCCGAGAACATAGAAAACAGCCATAAACGGTACAAGGAGTTCGCAAACTCTTGAGATTGACTTGATACCTCCGAAAATTACAACGGCTGTAATTGCGGCAACAAGAACACCTACAATAATCGAAATAACCGAAGCGTCCTGACCGAAAAGATTCACCGTACCAAGGTCAAAGGTGTTGTTCATAATGTTTGAAATCGCATTAACCTGAACACCCGAACCAATGCCGAAGGATGCAAGCAATGCAAAAAGAGCAAAAAGAACGGCTAAAATTTTGCCGAGAGTTTTAAACTTAAATCCTCTTTCAAGGGCATACATAGCGCCGCCGAGCATTCTGCCGTCAGAGGTCTTCACACGATACTTTACACCGATGAGTGACTCGGAATACTTCGTTGCGATACCGAAAACACCGGTGAGCCAGCACCAGAGAACCGCACCGGGTCCGCCGAGTGCAATTGCAGTACCTACGCCTATGATATTACCCGTGCCGATTGTTGAGGCAAGTGCTGTTGCAAGAGCCTGAAACGGGCTGATGTCACCGTCTGAATCGGGATCCTTTGTCACCGAAAGTTTGATTGCCTTAAAAGTTTTTCTCTGTACAAATTTTGTGCGAATTGTGAGGAAAATGTGAGTTCCGAGAAGAAGGATAATCATAAACCAACCCCACAGGAAGTCATTGAAGCTATTCATCACAGCTGAAATCGCATCCCACATATTGTACGCCTCCTTGTTTTAGTATAAACCTACCCTGTTTAATATACAAAAGCAAAACACGCTTTATGTCCGTTAATGTTTTTTACAAAAATCGTTTTACATCAATAAGGTTGTCTGCAACTCCGTAAAGAAGGGGAATTGCCTCTGCACTCGGACGGTCAAGGTCGGGAACCATAACCGTTTTACACCCTGCCGAGCTTGCCGACTTTATGCCGTTGAGCGAGTCCTCAAGTGCAATGCAGTTTTCGGGAGCAAGTCCGAGTTTTTCTGCGGCATAAAGATAAATGTCAGGTTCGGGCTTTCCTTTTGCAACCATTGACGCACAAACTATTTCGTCAAAATAATCGTAAAGACCGAGAGCCGAAAGATATTTTTTTGTTCTCTCCGGAGCGGTTGCGGTTGCAAGGGCAACCCTGTAGCCGTTCTGCTTTAAAAAGCCGAGAAATTCAGCGGCACCGGGCTTTGATTCAATGCCGTTTTCCGAGATGAACTTATCCATAAGCTCAATTCTTTTATCGTGAACCTTACAGTAGTCAAAATCCTCCCCGAAAAAGCCCTTTAATTTTGCAATTGCAAACGGGCGAGCCATTGAGCGAATACTGAGTGCGTGGTGCGTTTCCATAGGATAGCCGTAAAAAAGAGCCGCCTCACACCAAAAACGGACATACAGCTTTTCTGTGTCAAGAATAACACCGTCCATGTCGGAAATAATACCTTTTATATCAGGATTCATATTTTACCTCCCGATTTTTTTAGATTCATATTTACAAACGCAATTCCGAGTGAAATCAGAATAAGCGAGATGAGCGTTTCAATTCTGAAAACATTTTCACCGAGCATAAGTCCCGACAAAACTGTTCCGAACACGGGAACAAGCAGATTGAAAACGGAAATTCTGCTTGCATCATGAAATTTGAGAAGTGCTGTCCACAGCGAAAATGCCGCCGCTGATACGAACGCAAGCCATAGCAACACGGAAACACTTTCAACATTTATCAAACCAATACTGCCACCGCAGCATATGCCCGACACAAGCAATATAAAACCGCCTGTTAAAAGCTGAAAAGCGGTTACAGGGAACGGATCTCGTCCTGTTGTGACTTTTTTCGCAACGATGTTGCCTGCCGCCGCAGATATTGTTGAAAAGAGAATCATCATATCGCCGAACCAAGTGTCCGTGCTGACAGTTCCGCCGAAATTGATTGCGATAATTCCGCCGAATCCGAGAATACAACCGATAATTTTCATCGGCGTGAGTCTGTCGTTTTTGAAAAACAACGGCACGAAAAGTACGGTAAAGAACGACGCACAAGCTGTTATTATAGAGGTGTTCGTTCCGCTTGTAAAACCGATTCCGATGTATGTAAAAATATACTGCAATCCTGTCTGCACCACTCCGAGTGAACAGACGGGCAGTATATCTTTTTTTGAAAGCGTCGGCGGTTTTCTTTTTGATATCCACAAAAAGAGAAACACCATAAGTCCCGCCAACATAAACCGCATTCCTGCAAAAATCAGCTTTGAGCCGATATCCGACTCCTCAATCTTAAAAGCAGAGTAGCCGACCTTTATAAACGGAAAAGCCGTTCCCCACAAAAGTGTGCAGAAAATTGCTGTTAAATATGCTATTTTTTTATTTTGTAACAGTTTCATTTTATTCATCCGGAAAAATTAACAATATCGAATATAGTATACCATAAAAATCAGAAAAAGAAAACCTTACAATTTCAAAAATTTGTTTATTCCGTAAACAGAATTTGCACCGTCACAACAGGCGGTTATAATTTGTCGCAGATTTTTTGTGCGGATATCCCCTGCAACAAAAATCCCCGACACGGATGTCTGACAGGTTTCATCGGCAATCACATAGCCGTTGTCATCAGTTTTTACAAAGCCCTTGACACATTCGGTTCTCGGTTCAAGACCTACCGCAACAAAAACTCCGTCAGTTTTCAGAATTTTCTCATTGTCAAGCGTAACCGATTTAACCTTTTCGTCACCGTCAATTTTCATAACATTGGTGTTGTAAAGAATTTTGACATTGCCCGATTTTTCAAGCTTTTGCACAAGCACTCTGTCGGCTTTTAATGCGTCACCCCTGTGAATAAGAAAAACCCGTTTGCATATATGAGAAAGATAGGTCGCCTCGGTAACGGCGGTGTTTCCTCCGCCGATTACCGCCACTGTTTTGTCTTTGAAAAAATAGCCGTCACACACGGCACAATAGCTTACTCCTCTGCCCTCAAACTTATTTTCGCCGTCAATTCCCAATTTTTTGTGGGTTGCGCCCATGCAGAGAATAACAGATTTTGTCTTGACCTCGCTGTCGGAACATTCAAGGATAAAACCGTCATAATTTTTTCTTATGCCGACAAGGGATTGTCTGACAAAATTTGCACCGAATGACTTTGCGTGTGAATAAAAGTGCTGGATGAGGTCAAAGCCTGCAATATCGCTGAAGCCTGTGTAGTTTTCAACCGCATCCGTGAGGGCAATTGAACTGCCCTCGGGTGATGACGGATCAAGCACAATGCAGTCAAGTCCGCTCCGAGAGGCATAGAGTGCCGCCGTAAGTCCTGCCGCACCTCCGCCGACAATTACAAGGTCATACAAAACTCTCACCCGTTTTTTCGGAGATTTCGGAGATTATCCGTTCTTCGGTCTGAACCCCCGACATACGCAAAATTTCGTTGCCGTCTTTAAAAAGCAAAAGTGCAGGAATTCCCGATACACCGTAGCGTTCTGTCAATTCGGGATTTTCGTCAACATTGACCTTGACGGTTTCAAAATATGCTTTGTACTTGTCACCGATTTCTTCTATTACAGGCGAAAGCATTCTGCACGGTGAACACCATTCGGCATAAAAATCGACAAGCACCGGCTTTGATGATTTTATTAAACTTTCAAATTCATTTTTCCGTATGTTTTGAATCACAATATCACTCCGTAAATCGTTTTTACTATTGTTCCCGATTTAAGGGTAATTATTATATCATTGTCTGCACATTCAAATTATGTGTAACGGCAAACCGATTTTATTGTAAAAAGGCGAAAAAAGTCCCCTCGAAAAATCGAGAGGACTTTAAATTTTTTTAATTTTGCAAATTGCAATAGCAACAAATATTTTTGACAATTTTTGTATTGATTTATTTTAAGGCAAATGTCATTCAAAATACAAATTCCTCAAAGTCGAAATTTCTTTGGCATAACCGTCAAGCTCGTTCGGGGTTTCAAGGAAAAACGGAAGATTTCGCAAATTTTCATTATTTATAATTTTTCCGAACGCATCAATTCCGATGTAGCCCTCGCCTATTTTCTGATGTCTGTCCTTGTGGTTGCCGATAGGATTCATACTGTCATTGAGATGAATTGCCTTGAGTCTTTCAAGCCCGATTACACGGTCAAATTCTTCAAGAACTCCGTCAAGATTATTCACAATGTCATAACCGGCGTCAAAAACATGGCAGGTATCAAGGCAGACGCCGATTTTATCGTTTCGCTCCACACGGTCGATAATCATACGCAGTTCTTCAAAGGTTCTGCCGACCTCCGTGCCTTTGCCCGCCATTGTTTCAAGCAATACCGTGGTTGTCATATCATCGAACATTGCAGTATTCAACGCTGTGCCGATTTGCTCAACCGCAGCTTTAACGCCCTGTCCCGTGTGACTGCCGGGGTGAAAGTTGTAAAGATTATTCGGGAGATATTCCATTCGTTTCAAATCATCCGTAAGCGTGTTCAGAGCAAATTCACGGGTTTCGGGTTTTGCCGAACAGAGGTTCATTGTGTATGGTGCATGGGCGAGAATTTTTGCAAAATTATTTTCCGTCATAAGTTTTATAAGTGCATTGACATCTTCGATATCAATTTTTCTTGCAGATCCGCCACGAGGGTTGCGTGTAAAAAATTGAAATGTGTTTGCTCCGATTGAAAGTGCATCCCTGCCGATTGCGTAAAAACCTTTTGATATTGAAAGATGAGAGCCGATATTAAGCATATTTTCTCCTTTTGCGTTAATTTATTTGCAGTAAGCGGTTTATCGTAAAGAAAAAAGCCTTTCTGTCAAAAGACAAAAAGGCTTTAGTTGGTCGGGATGACAAGACTTGAACTTGCGACTCCACGCCCCCCAGACGTGTGCGCTACCAAACTGCGCTACATCCCGTTGCAACATTAATATTTTAACAAACACTGCGAGCGTTGTCAAGATGTTTTAAAAACTTTTTGAATATTTTTGCACCATGAGTTAAAAAAGCAAAACGGACACTGCCGATTGACAGTGTCCGAAAAATGCTTAATCAAAGATTAATTCGTTAAAATCAGTCTTCTTTCTTCTTTCTTGCAAGGAACATAACGCCTGCTGCCGAAACCATAAGACCTGCCATTACGAAAACGATAGTTGTTTCAACACCTGACTTAACTGCACCTGTGCTTGAAGAACCTGAACCTGATGAGCTTGAGCCACCGTTGCTTGAAGAAGAACTTGAACCGTTGCTTGAGCTGCCGCCTGCTGCCTTAGCACCTGTCTTCTTAGCGTTGTCGAGCTGAGTCTTGTCAACCTTTTTACCTGTTGTAGGATCTGTGCAACCTGCGAGAATCTTCTCAACTGCAGGAGCAATCGTATCCTTATCAGGGTTGTTTGTAGCGTTGAGCCTATCTGTTACAGCACCCATAACCTGTGTTGGGCTAACCTTGAGTTCGTCAAGAAGTTTCTGTGTAAGACTTGTCTTAGCCTCATCATTGTAGTAAGCAACGAGGTATGTAGCCATCAATGTTGCATCTGATTCGCCCTCAGGGAAAGCAGAACCGATGATGTTACCTGTTGATGTAATCTTCTTTTCAGGACCGCAGTCTGAATTGTTTTCCCATTTAGCTTCGTTTGCCTTCTTTTCTGAATCCTCAGGGTTTTCAAGCTGATTACCTGTGCAATAAAGTGTGTCACCGATGCACTTGCCGCTCATGATAGCGTTGTATGACTGCATACCTGTGTTAGCACTAAAGACTACACAGTAAACTCTTCCGTCTGACTTAGAGATTGTGTTACCTGTCATTGAAAGATCATATGTAGCGATACCTGTTGAAGAATCGTACTTACATTTTTCTTTCTTTGACTGCCAAGCCGGCCAATCGCCTGAACCGTCAGCCTTCCAAATGTGACAGAATACTGTCTTAACATTGTTCCAGCCTGACTTCTTAACATCAAACTTAATAACATTACCTGCTTCAACTTCTGAAGAAGCGTCAGCTGAAACCTCTGATGAACCGTCGGCTGAAACCTCGCCTGACTGATCTGCTGCAGCAACAGCAGCGTCATCCTCTGCTTCTGCAGCGCTAGCTGTGATGGCAGCTGAACTGCACATTACTGCTGCTGCAAGAAAAAGACCTGCAATTTTCTTGAACATTTTTAATCTCCTCCTAAAATTGTTCATAAATATCCAAGATAGATTTTCATATCTTAGTATTGCTTATTATACTATAAAAATAACAAAACTGCAATAGTTTTGGTTTAAAACCGTTTTTGTTAATTGCACAAGATTTTATGTAACCGTTTGGCTATTTTCCACAATTCAACCGGCAAGTAAACCATAAATACACATTAAAAGATTATTTTAACATTGCATAAACAGTTTCTTTTACGCTGTCAAGAGCCTCTGAAATCTTCTCAGGCTGTTTAGCACCTGCCATAGCCATATCTGGCTTTCCGCCTCCGTTACCTCCGGCCTTCTGAGCAACAGCCTTTATGATTTTGCCTGCATTTGCACCGAGAGCAAGAGCCTCTTTACCGCAGGCTGCGGCAAATGTCACCTTGCCGTCATTTTCAGTTGCAAGAACACATACGCACTTCGGGGCAAAATCTCTTGCCTTTTCGCACATTGTGCGAAGAATGTCGGCATTAGCCTTGTCAATTCTGCCTGTTACCACTCTTACACCGTTTTCCTCCGTTGTGCCTGCAAAAAGCTGACCGATCTGAGCAACGGCAAGCTTTGAATTAAGCTCGTTGATTTCTCTCTGCTGTTCCTTGATAAGCTGTTCAGCCTTCTGAACACCCTCAACAACTGCCTTTGGATTTGCGATTTTGAGTAATGAGCAAACATCCATAATAACAGCGCTCATACCGTTGATGTACTTGAGAACGCCCATACCTGTGAGAGCCTCAATTCTTCTTACACCTGCGGCAACCGAACCCTCCTGTCTGATTCTGAAAAGACCGAGGTTTGCGGTATTCTTTACATGTGTACCGCCACAGAATTCAACAGAGAAGTCGCCTGCGCTTACAACACGGACAACATCGCCGTACTTCTCACCGAAGAGTGCCATTGCGCCGAGCTTTTTAGCCTCTTCAATAGGCATTTCCCGTGTCGTAACGGGGATTGCCTCAAGAATCTTTTTATTTACAAGATTCTGAACCTCAATGAGTTCCTTTGCCGTGAGAGCCTCAAAGTGAGTAAAGTCAAAACGGAAGTAGTCGTCTGAAACAAGCTGACCTGCCTGCTGAACATGGTTGCCGAGAACCTCACGGAGAGCCGACTGAAGAAGGTGAGCCGCTGTGTGGTTTCTTGTAATATCCGCACGGCGCTCTTCATCAACAGCAGTTGAAACCTCTGCACCTACATTGATGCTGCCGCTCTTTACTGTACAAGCGTGAAGGTAAATTGTGCCTGACGGATTCTTTGTTGTGTTGTCAACATCAGCTGAAAAACTACCGGACTCCATAACACCTGTGTCGCCAACCTGACCGCCGCCTTCTCCGTAGAACGGAGTTTTGTCGAGAACGATGATAGCATTTTCGCCCTCACCGATACTGTCAACTCTCACACCGTCCTTAACGATTGCAAGAACCTTTGAAGTTGACTTGAGGTCTGTGTAACCTACGAATTCTGTATTTGCAACATCCGAAAGGTCTGTTGTATCAGAAATCCAAGCGTCTGCACCGGCGTTCTTTCTTGCGTCACGGGAACGCTTTTTCTGCTCTTTCATGAGCTCACGGAAACGATCAACATCAACCTTGATGCCTTTTTCCGAAAGAATTTCTTTTGTAAGGTCAATCGGGAAGCCGTAGGTATCGTTAAGCTTAAATGCGTCCTCACCACTGAGAACCTTAACATCTTCGCTGTCCATAATGCCGTTGAGCATCTTAAAGCCCTGATCAATTGTCTTGGCAAAGCTTTCTTCCTCAACCTTGATAACCTTTGTGATGAACTCCTGCTTTTCCTTGAGTTCGGGATAAGCTGTAAGATTTTCCTTGATAACCGTATCGCAAACCTTATAGAGGAAAGGCTCGTTGTAGCCGAGAAGTCTGCCGTGACGAGCGGCTCTTCTGAGCAAACGGCGGAGCACATAGCCCTTGCCCTCGTTTGACGGAAGAACACCGTCACCGATCATAAATGTTGTACTGCGGATATGGTCTGTGATAACACGGAGTGAAACATCGCTCTTTTCATTTTTGCCGTACTCAACACCTGTAATCTGTGAGATGTGTTTCATAATATTCTGAATTGTGTCAACGAGGAAAAGGTTGTCAACACCCTGCATAACACAGGCAAGTCTTTCAAGTCCCATACCTGTATCAATGTTCGGATGTTCAAGAGGAGTGTAGTTACCTTTGCCGTCACTCTCAAACTGAGTAAATACAAGGTTCCAAACCTCAACAAAACGGTCACATTCACAGCCTACATGACAGTCGGGTCTGCCGCAGCCCTTTTCGTCACCACGGTCAAAGTAGATTTCGGAGCACGGACCGCAGGGGCCTGAACCGTGTTCCCAGAAGTTATCTTCCTTGCCGAGTCTTACCATATGTGACGGATCAACGCCGACTTCTTTTGTCCAAATGTCAAAAGCCTCGTCATCGTCCTCATAGATTGAAACATAGAGCTTTTCGGGGGGCATTTCAAGAACCTTTGTAAAGAATTCCCATGCCCATGCTGTAGCCTCATGCTTAAAATAGTCGCCGAATGAGAAGTTACCGAGCATTTCAAAGAATGTACCGTGACGGGCTGTGATACCGACACGCTCAATGTCGGGAGTACGGATACATTTCTGACAGGTTGTAACACGCTTGCGAGGAGGTGTTACCTCACCTGTAAAATATTTTTTCATAGGAGCCATACCGCTGTTGATAAGCAGAAGGCTGTTGTCGTCCTTTGGAACAAGTGAAAAGCTGGGGAGTCTTAAACAACCCTTTGATTCAAAGAATTCAAGGAACTTTTCTCTTAATTCGTTAAGTCCTGTCCACTTCATAAAAAATCTCTCCTTATACAAATTCACAGGGGAATACAATATTCGTTCAAATTTGTTTAAAGTATGCAACCGAGCAAAATAAAAAATCCCATTGTATAAAAATACAATGGGACAGGAATATCCTGCGGTACCACCCAAATTGACGCCAAGCGTCCGCTTTGAGTAATCGTCATATAGATTACATTTCCTTAACGCAGAAATACGCTGTGCTTAATCACACAGAGCTCAGGGGCAGCGCACCGAAACTTCACATAAAAGCCTTGCACCAAAACGGCTTTCTCTCTGAAATGCTGACATCTCGGTTAATCCCGTCACAGCCGAATATCGTAATTCAATTTCAATACATAGATTATAAAACTGTTTCTTTGTGTTGTCAATAGCAAAATTCGGGATTAATCACGCTTTTTTCTGATAACCGAGCCTGACGGAACGGGAGCGTTGCATTTCATTGTAAGTCTTTGCATCGGATGCGGCGCACTTTCAACGGGCATACCCTCGTCGGTTGTAAGTGATTCACACTTGATTTCAAACGGCACTCCGCTTGGCGGAAGCACATCAAGCGTGTCGCCCACATAGAATTTGTTGCGCTGAGTGATCACTGCGGTTGTGTCGTCAACAAGCTCTTCACACAATGCAACATTGTCATAATGACGGATATATCCTCCGTTGCCCGTAACCTGACCGGGTTCTCTGCCGAAATAGAAGCCTGTGTTGTACTCACGGTGGCTGATTTTTTCAAGTTCTTCCCTTATCCACGGTTTGAGAACATAATCGTCACCCTCTGCAAAATAATCGTCAACAGCGTGACGGTAAGCGTTTGTTGTAACAGCGACATAGTAAGCCGACTTTGCTCTGCCCTCAATCTTAAAGCTTGAAACACCTGCCTTTACAAGCTCGGGGATATGCTCAATCATACAGAGATCTCTTGAATTGTAGAGATATGTGCCGTCACCTGTTTCTTCAACAGGGAAATACTGTCCCTGACGGTTTTCTTCGTAAAGATGATACTTCCAGCGACACGGCTGAGCGCAGTCACCGTGGTTCGCATCTCTGCCTGTCATATAGCTTGAAATAAGGCATCTGCCTGAAAATGAAACACACATTGCACCGTGTACAAAGCATTCAATTTCAAGCTCTTTCGGAACTTTTGCACGCATTTCGGCAATTTCATCAAGCGGAATTTCTCTTGCAAGCACAACCCTTGACGCACCCATATTGTACAGCACATTTGCCGCCGCATAGTTTGTTACTCCCGCCTGAGTCGAAATGTGGCGCTGAACCTTTGGCGCATACTTTTTAGCCGCCTCAAAAACACCGAGGTCGGCAATTATGAACGCATCAACTCCGCAAGCCTGAGCATTCTCCATAAATTCCTGAAGATGAGGAATTTCATTATTGCGTGGAAGTGTGTTGCAGGTCACATGGATTCTTGCGCCCTTTGCGTGGGCAAGGTCACAAGCCTTTTTGAGCTGATCGTTATCAAAATTCTGCGGTGCGGAACGCATTCCGAACATTTTCCCTGCAAGAAAAACTGCATCTGCGCCAAAGTTTAAAGCGGATTTAAGGCAATCCATATCACCTGCCGGTGACAAAATTTCGGGTTTTTCAAAATTAGTTATCATAGCTTTCAATATACTCCAGATTTGCGTTTTGCTGTTCAAGTGTTGATGCGTAATAAGCCTGTCCCTTGCTGTCATGACAGAAGAAGTAATAATCCGAGCTGTTCGGATTGAGTGCGGCAATTATCGCATCCATACCGGGATTGCAGATAGGACCGTAAGGAAGTCCCTTCCTGTCATATGTATCATATCTGCTCTTGTAGGTGCTTCTGTCATTTTCGGGAACATCCTCAAGGCTTCTGTACGGATAGAACTTTGTTGAATCAAGACCGAGGCTTGACACACCGAGACTGCTGTCGGCTGTAAGACGGTTATGTAGAATTGAGGAAATGTAGTACATATCCTCTTTGTCAGCCGCCTCTGCCTGAATGATAGATGCGATTGTCATAACCTGATCAAGCGAATACTTTGTGTCGCTCTCTTCAACCATTTTCAAAACTGTTGTTTTCTTTGAATATCCGTCAACAGTCTGCTTTTCGTTAATCTTTGTTTCGTAGTTGTTGAGAAATTTGTAGATTACGGATTCTGCATTTTCATTTCTGTAGAATTCGTAGGTATCGGGATAGAGATAGCCCTCAAGCTTGTAGTAACGCTTGTCCGCATTTGTTTCAGCCTTGATAAAGTCAAAGTCGCTGTCAAACTTTTCGGAATTGCAAAGCGAAAGAAACTCGTCCCTGTCGCCCAAAGCACCGTTCTTTTCAAGAGTGTTGGCAATTTCAAGAACACTTTCGCCCTCGGTAATTGTAACGGAAACCGTGTCAGTTCTGTTGTTGCTACTCGAAAGGAAGTTGATGATTGCCTCGTAGTCCATATTTCTGCGAATTTCATATGTACCCTGAGTAAAATCATCGGCAGACTTTGTGACATTGACAAAAAGCTTGAAATATGACGGCTCACCGATTACTTTATTGTCAACAAGTACCTTTGTAACATCGTCAACAGTCGGATTTTCGGGGATTTCAATTTTCACGGTTGAGGAGTCGGTTCTGTTCACGGCAAGCAAATCGTTCATGCCTGTTATCATATATACAGCCGCCATTGCTCCGACAATTAAAACCGAGATAATCCAGATAAAGCGGAAGGTTCTGCGATTATACTTGTTCTTTGCTTTAAGAGCCTTTTTTTCTTCCTTTTTCTTCTGCTTTAAAACCTGCTTTGATTCACGGGCCATTTGCTTTTTGACATCCTGACCGCTGTATGAATTAAGGTTTGACGGTTCATCCTCAGACTTGACGAAATTATCGTCCTCATACTCGCTTTCATCAATATTAAGTTTAAAGTTTTCGGCTCTTCTGCGGCGCTGAGCGTTAAGCTCCTGTTCGCTCATATTAAAATTATCAGGGTTCATAATGTATCATTCCTTTACAAACTCGTTATTTGTTCGGTTGGTATATTTTTCGGTAATCACGGCGTCAACGGGGCGGTCGAACACTCCCGAGGGCAGAGTATGCTCTATACATTTGGAGTAGCAAAGCCCAACGCTTGTTCCCGAAAAATTCTGTAAAAATCTGTCATAGTAACCCTTGCCGAATCCAAGGCGGAATCCCTGCATATCAAAGCAAAGTCCCGGAACGAGACAGAGTCCGTGTGAGAAATCCTCGTACTTTTCGCAAACCTCGGGGTTTGGTTCCATGATTGAGAACGCACCCTTTTCAAGCTGAGAAAGTGAATTTACAAGGTAAAAATCCATTTCGCCGAAATTATTTTTACACTTTGGCAAAGCAAGTCTTTTGCCGTCTTTCAGCGTTGTTTCAAGAATAAGCGAGGTGTCAACCTCAATCGGTGATGAAACAAAGGCAAAAAGCACATCACAGTTTTTGTATTCCTCACTTGCCAGAAAAGCGTTCTGCAGGGCGAGGTCAAGCTGTTGTTTCTTTTCGGGAGGACAGCTTTTTCGGATTTTTTTATATTTTGCACGGAGCTGACTTTTCAGCTCACGAACATTTTTCACAGGCATTGCATATCACCGATAACCTTGTCGGCGGCATCCTTTGATACTGCGAGAGAAACAATTGCGTGACCGAATTCAATTGCACAGCCTGCGCCCTTTGCGGTAATAATATTGCCGTCCGTTACGGTGTGAGTGCCTGTATAGTCTGCACCCTTGAGTTCCTTTTCAAAGCCCGGAAAACAGGTTGCCTTTTTGCCGTCAAGGATTCCTAGATGACCGAGAATTGACGGAGCGGCACAGATTGCGGCAACGATTTTGCCGTTTTCACAGCTATACTTAACAGCCTCAAGAACCTTTTCGTTTGCCTCAAGATTGAGAGTTCCGGGCATACCGCCGGGGAGTACAACACCCTGAACATCGTCAAGGTCGATATTGTCAATTGTGATATCGGCTTTTACAGGCACACCGTGTGAGCTTGTAACACAGTCGCCTGTTACACCGACTGTTTTAACATCAAGCTTTGCCCTGCGCATTACATCAACGGGGGCAAGCGCCTCTGTTTCTTCAAAGCCTTCTGCAAGAAATACATAGAACATAGTAAACTTCCTTTCAGGAAAGAGTAATCCCGATATAGACATCGTCGGGAATTTTATGGTTTTTGTCGAGTGATTTAATCATTCCGCATTTTTGTGATTTGCAGTTTTCAAAAAGAGCGTTATCGGATTTGCCCGTAAACACAAACCTTTCTAATTTTGTATTTTCAAGCAAAAGTGTGGAAAGTTCGTTTATATTTTTATAAGCCGAGTAAAAAACATCGGCAGTATTTTCGTTTTCATCAAATACGGCAAAGCAGTCATTCTTATTGATTACCTTTGAGCCGTAAATCTCATAATAGGACTTTGCAAATTCAAAAAAATTCTCACTGTATATGAAAGAATTTTCTTTTGAACAGCCGATATTCAAACCCTTCTCTGCAAAATTTTCAAGCATTTGCCTTGAAATTTCACGGCTTTTTACGGTGCAGCTCGGAGCATATCCGAGCTTTGCATAAAAGCCGTACAAGCCGTCATTTGCAGGAAAAAGCAGGGAATAGACATCACCGTTATTCTTTGCGTCATCAAGTGCAAAATCAATCAGCCTTGACATTATCCCGTTGCCACGGAAAGATTTATCGGTTGACGCACCGCAAAGATAATGCGATTTTTCGCCGTTGAGCGTACCTTTTACAAGGTAAAGAGCCGAAACGATTCTATCGTCAACAACGGCACAGCAGCCGTCAAAAAGGTCGCTGTCAAAAATCAGGTTGACGGCAGTTACATCCTCGTCAAAACACGAGAGCCACAGCTTTTTTAGGCTTTCTGTATCGGATTTTTCGGTTTTGCGAAATATCGTTTTCATCGTTTTTTCGGTATTGCATTCCAACGGTCGAGGATAATAACGGGATTGTATGAAAGTTTAGACTTTTTGAGTCCCTCAAGTCCCATATCTTCCTCACGGTTTATATACTCATACTGCGTAAGAGTTTTGGCAAATTCGTTGTTGATTACGGCATAAACACCGTCATATTCACGAAGTGCCTTTTCAAAGTTGATGTCATACACCTTGGGTGAAATTTCACTTCCGAGAGTCATGGCAACGGGCTTTGAGTCAACATACAGTACAGCGCCCTTGACATTGTATTCGTCTTTGAGGTCGCACATTTCCCTGATTGCCATAATTTCGCTTGAAGCTTCGGGATCGGTGTCATTTTCCGCACACCACAGTTTTGCAACCGTTAATGCATCGGGAATGTTTGAATCCGACAGAGTTTCAAAACGGGTATCGGTGTAGGTTCTGTAAAATTTTGAAATGTGGTTACGCTTTGCGTGAAACCTTTTGCCCGCAAGGGTTGCAAGGTCACGGGAAGTGTAGATGTAATCCTGATTTTCGGGTGAACGGACATAATCAAATTTGTCGGGAAACATTGTTTCAAGCATTGCACGATTGCCGTTTGTCAGCATAACAATTTGCAAATTGCCGTTTCTCTCCTCGGCATCTTTGAAAACCTCTTCAAGCGCACCCTTTATATTTTTGCCTGTAGGCATACAGTAACCCCAGACGGACTCGTCGGGATTACAATACACCTTGACAATTGTATCATCATAAAAAGCAAATTTAATATTGTATTCGTTTCGCCAAAGATAAGCGTTCAAAAGGTTGGTATCGCAACCCATGCACTCATCATAATCGTAGTATTTTTTAAGTTCGTTTATGTCACTTTGCTCAATTTTTTTAAAGCTCAGCATAAATTTCAGCCGCTACCCTCTCTATCTCTTCCGATATTTTTTCTATACTCTTAATCTCTCCGTTTTCACAGCAATTAATAACCTTCCAGCCGCATTTTTTAGCGGCATAAACTGCACTTTTTCGACAGTCAAGAAGGAAACGGAGGTTTTTTTCATGCAAATCTTTCTTGCTGTTGTCACCGCCGTAGCGTTTTTCCATAAGCTTCTGCGAAACCTCGGGTTCAACATCAAGGTAGATTACAAGGTCGGGTTTCGGAATCCCGAGCTTTTCGTATTCAAAATCGTTCAGCCAATCAATAAAGCTGTTCCACTCCTCTTTCGGGAGTTTGGACATCTGATAAATTATATTTGAAGTCACATAGCGGTCGCTTAAAATCACACCGCCGTTGTCACATTCCTTTTTCCAAAATTGAAGATAGCTTGCAACACGGTCAACCGCATAAAACGCACTCGCCGCATAGGCATTGACATCATCGGGCTTGTCGCCGAATTCGCCGTCAAGATACATCTTCACGGGAGCGGCGGCAGGACTTTCATAATTCGGAAATTCAAGCTTTGTGACCTTTTTGCCGAGAGCGGAAAATTTTTCGCACAAAATCTTTGTCTGCGTAGCTTTTCCGCTGCCGTCAAGTCCCTCAATAACAATAATTTTGCTTTTCATATATATACCTTACTTTTCTCTGCCGTATTTCTGACGCATTTCCTTTTGCTTTCCGCAACACATATTGCCCTCGGGGCATGGCCCGAACAAGCATGACGGGCCGCAGTTTTTGAAAAGGTGCGGAGCAACCTCAAGACATTGCAAAAGCATCTGTTCGGCAACCTCACGAATTTCCCACTGCGCTCTGTTGCAGCAACGGTGTGCAAAAAAGTTCTGCAAGCTTCTTGCATTGAAAGTGCAGACAATTTTTGTTGTCGATGCATTCGGAAGAATAAATCTTGCGTCCTCATTGGCTTTCTTGATGAAAGCATTGCAGGATTTTTTGTCGTCAGCCTTGTAGGCATTGATAATTTCTTCATCCGTTCCGCTGTATTTATCGGGACATTTCTCGTTGATGTAACCGACAGCAAGCGCATCTCTGATTTCCTTGTAAGCGTCAGCCTCAACCTTGAGAGCCTTTTCATAAGCGGCAAGAGCCTTTTCGTTCTTTGCAATCTCAGGCGGAGTTACAAAGTCAAACCTTGTGCCGTCAACATATCGCTGTGACTGCTGACTGTAGGATGCAATTCTGTGGCGGACAAGCTGGTGTGAGCAGGCTCTTGAAATGCCCTCAATGCCGAATGTAAAATATGCGTGTTCGGTCGGACTTGCATGGCCGAGGCTTGCAAGCATATCAATAAATGAGGAAGTTTTTTCCTCGTCAAGACCTTCTCTTATATCTTCAATCCCTGACGGCGAGTAGCAAAGCTTTGCCGCCATTGCAACCGTCTGTTCAGGGTTAGGTGTGTGTGTAAGGAGCGTTACCTTTATTGCCATTTTTAGTTTTCATCTCCCATTTTCGATAAAGTTATTCACAATTTCCGATATTCGGATTTATTATAACATTATTATTCAGTCTTTTCAATGGTAAAAACAAGCAAAAATCCCGACAGCACAAAACCTGTCGGGATTTTTGCTTTACACTAATTATATCAAAAAGCACTGTACCATTATCCACCCTTTCCTTTACAAAACCATTTGTTATGATTATTTAATTTAGCCATGACCAAAAAACAGTCGGATAGACGAACTACCCGACCGTAAATTTTACTTTTCAATTTTCAGATTTTTAATTAAAAATTAATCAAAAATCACTTTTCATAGATATTGAGCAAAAGTGCCTTGATGTCATAGAGTTTCTTTGAGAGGTCAACATAATAGTTATGCGGATTTTCAAAACGCTTAACCTCGTCCCAGAGAAGGTCAATCTGCTCACGGCAATAGGTTGCGATTTCCTCAATTGACGGCGACTCATACACGCACTTGCCGTTTTTGAAGATTGGCACAAGAAGTTCCTTTGCGGTATAGTTATCAAGCATTTTTGTTTTCCAAACTGCATTCGGATCGAAAATTGTTCTCGGTTTTGAATCGTCAACAACCTCATCATAAATGCAAAGCTCATCGGCAATAGCCTTACCGCTGTCCTTGTCAAAGTAGCGGTAAACCTTTTTGAAGTGCGGATTTGTAATCTTGGTTGTATTTTCGCTGACCTTGATTTTCGGCACAATTTCACCGCCGTCATTTTCAACCGCAACAAGCTTATAAACACCGCCGAATACAGGCGAACTTGATGAAGTGATGAGTCTTTCACCGACACCGAATGTGTCAACCTGAGCGCCCTGCATCATAAGGTCACGAATAAGGTACTCGTCAAGAGCGTTTGACGCAGTAATTGTACATTCAGTAAGACCTGCGTCATCAAGCATTTTTCTTGCTTTCTTTGAAAGATACGAAATATCACCCGAATCAAGGCGGATTGCACACTTGGTCTTACCCTGCGGAAGAAGAACCTCCTTGAACACCTTAATGGCATTCGGGACACCGCTCTTTAATGTGTTGTATGTATCAACAAGGAGAGTAGGATTATCGGGATACATCTCGCAGTAGGTTTTAAAAGCGTCATACTCGCTGTTGAACATCTGAACCCATGAATGTGCCATTGTACCGCCGGCGGGAACACCGTAAAGCTCGTCTGTAAGTGTGCAGGCTGTACCCTTGCAGCCGCCGATATATGCAGCTCTTGCACCGTCGACTGCGGCATTTGCACCCTGAGCACGGCGTGAACCGAATTCAAGTACGGCTCTGCCCTGAGCGGCACGGACAATTCTGTTAGCCTTTGTCGCAATAAGCGTCTGATGATTGATTGTGAGGAGAAGGAATGTTTCAACAAGCTGAGCTTCAATTGCAGGCGCTTTGATTGTCATAACAGGCTCGTTCGGGAAAATCGGAGTTCCCTCGGGGATTGCATAAACATCACCGCTGAATTTGAAGTTTCTCAAATACTCAAGAAACTGCTCGTCAAAAATGCCCTTGCTCTTGAGATATTCGATATCCTCGTCTTCAAAATGAAGTTCCCTGATGTACTCAATAGCCTGTTCAAGACCTGCCATAATCGCAAAACCGCCGTTGTCGGGAACTTTGCGGAAGAACACATCAAAATAGACATTCTTTTTATAAAAACCGTTTTTAAAATAGCCGTTTGACATTGTAAATTCGTAGAAGTCACACAGCATAGCCATATTTTCTTTTTTCATAATAATCACCTTGAATGAGATTGTATATTCTGCAACGCAGAAGCATAGATATAGTTTAGTCTTTTTTCGTCAATTTGTAAAGCGGAATTTGCACAAAAGCCGTTAAAATCCAACCCTCTTACCTATACATTTTTAATATCTCGGTTGACATTTTACCGCTTAAAGGTATAATTAAGTTATATTGAAAACAATCCACTCGGAGGTAAAAATATGAACAGCGAAAATAATAAACTCTGCCCATTCTGCGAAAGCGAAATGATGATTATTCAGGACAACCTCAACAACGGCAAGCCGTACCTTGAATGCCCCACCTGCGGACTCCGTTTCCAAATTGAAGGCTTCCCCGAAAATCTGCAGGAAATCAGAGAAACTGAGTGATTTGGTTAGCTTGATTTGTCTGATTTTAATGTAATTCAATTAAATAAGCATCACAAAAAGCGAAAGCCGTGTATTCGACTTTCGCTTTTGTTTTTGATTTTTATAATTTTCTATTTATTAATCTCTCCAAACACCTGATGCATCTATAAATCCACTGCCTGGATATCTCCATACTCCGGCTGCATCAACAAAACCCTCTCCTGGACTTCTCCAGGTGTTCGACGCATCTACAAATCCTTCTCCCGGACTACGCCATACTCCAGAGTAATCAATGAATCCCTCTCCAGGTTCACGCCATATTCCTCCAAAATCAATAAACCCACTCTTGCAATTATTCATAGTTACCTCCAATAACACAAATAAATTAACTCTGCAATTAAACTTTGATTACAAAACCGATACCATATACTTTTTTGTTCATCAGTTCGCTACAACTTATACATACGTTGTGATCTGAGCAATAACCAAATGATGTTAATTTTATAAATCATTTAGCACTATCATATATTATAGGCATGAATCTACACTATAAATTCAACATTTCTTTTAATTTTGTTTGTTCTTGAGCAATAACTTCATTTCGTTTTCAACAAATTTACGGCGCAAAGCGGCAACCTCACAATAATATGTATCTATTTTTTCTTCATCACCATAAGCTTGACCAAAGTTTGCAGTACACTGTTCACAAAATCTAATATCACGGCAATTAAGGCACTTGAAATTAGAACTACATTTTTTATCAACAAATTCTCTCTGTAAAAATTCCCAGCCTTCATCAAAATTCCCTTTTCTCAAATCATATTGACGATAAGATGCTCTTACACAACCCTGCATCTTATAATCAGAAGTAATAAACACATGTTGATTTGCAATTGAGCAAGGATATAAACAACCTTTAGCAAAACGCTGCCTAGTTCTATCAGGAATCATCTCTATTTCACCACTCAATAACTGACGTGCCACATCTTTCCAAAACATTCTCCTTCCTTCATCTTTAACATCAAACTCAAAAGCCTTTTCAGCAGACATACGATAATTCATAGGTTCTAATGTACCATCACTCATAGGGTGAATACTTAAACTAACCACCATCTCAACACCAAGTTTTCTACCAAATTCTCTTACTTTGTATATATCCTCAATGTTTTGTTCCATTCCGACAAACTTCAACTCATAACGAATGTTATTTTTTTGTATAAGTTCAAGTGCATTCATAAATTTTGAATAACTTCCCTTTACCCCTGTTACTCTTTCGTATGTTTCTTCGCTATAACCATACATAGTTGTGCTAACAAGTTCTACTGGATATTCTTTGAACAAATCGATGTGTTTTTGAGACAACATAGTAATATTGGAAAGCAGCACCATTATTACACCTTTACTTTTCGCATAAGTATATAGTTTCTCAAAGTCTGGACGAGTAAATATTTCTCCTCCAGTAAAATATGTTTCCAACATTCCCCTATCAATCAAAACATCAAATATTTGTTTAAATTCCTCAGTAGTAAAATCCTTATGGTTTCTTCCATGATTTGCATAACAGTGAACACAATTTAAATTACATTTTGCAGTCAACTCAAATCCTGCGGAAAAAGGTGCTCTAATATTTCCAAAATTCTGATCAATAAAATCGTTAATTAGACCCGAATGGATACAATAACTTTCTGCCATTTTGGTACCTCCTAATTGTAAATTAACTTTATATCTAACAAATTCTCAACAAAATCTTCGATAGCCTGTCGCTCTACTGAATCGCTTGATAAATTATATTTTTTTAATATATTATTAACTAACTCAAAAGGATTTTCGGCATTGTCTGATTCACACCAAATTTCAGCTCCAACGTCATTCATAAGAATCGGATCATCTCCAACTTCATTCGCTTTCACTGGAACAAGTACTTTTTTTCCATAAATATTTCTAAGTACAAATTTGTCGTTCTTTTTCATAATATTCTCCTTTAAAAGTTTGTGCCGTTTCAAAACTTATTTTGCGTTTTGAAACGGCACGTTTTAATTAGACCTACTTTCCATCATAGCAACAAGATTTGAATGTACAATGATAAGGATTCTCAGGACCATAATTAGATACACGTTCTGATCTTCTAAGAATAGTCATCTGTGGGAATTCAAATTTCATTATCTTCACCTCCTTAAAACTATCAATTTATGTATCGTATCTTTCAAAGCATACACTAATTATCAAATATAACAATTAGATTACCATCCCATACACTAAAACACTAACGAATTTTCCCATTATTTACTCATTAATAATACTTTCTTATATAGTAATATAATTCTCTTAAAGCCTCTAAATCCACAGAAAAATAATCCATATCACCGTCTATATTTGCCATAATAACAGTTTTACACGCCCAACCTTGACCAAATGGTTTATTTTTTGCCTCCTCAAGCCTATCATATTCCTCTGATAAATAATTCATATAATTAACCTTTTGCTCTTTACTCCAATATTTAGAAGCTGCTTTAATTTTATTGACACCTTCACACATCTCTTGCTCTATTTTTCTTTTTTGTTTTTTATCCTTATAATATTCTCTTCCTTTAACAATCGCTGCAATGACAACAGTCACTATAATCACAACAATTACAAATGTAAATGAAGCGTTAACTACATCAAAAAATTCATCTATCATATCTAACATGATTTTCTCCCCCATGTATGTGTAATCATTTTTTATTAGTTATAATCAAGAATAAAATATTCTCGATTATATCCGTTTACTTTTGTTCTATAGCACGATAACACCTACTGTAACTCGACAATATGTTACTCGTATTTTTTCTTACGTGATTATAATAAAATTACTTAATACTGTCATCATATTCTTTAAGTTTTCCAATTAATTTCATCGTTAGATTTCTTGTAAGTTTTACATAATTATCATTTAACATTCATGTTATTTTCACCAAAATATATAGTGCTTGCTCATTAGTAATTAACCAGTGTAACAATCTGTTACATAAATATTGTAACAGATTGTTACAATATTGTCAATAACCAAATGCAAACAGGGATTGATATTTTGATGAAAATGGTCGGACTTCATGCCATAAGAAAGAAAAAGGGATACAGCCAGCTTAAAGTCGCTATGGATTTGAGCATAAGCCGTGAGGCTATCTCTTATTACGAAAACGGTCTGCGTTGCCCAAACCTCGAAATGCTCGTAAAACTGTCCGATTATTTCAATGTTTCAATCGACTACCTTATTACAGGAAAAAATTTCGGCGAATAGTCAAACAAATTATTTTGCAGAATAAATCACCGCTCGGCTCAAAATGTCAAATTTCACAAAAATGTGTTGACAAATCGACTGAACGGTGATATAATCTATCTTGCGTTGAAATTTATGAGTAAGTTTGCAAAACCGACCTTCATAATTTCATCGGTTGAAATTAATATAGGGGTATAGCTCAGTTGGTAGAGCAGCGGTCTCCAAAACCGCGTGCCGAGGGTTCAAGTCCTTCTGCCCCTGCCATTTAAAAACACTTCAAAAAGGCGATACGCAAGCCGTTTTTGAGGTGTTTTTGTTATTTATCAAGGATTTTCAAATTTGCCCTGTAGCTATTGATTTCTACGATTTTGGCTGATTTTTCTACAACTTTTCGACTTTTTTCTTCTCTAAAAATCTGTTCATAATCAGAAGCTATTGCAATTTTAGAAGTTTTATCAACATGAGCATAAAAGCGAAAAGTAGTTGACGGATTACTGTGTCCTAACCATTCAGCTGTTTGGACATAAGAAAAACCTTTATTAAGCAAATTACTTGCCACGCTATGCCTTAAATCGTGCAAACGCAAGCCGTGATAACCCAAACTATCAGCTATTCTGCGAAAATTCTTTGTTAAATAATTCGGTGTCATAACTGAACCGTTTTCGTGCGTAAATACAAAATCACTATCAGAATACAATTCTTCAAATTCCTTCTTGTTTTCAAACTGCCATTGCTTTTGAACAAGAAGTTTTTCTTTTATAACAGGAATTAACGGCATTGTTCTGTTACTGCTTGCATTTTTAGTATCATCGGTATAGTTTGATTCGCCTGTGAGTTCCTTTGTGCTTTGCTGTAAAGTTTCGCAAATATGAATGGTGTTATTTTCAAAATCCACACAACTCCACTTAATGCCCAAAACTTCACTTCTTCGCAATCCATATATCGAACACAGTAAAACAGGTAAATAAATTATTTCGTTCTCAATAGCCGTCAGCATATTGTTAATCTGTTTTTGATTGAGAAAATTTGCATTAAAAGTTTTCAACTTTGGTCTTTTGGAACTAACATCAGGATTAAAATTTATGTAACCCTTTTCCACAGCGTCATTCAGTGCTTTTGAAATATTTTGATGATGGTGCTGTATTGTGCGAGGAGAAAGCGGTTCAGCTTTTTCAAGTTTGCTGTTTGTATTATTTTTAAATTTGTAGTAAGCCGTTAAATCGCAAGGTTTTAGTTCCTGTAATCGTATACCTTTTTCACGAAAATATGGGATAATATGCTTTTCCATATTTCCTTTGTAATTTCGGTAAGTATTTGGTCTTACTTCTGATTTAATATCGTTCAGCCACATTTCAAAATAATCTGCAACAGTAATTTCACTGTAGAAGGTTTTACACTCCTTGCTGTACTGTTCAATAAGATCTTGCAAAAACGCTTCTGCCTTTCTCTTATTATTTTTGACAGGCAGTTTTGTTGTACGCCAAATTTGCTTTCTTTTTCCGTTTTCATCAGTTACATATAATCGAGCATACCAAATTCCGTTTTTCTCAACTATGCTTCCATTGACTCTATTCTTATTCATTACTTTCCTTTCCGAAAGAGCCAACCATAACTGATATAATAATACCATTTACAGTTGGCTCTTTCAAGATTTTTTGCTAAAAACAGCTATTCAAATATGTTTGTATGCTCTTCTTTGGAATTATGTATTTAGTGCCGATTCTTTTGGATTTCAGCGTTCCGTTTTTAAGCATTTTATATACGGCATTTCTGCCTATACCTAAAATATTCTGAACATCTTTAACCGTCAGCACCTCTCCATAATCACATAATTTTTTCATATAATCACCATTCGCTATCATCAAAATAATAAGCCTTAAACAGCACACCTGTATTCGTAAGGAATATGCCTTGCTTGTCCTTTGGGATTTTCTCCGCTCCGTCAGGGTTATCAAGAATAATCTGAGAAAGCACCTTGTCAGCCCTACCGCAAATTCTAAAGTCGATATTATTTTTTATCTGACCTTTGAGAATATCGGCATCAGGTCTTTGAGTAGCTAAAATCAAGTGTATTCCAAAGGCTCTGCCTTGTCTTGCTATTGTTGATAACAAACTCTCAATTTTTGCAATCTGAACCTTGCTTTCCTTATCAAGCCCTGTTTTATCAAGCAATTCTGCAATTTCATCGCAAGCAAAAACTATTCTGTGAAAATTACAATCAGTCAGTTTATTGTATTGTTCAATGTTAGCACACTCACAATCAATAAATAATTGTTTACGGCTGTTGAGTTCTTCCACAATGGATTCAAGCCGATTTATAAGTTGTTCTTGTTGAGTAATTATATTACATTTTCTTTTCCATATTCCGTAAAAATCCACTCCGCCTTTAAAATCAGCTATGTAAATTTCAAAACCTTTTTCAACACACTGCATTATAACCAGTTTTAGCAAAACAGATTTTCCCGAACCTGAACTACCGCCTATTAAAATATGCGGAGTTACCTTTAAATCTGTCATTACCTTATCAAGCTGACTTTCTCCAAGTAACAAAACACTTTCCTTTTCGGATAAATATTTATTTTCCCACATAAGTATTGGCGGAAATTCTTTGTTCGCTGTCACTGTTTTTATAAACACATGCTGAAAGTCTTTTCCTGATTCAATGCTTACTATACGAACGTTAAGTGCGGTTTCAATATCAGAACGCTTTTTCTCATATTCGGTAATTGGTATTGTAGGAGAATAAAATTCGAATACTTCTGCTTTTGCTTGTCTGAATCTTGATAACAAAAGCGGTGTTTCTCCAAATCTATCCTTAAATCCAATACTACTTAAACACATCTCAATCCTTTTAGCTGATAAAGGTGTACCTAAAAATGAGATAATAAGCAAAGTTCCAATAATTGAAAAAACAATCAGTATAAAGTCAAAAATCCATAATAAAACTTCATTTAATATTTTATCTTTTGCAATGAACCACAACAAAATCACAGCAGTTAGAAAAGCTAAAGGCATTACTGCTTTTATTCGTTTATTCTTTATATTTTCAAATCCTTTGGATAATCTAATTACCTTTATTTCACCAAATAATCTTTTCAAATTATGTCACCCCCTAACAGATAGATTCATATGTGTTGATGTGCTTTTTATATATTTGTTTTACATAATTACTTTTAAAATCTCGTTCAATATCTGAAATCTCCAATGCATACTCACCTACCTTTGTGAAACCTTGTTTTGAAACAAGTTCTATTGCTTCTCCATAAGGCAATCTGCAAACTGTCGGTTTCTTGATTCCTCTAGAGTGCCGAAACATTCTGATTCCAACAGGGAGCATTTTTAATCTTGCACCTTTTATAATCTTTTTACTGTTACCCATAACAGATATTTCTTTTATTTCTCCTCCAACTATTTCAGGAGAAACTTCTAAATCATTATCAATCGGGAAATCAGTTAGATATGCAGTAAGATATTTACCTATATTGTCAATATTCTTATCTATTGATTTAATAGATACAAAGCCCAATCCCCATATATCAGCAACAATTTTATTATCAATATAAGGAGCCTTCCTATTAAAGATAAATATCCCGTGCAGATGAAATGCACCTCGTTCTTGTGCTTCAACTGTTATAATGTACTCATATTTGTAACCCTTTTTAGATAAAAACCTCTTAAAGCGTTTATTAAAGTTTTTAAAATCATTATAGAGTTTCTTAGAATCTCTCATATTTTCTTTGTAGGTGAAAGTTATAAATCTGCATTGTTCTGCATTATCAAAAGTTATATTTGAATTTATTAAATCCGATAAACTACGCATACTTTTTTCTAGATTACGCAAATTCTCTGTTCGGTCTAATGCGTGGTGCTGTACTTTTTTAACTTCACCTGTAGATACTACTACAAATTCTTCTTTAGATAAAGGTACAATAGTTTTCCCGTTATTCCTGTTACTGGATAACGAAATTTCTTGAATATTACCCATAGTTTTTAATGTAGCAGTAGTATATAAATCAATTGTATCGGGCACATCAATTTTACGCTTTATAACACTCATGGAATAATATCACCTGATAATCAAGTTAATAATGCTTAGTCTGCAACCCTTTTACAGGGTTGCAGACCAGCATAGTGTTAATTACTTACCAACTATTTCAATATTTTCGGCGGTAATACTGAGTGCATTTCTATATTCACCATATACAACTGCTTCAGGATTAACTAAGCGGATAACCGTATTCATCGGAACATTATTGAGCTTTGCAGGGATTTTTACAGACAGTTTCTCATAAAGATTATTCACAATATTTCCGTCTGAATTTCCGTAATCTGTTTCATCGGAAACTATGACTACATCAATTTTTGTTCCGAGCACCCTTTGCGTTTCGAAATCTCTCCATTCCTGAATTCCGACAGACATAAGTTTCTTCTTTGCCAACCATGTATCTATATCAAAATACTGGAAGAGTGAAAGTTTTTTTAAAGCCATAATAGCCACCTTTCTGCCTGATATGAAGGCTGTAAAAATTGTTTTATAAGGTAACTAAATGCAAAGGTTTTTAATCTTTGCATTTAGTTGTTGGGGGAAAAATATCATCCATCAATTTTCAAGAATAAATATTTTTCTGCAAATGCATCTAACTCTTTTTTTAGATGTATTGTATATTCGCACATCAAAAAATACATCAATTCAAAAGAATGCATAGAATTGATTTCAAAAGCTCCTTTGGCATTTATATGTCCAAATTCATTTATCTGCAAGAAATCAAAATAATTATCATCTTCCAAAATAGGATTAATAACAACATTTATAAAAAGTGTAATATTGCTATACATATCATTAGATAACTTAGTACGATACTTCTTAATTCTATTGAGATTGTTCTTAATAAATATTTTGTTTTCTATATTATCAACATCAATGCACTCTTTCAAAAGGTTATAGCATTTATAGGCAATAACAGAATTTTCATTATTCATTATAACTTGCTCCTTTCTGTCAGATTATCATGAATCTCTGACATTATTCAAGTGAGCTCTCTTGACACTTTTAATTATACATATTTTTTTACAAAAAAGTTCACTATTCACAAATTTCTCACATTTATATATTATTATAATTATAAATTCACATTTATGAAATTGGGTAAAACCATGAAGAAAAAAGAATCACCTTATATTGATGGATTAGACCAAATGGATATTAAAAATATTGAATCATTCCCCTGTTTTTGGCAACAGTGTTTTCTTAAGCGATTTTTTAAAAAATTACAAGATGAAAACATGAATAAAAATGATGTTTGTAATAAAGCAAACAATAATGATGATGTAAAAAGACTTACGGCTAACTATCAATTATTATCAAGTACACTTTCACAATATACAAATTTGAAAAATAAGTCTGTTCGACACATTTCCGTTGACGCTTTAATATCAGTTTCAAAAGCTCTTAATGTTTCAATTGATTATTTACTTGGTATAGAATCGTCGGAGCAACATAATCTTACTGATATTTTTGAAGAAACGGGTTTGACGAAAAAATCAATATACGCTTTACAACAAAACTCTAAAGCGCCTGATTTTATTAACTCCTTTTTGCAATCTAAAGAATTGACTAACTTGCTAAGACTTGTAAATCAAATCTTTTATTCAGATTATATTGCTAAGGACATTTTATCCGCTTATAGTAAATCTTTAAGGGATATTATTGTATCAGCATATTCAAAGTATATGGAATCCACCTTGCCTATTGAAATGAAAGAAGAAACTTTCAAAGTAGCACTGTATAATGAAATAAAGAATAAAAACATCACTCTTAACAAGGAATATATATCTTTTAATGTTTCAAAGGATAGATTTTCTCAAATAAGACATTTAAGTAAATGCAGTAATATAAAATTATCACAAGCATTTATAAACGATACCGTTTCATGCGTTTATAATATTATGTTTTATGGCAACAGCTCTGATTATTACCGAAATGCTCTATCCAATTCATTTTCCAAAATCGTTGACGAATTTCTTGCTACCAAATCTGAAAAACTATTAAAAGATTTAGGCAATTATGCAAAGTTAGACAAAACGGATAATTCAATAGATAAATAGAAAAACAAAAGCAACCGTGCCAATTTAATCTTGATACGGTTGCTTTTATTTATGTTGTTTAGTTAGCAAAGCTTGAAATAACTTCTTGTTCTCTTACTTTATAAATTCGTCATTTGCCATTTCGGATATTACAGAAATCAATTTTTTGAATAGATGTTTTCATAGATAAATTAATGTTTTGTTCATTTTCAAAGTTAATTCATCTATCTATTTCTAATGTAAATCGCATTACTAACTCATCTTCTGAGTAAGTAACTGAAAATTCATTGTTATCTATTGGATATCTAGAGTAGCTATCTGTGGTAAATCGTAATTTTTTTGGTTCTCCTAAAATTTTAATAACATCGCTCTTGGTGGAATTTCCGTTAATACCTTTATAACTATACTTAGTTTTACTCGATATCTCAGAATAATCAACAGTTATACTGTCAATCAAATCATTAGCTTTAGTCATCACAAGTCCATCAGAAAATTTGCATATTGGGTTACCTATACTGTTGTAAACATCATCATATTCACCGAACTTTTCAACAGCTACGCTAATTGGTTGACCAATAAACTCGCTCACATCAATTGAAGTAACAGTTTTTTCACTTGTTTCGGATGAATCTTGGACAGTTGATTTCAATGAACATCCTGATGAAACTAGTAATAGTATTGTTAACATTGTACTCCAAAGCATGAGTAATTTTACATTGTTTTTTATTATTGTTTTATTGAACATATTTTTTATTAACCTTTCTTGATAAAATTTATTTAAATTCTTCATTTGACATCTCCTTTTTGTGATATGAGCTATTTTATTATTACTTTCTGCTTTTTCCTCCTTTGGCATATAAGCAGTAAGTCAAAAGAACAAGTATGCTACAATTTTTTTAGAATTCATTTTATACACAATCTATCACTCCACCTTTGTTAAATCAATCGGATAACCTTTCTGACCTACTCCCTTAATTTTGGATTTTTCAATATACAAAATTGCAGAAATATCTGTAAATACATTTTTGTTATTATCCTCAGTTAAATTTATTATTAGACTACTCATATCAATAGTACCGGATACATTATAACTTCCTGCTTTTCTGTATTGATCAATTTTATCAGGTGTATAGCTGTAAACTCCTTTTATTTTGCCATCTTTTGTAGCCTCTGTAATTTTAAGCGAAGATTTTCCTTTATTTCCTACTCCGTTATAAGTTCCATTCCATTTACCCTCAATATTTACTGAATCCAATTCAGCTTTAATTGTTGTTGGTTGAAGCAGCCATCTACCCTCATAGACATAATAAACCTGAGTGTCAAACTCAATAGTCGCATTTGGTTTTGTTAATGTACCTTTACAGTAAAATCGTCTGGCTTTGCCTCTATTCTCCGATATTTTTTTGTAAACTTCAAAATCCGATATTTCAGATTTAGCCATACTTACAGTTTGACTATTTGAAGTGTCACTAAATAAAATAATTTCTTTTTGTGCAATCTCATCAATTAAATCGCTGTCCCTAACCTTTAATTCACATTCGTTTTTTTCGGTAGTCTTAAACTCGCCTTCATTAGAGACAGCCGTTACTTCCCACTTTTTATCAAAAATATAACCGATATTTATCTCTCCTTCTGCCTCTAATACATCATCGTCTAATATCAGCGTAACTGTAACATTGTCTTTTCTTTCATCAATATTAGTTTTTTTACTTTTAATGGAAAGATTTTTTATATTACTGGATTTAATTTCCCATTCTTCATCATTTATCGTTACATGTTCGCCATTTAGTGAAGAAACAATTATTTCTTCATTAACACCTTTTTTAGGAGTAGCGGTCGATTTATCTTTGTCCACTTGAGAAACATTATCAAAAACCCATTTATCATCAGACGAATAATAATATGTAGCTATAAAATAATTTATATATTCAGCAATTTCATCGCTTGATTTTACTCTAAGAGATATAGAAGTTTCTTTCGTGTTATCTATATTATATTCTAATATTTCTATATCATCTATTTTTTTATCACTGGATAAAATTTTACTTACATCAGGTTCAATATCTTTCATAATCGTTGATTTGTATATTTGATTAGAACAAGCGGTTAGAAATATAAACATACAGACCGCTAAAGCGGTAATAAGCACGATTCGTTTTTTCATCACAATTCCCCTTAAAATATTATTTATTGTAGTGTGAAATATATAGTTTTATTCATTTTTATAAATTCCCACCATAATACAGTATACAACATGTCTTGCAAAAATGCAAGACAATATTAATTGCAATTTTAATTGCTTTATTCAGTGCTTATTATTCTTCGCTTATGCAATATAATAAATATTATGGGAGGTGTCCTAATGGCTTTTCAATTAAAACAAAACAGAAAAGAATCTGAAAACAAAACAATCAGATTCCCCCTGCCCCTTATACAAGAAATAGAATCTGTCATAGCAAACCAAGATGTTACTTTCTCCAGCTTTGTTTTACAAGCTTGCGAATACGCTCTAAAAAATATGGATAAAGATGAAAATAAATCGGAATAATTGTATCTAAAATTAAATACGTACCACGAAAAATCCCTAAACCGTTTATGGTTTAGGGATTTGCTTGTTTTAGTATTTTATTCCTATATCATTTACGTATAATCATCTTTAAAACTTACGAAAATATATTCAAAAAGTACAACAAATAGTTACTTTTTACTAATATGTTATTGATACAACAAAATAATTGTAGTATAATAGTTACATAACATCACAATGGAGGGATATATATGAAAATAGCATTACTTCACATTAGCGATTTTCATCTAAAGGATGGAGATATATTTTGTAATACAAAAATCGATAAATTTGTTGACTCTCTAAAATCATTTCCAAATATTGATGACATTATAATTTTAATTTCTGGAGATATCGTTTTTAGCGGAGGAATTAATGAGTATAAAACATATAGAAAACTTCAAACGATCTTAATAAATAAGTTAAAAGAAAAAATAAATGATAAATTTATACCTATTTATTTTGTGCCGGGAAATCACGATATAGATTACAATAAATTATTAAGAAAAGGTGCAGATATTGAAAAAGCATACCGCAACAATAATATTGACCGTATGCTTGATGATGAATTTAATTCATTGAATAATTTTTATTCACAAACAAATTATAAATTTAGTGTAGATAAAAATAGATTAGTTGCAATGCATATTCAGAAATATAACAACTTTAACATTCAAATTAATCTTATAAATACTGCTCCATTTTCAACCTTAGAACATGATGATCGAGAACTGCATTATTTTCAAGAAAATGATTATCCTATTATAGAAAAAAGAAACAATGCTGATTTTTGTCTCACGATGATGCATCATCCCTCAGAATGTTTTCATTGGAATCAAAAATTTAAATTAAAAGATTTTATAGCAAATAACAATCATATATTACTTGTTGGGCATGAACACAAAGGAAGCGTTGGGGAAGAAGTTTCAATTGATAAAAGCACTGGCCTTTTTGTATCAAGAGCTGGCGAAATGCAGTGGTGTAATTTTGAATATAACGATTTTTTTAATACCATTATAGTTGACACTTGTGACAAAAGCTTTTCAATTTATTCTTTTGAATGGGATAACAAAAATAATATCTATAAAAAGAAAGAACATATTAATAATGAAAAAATATGTATAAAAGCAAAAGAACTACTGCCTTCTCCTGATTTCTTAAAAGAATTAAATATAGATGAAAATATTTTGCACAAAAAATTGTCATATGATGAATATTTTGTATTTCCTACCCTAATTCAAGAAAAAACAAACGAAGATGAAATTACAACAAAAATTAATAATTTTTCCGATTTTTCTGCCTTTTTAAGTAAATATAAAAAAATTTGGATTAGAGGGGATTCTTTTTCTGGAAAATCTACACTGGCAAAATATTTATTTAATGAACTAATAGGTGAAAAAATTCCTCTTATATTAAGGGTATCTAATGGTAAGTCTAATTTAAAGACACTTACAAGAAATCTATTTGCAGAGCAATATGGTTATGAAGATACAAAATGGAATAAATATGAGCAACTGGATAATAACGAAAAAATAATAATTGTAGATGATTTTGACCTAATTAGCAACAAAACTTCTAAGGAAAAACTTTTAAAGTTCTTAAACGAAAATTTTCAACAGTACATTATCATTTCTAATAACAACAGCTCATACGATATTGTTGCTGATGTTAGAGAAGAAATAAAAGATTCATATGAAGAAAATGGGGTCTATGGATATTTAAATATCAACCCATTTTTCGGTAAAAAGCGTAGACAACTTGTGAAAAAAATATGTCTTCTAAATAATGTTAATGATGATGTTGACATTGTATCGATTAATAAATTAATTGATACTCTTGTGCATAATAATGCTTCTTTGTTTACATTAAAACCAAATTTTATTATACAATATACAAACTATTTTTTGCAAGATGGTCGTTATGAATCAAAAAACGGCGAAGCTATTTTTAGTAAAATTTTTGAACATAACATTAATTCGGCTTTAATAAAATATTCATCTAATTCTGAGCTTGATGAAACCCTAACTGTTATAGAAGAAATAGCATATTATATGCATTTTAATAAAAAAGATACGATTACATACTCTGAAATGGAAGCAGTTATTAACGATTATTGTGAAAATTATGGTGTTTCTATAAGTATAAAGCGCTTAAAAGATACATTAATTAAGTCAAATATTTTCAAAGAAGATGAAGAAAATGGGACTTTGCTTTCTTTATATTTTCAAAACAAAAATTATCTTTCGTATTTCGTAGCAAAATGTCTATACAGAAAGCTCAATAACGATGGTGAGTATAAAGATATAGAAAATATACTTGAGAAAATTTGTTTTGGGATTAACTCTGATATTGTTTTATTCATTTCATATTTATCTAATAACACCCGTATTATAAACACTATATGCGAATACGCAAATGAATTAATGTCTGAAATTGAAAGTGTAAGTTTTGAAACAGATAATATTAAATTATTATCTAACAACTATCACATGAATTCAATAGAAGAACCAAATAATGAAGATAAATCAGAATATGAAAAAAGAAAAGACGATATTGAAGAAATAACATATGAAGGTGAAGATATCGAAGCACGAGGTATTTACGATTATGACGAAACAGAAATTGATGAAACTTACAATAAGTTACTTCGGTCCATTAAATACACAGAAATGATTTGTAAAGCGTTACCAGCATTTTACAGTATTATGAGAGCTCAAGCAAAAAATGAATTGGTAAAAAGTATATTCTCGTTTCCAAATAAGATAATTTTTTCACTTTTAGAACCAGTATCTAATAATTTGGACGATATTTGTGCACAAATAAAAAACTATGCTGACGAAATTTATAAAATAAATAATACAGGCAAATTACTAACTGAAGAAAAAATTGTTGAAATGCTTAGTGAAAGTGCACGATGTATTTTTCTGTCTGTTTATAATTCATTTTCCGAGTTAGCAGTCAATAGAAAAAGTTTAAGTATGTTATTATCTTATCAAAGTACGTCCATCGCCAATGAATTTTTTAAATTATCTATACTTGATAATTCTGGTAATACAGATGAATTCTTTAAGGAAGTTGAAAGATTCATAAAGAAGCATAATAAGCCCAATCTAAGGATATTAGTGCAGCAATTAGTGCGTAAACACTTAATATGTAATAATATCTCCCAATCAAAAAAGCAACGAATTGTTGATAAAGTTTGGGGTAAACATGCAAGAAAGAAAATAATGTTAACATTACCTCAAGGAAAAGAAAAATAAATAATCTATATGCCGTGTTGGTCCTTCCCCAACTGGTCACTTTTCGCTTTATAGGTGGTGACCTAACTATTAAAGCGATTAATTGCATGTCATATAGCCACGCTGACGGCATATAGATACTAATATACTATGCAATTCTATTATAATTATAACCCAATCATCATAAATATTTTTTAATTGTTATGGTTGACCTCTTTCTACAACAATTCTACAAATTATTTGTTCTAAAACTATTTTTACTCATTTTTTATAACACTGTCAGGGATAGATTTCTACAGTTCAACACTCTATAAAACGGCTTAAACAGTAACTTTCGTCGCTCCAAAACCGCGTGCCGAGGGTTCAAGTCCTTCTGCCCCTGCCAAAGAAAAACGGCTTAAACACTATGTTTAGGCCGTTTTTTGATATATTTTTATGTACGGAGCACGGTTTGATTTTCCGCTTTTGACACTTATTTCAGGCATCAAAATGTTCAACCGGCGCTAATAATTCCAACGTTTCCGTCTGCTACATCATCAATATAGCATCAATTTTAGTGATGATTATTCTAAAAACTCCAAAATATATTTACTGTACTTTTCAGGCTCTTCAATTCTTGGAAAATGTCCGCTGTTTTCAAAAATAACCTGTTTTATATCATTTACATTGTTAAGCATATAACTAATTTGGTTCTTTCCGCAAGCTGGATCATATTTGCCGTTTATCAGCAGAACAGGTTTTTCAGCTTTTTTAAGTATTGGCAAAAAATTCTCAAGCATTTTTCCGTCATCAATAAGTTTCATTAAATGACGTTCTCCCTTTGCCCACATATCTTCGGTAATATTATCTGTCTGTAAACTCTTTGTGTATTCCTCGAAAGTTATGTTGTGAAGATAATTTCTGAGTTGATTATCCTTTACATAATCAAGTAAGGTAAGAATATCAAAAATTACCTGCTTATCTTTATATTCGGCTTTCTTGATTTTTTCGCATAATTCTATTGCTTCACTATTGTGAGATTTGTTCATATAATCTGTCAGGTAATATGCAACAGATTTTGATGAATCAATAAAATTCAGACTCGGACAATCCAGTATGATTTTATTTACACAATCAGGATATGTATATGCATAAAGAGTTGCAAGAGAACCACCGTAGGAATGACCTAAAACGCTCCATTTCTTTACAAGCAGTTTTTTTCGCATTTCTTCTATCATTTCAACCTGAACAGACATACTGTATTCTTCATTTTCGTCTATTGCATCTGAACGAAGAACACCGAGCTGGTCAAATATTATAACTTTTATTTTTTTGCTCAACATTTTAGCCTGGTTAACAAAATCCAGGCAACTCGCACCCGGTCCGCCATGGAGATATAATAATGCATTTTTGTTACCTTCTCCATAAATCTCATAATAAATATTTTTATCAAATATATTTATATAGGGCATAGCAAAGCTCCTTTGAATTTAGTATCTTTATTTTAAATTACGAAAAGTATTTTGTCAATAAACTTTACTATTCAGCAACCAATAGTTGCTAGATAGTGAAAGTTATAATATTAGATTAACTAAAATTCAAACCCATCTGTCACACCGTACAGCTTCGTCAAATCTTTTTTCACATAATACATTTCTGTAATTTCGGAAGTAGTATGTCCGAGCAAATCTGCTACCGGTCGTGGAGTTAGGGCTTTTATTGTGCCGTCCGCTTGCTTTATGCCGTTTACAAGGTTTGTGGCGAAAGTATGGCGGAGCGAGTGCAAGCCTTTGGTTTCTATGCCTGTGGCTTTGAGGATTCTGTAATAGCGTTTCCTGAAATTTACAGGTCGGGTGAAATTTCCGTTTTCATCGGGTATCAGCGGTGAATCTTCTCCGAAGTAGAGTTCGTTTCTCAGGTCAAGTATCATTTCTATTGCAGTATCGTTCAGCGGAACATCTCTTTTACTTGTGGAACTTTTGAGCTTTCCGACTTTTACTTCTCGTCCTTTTTCTGCTGTTACACCGTCACGCTTTGAGATTTCCTTTACACCTCTGTTAAGGTGCATTACACGATTGTCAAGGTCAATGTCGCTGTTAAGTAGTCCGAGTGCTTCGCCTGTTCTCAATCCGGTATTCAACATAAGGATATATGCGGCGGCTTGCTGATATTTTCTCTTGCCGTTTGAGAATGTACTAAACGCTTCATCTTTAAATATTTTAATCTCTTCCGGCGTGAATATCGTTATGGTTTCGCTCGTCGGAAGATTTTCTTTGTCCTGCGCTTTCATTTCAAGCGTTCCGGTGAATTCTCCGACCTCCTCCATCATCTGATAGCCCGAAGTGTCGATCATCATTTCTCTCATCTCAATGAGCGAGAATACTTTTGCGTTGTCGTTCATTTGGTTCTCCTTTCTACTTCCCGAAAAAGAAATGTTTTCGCCGCCCATATAGGTAGGTATGTTAAGATAAACTTCTTCTTTTTCGGTTAGTTATTTTTTTATTTGTCTATTTAGTTATTTATATATAGGAACTGCTTCTGCCGCTCACGCTGACGGCGCTTGCGTTCGGCTGCCTTCTGCCGTTTGATTCGTTCGGCACAATGATCGCAATAGCGTTTGTTGCGAGCCTTGGAATAAAAGCGTGAGCCGCAGCTTTGACAACGCTTGTAGTCGTTGCCGCAGATCAGCTCCCGATACAGTTCCTTGTCGAGAGGAAGCACAGCGTCCTTGAAATGGTTGCAGAAAATGTGATACTTGGAAATCAGCTGCACACAGGTGTGCGTTTCTCCGTCGTCGAGCAACAGACAGTTGCCGTCCATACAGTTGCAGCACTCCCGCCTGACCAAGCGGCTGACCTTCCGAAACTGTCCTGCCTTAATTTCAATGAGCATTTGACCTCCTTTCCTGTCACGCTTAATAAGTCTGAAAATGCGATGGGGAATATAATTACTCTCCTTCGTTGCGTTTCGTCGCTCAGAGGTCGCATTATGAGCGGCTCGTAAGCCTTAAAAAGCGTGACATCAAACTGTATTTGTTGTCGGCACTGCCAAAGCGTACTTTCCTGACAGGCAATCCTGCTCGACGCTGTGCCGTCAGCCTTCTGGCTGCGCTCGCCCCGTAAAGGTCGTGGCGGTTTATCCTTCGCTTGGCAGCTATTCAGTTATTAGTAGATAATCTATAATTCATTTATTAAGATTGTCTAATATTATTCTAACGACGCATTGACAGAAAATCAATAGTTTTGTATAATGTTTATTTGAACTATCAAGATTTGCTAATTACCAATAAATTTACATTTTCTAAAAGGTGAGCTATATGCAGAATCAAAACTTATTCCTTACAACCGATAAATTCAGCGCTGTTTCTTTTGGCTTTGATAAAAACACTTGGAGTTTGTACGAGGACGGAAAGACCTTTGTTTTAAGCGTGAGCCCGAAGTATAGTTATGATTTTCTCTACGGCGCTATGGAAGGTATCGATGACGATAGAGCGGAGTCGATAATTGAAGCTGTAATAGGCGACAGAAAAGAGCTGTTGTCCGCTACCGAATACTGCTTTATCTTAGATCACACAGACGAGTATTTGGAAAGAGTAAGACGAATTGCAAATCGTGTTGTGTCAAACAGAGATTTTCTCTCCAACAAGGATGATAACCCTTATATTTCTGTCTTGAATTTCTCGACGGTACATCTAAATATCGGTGAAGGATTATTTGATTTTCTTTACGCAGATTTTGATACCGCCTATGAACAGTGCAAAGCGAACATAAAAAAAGACTCACCCAAAAATCAGGTGAGTCTTGATATAAATGAGTTGTCAGAAAAAGAAAAGAAACTCTACTATTACGTTTGTATGGCTGAGACAGCCCGGCTGTTCCGTCCGTTGATTGAAGCTGCGTTTTTTTCGGCTGCGTTTCCTCCGATCGTATTTGAATTTACAGAAAGCAGTTTATCAGAATACTATCAATATCTTAAAACCATTCAAAAGAATCTGATGGAGTTATTCCGCTATGCTTTTGATGAAAACTTTGCCGACGGTATTTTGAATTGTTTTTCACACCGCACCCGGTATGCGATCTATTGTAAAAAGAACGGATTGTCAACAGAACGCCGTCGCACGATAACCCGTAACATCAGTATCAGCGAAGCAGAAAATGCAGTGCAAAATGTAACTGAAGGATATATCGACTATAACTACGAATTAGACGCGCTTATAGATCAAGCTAACCTCAACAACTATGATGAGGATTTGACCAAAAAGGTTGAAGCTGTAGGCATCACTATGGCTGACTATATCGCATTGCTTCAATACGAAGCGGAAGAATATGAAACCGTTGAATGCGAGAGCATCGAGCAGGCTCTTGATCTGGAATTCTTACAGCTCCTGAAAAATGAATCAAACATCAGGCAATGCAAACGCTGCGGCAAGTATTTCATTATGAAGGGTAACTATGACGCCAATTACTGCGACAGAATTGCAGAAGGCGAAACCCGCAACTGTCAGGACATAGCCGCTCAGGAAAACTACAAAAAGAAAATGGCGGACAATGCCGCCATTCCGTTGTATCAAAAATATTATAAGCGTTACGCCGCCCGTGTTCGCTCCCGTCAAATCAAAGAACCGGATTTCAAAAAATGGAAGTACGAAGCAATGACTAAACGCAACGAATGCACCGATAAAAAGATTACCGTTGAAGAATATGAAGATTGGCTTGAGGGTTCGTTTCCGAATAGGAAGAAGAAATAAACTTATGTGGACAACTGTATTATTTGCAGTTGTTCATTTCTTTTTATCAGCATTTTCACATTTCTTTTTAAAAGCCTTACACCAATTCAACATATCATCTATATCTGTTTCAATTTCGCTCAATTCAGGTAAATCAATCGGTCGTTCTGTTGACTGTGAGTGTTCAAAAGTTGAATATTTCGTCATCATATCAATAAATTTATCAACATCTTCTTTTGATATTTCATAAAGGTACCTTAGTTTCAGAGTGTTCACTGAATACCCAAAACGAGTTACGATTTTTTGAAGCAAATCAGTTTCTATACCTTGTTCTATGATTTTTCTGAAATCTGAGCATAAAGATTGAATGCCTTTATCAAGATTTTCATAATCGCCGGATTTAATCATACGTTTTAATACAACTACATCGTTTTGTTTCATATGATTTAGTGCATTTTTCATACTGGTTGTACCACGATACTTGGGGTTCACCGGTTCTCCCAGCGGTTTGCTTCTTAATTCAATTTGTTTAATATCTACCGGGCAGAAATCATCATCTTGTTTCTGCTTATTATACTCATCAACACAAGAAAGTAATAACTGTGCAAAAGCTAGTCTATGCGTAAAAACAATTACTTGTCTTTCCGATGAAAGCTTAACTAACCGATTAGCTACTCGTTGTTCATATTTATGATCAAGCGAATTAATTGGATCGTCAAAAACAAACGGCAGGACTCTGTTCCAAGAAGATAAATCAGCAAGAAACGCAGCCAAAGAAACTACTCTATATTCGCCTTCGCTAAGCACTTCTCCTGTGCTTTTTTTCTTTCCCTCACCGACCGCTCCTTTCAAAGCGACTTGATGATATGACCGCCCTTTTTCGGCTCCTCTTGAAACTAATTCCACACGAATCTTATGTTGGAGATCCATCGAATCCATTTCCTCTTGAAATCTATTTATGTAGGTATTTGTAATTAACAACTCGGTTAAATCCTTTTTTAATGTTGTTACAGTATTTGTTTTGCATTTTGAAGTGGATTTCTTGAGTAATATATCCTTTCGACGGCACTCCTTATTTTCGTATATCCACTTTAATGCAAGAAGATACTTATACCTTTCAACTTGTTTATTTCTATCATCTATTATGCTTTGAATAGCTGTAATACGACTTGATAACTCTTTACCAATCCTTTCTTTTTCCTCTTGCAAGGCAGTAACAGATGACAGCTCGGGAATTTTTGTTGATTCACTATCAGAATAGTTTAATAACCACTGACATCTATTACTAATCTTTTTATATGCATTAATGATAGGATTTGTCAGCTCATCTGAAGCATTGCTTGCTTTTAGTGTTAGTTCAACATTATCTATGTTTATACTGTTATAAGTATCTTGTAATGTTCTGACAGTCATTTCAAACGCGTTAAACGCTCTTTGAGCATTAACATTAGCATTAGATGTCATACATTCTGTAAACTTCTCTATTCTAGTTCTAGCTTCATCTCCAAGTTCCTGTTGGCACAAAACGCAACGTCCATTCAGCTCAATCGGAAATTCAGCCTTTTGCTCTTTTTTATCCGCATAACGACTTGCGCTATTCCACATTTCTTTCCATTTATCAGTGCCTGTATTTTCTAACAACGATATTTGTTTAATTGTTTCAATTATTTTATCTGCTTCATTTTTCGTTTCAATTTGTCGCTTTCGTTCTAACAAATACTTTTTTGAAAACGATTCTCCAAGTTTTAAGCTTAGATTAATCAATTTATCATATTCGTTGTTAATCACAGTATTCTGCGCTTTTAATGTTTTAAGCGTTTCGTTTGGATTTTGCTGTTGCAACCCCGCTCTTAAAGCCTCAAGCTCGTTGTTATCCTTATCTGTCCAATCGACTGATTTCAAAAATGAATCAAGCGCTTTTGTTGAATTTATTGACTTAAACTTTGAAATCAATTCAGATGTTTCAATGTCTGAATCTAATAATGAAATTTGAGAATCATTTTCAGTAATTAAGGGATCAAATCTCTTAGCTATTTCTTGATAGGTATTTACTACAGACGATAAAAGTGATAAAATGCGAGGTTCATAAACCACCTCGTTTTTTTGTTCAGCAAATTGCTTAGCAACGGATGTATCGTATATATTTAATGGGCAAGATACTTTCATTCCGGGCTTCCAGTTAACTATTTGCTCTTGACCGTCGTCACTATATGTTAATGTTGCTTGTGTAGTTTTGTTTTGTTCTTTATAAACATTATTCAATATTGTCTGTTTACTTTTTGGAGAAGCTGCGGATTTTAATATCTTAACATATGATGATTTGCCACATCCATTCTCTCCATAAACTACCGTTAGATTTCTCCCGAAATCCAAGGATCTAGTAGGCGAAAGCGCACCCACCCCTTGAACATCGGAAATCTTTTCTAAAATCAGCGGACAGTTTTCAGAACCAGATAACTCCACTTCTTTTGGGAAGGAGGTTATTGCAGCAAATTGAGTCTTTTCGCCGAGATATTCATTTTTTGCCAAACTAAATCCTCTCGAAATCAATTTGTCAATATCTTCGTTGCCTTGCCAAAGCTGGACAAACAAATCTTTCTGCCAGTTTTCTGCTTTATCAAACCACTTCTTTAGCGCTATAATAGCCGACTCTTGTATTTCGTTCATTTCGCCACTTCCTGTTTTCTAAAATGTCCATCACGTTTTATGTAGATTTATCATTGGATTTGAGAGCCTTAAGCTTATTTTCCAATATATTAGAGTTCTTTTTCTTTAATTCGCATTCCCAGATTCGAATCACAGTCCATCCTCTGCTTCGAAACAATTCGGTTATCTCCTTGTCGTGTTTAATATTCCGTTCACGTTTTTTGCTCCAATAATCAGAATTGTCTGCCGGTCTAGTATTACGGCAATCGTGTCCGTGCCAGAAACAGCCGTCTACAAAAACAGCAACCCTTTTTTCAAGGAATACAAAATCAGGATGTCCTTTAACAGGATAATTTCTTCTCCATCCTGTGATATTCTTTTCCTTGAAAACTTTTATTAGCTTCAGCTCAGTAGATTTGTTGTTTTTTGAACGAACTTTACTCATTATAGAAGATCGTTTTTTGCTATCAAATACGTCTGCCATAAATTCTCCCAATTTATTCAGCTTGATATATAATACGAGCGTCTTCAATTAAAGACTTCCCGATAAGCAAATTGTATGCTCTTATCCTAGAATGCCAGTGCTTATGCTTAAAGAAGGTGTTCCAATCAAGTTCCAATATCAATTCCGGGGTGAAATCGTTTTTCAACTTAATTATCACTACATATTCAAATAACGGTCTAACGGAATCTATCAAACTGTCTTTTTCAATACCATAAAAAGCTCCTGTGATATTGGTAGTGATGCATTTTATAGAATACCTTTCTCCATTAATACTTATTGCATCTATATTTTTGGTTGATGGAGGAGCAAATTGTAGTTTTGGTAATCCTCTGGTTTTGGTATAATAATCAATTACTATGTATTCACCTAAATCACCTACTACATTCTTAGATCTGATTAGTCCCTGCTTTTTCATTTCGCAAAGAAGATCACTATATAAGCCGATTAATTCTGTACCTTTGTACTGAGAAAAATCCATTTTTCCTCCTAACTATTTGTTGCAAATTTAGACATAGTCATATTTGAAATAAACTTGCTAACATCTTCGCCTAAATGATCAACAATTATATCGTCAAAGTCCGCATAATCGATCTCTCTAATTTCGTGGAAGATGTGATTATACAAGTATTCCGCAAACGTATTTGCAAGCACAATAACAATAGGAGTTCCCTTGATGTCCCTCCTCGCAGCCGGAACATATCTTGGAGTAATAACTATTGTATATTCTCCTCCGATTTCTTCTCTATGTTCTCTTAATCTGCCAACGTTTATACCGCTCAATTTATTTGCAGTTGACTTAGATTCAACAGCAAACTTTTTCCTTTTTGTAAGATACAAGCACTCTATATCGGTATGTCCCGCACCGCCGATTCTTTTTGTCTCAACGTTATAGAACATACTAAAGCCTTCGTCTAATACTTCCTCGAAAAGATATGCTGTTTCGTTTTCGGGATTATTTGCATATGTTTCAATCAACTTTGGCAACTCAAGCAATTCAGATAAGTAATCTTCTTCACCAATCTCTCTCATTAGGACTTGCGGATAGAAGCTATAGATTTCTTTTATCACATCTAGTTGCATTCGTTCCGGATCGTCAAGCTTTAACGGTTCTTGTGTGAAAGAATAATTTTCTAACATTGTTTTTACATAACTTAAAACATTATCTTTTAACTGTATAAACCCGTTTCTCGCTGTCCTTGCGGTCGGTGCGCTATTGCTATTTGTTTTAGTAGGATGGTATAGCTTACATAACGGGGTGCCTTTATGTCTTTCAATAACACCAACCGAAGCTAAAAGTTTACAAGTATAATATTCCCACTCGTATACAGCATTAACGTATGTGTGTTCATCGGACTTGTACATTGAAACAATTTGCTCATCTGTCTTTGTTCTTAACTCTAGAATCTCGCTAACTAAGCGCTCATAACTATCGTTATCAATCGACTCAACAAAAGCAAGAATTAATGCGTATTCAAAATTATAAAGCTTTCCTTCTAATCTCTGATCAGTTAACAGTTTAAAAATCAACCTAAAAGGATATAACTGAAATGCGTTATCTGTACCGCTTGCCGGATGCTGAAATTGAATAGCAAAAAGCATAGTGGTGAATATTTTTAATAGCTTTTCGTCGTCATTGATATGTTTTAGGAAGAGATTGCCTAAAGGACTAAATATAAATCTCTTATTTCCATCAGAATTATCTTCATAACCAAACATATAGTATTCTAAAGTGTTGATTCTATGATTTATTGAATCTAAAGGTCTTTCTTTTGGATTCCTCGTTTTATACAAATCTAGCGCCGCAAGTCTTTCCTGCATTCTTTCTCGTTCAACGTTAGAAATATCAGTTTTACAACTATTCTTAACGTCAAGCGCAACCGCCTTGATTAATTCGTATTTTGAAGTGTGCTTATAAAGAATCCACTTTTTCCTTTCAACCATAATTGGCATACAATCGCCTACTTTCCAATTTGCTCAATTACTTTTTTCATCAATAATGGAGGTATCGACTCACCGATAACCGTTCTTATAAATGTATCTGTAGAATCTTTAGGAAAATCAATATCTTTAGGTATTGATGAAACAATGAATGTTTCTAATAACGTTAATACTCTAGCGTCAGAATAAGTTCCATCCGGTAGCAACCTTCCAGGATGAACGTTGTTATGAGAACTCATACTACCGCTAAACGTTGTTCTTGTTGGGCAAGGTTGATCCCAATCCATTCGCTTAAACGTGTTATGAAATCCCTTTATCCTTGTGCCATCCTCTTTTTTAGGATAATACACTTCGTTTGCAATAGCGCTCTTACCTGTTGCCGTATGCTTTAATGCTAATACAGCGCGTTCGTTATGTTTTTTTGCAAAATGCCACGGAATATCTGAGGATTCTCCTGATTCCAACGAAGGCAAATAACCAATCGCTTCACGTAACGTAATCTCAGGTTCTTTGTTAGGCCATCCCCACTTTAATCCGTGTTTATACATTTTGATAATAGCTCGTGGCCTTGATTGGCAAATCCCATAATCTTTTGCATTTAAAACCCGCGCTTCGATTATGTACTTTGAAGAATACTTTTCATTCAAAATATCTTCAAGTTTATAATAATCGTTGTTATAAGGGAAATACATATCTAAGAATGTAGGAACATTTTCAATTAACACATAATCAAAATCGTAATTATCAATAATGTCTAATGCAGATAATACTAAATAATTTCTTTGATCTTTTTCATAATGCGCCTGTTTCTTATTCTTCCCTAAAGTGCTCAAGCCTTGACAAGGGGGAGTAGCAATCAACATTCTTACATCGTTTTTTCGAGCTGCTTCAATCATATATTGCTTTGTTTCATCTAGAGTAATATCGCCACAATACATATCTGTTTCAGGAAAGAAATGACTATAACAATCTGCTCTTTTTTGCAAGAGTTCATTTGCGGCAACAACTTCAACAGAAGTATCTTTTAACAAAAGCTCTCCTATTCCAGCGCTTGAAAACACAGATATTGCTTTGATTTTATTCATATTAATACCACTCACAATCTCTTTTAACATCAGTGGAGGTATAGACTCTCCTATACACTGCCGTATCAACAACTCTGGCGTATCATCTGGGATGTTCCAGTCTTTAGGAAGAGAATCTAGAATCATCAACTCTAACGGAGTTAATACTCTAGCGTCGGAATACGTTCCGTCATCTAAGAGTCGTCCCGGATGGACGTTTCGTTGAGAAGCTATACAGTCGTTTCTAATTGTAATTGTTGGCGCTGGCGCATCCCACCGAATACGTCTGTATGATGATTCATATCCTTTAATACGCATTCCATCTTTTTTCTGAGGATAATATACAGGATTAGAAAAAGCTGTTTGTCCAGTTGGCGTATGCTTCATCCATAAAACATTGTTTGGCGAATGTTTTCTCGCATAATGCCATTTTATATCCGACTTTTCTCCAGATTCAAGCGAAGGTAAATATCCAATCGCTTCCTCTACTGTAACCTTAGGCTTTTTTGACGGCCACTCCCAATTTGTTCCCTTAAGGTTCATTTTTATAATAGCTCTTAACCTTGTTTGCGGAACTTCATAATCAGAAGAATCTACAACTCTATGATCTATTGTATATTCACCGCCAAATTCGTATTCCAATATTTCAAGTACTGTTCTCAACTTGGACGCATAATTAAGTTTTAATTTAAGCAACATCGGAACATTTTCAATTAACACATATGTAGGTTTTAATTCTCTAATAGCTTTTACTACATATGTGATAAGATAGTTGCGTTCGTCAGACTCCATAGTTTCTTGAGTCCTATTTTTTCCTGCAACGCTCATACCCTGACAAGGGGGAGAAGCCAAAATAAAATCAACTTTATCAGGACAGGAAGAAATTATCTTATTATATACTTCTTCCTTTGTAATATCGCCACAAACAACTGTTGTTTCTGGATTGATAGCTTTATATAAGTCTGCTCTTGGCTTCAAAAGCTCATTTGCCACTTTTATATCAATGCCTACGTCTTTGAAATAAGTTTCACCAATTCCTGCGCTGGCAAAAAGCGAAATACCAGTTAGCCTATTATTAATCATAACACCACATCCATTACATCGCCGATATTGCAGTTCAAAGCAATACATATCTTTACCATCACGTTCATTGAAACTGGTTCATTGTTGTTTAACTTTGACATTGTTGTAGATCCAACGCCTGTCATAGCTTTGAAATCTTTCTTTTTTATGTCTAAGTCAATTAATCTTTTCCATAACTTGTTGTAAGAAATCATATATACACCTCATAAAACAATGCACCGATATTTCAAATAAAAACACCGATATATCGGTGTTTTTATTATATAGTTGGCACTGTACTTTGTCAATATATATTTGGTCACTTTTTCAAACAAAACAGGCACTGTCCCATAAACAGTACTCTGCTCCCTTTTTTCTAATGCTTTTCCTAAAATTTTAGCGTGTAAGCAACTTTAACTCCTGCTTACACGCTCATTTCATTTTATCTCTTGTTCGGTTTCATCAAACAGCGGACTATCAAAGAATTCTCTGACAGTGATCTCAAGACCGTCACAAATCTTCTTTATCGAAACTACGCCCGGATTCTGGCTCTTTTGGTTGAGCATACTGTATATGGTTGACGGCGAAACGCCTGAAATATTTGCAAGGGTATTGACAGCAATGTTTCTCTCACGGCACAGCTCCAAGATACGCTGTGCCACAGCTTCTTTTGTTCTCATAGCTTTCTCCTTTGCGATTTATCGTAATTCAATTCTACAAAAATGTGCGATAAAATCGTGTGGGATATATCGCAATTATAAAGATTTTGTGCTATAATTTACGATATATCCCATAAAGGAGATTATTATGTTTTCAGTTTATACGGTTTGCTTTTTCGGGCATCGTCAGATAGATGATTTTAGGATAGTTGAACAAAGAATTGAACGGCTAATAGATAAGTTGCTTAATGAACACGAATATGTCGAATTTCTCGTCGGACGTGACGGCGAGTTTGACCAACTTGTTACCTCTGCAATTCGACGTTGCAGAAAACACTTGGATACAGCCAACTGCTCTGTCACTTGGGTTATGCCTTATCTGAAATCGGATTATATCAAGAACAGGAAATGCTATGATAACTACTACGATTCTGTTGAGGTCTGCGAGCAATCCGCTAATGCTCACCCGAAATCTGCTATTCAAATCCGAAACAGAGCAATGGTTGACCGTTCCGATTTGTGCGTTTTCTGCGTTACGCATAAGAGCGGCGGTGCTTATCAAACGCTTCGATACGCAAAAAAGTCAAGTTCAAATATCGTCAATCTTTTTGAATGATTCTACTTTTCGGTTACAGTTTTGTATTTCTGTATGAAGAAAGTTTGTGTTTAACCATTATGCTGTTATCATATATGATAACAAATCAGTGAGGTGATTTATATCAAAGTAAGTGATGATGTTGTTAAAAAGCGTCAAGCGATAATATCAAATATAGTTGAAATAAGGCTCGAAAAAGGGCTTTCTCAAACGCAATTGGCTAAACTCACCGGTATGCACCGATCAAATATCTGTCGAATTGAAAGCGGACGTCAAAATATCTCTCTTGATACTTTAATAAGAATATTTGACACACTTGGAATAGATATTTCGATTGAACTGAAAGATAAATAAGAATACGCTTTTAGAAAATCACCTAAAAAACAAAAGCTGATGTAATTCAATTAAGAACCACATCAGCATTTGTGTTAATTATAGATTATTTCAGCGTTCACAACTTCTCTCGCTCGCTGGACAAAATTATTCATCTTGCGTACCCACAGCAACTGGTCGGTTGCTTTGAGCTGTTCGGTGCAGCCTTCTTCTTTAGCAAAAGACTGCACAAGCTCGTTGTACATCTTCTGCGCCTGTTCGTCAATGTCGGCAAGGTATTCATTCAGTCTGCACTTTGTGAGCAGGTTGGTATATAAAATCGGGCGGCTTCGTTTGATATAGCGAAGGCGTTGTTGTCCCCATAAGCCGATTGGTCGGCTATCCTGTTCGGGCAGTGTTAAGTTCGGCAGCAAATAGTCGCCTTGCATTGTATATGTAATCTCCATTGTCAACCCCCCTTAATCTTAATCTTTTTAGCTTTGGCTTTTGAAATTCTAATAAGCAGTTCATCAACTAAATCAGTGTACATTCCCTGAGAAATAAGATTGTTCCTCAAATCAATCAGACTGTTGATAACGATTCTGCGCTCCTCAGGTGTGAGGTAAATTCGATATTTAGCTCTCATTATTAACCTCCCGAAGAAAATCCTCATACGGCGCTGTGCTGTCCACAAAGGTATCGTAGATAAACCTTGCGCCGAGTCTAAAGCCAACAATAAAGCTGTCAAGCTCCGACTCTCCCAAAATGATATTGGAAGCGTTTGCAAAAGAGAGAAAAGCTTTCTTTTCTTCGCCATAGAGTTTACCTGTCAGTTCGGTTTCACACTTTGATAAAATACTCATTTGCTTTTGCAAATAACTGTCCTTCTTAAAGCCACGAGCCTGCGGATCAATGTTTCCGTAATACAACTCGGTTATGATGTTTTTCATAGTAAAAACTCCGATTTCAGAATAATTCAGCGGGCAATTCTTCTACCATTTTTCTACCAAAATTATACCAAAATGATTTTACATTATCATTTAAACTGTTATGCAGGGGTATCTGATTTTCAATCAAAAAACAGAATATAAAACTATATAACAGTGTGGGTGATTAAATAACATTTGATTAAATCCCCATTCCGCTTCAAGTCCTTCTGTCCCTGCCAAGGTATGATGTCTCAAAAATGGCTTAGATAAGCCGTTTTTGAGACTTTTTCTTTTTGCAGAAATATTGCAAATTATATCAACGGATTTTAAACCTATAATATGTAAATCCTATATTTGTTTCATATTTTTGATGGCATTTACATTTGGGAGGACATTCTCGGATTTCTATCGGAACATTAATGTTGTTATTTTCTATTGAATCCTTAATTGCCTCATACGCCAGAGAAAAATACTTTTGTCCATCTTCTCCGGGATTATCAATAATAATCTTCTTCAAATACTGAAAAGAAATCGGTTTGCTTATATTTCTGACGGTAATATGATTACCGAAATCTCCCTTATGAAAACCATAATACAAGCTGTCAACATCAGGAAAATATCGTTCCTCATAAGGAATGTCTTCATCCCAATTTGCAGGATTTTCCTGAGTAATGCATATATCATAATCTGCAACCTCATCCAAAACATCTACGGAATAAACAAATGTTATTACGCCGTAATTGTTCACATCCTTTGCACGCTCATGTATGTCAACCGAATCAAAGAATATGTCATTGTATATATTGAATTTTTTATCAATGTCGTCACTTTTCTGATCTGTTTGAGGGAGATTATATTCTTCAACCGTTTCTCTGGACAATAGTCCGCCATTATTAATAAAAGTTAATGACGTTATTACCGAATTCACATGAAATAATTCTGTAACGCCTTTGTGTATAAGTACCTTTTTGACTTCTGCAACTTTCATAAATAAATTCTCTCCTTTCAAAAAAGCTGTCACCGATAAAGAAAATTACAATGATTAATTAAGATATTCCGTGTAATTCCTGATACAATGTTTTTGCATAAGTATCGGTCATTCCGCATATATAATCAGTTACAAGCAAAAGACGAAGATATAATTTTTCCTCCTTTGTTTTTTCTCTGGAATGATGTCTGTATGCGCTCATATAGTTTTGTGAAATTATATTCATCAGGCGTCTATCCAACGCATTTTGCTCAATTTCGGTATCGTAACTGATTGCCGCATTCACAAATTTATCAAGCAAAAAATCTATTATTGTACCTGCTGATATTTCAAGCTTTTGGATATGTTGTGACTCAAACACTTTTTCTGCTATAATATTCCCCAAAGCTTTCATAAGTACATTGCCATGTGACACTTTTAATATTTCACTTTTGAATGTTCCGTTCATAATGTCAATATAATTTGATGTAAATCCATATATTGCACAACTGATCAAAAAGCCCTGTATACTGACTATCCAATTTTGTACCGCATATAGATCCGGATTGGCAATTTTCTTGCTTTTTGCAATTTCATATTTATTTTCAAGTGTTTTCACAGCATCCAAATAGCATCCTTTTTCCTCACCTTTACACATATTGAGATATGCATCTTTTTTAAGTTCTTCAAGAATCATATCATATGTCAGATAATTTTTCTTTACAGCATCTTCTATGTCCGCTGTTCGATAAGCTATGTCATCAGCCGCCTCAAGCAGAAATGTGAGCGGATATCTGCAACCTACAGCTCCTGTGGATTCACTTATATCATCATACAAGTCCTTTTCTGCATAATAATACCCCATTTTCTTATTCTTGATATCTCCGCTTTCGGTATTAATATCACATGAAGAAACAGGATATTTTACAATTGTATTTAAAAGAGCGTATGTTAAATGCATTCCGTTTTCGTCAACAAGGTAATGCAGTTTTGTTAAAAGTCTTAACGCTTGTACATTACCCTCAAAGTTGTAAAAATCATTACACATCTGTTCATTGAGCAAATCTTTGACATAATTTTTACCAATTTTTAAGTTTTCAAGATTATTCTTAAACCATATTCTTATTGAATATTCGCCAAAATGCCCGAAAGGCGGATTTCCTATATCGTGAATCAATCCCGCACATTCAAGAATACTGCAAATTTTATTAATATCCTCATTTGAAGGTTCAAATTCAGAACGAAAGCCACTTTTATTTTTAAAACTGTCTATATGATCTATAATGTACAAAAAAGACGACTGCCCCAAAGATTTTGCGAACGAAGCAACTTCAAGCGAATGCGTAAGCCTTGTGCGGACAAAATCACTTTTATCAAGAGGAAAAACCTGTGTTTTATCCTGTAATCTTCTAAAAGAAGCACTTCCGATTATTCTGTGATAGTCCTTTTGAAATTCATTACGCATATCATTATTATTTTTCTTATTATTTTTATTACTTTGATTGCATTGACGCTTTTCACATAATAATTTTTTCCAATCCATATTGTTTCCACCTTTTTTCTTAATGAACTACATCTCTATGCTTTATCTTCCAACTTGAATATACCCTGTACCTTTTTTACATTGTCATCAGGTGTGTCTACCTTTTGCAACAAATCTAAATAAAAAGCTTTTATATCATGGTCTTTTAAAATCCATAGCACTTGATTGTTACTAACAGCAATCTCAAATAATAATTTAATTTGTTTGGATGACCACTCATTATATGCACTCAATTTTTTTACAATCGTGTGCGTACTGATAAAGTCAGAACTGTTTTCCAATGCATATATCAAATCTTCTTTTGCTTTTTCTTCGTCGGTCTGAATACAATTCTTATTAACATTTTCTGCTTCATTCTTACATTCATAATGGTAGTTTTCAAGTTTTTCATTATATGCTGTTCTGTCTATGATGGATTTGATGAGTAAATCTAATTCAGTTCCTTCAGAATAATCTGCAGGAACAAAATATTTTATTCTGTTATCATTCATCATTTTATAGACTTTCTTTTTATCAATTGTGTCCGGATTATAAACACCAATTGAATGTCCGCCGTATGTATTCACCAATTTCATACACGGAATATCTGTATCGCTGTCACCGATATACACCATATTTCTGAACGGCACTCTTATATCCTCCGGTGCAAAATAATCATTAACACACGGATCATTCACATCTAACACGCCTTTTTCAATTCTAAAGAGAAATTGAGTTTTATTGGTGTAGTTTACAACCTGAGCAGGCCACTTTGCTACTCCTTTTTCATTAAAATAGAATGAGCTTGCATAGATTTTTTCAAAAGCGCCGTTCTTGGCTATCTGAGTTCCTTCAATCATTTCTTTCAAACCGGAAGAAATAATATAATGTTCAACTATTACACCATTTCTAATTCCATAATCTCTGATTCGTTCAAACCACTCGGCTACACCGGAGAATAATTTCACTTTGGAACCATACTCTTCCAATTTCTTTCTGTTAAACACAAAGTTTCCTTCTGCTTCAACCATCATCTTATACATGTAGGCTAAATTTTGATCCATTTTGTTTTCTTCAGCAAGTTTATTAGATTCAAGCCAAAATTTTTTAACATCGTAATTTACTGACTGAATATATCCCTGCGCCTGCATATCATCCGGAGATAGCGTTTTATCGAAATCATAACATATCGCCAATACCGGCTTGTCTTCTTTTTGCTTTCTTTGATATTCTTGAGTTGTCATCTAATAATCCTCACTTTCATTGTTATATGTTTTTATTAAAAATTATTGTGTGATAGTATATCACACAATAAAAACTCATTCTTCTTTGATTCGTCAATCAGATGTTATTTTTTGAATGTTGACTTACAAAATAATACCTACAAATTTATTTTAGTATGCAATTCAATTTACAGCAAGCTATATATATCATTCACCTTTATAATACCACTAATAACAATATTTTGCAATACTTTTCAATTTTTTTATTCATTGTTTACATTAGCTATTAATACTTTTACACAAATCAAACAGGAGAACATATCTTCGCAATATGTTCTCCTGTATAATAAACTAAATTTCCTTTATCAAATATTCTTTGACTTTTATCCCAGTATGTTATTATAAATATTCCAAGTAATCCATATGCTTTCTGTTTTGCTATGATAAAATCCTCCTGCATTTTTAAATTTATAATTCTTTCAACCTGTTATCAACATTATACCAAAGGTCACTGTACCATTATCTACCATTTGCTTGCAAAAACAGCCCTGCAAATGGGTACAGGGCTGTAAAATTAAAGATTTATTCATTGCTTATCAGATTTAATCGTCTGTAGCTTTGAAATTTATTTTATTTTCGGTCGCAAAGGTGTGTGCATAGGAATCTGTCGGGGCGTGGATTGTTAGGTCTTTTGAGTCTTTGAAGGCAGATTTTCCTATGTAGGACACATTTTTGGTCAGGTAGATATCCTCAAGGGAGTAGGATTCTTTGAACGCATTATCGGCAATGAATCTTACTGTATCGGGAACGACTGTTTCCTTTGCACCGCCGTAATTTATTGCATCATCTGCAATTGAAATCACATCCAAGCCGTCAATATGTGCAGGAATTTCAAGCTTTTCCTCTGTCGACATTGGGTTATATTTAGTTATTACGCACACGGGCTTGCCGTCATCATAGATAACATCATAATTATAATATTCGCCGTAATACGCACCGTTTCTGATTTTTGAATAATCGGTATTTTTAGCCTCCGGATTTTCAGGCTCGGTCGTATAGTTTTTATAATTGATTTTATTTTCAACCGCAAATTTTTCAGCATAAGAACCCTTTTCGGCATATATCGTAAGGTTGTCAATGCCGTCAAAAGCGGTTTTTGCAATCTTATTTACGGAGGGCGCAATATAAATTTCCGTTATATTTTTTGAATCCTTAAATGCGTCATCCTTGATTTCACAAATGCCGTTGGGGATAACAACTTTTTTCAGACAATCAAATTCGCTGAAAGCTTCCTTTTCAATAGCGGTTATTTTTGTATTTTCATCATATGAAGTAGGAATATACGCATCGTCCAAGCCGTAATATCCGCCCTGAAACAAGCCGACAGTGGCATAAAAATTTCCGTTTTTATCATCTTGAAATTGAATTAAAAACTGACCGTCGGCAGAAGGTTTTAGACGATATTTTCGGTCAACAGCCATTTGTTCAAATCTGTTATTTACGATTGTCGCTCTGGCAAGGAAAGACAATCCGAGCAAAGCGGCAACCGAGATGCAAAGAACAACGAAAAATTTATGAGTAAACAGTTTACTTTTCATGCAACTCACCTTCTGTCATTTTCAAAACAACATCACAAATTTCTTCCAAATCCTCTTTGTGATGAGTTGTGATAACTACGAGCGCACCTCTTTCTTTTTCTTCTTTAAGAAGCTTGTAAATCAGCTGTACACCGTCATTATCAAGTGCATTTGTCGGTTCATCAAGCAGGATGATTTTCTGCTTTTCAAACACAGCCTGAGCAATATTCAGCCTCTGTTTCATACCAAGCGAAAACTTTTTCACCTTTAAATCAGACTTTAATCCAACACGCTCAAGCGCTGTTGTAATGTCCTCATCGGTGGCGGTTTTCTTGATTTTGCCGAGGATTTTCAGATTGTCAAAAGCATTGTACTGGGGCAACAGGTTCATATTTTCAATCACGATACCTATGCTCGGAGGGAACGACATATCCTTGTGCAAAACCTTTCCGTCAATCACAACAGAGCCGCTGTCGGGAACAAGCAAGCCTGCAATTGCTCTCAAAAGCATAGTTTTGCCCGAACCGTTGTGTCCGTAAATTCCGTAGATTTTGCCGTACTCAAAATTGTAACTTACATTATTTAAAATCGGTCTTGATTTGATACTTTTACAATAATTTTTTATTTCTACCATAATATCACCTCAAAAAATATCGGTTTTCTTAAATCTCAAATTCAGAATAAAAATGCACAAAGCATTTAACGCAACTATGAATAACAGGTATCCGTAGTAAATGCTCTCGCCCGACACAGCACCGTTCTGCATTCCGAACATCAAGCTCGGGAAGAGAAGCATTTTCAAAATCGGTGCGTCAACAAAATTCTGAACCAAATAGTACGCAATAAAGCAATAGATGAAAATTCCTATGTTCACAATGTGTGCAGGAATACTGATTTCAAGCAAAGACTGAATAACTATCAGCGAAAAAATTGTCAGAAAGTACATAATCAAAGATTTAAGAGTTCCGCTTTCAACGGGAGTCATACTTTCTCTTGCAACAAAAAAGATTATGAACTGGAACAAAACAATGCAAATCAATGCTATAAAATTGTTAAGACAACGCTTTAAAATCAGCACTGTTTTTGAATAATTGCGTACAATCAACATCTTGCCGTAGCCTTGTTTAAGGTTCTCAATTGAGCCGCTTGTAAAGAAGAGAATAAAACACACAGGCAGCAAAAGCGGCAGAAATTTTGTAATTTCAAGGCCGTAATCGCTTGGGGCTAAACCAATCATAAAGGCATTTTGAAAGTTCCCCTGAAATACACAACTGAACAATTGAGCAAGGCACGCAACAATCAGTATTATCGACAAAACAAGCTTACTTTTTAACATTACTCAAAACATCCTTTTTCTGATACAAAAAGTAGGAAGAGAAGATAAGCAAAAACATCATAAGCAATGCTCTTAATATAATGCCCCACATATCCGACAGAACCATTTCGCCGTTCATAAGTTTTGACACCACTATGGCATCTCTGAACGGAAGCCATACCCTGCTTATCATAAAAGCTACATCTGCAAAAAACTCTGTAAAAATCAGAGCTATGGTGATAATTGGAGCAACTTTTGTAGAAATGATTATTCCGAACGAGAGCATAACGAGTCCTGCTCTGAAATAAAACAAAAACAAAGTCAAAAGTTCAAGTGCCGAATATTGCAGAAAATTCGATTCTAAAATCAGGTTAATGTCAAAGCAAATGAGTGCCGCAACTACGCTGACTGCTTCTATCAAAAATGAAAACAAAAAAGCAAATACCGCACAATCAGCAATTCTTCCTGTCACAAAAGAGGCTCTCGATTTCAGTCTTACAATGTAACTTACATTATCATCGGTAAATATGTAAAACAAAAACAGAACAAACACTACTATGAAAATGCAAGCAACATTACCTGATGCATTAAAATCTCCGTTACCTGCAACTCTGCAAAAAACACCTTTTGGGCTTAACTTCTCAGCATAATCCGAATTAAAATAATTATAAAATCGCAAATATGTGTATGTGCAAAGCATAGTGAAAAACACTGCACAAAGCGGAAGTATGATTGCATACTTTTTTAATTTACACCTGATCATACTTAGTCACCTTAAAGAACGAAAACAGAACAGCAACTATATTTATTGCTACTACAAAAATAATTGTAAAAGTATAATGTGATAAAGGATACACAGTAAACGGGGTTAATGCTCCTATGATAGACGGTTTGATGGCAGTCGATATATACCATAATATGAAAGCTAACGGATAAAGGATAAATCTGTTTGGAAATGCCATTGCAAGTGCCGTTGCACCGCTTCCCACAATACCGCCAATGAATGAAAAAACAAGAATATAAAGTATGTTATAAAACATCGGATTGCTGTAAGACTGAAGTAGATTGGGTTCAGATTTCAGCATTTCCACATCATCAGGAATATATGTACCTCCCGCAAAAACAATATGCACCATAAGAAGATTGAGTAAGAGAGGAATTATAAGCACAAAAAATGAAACAGTAAAACTTTTAAGCATATTTAATGCAAAATATTTATTCTTACCTCTTTTTGTGATAAGAATATTTTTGTATCCTATTCTGTAATCTTCAATGCAATCGTCCGCAACAATAATTGCCAAGAACAACGGTAAATACCCTGTCAACACGCCTTGAAGTCCTGCCGTCATGAAAGATCCCAAAAAAGTAACTAATCCGGGAACAGGAACAGATGCTCCTTTGAACACATCCACAAGAGCCATCAATATATCTAAAATCGGAGCTGCAAAAATAAAAAGTATAACTCCTAATTTAAGTTTGTTATTAAATATTCGGGTAATATAATATGACATATTTTTCACCTCAATTTTTACTAAACACATTTTTTGATTTGAACAATTACAATGAATATGCCGATTTCTTAATTTATTTGCTATTTGTTTTAATCAACCAATTTCTTTTATATTCAAATTATACAAATGCAAAGTGACTGTAAAATGACTATAACCCTTTTACAAAATAAAACAGGAAAACAAAGTGACAATACGCATTTTGTTTTCCTGTTTAATTATTTAATATTTTATTGTATTATTAAAAGCTTCCGCACATCAGAGCATTTTCCAATTTTCTGCATCAAACACACCTTTGGTGGTTATTCTCAAGCTTGGGATAACGGGCAGACTTAGAAACGAGAGAGTCATAAACGGATCAATGCTTTTATCCGCACCGAGTTCATATGCAGATGACTTTGCGTTTTCAAGCTTTTCGTTTACGGTTGTCAGCGGTTCATCGGACATCAAGCCTGCAATCGGGAGTTCGAGCAGAGCCTTAATTTTGCCGTTTTCAACAACTGCGATACCGCCCTTGCTGTCCTTGATTGCGTTCACGGCAACGGCAATATCATCATCATTACAGCCGACTGTGATAATGTTGTGCGAATCGTGGGCAACCGAGGTTGCTACTGCACCCGATTTCAGCGAATAGCCTTTAACATAGCCGACACCGATATGGTTTGTGCCTTTGTGACGCTCAATGCAGGCAATTTTCAGAATATCGTTTTCCACATCAATTTTATCTGCTGTACCGAAATTGCGTGTGAGCAATTCACCGCCGACAAGACCGATAAGTCCGAGTTTTCCGTCAACCTTGAAACTGCTCGGCGTTACGCTGTCAAGGTGGAAAGTGTCAAAGCATTTTTCGGCAAGCTTTTCATCAACTGTTGGAGCAGAAAAGTCCTTAACTTCGCCGTCAAAAACAAGCTTGCCACGCTTGAAAACAGTTTCAACATTGAAATCTTCAAGATTATCGACAACAACAATATCGGCAAGATAGCCCGAAGCAATCGCACCTTTGTTATTGAGCAAAAAGTATCTTGCGGCATGGTGGGTTGCTGTTTTGAGAGCAACAATCGGATCTGCACCGTTTTTCAGCGCCTGTTTTACGATGTAGTCAATATGACCGCCGTAGAGCAAATCACTTGGATGCTTATCATCTGTTGCAAACATACACCTCGAGTAATACTGCTGAGTCAAAAGCGGCATAAGTGCCTTGAGATTATGAGCGGCAGTACCCTCTCTTATCATAATAAACTGACCTTTTCTCAGCTTTTCAAGGGCATTTTCAAAGGTGGAACACTCGTGGTCGGAATAGACACCTGCGGCAATGTATGCGTTGAGGTCATTGCCCGAAAGCTCAGGAGCGTGGCCGTCAATCTTCTTGTGATGAGCCTGCGAGATGACAATTTTTGAAAGCACATTTTTATCGCCGTTGATAACACCGACATAGTTCATCATCTCTGCAAGTCCGAGTACCTTTTTATTATCCAAGTACAAGTCAATATCCTTGCAGTCAAGCTCCGCACCGCTCTCGTCAATTTCTGTGGCAGGCACACATGACGGCATCATAAAATGAACATCAATCGGCAAATTTTGCGATGCCTGAATCATATATTCAACTCCGTCAATGCCCATTACATTTGTGATTTCGTGAGGGTCGGTTATGACTGTGGTTGTACCGTGGGCAACAACTGCCTTTGCAAATTCAGCAGGAGTCACCATTGAACTTTCAAGGTGAATATGTGCGTCGATAAAGCCGGGGAGAACGAGTTTTCCGCTGACATCAATCTCTGTTTTACCGTTATATTTTCCAACGCCGGCAATCAGTCCGTTTGCAACGGCTATGTCACCGCACAAAAATTCATTTGAAAACACATTAAGATACTTTGCGTTTTTCAAAACAAGGTCTGCCTTTTCCCTGCCTGCCGCAACTGCAATTAGTCTCTGCTTTGCTGCAAGCTGTCTGTCTGTTTTCTGTCCGAATATTTCCTGCATAAAAGCACCGCCCTTCTTATATATATTTACAAGATTATAGCACTTTGCAAAAGCCATTTCCATAAGTATTTTTCACGAATATTCTTCGCAATTTTTTGCTAAATTGCATAATATATGTGCATATTTTCATCTGTCAGGCAATAATAATTTTAACAATTTATTGTGATAATGTATTGAAATGCACAGACTGCGGTGATATAATTTATTTATAAGTATTGTTTTCGGAGGGATAAATTATGTCACACACATACAGCGAATTTTTACCGAGTTACAGCGTGGGAGTTGATTGCTACAAGGCGATTCCCGAAATTGTGAAGCCATACGGCAAAAAGGCGGTTGCAGTCGGCGGTAAAACAGCTATGGAAAAATCAAAAAAGGCTTTGCTTGAAGGCATCAAAGGCTCTGACATTGAAATCATTGATTTTGTATGGTACGGCGGTGACTCCAGCTATGAAAATGTTGAAAAAATAAAGAACAATCCGTCTGTGCAAAAGGCTGATATGGTGTTCGGTATCGGAGGCGGACGAGCTGTTGACACGGCAAAAACCTATTGTGCTTTATATAACAAACCGTTGTTCACATTCCCGACAATTGCATCAAACTGTGCGTCATGCACCTCGCTTTCGGTAATGTACAATCCCGACGGTACTTTCAAGGAATATTCGTACCACAAAGCCCCTGCAATTCACACATTTATCAACACAAAAATTATTGCCGAATCACCCGAAAAGCTTATGTGGGCAGGAATCGGTGACGCACTTTCAAAGGAATATGAAGTAATTTTTGCGTGTCGTGAAAAGAATATGATTCACACACCGTTGCTTGGCAAGGCAATTGCCTCCGCAAGTACCGAACCGCTTATAAGCTTTGGCAAAAAAGCTCTTGAGGACTGCAAAAACAATGTGCCGACAGAGGCAATTGAGCAGGTTGCGCTTGACATTATTATCACGGCGGGACTTGTTTCAAATTTTACCGTACACGAAAACAATCCTAATCCCGAGGAGGATTATTACTACAATTCATCGCTCGCACATTGTGTTTATTACGGTGCGTCACTCTTTCCGCAATGTGAACGGCAGCATCTGCACGGCGAAATTGTTTCATTCGGTGTGCTGTGTCTGCTGACATATGACGGACAATTTGAGGAGCGAAACAGAATTTTTGAATTTAACCACAGTATCGGACTTCCTTGCACTCTCGGCGAAATTGCACTTACTCCGGATGATGTGCCTGCAATTGCTCACAAAGCCGCAAGCGTTGTTGAGTGGAAGTATGTCCCGGGTAATCCGACCGAGGACGCATTCATCAATGCAATTCTTGCAACCGATAAAGCCGGCAAGGAATTTTTGGCTGATAAATAATGAAGTTTAATTGTAACTGACTGCTACATCATTTAGGTAAATGTATCCCATTTATACAGTTTATTTTCATCATAAATTTTCTGCAATTACCTGCGGGCGGATGATATCCTCCCGTCTGAAATATAGTCGCAATGCGTTGTACATAAATGTACTGCCTTTTGCTCGTTATTTCAGACAGCGCTTTGCTCCCTTTATCCGCCACAGGCGGCGGTCGCAAGGCTACCCCTACAGAATTGTGCGAACGGTTGCAATGTTAGGCTCGGGCATAATATGTTTTTTTGACATTACAAGCTATCTACACGAACTGGGCAAGGCGGCTCACCGTAATTTTCCATTTTCAATTTTCAATTTTACATTTAATTAAACCTTTCGCTCGGGCATAATATGTCCTTTTATATACCATACTATCTTCTCGAACTGGGAACGGTGGCTCACCGTAAAACTAAGCCGCCCTCGGCAGTGCATACGCTGTCGAGGGCGGTTCGGTTTTACAAGGGGTTTCCTGAAGTTATCTTACTGAAATCAGTTGTTTTTAGGGGTTTTGCTGTTATAGATTTCTTTGTTAAGGCAATGTTCTTTTGCACAAACTATAACATTGGTAGCGGCGTCACCGATAACATTAAGTGTGATAACAGCCATACCCGGGAGGTAGTTCATAGCAAGAATAAGAGAGTAGCCAATCATACAAAGATCTGAGTTCAAGCCAAGTCCCATCATTACAACATAAACCATTGTTGTACCTGCAACAGGGATTGCCGGAGTACCGACTGCCGTGCAGATTGATAGGAATGCTGTAAGACAAAGGGTTGCAGGAGTAATGTTGACGCCTGCGGCTGTGGCGATGAATGTAATGGCAATCATATGCATTGCGGTTGTACCGTTCATATTGATTGTCATACCTGTTGGAAGAACAAAGCTGCTGATTTCTTCGGAACAGCCGAGTTCGTTAATACAGGTTTCCTTATTAAGCGGAAGCGTTGCGGCAGACGAGTTTGTTGCTGCTGCAAACATACCGATTTTTGCTGCCTTTTTAAGGAAGATAAACGGATTAAGTCCTGTTGTAATGAAAATACCGATTGGGTAAATTGTGCAAACAAGAAGAAGGCTTACAACAATTGTTACAACAATCCACATCATTGTCGGTGAAATGTACTCAATTCCGTAAACGGCGAGTGCTCTTACGATCATACAGAAAATTGCGATAGGAGCAATCTTGTTGATAAGGAAGTTGAGGAACATCTGAACGATATCGTTGATGTTTTCAAAAACTTTCTTGAGCGGATCTGCTTTTTCGCCCATCTTTGTCATACAAAGACCAAAGATAATTGCGATAACAACAACGCAAAGAATTGTGTTGTTAGATGACATTGCGTTAATCATATTGCTCGGAACAGCGTTTACAATTGTAACGAGCGGGTTGTAACCCTCCATTGTAACGATGTCCTGAGCCTGTTGTGCCGGAAGATTGACTGTGAACCAACCAAGACTCTTTGCAAGATAAGCTGCTGCGCCTGCAAGAGCTGCTGCTACGATATAGAAGCAAAGGTAGGACACAAATGTTTTACCTGCGATTCGACCGAGCTTTTTCGGGTTTGCAAGGCTGCAAAGTGCAAGTGTCAGCGAACAAAGAACGAGAGGAACAATCATCATCTGAAGTCCCTTCATAAACAGCTGACCTACGATGTAGAACAAGCCGAGTCCTTCGATATCTTTTGTTGCGGTGATGTCCTGGAACAAAATTGCCTCAACAACTTTCCAGGCTCCTTCGCCGTCTGTTCCCATTACCGCACTTTTAATCAGCAGACATATAAAGCCGACTACAAAACCTGCGACAACGGCAATCATCATTTTCTTGACAATTGAAGCTTTCTTCTTCTCCTTTTGTTTTGTCATTTTTACATCTCCTTATCTGTGAATTTGGGTAGCCCCTTTATTGCGGAACTGCCGAATAAACTGTCTCAAGGAATATTTGCACATCCTATCCTCATATTTAATCGGTGTGTCCTTAATGTGACGGGAACCGTCTCCGATTGGTCTCCCGTCTGCAAAAATAACCGTAATTAATAGAATTTCCATAGTGATATATAAAATAATTACTATGTTTAAAATTCAACTCAGATTTAACAATACTATCCAATAATAACAAAAATAATTTCTATGCGTTCTCAAAACTGTTAAATCTGCTAAAGTTTTGACAGCGCAAAAGCTCCTGCCGTTTTTGATTAAAAAGAACAGGAGCTTTAATGGGTAAAATTATAAAAAGCACTGGCTCAAACTATGTACCGGACAAGGTAAATCAGTACATGAGTTTTATTTTCATCTGCTCACAAAACTCAAGCCATTCCTGTGACGGCTTTTCGTCGGTAATCAGATAATCGATCCTATCCCAATCCAAAAAATTGACAAACGCAGTATGGTTGAATTTTGAATGGTCTGCAAGTAATACCACACATTCGGCACGGCTTGCCATCTCAGACTTCAAATCAGCCTCACCTTCGGAAGAATCAGTTATGCCTCTTTCCATATCAAGCCCTTTGCATCCGAGGAGAACAAGGTCAACATTGTACTTTTTCATAGCCTCTTTTGCAGGTTTTCCGTAGAAAGAACGGGTTTTTTCATCATAAAGTCCGCCGGTTGAAACCAGCTTCATTTTACAAGTGTCGAGTTCCTGAAAAATCTGTGCAGAAAAGGTAATTGCGGTAAGATTTTCATTGTCCTTAAAAAGCTTAACAGCCTCAAGAACAGTTGTGCTGTTATCAATCATCATCGTATTCACACCGATAAATTTATCAACAAGCAGCTTAGCAATTTTCTTTTTGCCCTCAAGGTTAATCCCCTTGCGTTTAAAGAAATGCACTCTGTCATTCTGAGAAGTTGTATTAAGAACAGCTCCGCCGAAAGTTCTGGTAATGATACCGTCATTCTTCAGCTTTTCAAGATCACGCCTGATAGTTTCTTCGGTTACATTATATATTCTGCTTAAATCCGAGACGAAAACCTCGCCTTCGGTTTCAACCTTTTGTCTGATTTCGTCAATTCTCTTTGCCATAAACATTTCCCTCAACTTTTATTACATACTAACATAATTATCAACAAAAGTAAAGGGAATTCGACTGTTTTTACAATAATTTTAACAATCGGGAGCGGATTCCTTCACCCTATACACAAAGGTATATTAAGCAACCCTTAATTATTTGTCGATAGCTTCAACCATATCACGCATCATTGCAACATCAGCGGAATCAAGTTCAAGTTCGGCTGACTTAACATTCTCGGCAATCTGATCTACAGTAGTAGAACCGCTGAGAAGGTTGATAAAGTCACCCTGAGCAAGAATCCATGCAAGAGCAAGGTTAGCAATTGTGCAGTTATATTTTTCACAAAGAGGCTTCCACTGATCCATAACATCCATAGCCTTCTGCATATTTTCGGGCTGGAACCATTTCTTTGGAATCTGTGCGCCCACAGGCTTGTAATCTCTTGGGAATGTACCCGAGAGAAGTCCCATTTCGAGCGGTGAATAAGCCTGAATTGTAACACCGTTTTCACGACAGCAAGGAATGATTTCATCCTCAATGCCACGGTCAAGAATTGAATACTTAGCCTGAACGATATCAAGCTCGCCCCACTTGAGGTACTCCTGAATCTGCTTGATATCTACATTTGCTGCACCGATAGCCTTGATTTTGCCCTGAGCCTTGAGATCGTTGAGAACCTCCATAGTCTTCTGAATCGGAACATAATACTCGCTGCCCTCGATTGACTGCCAGTGTGTCATATATACATCAACATAGTCTGTGCCCATTCTCTTGAGTGATTCTTCAATTTCTCTCTTGATTGAAGCACTGTTGAGGTTCTTATAAAGCTGAATGCCGTTAACCTTGTTGAAAAGGTCGCCCTTCATCTCCTGATCCCATGTAACACCGCACTTTGTAATGATTACAACATCTTCACGGTTCATGCCCTCAAGAGCCTTGCCGAGGATTTTCTCGCTGTTGCCGAAGTTGTAACCTGGAGCTGTGTCGATAAGGTTTACACCGAGCTTTGGAGCTTCACGGATTGTATCTACAACAACCTGAAGGTCGTGGTCGCCGCCCCATGCCGAGCCGCCGCCGATTGACCAAGTGCCGAGTCCCATTCTTGAAATATCAATGCCTGTTTTGCCAAGCTTCATCGTCTTCATTTTGCATCTGCCCTTTCTTTAATAATATATTGGTGGGGGGGTGCCCTGCATTCTTACGAACACAGGGCGTAATGTCACAGATTTATTACTATTACAGGATATAATCTTTTTTATACTTTTCAAGCATTTCTTCAACCATTTCTTTGTTCCGAACACCTGTTGTTGCACCGACATACTGAACCGAAATAGCCGCTGTGCAGTTAGCATAGATACCGCAGTCACGGATATCCTTGCCCTGAAGAAGTGCCGAAATAAAGCCTGATGCAAAGTTGTCGCCTGCACCGATTGTGTCGATTGCGGTTACACCCTTGCAGGCAGGAACAATCATTGCTCCTGCGGCATTGCGGATGTAGCATCCACGCTTGCCTATCTTCATAATTACATTCTTAACACCGCATTCAAAGAGCTTGTCCGCAACCTTTGATTCTTCGGTTTCGCCTGTCATAAGGCAAGCCTCGTCAAAGTTCGGGAAGAAGTAATCCACATAGCTTAATGCTTCTCTGATATCGTCAAGAGTTTCACCGAGTCTTGGCTTTATCATATCGGCGGTAATTGTCATACCTGCCGCCTTTGCCTCTTTAAAAATCTTTACAAGCGTCTTGCCGTCAAGAAGAGGACAGTTAAAGATACTTGCGAGGGAAAGGATTTTTGCCTGCTTCATTTTTTCAAAGTCAACATGCTCAATGTTTTCTTTCCACAAGCTGCCATTGCGGTTTGTAACAAAGGTTCTTTCACCGTCATCGGTTACAAGACCAATGTTCATTGAGGTGTCGATTGTCGGATCAATCTTGATGCCTTCAACATCTATGTTGTCCTTCTCGCAGGAGCGAAGGATAAACTGACCTGCAGCGTCATCACCGATACAAGCGATAATGCCTGTTTTAAAGCCTAAACGGCTGATGATTGTTGCCTCGTTCATTGCGTCACCGCCGACAGACATTGCAATTCTGTCAACCGGATATGACTCGATATCAAAAATATCTCTTGATACCGGACGAAGTGGAATGTCAACTACTGCTGCGCCAAGACAGATAACATCAAGTTTTTTCTCTGTATTACTCATATTACTCATCTGCTCTGCCGTCATCGCCAAAGAGCTTAATCTTGTACATTGCACGCTCTTTAACAGCCTTTCTTACTTCACGCTCAACAGCAAGGAACGGCTCGTCCTTGTGAGCATTAATAGCTTCCATAGCAGCCTGGCAAAGCTCTGTGTGAATGTTGATTTTAGCGATACCGAGTGAGATAGCCTTTTTAATGTCCTCGTCACCGATACCCGATGCACCGTGGAGTACGAGCGGAACATCTACTTCTTTGGCAACTGCCTCGAGTACATCGAAAGCAAGCTTTGGCTCTGAAGAATATACGCCGTGAACATTACCGATTGCAACTGCAAGTGAGTCACAGCCTGTTCTCTCAACAAATTCCTTAGCCTTTGAAGGATCTGTGTACTGGTATTCTGAAAGTGCCTCTTCATATACTGTTTCGTTACCTACATGACCAAGCTCAGCCTCAACAGGAATGTTGTAAGCGTGGAAGTAGTCAACGCATCTCTTGATTTCAGCAACATTTTCTTCATAAGGAAGAGCTGATGCGTCACGCATTACCGAATTCATGCAGTGATTAACAGCGTTCTGAAGAATTGTCATGTTTCTGCCGTGATCCCAATGCTCAATTACAGGAACAGTAGCCTTCTTTGCCATTGAATCCATCATGTAGCAGAAGTCTTCAAAAGAAGTGTTGCCTGTGAAACCTGTACCGAATGAAATAATGATCGGAGCACGGAGCTCTTCGGCTGCGTCAATAACACCCATGAGCATTTCTGCATTCCATACATTGAAGTGAGGAATAGCGTAGTGTCCCTCTGTTGCCTTCTTTTCCCAATATCTGATATCTGATAACATTTTAATCACCTTTCCTTATGAAAATTTTTAATAAATCTGTGTATATCAGTCGGCTACCTTGATAACGCCCTTAACCATATTGGCTTTCTTTTCGGGGTCGATAGCGTCCATAAATGCCTGCTGAACATCTTTGTAATCATAGATGTTTGTAACCATATCCTTAACATTGAACTTACCGCTTGCGATTGCCTCGATTGTCTGCGGGAAGTTGTTGCAGTAACGGAATGATGTCTGAATCATAACCTCACGGTTAATCTTGAGGAAGTCAATCGGAACAGGTTTTGACTGTGTGCCGACCATCATAATCTTACCGCCTCTTGCAACGATCTGAACAGCCTGCTGAGCTGTGAATACAGAACCTGCTGCCTCGAATACGAGTTCACAACCGTGATCACCGAAATATTCGGGTGAACGGAGAAGTGCAACCGTATCCTGCTCCTTGCCGTTGATAACTCTGCTTGCACCAAGCTTTAATGCAAGGTCAAGACGATTCTGCATAATATCAACAACGGTGATGTCTGTTGCACCGAGGCTCTTACAAGCCTGAAGTACCATAAGACCGATTGTACCGCCACCGAGGATAACAATGCTCTTACCAAGCTGTGCGCCGCCGAGGATTGCTGCGTGCATACCGACTGCTGCCGGCTCAACGAGAGCTGCTTCCATTGTCGTCATACCCTCGGGAATGTGGTATGTCCACTCCTCGGGATGTGTCATATACTGTGTGAGTGCGCCCTTGTAGTTAGGCTGTGTAGCCATAAAGTCAACATCAGGGCAGATGTTGTATCTGCCTGTACGGCAGTATTCGCATTTGTCATCCGGAACACCGGGTTCGATGAGAACCTTGTCGCCTGCTTTGAATCTTGTAACCTTTGAGCCAACCTTTACAACCTCGCCTGCAACCTCATGACCAAGACCGATTTTCTGGTTAGGATCCTTAGGTGGGATAAAAGGACCGAATTCAAAGCCGTGGATATCGGAACCGCACATTCCGACATATTCAACCTTCATAAGAATCTCGTGATCCTTTGGTTCGGGAACGGGACATTCCTGAATTTCAAACTGCTTTGGAGTAACTAAGATAGCTTCTGAATTTTTCATAATAATCTCCTGCACTTTCTTTATAATAATTATTTAAGCATTTGCACCCGATGTGCTTTCTGCGTATATTCAAATTTATTTGCCTGTGATTAAAAAATTGATGGTTTAGCTGTTAAAAATTTAAAGATAAGTTTTGAATGTTTTAAAATTGCTGTATTTCGTTTTCCATTACTAATGATTTTAGTTTGCGGTGCCAGATGCACTCAGGCACCGCATCTAAAATTTTTGGTTGTATGTATTAGAGGGTTTTGCAGAATTACTCTACATCACCGATGTTCTCAACGGATTCGCCTCTGGTTTCAACACCGAGGAAGATAACTGCAACAGCGATGATTGCTGCAACAATTGCGATAAGAATGAATACACCGCCTGAGCCCATGCTGCTTGCAGCAACATTTGTAACGAGGAATGGGAAGAAGATGTTACTTACACGACCCATTGCGTTACTGAAGCCCGAACCTGAAAGTTTTGCCGATGTAGGCCACATCTCAGGAACATAAACTGCTGATGCGTAGCAAACATACATATAGATGATTGTGTTAAGAAGGAATGTCATAACAATGAGTCCTGTCATTCCGAGTGTCGGAGCAAGAAGACCTGTTGCAACACCAAGACCTGCCATGCCTGCAAGGAGGATAACGCCCATTACACGGCGAGGAATCTTATCCATAATAAGAGATGCGATAAAGATACCAAACGGAGCACCGAAGAGTCCGAACATTGTCATAAACTGTGACTTTGATGTATCATAGCCAAGACCTGAAAGCATTGACGGCATCCAGTTCATAAGTGTGTACTGGATTGTGTTCATACCGATGAGTACGAGAGAACCAACGATAGTTCTTCTGAGGAGTTTGCCTTTGAAGAGAGCTGTGAATGGGAGCTTCTTAACAGGCTTTGGATTTGTAACTTCAACGGGTGGGAGTGGTTTGCCTGTTGATTTTTCAATTTCTTTCTCAATGCTTGTCATAATTTTATCAGCTTCATCAAGTCTGCCCTGTGATTCGAGCCATCTCGGTGATTCAGGGAACTTAACATAGATGAAGATACAAGCGATGATTGAAAGGATTGAAGGAATCATAAACTGGATTCTCCAGTTCATATTCATGCTTACGCCTGTTGAAACGATAAGAAGAGCAATACCGTTGCAGATTGGGTGAGCCCAGTTGCCGATGAATGATGTACGGCTTGACCATGTACCACGGTTCTTACCGGGAACATACTCTGTGAAGCCTGCGAAAAGAACTACAAGGAGAGCGCCGAGTGCAAGACCCTGGAGGAGTCTGAACACATAAAGAACTGCGATGTTCGGTGAAAGAGCGCCGCCGATCATAGCGATGATATGGATAATTTCGTAAAGAAGGATACTCTTTTTACGGCCGATTTTATCGCCGATAGGACCGCCGATGAGTGCGCCGAAGAGCTGTCCTGCTGTGTAAGTTGTACCCCACATTGCGAGAAGTGTTGAACCGGGTTCGAGCCAATGAAGTTCGTTCAAAAGAATGTTCTGAACGGAACCGCCGATACCGTTTGACCAGCATACCAAGAGTGCAAAAGCTGTAACCAGCCAGATCTTAACATGCCATTTTGATTGAGGCAAGCGGTCAAGTCTTGCGCCAATGTTGACAGAAGTTTTGTTAGCCATTTTTCTTCTCCTTTTAATTTCCTCTTTGACTTTTTATTTAAATCAGATTTTTCTCTCAGCACCGTCAAGCTCTCGCTCAAGCTCACTTTCCATTATGTCCCAAGCCTTATTGAAATCCGTGTCCTTGTTCCATAATGCCGGAGGTCCCAGAATTACGAGATCTGCACCTGCCTCGTAAAGCGGACGGTAAAGACTGCTGTTCATTGAACCGTCGGCTTCAATTAAGAAGTTAAGACCTCTTTCCTTTCTGATCTTAGCGAGTTGGTTGATTTTTACGAACATTTGCGGATCAACCGGCTGACCTGCGATGCCCGGATCAACAATCATGATTGTAACCTTATCAAGCAACGGGAGGTAATATTCAATAGTAGAAAGCGGAACCGAGGGACTTAATGCAACGCCTGCCTTACATCCAAGCTCTTTGATCTTGTGAATCGTTACAAATGCGTCACCTTCGATGCAGTCTGTGTGAGGTGTTATGTAAGCAGCTCCTGCCTTTGCAAAGGTTTCAAGATACTGCTGAGGATGTTTTACCATAAGGTGAGCATCCATTGGTTTGAGATTCTCAACATGCTTGTTAAGGTAGTCGAGATAATCAGGACCGATTCCGTAACTCGGAACATAAACACCGTCTTTAATGTCCATGTGGAGGTAATCTGATTTTTCGTTAATCAGCTTAACCTGTTCTTCAACATGGAACAAATCACAGCAACCCACTGACGGGGCAATCATAAGCTTTCTCATTAGAAAATCCTCCCTGATGCATATTTTCTTTAATTAATCTTCGTAATCGTAGTGGAAGATAACCTTGATAGCCTCTTTCTTAGCCATCTTGTCGAAACCTTCCTGCCACTGTGAAAGACCGAGGCGATGAGTAATCATCGGCTGAACCTTAATCTGACCTGACTGGAGAAGTCTGATGCAATTTCTCCATGATGTTGAGTCATAAGCCATGTGACCGATAATGCTCTTGTTCCAAGCTGTAATGTCGTTGATTGAGAATTCAAGAGGTTTGAAGCCCATACCTACACGAACGATTTCAGCGTTTGGTCTTGTCATTTCGATTGCCTGCTTGAGAGCTATGTTAGCACCTGAACATTCAATTACGAGTCCGAGGTTATCTCTGCCGCAGATTTCTGTACATCTTGCAACTACATCTTCCTTAGAACCGTTTACACAGTGTGTAGCGCCAAGCTCTTTTGCAACGCCGAATCTTACTTTTACATCATCGTCAAGACCAACCATTACGATGTTTACGGCACCCATAAGCTTTGCAACCTGTACCGAGAAGAGTCCGAGAGGACCTGTACCGAATACTACAACATCCTGTCCGGGGATAAGATGTGACTGCTGAGCAACTGCCTTGTATGCGTTACAGATAGGATCGAGTACACAAGCTTCTTCGTACTTGATGCCCTCAGGAATTTCCCAGATTGCGTGTTTGTGAATTGCGAGGATTTCGCCCGGTACTTTACAATACTTTGAGAAGCCGCCGCCCCATGTGTTGTTGTCAAGTCCAAGGTTTACTTTATGTTCGCAACAGAGGAAGTCGCCCTGCTCACAAGCCGGACATACGCCGCAAACATGTGCGCTGTTGTCTGAAACAACTCTCTGACCGATATGCCAGTCTTTTACATTTTCGCCGACCTTAACGATTTCGCCTGCGAACTCGTGACCACGAACCGACTGCTGCTGATCGGGAGTGATGTTTGTGTCATCGTAACCGTTGTCAACACCCCAGTGTTTCATGTCGGCACCGCAGATAGCGGCTGCCTTGATTTCAAGAATAATGTCGTCCGGACCGCATTCGGGAACGGGGTAGTTTTCCATCATTTTATATCCGCCGAAAGCTGTACCAAATCTTTTTAAAGCATGCATAATATTTTCTCCTTTTCTTTATTAAATAAGATTTAATGTTTCCGATTCGTTTGTTTGATTTCCGTTTTCCGAATCGGTTATTTCCTTTGACACCTATATAATACAACACAAAAATGTGGATTTCAAGCATTATTTTCTGTTTTTCGCAGATTTGTAGCAATGCCTAAAAAACAACACCGTTCTTTGTGCAATTAGCACATATACATATTTTTATTTCACATATCTGTTATTTTTATCAAGATTGAACAGTTGAATAGCAATAATCAGCCCATATTCCGACCTATAACCGCTAAACGGGCGTGCTTCTGTACAAATTTTGCTACATATCGTACGAAACGGATAATTTGGATTTCGGAAGAAATGTTCTTTATTTCACAGATTTTACTTTTAAAGCGGACAATTCTGCGTTTTGACTTTTCCTGACCGTTTCGGATGTTATTTTTGTTCATGGAGCAAACCATAGTTACGGATATTTTGTAGCGGCGAACCGTGTTCGCCATTTGTTTTGGTTGTAAAACCAAAACAATTGGGAAACAATGCGTTGCATTTTGCAAACTGTCTTCCCGACTATAATTTTCCATTTTCAATTTTCAACTTTCAATTTAAAAAGCTTACTCTCTCCCTATTAATACTATCTGCACAAACATAAAAAGGCTGAAAGAACAACTATGCTCTTTCAGCCTTTGATTATAATTTTATTCTGTTTTATCGGATTGCCGAATTATTTGAGTGCGGCAATTGCGGCCTCGATAAGAGCAATCTGCTCTCTTTCCTTTGCGGCCTGTCCCTTAACCTTTTCAATTACAGCCTCGGGAGCTTTTGCAACAAAGCCCTGATTGTTAAGCTTGCCCTCGCTCTGTGCAAGACGCTTTTTAACCTGTTCAAGCTCTTTGTTGAGTCTTGCAAGCTCCTTTTCCCTGTCAACAAGCTCGTCCATAGGAATGTAAATCTTTGCGTCTGCCGTTACAATGTTTACAGCACCCTCAATTTCAAAGCTTTCAGCAACTTCAACCTCACTTGCTGATGCAAGCTTCTGAATGAACTGTGTGCCGTCTCTGAATGTGTCGGCAAACTTTGTTGCAACATAAACCTTTGCTTTTCTTGACGGCGGAACATTCATCTCTGCACGGCGGTTACGGATTGCACGGATTGCATCCATAATTTTTTTCATTTCATCCGACGCCTCGGGATAATCAAGCTCTGCGTTGTATTCAGGGTACTTTGCGAGCATTACTGTTTCGCCCTCGTGAGGAATTGTCTGCCAGATTTCTTCTGTGATGTACGGCATAAACGGATGGAGAAGTCTGAGAATCTGATCAAGCACATAAAGAAGTACCTGTCTTGCATTCTGAGCGTCCTCACCGTCACTTGAAAGTCTTGTCTTAACAAGCTCAATGTACCAGTCGCAGTAGCAGTCCCAGATGAATTCATAAATCTTCTGAACTGCAATGCCGAGTTCAAACTTCTCAAGATTTTCGTTTACTTCTTTTGCAACTGTGTTGAGAGTTGAAACAATCCACTTGTCCTCTGTTGTGAGAGTTTTCGGAAGTTCATTCTTAACATCGTGGTCGTCAATGTTCATGTGAACATAACGGGATGCGTTCCAGAGCTTGTTTGCAAAGTTAGCGCAAGCCTCAACACGCTTGTCGGAATAACGCATATCGTTACCGGGTGTGTTGCCTGTTGCAAGGAAGAAACGGAGTGCGTCTGCACCGTATTTGTCAATAACTTCAAGCGGATCAATACCGTTGCCGAGAGATTTTGACATCTTGATGCCGTTTTCATCTCTTACAATACCGTGCATAAATACGGTCTTGAACGGAGCAGAACCCATATTTTCACAAGCTGAGAAAATCATTCTTGCAACCCAGAAGAAGATGATATCATAACCTGTTACAAGAGTGCTTGTGGGATAGAAATACTCAAGTTCGGGAGTTTTGTCGGGCCAGCCGAGTGTTGAGAACGGCCAAAGTGCCGAACTGAACCATGTGTCGAGAGTGTCCTCGTCCTGATGAATGTGTGTACTGCCGCACTTACAGCACTTTTCGGGTGCGTCTTTGGCAACCATAACTTCGCCGCAGTCATCGCAGTACCACGCCGGGATTCTGTGTCCCCACCAAAGCTGACGGGAAATACACCAATCCTTTATGTTCTCCATCCAATGGAAGTAAACCTTTTCAAATCTTTCGGGAATGAACTTTGTGTCACCCTTGCGTACAACATCAATTGCAGGCTTTGCAAGCGGAGCCATTTTTACAAACCACTGCTTTGAAACCATAGGCTCAATTGTTGTGTGACAACGGTAGCAAGTGCCGACATCGTGAGTAAGCTCTTCAACCTCTTTGAGAGCGCCGATTTCTTTAAGGTCGGCAACAATAGCCTCTCTTGCCTCCATTGTTGTCATGCCTGCGTATTTTCCGCAGTCGAGAACCTCGGGTTCGTTTTCGGCAAGCTGTCCCTTTGCCTTTAACTCGTTGTATTCTTCAACATCCTTTGCACCTGTAAGGTGACCGTCATATGTAAAGCAACGGACAATCGGAAGATTGCAACGCTGACCTACTTCAAAGTCATTAGGATCGTGTGCAGGAGTGATTTTAACAACACCCGTTCCCTTTTCCATATCTGCGTGTTCATCACAAACAATCGGGATTTCCTTGTTAAGGAGCGGAAGGATTACATGACAGCCGTGGAGGTGCTTGTAACGCTCATCGTCCTTGTTGACGGCAACAGCAGTATCACCGAGCATTGTTTCGGGACGGGTTGTTGCGATTTCAAGGTACTCGCCTGTTTCCTTAACCTGATAGAGCAAGTGCCAGAAATGACCGTTCTGCTCCTTATATTCAACCTCGGCATCCGAAATTGATGTACAGCAATGAGGACACCAGTTTACCATACGGTTGCCACGGTAGATTTTTCCGTCATTATAAAGGCGAACAAAAACTTCTTTAACAGCTTTTGAACAGCCCTCGTCCATTGTGAAGCGCTCACGCTCCCAGTCACAGCTTGAACCGAGCTTTTTAAGCTGACTTGTGATTCTTCCGCCGTACACCTTTTTCCATTCCCATGCACGCTTTAAGAATTCTTCTCTGCCGATATCCTCTTTAGTGATACCCTCTTTACGCATTGCCTCAACGATTTTAGCCTCTGTAGCGATTGACGCATGGTCTGTACCGGGGAGCCAAAGTGCGCTGTAGCCCTGCATTCTTCTCCAACGGATAAGAATGTCCTGAAGTGTTTCGTCAAGTGCGTGTCCCATATGCAGCTGACCTGTGATGTTTGGCGGCGGCATTACGATTGTATAAGGTTTTTTATCTTTGTCAACCTCTGCATGAAAGTAGTTACCTTTCAGCCAGAAGTCGTAAATTCTGTCCTCAAACTCTGACGGGTTGTAGGATTTAGCAAGTTCCTTTGCCATAGTCATTACTCCTCTTGATTTATTGTTCGGATAAACCGAGTTCATATACCTTTTTATTATCTCATTTATGTGTTGATTTGTCAATTATCCGCAAATAAAATGTGGCATATAATTTCAATTTTATAACATTTAAAGTTTGACGAATAAAGCGTAAAATGGTAAAATATACTGCATAAGAGGAACAAACAAATTCAAGGGTGTGTATTATATGAAAGTCAGGGTTATGTGCCTTGTGCTGTGTGTGTTTGTTTTCGCATCAATTTTCTGCGGATGCGGAAGCAACGGAAATGCCGAAATAATCGGCAAATGGGTACCGACAACAGCAAAGACAGACGGCGAAACAATTTCATACAGCGAGCTTGGAATTGACGAGGATCAGTTTGGTCTTGATTTCAAGGACAGCAGTAACTGCACGGTTACCCTTGCAGGAATTTCGTGTGATTCAGCCTACACATTCAACGGAACCTCTGTTGACCTGACGGTAAACGGTACGGCATACAAGCTGAGCTATGACAGCGGTGTGCTGACAATGGTGCTTAATTACGACAACAACAGAATTGAGTTTTCATTCACGAAACAAAGATAGTTTTACAAATTGAAAATTTCGGTCGGGCAGTTGCTTTGCAAAACGCATAGCTATGTTGCCCGACCGTTTTTTATATATGAAATTTTCGGTTCGTTTGCAACATTACTTATTTGCCAAAGCATAAACCTTAATCGGCACATTTTTTCTTTTGCAATTCTCTATAACAAACCGTGTTCCGTGTGACATACCGTCCCAAAATGCAATAACTTCATCGGCAAAATCAATTATTTGCAAATTTCTTTTCAAAGGTGCTGACCGCCCGTATCGTTCGTATTCGGGTAAAAATTCTTTTAGTTTAATATTATGTGTCTTAGCGTAATTTCTCGCACTTCTGTCAACACCAATAGCACCACCGCTTACTATTTCAGTTGTATTCTCAGGTAAATAATCGCCTAAATTATTCACTGTAATACTTCTTGAGCCTACTATCGCAATTTTCATTTTTTCACACTCCTAAAATTATGACACCATTATGACATCATAATAGCACCATTTTCGTTTTGACGCAATAATTACATTAAAATAGTGTCATAATAACATTTAGGAGTACCGATTATGGATGATAATATTTTACGATACACTCTGAGAGTTAACCGCACGCTTTTTCAGAAATTCAGATATGTTGCCGACTATGAAGGTCGTTCCGCAAATCGTGAAATTGAGCAGTATATAAAGCAAAGGGTTAAGTCCTTTGAAGAAGAACACGGCGAAATTGAAGTAAAAAAAGATTAAACATACGCATAGATTAACACCCTTTCGGAGTATTTCCGAAAGGGTGTTTTTTAATCAAACAAAACAATTTTCAACTTTCCATTTTCAATTTACACAAGAAACTTTCCTATCACCGCAACTGCATCGGCATGACACAACAGGTTTGCGTTTTCACGCACTCTTGCCGCTGCGTTGCGGGATTTTTGCCTTTCACCGTATTCCGACAACACCCGTATCATATGCTTCGGTAATGAAAAATAATCAAACACAAGGTAATAATTTCCCGACATTTCGTATGCGGAGCTTTTTCTGCAACATATGTTACTGCGGTACAAAGTCTCTACCGCATTCAGAAAATCCGACGCATTCGCCATTTTCCAGCACAGACCGCTGTCGGACTTTTTCAACCTGTATTTTCGTTTTTTTGGATTTGCCGTAACCAGGATACAACATTCATCACCGAGCAGAAAAGCCTCTATTTTCACATTTTTACCGTTCGTGTCAAGTCCCGCCCTGCAACAGGCAAGTCGCATAAGTCCGATAATCACCTTTTGATTATCCTCGTTTTTAAAGCTCATTTTTCCGAAATCAAGCTCAAAATTCTCCATATCCGATTCATCAAGCTTAATCAGCAGTTTATTATCGCCGAGTTTGTCAACAGTCAAAATACTCCCTCCCCTAAATTCCGATACACATACATCTGTTTACATATTATGATGAACGAAGCACTTTTGCAAGTAAATATTAATGGAATAAAATTTGGCTGTTTTTTCATACATAATTGTCAGGTTTTGTGTATGCAATACAAAAAGGTTGCCAACATAACAATTTAATGCTACAATGATGCCGTAAGATACAGCCACAGAAAATAAAAAGCAAAAGGAATGATTTTTATGCCAAACTGGCTTAATGACGCTGTTTTCTATGAAATTTATCCGCAGAGTTTTTGTGACACCAACGGTGACGGAATCGGTGACATCGAGGGTATCATCAGCAAGCTTGACTATGTAAAAAGCCTCGGTTGCAACGCAATCTGGCTCAACCCGATTTACGATTCACCTTTTATGGATGCAGGCTATGATATTCGCAACTACAAGAAGGTTGCAGAGCGTTACGGTACAAACGATGACCTTGTTCGTCTTTTTGACGAGGCTCACAAAAAGGGCATTAAGATTCTTCTTGACCTCGTACCCGGTCACACATCAGACCAAAACGAATGGTTTTTAGAGGCTAAGAAAGCCGCAAAGAGCGAATATTCAAACCGTTACATCTTTACAAAGAGCGTATGGGACGCACCGCCGCAGTACCGTATGATGTGCGGACTTTGCGAGCGTGACGGCAACTATATGGTAAACTACTTCAGCTCACAGCCTGCTCTTAACTACGGTTTCCACGAAATCACACATCCCGAATGGCAGTTGCCGTGTGATCATCCCGACTGTCTTGCAACGGCAGAGGCTATGAAGGATGTTATGCGTTTTTGGCTTGACAAGGGTGCTGACGGTTTCAGAGTTGACATGGCTGACTCACTTGTTAAGAACGATGACGATAAAATTGCAACGGCAAAAATCTGGCGTGGTGTGCGTGATATGCTCGACACGGAATATCCGAATGCCGCAATGGTTGCAGAGTGGTGCAATCCCGAAAGAGCAATCAACAATGCAGGTTTCCACATGGACTTCTATCTTGACCACTACGGCAACGGCTACAGCAGACTTTTCCGCTACGGTGAATTCGGCGATCAGGCTGTTTTCAATCCTAACGGCAAGGGTGATATCAAAGCATTTGCAGACGAATATCTTCCTAACTACGAAAAGACAAAGGACAACGGCTACATCAGCTTTATGACAAACAACCACGATATGCCGAGAGTTACGGCATATCTTGACAAAGAGGCTATCAAGCTTGTGAATGCATTCATTTTCACAATGCCGGGTGTTCCGTTCCTCTACTACGGTGATGAAATCGGTATGAGATATCAAAAAGGCATCGTAAGCAAGGAGGGCGGTTACTCAAGAACAGGCTCCCGTACTCCTATGCAGTGGAACAGCGGTAAGAACCTCGGTTTCTCAACAAGTGACGAGCCGTATCTTGCAGTTGATAAGAGTGCCGACGCTCCGACTGTTGAGAATCAGAAGGACGACCCCGACAGCATCTACAAGGTTGTAACAGACATTATTGCACTTCGTCACAAGTACGATGACCTTAAAGGCAACGGTGAGCTTGAATTTATGTATGAAGAAGGCAAAATTCCGTTTGCATACAAGAGAGGCAACCTCGTTATGTACTTCAACCCCCTCGGTGAAAGTGCAGTAATGAACGCAAAATATACAGGCAAAACAGTATATGCCCTCGGCAACGCTGAATTTGCAGACGGCAAGGTAACAATGTCACCGCAAAGCTTCGCTCTCGTAGAAATTGACGGCTGATTAAATATAATTTTATAGTTTAAGCATAAAAACACCCTTTCGGAATTCACCGAAAGGGTGTTTTAAGTTGAATTTTATTATAATTGACTTCCGCATTTAACACAAAAACTGCTGTCTGGTTCATTTTCTTCGCCGCAGTTTGGGCAGGTTATTCTCATTTGTGAAACCTGATTTGTTGATTTTAGATTATATCCGCAGGTTTTGCAAAATATGTCATTCTGACCTATCGTATTTTTGCAGTTTGGGCAATACAGGTTGACGCTTTCCCCGACATTATTATATGAAACTGGCATATTCGGAAAAACCATAACATTATTTTTGGGCTTTATGCACACCATAACAATGCCTGCAATAACCATTACCACCGCAAGAGCCATAAATATGTAACACGGTATTGAATTTGTCGCATTTGTTCTTGCCTGATAGTCCTGCATAAACCCCTCAGCCCAATGGGTTCTTGTGGACTGCACATCATAAAGCTGAACAGCCGATACAATAAACATTATAATTCCTGCAATAATCAAAATCGCACCGATTACCCTAAGAGCCGGATTCCTTTTTGTCTTTTCCATATGTATCACCTTATTCTGCTGTTACTTTGTAAACTTTATAATCTTGTTTTTCAGACACGCCTTGTGTAAATATTCCGTGTCCAATCGATCCAAAACTATTATACTGAGTTGTAACAACATTTCCAGACAAATCCAAAATTTCTGTTTTTACATAATTGGAATCACTATTAGAATAATAATCAATCTTAAATAAGCCTTTTTGATCGACAGGTGTACATCTTATTTCATACTCTGTTTCAATAGGTTTTGAAAAAACAATTTTTCCTTTGCTGTCTATCAATTCACATTCACCATTATCGTTTCTTGTAATGCAATAACCGTTAATAAAGCCGGCTTTGTCATAATCTACAACTTTAGCCGTATCAGTTATTAAATTACCGTTAGTATCTGAAATTGAATTTTCATATGTGATAAATGTTTTGTCACCATACTGTGCGACTGTCCTTCCAGATGATAACTTTTCATCTGTTGTTTCAAGATTATCATTTACTATGTTACCGTTTTTATCAATCAGAACTGTCTTTTTATTTTTATCTCTTGCTACTGTGTATTGGTTTATGTTATTCTCAAAGTCAAGTTGTTCAATACTATCAAAACTAATGCCACTAAAATCACAGATTTCCTTATACTTAAAGTCTGCAACAACATTGTTATTAAAATCAATAAGTCCATAATAATTATCTTTTAAAGCGATAAACCTATCAGGAGAGGCAATATTAAGTTTGTCATATTCAACAGGAATTATTTCATCAAGATTTAGATTAAATGCACCATATTTAAAACCGGAATTACCTCCGGCACATTCTTTGCTGACAATAATCGCCCCCTCATACAAATATGCTGAATAATATTGTGAATCAATATACTTTAATTCCTTTGTTTTCATATTATACAGAGCATATTTATTTTCCGAATCAGTTACATTAAAGGAAACTATAACATAGTCCTTATATACTCCCCTTACTTCCACACTTTTATCGTACCCTTCATCAAGTGAAACATTAGAAATGTTGGCAATCATATTGCCTTCTAAATCATATATTGCATAATATTTACAATAATCAGAAGAACCTTCATCAGAATAAGTTACACACACCTCTAAGCGTCCACCTTGCACACTTGCATTATATATTCTGAATTTACTATCATCAATCGAATATCCACTTGATGTTGCCGCTTCGTCAAGTGAAATTTCTTCAAACTTATAGGTTTGATTTTTGGGCGGAATCGGTGCAACATAGTTTGTGTCCTCGTAGTTCGGCTCTGTTGCAGGTTGTGTAGTTGCAACCTCGGTTGTCACGGTTTGTTGTGACGAATCCGCATTATTCCCCGACTGTGAAGAGTTTGACTGATTTCCGCCGTCATTGCAGGCACACAAGACCGAAGTCAGCATAACTGCACTTAAAACACCTGAAATGATTTTTTCATAAAGTATTTCTCCTCAAAAATATTTTTCGTTCTCAAAAAAGCTGAAACTATTTTCTAAAAGTAAACTTTTAGTTTAAAAAGTTTTTGTTTAGCTAACAATTGTATTATACAGTTTTAAATTACAAAACGCAAGTGTTTTAAAATATTCTTATTGAAAACTTTTTTGAGGTGAAATGAATGTTTGATTTCGGGTTAAGAATACGAGAACTTAGAGAGTCAAGACATATGTCACAGGAAAGCTTGGGCAGGAGAATCGGCAGAAGCAAGCCTGTCATAAGCAATTATGAAAACAACATCAAATATCCTCCGCTTGAAGTTTTGATTTCAATTGCAAATGTGTTCAATGTTTCGCTTGATTACCTTGTTGGCATAGAAAAGAAAGACGCTCTCTACATTAACAATCTGAACGAAATGCAGACAAATATAATGAAACTGCTCTACGAAGAATTTACCGATTGCAATCTTAAAGGCAAAGAGCTTTCATCACGCCAACAAAAAATATTAAGCCTGCTCTTAATTGAGTTTTTGAAATGAAAACCAAATCAACATTTTGACATATAAAAACACCCTTTCGATAAACTCCGAAAGGGTGTAATTTTTTAAAATCGAACAAAACAATTGTAACATTGTAAGGGCGAACCGTGTTCGCCAATTGATTTGTGTGCAAAACAATACATTTTTACAGTCGGGCATAAATGTTTTTTAACATTACAAACTATCTACACGAATTGGGTGCAGCGACACGCTGCCGGTGGCTCGCCGTGCGGTTTATTTAATCGGGAACTCGGGTTCTGCGTAGTTGCCCAAAAAGCTGAATTCGGGCATCTCTTCGCTAAGCTGACTTACAAGTTCAATAACATTTTCACTTCTGACATTGCCCGAAAAGTCGAGGTAGAACAGATATTCAAACTGTCTGCCCTGACGGGGACGGGATTCGATTTTTGTGAGGTTAAGACCGAGCGAATTGAATCTGCACAAAAGACTGTACAGCGATCCCGTAACATGAGGAAGCGAGAAACAAAGACTGATTCTGTTCGCATCTTCGGGAATGTACAGCTTTTTGGAGATGACAATAAACCTTGTTGTGTTCTCGTCATTGTCCTGAAGATGATTGTCAAGAACCTTCAAGCCGTATTCCTCACACGCTTTGTATGAACAGATTGCCGCAACATTGAGGCGCTTTTCCTTTGCAACATCACGGGCGGCAATTGCCGTGTTGGAGAACGGAACAGAATCAAAGCCGTGGTCGGCAATATACTGCGCACATTGTGAAAGCGACTGCGGATGCGACCACACGATTTCAATGTCCTCAAAAGCAGATTGTTTAAGACCTGCAAGGCAGTAGTCAATCGGCAAATCAAGTGCCTTTACAATGTAAAAACGGTGCTTGAGAATAAGGTCATAAACTGCCGAAACAGAGCCTGCACTTGAGTTTTCAACAGGAAGAACACCGAATGCAACCTCGCCGTTGTCAACGGCAGAAAATACATCTGCAAAGCTTTTGTAGTTGACAGCCTCGCCGTTCGGGAAAAGTCTTAAAGTTGCCTCGTGACCGTTAGCACCCTTGATTCCCTGATACGCAACCTTGATTCCGCTTGACGGAATATCCGTGCTTGCATTGTTGATAACGCTTTTAAGCTTTTTGCCGCTGCCGACAATGTTGTGCTGGAGCGCCCTTGAAAGCTCCATAATGTTTGAGTAGAGAAGTCTTGCGGATGCGCCGTATTCGCCTCCCTTTTCTTCAACGGCATCAAGAATTTCATTCTCTCTGCCCTCGTTAAAAACGGGAATGTTGTTTGCCTGCTTGTAGATGCCGACATCCCTTGCACAATCCATTCTCTGCTTAAAAAGCTCAATAAGCTGATTGTCTATTTTGTCAATATCTTTTCTGATTTCTTTTAAATCTCTCATAAAGACCTCACATAAGGTTAATAATTGCAACAGCCGTAACAGCCTCAATAACGGGGACTGCTCTCGGCACAATACACGGATCGTGTCTGCCGTGAATAACAAGCTCTGCATTTTCTTTTGTCTGAAGATTTACAGTCCTTTGCGGTTGTGAAATTGACGGTGTAGGCTTTACAGCGGCACGGAAAATAATCGGCATTCCGTTTGTAATTCCGCCCAAAATACCGCCGCAGTTGTTTGTTGTTGTAACAACCTTGCCGTCTTTGTATTCAAACGGATCGTTCGACTGCGAGCCTCTCATTGTTGAAAGCTCAAAGCCTTTGCCGAACTCAATGCCCTTAATTGCGGGAACACCGAAAACAGCCTTGGCAATAACGCCCTCAACACCTTCAAACATCGGCTCACCGTAGCCTGCGTCAATGCCTGTTACGCAACATTCAATTGTTCCGCCAATGCTGTCCTGTGCCATTCTGGCATCTTCAACGGCATCTCTCATAGGTTTTTCGGCAGTTTCGTCAATGAGTGCAAACGATGAGTTGTTTAGCTTTTCAATGAGTGCGTCATCAATTTTCGTCGGACAGAAGGAGCTGTCGGAAACATTGCCGATACTGCTGATATGGGCGGCAATTTTAACGCCCTTTGATTCAAGAATCTGACGGCAGACAGCACCTGCAAAAACAATCGGTGCTGTAAGTCTGCCCGAAAAATGACCGCCGCCACGAATATCGTTTGACGCATTATATTTTACAAAAGCTGTGTAGTCGCTGTGACCGGGGCGGGGGCAGTCGAGAAGATTGCCGTAGTCACCGCTTTTTGTGTTGGTGTTTTCAATTACGGCACAAAGCGGAGCGCCTGTCAACTTGTTGCCGAGCATACCCGAAAGAACCTTCGGAAGGTCTTTTTCTTTTCGGGGAGTTGCCGTTTTATCTTTGCCCGGAGCACGGCGTGCCATTTGAGTGAGAACCCTGTCAAAGTCAACCTCAAATCCTGCCGGAAGTCCGTCAATTACAACTCCGATTCCGTTGCCGTGGCTTTCGCCGAAAACGGAAATTTTTATCTTATCACCGTAGGTCGAGGACATTCGCCTTACCTCCAATATTATTATAATCTATGTAGAAATCAGGGTAACTTTTGTTGATTGAAAGCGCATAGCTTGACTCAATTTCACCGCCAAGTCTTACTGCGCAGACACCTGCCGACATTACAATTCTGTGGTCATTAAAGCCCTCGCAGAATCCGCCCTTGAGGGTGTCAATTCCCTCTATGACAAGTCCGTCAGGCAACTCAGTCACCTTTCCGCCGAGATCGTTTATCAGCTTAGCGGTTGCCGTAAGACGGTCACATTCCTTTATGCGAAGTCTTTCGGCATTGTAAATCTTGGTTGTTCCCTTTGCAAATGCGGCACAAACCGTCAGTACGGGTACAAGGTCGGGAATCTGCGAAGCATCAATGTCAATTGCATTAAGCTCTCCCTTTTCAACGGTTACGGAAGTATCCGTCTGCGTTACCTTTGCACCAAACCGTGCAAGCAACTCGGCAATCTTCCTGTCACCCTGTGCGGAATTTCTGTTGACGCCGTTCACAGTCACCTTTCCGCCGAGTGCGCCTGCAACCATAAAGAAAGCCGCCTGCGACCAGTCGCCGTCTGTTGTGTAATCATGCGGAATGTATGACTGACCGCCCTTGATGTGCCAGCCGTTGTCGGTTGTTTCAATTTCAACACCAAATTGTGCCATAGTGTGAATTGTCATATTTATGTAGCCGACACTCTCAATCGGAGATGTCAGCACAATGTCGCTGTCGCCCTCAACAAGCGGAAGAGCAAGCAGAAGTCCCGTAATGAACTGCGAACTTACATTACCGGGAATTTCAAAAGTTCCGCTTTCAAGCCGACCGCTGATTTTGAGCGGCAGACCGCCCTCGGTTTCACACTTTACTCCTGCTTTTGGCAGAGCCTCCGTGAAAATTCCGATAGGTCTTTCGGGAAGCTTTCCGTGACCGACAAAGGTGGCATTAATACCGCCGGCTGCGGCTACGGGTATGAAAAATCGCAAAGCACTGCCGCTTTCGCCGCAGTCAAGCGTTACATTATCTGTTTTAAAAATATTTGTACCGTCAACAGTCAGCACATTGTCCTTTATTGAGGCGGTGCATCCCATATCCTCAATTACGCCGATTGTCGCCTTAATGTCATTTGACAGAGCAACGGGTGCAATTGTGCATTTGCCCCTTGTGAGGGCGGCGCAGATTATTGCACGGTGAACATCGCTCTTTGACGGGGGAATGTTCACCTCGCCGTTTGGTACAAACGGAAGATACCGTACATACGGCTTACTACTTTTGTCGGTTGACAAAGCCATACTTCCACAGCCTTTCATTAAAATATGTTTACCGTGTTACGGTGTGATGAAGTCGAGCAAATCGGAAATTGCAACTTTCTTGGTAAAGCTTGTGCCGATTTTCTCAAGCAAAACAACATTGATTGACGAGCCCGAAGTTTTCTTGTCTGTCTGAGCCGCCTCGGCAATTTTTTCAAGGCTTGCGTCATCGGTAGTCGGCAAGCCGTAGGTTGCACAAACTTCTTCAATCTTGTATGCAGTTCCTGCCTCGGTAAGTCCGTGCTTTTCGCTTGCCTTTGTCATCATTACCATACCGACGGCAACTGCCATACCGTGTGTGATGCCTGTATAGTTGTAGATTTTTTCGATTGCGTGACCGAGTGTGTGACCGAAGTTTAAAAGCATTCTTTCCCCTGCTTCCTTTTCGTCACGGTTTACTACATCACGCTTAATTTTTACACAGGTTTCAATTACATCGTCAATGTGTTCAAGAGCGTCACCGTTTGCAAGCATTTCAAAAAATTCGCTGTCCTTGATACAGCCGTACTTGATAATCTCAGCCATACCGTCTGTGATGAACTGGTCGGGAAGAGTTGAAAGAGTGTCGGGATCAATCAAAACAGCCTTTGGCTGATAGAATGCACCGACAAGGTTCTTGCCCTGTGCAATGTCAACGCCTGTTTTTCCTCCTACGGAAGAGTCAACCTGTGCAAGCAGAGATGTCGGAATCTGAACAAAGTCGATTCCTCTCAGATATGTTGCGGCGGCAAAGCCTGCCATATCGCCCGTAACACCGCCGCCGAGTGCAACGATAAGGTCTTTTCTTGTCATCTTAAAATCTGCAAGTGTGTCATAGATATCTGCGATTGTGTTAAGATTCTTTGACTGCTCGCCCGCCTGAAAAACATGGGCGGTAGTCTGATAACCCTGCTGTGAAAGAGAGTTGAGAACTCTCCATTTGTACAGCGGAGCAACATTTGTATCTGTTACAATAGTGATTTTTTCTGCATTTGAAAGCTTTTTGATAATCTCGCCGCAATTATCAAGGATACCTCTTTCAATCATAATGTCATAGGGACTTCCCGTGGAAACATGAATAGTTTTCATAAAAGTTCTCCTTCCTCTTTATTCTCCGAGTGCCTGTTTGACCTCTCTGCCCTTTTCAAGAAGTGCCTTGAGAGCGTCGGCATCTTCGGCACTTATTGCATCTTTAATTTTTGTAATATTATCTATAAGTATATCAAGCTCGGAAATGAGCGGATCTTTGTTTTCAAGGAAAAGCTCACTCCAAAGCGTTGAATTTATGTTTGCAACTCTCGAAACATCTCGGTAACTTCCTGCCGAAAAGCCTTTGTGGTTCGGACAGCACGGACTTAAAACATATGAACACGCAAGCACATGCGGAAGCTGTGATGTGAAAGCAATCATTCTGTCATGTTCTTCGGGAGTTGTGATTTTTACTGTGCCAAAACCGATTGATTTTGCAAAGTCAGACAACATATTTACAACGCTGTTATCAGCCTTGCACGGAACGATAATGTAGCTTGCGTTTTTGTAAAGGTCGGCATCCGAAACATCAAAACCGTTTGTTTCCTTACCTGCCATCGGATGACTGCCGGCAAAAACAAAGCCGAATTTTTCGGAAAGCTCTGTCATTTGCGGACAAATTGCCCTCTTGATGCCTGAAACATCGGTTACAACCGCACCTTTTTTTATGTGTTCTCCGTACCTTGAAACATAGTCAACAACCGCCTGCGGATACATTGAAAGGATAATTAGGTCTGCGTTTTCAAGGCTTTCATGTGTGCCGATTTCATCAATCGCACCTTCTTTTAAAGCCTTTTCGGCAGTAGATTTTGTTCTGTTGATACCGATTACACGGTGGTCGGTGTACTTTTTTATCGCCTTGCAAAAACTGCCGCCAATAATTCCGAGTCCTACAACTGCAATATTCACTGCATTAGCCTCCGTTTGTGTATTCTTTAGTAAAGTTAATTAAAGTCCAAATCGGTACGGCTGAAAAACCGTACCGAAAGTAAAAATCTTAATTTAATTTGTCAACAGCCTTTTTTAAGCCGAAAACCTTCTTTGCAACTCCGTCAAACTGCTTTGGAGTAAGTGACTGCGCACCATCCGAAAGTGCGTGCGGCGGATCGTTGTGAACCTCTATGATAAGACCGTCTGCACCTGCGGCAACTGCTGCCATTGCAAGCGGTTCAACAAGCCATGACTTGCCCGACGCATGGCTCGGATCAACAATAACAGGAAGGTGAGAAAGCTTTTTGATAATCGGGATAGCCGAAATATCAAGAGTGTTTCTTGTAAATGTTTCGTATGTGCGGATACCTCTTTCGCAGAGCATAACCTTATCGTTACCGCCTGCCATAATATATTCTGCACTCATGAGCCATTCTTCGATTGTTGCGGAAAGACCTCTCTTGAGAAGGATAGGCTTGTCAATTTTGCCGAGCTCCTTGAGAAGCTCAAAGTTCTGCATATTTCTTGCACCAACCTGAATAATGTCAACATTCTCGAACATATCAATGTGTGATGCTCTCATAATTTCTGTTACAATCGGCAGACCTGTTTCTCTTCTTGCTGTTTTAAGAAGGTCAAGTCCTTCTGCCTTGAGTCCCTGGAAAGCGTATGGTGAAGTACGGGGCTTGAATGCGCCGCCTCTGAGAAGTGTTGCGCCCGATGCCTTAACATCCTTTGCAATCTGAACAATCTGCTCCTCGCTTTCAACAGAGCAGGGACCTGCCATAATGTGCAGACTGCCGTCACCGATTGTTACATTGTCATTAATTTTAATGACTGTATTGTCTGGGTGGAACTTTCTGTTAGCCTTTTTGTACGGCTCCTGAACTCTCTTTACATTTTCAACAATGTCCTGAGCGTCAATATACTCAATGTCAATCTTTGTTGTATCGCCGATAAGACCGAGTACGGTTGAATGAACACCGTCCCACTTATTAACCTTTACATCATAGCTCTCTTTGAGCATATTTGTGAATTTTGTAATCTGCTCCTCTGTTGCAGACGGTTTTAATACTATAATCATTGCTTTAATTTCCTTTCAATTCACTTTTGACGAAACGAATCGAAGTTCGTCATATTTCTTTAGTCATTTTAGCACTTTAAAGCGTGATAGTCAATAGAATAAATGCATAATCAAGCGTTTTTATGCGGTTTTTCAGCCACATCTGTTCCGCTTACTGCGTCGATTATCGCAAAAGCGGTTTTTAACGGCGTATTTTTGCCCTTTACCACAATGTCGGCAGCGGCATGATAAATCGGATATCTGCTGTCATAAAGGTCTTTCATAACCCTGTCCCTGTCCGGACGCTGAAGCAGAGGTCTTGTTGTGTCATTTTTAAGACGGCTTTTGATGATTCCCAGCGGAACATCAAGAAAAACAATTTTGTCCTTGCCCTTGAAGGCCTCAACATTTCTCTTGAATGTAAACGCACCGCCGCCCGATGCAATTACAAGACCTTCAAGCCCTGCAAGCTCAACACAGGCGTCATGTTCCATATCACGAAACTTTTCTTCGCCGTATTTTTCAAATATTTCGGAAACGGTCATTCCTGCCTTTTGTTCAATGTATGAGTCCATATCAAGGAATTTTCTTCCCGATTTTCTTGCAATGTTTTTGCCTACGGTTGATTTTCCGCAACCCATAAATCCGCATAAAACTATGTTGTTCACTTTAAATTTCTCCGTTCATCAGAAATTCTTTTCAAGCTCTTTTGCAGAGTCGAAACAAAGCTGAGCAATGTCGCCCTTGTCATAAACAGAGCCGTCCCAATGTTCGTGAGAAACAACTGCCTGCCATACGAGCATTGCCATTCCGCTTTCGGCTGTTGCACCGTTTGCCCTTGCCTTTTTAACAAGCATTGTTTCAAGCGGATTGTAAACAGCGTCAAATACATTTGCACAACGGTTTATTACACTGTCGCTTACAGGCTGATTTTCAATCTTAGGAAACATTCCGATAGGAGTTGCGTTGATAAGCACATCAATGTCACCTGAAAGTTCGTCAATAAGGCAGAAGCTTACATCGCAGCCTGCAACTGTTTTTCTGATTTCATCGCATAAAGCCTCGGCAATTTTCAAATCCTCTTTTCTTACGGCAAAGAGGAGGGGCTGTTTTTTGAGAACAACCTCATATGCCATTGTTCTTGCAACGCCGCCGCAGCCGATGATTACGATTCTGCCGTTAAGCATAATTCCTGCCGCATCAAGAGCCTTTAAAAATCCGTCCGGATCTGTTGTGTAACCCTTTGAAATGCCGTTTTTGTTTGAAACCGTGTTCACACTGCCATACATCTCGGCCTTTGCGTCAATTTCGTCAAGAAACGGAATGACTGCCTGCTTATGCGGAATTGTAATGTTAAATCCGTCAAGCCTTGAAAGGGTATTTTTAAATTCATATTCAAGATTTTCGGGAGCAATGTCAAGCTTTGTATATTCGGCTTTGACGCCCTGAAGTTCAAAAAGTCTTGTGTGTATAAACGGTGACATTGTGTGACCGATTGGGTGACCGATTACGGCAAATTTCTTGGTTTCCATAATAAAAAAATACCTCCGAGGTTCATATTTTTAGCTATGCAGAAATAAACTTAAAAGAAATTATTTATGCAAAAATCAGAAATTTTTCAAAAAAATTTCAAATATATATTGACAAAGGGGTAAATAATCAATAATATAAGGGAAGTGAAGCAATCCGTTTGCTTTCATACCATTGTAGCATAAACTAAGTGCTTTTGTCTATAATTTACTTTGGACAATCAATATTTTTACCGGGAGGAATTATTAATGGTATTAGAAAAAGTTAAGGCAATTCTTGCTGAACAGTTCGATGTTGAAGAGGATAAGATTACTGCCGACACAGATCTTCAGGAAGATCTCGGCGCAGATTCACTCGATGTTGTTGACCTTCTTATGTCAATCGAAGACGAGTTTGAGGTTGAAGTTCCCGATGAGGAAATCGAAAACATCAAGACAGTTGGTTCACTCGTTTCTTACATTGAGGCTAACTCATAATTTGCTCTTGTTTTTTCGCACTTAATTTTTGAGAGGTCGTTTTTACGGCCTCTTTTTGTTTTGCTCAAAAAGGTTGAAAATTTGCAGATTCAGTGTATATTGAAAAGGCTGAAAATTTAAAAATTCAGGCTGTATCAAAAAGGTTGAAAAATAAAAGAATTAGTGTATAATAGTAATGTTATAGATGTTATGACAGCCGTGTATTCGGCATTTTGAAAATGCAAAAAAATATGTTAAAAAATAAGTAAAATTTTATTTTACGGAGGGAATATAATGGCAAACAACAAAAAAATGGTTGAAGCTATCACAAGCAGAGATGAGGACTTTGCAAAATGGTACACCGACATCGTTAAAAAAGCTGAGCTCGTTGACTATTCGGGCGTGAAGGGTTGTATGGTTATCCGCCCCTACGGCTATGCTATCTGGGAAAATATTCAGGCTGACCTTGACCGTCGTTTCAAAGAAACAGGTCACGAGAATGTTTATATGCCTATGTTTATTCCCGAAAGTCTTTTACAGAAAGAAAAAGACCATGTTGAGGGCTTTGCTCCCGAATGTGCATGGGTTACTGTAGGCGGTCAGGAAAAGCTTCAGGAGCGTCTTTGCGTCCGCCCTACATCGGAAACTCTTTTCTGTGAGCATTATAAAAAGATTATCAACACATACCGTGATCTTCCGAAGCTCTACAATCAGTGGTGCAGCGTTGTAAGGTGGGAAAAGACAACCCGTCCGTTCCTTCGTACATCGGAATTCCTCTGGCAGGAAGGTCATACAATGCATGAAACCGAAAAAGAAGCAAGAGAAGAAACGCTCAGAATGTTACATGTTTATTCTGATTTCTACAAGGAAACTCTTGCTATTCCGGCAGTAATCGGCAGAAAGACAGAAAAAGAAAAGTTTGCAGGTGCCGAAGAAACCTACACAATCGAGCCGATGATGCACAATGGTGTTGCTCTTCAGGGCGGTACATCACACTACTTCGGCGACGGCTTTGCAAAGAGCTTTGGCATCACATACACAGGCAAGGACAACAAGCTTCATTATCCGCATCAGACATCATGGGGTGTTTCTACAAGAATGATCGGTGCGCTCATTATGGTTCACTCTGATGATGACGGTCTTGTTCTTCCGCCGAAGATTTCCCCTATTCAGGTTGCACTCATTCCGGTTGCACAGCACAAAGAGGGTGTTCTTGAAAAGGCAGAGGAGCTTAGAAAAGCACTTGCCGAAAAGTTCAGAGTAAAACTCGATTCTTCAGACCACGCTCCCGGATGGAAGTTTGCCGAGTATGAAATGAAGGGCGTGCCTGTAAGAGTTGAAATCGGTCCTAAGGATATTGAAAAGAACCAGTGCGTGGTTGTTCGCCGTGATACCCGTGAAAAGGCATTTGTTTCAATTGACGAGCTTGTACCGTTTGTTGAAAACCTTATGGTTACAATCCACAACGATATGTATGACCGTGCTCTTAAAAACACACAGGAAAAGACATTCACGGCAACAACATTTGATGAGTTCGTTGACACAGCCAAGAACAAGCCCGGCTTTATCAAGGCTATGTGGTGCGGCGATACAGCCTGTGAAGAAAAAATCAAAGAAGTTACAGGCGGTGTAAAAAGCAGATGTATCCCCTTCAACGAGGAGCATCTCTCGGATGTATGCGTATGCTGCGGCAAGCCTGCAAAGCATATGGTATTCTGGGGCAAGCAGTATTGATGTATAAATAATACTTTTTGTGTAAAAACATAGTAAGGTGGTGAGAAAATGCCAATCAAGGTACAAAGTAATCTTCCGGCAATCAAGGTGCTGGAATCGGAAAATATTTTTGTAATGCCGAACGAGGTTGCTCTCAGGCAGGATATCCGTCCGCTGAAAATTCTTATTCTGAATCTGATGCCGACAAAAATCGAAACCGAAACCCAGCTTTTAAGGCTGCTCGGCAACAGTCCTCTGCAGGTTGATATCGAGCTTTTGCAGATGGCATCACACACCTCTAAAAACACCTCTCCGCATCACCTGACAACTTTTTACAAGACATTTAATCAGGTGAAGAACGAAAGCTTTGACGGAATGATTATCACGGGTGCGCCTGTTGAACAGCTCGACTTTGAAGAGGTCGATTATTGGGGTGAGCTTTGTGAAATTATGGAGTGGTCAAAGCATAATGTGTGTTCAACATTCCACATCTGCTGGGGCGCTCAGGCAGGTCTTTATTATCACTACGGCATAAAAAAGCACCTTTTGCCCGAAAAATTAAGCGGAATTTACACCCACAAGGTGCTTGTTCCGCATCACAAGCTTATGAGAGGCTTTGACGATACTTTTACAATCCCTCATTCAAGGCATACGGGAATTGATGAAGAGGCGTTGAAAAGGTGCAGAGGGCTTGAAGTACTTGCGGTTTCCGAGATTGCAGGTTCATGCGTAATTTGCAGTCGAAACGGCAGACAGGTGTTTGTTACAGGTCACGCAGAGTATGACCGTGACACCCTTGCCAAGGAATATTTCAGAGATAAAAACAAGGGACTCAATCCGCATGTTCCTTACAATTATTTTCCGAATGACGATGCTTCAAAAACTCCGCCGATGATTTGGAGGAGCAACGCAACCTTGCTCTACACAAACTGGCTCAACTATTTCGTTTATCAGGCGACTCCGTATGACCTCCGTGAGCTTATCAACAGATATCCTCACTAAATTAAATACAAAATCAACCCCGAAGTGCCAAAACTTCGGGGTTTTGTTATGTAAAGTGTTGTATTTATCGTGTACATTATGTTATAATTATCTTAATTGTACACAATGAAAAAGTGCAAAAATGAAAATCTGCAATGAAACAGGTGTTTTTATGGAGAAAAAGCGTACCGTAATCAAGGTTGGTACTTCAACGCTGACTTATGAAAACGGAAAAATAAATTACAGAAGAGTTGAACAGCTTTGCAAGGTGCTTTCCGATTTGCAGAACCGCGGAGAACAGGTTATCTTCGTTTCTTCGGGTGCTATTGCTGTAGGAATGGGCAAGGCAGGTCTTGACAAGCGACCTACCGAAACCAAGAAAAAACAGGCTCTTGCCGCAATCGGTCAGTGTGAGCTTATGTTTATGTATGACAAACTTTTCGGCGAGTACAACCACTCTGTTGCTCAGCTGCTGCTTACCCGCCACGCTGTTGAAACAGAACAGAAAAGACAGAATGTTATCAACACAATTGACGAGCTTCTCAGAATGAATATTATCCCCGTAATCAACGAAAACGATACCGTTACGATTGATGAGCTTGAGGGCAACAATTTCGGTGATAACGATATGCTTTCCGCAATTGTCGCAGGTCTTGTTGCCGCAGACAGACTCATTATTCTTACGGATATTGACGGTCTGTACGATTCAAACCCACGAACAAATCCAAATGCCAAAAAGCTTGATATTATCGAAAAAATCAATGCGGAAATTTTTGAAATGGCGGCAGGCACAGGCTCAAACCGTGGCACAGGCGGTATGATTACAAAGCTTCAGGCGGCTGATTATGCCACAAAACGAGGTGTTGAGGTCAGCGTTATCAACGGCTCAAATCCCGAAAATCTTTATGAAGTAATTGACGGAAACAAAATCGGAACAAAATTTTTACCTGTTAAATAATCGGAGGAAAATTATGACTACACTTGAACAAATGGGCGCAAAGGCAAAAGATGCGTCAAGATTTCTTATGACAGCCGGTTCAAAAAAGGACATTGCCCTCGGTGCAATTGCAGAAGCACTCTGCGAAAACTGCGAAGAAATTCTTGCAGCTAACAAAATTGACCTTGAGAACGGCGAAAAAAGCGGTCTTACGGCATCACTTCTCGACAGACTCAGATTGTCTGAGGAGAGAATCAACGGTATGGCTGACGGGGTAAAACAGGTTGCGGCTTTACCTGATCCCGTGGGAAAAGTTCTTGACGGCAGAACCCTCAAAAACGGCTTGCAGATTGAAAAGGTAACAGTTCCGATGGGTGTTATCGGAATCATCTTTGAGGCAAGACCTAATGTAACTTCCGATGCGGCGGCTCTTTGCCTTAAAGCAGGCAGTGCCGTAATTCTTCGTGGCGGTAAAGAGGCTTTTCATTCAAATATGGCAATCGCAAAGGTTATGCGTGACGCACTTGAAAAGGCAGGATTTCCCCGTGACTGCGTAGCACTTGTTGAGGACACAACAAGACAGAGCGCAACAGAGCTTATGCAGCTTTCCGATTATCTCGATGTACTCATTCCCCGTGGCGGTGCAGGACTTATCAAAAGCGTTGTTGAAAATGCAAAGGTTCCCGTTATCGAAACAGGCGTGGGTAACTGCCATATCTATGTTGACAAGAGTGCAGATATTGAAATGGCGAAGAATATTGTTTTCAACGGCAAAACCTCTCGCCCATCTGTGTGCAACGCGCTTGAAACATTGCTTGTACACAAGGATATCGCAGAAAAAGCTCTGCCCGTAATCAAAGCAGAGCTTGATAAAAAGAATGTTGAAATCAGAGGCTGTGACAGAACGAAACAGATTCTCGGCGACTGCGTTGTTACTGCAACGGAAGAAGATTATAGAATCGAATTTCTCGATTACATCATTGCCGTAAAGGTTGTTGACAGCCTTGATGATGCAATTGCTCACATTCAGAAGTACAGTACAGGTCACAGCGAATGCATTGTGACAAGCGACTACAACAGTGCAAACGAGTTCACGACACGAATTGATTCTGCGGCGGTTTATGTAAACGCATCAACTCGCTTTACCGACGGCGGAGAATTCGGACTCGGTGCAGAAATCGGAATTTCAACCCAGAAGCTCCACGCAAGAGGACCTATGGGACTTAACGAGCTTACAAGCTCAAAATATATCATCAGAGGAAACGGACAAATCCGATAATCACATCAGAAGATACATCAGTGCAAGCAGAACCGACGGATCGGTGTTTTCTTCCATAAGCAGTATCACAAGCAAAAGAATTAGACTCTGTTCCTTGTTTTTGAACATCAGATTCAAAAGGCCGTCATCCTTTTTCGGAACGGGCGGTTCGGGAATTTCGGACTTTGGTTCTTCCTGCTTTTCGGGTTGTTTCGGAACTTCCCTTCTTGGTGCTTCACGATTGAATTGCGGCTTTCGGTGCATCTGCTGCGCTCGGTTAAAAGCCTCCTCTTCAAAACTCGGCAAAAAATCACCTCCTGTCAGAACAATCCGTTTTCACGCAGTAACGGCATAAGGCGGAATAATTTCAGCATCTTTTCAGCTTTGTCAAGCTTTTCCTGCCGTTCATGTGAAAGAAACGGTCTGAGCGAATCAAGCAGTCGGGTGGTGTCATCGCTGTTGTTCAGCGAGCTTAAAAGCGGTGCAAATTTGGCAATTGTGCCGATTGTGTCGTCACCGCCCAGCACTGACATAAGGTTATTTTCGGGCGGTTTCGGCTTTGGCGGTTGTTTTTGCTCACCTGTCAGACCAAGCTGTGCCCCAAGACTTTGCACCTGTTTCATTGCCTCGGGGTTCTGCAAAATCTGATTGAGCTTATCCTGTAAATCAGACATATCATTCACCGCCGAGCAGTTTCATCAGCGCCTGAGCCTGCGGACTTTGCAAAAGTTTCTTTGTTTTTTCGGGATCCGACAGAACGCTCTCAATCTGCTTTGATTGATTCGGATTTGTATTTTTCAAAAGATTTTCTATGTTACCGCTTTGTGCGGCACTTTCAAGCTGTTCCTTAGAGATACCGTACTTTTTCGATACCTCACCGAGCAGTTTATTAACTTTTTTATTATCAGACATACCAACACCTCAACATATACTATGCGGAAATTTTATTTTTAGAACGGAGAATTTTCAATGCGTATTTTGGTAGTTTCGGACACTCACGGAGATCTTCGCAGTCTTATCAAAGCCGTTGACGCACAGCGCAAGGCGGAAATAATTGTTCATTGCGGTGACGGTGAAGAACAACAGCGGTTTTTAAAAGATAATTACAAAGACAAAATGATTGTTGCCGTAAGGGGCAACTGCGATTGGAACAGCTTTTTTCCGTCAAAGGAGATTTTTAAAGCCTGCGGTAAAACTATCTTTGTGACACACGGACATCTCTATGACGCAAAATCGGGACTTTACCGCATTACCTCCGCCGCAAGAGAAGCAGGAGCGGATATTCTCCTCTTCGGTCATACACATATGCCTCTCACACTCTATGAGGACGGTCTGTATATTATGAACCCCGGTTCATGCCACGGATACTATGCGTCCTACGGCATTATCGACATCACCGACAAGGGCGAAATTGTTACCAATACCGTAGCCTTAAAATAATTGTGGAAATTGCAAAAATAAAATGATATAATAAATGTGATAAATAAGCGGAGGTGGGATTTTGAATTTTGACGGTTTTGATTTTGACGACAATATAAAACAAACCTTCAACACCCTTGATATTCAGGGCAGAGTTCCCCACGCTGTTGTAATAGAAAGCAGGGACAGCGAAAAGGCGATGAACCTTGCCGTGTTTCTGTCAATGTATGCGGTGTGTACCGAACCAGTAAAGCCTTGCGGTCATTGTGAGCAATGTCACAAGGCAAAGAATAAGGCACACGCCGACATTAAATATGTTGAACTTCCAAATGACCGAAAACAAAATTCAATTGAGCAGATGAGAGAGATAATCGGTGACTCTGTCATAAAGCCGAATGAGGCAGATGCAAAGGTGTATATCTTCCCTTTTGCCGACACAAGGCTTTCGGACATCGTTCAAAACTCGTTTTTGAAACTTCTTGAAGAACCTCCGCAGAATGTATATTTCATTATGCTCTGCGAAAACTCCAAGAAACTGCTCCCGACAATTCTCTCCCGTTCAAGTGTATTCCGTCTGAAAACAAAAGATGTTTTCAGTGAGGATGCAGTTGCAGGTGCAAAGAAAATTGTAAAAGGAATTTTATCGACACGGGAGTACAACCTTATGCAGGCACTCTATGCCCTCAGCGACAAAAACCTTGCAGACGAAATTCTGCTTGTCGTAAAGCTGATTCTGCGTGACGGAATGGCAAAAAGCGTCGGAGCGGATGCGGTTTTTGACGAGGAATGTGCCGGGGAGCTTGCAAGACGATTTACTCGGGCAAAGCTGATTTCTATGATTGAGCTTACCGAGAACGCAAAACTGAAAATACCGAAACACATAAATATAAATCTCCTCACAACTTGGCTGTGCGGAGAATACAGGAGGATTTCATGGCAGAGATAATCGGAGTACGATTTAAAGAAGTCGGCAAAGTGTATTACTTTGATCCGCTTGACAATAAACTTAACACAGGCGACAGGGTAATTGTTGAAACGGCAAGAGGTCTTGAGTGCGGAGAGGTTGCAACTCCGAACAAGACCGTTGACGATGCGGAGATTTCGCATCCGCTCAAGCCGTTAATCAGAATTGCAACCGAAAAAGACCTGAATCACCTTGCGGAAAACAAACTCAAAGAAAAGGAAGCATACAGAATCTGTGAACAGAAAATTGCCAACCACAAGCTTGAAATGAAGCTTGTAAATGTTGAATACACATTTGACAATAGCAAAATTCTTTTCTACTTTACGGCTGACGGACGAGTTGACTTCCGTGCACTTGTAAAAGACCTTGCAAGTGTGTTCAGAACAAGAATTGAACTTCGCCAGATTGGCGTGCGTGATGAGGCAAAAATGCTCGGAGGACTCGGCATCTGCGGTAAGCCGTTCTGCTGTGCAAGCTTTATGGGCGAGTTCCAGCCCGTTTCAATCAAAATGGCAAAGGAGCAGGGCCTGTCACTCTCTCCCGTTAAAATTTCGGGAACCTGCGGCAGACTTATGTGCTGTCTTAAATATGAACAGGAGGCATACACAGACCTTCTTAAACACACCCCAAAGGTAGGAGCAATTGTAAATACTCCCGAAGGCAGAGGTCTTGTTGTTGAAAACAACCTGATTGCAGGAACTTTAAAGGTTAAGCTCAACAACACTCCCGAAGACGCCGCTCCGAAATCATTCACAGTCAAGCAATGCAAGCTTGTTAAGGACGGCTACATCAAGCTTGACAAAAAGGAAATGGAAAAATTCAAGGGACTTGAATGATTTTTTGTAATGCGTACAGCGTTCGTCAAGTTGCAGTAAAAAAGAACTGTTTTCAGTTTAAAATATAAAATTCTTTCCAAAAGGTTGCTTTTTTCAAAATTTATGTTACAATAAAGGTGAAATTCATGAAGGAGGTATTTCCCTATGGCATATACTATCAGTGACGATTGCATCATGTGTGGTGCTTGTGCAGACAACTGCCCTTGCGACGCTATTTCAGAAGGCGACGGCAAGTATGAAATCAATGCAGACGCTTGTGTTGATTGCGGTTCATGTGCTGAAGTTTGCCCCGTCGGCGCTCCACAGGAAGGCTGATTAAGGGTTAATCCACAAAGACAGGCGGCAGGGATTTCCTTGCCGCTTTTTAATTACTGTTTTCAGGGGAATACCGATGAACAATAAACATCTTGAACCGCTTGGCAGCGGTATTAAAATATATGTGTCAGACAGCTACCGTTTTTCAACGGACACAATTTTACTTGCCGATTTTTCAAAGCAAATCGGTGCGAAAAAATGTGTTGACCTCGGCACGGGCTGCGGAACTATTCCGCTTTTGTGGTACAAAAACAACAACCGTCTTGACATCACGGCGGTAGAAATACAGGAGAATGCCTGCAAGCTGTTTTCACAAAGTCTTGAATACAACAATCTTCAGGACAAAATCAGAATTGTAAACTCGGACTTAAACAAGCTTGACGGTGCATTGCCGCTCGGCTCGTTTGACCTTGTTGCCTGCAATCCGCCCTACAAAATCAGCGGAGGCGGAATTACAAATCCCGAGAACGCAAAGCTTGTTGCAAGGCACGAATCCGAATGTACGCTTGACGATGTGTGCCGTTGCGGTTCGTCGCTTTTGCAGTTTGGAGGACGGCTCTGCATTTGTCAGCGCCCCGAAAGACTTGCCGATGCAATGGAGGCAATGCGTAAATATTCGGTTGAGCCGAAAAAATTAAGACTTGTTCAACAGCGAAAGTCAAAAGCCCCGAAGCTCTTTTTGCTTGAAGGCAGAAGGGGCGGCAAAAGGGGATTTCTTGAGGTTATGCCAACCCTGTTTATTGAGGACGAAAGCGGAAACTTTTCCGAAGAAATGCTGAACATCTACGGCAGTTACAAGGAGGACTATATAAATTGAGCGGAATTTTATATGTAACGGGAACGCCGATCGGCAACCTCGGAGATTTTTCACCGAGAGCCGCAGAAACCCTCGAATCGGTTGATTTCATTGCGGCAGAGGACACAAGGGTAACGCTTAAGCTCTTGAATCATTTCGGTATAAAAAAGCCTATGGTGAGCTATTTTGAACACAACAAGCGTGAGCGTGGCGAAATCATCTGCAACAGAATTGAACAGGGCGAAAATTGTGCAATTGTAACGGACGCCGGAATGCCGTGCATTTCCGATCCGGGTGAAGATTTGATAAAGCTCTGCGAGGAGCGTGGAATAAAAACCGTGGTGATTCCCGGTCCGAGTGCCGTGATTTCCGCACTTGCGGTTTCGGGACTTGAAACAGGCAGATTCACATTTGAAGGCTTTTTGAGCGTGAACAAAAAGAGCCGCAACGAGCATCTTGACAGTCTGAAAAACGAACACAGAACAATGATTTTCTACGAAGCGCCACACAAGCTTCCGCAAACTCTCCGAGATTTGTACAGCTTTTTCGGTGACAGAAAGCTTTCGATTGTTCGTGAACTCACCAAAGTTCACGAAGAAGTAATCCGCACCACAACAAAATATGCTGCGGAAAATTATGCAGACGGCAGTCTGAAGGGCGAATTTGTGCTTGTGCTTGAGGGCAAAAAGCAAGAGGAAAAATCCGAAGAATACACCCTTGAATTTGCGGTTGAAACCGCCCGCAAGCTGATTGAAAACGGTGCAAAGCCTACCGAAGCGGCAAAAGAGGCGGCAAGTATAACAGGCTTTAAGAAAAATGAGATTTACAGGGAGCTGTTGTAAATGACATACGAAAATGCTGTTGAAAAAATTCATTCACTTTTGACATTCGGTTCTCGTCCGGGACTTGACCGAATGAGAATTTTACTTGACAGGCTCGGAAATCCGCAGGACAGGCTGAAATTTATACACATTGCAGGTACGAACGGCAAAGGCTCGGTTTGCGCTATGCTTTCATCCGCACTTGTTGCGGCAGGCTACAAAACAGGCTTGTTCATTTCACCGTATATCACGGATTTTCGTGAGAGGATACAAATAAACAATTGTATGGTGAGCGAGTCCGTTCTCACGGATGCGGTTGAAAAAACTTTCCCTATTATCGAGCAACTGCGTGAAGAGGGCACAATCATCACAGAATTTGAGTATGTCAACGCTCTTCAATTTTATATACACGCAAATGCAGATTGTGACATTGTTGTTCTTGAAACAGGAATGGGCGGTCTGCTCGACTGCACCAATACTATAAAATCACCGCTTTGTGCCGTTATCACCACAATCGGACTTGACCACACGGCAATTCTCGGTGATACAATTGAAAAAATTGCACAGCAAAAATGCGGAATCTTCAAGCCCGACTCAATGGCGGTTACTTCAAAGCAGGATATCCGTGCAATGAAGGTTATTGAATCAACTGCAAGAGAAAAGAAAATTCCGCTTGCAACGAGCGAGAGCGTTAATATTGATGTCATCGAAACCACCTTAAAGGGCAGTCGCTTTATGTTTAACGGTGTTGAAATTGATCTTCCGCTTTCGGGTGATCATCAGCTTGAAAATGCAAAAACCGCACTTGCGGCACTTGATATGCTCCGTTGCAATTCTCTGATTTCAATAACAGATGAGCAGATTGCAAACGGTTTTTCAAAGGCTGTCAACCCCGCAAGACTTGAGCTGTTGAGTGAAAAGCCGATTGTTCTGCTTGACGGTGCTCACAATCCTAACGGAATTGAGGCGCTTAAATCGGCAATCCAAAAATTCCTTCCGAATAAGTATATAATTGCAATCACGGGTATGCTTGCCGACAAGGATGTCAGCACTTCGGTAAAACTGCTTGACGGAGTTTTTGACAGGGTTTACACCGTTCCCGTTCACAATCCAAGGGCAATGCACCCTGCAAAGCTTATGCAACAGTATGCAAGATTTGTTGACGATACAGTAACCTTTGAAAGTGCTGAACACGCATTTGATATGGCTTTTGAACAGGCTGAAAAGACTGATTGTGCAGTTGTAATCTGCGGTTCGCTCTACCTTGCAGGCGAAATCCGTCCGTATATCATCAATAAAATTAAGGCTGAAAACAAATCAGCCGAAAAGTAAATTTTTCGTTACAACAGAATAAAACAAATTTTTTGCTCCGCACTTATTATCATTAAGATAACAGGTGCGGAGCTCTTATTTTTTAGAAGGACTGATAAAATTGCTGAAAACGGAATTTAAAAATAATATTCTCACGGCATACATTGACGGCGAAATCGACCACGATTCGGCGGCAGGAATACGCACAAAAATTGACGCCGCCGTTCAGACAAACAAACCAAAACTTTTGTGCCTTGATTTTTCAAAAGTATCGTTTATGGACTCATCGGGCATAGGTCTTGTAATGGGGCGATACCGCCAGATGAAGCTTGTCGGCGGAGCATTGCGTGTGATTAATATTCCCGACAGATTGTACAGGCTTTTTTCAATGTCGGGACTTGAAAGTCTGGGGGTGTTGAGATGAAAACAGTAAATGAAATGAAACTTTGCGTGCCGTCAAAAAGCTGTAATGAGGCTTTTGCACGGTGCGTTGTGTCGGCATTTGTAATGAGCCTTGATCCTACCGTGAACGAACTCAGCGACCTAAAAACTGCTGTGTCCGAGGCTGTGACAAACTGCATTGTTCACGGCTACCGCCACCAAAGCGGAAAAATTTACATAAACGGAAAAATTACCTCCGAAAATAAGGTGATAATCACAATCCGTGACAAAGGCTGCGGAATTTCCGATATTAAAAAGGCAATGGAACCGTTGTTTACAACTGCTCCAGAAGAGGACAGAGCAGGACTCGGATTTGCAGTTATGCAGAGCTTTTGCGACAAGGTGCGTGTCCGTTCAAAGCCCGACAGCGGAACAACCGTAACTCTTGAAAAAAATATAGGTTCGGAAAATGACCGATAAAAATAAACTTGCCGACAAAAATATGGGGCTTGTCCATGCCTGTTGCAAACGATTTTCAGGCAAAGGAATAGAGTACGAAGAACTTTTTGCATCGGGGTGTCTCGGACTCGCAAAGGCGATTAATAACTTTGACGAAAGCCGTAACCTGCAGTTTTCAACCTATGCCTTTCCTGTAATTATGGGCGAAATTAAGCGACTTTTTCGTGACGGCGGTGCAGTCAGGGTAAGCCGCACATTAAAGGAGCTTTCACTTGCAATATCAAGGCTTAACAATGAAAGCAAGCTGAAAAACGGCAGAGAACTCACCGTGAGCGAGCTTGCCGAAAGGCTTGATACAAGCGAGGAAAAAATCATTGACGCACTCAACAGCACAAGAGTTCCTCTCTCCCTGACTGCCGAATATGACAGCGAGGGCAACCCACAGCTTGATGTCCCGACAGATGATATTCAGGACGAAATCTCGGAACGATTGTCGCTTGAACAGGCGGTAAAATCCCTCTGCGAAACCGACCGAAAAATAATTCAACTGCGGTACTATCGGAGCAAAACACAAACTCAAACCGCCAAAATTCTTTCCATGACGCAGGTTCAAATCAGTCGGCGGGAAAAGAAAATCCTAACCGCCATTCGGGACAAAATGTCGGTTTAGCACCCCGATTTTCCGAATGCGGCGTTCAATGAACCCCTGCATATTTTTATTTATAAAAAATTTTCTTATTTAACAACAAAAGCGCCCGAATAACGGACGCTTTTACTTTTTCTTTAATTCTGTTTTTCAAGCTTCAGCTTTTCCACAATTGCATCAACCGTGGTTTCGATACTGCTCAGCTCCATTGACACCGTGATATCGGCATACTTTTTATAGAGCGGATAACGCACTCTGTACACATCATCAAGAGTTTCACCCTTACCGAATGCAATACCTCTTGTTTTAATATTTGTAACTCTGCGCTTGATTTCATCGAGGTCAACATCAATGAAAACGACCTTGCCGTTTTTTCTGAGGTTTTCCATGGCATTTTCACTGAGAACCATTGAACCGCCTGTTGCGATAACGGTCTTGTCGTAGTCAAGCTCTGCACCGATTTTTCCCTCAAGGTGGAGGAAAAAGTCAAGACCTTCATTATCAAGAATCTCCTGCAACGGCTTTCCTGCCTCTTTGCAGATTATCAAATCTACATCAACAAAGGAATAGCCCAGCGCCTTGGCAAGCAACACACCGACTGTGCTTTTGCCCGATCCCGGCATTCCGATTAAAACTATATTTTTCATATTAAAGAATCCTTACATTAAGTGAATCTGTGCTTGAAGTCGGGCAGGTTTTGTTTGACGAAAGCACAACAACCGTGTCGCCTTTTTTGACAACGCCTGTGCTGAGTGCCTTTTCCATAGCCTGTTTCGTAATTGAATCAGATGTGCGTTTTTCTTCGCCCATGACAGCCATAACACCCCAGTTAAGACAGAGCTTTCTGCACACAAGCTGTGATGTTGCAACTGCAATAACGGGACAATCAGGTCTGTAATGAACCATCGCTCTTGCAACTCGACCTGTTGCACTTTCAACAATAATAGCCTTTGCGCCTACTGCCTGCGCAATATTCTTTGCAGCTTTACAGATACTTGATCTGATTGGGTTAGTGTCCTTCATTCCGTGTTCTTCCACATACTCATGAAGTGCGGTAAATTCACCGTTTTCCTCAGCCTCCGAACAAATTGCGTCAAGTGCCTTTACGCTTTCAATCGGGTACTTACCTGCGGCGGATTCTGCCGAAAGCATTACTGCGCTTGTGCCGTCATAAACTGCATTGGCAACATCGCTGATTTCGGCTCTTGTAGGACGGGGAGCCGTTGTCATACTCTCAAGCATCTGGGTTGCAGTGATTACATACTTACCTCTTGAAACAACCTTTCTGATGATTGTTTTCTGAATTTCAGGCAGCTTGATAAACGGAATTTCAACACCCATATCTCCTCGAGCAACCATAATACCGTCTGCGTAATCAATGATTGCGTCCATATCGTCAACACCGCTCTGATTTTCAATCTTTGCGATAATTTCAACATACTCATAGCCGAGGCTGTCAATAAAATCACGAAGAGTTCTAACATCATCGTGATTGCGGACAAATGATGCGGCAACAACTGTTGCACCGTGGTTAAGACCGAACTCAATGTCCTTTCTGTCCTGAGCGCTTACATACGGCATATTGATAAAGTAGCCCGGAATATTGATACTCTTGCGGTTTTTAAGCACACCGCCCTTGTTTACGGTACAAACGATTGACTCGGGATTTACCGACTTAACGACAAGCGAGATAATACCGTCATCAAGCAAAAGCTCTCTGCCGATTGCCTCCTGACCTTCGGATTCAAAAATATCAACAAGCTTAGGAAACGAAAGACTTACACCTGTTTCGTCGCCCTCTTCTTTGTTTTTAAAAAGACTGAACTCTGCACCCTCGACAAGTTCAACAGAACCGTCCTTGAATGTGCCGACTCTGACCTCAGGACCCTTTGTATCGAGAAGAATTGCAACATTTTGACCACTCTCTGCAATTGCCTCTTTAAGGTTTTTGATTGTAACCTCAAGCCGGTCATAAACGCCGTGTGACATATTGATTCTGGCAACATTCATACCTGCGTCAATCATTTTACGCATCATTTCTTTTGAATCGCAGGCAGGGCCGATGGTACAAACTATCTTAGTTTTTCTCATGATTTCTCCGTCCTTTTAAAATGCTTATATTCTGTTATTGTGCATATGTATAAATCTGTGTAAAAATTTTGATTACACTCATTATATATTATTCACAACACAATTTCAATCTTTGATTTGTAAAATTTTACATTCTGTGGCTTGTACAAAAATTTTCAAAACAATAACAAAAAATCGGGCAGTTTCCTGCCCGATTCTGTGCTTGAATTATACAAGATTTACGACAATCTTCTGAATTTGTGTTGCGTCAATAACGCTGATTTCACCGTCACCGTTTACATCGGCAACATTGAGCTGACTGTCTGTGAGTGTTTCAAGACTTACAATGTACTTCTGAACAAGAGTTGCGTCCATTACAGTAACTTCGCCATCGCCGTCAACATCACCGATTTTAGCGGAAGGAGTGTACTCGCTAAACCACTTACTGCTGATCCATGCCGCACGGCTTGTCATCCAATCAGCCGCATAGTTATACATATCCGTAAAACTGCCCTGATTGTAGCTTGTCTTAGTGTTACTTACGGTATATGTACCTGTTGTCATATCAAAGTCAGCCTTGTTCATTGATGTGTGGTCACAAATCCAACTGCTTGTTCTTATATGCCAGCCGCTTTTGTAATTCATCGCACCGCTGTCCTTGAGAAGGTCAAAATACTGTGTATTTGTATAGAATTCGTCAGAGCCCTTGTAAGATGCGGTCTTGCCTGCAAAATAGTTGATTGCAGGAACAAACTGCTCAAACCAGATATTTACGGCAGCTTTATTAATCTGAGTGTTTCTTGAAATGTTGTTAATAATATTACTGCTGCTCTGGGAGCGTTTTTGTCTGTCCTTGAATCTGCACCACCAGCCTGAATACTGTGTGTAATCCTTAACACCGAAGTTCTGAAGATCCCAAGCATTGCCTGTAGCATTACCGAGCGCATTATCGTAGTCCCATACAGGTGAGCCGAAGAACTTGTAGTTACCGTCGGAATCCTGCTTATAAACAAAGTAAACGCTTGAAACACCGGAATCCCAGTTTTTACCGAGTTCATTTATAAGCCACAGCTTTGCACATGAATCAACATCAGCGTACTGTGAAAGGTCGGAAGCGGTGTTTTTTGCGGCATTGTGGAAAGCGTTATACTTTTCACGGACATAGTTCTTAACCTCATCATAGCCCTTGTCGCCTTCCGAAAGCTCAGGAGCTTTAATTGTAACCTTGATACCGTCATCACATTTTACATAGTAATCTTCACCGTCTACAGCACCGGAATCAACTTCACAAAGGAACGGGAAATCCTTGTTTACATTGCCGTCAGCGTCAAGGTATGCAGTATCGTCAATATCGTTGACAAGGGCACTCTTACCCACCTCAATTTTTTCGGTCATCTGATATGAACCCCAGTAATAACCGTCTGAGTAGAAATCAACATATCTTGAATCCGAAGCATATGGAGTTCCTACTGCATCTGCAAGGTCATAAAGAAAACGGTTTCTTGTGAGTGAATCATCCTGATAGTTTGCAAGGAGAGAGAACTTTTTGCCCTTTGACATACCGCCGATTGAAACCTTATCGGAATATGTGATGTTGTAAGGCTTCTTAGCCTTGCCCCATGTTGAGTTGCCTCTGCCCTTGATTTTCTTGATTGAAGTATTGTCAATCTTGCCGTTCCTGTCAACAATAGCGCCTGTTGCAGAGGAATAGTTGCTCTTATCCTCGTTAAGATAAGAGATAAGTTCCTTACCGTTGCCGTCAGCGTTGCTGTTGTTTACATAGATTGCAGACTCGGCAGAGGACTTTAAGAATGTGAGGGAATAGGTTTTTCCGTCGGCAGTAACATTGCCTGCCTTATCAATTGTGTACGAAACCTCCCTCGACTCGCCTGACGGTATAGTTACATTATTAACCGTAACGCTTTTTGAATATGCGTTATAAAGCTCAACGCTTGTTGACGAAACACTGCTTGGAAGGAAGAAATACTTCCTATTAGTATTCAATTCCTCCATATCCTCGTTGTGTTTACATTGCCATGCAACCCATGCGTCAGAATCGTCAGAACCGCTTACTGCGTGTGCATAAAGTGCATTCTGAGTTTTAAATGAAAGAGTCGGTGTTGATGTTTGAGCGGCAGAAACAGAAAATACCGACATACCGCCAACGGTCATCAAACCAGCAAGTACAATTGAAAGCGCCTTTTTTGTTGTCCTCACTATAATCACTCCTAAAAAATTATATCAATAAGAAACTTTTAGATGTATTCACAAAAAGTTCACTTGTTAATCACATCCGTCAAAATTATTGTACCATTTGCATAAAATTAATACAAGTAATTTTTCAATATATAACGGTACAATTTTGCGAAATTTCTTTATTTTCGTTGATTAATTTGATATAATATTATGGTAAAGATACGGTAACACTTACCGAAATTTTAAATCATATTAAGGAAGTGGCATAATGCGTAATTACGGCAAAAAGAAAAACTATTGTCTTATTGCGGCACTTGCATCACTTGTGGCTTTTTCAACTATGGCTGCAAGCGTTATGAGTGGTTGCGGAGAAAATTCGGATGAACAGAAAACAACAGATATTGTACACGAAACACGCATAGATACTCAGATTGAAACAAAAATTGAAACATACACCGAGGTTGTAACAGACGCTCAGGGCAACACTGAATATGTTGAAGAAACAAAAGCTGTGCCTGTAAACAACAACGCCGGCGGCAACAACAAGTCAGGCGATTCAGGCAATAACTCCGAAAACTCAGGCGGCAGTTCTTCGGGCAAAAAATCAAACAGTCAGCAGAGTTCCGTTATTGAAAAGAGTGAAACGAGCAAAACTACTAACAACAGTTCTTCAAAAACAGACTCAGGCAAAACTAATAACAACAGTAATAAGAATAATAACAACAGCAATAAAAATAACAACAGCAACAAAAATAATAACAGTTCATCTTCAAAGTCGGATTCATCAAAATCTGATGACAGCAACAGCAAGTCGCTTAAAATTGGCGGCAAAACATTCAATGTCGGTGACACAATTGTATGCACATACAATCTGACAACACCGGCAGTTCTCGAAAACTATCAGGCAACAATCAAATATGATTCGTCAAAGCTTACCTGCAAAAGTGCAAAAATGTCTGAACCCGCTAAATACGGAGCTATGCTCAACATAAAGATTGCCGGAGAGATTTCTTTAAGCGGCGTCAACATCGGTGACGGTTATGACTACACAAACGGCGGTACGTTTATGACCGTAGTATATGAAGTTAAAGGCGGCGGCTCAACATCACCAAGTTATCACTGGGAAGTTGCCTGCAGAGCAAGCGACAGTAAGAACCTTATCGACAAAAAGGGTAAGCCTGCGAGCGGTTTTAAGCTTAGCTCATCTTATAAAGATTAGGTTGCCAACTAAAAATTGAATTGCTTTTAAAACCGTAAAATGAGGCTGTGAAGAAATGAAGTTTAAGACTTCGTTCTTCACAGCCTGTCTTGTTTTGTACAAAAGCACGGCGCACCCCGTTTCCTGTTCGTGAATACAGTTTGACAAATAAAAAGCATTTATGCCCGAGCGTATTATTGTAGTTATTCATACAATTTCAATGCAGCGCCGGACCGTGTTCGCCTGCTGATGAACTTTTTGTAACTCTATAATAAAAGTCGGGGTAGTAAAAGAGCCTACATTTTGAAACAAACGCAAAAACTCCCGACTAAAAAGTCGGGAGTTAAATTGAACTTGTATTAACTTAAAAAGAATTAAACGAGCTCGATAATTGCCATTTCAGCGGCGTCACCACGACGGGGACCGATTTTAGTAACTCTTGTATAGCCACCGTTTCTATCGCTGTATTTTGGAGCAATTTCCTTAAAGAGCTTGCTTGTAACATCTTCCTTAGTAACAAAAGCCAAAACAAGGCGTCTGTTGTGAAGAGTATCTTCTTTAGCTGTAGTAATCATCTTCTCTGCCATAGCCTGAACTTCCTTGGCACGAGTAAGAGTTGTTTCAATTTTGCCGTTTTCCAAAAGGAAAGTAACCATAGCACGAAGCATTGCAGTTCTCTGTGCAGTAGTTCTTCCTAATTTTCTTGTACCTGGCATTTCTTTCACTCCTTTACCGTTGAGTTTGTTGGTAAGAATTTGACAGAATAGCCTGTCAAAGACTTTGGGAAGTTATTCGTCTTCCTTCTGAAGACTAAAACCGAGAGAATTGAGCTTCTGTACAACTTCCTCGAGAGATTTTCTACCGAGGTTACGCACTTTCATCATATCCTCTTCGGACTTGTTGATCAAATCCTCTACCGTGTTAATGCCTGCACGCTTGAGGCAGTTGAAAGAACGAACTGAAAGATCAAGATCTTCAATCGTCATTTCAAGAATCTTTTCCTTGCCCTTGTCATCCTTCTCAACCATAACTTCAGCACTTGAAGCTTTGTCGGAAAGGTTAACGAAAAGGTTAAGGTGTTCGGTAAGAACCTTTGCTGCAAGAGAAACAGCCTCCTGAGCATTGATAACTCCGTTTGTCCAAACATCCAAAGTAAGCTTGTCATAGTCAGTAATCTGACCTACACGAGTGTTATCAACTGTATAGTTTACCTTTAACACGGGAGTATAAATTGAATCAATCGGCAAAACGCCAATAACATTGTTGCCGCTTAACTGCTTGTTGCGCTCTGAAGGAATATATCCTCTGCCCTTGTCAACTGTGATTTCCATATTGAGCTTAGCACCCTCACCGAGTGTAGCAATATGGAGTTCAGGGTTGAGAATTTCAACCTCATCATCACATTTGATGTCGGCAGCCTTTACCTCACAGGGACCCTCGGCTGCAATTTCTATAACCTTGGGACTTGTTTCATGGAGCTTTGCAACAAGACTTTTCATATTAAGAACAATTTCCGTAACGTCTTCCTTTACGCCGGGAATAGTTGAAAATTCGTGAAGAACGCCGTCAATCTTGATTGATGTAACAGCACAGCCTTCAAGAGAGGAAAGCAGCACACGGCGCAAACTGTTGCCGAGTGTGTTGCCGAAACCACGCTCGAGCGGTTCAACAACAAACTTGCCGTACTTTCCATCCTCGGTTAATTCCTCGGTTTCAATTCTTGGCTTTTCAATTTCTATCATTCGCGAATCCTCCTAAACATTATGCGACTGCAAAAGCAGCCCATCTGTGTGTAATCTGCCTGTGAAATATAAGATTACTTGGAGTACAACTCAACGATGAGGTGTTCTTCAACAGGAAAGTCGATGTCTTCTCTCTGGGGAGCTGCAACAACCTTGCCACCGAGAAGGTTTTCGTTCTTCTCAAGCCACTTTGGTGTTACAATTGAAGATGTTTCGCCCTCTGCGATTGCCTTGAATCTTGCAGTTGAACGGCTCTTCTCCTTAACTTCGATTACATCGCCAACCTTAACAAGGTATGAAGGAATGTTTACCTTCTTACCGTTTACGGTAAAGTGGCTGTGACTAACAAGCTGTCTTGCTTCTCTTCTTGTAGCTGCAAGACCGAGTCTGAAGATAACGTTGTCAAGTCTTCTTTCAATAAGTGTAAGCAATACAGCACCTGTCTTACCCTCAGCTTTTTCAGCTTTTTCGTAGTAAGCTCTGAACTGCTTCTCCATGATGCCGTAGATAAATTTTACCTTCTGCTTCTCAGTGAGCTGCATGCTGTATTCGCTCTTTTTTCTTCTCATCTTACCGCCGGGATTTCTGTTGGAAGTCTTCTTGGAATAACCCATAACTGCGGGTGAAATGCCAAGAGCTCTGCAACGCTTAGCGATAGGCTGCATATTTTTAGCCATAGTAGAATTTTCCTCCTTTTAAAATACTATACACGTCTTCTCTTTGGAGGACGGCATCCGTTGTGCGGGATTGGAGTAACATCCTTAATCATTGTTACCTCAAGACCTGCAGTCTGCAATGCACGGATTGCAGCTTCACGACCCTGACCGGGACCCTTTACATATACTTCAACATACTTCATGCCGTGTTCCATTGCTGCCTTTGCAGCTGTTTCGGCTGCTGACTGAGCGGCAAACGGAGTTGACTTCTTTGAACCTCTGAAACCGAGCTCGCCTGCGCTTGCCCATGAAACAGCGTTGCCCTGTGTATCGGAAATAGTAACAATTGTGTTGTTAAATGTAGACTGGATATGCGCTGCGCCTTTTTCAATGTGCTTGCGTTCACGGCGACGGCGGATAACCTTCTTACCACCCTTTGGTGCTGCCATAGTCCTTTGCCCTCCTTACTTCTTCTTATTAGCCATGGTTTTACGGGGACCCTTACGAGTACGAGCGTTAGTCTTTGAACGCTGACCTCTTACAGGAAGTCCTTTTCTGTGGCGAACGCCACGGTAACAACCAATATCAATAAGTCTTTTAATATCATAAGCGATGTCACGGCGAAGGTCACCTTCAACGCGGCAGTGATGCTCGATGTATTCTCTGAGCTTTGCAATATCTTCTTCTGTCAAATCTCTGACACGAGTGTCCGGATTAACACCTGTTGCAGCAATAATGTCGTCTGCAGTCTTACGGCCGATACCGTAGATATAGGTCAAACCAATCTCAACTCTTTTATCTCTCGGTAAGTCAACACCTGCTATACGAGCCATATAGTTGCACCTCCATATAAATTCTAAAATATAGTTTTGTTTTCGTTAGGTAAATTAACCCTGGCGCTGCTTATGCTTGGGGTTTTCGCAAATAACTAAAATCTTACCTTTTCTTTTGATTACTTTGCACTTGTCGCACATTTTCTTTACTGAAGGTCTGACTTTCATGTATAATCATTCCTTTCTAAAAAGTCGTGTTTTTACCCGAATTATTTAGTTCTCCAGGTAATTCTGCCTCTTGTCAGGTCATAGGGGGACATTTCCACCTTTACCTTATCACCCGGCAATATGCGAATGAAGTTCATTCTCAGTTTGCCTGAAATAACAGCTAATATCACGTGACCGTTCGGCAACTCTACCTTAAACTGTGCGTTCGGTAAAGCTTCCTTAACAATACCTTCAATTTCGATTACATCCTGTTTTGACATATTGTCAACCCTCGCTCTTTCTAAAATTGTTCAAAATTTTTCTTATCTGCGGATTGGTCTTGATTGAACCCTCTATCACGGTTCCTGTAGGAGAAATATGAATAAGCTTTTTCTTTTTAGGCTTCTCAACCTTTCTTCGCTTTCCGTCTGCAATGTAAGCAAAAACGGAATCGCAGTCGAGAACAACAAAAAAGCCGTTCTTTTCCCTTCCTGCCACAGCCTTTACGATACTGCCTTTTACTGTGTTCATAAAATCACCTTTAATCGCACAAAGTCATAATTTTAGGTCCGTCAGGAGTTATTGCAACAGTATGTTCAAAATGAACTGAAAGCTTTCCGTCAGCAGTGACGGTAGTCCATTTGTCATCAAGAACACGCACATTGCACCTGCCCTGGTTCACCATGGGTTCAATGGCAATAGTCATACCCGGAATAAGCCGCACTCCTCTGTGAGCAGTGCCGTAATTGGGTACGCTTGGGTCTTCGTGCAGTTTCGCACCTACGCCGTGGCCGACAAAATCTCGTACCACCGAGTAACTGCGAGCTTCGACATACTTCTGAACAGCGTTGCCTATGTCACCGACACGGTTGAAGGCAAGAGCCTGTTTAATTCCCTCATACAGACTCTCTTTTGTGGCGTCAAGCAAAGCCTGTGCGTCTGCACTGATTTTGCCGCAGGGGAATGTAAAGGCGTTGTCGCCGTGAAATCCCCCGTAGAAAGCGCCAACATCCACGCTTACTATGTCGCCCTCTTTTAAAACGAGTTCTTTACTGGGTATGCCATGGATAACCACATTGTTAACGGAAATGCACGCACTCGCAGGAAAGCCGCCGTAACCGAGAAACGAGGGAACTGCTCCCTGTTTCTCGATGTATGAGCGGACAATGTTATCTATTTCATAAGTAGTAACGCCGGGCTTTACAGCCTCTCCCGCAACACGCAATGCCTCGGCAGAAATTCTGCAGGCATCTTTCATTTTTGAAAGTTCCCGTGCTGTCTTAACTACAACCATGAATTAAGCCTCAATACCTTCAAGGATAGCCTTTGTAGTAGCTTCTACATCGTCCTGTCCTTTTACAGTAACAAGCTTACCCTGCTTCTCATAGTAAGAAACGAGGGGCTCGGTCTCTTTGTGATATGTTTCGAGACGAGCAAGCACGGTATCGGGGTGGTCGTCCTTGCGCTGAACAAGGGTGCCGCCGCAATCGTCACAAACACCTTCCTTTTTGGGCTTTAAAGTCACAATGTGGAAAGGTCTGCCACAATTTTCGCAAACACGGCGTCCGGACATACGGTTGATGATTTTTTCATCAGAAATGTCGATGTTGATGACATGCTGAATCTCAACACCCATATTATCCAGAGCCTCAGCCTGAGGAATAGTTCTTGGAAAACCGTCAAGAATGAAACCCTTCTTGCAGTCATCGGCAGAAAGTCTTTCCTTAACAATACCGATTACTACTTCGTCGGGAACAAGCTTGCCTTCATCCATAAAGGATTTAGCCTTCAAGCCCATCTCAGTGCCGTTTTTCAGCGCTTCACGGATCATGTTTCCGGTTGAAATTGTGGGAATACCAAAGTGTTCACAAAGTACAGCAGCCTGTGTGCCTTTACCTGCACCCGGAGCACCTAACATGATAATGTTCATCTATTATACTCCTTTTTTCTCAATTAGTCAAGAAAACCTTTGTAATGACGCATCATCATTTGTGACTCGAGCTGTTTAACAGTTTCAAGAGCAACACCAACTACGATGATGATTGATGTACCGCCGATTGACATCTGTCCCATTCTGGAAGCAGCGCCGTAGATAAGCGGAACCATAGCGATAACAGCAAGGAACATTGCACCGATTAATGTGATTCTTGACAAAATCTTTCTGATATAATCAGCTGTCGGAGCACCCGGACGAATACCGGGAACTGTGCCGTTGTTAGCTTTAAGATTGTTAGCCATTTCAACAGGGTTGTACTGAATTGATGTATAGAAATAAGCGAACATTATAATGAACAAGAAATAAAGTACCATGTACAGCCAGCCTGTGGTGCTGAATGCTGCAAAGAATGCACCCCAGAAACCTTCTCCTGCAGGAATCTTGAGGAAGAGGTTGATTGTACTTGGAATTGAAAGAATTGAGCTTGCAAAGATGATGGGAAGAACGCCGCCGAGAGCAACCTTGATAGGAAGGTGGCTTGACTGACCGCCGTACATCTTTCTGCCCACAACACGCTTTGCATACTGAATCGGGATTCTTCTTTCGCTGTCCTGCATGAATGTGATAATCCATACGACAGCAACAAAGAGAACTACCCAGAGAGGTACGAGGAAGAAGAACTGTGTGCTGCCGTTAACAGCAAGGTTCCAGTACTGACCGAGTGTGTTGATAATCTGTGGGAACTGAGCAACGATACCTGCAAAAAGGAGAATGGAAATACCGTTTCCGATGCCGTGGCTGTTGATCTGTTCACCGAGCCACATCATAACCGCCGTACCTGCGGTAAAAACAAGGATGATTACGATAGCAGAGAACCAAAGTTCAAAACCGCTGTTGTAAAGTGTTACCTTGCTGTTGAGAAGGTAGAAGTAATATGCAGTACCCTGAATAATACCGAGACCGACTGTTACATAACGAGTGATAGCACTGATTTTGCGTCTGCCGGCTTCGCCTTCTCTTGCCAATCTCTCCAGAGGAGGAATAGCAACGCAGAGGAGCTGGATGATGATTGAGCTGTTGATATAAGGGGTGATACCCATTGCAAACAATGTTGCATTGGAGAATGCACCGCCTGAGAGTGTATTCATATAAGAAAGCATTGTGTTTGACCAGTCATCCGGGTTCATAACACTTCTGAGAGCCGCAGTATCCAGGAATGGAACCTGAATAACCGAGCCGATTCTGAATACAACAATGATTAAGAGAGTAAATAAAATTTTCTTTCTTAAATCGGGGAGTGACCAAGCATTTTTAATGGTCTTAAACACTTAGATCACCTCTGCCTTTCCGCCCGCAGCCTCAATTGCAGCTTTAGCTGATTCGGAAAAAGCAGAAACCTTTACTGTAAGTTTTTTGTCAAGCTTACCGTTGCCAAGAATTTTAACAGCATCAAAGCCGTTCTTAACAACGCCTGCATTAACAAGAGCCTCAATATCTACTGTCGTACCGTCTTCAAACTTTCTGTTCAAAGTGCTGAGGTTAACTGCTGCTACAGTCTTAGCAAAAATATTGTTGAAACCTCTTTTAGGGATACGACGCTGTAAAGGCATCTGACCGCCCTCAAATCCGGGACGGATGCTGCCGCCTGAACGAGCCTTCTGGCCCTTATGACCTTTACCGGAAGTTTTGCCCCAGCCCGAGCCGTGACCTCTGCCGATTCTCTTTGAGTCCTTCTTAGAACCCTCAACAGGAGAAAGTTCATGTAACTTCATTAGTTCGCACCTCCTTGCTTATGCTTCACTAACCTCTACGAGGTGGATGATTTTTGCTACCTTACCCTTAGTCTGAGCGTTATCGGGCTGAGTTGTAACATCACCGATTTTCTTAAGACCGAGAGCGTGGGCGGTTGCAATCTGATCCTTCTTAGAGCCGATAAGACTCTTTACTAACTTAATTGTCATAATTTACAACCTCCCTATTAAAGAATTTCTTTAACGGATTTACCGCGGATTGCAGCAACTTCTTCAGCATTTCTTAATGCGCCAAGACCTGCAAGAGTAGCTCTAACTACATTACAGGGATTGTTGGAACGAAGAGCCTTTGTTCTGATGTCCTTGATACCGACTGCTTCAACAACGGCACGAACAGGACCGCCGGCAATAACACCGGTACCGGGAGCTGCGGGCTTCATAAGAACTCTGCCTGCACCGAACTCACCGATTACTTCGTGAGGGATTGTTGTACCTCTGAGTGAAACCTTCATGAGGTTCTTCTTAGCATCCTCAATACCCTTGCGGATAGCGTCAGGTACTTCGCCTGCTTTACCGATACCGAAACCAACTGTTCCGTTACCGTCGCCTACAACTACGAGAGCTGCAAACTTGAAAATACGACCGCCTTTAACTGTTTTAGAAACACGGTTAATAGTAACTACTCTTTCTTTTAATTCGCCTGTTACTTCTACTGTTTTAGCCAAAGTTATTCCTCCAATCCTTAGAAATTGAGGCCGCCCTCACGGGCGCCTTCGGCCAATTCCTTAACACGGCCGTGATATATGTTACCGCCTCTGTCGAATACAACATCAACGATATTCTTTTCTTTTGCACGCTCAGCAACGAGCTTGCCAACAGCCTTAGCTGCCTCTTTGTTTCCGCCATTGCCTGTGATTTCCTTATCAAGGCTTGAAGCCTGAGCAAGTGTAACACCGGCTACATCGTCAATAATCTGAGCATAGATGTTGCTTGTGGAGCGGAATACGCAAAGACGAGGACAAGAAGCTGTACCGCTGATCTTGCTGCGGACTCTCTTATGGCGTTTTGCGCGTGCCTTTTTTGTATCTGGTCTGCTTACCATTAATTATTCACTCCTTAATTATTTGCCCTTACCGGCCTTGCCTTCCTTGCGGCGGATAACTTCATCAGCGTACTTAATACCCTTGCCCTTATATGGCTCCGGAGGACGCTTTTCTCTTACTTCGGCAGCAAACTGACCAACCTTTTGCTTGTCAATGCCGGAGATGATGATTTTGTTAGGATCGGGAACTTCAATCTTGATGTCCTCTGTATCCTCAACGATAACCTGGTGTGAATAACCAAGGTTCATAACGCACTTGTTACCCTGCTTCTGAACACGGTAACCAACGCCGTTAACCTCAAGAGTCTTTGAATAACCCTCTGTAACACCGATAACCATATTATGGATAAGTGTTCTTGTAAGGCCGTGAAGTGAACGGTTTTCCTTTGCGTCGTTAGGACGTGTAACCTCAATTACATCGCCCTTGATTTCAACAGTCATAGCAGGATTAAACTTGAAATCAAGTGTACCCTTAGGACCTTTAACTGTGATAACGCCGTTGTCAACTGAAGCTGTAACGCCGGCGGGAATATTTATAGGTTTTCTTCCAATTCGAGACATTTATCGCACCTCCTCTTACCAAATGTAAGCGAGAACCTCGCCGCCGATGTGCTGCTTTCTTGCCTCACGATCTGTCATAACACCCTTTGAGGTTGAAATGATAGCGATACCAAGACCCTTCATTACCTTTGGCATATCTTCTGCATTACTGTAAATTCTGAGACCGGGCTTTGACACACGGCGGAGACCTGTGATAACTGGAGTCTTGCCGTCTGTATACTTGAGTGTTACCTTAATAACGCCCTGCTTGCCGTCTTCAATAACTGTGAAATTCTTTACATAACCTTCGTCAACAAGAATCTGACAAATTGACTTCTTGAGGTTTGAAGCGGGAATTTCAACAGAATCATGCTTTGCTGAATTTGCGTTACGGATTCTTGTAAGTAAATCAGCAATTGTATCTGTAATCTGCATTATGCTTTACCTCCCTTGCTTACCAGCTTGCTTTCTTTACACCCGGAATTTCGCCCTTGTAAGCGAGTTCACGGAAGCAAATACGACAAATGCCATACTTACGGAGGTAGGCGTGTGGTCTACCACAGATGTTACATCTTGTGTACTCTCTTGTAGAGAATTTCTGCTTTCTCTGCTGCTTTACTTTCATTGAAGTTTTAGCCACAACAATCCCTCCTTACTTTGAAAACGGTGCGCCCATAAGCTTTAAGAGCTCGCGAGCTTCTTCGTCTGTTGTTGCAGTGGTTACGAAACAAATGTCCATACCACGAACCTTGTCGATCTTGTCATAGTCAATCTCGGGGAAGATGAGCTGCTCTTTGAGGCCCATGTTGTAGTTACCACGGCCGTCAAATGAATCAGGGTTGATACCTCTGAAGTCACGAACACGGGGAAGTGCTACATTGAAGAATCTGTCGAGGAATTCATACATTCTCTCGCCTCTTAATGTAACCTTACAGCCGATTGCCATACCTTCTCTGAGTTTGAAGTTAGCAACTGACTTTCTTGCCTTACAGATGAGAGGCTTCTGACCTGTAATAGCAGAAAGGTCTGTGCAGATAGCATCAATTACTTTTGAGTTATCTTTTGCTTCGCCTGCGCCTACATTGATAACGATTTTATCAAGCTTAGGAATCTGCATTGTGCTCTTGTAGGAGAACTTTGACATAAGAGCAGGTGCAACTTCTTTTGAATAATATTCTTTAAGTCTTGCCATATCTTATTTCCTCCTTAAAGTGCTTCGCCGCATTTAGCGCAAACTCTGCCCTTAGAGCCGTCCTCATAGAACTTATGAGCAACTCTTGTAGGCTTTTTGCATCTTGGGCAAACGATCTGAACCTTAGATGCATACATAGCACCCTCAGCCTTAATGATACCGCCCTGCTCGCCCATCTTCTTGGGCTTAACATGCTTTGAAACCATGTTTACCTTTTCTACGATAACTTTGCCTTCTTTAGGGCTTACAGCCATAACCTGACCTGTCTTGCCCTTGTCCTTACCGCTTAATACGATAACGGTGTCGCCTGTTTTAACATGAACTTTACTCATTGTGACACCTCCAATTAAAGTACTTCGGGAGCGAGAGAAAGAATCTTCATATAATCTTTATCACGAAGCTCTCTTGCTACCGGTCCGAAGATACGAGTACCCTTCGGGTTCTTATCTTCCTTAATAATAACAGCTGCATTTTCATCGAAACGGATATAAGTACCGTCTTCTCTTCTGACGCCCTTTGCAGAACGAACAACTACAGCCTTTACAACGTCGCCTTTTTTAACAACACCGCCGGGTGCTGCCTTTTTAACCGAGGCTACGATTACATCGCCAATGTTGGCATATCTCCTTCTGGTACCGCCGAGTACACGAATGCACATAAGTTCCTTTGCGCCGGTGTTGTCGGCAACCTTGAGGATAGTTTGCTGCTGAATCACAGTGTAATTCCTCCTTTACTCAAAGCCGCTAAAATAAACTTATTTAGCTTTCTCAATAATCTCGACGAGTCTCCATCTTTTGTCTTTAGAAAGAGGACGGGTCTCCATAATCTTTACACGGTCGCCAATACCACACTCGTTGTTTTCGTCGTGTGCCTTGAAACGAACAGTACGCTTAACAATTTTGTTGTAAAGCTTGTGCTTTACGCTGTCTTCAACTGCAACGACAATTGTCTTGTCCATCTTGTCGCTTACAACTTTTCCGACAACAGTTTTTCTCATATTTCTTTCACTCACTGTTAAGTCCTCCTCTCTTAAGCTTCAGCGCCGTTAAGTTCCATCTGACGAAGAACTGTTGAAATTCTTGCGATGTCCTTTTTAACAGCACCGATTCTGGATGAGTTTTCGAGCTGATTAACAGCAAGCTGGAAACGAAGATTGAATAATTCTTCTTTGAGTTCAGTGAGCTTTGTCTGAAGCTCTTCTACTGACATATCTCTGAGTTCTGATGCTTTCATTACTGCTCACCCTCCTCTTTCTTAACAAACTTGCACTTGATCGGAAGCTTATTTGCAGCAAGGCGAAGAGCCTCTCTTGCAGTAGCTTCATCTACGCCGCCGAGTTCAAACATAACTCTGCCGGGCTTTACTACGGCTACCCAGTACTCGGGTGAACCTTTACCTGAACCCATTCGTGTTTCAGCAGGCTTTGCTGTAACAGGCTTATCAGGGAAAATTTTGATCCATACTTTACCGAATCTTTTGCAGTAACGAGTCATAGCGACACGGGCAGCCTCAATCTGGTTTGAGGTGATCCATGCAGGCTCTGTAGCCTGAAGACCGAAATCGCCGTAAGTAACCTTGTTACCACGAAGAGCCTTACCTGTCATACGACCTCTGTGAACTCTTCTGTATTTTACTCTCTTAGGTAATAACATTACTTTCTGCCTCCTTCTCTGCGGGGCTTTCTTGACTTAACTTCGTTAAGAACCTCGCCCTTGTAAAGCCAAACCTTAACGCCTACTTTACCGTAGGTTGTGTTAGCTTCTGCAAAGCCGTAGTCGATGTCGGCACGAAGTGTCTGAAGCGGAATAGTACCTTCGTGGTACTGCTCTGAACGAGCAATTTCAGCACCGCCGAGACGGCCTGAACACATAATCTTGATACCCTTAGCGCCACGACGCATTGCGTTGCCGATTGACATCTTCATTGCACGGCGGAAAGAGATTCTCTTTTCAAGCTGCTGAGCGATGCTTTCTGCAACGAGCTGTGCATCAAGCTCAGGAGCCTTAACTTCTACGATATTGATTGCAACGGGCTTTGAGAGCATCTTTTCGCACTGTGCTCTGAGCTTTTCAATCTCAGAACCGCCCTTACCGATTACAAGACCGGGCTTAGCGCAGTGGATGCTGATTTTAACCTTTTTGCCGTCACGCTCAATTTCAATCTTTGAGATACCGAAGTTGTAAAGCTGAGTCTTCAGAGTCTTACGGAGGTTATAGTCCTCAACGAGTGTAGCACCGAAGTCCTTCTTGTTTGCAAACCAACGGGAATCCCAATCTTTAATAACGCCGACACGGAGACCGTGCGGATTAACTTTCTGACCCATAATCTAACCTCCCCTTAGTCGTCTTCTCTTTCCTTGAGTACGAGGGAAATGTGAGAAGTTCTCTTGTTGATTCTGAACGCTCTGCCCTGTGCTCTCGGACGAATTCTTTTAAGGATGGGGCCTGCTGTTGCATTGCACTGAGCAATGTAAAGCTTGGATACATCCATGTCATGGTTGTTCTCAGCATTTGCCATAGCTGAATTGAGCAGCTTTAAAAGCGGCTCGCAAGCGGCCTTGGGAGTGTGCTTAAGAACAGCTTCCGCATACTTAACATCTTTGCCTCTTACGAGGTCAAGAACTACATTAACCTTGCGGGGTGAAATACGAACAAATTTTGCATTTGCCTTTGCTTCCATCTGCAATACTCTCCTTCCGCTTATTTGCTTGTCTTTGATCCTGCGTGACCTTTGAATGTTCTTGTCGGAGCAAACTCACCGAGCTTGTGACCAACCATATCTTCGGTTACATATACAGGAACATGTTTTCTGCCGTCATGAACGGCAAATGTGTGACCAACGAATTCAGGGAAAATTGTTGAACTTCTTGACCAAGTCTTGAGAATTCTCTTTTCGCCTGCTTCGTTCATTTCGATAACCCTTTTGAGCAGTACAGGCTGAACATAAGGGCCCTTTTTAGTACTTCTACTCATGTTTTAGCTCCTTTCCGCCTTACTTACCGTTTCTTCTTCTTACGATAAGCTTGTCGCTGCTCTTGTTGTTCTTACGAGTCTTGTAGCCGAGTGCGGGCTTACCCCATGGGGTTACAGGGCCTGGACGACCAACAGGTGACTTACCCTCACCACCGCCGTGCGGATGGTCGTTAGGGTTCATTACAGAACCACGAACAGTAGGACGCCAACCCATGTTTCTCTTACGACCTGCTTTACCGATCTTAACATTTTCGTGATCGGTGTTACCTACCTGACCGATTGTAGCCATGCAGTTTTCAGGAACGTTTCTGAGCTCGCCTGAAGGAAGTCTTAAAAGTGCAAGACCGTTTTCCTTAGCCATGAGCTGAGCCATGTTGCCGGCTGAACGAGCGAGCTGAGCGCCTCTGCCGGGATAAAGCTCTACATTGTGGATAAATGTACCAACAGGGATTGCTGTAAGCGGAAGTGCGTTACCGGGCTTAATATCAGCGTTTGCACCTGCTGTTACCTTGTCGCCTACCTTAAGTCCTTCCGGAGCAATAATGTAAGCCTTCTCGCCGTCTGTGTACTCTACAAGAGCGATGAATGCAGAACGGTTTGGATCGTACTCTAATGTTTTAACTGTACCTTCAACATCAAATTTCTGACGCTTGAAGTCGATAATACGGTACTTTTTGCGGTTGCCGCCGCCTCTGTGACGAACGGTGATTCTGCCGTAGCTGTTACGACCTGCCTTTTTATTTAAAGGAGCAAGCAAGCTTTTTTCCGGCTCAACCTTTGAAAGACCCGAATAATCTGTAACCGACATATTTCTTCTTGAGTTAATGGTCGGCTTATATACTTTAATGGCCATTTGGTTTCACTCTCCTCATGATGGCTTTGCGGGAATATGGCATTTCCCATACATTCTGCCTGAATAATGTTTTTCAGACTCAATACTGAACCTGAGTCAGTATTACATCATGCCTTCAAAAAATTCGATAGGCTTGCTGTCTTCGGTAAGTTTTACGATTGCTTTCTTCCAGCTCTTTGAGTAGCCGCCGTTGTTTCTGCCCTGACGACGGAATTTGCCTCTCATGCTTACTGTGTTTACCTTTGCAACCTTAACGCCGAAAACTTCTTCACAAGCTTTTGCAATTTCAATCTTGTTTGCTGACTTAGCAACTTCAAAGGTATAAATTTTGTTAACTGCGCCGAGCATACTCTTTTCGGTAATAACAGGGCGGATTACAATATCATGAGCTATCATGCATATACCTCCTCAATCTTGCTTACCGCATCCTTAACGATGATAAGCTTGTCAGCATTCAAAATGTCATATACATTAAGAGTGTTTACCTGAGCTGTTTTAACACCGGGGATGTTGTTAGCTGATTTAATAACCTTGCTGTCAACCTCAGGAAGAACAATGAGAGCCTTCTTTTCAGCTCCGATTGCGCTGAGCATTGCAACAATCTTCTTTGTCTTGTACTCGTCCATGCTGATTGAATCAACAACGATGAGCTCGTTCTCCATAACCTTTGAAGAGAAAGCTGACTTCATAGCAAGTCTTCTTACCTTCTTGTTTACGGAAAATCTGTAATCTCTTGGCTTCGGAGCGAATACAACGCCGCCGTGTGTCCACTGCGGAGCTCTTGTTGAACCCTGTCTTGCACGGCCTGTACCCTTCTGTCTCCACGGCTTTTTACCGCCGCCTGAAACCTCTGATCTTGTAAGAGCGGACTGTGTGCCCTGACGCTGTGCTGCGAGGTAGTTAACTACCATCTGATGCATAACAGCTGCATTTGGTTCGATACCGAATACGGACTCGGCAAGCTCGATTGTACCGACATTCTTGCCTTCCATATCTACTACTGCTAAATTTGGCATTTATAATCCCCCTTCCTTAAGCCTTTACGGAATCTTTGATTACAACGATTCCCTTGTTAGGACCCGGAATAGCACCCTTAACAGCGATGAGGTTGTTTTCTGCGTCAACCTTAACAACTGTGAGGTTCTGAACCGTTACCTGTTCTGCGCCGAGGTGACCTGCCATTCTCTTACCCTTCCAAACTCTTGAAGGTGATGAGCAGGCACCGATTGAACCGCCGTGGCGTACGCAAGGACCTGTACCGTGTGATTCCTTAAGACGGTGGAAGTTCCATCTCTTAATAACACCTGCTGTACCCTTACCTTTGCTCTTGCCTGTTACGTCAATCTTGTCGCCGGGGGTGAATACGTCTGCTTTAACGAGATCACCGATGCTGTAAGCGTCTGTGTCTGTAAAGCGGAACTCTTTAAGAGTTTTCTTTGGTGCTACACCGGCCTTATCAAAGAAGCCCTTCATTGGCTTGTTTACCTTGTGAGGTTTAACATCGCCGTAGCCGAGCTGTACCGAAGCGTAGCCGTCGTTTTCAACTGTTTTCTTGGCTGTTACCACGCAAGGGCCTGCCTCAACAACAGTTACGGGAATCATGATTCCCTTTTCATCGAAAATCTGTGTCATACCGATTTTCTTACCGATGATTGCTTTCTGCATAAATTGTATCCTCCTTATAGGTTATTGGTTGGTTTCCCAACATGACCCTGTCTGCTTGTAGGTTGGTATCCGATTATAACTTAATCTCGATATCAACGCCGGCAGGGAGCTCTAAGCTCATAAGAGCCTCGACTGTCTTGTTTGACGGTCTTAAGATGTCGATAAGACGCTTGTGAGTTCTGATTTCAAACTGCTCACGGCTGTCCTTGTACTTATGAACAGCACGGAGAATTGTTACAACCTGCTTCTCAGTCGGGAGCGGAACGGGACCTGAAACTCTTGCGCCTGTGCGCTTAGCTGTTGCCACGATTCTCTCTGCAGACTGATCAACGAGCTGATGATCATAACCCTTTAATCTTATTCTAATCTTTTCCTTGACTGCCATTATCGTCGCCTCCTTAAAAATGTTAGTTGGCGGGCGTTGCTTTTCAAAACTTTTTGAAACTCTGCCGGGTGTTTCCTCACCCCGCATTAAAAAACCCGTTTAACTATTCAGTTAACCGGGAAGTTCTGAAAGCGTTTGAGCGCAGTTATGGCAAAGCAACCCCATTGCCACTCAATCGCTCTGTGTTTCAATTTAATCGCCCGGTTTAAAATCGGACATACTCCACGGAAAAACCGGCTTAATGCCGCAACCTCCCGCTTCATCGCATATCTTGTGCAGTCACACAAGCATTATTATAAACGAAATACCGCATTATTTCAACCTTTTCGGCAAAATAAGCGGCATAGAAGTTTTTAGAATATTTTAAATTAATTTTGTTTAATTTGTACATACTCCCGTTTGCCGATTTTATGTTATAATTAGGCAGACGAAAATGTCTTTTCTATACTATTGTATATAAGGGATTCCATTTTGTCAATTGTGCAGTTTTATGAAAAGGAATGACAGACAATGAAACATTTGTATTTTGGCGACGGTAAGGGCAAAACCACAGCCGCTGTAGGAATTGCCGTCAGGGCGGCAGGCAGTAACCTCAAGGTGCTGTTTGTGCAATTTTTAAAAACGGAATTTTCGGGTGAACGCCATGTTCTCAGTCACACCGAGAATGTGACTCTCACGCTCTGCCCCGCCGACCTCAAGTTCACATTTCAGATGAACGAAAAGGAAAAGGCTCAGGCGGCAAAAATTTTCAAGGGTATTTTTGACCACAGTGTCACACTTGCCCTGACCGAAAAGTACGACATGGTGGTATTTGACGAGATTATTGACGCAATCAATGCTGAAATGCTCACCGAATCCGAGGTTGTTGAGTTCATCACCAACGCTCCCTCAAGCATGGAAATCATCATGACAGGTCATAACCCGTCACAAAAGATGATTGACCTTTGCGATTATGTAACCGAGTTCAAGAAAATCAAGCACCCCTACGACCGAGGCATCACCGGCAGAATCGGTGTTGAATTTTAATTTTAAGTTTGTGTAGATAGTTTAATTTACAAAAAACATAAAACGCTCGAGCGTAGCGCTTATAAAATCGTATCCGACACCACCCGATTTATGGGTGGTTATTTTTTTGCATTGTTTTATGGAGAATGTAGGATATAACGGATTAAAGAATTACAGAGAAACGGCTGTCACTTGACGAAAGTCAATTCATCAGCAACAGCCGTTTTTAATTCAATTGAATATTAAAGAACTTACTTGAGCCATACGATATCCGTATCGGTTGCAAGGTTGTCAATTCCGTAAAGCACAACAACCTGTTCGGGGTTGTAGGTTGTCACAAGGTCTGACACGCTTTCCTTATAATAACGCAGGTCAACCAGAACCACCTTGCTGTAATTTTCTGCAAGGAACGGTGCAAGGCTGTGCGAAAAGCTGTCCTTGATGAGAAGAATTGTGCCGTTCTTTGCATTGGTGTTTGTAATCTCCGTGAGAGCGTGATTGCCGTCAATAAACACGGGGTACTTGTCGTCCTCTTTGAGATGGTCGGTAAAGTACATTGAACCCGAAGTTTTAATATTTGCACCCTCGGTAATTTTTACGGAGATATTCCTGTCGGAATTTTTAGGGTTATTCCAAATTTCGATATTATCGGGCGGAGTGAGCCAAAAACCGCTTGAAGAATATGTTGTGCCGTAAAAGTCGGGGTAGCTGTCTTTTTTCAGGGTTGAATCATCAATCGGAGTAATGCCGAGTGCCTTGCAAAGCTCTTGGTAGCCCGTGTAAGCACCCTTTGTTGTCCAATGGTGGTCGGTTTTGTAGTAAAGCTGACTGCCGTTTTTGTATTCACTCTTAAAGCGTTCACGCAAATCGACAAATCCGATTTTATCCTTTGAAAGCGTTGAAGAAATCTTGCTTATATCCTCATCATCGTTGTATTTATCGTGGAATGTCGAAAGCACATCATCGACAATATATCCTGTTGACGGAACGAGCATAACCGTTGTCGGAGTGTCGATTGATTTTGCAAAATCCGCAACCGCACCGATGTTCTTATCGAGGTTGTTTTCAGTCGAAACAGGCTTGTTGATAAGGTAGCCGTTTTTGCAGTTATACACACCGCTTGCACCGTTGTTACCCTCTGCAAGGGCGGTGTATGCGTTAAGACCTACCCATGTGTTTCTCTGCGGAAACCTGTCGGCAAAGAATGTTTCAAACTCACTGCCGAAATCACCCGAAAGCAATTTTTCGGCTGTAACCTCCGGAAACTTCTGCAAGTATCTTTTTTCGGAAGAGCTGTAGTCGGGTTTCGGAGAAAAGATAAACCACAAAGCCATTCCGTATATGAAAATCAGAAATACAACCGCAGGAATGTATTTTCCGATTTTATTTCTGTTATCAGCAAAACGCATATATATTCACCTGACTTTTTCTAATTGTTCACAGCCGTTTTAAAATCTGAAATAAAGGAACGGGTTGTAGCTCTGATTAACAAGGCTTGCCGTGCTGACAGCAAGAACACCCATACAATAGAGTGTTTCGGGAATCCACATAAAGCGTGTGTGTTCAAAGCGTGTGTAAAGCATTGATGCAAGCGGAGTTGACGCAACAGCCGCAATAATAAGCATTGGCAGGTTGCTCATAATAAGATTGAATGCCTGATCACCGCAAATTCCGTTGCCGAAATTGAAAAGGTCAACCATAAACTCACCGAGCTGTCCGACATCCGTGAAGTAGAAAAGTCCCCAACCGATGATTATGATAAACAGAGTGTAAATGTGCTGAACAAATGACGGCAGTCTGTCGAGAAATTTTTTGAGTACGAATTTTTCAAGAATAAGAAGAAGTCCGTAGTAAAGTCCCCAAAGTACAAAGTTGTATGCCGCACCGTGCCAAAGTCCTGTAAGTCCCCACACGATAAGAAGGTTGAGAATCTGCCTTTTAACGCCCTTTCTGTTACCGCCGAGAGGAATATAAACATATTCTTTGAACCATGTCGAAAGGGAAATGTGCCATCTTCTCCAAAAGTCTGTAATCGACTTTGCGATGTAGGGATAGTTAAAGTTTTTAAGAAACTCGAATCCCATCATATTGCCAAGACCGCAAGCCATATCGGAGTAACCCGAGAAATCAAAGTAAATCTGGAATGTATAGGCTATCATACCCACCCATGTTCCGACAACACCGTTTTCATCGGTTGTTGCAAAAATGTTTGTTGTGAGCGTTCCCATGGTGTTTGCGATAATTACCTTTTTTGCAAGACCGATCATAAAGAGCTTCACGCCCCTTGTGAACATTTCAAGCGTTTCACGGCGGTTTACAAGCTGTTCGGCAACATCACGGTAACGGACAATCGGACCTGCAATAAGCTGCGGAAAAAGTGCAACATAAGTACCGAAGTTGATGAAGTTCTTAGACACGGGCGCATCGTCACGGTAAACATCAATAACATAGCTCATTGTCTGGAATGTGTAGAAGCTGATGCCGATCGGCAGGCTGATTTGAAGCTCCGGAATATTGAGAAACGGCAGCATATTGAGCGTTTCGGTTATCATTCCCGTATATTTAAACACCGCAAGAATACCTATATCAAGCACGCAGGTCAGAATCAGAAACAGCTTTTTCTTTTTGGCGTCGGCTCTGTATTTGTCAACAAGCCAACCGCCTATATAGTTGAAGAAGATGTTGAACACCATAAGCAAAACAAGCTTTGGTTCGCCCCAGCCGTAGAATATAAGGTTTACGATAAAGAGAAAAATATTGCGTCCCTGCCTTGGCACAAGATAATAGGCAAGCAAGGTAATCGGCAGATACGCAAACATAAATACAAGGCTCGAAAATACCACTCGTTTTATCCTCCTGCAAATTTAAATTCATAAATTTTTTCAAATACCGTCCTACATATTTTAACTTATTGCTCTTTTTCAGTCAACATACAAATTATATGATTTTTTGCCCGTAAAGAATAAAAGTAATGTTTATGATTTTATAAGATAATAAATCACATTTGTGCGGTAAAACACTCAGATATGTAAAATCATTATTTGACATTATACACAAAAAACGGACTGTCAGATGACAGCCCGTAGATTGCAAATAATCAAATTATTTGGTTGCGTTGTATGTCTTTGAAAAAATGTTTGTACCGTCTTTAGTATTGATTTTTACAACAACTGACGGATCGTCAATGCCGACTGATTCCTTAATACTGTTTGCAATGCCTTCATATGTTGATGACAATGATTCAAAAGCTGATTCAAGGCTTGACTTTACAGTATCAAGTGAGTCCTCTGGGAGTTCAGTCTTGTAAGTAAGGTCATAAACTAAGCTCTTGCCTTCAGCCCTAACATCAACATCCATCATTGATTCATATGTCGACTTCATTGAGTCGAGTTCTTTCCGGCATTCGTCTGATGCAACATAGTTAGCGAGTTTCTGCTCAGGTGAATCACCGCAACCTGCAAAGCAGAAGATTGATGTTACTGCGATAAGTGCTGCAGCAAGTATAAGTGCAATTTTTTTCATTGTTTTACTCTCCTTAAAAACATAGTGGTTAAATTGTACTATAATAGCATTATATTGTCAATAGTTTATATAATATTCAATTTTGGTGCTAATTTAATTTTATCTTGCTCTTGTTTTTTGTCAATCATTGCCAACGGTAAACTTGTATTTCCTTGTAAATTCCTTTGTTTCGTTATTACGCACAACTTCGCTTTGATTTTGCTCAACAACGCTTGTTATAGCACCCACATCAATCCATATTTCGTTATTGCTTTCTTTTTGGCTCTCATCAAACACAAGCTCAAGTCCGAGATGCAAATGACTTTCGGTTATTCCGTTTGTATTTTCGGTATCGCTGTAACCCGTTCTTCCCACATAACCGATTACATCGCCTGCACAAACCTTGTCGCCCTCTTTTAAGTTTTCTGCAAACGGACGGTTCTGTCTTAGGTGGGCATAGTACCAATAGCGTTTTTTGTCGGCAGAACGGATTCCGATTCGCCAACCGCCGTACCTGTTCCAGCCCATAATTTCAACCGTTCCCGACTCAACCGCCACAACGGGTGTGCCGACAGCCGCCATAAGATCGTGACCGAGGTGCGGTCTTGTGTAGCCGTAGGTTCTGACCGCACCGAAATCATCATAGCAGGAATACGGAAAAGATTTGGCAATCGGTGAAAACCAGCACAAGCCGTAGTCTTTTTCAGTGCCTTTTGAAGTTTCTTTTTCGTAATTACCGACAATTCCCGAAAGTGCCGCACCGTATGCCTGAGAGTAATAATTGAAATATTTCATATCCTTTGTCAGGTTTTCAACGGTTTCGCCGTTTTTGATTTTGTCGGCAAAATCTGTCATATCGCCATATTTGTACTTTGTAAAATCACCGCCGTATTTCGCACCGAGATACGCAAGCATTGTTATGCAGTCGGTGTGCCTGTCGTCATCGTGAGTTTGTATGTCGAGGTCAACGGCATTTTGCAAAGCGTCTTTCGTAACATTAAATTCAACATATTTTATGTAGTTTTTTTGCGTGTCCTTTCCGCCCGTAAACACGACAGCCGACAATGCCGCAAGCATTACGCAAAAAAACACACAGAGCAGTTTTTTCATATCAATCACCGATAATGTATATGAAAAACGGCATACAGTTATTCATTGCGGCTTTGCCGTAAAATGAAAAAACAGCGGTGTAACTCGCTGTTTCTTCCATATTTTTTTAATTAAAGAGAGAGGAAAAATATATCAAATGAAAATCTTGTAAGCTGTTTAACATGGGTTATCACCACTTATTCTGTCACGCTCGGGCAAGACTTGTTATAAATCAAGCCGTTCTGCCTTTACGAACTGTAAATAAGGGTTGTTTGTTAACCCTTTCTTATGTTGTGAGTTTATTCTATCATAAATCATGAAATGAGTTATGATAGAATCACCCATCGAAAATTTTGCAGGGCAAAATTTGAGGGGAACATAAATTGACATAATAAGCACTTTGCAAAATTATAAATCTAATCACACTTGCTGTGCTTATTCTATCATAAATCAGGAAATGAGTTATGATAGAATCACCCATCGAGAATTTTGCAGAGCAAAATTTGAGGGGAACATAAATTGACATAATAAGCACTTTGCAAAATTATAAG